>CEAB01004137.1_pt1 | contig 469766 bp, 331 predicted proteins | sample 557651 | NCBI WGS metagenome assembly CEAB01 (sample SAMEA3182046, study PRJEB8094) | gut metagenome | biome: human; feature: gut; material: Stool; isolation source: human stools | place: Canada | collected 2011-11-15 | reverse complement strand
GCACCGCCGGGTATCCGCGTCGGGTATGGATAAGCGCTGAAAGCATCTAAGCGCGAAGCCTTCCACAAGATTAGATTTCCTTTATGAGGGTCGTCAGAGACGATGACGTGGATAGGGTGCAGGTGTAAAGACGGCGACGTCAAAGCCGAGCACTACTAATAGCCCGAAAGCTTTTGTCTGTTACGCGGTACTTTTTTTCGCATGGGTGTTTTTTCATGTACATTCCGGTTTGTTTTTTTATGTTTTGTTGGTTTGATGTCAAGGGTATGATACGCCGCTTCCCTATATAATGTTGTGCGGCGTGTATTCCCGAGTCAGATATTATGGTGGCTATTGCAGCGGTGTCCCACCTCTTCCCATTCCGAACAGAGAAGTTAAGCCCGCTCACGCCGATGGTACTGCCTGCAAAGCGGGAGAGTAGGTAGCCGCCTTTTTTTCAGGTAAGAGAGGATATTCCGGTCAAGACGGGGATATCCTCTTTTTTTTGTTTTTGTCCCTTGGTAAGGGAGTGATTAAAAAATGAATTCCTTGCAAGCCAGATAGGGAGTTTTCGTTTGTATGATTAGCCTTCCCGTACATGCCGTAAGGGTGGCCGTCGGACATGTCCGGTACTTTCCCAGGGTGAAATCCGTTGTCCCGCAACACAGTCCGGACATACTTCCGTACTCCGTCCGGACACCTTCTTTGTCTTGTCCCGCTTTACCTTTCTGTACCCCTTTATTTATTTTTTCCTTTTCTGTTCTTTTCCCATCTTCCACTATCTAAGCTATCGGTTCGTTGTTTGACGGGACGGAGTGCGTATTACGGGCAGTGGAGAATATAGTTCAAGAGTATACTTGCAGTCTGGCCGAAGGATGGCTGAAGGCTTGCTGAAAGATGAACTTTCTCCATCCTTCAGTGGTAATGTATTGTATATTAGGTCGCTTTCGGGATAGATGAAAGATGAAGTATGATTTTGAAAACTTGCTGAGGAAGGAATGTCTTTTGGATACATGAGTTTGTTTATAAAAGGTCTTTACTTATTTCCATTTCATATTTAGGCGTAAGGACGATGTTACATTGAATTTGGAAGTACCTCTCGCTTGTTTTTTGCTTAAAAGCTTAAAATCTCACGATAAAGTGTTATCTTTATGCCCGAGAACCATAAATCTATCTGATATGAAAAGAAAAGTACTTAGTTTGAGTTTGTTTTTGATGTTGTTCTTCTGCACATTTTGGCTTCAGGCACAGGAATACGTGCAGCAGACAGATTTGCCCACTATTTATATCGAGACGGAAGGTGGCCGACCTATTGTGAGCAAAGAAGACTATGTAGATGCCGTGTTGCATTATGTGGACAGTAATGGCGTGAAGACGTACGATGCCTTAGGTGTTAGGGGACGTGGCAATTCTACTTGGAATTTAGAGAAGAAACCTTATAGGATAAAGTTTGCCGAAAAGCAGGAGTTCATGGGGCCGGAGCGAGCAAAGGCGAAGAGTTGGACACTGTTGGCCAATTTTGCAGATAAAACTTTGCTTCGCAATGCTGTGGCAGCCTGTATCGGTGATTTTGCCGGACAGCCTTTTACCGCCGGTGCTCAGTTTGTGGACTTAGTATTGAACGGTACATATTTGGGTAATTACCAATTGTCCGACCAAGTGGAGGTGAGGAAGAAGCGTGTGGATATTGATGAGCAGGATGAAATTCCTACGGAGGATGCCAATATAACCGGTGGATACTTTTTAGAGGTTGACGGTTGGGCTACGGCTGAGCCGGTTTATTACAAAACGAATCGCAATGTGTTGGTTACGGTGAAATCTCCGGATGAGGAAGTGATTGTCTCCAGACAGTTGGAGTATATCAAGAACCACATGCAATTGTTCGAAGATGCCTTGTTTTCTTCGGATTTTGCGGATCCGGAAAAGGGATATCGTCCTTATGTGGATTCCTTGACTCTGGCCAGTTGGTATATTTCAACAGAGTTGACAGGTAATGTAGACGGTTTTTGGAGTACCTATATGTACAAGAAGAAGGATGACCAGAAATTCTATTGGGGACCTTTATGGGATTACGATATTGCTTTCAATAATTGTAACCGAGTAGGAGATGTATCAGAGGCCCTGATGATAAATAAAGGCTTCGGAGGAGACTTGACACAGAAGTGGGTATTGCAAATGTGGAAAGATCCTTGGTTCGTACAGTTGATAAACCGGACGTGGCAGGAGTTTCTGGCACGTGGGATAGAAGAGCACGTCGTGGATTATATCGACAGTATGTCTGTGGTTATAGACCGTTCGCAAGCCATGAATTTCCAGAAGTGGCCTATTGACCGACGGGATTATAATGAGATTGTGCTTTTCAGTACATATCAGGAGGGGATAGATTATTTAAAATCATTCCTGCATACGCATTGTGCATATTTGACGAAGACTTTTGCCAAAGCTGCGGAAGAAATGGGGAGCATGGAAGAACCTACTCCGGAGTTTACGTTGGATACGGGCTTTTATTATCGTCTTTATAATAAAGGAACGGGCAATGCCATTGATGTTTTAGACAACGAAGAGGATAAGGTATGTACATGGTCGCCGGCTCGTGAGCGAGAAACCCAACAGTGGGAGATTTTGGCGGTAGGAGAATACTATCAGGTCGTCAATCGTGAAAGCGGCTTGGCTTTATATGACTGCGCCGTGAAAGAAGGAGATATTTATAAGACAGGAACACAATTAGAGTTACGTAAACCGCGTAGTTCCCAACATCGTCAACAATGGAGCTTTGTACCGGTAAATACGGGAAACACTTATGTATTGGTCAATAGGCTGACCCAATTGGCTGTAAATAATGCGGGAGGCTCAGATGAGAATGGAAATAGTGTATTAAGTTGGACCAATGATTCGGAAAACAGTTTGAAAGATACCCGGCAGTGGCGTATTGAGAAGGATGAAGTAAAGGGGGAGACCTCCGTACAATCATCCGGTCGCGAGAGGCAGTATTGGGTATTGTATAATCCGGACACAAAGCTGCTGCATTTTGAGTCCAATGACATGGAGCAAATAGACGGGCATGCTTACATTTATGCGGCAAACGGTGAATGCGTTATGCGGTTTAGGGTAAGCCAGACAGCAGATTTATCTTCTCTTAGAAAGGGTATTTATATTCTTACTTGGATGGAAGAAGATACAAAGCGTACGGTAAAGGTCACCGTGAGATAGCGGGTATATTCCGTATATATTGAGGAACGAAATTCTCAGGGACGAGGAAGAAACAATACGCCATTTTGAATACGTACGGTTTCTTCCTCAATCATTTGGTGCAGAAGTTGTGCAGTCTTTTCACGGGAGATGCCCGGGAAGGTCATTTCCGACAAATTGTGCTTCTGGCCGTCTTTTAAAGTCTCCAGTATAAGCGCGATGATTTGTTCGTCCGTAGTATCCGCATGTGGATGAGATTTCCGTATCCGGCAAACGTCACATTGTTCGCAGGGTTGTGCGTCTTTTTCGCCGAAATAGTGCAAAAGGACTTTGCTACGGCAGAAGTCAGCCTCTTCGGCATAGTACAACATGGCCTCAATCCGCTCTTTAAAATTTTTCTTGCGTTCGTCGTACACGGAAGAAGGGAATACGATACGTTCTTTTTCGACGCGTTTACAGGAAAAGGTGATATAAGGCGTTTTTTTGCGGGGGATGTAATGGAGGATTCTGGCCCTGCCAAGTGCCAATAGTCCATGGTAAACCTGGTCTGTGGTCAGGCCGGATAAAGTCGCGATACGCCGTTCGTCTATAAAGACATAATCGCTGAATACGCCTCCATAGCTGCGTAAAACCCATTGGATGAGTTGTTCCTGTTCCGCTTCGAGTTCATGAATGCGATATAGCTCGTCGCGGCGGAGCAGAAAGTGTATGCGGGAGGCGTTGTCTTGTTCTTCCGTATATTCGATATAGCCTGCCCGTTCCAATAAATGCAGCGCACTGTCGGTCTGAACCGGAAAGTGTTTGAAGTTACGGCAGAATTCGTCCAGGTCGAATTCGCGGGTTACGTTATAACCGTCTCCCATGGCCATCTGGTAATAATAACAAATGTGTTCGTACACTTCCCGTATGGCATCCTTGTCCGGAAAAGTATCGGGGATACGTTTCATCAAGCGTGTACGGTCGTGTCTTTGGTATAGCAGTACTGCGTAAGCTTGTGCGCCGTCACGTCCGGCCCGCCCCGCTTCCTGGAAGTAGGCCTCTATGGAGTCCGGCAGGTCAAGATGGATTACCAAACGTACATCCGGCTTGTCGATTCCCATGCCAAACGCGTTAGTCGCTACCATAATCCGTATTTTGTCCTCTTGCCATTGATGTTGGCGAAGGTCTTTTTCCGCATCGTTCAGTCCGGCATGGTAAAAGGTGGCGGACATACCGGCAGCTTGTAACTTCTCCGTGGTCTCCCGGGTATTCCGGCGGCTTCTGGTATATACAATGGCCGATCCTTTCGTGCTGTTTAGAATATGGATGAGTTCCCCAAACTTGTCTTCTGTATGCCGGACAATGTAAGCCAGATTTTTCCGCTCAAAACTCATACGGAAAGCATTCTCTTCCCTGAAAGCCAACTGGCGTTGGATGTCCTTGACCACTTCGGGTGTAGCCGTGGCCGTTAGGGCAAGAACCGGAATGTCCGGCAGGATTTTACGGATTTCCGCAATCCGGGTGTACGAAGGCCGGAAGTCATATCCCCATTGGGAGATGCAGTGCGCCTCGTCCACCGTAAGGAAACTCACGGGCATGTGGCGCACCTTTGCGAGGAAGATATCCGAGGCTAACCGTTCGGGGGATACATAGAGGAACTTATAATTGCCGAAAATGCAGTTCTCCAACGTAACGAGGATTTCCTCACGTGACAGTCCGGAATAGACGGCAGCAGCCTTGATGCCTCTTCCGCGCAAGTTACGTACCTGGTCTTTCATCAAAGCGATAAGCGGAGTGACCACGATACAAATGCCGTCACGGCTGAGCGCAGGTACTTGAAATGTAATGGACTTGCCTCCTCCGGTAGGCATAAGCCCCAAAGTATCCCGTCCGTTTCCGATACTTTCTATGATTTCCCGTTGTATGCCGCGAAACCCGTCATACCCCCAATACTTTTTCAATATGGACAGATAAACGTCTTCCATGCGAGGCGCCCGTGAAGTTTATTCTTTACCGGAGGGGCGGATGTCCTCTATCTGAAGCTGCACTTCACCCCGTTTATGCGTATTTTCTTCGATAGTGTAGCAAATATCGAAAGAACGTTTGGTCTTGATGTAACGAGCCTGTGAACTTTGTCCGAAAGCGATGCCGTTCATGACGTTGTTGCTCTTGTTGTCCACCAATTCCAATTTGATATGTTCTTGTTCGCGTCCTACGACCTTGCTCGTTCCGTAGTCATATACATGTTGCGTACAAAACAGCGGTTTCGTATTGTCCGGACCGAAAGGATTGAACTTTTTAAGGTCGTGGTGAAACTTGTGCGTGATGTCTTTGAAGTCTATTTGCGCGTCGATGTTCAATATGGCCGAAGTCTGTTCCGGCAGGATATGTGTTTCCACGTAAGCTTCGAAGCGCCGGTGGAATTCCGGTACGTTTTCCACTTTCATGGACAAGCCCGCTGCATACGTATGTCCCCCGAAATTCTCCAATAAATCCCGGCAACTTTCGATAGCCTTGTAGACGTCGAATCCCGAAACGGAACGCGCCGACCCCGTGGCCAGGTTGTCCGTGCGGGTCAGTACGACCGAAGGCCGGTAGTAGATTTCCGTCAGTCGTGAAGCCACGATGCCGATGACCCCCTTGTGCCACTCTTCGTTGTAAATGACGATAGACCGTTGTTCGCTTTGTTTGTCCAGTTTCTCTACTATACTGTTTGCCTCCTCCGTCATAGACTTGTCCAAGTCTTTGCGCATGTCGTTGTAGCGGTTGATTTGTTCCGCCATTTCATGCGCCGTCTGATAGTCTTTTTCCACGAGCAACGCCACGGCCTCTTTTCCGTTTTGTATGCGTCCCGAAGCATTGATACGCGGTCCGATTTTGAAGATGATGTCACTGATGGTCAGCTCCCGCTCCGACAAGCCGCATACGTCGATGATGGCCTTGAGCCCGATGCTCGGGTTGGCATTCAGTTGTCGTAGACCGTGGTAAGCCAGGATACGGTTTTCTCCCATAATCGGCACGATGTCCGACGCGATGCTGACGGCACAAAGGTCCAATAACGGGATTAGTTGGCTGAACTCGATGCCGTTACTTTGTGCGAAAGCCTGCATGAATTTGAAACCCACGCCGCAGCCGGACAAATGGGGATAGGGATAAGTTGAGTCGAACCGTTTGGCATTCAGAATCGCCACGGCCGGCGGAAGGATTTCGTCCGGTACGTGGTGGTCGCAGATAATGAAGTCGATACCCTTTTCTTTGGCGTATGCAATCTCATCTACGGCCTTGATGCCGCAGTCGAGCACGATAATCAGTTTGACTCCGCTTTCGTATGCATAGTCGATTCCTTTGACCGACACGCCATAACCTTCCTCGTAACGGTCGGGGATATAGTAGTCGATATTGGAATAATATTGTTGCAGGAACTTGTAGACCAATGCTACAGCCGTGCAGCCGTCTACGTCATAATCTCCATAAACCATGATTCTCTCCTTGCGTCCCAAAGCTTTATTCAGACGCTCTACAGCCTTGTCCATATCGGTAAACATGAACGGGTCGTACAGTTCTGTGAGCGAGGGACGGAAGAATTTCTTGGCATCCGCCACCGTCGTGATATTGCGTTCTATCAAGAGACGACCGAGAATAGGGCTGATGTTCAGCTCTTTGGCCAGTCTCTCAGCCGCTTCCAGTTTTTCCGGTGTAGGAGGTTCTAATTTCCATTTATAGTTCATTATATGTATTTTTTTCCTTTTTATGCTATCTCCGGGCGTGAGGCTTGTCACGAGGCCATACGGTTATTCATGTAAAAGTAGGAAAAAAATATAAGAAAACCGCAGTTTCCCCATCTTTTTTGGAAAACTGCGGTAGCTTTTTACTCTCTTTATGAGAAAGCGGCTGCTCCTCTGCCTTTTTTAATTCAACCCCAATTTCTTCCGGATCGGTTCGGGGATGGCATTCTTGTTTACTACGATATTCATGGTCTTGTAGGCTACGAATGCTTTCGAAGCATACCAGATGCCTTTGTAAGTTCCGGCATCACCCCACGAGTTCTTCACCATGTAGTATTCTTTTCCGTTCTGGTCTTTGGCGATACCGTAAATCTGCATGCCGTGGTCGTCCGTCGTTTCCCAGTTGTCGTAAGCCGTCTGACGCATTTCCTGAGTGACTTTTACCTCCGGAAGCGGTTTGGAAGTCAGTTTCTTGACGATTTCAGCACGTTTGCTGTTGTTGCTCAATCCGAGCCAACGTGCAGCGTCTGAACCTACCAGGTCTTCTGCCTGCTTCACGTCCGGCATCACGGCGATACCGTTGCGTGTGAAGCCCGTCTCGCTCACGTCCGAACCCCATGCGATGGTATATCCGTTGTGGATGGCGTAGTCGAATACCTCCATCAATTCGTCGATCGGCAGGTTGTAAGACAGCGACCAACGCCAGTTGTCTTGTACTTCGATGACAAACGGTTTGTAGAACGGATGATGGGTATAAGAAGTCAGGGATACATAATCGTCCATGTTCAGGCCCAGCGACTGCATGTAGCTTTGCGGAGTGTATTCCTTGCCTTTGTAAGTGAATTTTTCGGGGCATTTGCCCAAGTAGGCATCATAGATACCGCTGAAAGCCTGTTTCCATACGGGAGACAGCTTCTTCAATTTGCTCGTGGCCAAAGCATCTACAAAAGCTGTGGCTACGAGGTCCACCTCATTGTGGTTGGGCAGGGTGTCACCGTAAAGCGTACCCGGCTCCGGCATGGCTTCTTGCGGTACGATACCGTAGTTCTGCATGCAGTAAATCACGTCGTAGAAACTTCCTCCTTGCGCGAACGAAACATCGCCGTGTGTACGGACGGTTTGGGCTGCACGGTCTTCCATGGTTTTATGTACGACGAACATTTCGCAAAGGTCATGTTCGCCTTTTCCCATGCGGAGCAATTCGGATTCGAAGAAAGACAGTGTGCTGAAGCACCAGCACGTACCGCTCTGATTCTGGTTCTTAATAGAGGTGATAAGGTTTTCTTTCACCGTGGTAAAGACGAAACCGGTGTCGGCTTTTTCCACGTGTTTCTTAGCCGATACGCCAAGTGACAAACAAGCACATGCGATAAATAAAAGTTGTTTTTTCATTTCGGATATTTTAGTGATACATTAATTAGTCCTTTGTGCCATAAACTCTTCCACATCGTCCATGTGGTACGGGATGCGTTCATGTCCCAGCATGCGGCAACCGCTTGCCGTAATCAGAATGTCGTCTTCTATGCGGATGCCTCCGAAATCCTTGTAAGTTTCCAGGAGGTCGAAATTGATGAAATCCTTGTGGATGCCTTTGCTTTTCCATTCATCGATCAGGGCCGGGATGAAATAAATGCCTGGTTCGTCGGTCATGACCCAACCTTCTTGCAGGCGGCGTCCGCAACGCAGGCAGTTCGTACCGAATTGCGTGGACGGCTGCACTTCGTCGTCGAAGCCCACATATCGCTGTCCCAGCCCTTCCATGTCGTGTACGTCCATGCCCATCATGTGCCCCAGACCGTGCGGGAAGAACATGGCGTGCGCTCCGTTGCGTACGGCTTCTTCCGTGTCGCCTTTCATCAGGCCGAGTTCTTTCAGGCGCTCGGTCATGAGGCGGGCTACGCTCATGTGCACGTCCCACCATTTTACACCGGGGCGTGCGATGTCCAATACGTGGTCATGGCAAGCTTCCACGATGCTGTAAATGTCCCGTTGGCGGGAGGTAAACCTGCCGTTGATGGGAGTGGTGCGCGTATTGTCCGAGCAATAGTTCTCATTGGTTTCCGCTCCTGCGTCGCAAAGCATCAGCCGTCCGTCTTCCAAAGGACGTGGAGAAGGGTATCCGTGCATGATTTCCCCGTGCATGGAAAGAATGGTGGGGAAACTGGTCATGCACCCTTTGGCCGATGCGATACCGCTGATGGTGCCCGCGATGTATTGTTCGCTCACTCCGGGGCGGCAAAGGCGCATGGCCGCCGTGTGCATCTCATGACCGATGGCGCAGGCTCGTTCGATTTCCTCTATTTCGGCCGGTGTTTTCACAGCCCGTTGGTCGATGACCGCCATGATGAGTTCCAACGATGCTTCCTCGCGTTGCCGTGAAGGATGTATGCCTGTCAGGTCCATGAGTTGAATCATCTGGTCGTGACGGTAAGGAGGCAGGAAATGGATTTTCCGGCCTTGGGTACGGGCTTGTGTTACCAGTTCTTCCAGACGGTTCATCGGAGCACTGTGTTCCACGCCGCTTTGTGCGGCGAGGTCGGCCACGCTGTCCACGGCACCGAACCATACGATGTCTTCAATGTCGATATCATTGCCAATCAGATATTCCTTGTGGTTGTCTATGTCGATTACCCCCACGAGTCCTTCGCGGTGTTGTCCGTAAAAATAAAGAAAACTGCTGTCTTGCCGGTATTTGTATACGTTGGCCGGATAATTGGACGGCGCATCGTTGTTTCCGAAAAGCAATATCAAGCCTTCTTTCACCTGACGCTTCAGTCGGTCGCGTCGGGCTGTATATGTTTCTTTGTCAAATAACATAAACGTAGCTTAAAGATAAAACATTTAATAAAGTATGCAAAAATACTGATTTCATTTGGGATTTTCATTAACTTTACTCGTAAATTAGGAATAATTATGGAGATAGACAAGCATACGGGTTTAGTGCTGGAAGGCGGGGGCATGCGCGGAGTTTTTACATGCGGGGTGCTGGACTGGCTGTTGGACCACCACATTGATTTTCCCTACACTGTCGCGGTGTCGGCAGGGGCGTGCAATGGCTTGTCTTATATGAGCCGTCAGCGCGGACGGGCGAAGTACAGCAATATCGACATGCTCAAAAAATACAAATACATCGGTATGCGTTTCTTGTGGACGCAGCATAGCATCCTGAACCAGGAACTGCTGTATAAGGATTTTCCGGAGCGCATCGTGCCTTACGATTTCGAGGCTTACCGGGCCAATCCCGGAGTGTTCGAGATGGTGACTACCAATTGCCTGACGGGGCGTGCCGACTATTTGTCGGAGAAAGAGAATTACAACCGGTTGATACGGATAGCCAAGGCTTCAAGCAGTTTGCCTTACGTCTGTCCGGTTGTCGTCGTAGACCGCGTGCCGATGCTCGACGGCGGTATCGTGGACTCCATACCGGTGGAGCGGGCGATGTCGCTCGGTTATGAACGCAACGTGGTCGTGCTGACGCGCAACCGGGGTTATCGCAAGACGGGCCGGGACATCCGTGTCCCTTCTTTCATTTATCGCCGTTTTCCCCGTCTGCGGGTGGCGCTCAGTCACAGGTGCGAGTGTTACAACCGCCAATTGGAGTTGATAGAGCAGCTCGAGGATGAAGGAAAGATTCTGGTGGTGCGTCCGCTCGAAAAACTCGAGGTGGACCGGCTTGAAGACAATATCGGGAAACTGACGGCCTTGTACGAAGAAGGATATGCTTGTGCCGAGACGGTTTTAGGAACGTGTATTTTTAATGAATGACGAAAGATGACAGAAGAGCAAGAACAGAAGCCTGCGGTGGAAAAGAATCCGCATATTTATAAACCGGCATATACGAAACAGGAAGTGGACGAGTTGACGCGTTGGTTTGAAGAGCGGATGGACCGCCTTCCCGCGACATTGCAACTGAACGAGGCGACGGCGGCTTCCGACCTTCCGCGCACGGTGAAAGCCCTATTGGCGGTGCTGAAGGTGCATAAGGAGAACATATCCGTGACTTTCAGCGGATATATGTCCCATCTGGACTTGATTCGTTTGCGGTTGAAAGAACAAGGTCTGGAGTAAATCGTAAAGGGGGAAAGACGGATGAAAAAGCGGATACGGACGATATGGGCGGGCGTTTTGTGCCTTTGTCCGGTGTTGGCATTGCAGGCCGGGTGGGGAGACTTGCAGGAACAGTTGCGGCGTATGGTGGCGGACAAGAAGGCGCAAGTCGGAATAGCCGTCATAGTGGACGGGAGGGACACGCTGACGGTGAACAATGACGTGCGCTATCCCATGATGAGCGTGTTCAAGTTCCACCAGGCTTTGGCTGTGGCAGACGCTTGCGGACAGCGCGGCGTTTCTTTCGATACGTTGGTGCATATCCGGCCGGACGATTTGCGCCCGGATACGTACAGTCCGTTACGGGACAAATATCCGGAAGGAAACCTGTCTCTTTCCGTGGGCGAGCTTTTGAAGTACACTTTGCACCTGAGCGACAACAATGCCTGCGACATCCTTTTCCGGGTGTTCGGAGGTCCGGCTGCTACGGATGAGTATTTGCGCAGCATGGGCTTGCGGGATTTTGCCATTGAAGCCACGGAGGACGATATGCACCGCAATCTGGCGGATTGTTACCGGAACTGGACGACTCCGTTAGAGGCGGTACGCCTGTTGGAATGGCTGGTTTCGGGTAAGGCGGCTAAGGGAGCATACCGAGATTTCATAGAGCAAACCATGATTTCCTGCCAGACGGGTCGCGACCGTCTGCCGGCACCGCTTGTCGGTACGAAGGCAGTCATCGGGCACAAGACAGGTACGGGCGACCGTAACGGAAAGGGACAGATTATCGGGACAAACGATATCGGTTTTGTTTTCCTTCCGGACGGGCGTCGTTACAGTATTGCCGTGTTGGTTCGCGATTCGGAAGAAAGCGAACAGGCCACAGCCCGGATTATAGCCGATGTTTCGGAGGCTGTGTACCGGTATGTAAGCGGGGAACGTTAAGGACAGGATGGCGGGATGCAGCTTACAAGAGTTTGCCTCATCCCTTTTGTAAAGAATAAGTTTCGATTGCCATATCGCAAATAAAGAAGTGGTAAGTTGTTGTAAAATAGTATGTTGTAAGTACTGAATCATTCTGCGCCAAATGAAAAATCGTTTGGCTGAGATTGATTTTTCATTCGCCTGAGATTGATTTACCGTTCTGCTCTTATCGGTTCGACGTTCTCTACCGGACGGAAAGATGTAAATAAAAAAACAGGGAACGAATCACTTCGGCCCCTGTTCAATCATTAACTTAATCCTAATTTCAATAATGAAAAACCATACTATCCGGTTATTTGATGAGCACTTTTAAAGTCCTCTTTGTGCCGTCGCTCATCTTATCCTCACGGATGTAGATTCCCCGCTGTGTCGGACGAGATATGCGCATACCGTTCAGGTTGTACCATGCGGTACCAACCACGATACTCTTTTCATCGGCTACGTTGTCGCTGATGCCGTCGCTGATGTCTACGTCGTCTAAACCTTCGGGTCTGTTTGCCTCTCCATCGCCAAGGTAATACAAGTGGAAATCGTCGATGAGTACCCAGTCGTTGACGAGCGTGTCGGTTTTTTGCACGCCGAGACGAACCGTTTCACCTTCTTTGACATAGAAATACGATTCCATTTCATAATATCCCTGGTTCATGGCCGTACGGGCACCTTTCCGGTCGTTGACGACGCAATTATACACTCGTCCCGAGTTGGGGAAGAGGCTGTCGGGCAGTACGATGTCGGCTGCCGTGAATTTGCCGTTCTGTACGCATTCGAAGAACGAAGGCAGGGGTTTCGAATAGTTGGCACTTTCCGTTTCGGCATATACCTTGGCGTTCTGCTGTTCTTCGCCTTCCCGGCGGGCCAGTGCGGCCACGTCGGCCTCGCCTGCGCGGTAGAATCCGTAGAGCGTCACTTTGTAATATCCCGGATGGAGACGGTACACCTTTTGGTAGATGTGGCACGTGTCGGTATTGTAGAATTCGAATACGGAGTCGTTCGCTTCCTTTTTACCGTTCGTGAATTCCGTTGTCCAACCGGCATCGGTGAATGCAACGGAGTCCTTCTCCTCGAATACTTGCTGGAAGTCGGGGTTGATGAGCATATCCGTCACATCGGCCGGGGTGTCTTTGGAAGCCGTTCCCACGTCGATGCCTTCGTACACCATTTGATTGTATGCCTCGTTCATCTCGATGATGTATTGTTCGGTCTGTGGGATGTCTTTGAACTTTCCGTTTTGGGTGAAGACATCCAAGACTTCGTAAACCACGTTGGTCAATATGCCCTCGTCGTAATCGGCAAAAGTTCCGCTGTTGATTTGTCCGTCATACATAAGGGCCGTTTGGTGCAACGTCTCTACTTTTTCTACTGAGCTCCGGTTCAAAGTGATGGCCTCGTCCAAAGCCTTAATCTGTGCGGTGTAGATTTCCTCGGTCAGGTCGCTTTCCAAGCTTTTCTCGGCATCTTGAATGGCTTGGCTCAGTGCGTTGTACGCCTCTTCCGTCGTAATGGCTTTGTCTGCCAGTGCGGCGTTGGCTTCTGCTATTTTGGCATTGAGTGCACTCACGGCACCCGTCATGTCGGTCTCGCCGAGGTATTGGATGTGGAAATTGTCGAACAGCGTCCAGTTGTTGGAGTTCGGGCCGGTGGGCATGGTGATACCGAAACGGAGTTTACCGTCCTCGCCCACATAGCATGTAATAGTGGTCGTATAGTCGGTACGGTCGTTGAAAGCAAAGGCGGCCTCTCCTCCGGCTACGCCGTTTGGAACCCATTGTCCGTCGATGGCTGTTCCCGTTCCGGAAATTTGTGAACCGTTATTGGCCAAGTCTTCGTTTGATGCGTAATGGAATTCGTACAAGTGGCGTACTTTTTCTTTTGCATCGTTGCCGAACAGGTAGGACAGCACGTCTTTTTGCGGGTCAGACTGGTTCCATCCGGCAGCGATGTCTGCATTTGCGCCCTGTCGGTTATAAGCTTGCACGGAAATCGTGTAAGAACCTTTGGGTAGGCCGGTGAGTTCCTGGTATACTTCGAAAGAGGAGCCTTGCCATACCTCGGCCACGTTGTTGCCGTATTTGAAATCTCCGTCACCGGTTTTGGTCCATCCCGAATTGCTTCCGGTGAAGTCTAAATTAGAGGCCATCCCGTCGGCATTCTGGGTGTCGCCTGCGATAAGGGCTTCGCATACACAGGCTTTGAACATGCGGTCGGCGCGTGGTTGGATGCTGTCTATTTCCAAGGGGTTGAAAGTCCGGTTGTCGTGTATTTCTTCCAGTTCATACAAGAAATCCTCGTATGAAATCAGGCCATTTTCGGAGTAAGGGCTGGCGTCGTAAGCTTCATTCAGCTCTCCGGTCAGCTCTTCCAGTTTCTCGTATGCAGCCACGTCGAGGTTCAGCGTGTCCATGGCGAGCATCAGGCCGTTAAGGACTTCGCCTAAAGTCGCTTCGTCCACACCGGCTGTTCCTGAAGTTTGCTGGGCCAGACTGAGTGCTTGGTCGAATTTCTCTCCGTTGGTTATCGAATATTTGATTTGGGCATCGTCGTATCCTTTTTTCAATGTTTGGGCATCGGTGATGGTCTGAGCTAGTTGTCGGGCTAATCCACCTTCTTCCAGTCCTAAATATTCCAGTTTGAAATTATCTACGCAAACCCAGTTGCAATTCGTGTTTTCGGTTTTGAAACCGACGGTGAGGTTTCCGCCCGCCAGGAAGAATTCCAAAGTAGCCAACCGTGGGGTCGGTGCGTCGGTAACGTAGCCGTCGTTACCCCTGATGGCACCGAATTCCAGTGTGTGTGCCTCGCCTTTGTATTCAGCCCCTTGTACGCGGGCGTAAATGTAGACTCCTTCCGGCGTAAGAGCCATGTCGCCTTGCTGGTAACCGATGGTATTGGCCGAGAGACGGTATTTTCCGGCCGGCAGATCACTCAGGGTTTGCGAAACGTCCATTGAGCTGCCCAGGTTGCCGCCGCCTCTAACCCATCTTTCCACGAAGTTCTTCATCTCGTATTGGCGGTCTTGGGTGGCGTAGAGCGTAGCTTGGTAACCAACGCTTTCACCGTTTATGTCCCAGTGATCGGTGTTGGACTCGAATGCGTTGTTTTGGATTCTTCCGGTGAAATCAGCCGGATGTTCTTCGTCCACGATGGACAGTTGGTAATCTGCGATGGCTTGTTGCAGTTGTTCGGCAGCTTCTTGCACCTGTTTTGTCGTCGCATTATCGTCGTTATATACGGTCTCGTAAGCCGACACGTCGGTGTAGCCTGTTTCGCTGGCGGTTTCCAGTTGGTGCAGGAGAAGTTTCTTGGCCTGATAAATCTCGTATGCTTCCGGCTCCACGAACTGCCAGTCTGTTTCTGCGTTCTGGTACCCCTCTTGGGAAGGGTCGATGAAAGGATATACGATGGTCGATTCCACACCGTCTGTGCCCCACATACCGTTCATCGTCAAAGCGTTGGCAGAGCTTAAACCGTATAGGCCGTCCTGGTCTACAATCTTGATACGGTAATAGCCGTTGTCTTGCGGCAGGATTTGCCATAGGGTGTGTCCTTGTTCATTGCAGTCCACCCATGCTCCTGTCTCGCTACCTGCGTAGACTTCATGGAAACCGGAGTTGCTTTGCGCTTTCAACATATTGAAAGTCCATCCTTTTCCGGGCACTACCGGTTCTTTGCCCATCAGGGGAGCGCGTTCCTCACCGTAAGACAGTGTGACTTCCTGGCCCGTGTCGCCTACGCTGAGTCTCGTGTTGTAATCATTGCCGTTCGTGAGGAATTTGTTTGTGGCTACATGGTAGACGTAGTACACTCCACCGCCGGTTCCGTCGGTAGCCAAGTTCGGCTCTACGGTTTCCAACTTCGGATTTTCGTACGCGGATGCCCACAAAGGCATGGTAGAAGATGTGGCGCAGCAAAGAGCTATGGCCGTCAGTAAACTGTTTTTCATAATGTTTGTTTTTAAATGGATAAAGTTTGGTTTTTATATCGGCAGGGGAAATCTTTCCCCTGCACGAATGGAGTTTAATAATCGATGCTGATTTTCTCTGTGGTGGTTGAACTGTCCTGAATGGTTTTCACCATGTAGGTGCCCGGAGCCGCTCCGCTTTGTTTCAATGTACGGCGGATGTCCTTGCGGGCGCAGGTGAAACTACCCACTTTTGCACCTCCTACGGTGAAGACTTCGCAAGTGACTTTCTCGTCGGCATGGATTTCGTCGACGGAGGTGCTTAGCTTCACGCGGACGATACCGTCTTCGATGTCGGTCGTATCCCATTCCAGTCCTTCGCCCGGGCTGTCCAGTTCAAATGTTGTAGTGGTACGGGTACGCGTGCGGTTGGCCTCCCACAAACGGAACTCGTCGCCTGCTTCCAACGAAAGACTTTCGCGGACATGTAGTCTGAGTATGCCATACAGATTCAGTATTTTGACACCGGTCAGATTGGTGCAACGCGTCTTGCTGGCGATGTTCAGCGAGAGGATACCGTCCTTGTCTATGGTAACGGAGTTTTCCGAAAAGTCTATCGTACCGGTAGTCGCGGTTTCTGAAACGCCGGGGTACAGCAGCCCGTCTTTTTCCACCGTGAACGCGCCGTTATTCAGTTTGCCGCGACCGCAGAAGGTTCCGTTGGCTTTAACTGTGACGCTGCCTGTGCCCAGCATGCCTTCGGCTGCCGATGCGTTATTGATGAGGAGCGTACCTTCTTGCACCGTGCAGTCTCCGGTGAAACTGTGGATATTTGTAAGGCTCATCTTGCCTGTCCCTACTTTAATCAGTTGCGTGCCGGTGCCTTCTATCTTGCCTTGGAAAGAGAAATCTTCGTTCAACGAACCGATACGCCAAGTGTTGTTGTCGCCGGTTAAGGTTCCTTTTCCGGTCACTTTGCCGAGGGTATAAGGTTTGGCCGTATTGCTTACAGTGGTACGTTCCGGGATGTTTAGCGTACCCTTGGGCATGCCATAGCTGTTGTTCAAGGCGAACCAGTTGTCGGGGTTGGAAGGTTCTATCGTACCTTCGAAAGCTGACCAGTCGCCTGTGAAATCCGAACGGATCCACGGCACGTATATTTTCAGCGTACCTTTTCCGAAAAGTTTGATGCGGTTCTCGCAACGGCTGTCGCATCGCATCGTGCCCGTCACGCCCTCTTCCACTTTGAGATTATTGAGGTTCAGGCTGTAGGTATTGCCGTCGTCAAAGTCCTGATAAGTGGCATTACCGATGAAAATCAGTGTATCGCCGAAGAGCACGCCTTCTCCTTTGGCCTGTAGCGTACCTTCTTTCAGATAGGTCTTTTTCAGGTTGTCGGCAGCAAACAGTATCAGGTTGGACGCACCGGTTTTGGTCAAAGTGTTGCCATTGCCATATAGAGGCTTGTTCAAAGTCAGTTCGCCGTCGGTCTGGAAGACGGCTCCCCCTTCACCGATGGTGATGGGCACTCCGTTTTTAATGGCTACTGTGTTGCGCAAGGTGGCGCCGTTCTTGATTTCAAAGTTCCCTATTTCTTTGGTATAGCACCCCAAAGCTCCTTTGCGGACGATGGAGTCGGCCAAAGCCGAGACGGCAGTGACGCCTCCTTCTAACGTTGTTTTTCCCGTGTAGGTGTTCGTGCTCGTGATGACCAATGTTCCGTTTCCTTTCTTGGTCAGTCCCGTTTCTCCGCTGATACCGCCGTTGCCGCTTAGGCTGTAGGTTTTCGTGTCATTGTCGAATGTCACCGTTTTGGGGTAGAGGTTCTCGTTGATGCGGACGGAGGCGTCGGTGGCCGCATCGTCGAATACCACGTCGTCGCCGGAAACGAAGATGTCGGCTTCTCCCGCATTGTTGAAGTTTTCGTTTTCATTCAGGTTCCATTCGTTGAGCGTGTGGGTACCGTCCCAATACACTTGTGTGGCATCGCGCATTTCCTTTATGACGAGGAATATTTGGCCGTTTTCGTATTCCAAGTGGCATTTTTGAGTTTCCAGTCCCTGAAGGAGGATGTCATCTACGTTGCCGTCGATCTTTTTCACTTCGGCGATGAGGTATCTTCCGGCTGCCATCACGTTTTTCCCGTTTTGATAGTGAGGAGTAAAGCGGAATATCGGTGCTTGGAACTCGGGACCGTCGCTTCGGTTGAGGGTTTCCAGGGAAAGGCCTTTGGTCAGTACGATGCGGTCGGCCTGGGTGTTCTCGGAATAGAGGTCGAATACCATCACGGCACCGTACCGCATGGTCACACTGTCTGCGTGGATGGTGGCGGCTTCTCCCGTTCCTCCTACGCGGAACACGGAGGCATATTCCATTTTGATATCCTTTCCGAAGTCAGCCTTGGCGTTTAATTCGGCAAAGCGGTTCATCCATACGCGGCTGTTGGGGAGTTTTCCTGTGAAGTTCACGGTACCGCCCCAAAGGTCCGTCGGGCCGGAATAAGTATGTTCGCCGCTTAGGTTCAGGATGCCTTCGCCTTGTTTCACCAAACGCATGTCTCCGCCAAACGTACCGCCTTTGAGCGTATAGGTGGAGTAGGAAGTGGTGATGTTGTCGTTGTTGTCATGTCCTTCCGTATGGGAGAAGGCGTTGACGGTGAGAATGTAAGGCGATGCGCCTTCGGCGACTGTCACTTCTCCGCCCTTGGGATCGGCCAATAACACGTGCTGTCCGTTGTGTGCGGTTGTAATGGCATCTTTCACTTCCGTGCGCCCGTTGGTCATCAAAGGGGGAGGGGTGGTGGTATATCCTTCCGTCTCTCCCATGAAGTAACTGACGTGGGGCGGTTGGTTGTAACCGCACATCTGCCAACAGATGGCCTGCCGGTATTGCATGTCGTGCAGCAGGGTATAGTTTCGCCAAGGCGTCGGGATGGTTGTGGTGTAGATGATCAGCGACTGGTCGTCGGTGGACGGATTGATGACTTCCTCGCGCCAGTCTCCGAAAATGTCGGCCTGAAGGGAAGGCGTGCCTTTGCTTCCGTTGTTTGAATGGATGCCTTCGAGCGTGGTAATGGTACCGTTGTAGAAGGTGAGGTTGGTGCCGTCCAATGATTCACTGCATAAATCCCCGTCCCAATAGATGCGGAAACTGGCACCTAAGAGGCCTGTGGCATTGGGGAGGGCTTCGTCTATTACCGAACTGACGGTGCCGGACCTTCCGGCTGCCATCTGGCTGCCCATGAACTCTTCGGTAAACTTTCCGGCCATGCAACGGCCGCAGTCTTGCGGGTGTTGGTACCAATAATAGACTCGGCTGCTAGTCGCATCGCGGTAGTTGGCACCAGCCTTGTTCTCATTGCAAGCAAAGATCTCCTGTCCTTTGCGGTAGGGGTCGAAGTCGCTGCAATGCTGTGCGTCGCCGTGGCCGTAACCTGTTGTGGAAAGTCCTTTGCCATTGTCGTCTACGACCATCGAGCCGTAGACGATTTCATCGCGTCCGTCCCAGTCCACGTCGGCGATACCGAAGTTGTGGTATCCTTCGCCGAACCATGGGCTGCCCGGTTCATTGTTGAGCCACCTCCAACGCTCCACCAGTTCGTGGGTTTCCGGATTCACATCGTAGGCAATCATCTTGTGGCGCGTGTAGATGCCGCGTGCCAGAAAGATGCTCGGATGGCGGCCGTCCAGATAAGGTGCACCGAAAAAGAACTTGTTGGCGCGGTGGCCGTAACCGTCGCCCCATGCGGCGTTCAGGTCCGTCTCGCCGTTCTCCAACCGTTTGAGGGGGAATTGCATGGCCGGGTTGTACAGTTTGGCTGTGGCTCCCTCCATATATATAAGGTATTCCTCGCCCGCCATGGAATATGTCATGTTTGCTGTGTGCAGCACGCTGTCGCGGTAGTTCTTGGTCGGGTCGCCGATTACTTGTTTTGTCCCGTCCGAAGCATAGACTATGGTGCCGTCCATGGCGCGCATCAGCAGCTCCGCCTTTCCGTCTTCATCCCAATCGAAAGCCGTGATGTTGGTTTCCACTTCACCTGCGCTGATCATGTTGGGGCCGATGTCTATTTGCCACAGCCGCGTGCCGTCCAACTTGTAAGCCTCGAAGAATGTGAATGCGCTGTCGTTTTCCGGATAGAAAAGTCCGTCGTTGTTATGTAGTCGCTTCACGATGATTTCCATTTCTCCGTCTCCGTCCAGATCTGCCGCTGTGGCATCATTTAGGAAGTAGTCCAACGTGATGTCCGTTCCTCGCCGGGAATACATCTTGCCCATGGGGATTGTCAGATACTGTTTGTCCCACACTTCGGCAGGTTCGCAGGCATCTTGTTCTTCGTCCCGTACTACGGCTTTTACCGTGTAGGTGGATGAGGCCGTGCCTTCGGGGTCGGTGAAGTTGGATACGTCTAACGGTTCCGGATTTACCAACTTGCCGTCGCGGTAAAGGTTGTACTGTGTGTCATAATACTCCGTGCCATGGATGCGCCAACTGGTGAACACGCCTTTTTCCGTTTGTACGGCTACGAGTCCCCGGTTGAGGTCTTCCATCATACGTTGGGCTTGTGCCGTGAGGCAGCAGGCAGCCAACATAGATAATAGTAATTTCTTTTTCATGATTTTAAGTTTAATGAATGGTTCCTTTTTTACGGTTTGCTTTTTAATTTGACGACTGTCAGTGAGTAGGCAGGCAGTTCATTCCGGTATTGAGGTCCTATGGCGACGGGCGAAGTTTCAGGGCGAGCCTTCCAATCATCCGGCATACCGCTCAATACGGTTTTTGTGGCATCCTGTTTTCCGGTGATGCCCAAAACGGCAAGGTCTATGGTAGCTTGTACTTTGACCGGGAGGAGGTTGACGATTTTCAGTATGAGGTCTTGGCTCAGACTGTCTTTTACTACTGATATGCCGATGCGTTTGCGTACATCGTCACGGTTATCCGACAGGGTGAGCACGGAAGGAATATATTCATTCCCTGAGTTTTGTCCGAAGAGGAGTTGAGTGTAATAACTCGTACCGGGCTTGACTTCCATGTTGTTGAAATAAATCAGGTCGGGACGCCATCTTGTCCGTCGGTCTTTGGCCAACAACGGGGCGTATGATGTCATGCTGACGATATCGCCGTTTCGTTCGCAGCCTATCAGGTGGTAAGCCTCCAATAAGGCGGTCTCGATGTTATTGCCTTTGCCGGGGATATGTGTGGCATATTCTCCGAGGTAAACCTTGGGTTTGGAACGGTCGTAGCGGTCGTAATAATCGTGGTTGTTGAGGAACCATCCTGCAGGTTGGTAGTAATGTTCATCCACGAGGGGGACACCGAGCTTGCTGGCTACCTTCCATCCCTCCACGTAGTCCGGGCCTTCGCTGAAGGGGCCGGAGGTACCTACGACCTGTATTTCCGGATACTTTTCTTTGATAGCCTTGAATATCATGGTGAAACGTTCTTCAAACACAGGCGTGATGAGGTCTTCGTTGCCCACACCGAGATATTTCAGGTTGAAGGGTTTCGGGTGTCCGGCTTCCGCACGCATCTTGGCCCATGGGCTTTCGGACGGGTCGCCGTTAGCCCATTCGATGAGGTTCAGTAGGCTTTCTATGTATTCCGGCATTTCTTCCATGGGGATGCCCATTTGACCTGCGCCTCCGATGGAAGAGTTCTGGCAACACACACCGGCTGCAACGACGGGCAGCGGTTCCGCCCCGATGTCCTCGCAGAATTGGAAATATTCATAATAGCCAAGCCCCATGGTCTGATGGTAGCCCCACAGGTTGCGCAAGGGTTTGCGGCTTTCTAACGGGCCGATGGTGTTTTCCCAACGGTATATATTATCCAATCCGTTGCCATGAGCCACACATCCTCCCGGGAAGCGAACGAATCGGGGGCGGATGTCGGCAATGGCTTGGGCCAGATCGGCACGCATTCCGTTCTTCCGGTTTTTGAATGTCTTTTGGGGAAAGAGGGAAACCATATCCAAATTCACTTCGCCTTCCATGTCCGGGATAACCTCGATGCGTCCGTTTACGGCGGAGCCGGTAGCCTCTACCACGGCCGTGAGCTTGTTCCATGTTTTGGAAATCTTGCCGGTGCGGGCTTCGCCGATGACTTTTCCGTCTTCGTCAAGTAGTCTTACGATGATTTTTCCCCGTTTGTTGCTGGTACTGCGGGCAAAAACCGAGAAGTCGTATTTCTTTCCGGCTTTGACGGGAATACCGTCGAAACCGTCGTTAACCAACCCATGACCTTTTTCTTTAATGTCCAAAACGGCATAATGGGGATTGTGGGTATGCAACGGAGCCACGGTATCTATGTCAAACGAAAGGCCTTCTCCACCCGTGCTCCACGAATTGGTGGCCGTCCAGTTCTCTTCACGACCGATGTCATTCGGAGAATATTCGAAATCGCGGTTTTGCACGAGTTCGGCATAAAGTCCTCCGTCCGCCCCGTAGTTAATGTCTTCAAAGAAAACTCCGATGAGCATATCGCTGATTTTCTTGCTTTCTTCGGGGCGTAGTGTTACGTTCAGTGTGATGGTGTCTTTGAAAAGCTCCGGGTTGATGGCCAGTCGTTCCGCATTTTGGATGGCTTTGTACTTTGCCATTTTGTCGGCTTGTATGAGTGCTTCCACTTCGTTCCATGCTACACGGTGGAGGGTTCCGCTTTCTGTGATTCCGTTGATTGTGACCTGTTGTCGATGGGGGACGGCGACATTCTCCGCTTGTGGAATACTGTAAGTACGGAAATCTTTCGTGCGGCAACTGTAGGTTTTCGTGTTTTCCCCCTGTAGGCTATTCCATGTGATAAGATAGTCTTGGCCGGTGGGCGAGAATGTAACCGAAGGATTCATGCAATTACCGGTGTTTCCTGTAGTTGGAAATGCCTGTTGCCCCCAGGAGATTAAATCTGTCGATGTGCAATGGGCAAATACGGCATATCCTTCATGTACGCTCCATAGGCAGTGCCACATCCCGTCGTTTCCCTTTATTAAATAAGGTGACAACATTCGTTTGCCGTGCCGTCCGCTGGCATATTCGCTTCGTAAGAACGTGCGTTCCGGACCGATGGAGTGCCATGTGTTCCGGTCTGTGCTCCAAGCGAAGTGCAAGCCGTTGCGTCCGGCGTTCTTATCGGTTGCGTATGCGAAGACATAGGCAGAGTCCGGTTCGTTCGCCATAAGGCTGTGCTGTAGGGAGAATCCGATTGTGATGAGTAGAAAGAATAAGAGTTTTTTCATCGTGCGCTTGTTTCTGCTTTTTATGATTAATGGATATTTTAATTTGTCACCGTAAAAGTCGATATTTTTTGCGCGGATGAATGGTATTTACGTTGCAAAGAATGGAATGTAGGTTGCATTCCGGCTTTTTTTGATATATTTGAAAGCCCATGCAACCTACATTCTATGAAAAAGGAACTGTTCTTTTAAGTTTTGTGGTATTGAGTAGGAAGTACGCCGAATTCTTTTTTGAATGATTTGGTGAAATGGCCGGGACTGCTGTATCCTACAGAATATGCGATTTCCGTGACGGACAGGCGTCCCTCCGTAATCAGTTGGGCGGCGCGTTTCAATCTGGTATTTCTTATGAAGTCAGTGGGAGACATACCGATAACAGAACGCATCTTGCGGAATAAGGTTGCCCGGCTCATGGCCATATCGTCACTAAGTTCATCTACGGAATATTCGGAGTTATCCATATTCTTTTCTACGAACCGTAAAGCCTTGTTCAGAAAATCTTCATCGGCCGGCGATATGGTAACGTCCTTGGCTTCGGCCTCGGCGTTTTGTTTGAATTCGTTTTGTTGCTGCCGCCTTTGCGCAAGAAGATTATGAATGCGGGCAGTCAGGATTTCCCATTTGAACGGTTTGGTCATATACGCGTCCGCACCTTCTTTGTAACCCCGTTCTTCATTTTCCATACTGGCACTGGCCGTGAGTAATATGATGGGAATATGGGATACGTCGATGTTGTGTTTGATTCGTTTGCAAAGTTCTATACCGTCCATTTTAGGCATCATCAAATCGGTAATGATGATGTCCGGTTTTTGTTGCAAGGCTACAGCTTCGCCTTCTTCTCCGTCCGAAGCTTCGAATACGACAAAGTGGCGACGGAGTTCCTCCTGTAAATAATGGCGGAAATCGTTGTTGTCCTCTACCAATAATATTTTAGGAAGGACGGTGTAATCAACGGGCAAAGGGGGATTGTCCATCGGATTCCCTTGTTGCGGAGCTGTGGGGAGAAGCGGGGACGGTACGTGGCTAATGTTTCCTACGGGAATACGGACGGTAAAACAACTCCCTTTTCCGGGACTGCTTGATACGTTGATTTTCCCATGGTGCATTTGGACATACTCTTTGGCGACATTTAGCCCTATACCGCTTCCTGTATTGCCCTTATGGGAGCTCGCCTGATGGAATCGTTCGAATATATGTGTCTGCTCTTCGGCCGGGATACCGATACCGTCGTCCTCCACTTGTATGACAGCCATCTCTCTCCCGTCTGAGGGTTCCGGATAGGCTTTTAAGGTCACGTGTCCTCCCTGAGGAGTGAATTTGAATGCGTTGGACAGCAGGTTGTTCACCACCTTTTCTATTTTGGGGCTGTCCGCAGTGACAAGAAAGGTTTCCGGGTGGCAATGAAAGTCAAAACGGATATTTTTTTCTTCAGACATGGGAAGGAAACTTTCATAAATACGCGATAGCATATCCTTTAGGTTGAAAGTTTCTAAAGCCAATGTTTCTCCTTTCATCTCGATTCTCCTGAAATCAAGTAGCTGGTTGACTAACGACAGGAGGTTGTGGGCATTCCGGTCGATGGTTTTCAGTTGTTTTCTGGTGTCGGGATTCTCTTCCTTTTTCAGTAGGTATTCCAATGGCGCGATGATGAGTGTCAGTGGCGTGCGTAGTTCGTGGCTGATATTGGTGAAGAATCGGTATTTCATCTCTTCCATTTGTTTCTGGGCTGCCTGTTGGTTTTTGGCTTGTTGGCGTTTCAGTACATGGCGAATGTATATGAAAAGCACGGCCACGGCTCCCAAAACGTATAGGAAATAGGCGGCATAAGTTTCGTACCACCATGGTGCACGGTAGATATGCAAGACTTGGCTCTGCACTTCATTCCAATGTCCGTTGGCATCCGTAGATTTGATTTCGAGGCTGTTGTCTCCCTTGGAGAGTTGTGACAGGTGGATGCTGTTCTGTCCTTGCGGAAGGACGTTCCACTCTTCGTGGCGACCGGCATGCCGGAACGCAAAACGGATATTCTGGCTGTGCAGGGGCGTGAACGTGGAAAGGTGTAGCGTGAGATCTTGTGCAGAAGGAGGGAGTTTCAAGGTCGTTGTAGCAGAAGATATAGGTCTTGTTTGGGAGTTTACCGTGACGGCGGTAAGACGCGGCAAGAAATCTTTTTCTTTTTTCTTGTCCGAGAAAGCGTTTGTTCGGACAGACAAGTAGCCGTTTTGTCCTCCGATGTAGAAGCTGTCGTCGCTATCTTTGTACATACAAAGGAAGTTTTCCATGTCGATGTGAGGAGACGATGCGCGCAACGTACTGAATGTTTGTTTTTCAGGAGAGAATATCGTGACGTTTTGCCGGGTGAGAATCCATAGTTTTCCTTTGCGGTCGGTCGTGATGTTATAGATGCTGTTGCCGTTCAGTCCGCACTCCCGATCCATGGAATGCAGGGTTTTGCGGTGCAGGTCGTAACGGAGTATATTGCCTTTGGCTGTGCTGATCCACAGGATTTCTCCAGGTTGCAGGGCTAATCCGAGACCGTTCTCGGCTATTTTTATTCTTTTTTTCGTTCCTTGCCCCTCTATGACGAGCAGTCCGTTGTTCTCGGTGGAGACGAATGCGGTATGTCCGTCCGTGACGATATCATTTATCATGCGAGTGGATGCCCATATTTTTTCCAATCTATGACTTGACAGGGAGTACCGATATAAATTTCGGGAAGTGCCGATCCAGAGTTGTCCGTAAGCATCTTCGTGAAGTGTACGGATGTGTTCGTCCGCTTCGGCCACGGAAATCATATTCACGATTTCGGTTTCGTGTATATCGTTATGCTCGAATGTAAGACGGATTACGATGTTGTCTTTCAGGATGCAATAGATGCCTTTTCCGTTGCGTACCTTCGCCAGCAAAGGGGTGGTTCGCCTGTGGGACAGCTTGCTGGTGAATACTTTTCCGTTACTTGGAAAGTAGGCGAAAAGCTGCTTTTGCTTATTCAGGCACCAGATGAGGCTGTCTTCGTGTATCAGCAAATCCATGTTAGTAGGGATTCCGTATCTCTGGAGAGATTGCGTGCTATAGCGTTGGATGGCGGAATCCAAAGAAGAAAGGATGAAAGAATTATGGATGTCTCCTGCAACCCACAGGTTGTTTTCATGGTCGAACATGGCTGACGCAAAGACCTTGTTTTCCAGTTGTAAGGACGGAGGTGTACTCAATCGTTCCAAACTGCCGTCAGGATAGGTCTTGTAGCGGCACAAGCCGTCGCCGCTTCCTGTCCACAAGTCACCCGATGCAGGATCTTGCAACAGGTTATAGATGATTTTTGCGGAAGGACTTCCCAGGGCTTCTTCCCGTATGGGGACATAAATGCTGCTGCTGTTTCGGGCATCGGGGTGGAAACGGAAGAGTCCGTTGCCGTATGTGGCAAGCCAGATGAAATGGTTGTTCTTGTCCCGTACCAATGCGGTGGGAGGAGTCTCGAACGGCCAATAGAAGGGAACGAAACGTTCTTGTTGCTTGTCGAACCAACATAGTCCGCCTTTTTGCAATGTGATCCATAATTTGTGCGTTTGAGGGTCTTCGAAAAAAAACGAGACTTTATTCGGTACACCTTGCCACTCTATATCGTAGCTGTGGGTGAGGCGGGTGGAACGGGCATCGAAACGGTACACTTTATTGTTGGTGGCAATGTAGACCAAACCATCGGAGGTCGCTTTGATTTCATCGATGCTCCATGAGTCGAAGCCGTAGCCTTCTATGGGCGTGATGCGGTAGTCGTTTTTGTCCAGAATATAAGCTCCGCGCAGAGTGCCGAACCAGATTTTTCCGGAAAGGTCTTCTGTGATACAAGTGATGTGGTTGTGTTTAATTACGTCCGGTGTCTTGAAGTCGGAGCGGAAGATTTGAATGTTGTAACCATCGTCGCGGCATAAACCGTCTTCCGTACAATACCATATAAGCCCTTCCGAGTCTTGGAATATCTTTTTGATTTGTCTGTTGGGGAGTTGGCCGTAATGAGGCAACTCGAACCGCCCTATGTTTTGCGATTGAAGTTTGTATGCTCCGGCGAAAAAGACGATGATGAGGAACATGCAAGTTATGGAATGGTGCAGTGCTTTATTCATCATTTGTTGAAATTAAGGTTAAATATGCAGATGGAATCGGGACTATGCCCTGAAATATATTAGAAAAGGAAGTGCCGGAATGGTACCGACACTCCCTTTGTCATGTATGGATTGATAGGATTGGCTTATTCGCTCCAGTCCATCTTGGTCATGCGCACGTAGCTCTGATAACGTTTCTTGGCCATATCCTCGCAAGCGTTGAAGAGGTCGGCGGCTTCGTTCGGGTATTGCTTCATGACGGAAGCAAAGCGGACTTCGCCTTTCAGATAATCTTGGAAAGCATCCCAGTTAGGCTCTTTGGAGTCGAGTGAGAACGGATTCTTACCTTCGGCTTCCAAAGCCGGATTGAAACGCCACAAGTGCCAGTAACCGCACTTCACGGCTGCTTCTTCCTCAGCCTGCGATTTGCCCATACCCTTCTTCAAACCGTGGTTGATACAAGGAGCGTAAGCGATGATGATAGACGGGCCGGGATAAGCTTCTGCTTCGCGGATGGCCTTCAGACACTGTGCCTGGTCGGCTCCCATGGCAATCTGTGCCACGTACACGTAACCGTAAGTGGTAGCAATCATACCCAAGTCTTTTTTGCGTACGCGCTTACCGGAAGCGGCAAACTTGGCAATGGCACCGAGCGGGGTTGCCTTGGAAGACTGGCCACCGGTGTTGGAATATACTTCGGTATCCAATACGAGGATATTGACATCTTCACCCGAAGCGATGACGTGGTCCAGACCACCGTAGCCGATGTCGTAAGAAGCACCGTCGCCACCGATAATCCACTGGCTGCGTTTTACCAAATAGTGTGCCAGTTCGGACAGTTTGGCGCAAGCCGGGCAACCGGCAGCCTTGCCTGCCTCGATCATCGGGACGAGTTTTCCGGCAGCGGCCTTGCTGGCATCTGCGTCGTCCTTGCCTTCGAGCCATTCCTGAGCGGCAGCCTTGAAGTCGGTCGGAGTCTCATCGGCTGCAATGGCACCCTTGAGGAGTTCTTCGATACGTGCACGCATCTTCTTGTTGGCCAATGCCATACCGAGACCGAATTCGCAGAAGTCCTCGAACAAGGAGTTTGCCCATGCCGGACCTTGACCCTTGGCGTTGGTCGTATAAGGAGTAGAAGGAATGGAACCGGAGTAGATGGAAGAGCAACCGGTGGCGTTGGCAACGATTTCACGGTCGCCGAACAACTGGGAAATCAATTTCACATACGGAGTTTCACCGCAACCGGCACAAGCGCCTGAGAACTCGAACAACGGTTGTGCGAACTGTGAGTTCTTCACGTTGCTCTTGATGTCTACCAAGTCTTGTTTGCTCTTCACGTTCTTCACGCAGTATTCCCAATTCGGAGCTTCGGCGAGTTCCTGTTCCAACGGAACCATCGTGAGCGCCTTGCCCAATTTCGGATTGCCCGGACATACGTCGGCACAGTTGCCGCAACCCAAGCAGTCCATCACGCTCACCTGGATGCGGAAGTTCATGCCCTTCATGGCTGCCGGAGCCTTCATTTCGATAACCGGAGCGTTGAAGCCCTTCATTTCTTCGGCATCGAGAACGAACGGACGGATAGAAGCGTGAGGACAAACGTATGCACACTTGTTACACTGGATACAGTTGTCTGCGTTCCATGTCGGGACAAAGGCTGCCACACCGCGTTTTTCGTATGCGGCCGTACCTTGCGGCCAAGTACCGTCCTCGATACCCTTGAATGCGGAAACTTTCAGCAAGTCGCCGTCCTGTGCATTGATGGGGCGTACCACTTCATTGATGAATGCAGGGTCGTCGTTGGGCTGTGCAGCGTCTGCAGCGAGATTAGCCCATGCCGGGTCTACGGCCAGTTCCTTGTATTCACCGCCGCGGTCTACGGCAGCATAGTTCTTGTTCACCACGTCTTCACCTTTCTTGCCGTAGGACTTCACGATGAACTTCTTCATCTGTTCTACCGCCAGGTCTACCGGGATGACACCGGTGATACGGAAGAATGCAGACTGGAGGATGGTATTGGTACGGTTGCCCAATCCGATTTCCTGTGCAATCTTGGTGGCGTTGATGTAATATACCTTAATATTGTTCTTGGCAAAGTAAGCTTTCACCTTGTTCGGCAGGTTCTTGGCTAGTTCTTCGCCTTCCCAGATGGTGTTGAGCAAGAACGTACCGTTCTTCTTCAATCCGCGGGTCACATCGTACATGTGGAGGTAAGCCTGAACGTGGCAAGCCACGAAGTTAGGCGTGTTCACCAAGTAAGTAGAGCGGATGGGGGCGTCTCCGAAACGCAAGTGAGAGCACGTGAAACCGCCGGACTTCTTAGAGTCGTAAGAGAAGTAAGCCTGACAGTGCTTGTTGGTATTGTCACCGATAATCTTCACGGAGTTCTTGTTGGCACCCACCGTACCGTCGGCACCCAGACCGTAGAACTTGGCTTCGAACATGCCTTCGCCACCCATGGCCACCTCTTCTTTCTGAGGAAGCGAAGTGAACGTCACGTCGTCCACGATGCCGAGGGTGAACTGGTTTTTCGGTTCCGGAAGAGCCAGATTCTCGTACACGGCCAAGATTTGTGCCGGAGTTGTGTCGTTAGACCCGAGGCCGTAACGTCCGCCTACGATGACCGGAGCGTTTTCCTTGCCGTAGAAGCATTCCTTCACATCCAGATACAGCGGTTCGCCGTTGGCGCCCGGTTCTTTCGTGCGGTCCAGTACGGCAATCGTCTTGGCTGTGGCCGGAACGGCTGCCAGGAAATGCTTGGCCGAGAACGGACGATACAGGTGAACGGCTACCAAGCCCACCTTTTCGCCCTGTGCGGTCAAGTGGTCGATGGTTTCGCGGATGGCTTCGGTTACGGAACCCATGGCGATGATGACGCGTTCTGCGTCTGCGGCACCGTAGTAAGAGAACAGGCCGTATTTGCGGCCGGTGATTTCAGACACCTTGTTCATGTAGTCCTCTACGATGGCAGGAACTGCGTCGTAGTAATTATTGCAAGATTCACGGTGAGTGAAGAACGTGTCGGGATTTTCGGCCATACCGCGTGCCACCGGATGTTCGGGCGACAGAGCACGGCTGCGGAACTCCTTCAAGGCCTCCTGGTCTACCAAAGGAGCGAGGTCGTCGTTCTCCAGCATTTCAATCTTCTGGATTTCGTGAGACGTACGGAAACCGTCGAAGAAGTTCAGGAACGGCACGCGGCTCTTGATGGTAGACAAGTGTGCCACGCCGGCCAGATCCATCACTTCCTGTACGGAACCTTCGCACAACATGGCGAAACCGGTCTGGCGGCAAGACATGACGTCCTGATGGTCACCGAAGATACACAGTGAATGAGAAGCCAAGGTACGGGCCGACACGTGGAACACGCAAGGCAGCAGTTCGCCTGCAATCTTGTACATGTTCGGAATCATCAGCAACAAACCCTGGGATGCCGTATAAGTCGTGGTCAGCGCACCGGCCTGCAACGAACCGTGGACGGCTCCGGCGGCACCGCCTTCCGACTGCATTTCCTGTACCAACACTGTTTCGCCGAAGATGTTCTTACGGCCCTGTGCTGCCCATTCGTCCACGTATTCTGCCATGGTCGACGACGGGGTGATGGGATAGATGGCTGCAACTTCTGAGAACATATACGAGATATGCGCTGCGGCCTGGTTACCATCACAAGTGATAAACTTTTTTTCTTTTGCCATAATAATGATTAATATTACGAGATTAAACTACAATTTCTTTATTTTCTCTTTAGTATAGGAATCCGAACAACCATATCGGTATTTCGTTTCCGTGCCCTATTTCTATCTTATGCCGGGCATATATCGTTTCGGCGTTTCGCCGTCGTTCTTCGTTGGGGCAGATTTTGAATCTCAGATTTTCGTCCACCAAAAACGAGGTGCCCTTTTCTCCCTTGTTCAGTTTATGGTCTTTCCACATCGTGTTTTGGAAGAAAGTCTCCAGGATGTCCTGTTCTTCCAGGCGGCACGGGTAAATGACGTACATCAGATTGCTGTTGTGCATCATGATTCGGGCCGGTTTTTTGGGAAAGGTTTCCCCTTTCGGGTAAATCATGTTGATGAGCCGCGCGTCGGCCAGATACTTGATGTAGTTCATCACCGTGGCTCGCGACGTGTGGATGTCTTCCGCCAATTGGCTGACGTTGGGAGCCACCGGACTGTCTATCGCGAGCAAATATAGTAATTTTTTGATTTTTGCCAAATATTTCAGCTCGATTTGTTTGATGAGCAAGATGTCCACTTCGAGCATCATGTTCATGGTCTTGAGCAGATTTTCAGAGAAATTCCGCTTTTCCAGAAAGAACGGGTAGAAACCGTGGTGCAGATAGTCTTGGAAGAACTTCAGCGGACTGGCTTTAGGCAGGATGCTGCGCACGATTTGTTCATGACGGTTCAGGATTTCGTCGAGCGTATAAGACGGGAAGTCATTGCCCGTCTGCAAGTTGAGAAACTCGCGGAAAGAAAATCCTCTCAGGTTGTATGATTTCACCAGTCCGTTCAGTTCCGGGTTCTCCGTCTTCAGCCGCATGACGGAAGAACCGGTGAATACGATTTTCAGTCCCGGCAGCGTGTCGTAGCATTTGCGCAGGTCTGTGCTCCAGTCCGGTTGTTTGAACACTTGGTCGATCAGCAATACTTTTCCTCCGCCTTCGTAGAACTCTGTGGCGAATTCGGCAATGCCCTTGCCCTGAAAATAGAAATTGTTCAGATTGATGTAGAGGCATTTCCGGTCTTCCACGTGGAAATGTTCTTTGGCGTATTGCAGAAGGAAAGTGGTCTTTCCTACTCCGCGTGTACCTTTAATACCAATCAGACGGTCGTTCCAGTCTATCTCGTCCATGAGGGCGCGACGGACAGGAGCGTGGGTATGCTCCACAAGGTACGCATGTGTTCTGAAAAAAGACTCCATTCTTTGGTACTTGATACAATTTGCAAAGATAGTGTAAAACCGCAAAAGTGCAAAGTCGGGTTGGCAAAATCTTTGTTTTTTCTTCATTTTGCATCTCGAAATGCGAGGGTTGTCAATTTGTCAATCCCGGCCTTGCAGGATTGAGCCATTTGAACCGGGAGACGGAGGCGTGTGGAAATACGCGATTCTCGCGCGTCGGGGGAATGACATTCTGAAGCTCCTTCGGTCTGTCGGGCTTTCAAAATGCACGGCATTCGGGCACGGCGTGCGTACGGGGTCGGGATTCGTGGAAGCGTGAAACGGCATCCGTAGGGCATCCTGTCATTCGTTTTTTGTAGTCCGATGCGCTCCGTTTAGGAGAAAAACGAGCCTAAGAGGCATATCTTTTTTCTGTTTTCAGGGCTTTTCTCCACCTGCATGCAGAGAAAGATGCCCCACCATGAGGACAAAAAAAATGTTTTCTCAGCCGAGCGAAAAATTTTTCGGCTGCGATTGAAATGCGTTTAGGCTGAAAAAAAGCTAAAAACAAGGCTGAAACGTGAATTTATGTATCTAAAAAGGGGCAAAAATGGCATGGAACGTAACTGGAACATGGAACTTTTCATTCAGAAAAAGTTCGTAGAACTTACGTTTTGTCGGTAAAAAGGCGTATGTCTTTTCATTTGTTTATTAGGAACGTTTCCTGTGCTTCTTATTCCGCTTGTCGGAAGGACTTTTTAAGCGGCAAACGGGTACGTCCTAAAGAAATAGGATTTTGCCGTTTGCCGCATCTGAAATGGAGATTAGGTTATGAAATTGGTTTTTTACTGTTTGGCTTCTTCTGGAACTCCTCCCCATCTTTGGTCCAGACGGATGGCCTCTTCGCGGGTGATACCGATGACGGAACCATGGCGCGGATGGAAGTCTTTGACGAAGGTTTCGGGCTTGGAACTGAAATGAATAAGGTCCTTGCTGCGTTGGAATTCATAGCGTCCGCTGCTGTAAAGGTCGTACATCAGGATGTATTCGTCCGAATCGTTCAGTTTGAATATGCTGGAGCCTTCCACGTGCGTACGGGTTCCGGCATACGCGTCGAGATATGCGAAATGCTCTTTCCACGGGCCGCGCAACGACGGGGCCGTGGCTTGCTGTATGCCGCTTTTCAGCTCTTTGCCGTTCCGGTCTTTGGTATTTCCTTTATAGAAGAAATGATAGGTGCCGTCTTTATGGATGATGTCGCCGTCTATGGCACCGTATTTGGGAGCGAACATCAGTTGAGGCTCGTTCTCGAAGGCCGTGAAATCTTCGTTGGCGTATGCGCAATAGAAATTGAGGGCGGTGTCGTATTCGAAGCGTACGGTGAAGTAGACCAAGTATTTCCGTGCTTCGGGGTCGTAAATGGTTTGGGGTGCCCACACCCATTTGATGTGGGCGAACTTCTCGGGATAGGATTTTTCCAGGTCGATGATGCCGTGCGTCCAATCGGTCAGGTTGCCGGATTTGAGCAAGACGATACCGGGATTGTATTCCCAACCGTTCTTTCGGGTGAACATGTCTGTGGCCGTGATATAAAAGGTGTGCCCGTCTTCTCCGCGCAGGATGTGCGGGTCGCGTATGCCTCCGGTTTGGGATATTTCGTCCGATGGGATGACGGGGCGGTTCCCGTTCAGGGCTTTCCAGTGTACGGCATCCGCACTTACGGCAAATCTCAGTTGTTCTTGTGTCGTCAGTTCGCCCGAACCTTCAAAATAAGCAAACAGATAGGCGGTGTGGTCCGGCGTTTTTTGTGAGATGCAACTTGTGAGGAACAAGATTGAGGTGCAAGCTAAAATAAAAATGTTTTTTCTCATGTTTTTTGGATTGATGTTTGATATTTAACAGGGCAAAAGTAGGCTCTTTTTCCCGGAAGGACTGTTTCTCTTGTTGCATGTAATGGAAGATTGGTTTCAAAAAAGCGTGTTTTTGATTGTTTTCAAAACAAAATCGGGGCGTATGCCGGTTGAAATCCGGAGGGACGGGTAGGCTGGTTGTCCGGAATGTGTTATATTTGCATTGGCTTTGACACTTGTTTAATTTTTCTCCATGACCTTGCATATATTCAATCCCGAGAACGACCTGGCGTTGGCTTGTCCCAGTCCGCATTTCATTCCCCCAGTTTCGGCCCGGCAGATGGCCGACGACCTTTCGGCGTTGCCCGTATGGTGGGCAATGAGGGGCGATGCCGTGTGCGTGGCTTCGGTGGAGGCAGCCCGGCGTTGGGCGGAAGAAACCGGCGGGATTTGTCCGGAAGTGAAATGGGTCGGGCGTGACGGCTTGCCTTCGGATGCCGACGTTGACCCTTGGGGATGGAGCTCGTTGATGGTGCAACGTCTGTTGACGGGCGGTGCGGACGGAAGCCGTTTGCCCGATGAAGCGCGTTTGGCGCGTTACCGTGAACTGTCGAACCGTCGTCATGCAGTGGACATGTTGGCTTATTTATGCGGTCCCGGTTCGGATTTGGGACAGAAGTGGAGGGATAGGCTTTGTGGCGTTTCTTATTACTGTACCGGCGAACAGGACATCATCCAGAGGATGCGGCAATATCCCGAAACCCTATTGAAAGCGCCGTGGTCGGGCAGCGGAAAGGGCTTGCGTCTGGGGCGGGGAGGTTATGTGCCCCCGCTTTCGGGTTGGTGTGGCCGTCAGCTTCGTGAGCAAGGCGGGGTAATCGTGGAGCCGCTATATAATAAGGTGTCGGATTTTGCCTTGGAGTTTTATGCCGACGGTGCCGGAGGCGTGCGGTATACGGGGCTTTCGGTTTTCCTGACCACCGCACGTGGCACGTACGCCGGGAATTGGGTGGCGTCGGAAGAGGATAAGGTGCGTTGGCTGACCGATAGGATTCCTTTGCTTTTATGGCAGATGCTGAAAACGGCTGTCACGCACTACTTGGCTGATTGGTTGGGTAACGGCTACAACGGCCATCTGGGTGTGGATATGATGTTGTGCCGTGTACCGGGAACCGAATACCTGTGTGTGCATCCTTGTGTGGAAATCAATTTACGCCGTACGATGGGACAAGTTTCTGTCGATTTGGCTTCTTTCTTGGCTCCTTCTTCGGAAGCGCGTTTTGTGATAGACTATGAGAAGGAAGCGGGGCGGTTGTGGTCGGAGCACTGCCGGTGCGAAGAAGCCCATCCGTTGTGCTTACGGGAGGGAAAACTCCTTCAGGGATATTTGCCGTTGGTTCCGGTGACCCCCTCCGCACATTACCGGGCGGCGTTGTGGGTCTCTCCCAAGGGTAGGAGATGTCCGGTCGTATAAGTTAATTTGGAAAAAGAAGAAATGATTAGACCATTGGGAATTTCTGATATGGACACGGTGCTTCGTATTTGGAAAACGTCAAATCTTCAGGCGCATTCTTTTGTACCTTCCGGATATTGGGAGCGTAACGTGGAGTTGGTTCGGAAGGCAATGTCCGATGCGGAAGTTTGGATATACGAGTCGGATGGGCGCATAGTCGGCTTTGTCGGATTGGCAGGGGATTACATCGCCGGTATCTTTGTGGAGATGGAATGCCGTTCTCGTGGGATAGGACATGCGCTGTTGGATTTTTTAAAGAAAAGACATCGGTTCTTGTTGCTCCATGTGTATGAAAAGAACAGCCGTGCCATTGCATTTTATCGTAGAGAAGGTTTTGAATGCCGGGATAGGCATGTGGAGGAGGATACCGGGGAAATGGAGTGGACAATGGCATGGATGAAGGAAAATATTCCTTTTTAAGTTTTTTTATTGCCCTGCAAGTGGGGTCGGGGAGTGGATAACTGTTAATTTTGCATCTCTATTTTATGAATCTTTCTAATCAACCGAAAACGGCTTCTAATAGCTGAAAAAACGTTTTATGGAAACAAAACGAATTGTATTTTTGGACTATCTGCGTGCCATCGCATGCTTTATGGTCATTCTCGTACATGTGTGTGAGGCTTTTTATTTCAATCTGGACGGTATCAGTTTCTCCAGCAATGCCGACCGTTGGTGGATTTCTTTCATCGACAGTTCCCTGCGTCCTTGCGTGCCGCTGTTCATCATGGCATCAGCCTATCTTCTGGTTCCGTTGAAGGACAGTACACCGGTCTTTTTCAAACGCCGCTTCACCCGTGTGTGTATTCCCTTTATCGTCTGGGGGCTTCTTTATGCCTTTTTACCCTTGTTGTGGGGCGGTCACGGTTGGGACGGCGCGAAAACCCACTTGCTCACGTTCCTCTACAATTTCCCGTCCAACGCCATACATCTCTGGTTTGTGTACATGTTGATAGGGGTTTATTTCTTTATGCCGATTTTGTCTCCTTGGTTGAAGCAAGTGGGTCGTAAGGAGGAGCTTTTCTTTTTGGGACTTTGGTTCCTCACTACATTCTGGCATTACGTGAAGCTTTGTGTGCCGGGCGGAGAGATTTACGGAGAATGCAGTTGGAATGATTTCCACATCTTGTATTACAATGCCGGTTATATCGGTTTTCTGTTGATGGCACATTACGTCCGTACCTATATTGACTGGAGTCTGCGCAAGACGCTCGCTGTGGCCGTGCCTGTATTCTTGGTAGGATATGCTTTCTCGGTCGGTGCGTTCTATCATCTTTCTTCCGTGAGTTCAGACCCGTTTGTGGTGGAACAGCCTTGGCGTTTTTGTACGCCTAATGTGGCGATGATGACTTTCGCCCTCTTTATCGTATTCAAAAAGATTAACTGGGGCAGCGGGTGGCTCTACCGTGGCATCTTCTCCATTTCAAAGTTGAGCTATGGAATGTATCTTGCACATTATATGGTGTTGAACCTTGTGTACCCTCATGTGGCACCGCATTTCAATACGCCCGGTACCATTTTGGTGGCCGGTATCGTGATTTATGCGATTTGCTATGTGTTGACAAAATTGCTCTCTTATCTGCCCAAGAGTAAATATATCGTAGGATAGTGATGCCGGACACAAAGGCTTTTTATCAGGATGTGTATGGCATCGTGAAAGAGATTCCGGCCGGTCGGGTGGCGACGTATAAGCAAATTGCCATTTTGACTGGCTTTCCCCAACATGCCCGTTTGGTGGGTAGGGCTTTGCGTAACGTACCGGATGTGCTCGGCCTTCCCTGCCACCGGGTGGTGAATGGCTGTGGACGTCTTGTTCCGTCCTGGCCGGAACAGAAAGCATTGCTGGAAGCCGAAGGTGTGGCTTTCAGAAGAAACGGAAACGTGGATATGCGGCGTTATGCTTGGAATCCGGATGGAGCGGCATCCATGACCTTTTGATAAGCGATGCGAGGCGACTGACGGGTATAAATGATGCCGCACTCCCGGAATCCGTTGGTCTTTAACAGGTTTTGCATGATGAGGTTGTCAGCGTGGGTGTCTGCGCGTAAATTGTGGTGTCGGGCAAAACACCATGCGATGCATTGCCGGGCGATGCCTTTGGCCTTTCCGTTGGATGCCAGGCGGTGAATCACACCGTATGGCGCCTCATTCAGCCATTTCCCTTCGATATGAGAATAGGTAGGGTCGTTTTCCACCGAAAAGCAAAATGTGGCTACCACGCCGTCCGTTTCGTTTTCGCAGACGAAGCAGTGTCCTTGTCGGATTTCCGTTTCCATGAGTTCTTCCGAAGGATAACCGTCTGTCCATTGGTAGGGGTTTCCGTTTTCCCTCATGAATTTCCGGGCGTGGTCGAATATGCCCATGATGTCGGGCATATCGGTGAATTGTGCAGGTCTGATGTTCATTTTGTGTCGGGTGTGGTGGTGTCTTGTGTCTCTTTTCTTTGTCGTGCCACGGGCGTTTCAAAGTGCGCCCCACAGTCTTTGCATACATATTCCCAATGCGTCGTGCCCGGAGGTGCGCCGGCCAGGATACTGAATATGGCGGCCATGAACGCCCTGAAACTATGAGACTTTTTCAATACGAACTTGATGTGGGGCGAATGGCAGCAGGGGCAGTATTTTAATTGTTCCGGTATCATCTGGTTGCGTTCGAGCAGGGCCATGGCACGTTCATAGTCGTCTTCATACACGAAAATATCCACTCCGGAAATCGTGGGAGTGAATCCACGCAGGATGTTGGACGTGTTTTCGTTGTGCAGGACGGAGGCGATGCCTTCGTTTTCCAACGCCCCCTGAATCAAACGGGCTTGAAAGGCTCCGTCACAGGTGATAAGTCTGACTGTTTTCATAAGACGGTCGAATTTATTTGATAAAATATCCGATGTGCTTTGAGCGTCCTTTCTTGGCTAAGGTTCTGATTTCGTACAGTCCTTTGGCTAAATGCCCGATACGGACACGGCGGCTGTAAGGTGCCGTACTGACGATACGCCCGTACGCATCTACAACCGCTACGTAAGGGCTGTCCTGTTCAGGGATGTCCAAGGTCTGCGAGTCTTGGGGAAGGAACCGCCCTGAGAGGTTCGGTTTGTCGGACCATCCGGACGGGAGCCGTGCCGGTTCGCTTTCATTTCCGAAACGGTCTATGGCCGTTACCGCGAAACTGATGCCGTTGAGGGCGCAGAATTCCTCGTTGATGGGAAGGCTGCAAGAATCCACATTCACGGCAATAAGATTTCGTGCGGAAGCGATGTCCACGGGAGAGGTCTGTGAAGCGTACACGTTGTATCTCACATCTTTTCCACATAGATTATCGACAGACGGCGACCATCGGAGCACATACGTTTGCGCTTCCCGGCTTTTGTGCAAATTTCCCGGACGTTCCGGTGGGATACTGTCCTGGCTGTTACAAGCCGATGGCAGTGCCGGGAAGGGGTAATATACGTCTTTCAGGAAATCAAACAAGCCTTTGTGGTTGTCGTTCAGATACGCGTAACGGAAGAATGCCTGTCCTCCGAGGTCTAAAGATCGCGTGAAATACAACTCACGGGTAATGTCCTCCAGCGGCCAGTCTTTTTCTTGCGGACTGAGGAAGTAGATGCCCAATCCCGGGACGACCGGTCGGCCGTAGTCGTTTTCTTTCCAGTCAATGGCGAAAGGGTAGAAATGATTGCCCCGGAAGTACATCATCGGGAACAGCATGTCTTGTATTCCTTCACGCAACCAACCCTGTGCATCCTGATGCACGGCAGAGTAGGCATTCCAGTTATAGGACGGATAGCGGCTCAGGTCGCTGAACTTGCCCACGGGCGAGGAGCTGACCTTGACCCAAGGTTTGGCTGCTTTCACGGCCCGGTGCATCGTCCGTACACAACGGGTCATGTTGTCGCGACGCCAGTCGGCCTTGTTTTGCCTCTTGCCGTATTTGCGGTAAGAGCTCGCATCGTTGAATTTCGCTGCGTTTTCCGGATAACGGATATAGTCGAAATGGATGCCGTCTACGTCATAGTTCGCAGCTATTTCACGGCAGAGGGAAGCCAGATATTCGGCGGTCTCCGGTTGCCCCGGGTCGAGATACCAACTGTCTCCATGGCGTACGCAAAGTTTGGGATGGGTTTTCAGTACGGAACGGTTTCCCATACGTGTGGCAGCGGATACCTTGAAACAAGGTATGGCTACAAGCCACGCATGCAGTTCCATCCCTCGTTTGTGGCATTCCCGGACGGCAAAGGCCAAGGGGTCATATCCCGGCGCACGTCCCGGAGTGCCGGTCAGGCAGCCGTCCCACGGTTCGATGGCCGAAGGGTAGATGACACTCCCCCTCACGCGGGTCTGCAGCAGCACGGTGTTGATGTTCACTTCCTTGAGCCGGTCGAGGATACGGCACAGTTCATCCTGTTGTGCCTTGATGCCGACCGGGGATGTAGCTTTGTTCTTCGGCCAGTCCAAACTACTGAACGTGGTCAACCACACGGCCCGGGTTTCCCGTTTGGGGGAGGACAATGGAGCGAAACGTTGCGTGGCCATTGCCGCCAGGCAGCCGGTGATACATATATATAAGGAGAAGATATATCTTTTCATGTAGGTGTATGCAGCTTTATCAGATGCAAAGTTAAGCTTTTCGGGGTATAAAATGAAAGTTTCGGGGACAAATGCCATTGTTTACGATACAATTTATTATTTTTGCGTAATTTAATTGATAACCTGATATGATAACATTCACTACGGCATTGGTGCTTCTGGTATTGGGCTATGCGGTCTACGGCGCCTTTGTCGAAAGAGTATTCGGGGCGGATGCCTCCCGAAAGACACCTTGTTATACGATGGCTGACGGTGTGGATTATACACCGATGCCTACGTGGAAAGTCTACCTCATCCAGTTTCTGAACATTGCCGGGACGGGACCTATATTCGGTGCAATTCTGGGTATCCTTTACGGGCCGGCGGCTTATTTGTGGATTGTGTTCGGATGCATATTCGGCGGGGCGGTACACGACTACCTGTCCGGCATGATTTCCCTGCGGAAGAACGGAGCCAGTCTGCCCGAAGTGGTGGGCGACGAACTGGGGGCGGGCATCCGTTTGGTGATGCGTGTCTTTTCCCTGATTCTGATGGTCTTGGTCGGCACGGTATTTGTCACCACACCCGCCGGGTTGTTGGCTTCCATGACCGGAGACTGGGGCGTATGGGGTTCCTCTTTGTTTTGGAGCGTGGTGATTTTCGTGTATTACGTGTTGGCTACCTTGCTGCCCATCGATACCCTTATCGGACGCATCTACCCCCTTTTCGGTGTGGCCTTGTTGTTTATGGCCGTCGGCGTGTTGGTCGGTATTTTCACCCACGACGGTTGGATGCCCGAGATTACATCGGCTTTCGAGAGCCATCATCCCGATAAGAATCTCTCCATATTTCCCATGCTTTTTATCACGATTGCTTGCGGAGCCATCAGCGGTTTCCATGCCACTCAAAGCCCGATGATGGCGCGTTGCATGAAGAACGAGAAGCTGGGGCGGCGCGTGTTCTACGGCGCCATGATAACCGAGGGCGTGGTGGCTTTGATATGGGCGGCTGCGGCCATTAAGTTTGCAGGCAGTTATGAGGCGTTGGCCGAACTGATGTCGCCGTCGGGAAAATCCAATCCCGCCATTGTGGTCAATGCCATTTGTCAGGATTGGATGGGGACGGCGGGAGCCGTGTTGGCGATACTCGGTGTGGTGGCGGCCCCTGTCACTTCCGGTGATACGGCCTTCCGGTGCGCACGTCTGATAGCCTCCGATTTCCTGCATTACAGGCAAGACACCATTTTGCGCCGCTTGATTATTTCATTGCCTTTGTTTGTCATCGCCGCAGTGTTAATGAATATCAACTTTGATATATTGTGGCGCTATTTTGCGTGGTTTAATCAAACTTTGTCTATCTTTACGTTATGGGCGGTTACCGTATGGCTTGCGCGGAAAGGAAAGACGTTTTATGTGACCCTGTTTCCGGCATTGTTCATGACGGCTGTCTGTACGACCTATATACTGGTGGCTCCCGAAGGATTCGGGTTGTCTTACGTGTTGAGTTGCGCAGTCGGGGGAGGGGTGGCCGTACTCTTATTAGGAATGTTCATGAAATGGTATTTACAATTTAAAAAGACAAGGGTATGAAAAGAAGACGGTTCCGGAAATCCACCGTTATCTTGTTGGGATTTACTTTATATTCCGTAGCGGTATATGCCTATTTCATCCCCCGTACGGATATGAGCAGCCGGCATATTTGGGCTACGATGGCCTTGAATGCCGTGATTCTGGTGGCGTTGTGGTATCTTTACCGGCGGCGGGAAAAATTGGCGGATAAACGTGAGCATGATGTGAATATTAATCAAGAAAAAAGATGATATGAGAAAGTTAATGCTGTCTTTGCTGCTGATGATGGCGGCAATTGGTGCGAAGGCACAATTTGAAAAGGGTACTACGTATGTGGCGGCATCCACTACGAGTTTGGGATTATCCTATAGTTCCAGCGAGAAATTGAATTTCGGTCTGGATTTCACGGGTGGTTATTTCGTGCAGAGCGCGTGGATGCTCTATGGTAAATTAGGGTATGATCATACGCGTTATACCGACCATTTCCAGATGGGAGTAGGCGGGCGTTATTATTTCACGCAGAACGGCATTTATATGGGCCTTGGTTTGCAGTATGAGCATGCCACCAAGAGCGTGAATAATTTGCAGTTGTGTCCCGAAGTGGGATATGCCTTTTTCGTGAACCGTTTCATCACGATAGAGCCGGCTGTGTATTACCACATGAGTCTGAATGACTTCTCAGACGGAAGTAAGGTCGGTTTGAAGTTAGGATTAGGTTTCTATTTCTGATAAGAAACATCCGATAAGGCTGTGCCGGAATACTTGTATAGGTCTTCCGGCACAGTTTCTTTTGCCTTCAGGATGGCCGGTTTGTTCCGAGGGATAACAAGAACTGACAAATTGCCGCGTTTGTTCTCGTTTTTATTGCCGAATGACAGCTTTTTCCTCTTTTCTGTGAAGTGAAAACCGGATAAAATAAGACGGAAAAACGCGGGTTTTGAATAAATATAAGTTTTAGGCTGCATATATGCGGCCTTTTTCTGTATATATGCGTTTTAATCTCAAGAGAGTGATTTTTCAATCGCAGGAAGAAAAATTTTTTTTCTCCTCTTGTTGCTACGGGTGTGTACTGAAATAGAGGTGAAAATGTCTTGTTTCGGGAAAGAAACGAGGCCTTTTCCCCGTTTTTTTCTCTTGTTGGGGGCTGTTCGAGTGACGGATATGGAAATCAGGATGTCACCAAATTCGGGGATGAAACTTACGTGCCGGTGGACGGTGTGCGGTTCAATGGCTTTTTCGTCTGTCAGCGTGTGCACGAAAGACGGATATAAGTTGTCATTGGGATAAAAGTCCGATGTGCGAGATTTCGTTTTTTTCGTGTCTGTCGGCGGCGGAAGGGATATGGGCGATTCTCGCAGTGGTCGGCTTGACGTTTTGACAATTTGTAAAATGCGTAGGGCGGATTATGAAATCTCTTCCAATAATATGTGGACGTACAGGCCTTAAGAGCATGGGCATTTCCGGTAGATAAGTTTTCAAAGGTTTCATGTCGGTGAAAAAATACGAGGATTTCGGTATGTGTGGTTATAATTTGGAAGGTTTTATCATGTAAATACTGATAAATCGAAATATGGTTAGGCTTATTCTATAAAAAAGATATCATATTTGCTTATTGAGTTGTCAGAAAGCTATAACTTTGCATAAAACAAAAGCAAATTGCTTGCCTATTAAGTGATTTTGCTTTAAAAAGAAATTTTCCATGCGCAGGGAAGTGTTTGACAATAATGTGTAATTAGACAAGGTGAGAAGAATGAAAACGAAGATTCAGAAAACCATGTTCCTATGGGCGGCGGCAGTGGCATTCCCTGTGGTCGCAGAAGGGCAAGACAAAGTCGAGGCATCCGTGGGGGCGGATTTGGTGAGCAGTTATATCTGGCGTGGGCAAGAGTTGGGCGATGTCAGCATACAGCCTTCCGTTTCGCTTTCGTGGAAAGGTCTTTCGCTTACGGCGTGGGGTTCGGCCTCTTGGGGTCGCGAATATGCCAAAGAGTTCGATTTGACTTTAGGTTATGCCGTAAAAGGTTTCAGTGTGTCGGTTACCGATTACAGTTTCAGCAAAGGGACGAATTTCAAGACGGGCACCGATATCAGCGGGAAGTATTTCCATTTCGGCAGCAATTCCACGTTGCATGTCTACGAAGCGCAGGTGGGGTATGACTTCGGCTTCCTGGCCGTGAACTGGTACACGAACATCGGTGGCAACGACGGGCTGAAGAAGGACGGTAAACGGGCCTACTCTTCTTATGTCTCGCTTTCCGCTCCTTTCCGCTTGGGAGGGTTGGATTGGGACGCTACGGTGGCCGCTGTGCCTTGGGAGACCTCTTTCTATAATGGCGGATGCTCCGGTTTTGCTGTTTCCGAAGTGGCATTGCAGGCGGCTAAGGACATCAAGATAACTGAATCGTTTGCCTTGCCTTTGTTTGCCAAGGTTACTTGGAATCCGGCAGCGGAGAACGCTTATTTTACGGCAGGACTCAGTTTTTAAGCATAACAGAAATGTGATAGATCCCAAGAGGTAGGTTTTGCGCGGGGTAAACAAGGTTGTTTGAAGGGATAACGTTAAAAGAGAGGATAGAATCAATAAAAGAAAGGGGATAATTATGAAAAAGATCGAAGCGATTATTCGGAGAACGAAGTTCGACGACGTGAAGGACGCCTTGTTGGCGGCAGACATCGAATGGTTCTCATATTACGAAGTGAGGGGCGTGGGCAAGATGCGTGAGGCTCGTATTTACCGTGGGGTGGCCTACGACACCAGCTCCATCGAGCGCATGTTGCTGTCCATCGTCGTGCGCGACAAGAATGTGGAGAAGACCGTGCAAGCCGTGACGAAAGCCGCTTATACGGGCGAAATCGGTGACGGGCGCATCTTCATCATTCCGGTGGAGGATTCCATACGGATTCGTACGGGAGAACGTGGCGACATTGCGCTTTACAATGCAGAACAAGAGAAGTGAGGCGGGACGGTTCCCGCCAAGGTTAAAAAGATGGTTGAATGATAAAAAAGTAAGATTATGGATACATCAGTGATATTGGATTCAGGCCACACGGCTTGGATGATAGTGGCAACCCTTTTGGTGTTTATGATGACGATTCCCGGAATCGCCTTGTTCTACGGCGGCCTTGTGCGCCAGAAAAATATGCTGAGCCTGGTGATGCAGAGCCTGGCCATAGCCGGGGTGGTCAGCATCTTGTGGGTGGCCTTCGGCTACAGCCTTGCCTTCGGCACCGGATATGAAGGTAGCGGTTTCTTCAAATACGGCATCGGGGGATTCGACAAGGTGATGTTGAACGGCATCGGCTTGGATACGCTGACGGCGACCGGCATCCCCGAAATGCTGTTCGTAATGTTCCAGTGTATGTTCGCCCTGATTACGCCGGCTTTGATTCTCGGTGCGTTCGCCGAACGTGTGAGGTTCGCCGGTTTCTTGTGCTTCACGGTGTTGTGGAGCATACTGGTCTACATGCCTATGGCCCATTGGGTATGGGGCGGCGGTTTCCTGATGGAGATGGGAGCCGTGGACTTTGCCGGGGGGACGGTGGTACATGTCAACGCCGGCGTAGCCGCATTGGTGATGGCGCTTATGGTCGGCCGTCGTAAGGATTACAGGGCGGGCCGTCCCATTACTCCGCACAACATTCCTTTTGTCTTTTTAGGCACGGCATTGCTTTGGCTGGGTTGGTTCGGATTCAATGCCGGAAGCGGCTTGGCTGCCGACGGTCTGGCGGCCAACGCGTTCTTGGTGACGCATATCGCTACGTGCATGGCAGCGGTCACTTGGGCGGCCATCGACTGGGTGGTCAACAAGAAATGCACTACGGTGGGGGCTTGTACGGGAGCCGTGGCCGGTTTGGTGGCCATCACGCCGGCAGCCGGTTCGGTAGATTTGGTCGGTGCGCTGTTCATCGGTTTGATAACGTCGGCTGTATGTTTCTGGATGGTGGCTGTCGTGAAGCCCAAGTTCGGTTATGACGATGCCCTCGATGCCTTTGGCGTGCATGGGGTAGGCGGCATCATCGGGTCTGTGCTCACCGGTGTTTTTGCCACGCAGTTCGTGACCGGTGAAGGTGGTGTGCAGGGTGCGCTCTACGGGGATTGGAACCAGTTGTGGATTCAGATTGCGGCCACGGTCATTTCGATGGTGTTCAGTGCGGTGATGACCTTCGTGTTGTTCAAGGTAGTAGACAAACTGGTCGGCATCCGTGTGGACAAGAGAGTGGAAGAAGAAGGGCTTGACATTTACGAACACGGTGAATCTGCCTACGATTTGTAAGACAGTTCGTAACAGGCAAGAATAATATGAAAATCAAAATACTTAGGTGATTATGTCAGAATTAAGATTCAGAGTTGTAGAGAGTGCTTTCCACGCGAAGGCGAAAGAAGTGACCGTTCCGGCGGAACGACCCAGCGAATATTTCGGCAAATATGTGTTTAGCCGCGAGAAGATGTTCAAGTATTTGCCCAGTACTGTATATGCGAGGTTGGTGGATGCCATGGACCATGGTGCCGCTTTGGACCGCAGCGTGGCCGACGAGGTGGCTTCGGGCATGAAGCGTTGGGCCGAAGAATTGGGGGTGACGCACTACACCCACTGGTTCCAACCCTTGACGGAAGGTACGGCAGAGAAGCATGACGCTTTCGTGGAACACGATGGCAAAGGCGGGATGATGGAGGAATTTTCGGGCAAGTTGCTTGTGCAGCAGGAACCCGATGCCTCGTCCTTTCCCAACGGGGGCATACGGAACACGTTCGAGGCGCGCGGCTATAGTGCTTGGGATCCCTCTTCGCCCGTGTTCGTGGTAGACGACACGCTGTGCATTCCCACCGTGTTCATCGCTTATACCGGCGAGTCGCTCGACTACAAGGCACCTTTGCTGAAGGCTTTGCGTGCGGTGGATAAGGCGGCGGTAGAGGTGTGCCATTACTTCGACCCGTCCGTGAAGAAGGTGGTTTCTTATTTGGGATGGGAGCAGGAATACTTTTTGGTGGACGAAGGCTTGTATGCCGCCCGTCCGGACTTGTTGCTGACCGGGCGCACGCTGATGGGGCATGAAGCGTCGAAGAACCAACAGTTGGAAGACCATTATTTCGGAGCCATCCCGACCCGTGTGGCTGCTTTCATGAAGGACTTGGAGATACAGGCCTTGGAACTGGGCATCCCGGTGAAGACACGCCATAACGAGGTGGCACCGAACCAGTTCGAGCTTGCTCCTATCTTTGAGGAGTGCAACTTGGCGGTAGACCACAACATGCTGATCATGTCGCTGATGCGCAAGGTGGCTCGCACGCACGGTTTCCGCGTGTTGCTGCATGAGAAGCCTTTCAAGGGCGTAAACGGTTCCGGCAAGCACAACAACTGGTCGTTGGGTACCGATACCGGCGTGCTGCTGATGGCTCCGGGCAAGACGGCGGAGGAGAACTTGCGCTTCATCACGTTCATCGTGAACACCCTGATGGCCGTGTTCCGGCACAACGGTTTGCTGAAAGCCTCCATCATGAGCGCCACCAACGCCCATCGTTTGGGAGCCAACGAGGCACCCCCGGCCATCATTTCCTCTTTCCTCGGCACGCAGTTGAGCCGTGTGCTCGACCATCTGGAGGAGAGCACCGACGAGGAACTGGTCCTCTTGGAGGGCAAGCATGGGATGAAGCTGGACATCCCCCAGATTCCTGAGTTGTTGATAGACAATACTGACCGTAACCGTACGTCGCCTTTCGCCTTTACCGGAAATCGTTTCGAGTTCCGGGCCGTGGGTTCGGAGGCCAACTGCGCGAGCGCGATGATAGCCCTCAACGCCGCCGTGGCCGAACAGTTGACGGATTTCAAGGCCGAAGTGGATGCCTTGATGGAAAAAGGCGAGGCCAAAGAGGCTGCCCTTATCCGGGTGATCCGCAAATATATCAAAATCTGCAAGCCCATCCGTTTTGACGGGAACGGTTACAGCGACGAGTGGAAGGCCGAAGCTGAGCGGCGCGGTCTGGATTGCGAGACGAGCTGTCCCGTTATTTTCGACAACTACTTGTCGGCAGACAGCATCGCCATGTTCGGGTCTACCGGGGTGATGACCCAAGTGGAACTGGAAGCCCGCAATGAAGTGAAATGGGAAACCTATACCAAGAAAATCCAGATAGAAGCACGTGTGCTCGGTGATTTGGCCATGAATCATATCGTGCCTGTAGCCATCGAGTACCAGAGCAAGTTGATAGATAACGTGTACAAGATGAAGGGACTGTTCAGCGCGGAAGAAGCCGATAAATTGTCGGCCGAGAACCTGGCCATCATCAGGGAGATTTCCGAACGCACGGCCTATATCAAGGAGCACGTGGATGCGATGGTCGAGGCCCGCAAGGTAGCCAACAAGATTGAAGGCGAACGGGCAAAGGCCGTAGCCTACCATGACACCATTGCGCCGATGTTGGAACAAATCCGTTATCATATCGACAAGTTGGAGTTGATTGTGGACGACCAGATGTGGACGTTACCTAAGTATCGCGAATTGCTGTTCATTCGTTGACAGCAAGGTTCTTTATTTTTTAGGAATTTAGATGGTGGAGCCGGGGTGTCGTGAGACAGTCCGGCTTTTTGTGGTTTATCGGTCATATTTCTGAAAAAATGTTTCTCCCGTAGGTATTTTAAACGTTAGCAACGTAGTGGTAAATAGAAAAGAACGTATTAAAATGTATATGGGAAAGATTATTTATGGGGTGTTACTGCTACTAGTAGTGGGAGCAGGGAGACTTTGTGCAGGGCAAAACGAGTGGGAGAATCCGGAGAAATATGAGTGGAACAAGGAAAGTCCGCATACGGTCTTCATGTGGTATGACGATGAACCGGGAGCGTTGACTGGCGATTTCTCTAAGTCACCGTGGCATGAATCCCTGAACGGGCGGTGGAAGTTCTCATACGTGCCGGACATCGAGGACGCGGAAGAGGGCTTTTATAAGAAAGATTTCGATGATTCCTCTTGGGCCGATTTGGCCGTTCCCTCGAATTGGGAGCTGAAAGGGTTCGGCGAACCGATTATCCGCAATATCCAGTATGTTTTTCCGGCCAACCCTCCTTACGTGGACGTGGACAATCCGGTGGGGACGTACCGTAAGGTGTTCACCGTGCCGGAAGGCTGGGACGGCCGCGAAGTCCTGTTGCATTTCGGGTCCATATCCGGTTATGCACAGGTTTTCCTGAACGGGAAAAGGATCGGGATGACCAAGGCGGCCAAGACACCGGCTGAGTTCAACGTGACGCCTTACCTTTGCGAAGGGGAGAACCTGTTGGCCGTCCGGGTGTATCGTTGGCATGACGGCAGTTACATGGAAGACCAGGATTTCTGGCGTTTGACGGGCATCGAGCGCGACGTGTACCTGCAAGCTTATCCCAAGTCGACGGTGTGGGACTTTTTCTTGCATGCCGGTTTGGACAGCCGTTACAGGGACGGCATTTTCAATGCCACGGTGGATTTGCGTGCATTTGCAGACAGCGAGCCCGGAAAAGGCCAAGTAGAGATGAAACTGGTGGATAAGACCGGTAAGACCGTATGGGCACAAAAGCGGAAGTTCGAGATGAAGGGGGAGGCGGAAACGCTTTCCTTTTCGGGGCGAATCAAGAATGTGGCCAAATGGACAGCCGAGACTCCCGAACTTTACGACTGCATCCTGACCTTGCGGGACGAGGAGGGGAATACGTCGGTGACGGCCTGCAAGACCGGATTCCGGAAGATAGAAATAAAGAATGCCAAGTTGACGGTAAACGGGACGCCCGTATATATAAAAGGTGTCAACCGCCACGAGCATAGCGACACCTTAGGCCATGTGCAGACGCGCGACTTGATATTGGACGACCTGAAACAAATGAAACGCTTGAACATCAACGCTATCCGGACTTGCCACTATCCGAACCATCCGGACTTTTATGACTTATGCGATCGCTACGGTTTCTACGTGGTGGACGAAGCCAATATAGAGAACCACGGCATGGGTTCCGTGCCTTATTTTAAGGATACCGTCAACCATCCCGCTTATCGGGAAGACTGGTATGCGGCGCACGTAGACCGTATCGACCGCATGGTGAAGAGGGACAAGAACCATCCTTGTGTCATCGGTTGGTCGTTGGGCAATGAGTGCGGTAACGGAAAGGTGTTTCACGATGAGTACAAACGGCTGAAAGCCTACGACCCTTCACGCTTTGTGCAGTTTGAACAGGCGTGGGAGGATTGGAATACGGATGTGGTCTGTCTGATGTATCCCAATATGGGAAGAATCAAGGACTACCGGGAGTCCGGCAAACAGCGTCCTTTCATCATGTGCGAATATGCTCATGCGCAAGGCAATAGCAACGGAAATTTCAAGGATATATGGGATGTCATTTACGACAGTCCCAACCTTCAGGGCGGTTTCATCTGGGATTTTAAGGATCAAGGTTTCAGAATGGAGACGGAATCCCGGGACGGTAGGATTTATTGGATGTACAACGGGAAAATGGGAAGCTACAAATGGCTCGAAGACAAGCCGAGCGAGTGGAATACAGGTACGGACGGCATCCTTTCTGCCGACGGTACGCCGAAGCCGCAGGCTTGGGAAGTGAAAAAAGTGTACCAGTATATCCAATTTGAAGAAAAGGATGCCGCGTACGGGTGGATTACCGTGCGGAACCGCCACGACTTTACCAACCTGAAAGACTATGCTTTCGCTTGGGAAATATGCAGGAACGGGGAGAAGACCGCGTCGGGCACTTTCTCTGTGGATTTGCTTCCCCACGGGCAGAAAGACATCCGTTTGGACTTGCCGGAAATTCCGGATGACGGAAATGAATATTTCCTGAACCTGTATGCTTATACGAAGGCAGCGTCCGGCTTATTGCCTGCGGGCTATGAAGTGGCGAAAGAGCAGTTGAAGTTGGGTGAGGGAGATTTCTTTACCCGTATGCCCGGGGCTTCCGGAAATTTGGAGTACCGTGTGGAAGATGGCGTATTGGTTTTTGCATCGGGCGACGTGTCCGGGAAAATAGATTTGAAGAAAGGTGTCTTGTCCGATTACGCCATCCGGGGCGTGCGCCCGTTCAAGAAGTATCCGGAACCGGCCTTCTGGCGTGCTCCGGTGGACAATGATTTCGGGAACAAGATGCCGTGGACGTGCGGGGTATGGCGTACGGCCCATGTCAACCGTTACGTGAAAAACGTCACCGTGGGCGAACGGACTCCGGAGGGGCTTCCCGTGAAGGTGGAATGGATATTGACCGATATACAAGTCCCCTACACCATGGAATTTCTGGTACGTAATGACGGCTCGTTGCAGGTGAGCGGCACGATGGACATGACCGGGAAGAAATTGCCGGAACTGCCTCGGTTCGGCATGCGCATGGAGTTGGCAGGCCGGTATGAAAACCTTTGTTATTACGGGCGCGGGCCGCAGGAGAATTATGTCGACCGTTGGTCGTCTGCGTTCATCGGCCGGTATGGAGATAAAGTGGAAAACCAGTATTACCCGTATGCCCGTCCGCAAGAGACGGGGAACAAGACGGACGTGCGTTGGCTTTCCTTGTCGGACGGCGAGGGGACGGAAGTGGAAATCACGGGTGTGTCGCAACCCATTGCGTTTTCGGCTTTGCACTATGCTCCGGAAGATTTAGACCCGGGTTTGACACGGAAGATGCAGCATTCGATTGATGTGGTACCGCAAAAAGATGTATTTTTGCATGTGGATCTGAAACAACGTGGGCTTGGAGGCGATAACAGTTGGGGGATGTTTCCCTACAATCCGTACCGTTTGTGGGACAAGAAATACAGTTACAGTTATCTGATTCGTTTGAAATAAGAGGCATGAATAGTAGAAAGGTATGGCTTTGGGGCTGCTTTTGCTTGATCGTCGGGTGCATGCAAGCCCGGCGGCCCGGTGAGATCCGGTCGGCTTATGTCGGAGTGGACCACGGCACGTTGTACTATGAAGAATGCGGTGAAGGGCAACCGGTCATTCTGGTGCACGGTCATTCGTTAGACCATCGTATGTGGGACGGACAATTTGTAGATTTGGCACGGGATTACCGTGTTATCCGTTATGATTTGCGAGGGTACGGACTTTCATCTCCGCAAACGGAGGATTTCCAGTTCACCCATGTAGAAGATTTAGTGGCGTTGATGGATTCGTTGCATATCGAAAAGGCGCACGTCGTGGGCTTGTCGTTAGGAGGCTATATCGGTGCCGACATGTTGGGGTGGTTTCCGGAACGGATGTTATCGGCTTTCTTAGCCAGCGGAAATGTGCGCATGTCTCCGGGGCCCAGCGAACCGATGGATGCGGAGGAGGCAGCCCGGCGCGATCGTGAAATTGCGGAATTGAAGCGGAAAGGCGTAGACGTGATGAAACGGGAATGGTTCGAGGGGCTGATGAAATCCGGAGGAAGTCGGCGTGAACGGATGCGCAAGCTGCTTTGGCAGATGATTCAGGATTGGGATGCCTGGCAACCTTTACACAAGGAAGTCCGTGTCGTGGCGGGGAAGGATGCTTTTCGGCAGTTGAAAACCCGTAAGCCCGATGTGCCGGTCTTGATTGTGGAGGGAAAATCTCCGGGGAATAAGTTTCCGGAACATCCGGAAATCTTGGATTACTTGCCCAATGGCAGAATGTTGGTGCTGGAGGATTGCGGACACATGATGAACATGGAACGTCCGGAGGAGTTCAACAAGGCTTTAAGGGAGTTTATCAGCAAGGTGGAATAAATAAGTATGGAAGGTATGAAGAGAATCGAAGTTTGGATATGGGGATGCCTGTTAGGGGGCATGGTGGCCGCTTGCGGCGGCAGAAACGGAACGCACGGGGAGGAGCCGGACTTTACGGGGCTTGACTCGTTGATTCAAGGTTGGGTGGATAAAGGATATTATCCCGGTGCGGCCATTTGTGTGAAACAGGATACGGCGGTTTTGTTCCGCAAGTCATACGGTGCCGTGTCGCCGGACACTCCGGTTTATGTGGCTTCTGCCGGAAAGTGGGTGGCTGCTGCGGTGGTGGCCGCCGTGGTGGACCGGACGGAACTGTCGTGGGACGACCCGGTGGAGAAATGGCTGCCGGAGTTCAAAGGCGACCCGAAAGGTGTGATTCCTTTACGCCGGTTGTTGTCTCACACGTCGGGCATCCGGCCTTATTTGCCCGAACCCCGGGTGGACAATTACAACCATTTGGATTCGGCCGTAGCGGAAATCTTACCTTTGGACACCGTATTCACGCCCGGGACGCGGTTCGAGTATGGCGGCCTGGCCATGCAGGTGGCCGGACGCATGGCCGAGGTGGCTGCGGGGAAGGAATTTGAAACTTTGTTTCAGGAGCTTTTGGCCGGGCCTTTACGCATGACCCGTTCCCATTTCACTCCTGTCAATACGGACGGAGGCCACGCACCCATGTTGGGTGGCGGGCTGTGTACGACGCTGAATGATTATATGAACTTTTTAGACATGATTATACATGGTGGCGTTTTCGAGGGGCAACGGATTCTTCGGGAGGCTACTGTGAAAGAAATGCAGGCAGACCAGGTGGGACGTGCCAAAGTAGCCGGAGGAGAATATGTGGAGCGTGCGCTCGGACGGCATCATCAGGGCGTTTACGGACTGGGCGAATGGCGTGAAATGGTGGACGAGAAGACCGGAGAGGCCTATCGTATCAGTTCGCCGGGATGGGCCGGAGCTTACCCTTGGATTAACTTGCGCGAGGGTGTCTATGGTTTCTTCATTGCCCATGTGACGGGCAGCAGTAGCAAACCCGACGGTTTTTCCTCTTTTTACGGTAGTCCGGTGATTGCCGATAAAGTTTCTGCCGCAATTTCTAAAAAAAGTGGGAATGCGGTTAAGTAATTTGCCGTTCTCAAACGTATAAGATAATGAAAGCAGTTAGTTAACATTGAAATTAGGTTAATGTGGTTTCTGGGTATTAGGTTTGTCTAAGGTGGAAGGTTGTTTTCAGGATATTCGTTTTTCATCTTAAAGATTCTCATGGATATGGCAAAAATCACGTGGCTTTCTCTTGCTTTCTGTGGGTGGACCGTTGTAGCTTCCGCTCAAAATATGACCGACTTGGCTGTAATGAATGACAAATCGGCCGACCGTCAGGTGTTGAATATCGGGACGAATCCGCCTGTTGCGGATACAGTCTTCCTGCATCCCGACCGTGTACGTTACGACCATCGTTGCTTCCAGATAGAAGGAAAGGACGTTTTCATTTTCAGCGGTTCTTTCCATTATTTCCGGGTGCCCCGTCCGCTGTGGGCCGATCGCTTCCGAAAACTGAAGGCTGCGGGTTTCAATTGTGTGGAGACCTACGTCCCTTGGAACTGGCACGAGCGGAATATGCCCCGTTCCGTCCGGGACGATTCGCAAATCGACTTGGGGGATTTGGAGGCGTTCTTGCAGATGGCCGAGGATTTCGGGCTTTATGTGATTCTGCGTCCCGGACCTTATATCTGTGCGGAATGGAGCGGAGGCGGTTTCCCCCAGTGGTTGATGCGCAAGAAACCGGAAGAGACGGCTTATAAGGTCTGGCTGCAAAGCGACGATCCTGAATTTATGCGTTGGAACGAACACTGGTATCGGGTCGTGTGCCGTGTGGCAGCCCCGTATCAGTTGACTGAAAAGCCGGTAGGCGGGAAGGGGATTATCCTCTTTCAGGTGGAGAACGAGTTTAACCGTGTGAACTGGTTTCCGAAAGAAGCCAAGCGCGGTTATTTGGAACAATTGGCCGGAATCGCCCGCAAGTATGGCATTGAAGTACCCGTTATCACTTGTTGGACGGATGAATCGCGGAATGTGGGCGAAGGAGTGCTGAACGGAGTAGTCGATATGGTGAACAGTTATCCCCGTTGGCAAGTGGAGAAGAATTTCGGACGGTTGGTTAATTTGCAGATGAAGACACAGCCCGGAAAACCTCTGGTCTCCGGGGAGTTGCAAGGAGGATGGTGCTGCGAGTTAGGGTGGCCGTTGAGTTGGGACCAGGACGGTTTGCCACCGGTGCAGACCCAAAACCTCACGCTTTATGCCTTGGAACGCGGTTTCGGCGCATTGAACTTTTATATGGTCGTGGGAGGGACGAACTTCGACGACTGGGCGGCCCGGCAGCAAATCACTTCCTACGACTATGCTGCCGCTATCGGTGAGGGAGGCATGACGAACGAGCGTTACCGCCGTTTCCGGGGGCTGTCGGCTTTTATCCGTGAACACGGCACGCGCATAGCCCGTGCGGATTTGGACTACGTGCCTTATACTTCTACCGATACCGATGTGAAATTGGCCGTGAGGACCACTCCGGACGGCGACCGTTATTTTTTCATACGTACCGAGGAACGTTCACGTCAGCACTTCGGTACGATATATACTCAGGGACTTGCGTTAGACTTTGCGTTGGAACCTTTCGGAGCGATGGTATATTATTTGCCGTCGGGTGCAGGGAAGGGGACATGGTATCCCCGTCTGCCCGAGCCTCAGGTACGTGATATGCGGCCTTTGCCTTCGGTGGAACTGAAACAGGAAGGGGTGATGGAAGACCCTTTACCGGTGGAATGGACACGGTTGCGGGACGGTGAAACCGTAGACAACGACGGTATTTACGGACGGCATTTCATTTACTACCGTACGTCAGCCTACCGGGGCTGTATGCTCGAAGTCGGACGGATTGGGAAGAATGTCATGAACCGTTCGGCGGCCGATACCGTTTTGGTGGCGGTCGATGGCCGATTGGTACCCATTGACAGGGAGACACCGGAAAAGGCATATTATCGTATTCCCGGAGATTCGGCCTGCCGACAAAAAACAGATGTCTTGTTGTTGTTTGAGAATAGAGGCTTGCATCATCATACGAATGCTGCCGTCGAAGCGCATTGGAAGATAGGTCCGGCTTTTGTTCGCAGCCGGGGCGAAGATTTGCCTTTGCGATATGCTTATACGGAAAAGGCCTGTGGAGAACGGTGGTCGGCCGGAGGCGATTGGCCCCACCTGACTTCCGTTTCGCAATCGGAGAATCCTTTGTTGAAATGGCACTTCTACTCTTTCGAGACCGTGGGCGACCGGGATGACGTGCTTTACTTCCTGCGTCTGGAACATGCCGGAAACGGATTTGTCTATGTTAACGGCCATTGTATCGGACGCTGCTATCAGGAGGGGCCGCAACGTGAATACTACATACCGGAATGCTGGTTGCATCAGGACCGTCCGAACCGTGTGGCGGTGAGTTTGAGGCCGTGTTCCCAAGGAAATGCCGTGGAATCTGCGTTAATTATATTAAAAAACAGAACTCCAGACAGGTAATTTGTGCCGTATGACCGTATATATAAATGTTGAACGTACGGTCTGACGACGGTGGAGAAAGCTTTTTTGTCCTATATCCGTTAAGGATTGTCCTATCATTGTAAGGAATAAAGACAGTATCTTTGCCGAAAATAAAACATGATATGCGAATGAAAAGATTTTTAATATTCTCTTTGGCCGTCGGATTCGGCTGGGGACTTCAAGCTCAGGTGACGGAACGCGAACGACCGTCAGAGTGGAAAAACTTGGTGGAAGGGGCACGTTTTATGGACCGCCTCCAACCGATGAAAGGCGAAATGCTGTCTTCCGACGTGTGGGGAGCGGATAGTGTGCGTCCGCGTCTGGTAGATAACGGTATTGAGTTGCCGGAGACTTCTTTTTGGGGAGGGAATATCCTACAAACTTCAGACGGCAAGTATCATCTGTATGTTTGCGGTTGGCCGGAAGATTCGCCCAAAGGTCACATGTTTTGGCGTAATTCTACGGTGTTCCATGCAGTCGGTGATAAACTGGAAGGCCCGTACGCCATTCGCGATACGATAGGAAAGGGGCATAATCCCGAGGCTTTCCGTTTGCAGGACGGACGTGTGGTGGTATATGTCATCGACGGATATTATATCGCTCCCTCAGAGAACGGTCCTTGGCGTTACGGACGTTTTAATTTCGACGCACGTAGCCGGAGAATTGTCGAAGGGCTGTCCAACCTGACGTTCGCCCGTAGGGAGGACGGTTCCTATCTGATGGTGTGTCGTGGCGGAGGTGTTTGGGTCAGTCGCGACGGGCTTTCTCCGTACGAGCAGTTGACCGACCGTAGCGTATATCCTCCGGTAGAAGGCCGGTTTGAAGATCCGGTGGTGTGGCGCGACCATCTGCAATACCATCTGATTGTCAACGATTGGTTGGGGCGCATTGCCTACTACCAGCGTTCGAAAGACGGTTTGCATTGGGTGACGGAACAGGGAGAGGCCTACGTGCCCGGAGTGTCTGTCCATCCGGACGGACAGGTGGAGCATTGGTTCAAGTACGAGCGTCCCAAAGTTTTTCAGGACAGCCTGGGGCGTGCGGTCCAAGCGAACTTTGCCGTGATCGACACCATCAAGTGGGAAGATCAGCCGAATGATAACCATAGTTCCAAGAATATTTGTATTCCTCTGAATAAAGGAGTGTTGTTGGAAGTGTTGAACCGCGGTACGATTACGGCGGACACGAAAACCATAGAAGTGAGAATCAGGGCGGAAAAGGACTTCGACCCGCAAAAGGACGTTGACGTGAAATCTTTGCGTTTCGGCGCGTTTTCGGAAGTGAATTTCGGACGGGGATGCAAGGCCATCCGGTCGCATAAGGTCGGGAAGGATTTGATTGTAGAGTTCGACGGAGCCGGGAACGGCATGCAGCCGGACGAGTTTGCGCCCAAGTTGTTGGGACGCGACAAAAAGGGCCGGTTACTGTACGGCTATGCCTCCTTGTCTTACGTGAACTACCGTCCGGCCATGCTTTCGGCTGCTTATCCGATGTATGACAAAGAAGGGAAGACACTGACATTGGAAGTGAAGAATTACGGTTTGTCGTCATCCGCTCCGTCGCAAATTGTGGTTGAGGCCGGGGGACGGAAGCTGGCCGAGGGGCAAATCGCGCCTCTCGCTCCCTACGCCACGGCGGCCCTGCGTCTGGATTCGGATTTCGTACCGACGGAGAAAGAGCTGTCAGGCTTGACGGTCATTTTCTATACCGACGGGAAAGAGGTCGGACGTAACAGGTTGAATTATTAACAACGGGGAATATCATGAAAATATGGTTGAAATGGCTTAATGTCTTGTGTTTGTGGGCGATGGTGCCGGCTTTGTATGCCGGGAATACCCCACGGGAAGTGTTGAACCTCAATCCGTCTTGGAAATATTCGAGGGGGGATGATGCCGGTGCGGAGCGTACTGCATACGATGATTCCGCTTGGGAGCGTGTCGGACTGCCCCATTCCTTCAGCATTCCTTATTTCATGAGTAAGGACTTTTACGTAGGCTATGGCTGGTATCGCAGGGAGGTGGATTTGACCGCGAAGCAGTTGAAAAAGAAAATCTTCTTGGAGTTCGACGGGGTATTCCAAGAGGCGGAAGTCTTTGTCAACGGTGTCCGTGCCGGAAGCCACGTAGGCGGTTATACGGGCTTCTCCATCGACATCACTCCCCAAGCCCGGAAAGGCCGGAATGTGATAGCCGTAAGGGTGAACAACCTGTGGCATCCCGATCGTGCTCCGCGAGCCGGTGAACATGTCTTCAGCGGCGGTATCTACCGGAACGTCCGGCTGGTATTGAAGTCACCGGCCTATATAGATTGGTACGGAACCAGTGTCACCACACCGGATTTGGCGCAGAACGACGGGCGGAGTTCTACCGTGCGCGTCGTGACCGACCTTTGCAACGCGACCGGAAGTGAGGCCACGTTCCGGTTGCAGACCGATGTGGTAGATGCCGAAGGGCGCACGGTAGCCTCAGTGACTGATGATTATAAAATAGCGTCGGGTGCATCCGTGCAGGCCGACCAGACGACACCCGCTGTGGAGCAGCCTATATGTTGGTCGCCCGAACAGCCTTATTTATATAAGGTGGTCAGCACGCTGTCGCGGAAAGGCCGGATGCTCGACCGTACAGAGACGGTTTTGGGATTCCGATGGATGGAGTGGACGGCAGACAAAGGCTTCTTCCTGAATGGCAAGCACCTTTATTTGCGAGGGGCTAACGTGCATCAGGATCATGCCGGATGGGGCGATGCCGTGACCGAAGCCGGCATGTGGCGCGACGTGCGTATGATGAAAGAAGCCGGATTCAACTTTATTCGCGGCTCCCATTATCCGCATTCCCCGGCTTTTGTCGAGGCTTGCGACCGCGAGGGCATGCTCTTCTGGTCGGAAAATGCCTTTTGGGGCATCGGCGGTTTCCGGGCGGACGGGTACTGGAATGCCAGTGCTTATCCGGTGGAAGCAGAAGATCGTGCCGGATTCGACCGCAGTGTGAAAACGCAGTTGGCCGAGATGATACGAATCCATCGCAACCATCCTTCTATTATTGCGTGGAGCATGTGTAACGAAGCGTTCTTCTCTGCGCCCGCCGCGATGGACGGCGTTCGCGCATTGCTGAAGGAATGCGTGGCCCTGTCCCGGCAGCTCGACCCGACGCGTCCGGCAGCCATCGGCGGCGCACAGCGTCCGTTAGGCAAGGATCGGATAGACCTGTTGGGCGATATTGCCGGATATAACGGTGACGGTGGCACCATACTTGATTTCCAACAGCCGGGCATTCCGAGCATGGTGTCCGAATATGGGAGTGTGAGTGCCGACCGGCCGGGTAAATTTGCTCCCGGATGGGGAGAATTGCAGAAGAATGAAGCCTATAAAGGACTGCCGTGGAGGAGCGGGCAAGCTGTGTGGTGCGGTTTCGACCACGGCAGTATCGCCGGAAGCACTTTAGGCAAGATGGGCATCGTGGATTATTTCCGTATTCCCAAACGTGCATGGTATTGGTACCGCAAAGCGTACCGGGGCGTGGAGCTGCCCACGTGGCCAGTGGAAGGAAAGGCGGAGCGTCTGGGGCTGACATCGGACAAACACGAGGGCGTGCGTGCGGACGGGACGGACGATGTCATGTTGCAGGTGGGAGTGCAAGACGCTGCGGGGCGTGATTTGTCCGACAATCCCACGGTGACGCTGACCGTAGTGTCCGGTCCCGGTGAGTTTCCCACGGGGCGTAGCATCACTTTCAGTGCAGACAGCGACATCCGTATGGCCGACGGCAAGGCTGCGATAGAGTTCCGGGCATACGAAGCCGGTACGGCTGTGGTTGAGGCCCGTGCCGAAGGATTGCCCCCGGCGCGTATTGAAATCGGTTTCGTGGGAGATTGCTCCTATCGCGAAGGAGTTACCCCTGTGGTGAAAGAGCGTCCTTACGTGCGGTATGTCCGCGAGGCGGAAAAAGAGATACTTACTTTCGGTAGGAACAATCCGACTTTTGCCAGTAGTCAGGCGGAGGGGCAGGCTTCCGGACAGGGTGCCGACGGCAATTCCTCTACTTATTGGCAGGCGGCTGCCGACGACCCGTCGCCTTGGTGGATGTCCGATACGGAAAAGGGGTTGCTCTTGCGCCGTATTAAAGTGACTTTCCCTCGCGCGGCAACCTATCGTTACCGGATAGAAGTGTCTTCCGATAAGGAACATTGGCAGAAAGTGGCGGAAAACAGCCCGTCTCCGAAGATAGAGAACGTTCGGGTGGTGGAGTTTCCTGTAGAAGTTCCGACCGTTAAAGCGCGTTTCGTGCGAGTGAGTTTCAAGGACAACACTGACGGACTTCCTGCGGCAGTGTCCGAGATAGAAATCACCGGTGTGGTGGCGGACTGAGACGCTCAAAATACTTTTTAAGGTCGGCTTTGCCGACCTTTTATTCTTTTTAACAGAATCGGGTGCGTATTTTGGCGGACTGGTACGTATATAGAAATAAAGAATAGGTTGTTTTTCATGTATTAGGTTTAGAGAATTAGGTTAATGTAAGGATTTAGGTGTCGGTTTTGTTTGAGGTAAAAAGACTGTTGTTCAGGAGTATAAAACAATAGGTAATGAAAAGACTCGGTATATTGTTATTCAGTTTGGGATTATTTTTCATAAAGGGGTGGGCCGCTGAGTGGCAATGGTCCGTTCCGGTTTCCAAAGTCATCGCGCCCGAAACGGGAGGACATCCGCAAGCCTTCTTGTGGATTCCGGAGGACTGTATGCAGGTCAGGGCGGTGATAATAGGCACGCACAACATGTGTGAGGAGACTTTGTTTGAGAACGAGCTGTTCCGCCGCGGGATGAAAGAGGCCGGTGTGGCATTGATATGGATTACCCCCGGATGGGACCAGCAGTGGAAAGCGGATTCGGGAAGCCCGGAAGTTTATTGGCAGATGTTGGACGATTTGGCAGAGACCAGCGGATATGGTGAGTTGAAATTTACTCCCATTATCCCGATAGGGCATTCCGCCATGGCGACCTACCCGTGGAATTTTGCGGCCTGGCATCCGGAGTGCACCTTGGCCGTGGTATCTTACCATGGGGATGCGCCGCGTACGAACCTGACCGGTTACGGACGAGAGAATCTGGAGTGGGGACGGACGCGTAACATCGACGGTATTCCCGGCCTGATGGTAGAAGGGGAATATGAATGGTGGGAGGCTCGGGTGAATCCTGCATTGGCATTCCGTATGATGTACCCCGAGAGTTGTATTTCTTTTCTCTGCGATGCGGGGCGAGGCCATTTCGACGTGTCGGACCGTACGGCGGAATATATCGCCTTGTTTGTGAAGAAGGCATTGCAGGCACGTCTGCCCGATACGGTGGCGCAAGACCGTCCCGTGGCTTTGCGGAAAGTACGCCCACAGGACGGATGGTTGGCAGAACGCTGGCATCCCGTGCAACCCCACAGGGCGAAGCCCGCACCTTACGCGAAGTATAAAGGCGACGTGCACGATGCTTTCTGGTACTTCGACCGTGAGATGGCTGAGGCTACGGAAGAGCGTTATGCCCGGGAGAGAGGGAAAGAAATGCTGTATCTGGGGGTGGAACAGGAGGGGCGGTTGGCACCTTACAATCCCCGGTCGCATGTCAAGGTCAATCTGCCTTTCCGTCCGGAAGCCGATGGCGTGACGTTCCGCTTGAAAGCCGTCTTCACGGACAGCCTTCGTGAGTCGGTAGCGTCGCCCCGTGTGGAAGACTGTCCCGTCATCACCCGCATCTGCGGTCCGGTGAAGAAGTTGGACGACACGACATTCGTGGTCGATTTCTACCGTATGGGGCTGGGTAATTCGCGGCGTGTGTCGGATATGTGCCTGCTGGTCAGTTACGACGGTGACGACCGTTACAAGAGCGTGGTACAGGAACTGAACGTCCGCCTTCCTTATCCTCCCACGGAGGGTCGTAGGCAATATTTGCTTTTTCCGGGCATCGCGGATGTGACGGAGGGGACGGAGACCGTTCCGCTTCACGCCACGTCGGATTGCGGTTTGCCGGTGCGTTATTACGTGAAAGAAGGTCCGGCCGAGGTGGAAGGGACAAATTTGCGCCTGACACGGATTCCGCCCCGTGCCAAGTTTCCTGTGAAAGTGACGGTTGTGGCCTGGCAATACGGGTTGGCCGGACGGGTACAGACGGCTGAACCCGTGGAGCGGAGTTTTTATATCGTCCGGGAGTAGAAGGAATTTCTCCCGTGGCGACTTCCTTTTTGACATTTTGTCAATCCGTCGCGGTTTCGTTTGCCGGGGGCGTGTCCGCCTTGTTTTTAGACGTATGTCCTGTTCCGTGCTGCTGTAAATACTCAGTCGGGGTGCAGTGCTCGAACTTCTTGAACGTGGCGAAGAAGGTGGAGCGTTTGAAACCGCAGGTTTCAGAAATGGCTACGACCGTATATTGACTGTATTTCTCGCTCGCCACACGGCGTTTGAACTCCTCCACGCGGTAGAGATTGACGTAGTCGAAGAAATTCTGCCGCAGATGTTGGTTGAACATTTGCGATAGTTTGGTCGGCGTGCAGTCTACCATGGCGGCAAGGTCCGTAATACGCAGGTTCGGGTTGGTATAGGGTTTGTCGTTTTCCATGCAGTCTTTGACTTTTTTGTGCAAAGCCTTATATTCATTCTGGTTCATTCTCGATTTTTCATACATGGCCTGCACTTTGGCTTCCTGTGCTTCTTGCCTTTTCTTTTCCTCTTCTTCCTTTTGTTTTCTTATGGCTCGTCGGGCGGCGATTTCCAGGTCCATGGTATGTTTACGTACCAGAAGATTCCTGAAGCGTATGCGTTTGTCTTTGAGAGCCTTGGCATACCATGCGAAAAATACGAGCAGGACGGCCAACAGGGTTTCTATATAGAAAATGAGGGAAGGGCTTACCGAAATCCGCCAGGTTGTGGCGGTCTCTTCGTGTCCGGCCAGTCTGATTTTCAGGGTATGGCTCCCTAAGGAAAGCTTGTCCGGAGAGATCGTTTCCCCGTCCCTTGAAGACCGGTATTCCGCTCCGTCCAGACTCCATTCGTAATATCGTCCTTGCGGCTTGGCATAGTTCAGTAGAATGGGGACGACGGACAACGTCTGGCAGCCGAAGTTCCAGGAAAGGCTGATTTCCTGTTGTTCTAATTGTCGTTGGAAATCTTGCGGCTGGACCTCCCGGTTGGCTATGGTCATGTGGTTTAAAGCTACTTTTCCATAGATTTTTCGGTTAAGGTCGGTTTGCATTTGTGGGGTAAGGTACATCAATCCTTTCGTATTACCGAGCCAAAACACACCGTCCGGTGTTTCCTGAAATTCATTTCGGTTGAACCGCAGTGACGGGAGGTTGTCGTTTTCGTTGAATTGGCAATAGTTTTTCAGGTCCTTTTCAAAAAGGAACAATCCTTTGTCCGTCCCCATCCAGTATTTGCCCTGTCGGTTTTCGGTGATGAAAAAGATATTTCCGATGTTCAGCCGTTGGTAAAGATCCAAGGTCGTGTATTCGCTTAAATCCGATTTGGAACGGAACACGGATGTTTCGGATACGGCCAGCATATCTCCGTTCCGGCATAAGTTGAATGTAAGATTGGATTCTTTGTCGAAGAAGCCTTCGGGAAAATCCCGGGATTGTATGGTTTGAGTAAGCGGGTCATAAATGGCCAAGGAATACATGGTGCCGATCCACCCCTTGCCGGTCAGGTCGAAAAGAATGTCGCAGATGTAAGCGTTGGGGAGTTCCGAGTTGCGGCTGTGGAAATGCTTGACGATGTTGAAGTCGGTATCAAAAACGAAAATACCCGTATTGCTGCATGCAAACAACCGTTGGTCTTGCAGAGGCTCTATACGGCTGAAGTTACCGTTTTTCAGGTTGTCGTTGTAGTCGAGATGCCTTAATTCCAAAGTCTTAGGGTCAAGAATGCTCAAGCCTTTCTCATAAGTGGCGATGACGAAGTGCCCGCCGAAGTATTGTATGTTCGTAACGATGCGTCCTCCGATTTCTTCCGAGGTAAAATAGCGGATAATGTCGCGCTTCTCCGAGACAAACCAAAGACCGTCTTGGGTTCCTATGGCTTTGTCGCCGTCGTGGATACAGAAACTGCGTACGGGCAGCCCGTCGGTGTTGAGGTCTTTGTAACGATAGATTTTGAAAAGCGGATGACGGTGGTAGTTGTAACAGATGCCATCGGTGGCAAATCCGAACCAACTGATGCCGAGCGTCTTGTCGTGCCAAAAAGTATAGACGGCATTGCTCGGCAGGGGAAAGTCGGCTGTATTGGTACGATAGGTATTGACGATTTGTCTTTTGCGGGTGTCAATAATATAGGCTCCGTTCCCGTCGGTGGCTACGTACAACAAGTCTTTTCCGTCGGAGTTCAAATCGGCTATGACGGGACAGTCCAAGTCGATGTAAGGTTCGGTAGATGCCGTAGAGGGATCGAAGACGAGCAGTCCGCTGTTACGTGTACCTATATATATACGGTCACCACTCCGGCAGATGTTGCGTAGGTTGCCCGTCAGCAGGTCTTTGCTGATTTTATACTTTTTCAGGCTTCTGTTTTTCAGGTTTAAATGAATCAGGAACTCGTCGCTGCACAGCCATGCTCCCCCTTTTCCGTCGTCCGTGATGTCGTTGACGATATTACCTTTGGAGATGACGCTGTTTTCAAACTTGATGGGTTCTGCCTCTTCCGGGTTTTTATATATCCAAAGCCCGTTCGCGCTCCCTATGAGGAGAGTTTGTCCTATTTTTCCGATACAGTTGACAAAGGAGATTTGGGGGCATACCTGTACACAAGTCTGTCGTTCCGGTTCTACAAGGTAAAGTCCCTTTCGGGTACCGAACATGATGTGCCCTTCATGGGTTTCCACGATATCCGTTACGGCATTGAGAGGTTTGGGGAGGTCGATGTGAAACTTGGTGAAAGAATGTCCGTCGAAACGGCAGATACCGTTGAATGTACCTATCCACATCATGTTGCGGCTGTCTTTAAAGATTTTATAGACGGTATAGTTCGGCAGCCCGTCTTGGTCGGTAAGATAGTTTACCGTGGGGGCGGCTTTTATTGGGTGAAGAGGCAGGCCGACGAAGAGGAATCCTACAAGAATTAAAAAAGAAAGGAATCGTATCGGGTATTTTTTCATGAGTCGTCTTAAACTGTTAACGCATACAAAATTATATTTTTAAGCGAATGATTGCAAATTTTAGTGCTTTTAAATGCGTAAAATGACATAGAAAGTATTATCTTAGTAAGGAGGAATATAGTCCGATAAGTCCGTCCAAATTCAGCGGACTGTTGAAATGGTTGATTTAGAATGTTGATTTTTAGTGGAATAGAAGGTTTGGTGTCTAAATACATTGCGGTGAACGCTTTTGAGAATTTCTTCTGTTGTTTTTTGGTTTTTCAAACGATAATTTTGTCTTGTCCAAAAGAATCGAAAACTTAAAAAACATATAGTATCATGGAAGACTTAAAGAATACGCGAGAGATGACATTGGTAGCTGAGGCATATACCCGATACCGTACGTTGTTGGTGGCCTATGCCAATAAAAGAACCCGGAATCTGGCGGATGCCGAAGATGTGGTGCAGGAAGCTTTCATTAAAATCATCAATATGGGAGACATGGTGTATGCGGCTACCATCCGGAATCTGGCTTTTACAACCGTACAGAACCTTTTGATAGATCGCCTGCGCCGTCGGGTAGTGGTGTCGGAAGTCCATTCTTATATATACGACACCCAACCGGAATTTACCGAAGAGACAGAATCGGGAATTCACGCGAACAGTCTGCTGCAAGCGGAATATGCTTGGACGAAGACGCTTCCCGAAGCGTGCCGGAAAGTATATTGCATGAACCGTTTCGAAGAACTGACGGCAGAAGAAATATCGAAGGAACTTCATATCAGCCGCCGTACGGTGGAGGCGCAGATACAGAAAGGGCGGAGAAGGGTGCGTCCTTATCTCAAGGCTGTAGGAGGCTTTTAACGGGAAGATAGAAGAATCATTTACCTTAAAAAGAAGATAAACATGAAAACAATGAGATTGTGGATGTGTGTGGTATGCGGATTGTTGTTCGCGAGTGGTTTGTATGCCCGGAAAACGGGGGTATTGGATGAGATCGTTTTCGGGCATTCCGCTTCAGAGAAGAAGCATGGATTTTCCGCAAAAGCCAGTCAGGTGGTGACCGGAGGCTTGGGAGAAGAGGCCCGTGTGCTGTTGCCCATACCCAGCGAAAGGGTAGAGGGGGGCCATATCACCTTTACGATGAAAGTCGATCCGGAGAAACAGAATTATTTTACGGCCCGTTTCTGGGGTTCGGACAGCGGGAACAGCAATATCCTCATCTTGTTTTGCGAGGGGAAACAGATAGGATACCGTCATTTGGGCGACTATGACGTGTTGGACATTGCCAATGAAGATAAGCCTTATCCTGGCCGGTTCACGTATACCACACTGCCCCTGCCCATCAGTATGACCCGGGGAAAAAAGGAAATAGAATTGAGTATCCGTTCTACCGGACGTATATTCCGCTACGGAGAAACTTTCGATGCTTATCAAAAAGTAATGGAAAAGCCGTCGAAAGCACTATATAAAGGATATACCCATACGGAGACTTGTTTCCAGCCCTCGGAGAAAGAGAAGAAGCAGATAGAAAAGATTGAGCGACGGGTACGTACCGCGCCGGGAGCGGAAGTCATGGAGGAGGTCAGGCAGTTCGTGAACCGTCAAATTTCAGGTTACCTGAACCAAACGGAGATAGACCAGGAAACCGCTTCGCTTTTGGCGTATGCCTATCATGAGCCGTGGACAGTGGCTTATCGGAACAAGGACGTGGTGGAGAAGGTCATCCGTACGGCCGACCGGTATTATGAGCGTTATGCCCAAAACCCCAAATCGGTGTATGACGGGTCATGGCTGACGGTGGGGCCTTTGTGTCAGGCTTTGAATTCCTTTATACCCGAAATCCGTGAGATTTGGGATGAGAAGATGCCGAACGGGAAAACGCGCCGGGAGAATTGGACGGCTATGTGCCGGGAATGTGTGGACTACGCCAAGACGCATCGTCGCAGTTATACCAACCAGAGCATGATTGTGGATTTGCATCTGTATAACGTGAACCGTATGCTTTCCATTCTGGCACCCGAAGAGGCTATGCCCGTTTGGCAGACTTTGAAATTCATTTATGAATCCATGGGTATTGCCCCGTGGTCAGGTAGTTTGTCGGCAACGGGAGAACCGACCTGGCCTTTGGGGAAAAGCTATTACCAGTTTTCGCCGGACGGTCTGAGTAAGGAATTGGGCTATGTGGGCGGTTACGGTGAAATCCTGAACTGGATGGTGCATCTTTATGAAGTGACCGGTGAACGCGGCCTTACCGATACGCGCGACCCGCTGATTCGTGCCCAAATGCTTAAAATCATGCACATGCGCAGTCATTTCCGTTATCCGACATTGGATAATGACGGATATGCGGCCATGCGCGGCGAGTCGGTCATCGGCTGGCGTGACCATGGCTATTATCCGGCTGGTATCACTTACGGAGAGCGTGGCTACCATCGTGAAGGCACGCCTATCATGGCGGCTGCGGCCACATTGGATCCTGAAGCGGTGGCATACGCCCGGCAAATGATGGAAGACAACCAGTTCTTTGCCGTAGTCAAGGAGAAAATGAAAGACCGCGGATTGAATTCCACCTACACGTTGCTGCGATTGCCGGGTGAGTACGATTTGATAATGAAACAGCCGCGCCGCGAGGGTCGCTTGCCCATGTCGGACGGTATGCCGGACGTGTTGTTCTCTGACGAGGAAGTCGGCGTGGTGGCGTTGAAAAACGGGGATGAAATCTTGTACACATCTTTGTATTGGCGGGCGAACTTTGCCGTGAACTTCTTGGCACGTGTGCACTACATTACGCCGGAGTGCGACCGTGTCGCCACGGTGTTCGAGGACATTCGATACACGCCGAGCGGATTTACCTATACCCGTCCCGAACGGAACAATCTTTATTTCTCGCCGGCCCGTAATTTCTATCCCGAAGTGAAGTCCGCCCATACCGGCGAGCAGTTGCCTATTGCCAAGGCACCCGAAGGCGTTCACTTTGAACCGGGGCAGGAAAGCGTATATGCCGGGAAGGGGGACTTCTACACCCTGCGTTACGGCAAGTATTTGATAGCGATGAATTGTACGCCGGACAGAACATTCGATGTGGAAGTGCCTGCGGCGAAGTCCGTGAGAGCATTTCCCTCCAAGGAGACGGTGACAGAACGCGTGTTGCAGGTGGAACCGAAATCCACGGTGGTATTGATAGTAGAATAATTTATAAAAATAAGAGTAAAATGAAGAAAAGTATAATTATCCTTTTGTCTCTGATTTGGGGATTGGAAATATGCGCGCGGGATTTTGTGCATCCCGGAGGGGTGCATACTATCAATGACTTAGAGCGTATCAAGGAAAAAGTCTTGGCGAAGGAGTCGCCGTGGATAGATGGTTGGAATCTGATGATTCAGGATTCTAAGGCACAGTATACCTATAAGGCGGCACCGGCCGAGTCGGTTTCCGGACCGAGCGGGAGGCGGCAGCGGGCTGCTCGTGACGGGGTTGCGGCTTATTACAATTTTTTGCGGTGGTATGTGACGGGCGATGAACGTCACGCCCAGTGTGCAGTGGATATTTTAAATGCTTGGTCCTCTTCCGTGGACGATGTGATTACCGGAGAATTGTTCCAACTGCCCGCCAATATCTTTGTCGAGGTAGCCGAGGTTGTCCGTGCTTATCCCAGATGGAAGGAAGAAGACATCGAACGCTTTAAGAAGATGTGTAAGGAGTATTTTTATCCGGCCTGCCGGGACTTCTTGGGAGAGTGTGGCAGTTGGTCCGGTTGGGACGGCCCTGCCAATACATGCAATATGGCTATCGGCATATTCTGTGACGATGAAGCCATTTACAATGAAGCTTTGGAATATTACAAGTCTGGTAGCGGAGGAGGATGCCTGACGCAGATGGTCAACCCGTTGACCTTCCAAGTGAATGAGATGGGACGCGATACGCCGCATGCCGAGATTGGTCCGGGCAGTGCAGCAGAACTTTGCCAGATGGCTTGGAACCAAGGGGATGATTTGTTCGGTTTGGAAGACAATCTTTTGCTGAAAGGTTTTGAATATCTGTGCCGTTTCAATTTAACACACGAATATGACCGTTGGGAGTGGGATACGAAAGAAGACTGTGCCAACCGTTTCTTTTACTATCCGGCTTCGTGTTGGAGGCGTACGAGCGGACGTTCGTTTGCCATCTCCAATATGCCTGCCAATGAAATTATCTACAACCATTATGTCGTGCGCAAAGGGTTGGAAGCCCCTTGGACGGAAGCCATGATTAATGCCCGCGGCTTGACTGCCTGTGGATGGGAAGCTCCCGGTTACGTGGCATTCACTTACACGTTAGACGCAGGGAAATCCCCGTTCCACTCCCATGTGTTACCGCTTGCCCCCGAGCAGGTAAAGGCCGTTTCGGGGTTGGAGGAAGTGGTTGTGTCTTGGATGCCTCACGAAGGGGATGTGGTCAATGGTGCTGTGGTAGAGCGTGCCTCTTCTCCTGAAGGGCCTTTTACGGAAGTAGGGAGGTGGAATTTCAATACCACTCGGCAATATGCAGACACGACGGTACAAGGAGGGCGCACCTATTACTATCGTGTGGCGGAAGTCAATAAAGCCGGTACCGGTGCTTATTCAAAATCCGTAAAGGCGACTCCGTATCAGGGAACGCCGCTACCCGAGGGATGGCAGCTCACGAATTTCGGGTATAGAGAGTTAGGGGCTGTAGTCTATCACGACGTGAACGGTCATACGTTTGCCATACAGGGGACAGGGACTTCGTTCGGTGGAAGCAGCGACAATGTGACGTATGTGTATACCCCTGTGCGTAAAAATACCACATTGATTGTCCGTTTGTTCGATTCGGTGAATACTGATGAAAAGTCGGAACGTGCCGGATTGATGATGCGTGAAAGTCTGGAACCTGGAGCACGAATGGCTTCTGTCGGTTTGGCCGATACCGGATTCCGCTACGTGTGGTTTGCTCCACGTACGGTGGCTGGAAGGAGTGCGGCTTGGATTCCGGGCAACACGCACACTTGGTTGGAGGTTTGGTTTAAACTGACACGCGAGGGGGACGTTTTTACGGCTTACCAGTCTTTGGATGGGCAGACGTGGTATAAAGTAGGTTCTCAGGCGGTTGATATGGCTGATGATTACTATGCAGGCATGTATGTGGCTGCAGGTACTTCCATGCAAGCTTTTTTCGATCATCTGACCCTTACGGACGAGTTGCATCCGGCACTTCCGCAGGTAAAAGGTCTGAAGGCTGAAGCTTTGAACAGTGGCCGTGTTTCGTTGGCTTGGCAACCGGTGGCGCATGCCGATTACTATGTGGTACGCCGTGCCGCTTCCATCGACAAGGAGTGGGAGATTGTGGACGGTTTCTGTCAGGATACCGTTTTTGTGGATGAAAAATTGGAGGCCGAAACCGGATATGTTTATGATGTGCGTCCGGTGGGGATGAGCGGTGAGGGCGAAGCGGCCACAGTGTCCGTGGAGACCCCTGTCATGGCCGTTCCCGCTTCTCCGTCCGGCTTGAAGGTTTGGCCGGGTGGGGAGAAGGCCTTTTTGTCATGGGCCGAAACGGATGAGGCTTCCACCTATGTGGTATACCGTGCAGAGGGAAACGGAACAGGCTTCGAACGAGTGTCCGAGACGGAGGCTACGGAGTATGTGGATGTCGGCCTGCAAGTGGGAAATACCTATATATATAAGGTCTCGGCCAAGAATACCGTCGGTGAAGGAGAGTGCACAAGAGAAGTCTCTTGCTTGTCGGGAGAAGCGTCTGAGCTCCGTTTGTGGGAAACGGTCTCTATCATTGGTACGCCTGGTTCGTGGAATGGGGAAGGAAATACTTGTGATAAGGCTATGGATGGTGACATCGGTACATTCTTTGATTCAGATGTGTCCACCGGAGCATGGGTGGGGCTTGACTTGGGTCGGAATACGCGTGCCATGGTTTCACGAATCGGGTATGCACCACGCAACAGCACGTATGCCAAACGATTGAAAGATGGTTGTTTCCAACTTTCGGAAGACGCGGATTTCACCAGTCCTGTGACGTTGTATACCATTGACGTGACGGATACGGAAAGCGGTACAATCACTTATCGTGACGTGGATGCACGGAAGCCTTACCGTTATGTTCGTTACTTGTCGGCAGGTGAGGGTAGTTCAGGCAATATTGCTGAGGCGGAATTCTGGGGTTTCCCCGTGGAGTTGGCAGGTCAGGAGATTGAGTTTGCCGAAATTCCCGTCAAGACGTTAGATGAGAGAAACTTCGATTTGCAGGCTTCGGCTTCTTCGGGTCTTCCAGTTGTGTTTTCTTCTTCCGATGCAGGCGTTGCACAGGTCGTGGGCGAAAAGGTGTATCTGAAGGCTTCCGGTACATGCGAGATTCATGCCGACCAGCCGGGAAACGACGAATACGGTACAGCCGAACGGGTGAGCCGGACATTGGTAGTGTCCCCTTCTGCCATTTCGGATGCCGTTTCCGCCGGAACGTTGTGGGAAGTCCGCCCTTTAAGAAATGCCGGGCATTGGAGGGTCATTTACCACGGTCAGGCCAAAGAATTAAGGGCTACGGTTTTCGATCTCCGGGGTATTCCGGTGGCCGATGTCCATATTGAAAAAGGGTCGGTTGATTTGTCTTTGGCTGCACAGCCTCGTGGCGTTTACTTGTTGAAACTTACCGATGGCAGGTCTTTGGTGGTGAATAAACTTGTGAACTATTGATATGCAAATAAGTTGGTTTTGCATCTCATTTTGTTCAGTTTGGAATCCGGCATTTGAAAGTCTCGGCTTCTGAAAACATGTTGGCTAGCTTATCGGATGGTACAGTGAAAACTTACTTTCCGATAGGACTATTCTCTGCGCTCTCCCCTATGATTTTGCAAAAAGACCTTTCATTCTTCAGGGCGTATGGTAATCGATTCTGATATAGTATGTTACGGACTAAAGGATGTTTCAGCCATCTTTCAGTTTCCTTTCATTGCGGAAAGCGGTAAAAAGTTCTCAGCCGAATAATTTTTCAATCTCAGGCAAACGATTTTCCGTTCTGCGCCAAACGAAATGAAACTTGTCTGAAAGATGGCTGAAACATATTTCAGTTTATAATGGTAAGGTAATGAGAAATTTACCGTATTTTCTGAAGGATGAAGGGGCTTTTTGCAAAACTCAGGGGGACGTATACGGCATGCAAGGAAACTTTGACTTGAAACTAAAAAAATCTTTTTCTTCTGTAAGTATTCTGAAGTAGTGAAACGTAGTAGGATATAGAGAGTGTTATATGTTTATAGTATGGTTTTAAATTAAAGATTATGAAATTAAGACATTTACTCAGTGCGTCTTTGCTTTGTGGGTTCGGCATGGCCGGAGCACGCGACGTGCATGGAGTGAAGGGGTATTACAATTGGACTCCCCTTCAAATGCAGGCCTCCAGTGTGGTTCAGTTGGGGCCGGAAGGCTATAAATGGGAATCATGGAGTCCCGATTTCCTGTTTGAGGACGATTATTTGAACTGGAGGCTGGGGGTGAACAACACGACGCGAAGGGATTCTTCGGGTTTCGAATTCCGTTCCCGGCTCGATTTCCGTGAGGCAGTAAAAGGGACGGGGTTTGTCACGATGACGCCAGACTATCCTATTTACGTGTTCAAAGTGTCCCTTCCCATGCAGACAGAGACCAAAAAAGGAAGTAGCAATACCCTGTGGAGCGAGTTTTTCTGGCATAATCCTTATACGGGTGCGCAGGACGAAGATATGTGTGGCAACGGTGCAGGAGGCTTATTCGGTTTTACCAATGGAGGAAAGAAAGTGATTGATATTGCAAAGAATGCTTACCCTTACCTGAAAGACCAATACGGGCGGGATTCCGTAGCTATTGTATGGGCTAATAAAGAGACACCCTATGAAAAGGTGGTGGCCGACGGGAAGGAAGGACAAGTGGCGCAGGTTGGCGATACAGTGTGGTTCATCAAACGGCTTCCGGTAGATTACGAGAAAGATAAATGTGAGTTTGTGGTGGCTGTGAATTTTGCTTCTATTCGTGACAGTTCATCTTTGGCTTTGCCCTCCAAAAGGCTGCTAGACCGCGTGTCCATCAAGATTTCCCATTTCTCGTTCGGCCTGACGACATACGCCGACACCCTGTATGCGGAATTGGATGAGAAGGGGGATACCATTTCCACTCGTGCGAAGACGCGCGAAGAGGTGCCCAATGTTTACGTGAAATGGATTCGTACAGCGAAGAATATCAGCGAGGTTTGGAACAGCCTGACAGAAGAGGACAATTGGGGTGACGGTCCTTACGAAAGCCCGCAGAAAGGTGTCCTCAACACGACTTTATATGAGGCGGAAACCGTGATAGAAGGGTTTGTGCAGTATATGGGAGAGGGCGACAATGCGTATACAGCTCTCAAAGAGGAACAGGCAAAGGCGAATGAGGTTTACGAGAAAGAAGGAGCTACGTCGGAAGAGTACGAACAGGCTGCTGTGGGGCTAAAGGCTGCCATGTCTGCTTTTAATGCCTATCTCAATCCGGACGAAAATTTAGTGTATAATTATATCCGTACGGCCGACAACAGTCTTTCTTTGTATGTAGGAAAAGACGATGTAACGAAAGACAGCTACATGGGGAAGCCTGTCATGTTAGGCTCCAACGAAGGGGCTACTCCGCTGACGTTCCTGCAAGTGTCGGAATCCGATGGTTTGCGGGTTTATAACCTGAAGTGTGCCGAAGGGACTGTGGTACAATGCGCCGATGGCACTTTGTTGGTGGTGCCGGGCAGTGCAGATGCGGCGACGTTTACTTTTGCCAACCGTGACGGCGAAGGCTCGTTCGATATGAAATGCGGTTCGTATTATTACTACAAGGACGGGTACAACCTGAAGTGCGTTTCGTCTGTTCCGACGGATAATTATGATGACATGTTGCCTTATTGTTTCCTGATTGAGGATGCATTGGAAAGCTATAATCCTACGGAAGATGAGAAAAGCGGTTTGTTTGAGGCCTGGGAATTCAATGGTGAGGCCGAGGAAGACCCGAGTACGAAAGGTGTTGTCAACGGTGTGGAGATGACTATGGGTGAGCATGGACAGACCTTTATGTTGGACGGTTGGCGCATGCAACGCTGGCGCATGTGGTCACGGGTGAACAAGGGCACCTACAAAAGTGCGGATGGTGAGGAACTGGGTTGCTTGAAACTGACGGTAGCAGATACATATGATTCATTCGATGGAACATCGAAAGGTAATGCTACTGTTTATCCAACGAGTCCTTCCATGCGTCGCGAGGGTGGCATCTTTACGAACTTCTATGACAGGGATCCTGCTGGCGGCGTACGCGATGAGTCTTGTCTTGTGAATCTAAACCCCGGAGTGCGTCGTTATTTGGCTATCAAATGCAAGGGAACGAATCCGGACATCACGATAGATGTGTTTAACTTCTTGGAGAAACCAGGCAGTGTAGCTACGGCTTTTGCCCTGAATTTGGCTGACGCGGAAGCCAAAGGCGATGTGTATTATTGGGATTTGATGAAATATATCAGCGTGGGCAAGATGCCGTACGTGAGCCAGTATTTCAGTACGATGGGCTTCCAGAAAGACGATGCGCTCTACATTGACTGGATCCGTACGTTTGAAACGGAAGAAGATATTCCGTCCGAAAGCTTCGCTACGGCCATCAGCGACGTACAGGCCGACGGAGACGGTTTGAAGGTGTTCGTGACCGGTCGTACCATAAATGTCTTCACGGCAGAAGTCGGTGCTATTTATACGGTAGACGGCATGCGTGTGGCTTCCTTTGAAGGTACGGTGCACCAGACGGTTCTTCCAGGCATGTATATTGTCCGTGTGGGCGACACGGTGAAGAAAGTGTTGGTGAGGTAAACGCAATATCGGATATTAGATAATGATTGGGCGGAGTTTTCAAGGCTTCGCCTAATTTTTTAATAACCGTAAGTATTTGGGCCATGAGATACGTAGTAGGAAATAGAGGGTGGAAACACGAAACGTATGATTGTTTAAAAGAGAGATGAAGATGAAAATAAGAAGGATTTTTCTATTCGGGACATTCGCCTGCATGTTTTGCGTTTTCTCGGGATGCAAGGATTCCGATGACGTGGGGGAGAATTACACGACTTTCACGGGGGAGACCGTCAGCGATTTCCTGCAGGATAACGAGGAGTATTCGGCATTTGTGGATGCTCTCAAAACTGCTAACGCCTTGCCTTTGTTGGAGTCTTATGGGGCATATACCTGTTTTGTACCGAATAACGCGGCGATGGGGGCGTATGTGAAAGAACAGGGCTACGGGTCGTTTGAGCATTTTTTAGATTCGGTGGAAGCTGTCAAGGAAATGGTGTTTTACCATCTGATAGACGGTGAGGCCAACGATGCGGGAAACTATGAAACGGCCGGTTTTACGTCCGGAGCTATCGACACGAAAAACATGTTGGGGCGTTATCTGTACACGTCCATTGCGCCCGATGGGACTGCGTGGATGATCAACAATTCGGCACGCATCGTGTCGGGTGACCACATGTTGGTCAACGGTGTGGCGCACGTGGTGGACAAGGTGTTGGCCGGTAATACGGACTTGCTGCCTGATTACATCGAGACGGAAGGACATTTCAATTTGTATGGGGATGCTCTTCGTGCTACCGGTTGGAGGGACTCCCTGCTGTTGATTGATGATGAACATTATGTGGCACCGGTAACGAAACCGGCTACTGACCCATATTCAAGTACGGCGGAATACCCGAAAGCAAAAAACTTCCGTTATACGGCTTTATTGGAGACGGATTCGGTGTTGGCATTGAACGGAATCCGTACGTTGGACGACATGCGGGAATATGCCAAACGTTTCTATCCGGAAGGGGCGGATTTTCCGGACGAAGACAAGCGAAGCAGCCTGTCGCTTTTTGTAGGTTACCATTTATTGCCGACGATGTTGACTTCCAATCAGTTGGTTAATACACGAAATTATGCTTTCACCCATACGTGGATGGATGAAGACTGGTTGAATGATAAATTCCGGGACGGAAAGTTCTGGTTGGAGCAGTACCTCATACCCATGGCCGAACAGTCAGTCATTACGGTTCAGGCTTTTACATGGGGGAGTGAGAATGCTCAGAAACCGATATTTAATGATGAACGTAATTGTTACGACCCTCGTTATACGAACATGACCGAAGAATTGGACGATGTGGTGACGTTGGATATGGCGCATAGTAATTTGGACTGCCAAAACGGGGTCATCCACGCCCTGACCGGCATATTGGTGTATGATAAGGACAAGTTGGGGCGTATCATGCGTGGGAAACGTATCCGGATGGACTTCGCTACTTTTCTGCCGGAATTGCGTAATAATGATATCATTTCAAATAAGTGTTATTATTTGCCTGAAGGGTATTGTAAAAAACTAAAGTATGAAGAGGGGGCCAGCGTGTTTGTCAAATATATAGGGGATAACATGCACAGTGATTATTTACATGATTATATAGAGAGTTGGGGTATGTTCGATGTGACCATTACCGTTGGTCCTATTCCGGATGGAAGTTATGAAGTGCGTATCGGTTATAGGGTTAACACAAACCATAGAGGGATTACGCAATTTTACCTTGACGAACAACCTTGTGGCATTCCCATCGACATGCGCTTGAAGGGGGATGATGCCTCTATTGGTTGGGAACAGGAATACGTGTACACTCAAATCAACTCCCCTTATATTTGGGGCGGTGGCAATGAAGAGGATTATTATGGTTATGAGAATGATAAGAGCTTGCATAACAGAGGGTTCATGAAAGCGCCGGATTGTTTTGCTTCTAATGAGTTGTTACCTACGGGAAGCAGTGGAGGGGTAAAAGGTTCTGCACGTAATGACCCGTATGCCTTACGTAAGGTCCTGGGGATATTCAGTTGGGATAAGATGGAAACCCATGAGTTCCGTGTGGTGCAAATGTTAGACGGGAGTTGCCATTTCGACTACATCGAGTTCATCCCGACCAATTTGCTTGAAGGAGAAGATACACATTAATTTTTTTAATCGGCGTAAGTATTTGTCTCGTCGTATACGTAGTAGGATATATATGGGGCATAAAACGATAGGGCATAATGTGGTTGGTGGAAAAAATGGGTAAACCTGTTTGAAACCAAAGGGTTACGGGAGAATGTCGCAAAGGGCATATAAAAACGAAGCGTTTACATCGCTTTACGCTTGGCTTACACCGGGCTTTACACTGAGGCTTACATTGAAGTGTTTGCTTTACATGATCTTTGATTAATGGGGGAATATGATGGGTTTATTGAATGATGTTGTGGCAGCCGTGATTCGGCTGTTTTTTATGGTGTTTTTAATAAAGCAATATATAAAATTATTCCATATAATAATTATTTGGTATATTTGCGATATAAATTATAAGATAAATGGCAAAAGTTATACATGTTCATCTGATAGGAAAGCGGCGAGATTACTATTTTGCGAGTATTACAGCCGTATATGATGTGTTGACGGAGGAAGAAGTGGGCGTGAAAAAGAGTTATTTGTTACATGCCGGGCTGTCAGGAAACGGCACAGTAACCACTAAAACCGCTATAATCAAGCAATCTACGCTTATACGGAGTAGCCGTAAGAACAAAGAAGATAAGGGCTGAAACAGCCCGAAAACAGCTTTTTATGGGCGATTGACAGGAATAGGGTAGGGGAGGCGTGTCGCACTCCCCTTTTTTATGCCTTTACGTGTCGTTATTTTGGTTTAGGGTTACAATAAGGGTTACAATTTAGGGTTACATTTTTATAAAGTTTAGGGTTACATTTAGGGTTACATTTTCCAAATTTCAGACCCTCGAAAAAAATATGTAACTGGATGTAAAACCTTTGTTTTTGGATGTTTCGCTTTCTTTATCGTGGGGTAAATGCCACTTTATAAACCGATTACACCTTATTATATAAAAGATAATATGCCTATTTACAGTGTTTTATGTCGTTTTATCTTCTTAAATATCTTGTTATGTGCGTGCGTGTATGATAATATGCCTATTCGAGACTGATAGATCCAATAACAAGAGCAATACCTGTTATTTCTTCTACAGGAATTTCAAATGGCGGATAATCTTTATTATCTGAAACAGCTTTAAGGTGGTTTTTATCATCCCCTGGCATTATTCGTTTTACTAAAATACCTTGCTCTCTGGTGGCGATAACATGGCATTTATTCCATTGTATAAATTGACTATTGTGAAGAATTGAGCATGCAATGACATCTCCAGGGTTGAAGTGTGGATACATGGAGAGACCTGTAACTTCAATCATGAAATCTACATTGCAGTGTTTAAATTTAGGAACAACATAATATTCTTTTACATCTTCTTTTGAAATACTAAAAGATGCTCCTCCAAACCCAGCAGCAACTTTGGGTAATACTAAAGGGATGGGTTTTATGTCGCAGTCAGGATTTTTAGCAATTGGAATAGCTTCAGGCGGGAAGGTTTCTTTGGACTGTGGATTACATTGTTTGTTGTTTGTTTCATTTATAGGTTTAGTCATATTACCTTCCCCGGTAAGTAGCCATTCGGGATTTATATTAGGATATATGGCGATAAATTTCGCCATAACATCTTCTGTTATGCCTGTGTTACTCTCAAGTGTACCCCTTGAGACCCCTATTTTAGAATAGAAATCACGTTTACTTATACCTAATGTTCCAGCAAAGTACAAAATTCTTTGCTTTATTGGCGATATTTTTTGTTCTTTAGTTTGCATGTGGCGAAATCTTTTGTATATTTGCATCGTGTTAAAGATATTAACAGCGGCCAAATATACGAAATTGGCCTGAGATTAACGAATTTTAGAAATTAAAGAATATGAACGAAGAAATCAAAGTATGGCAGACCCAGAGCGTGAAACACAAGGTGGCCATGTTGCTCATAATGGACGGTATCAGTTTCGGCTACAACGAGGAGGACGGTATCGTATTTACAGCACCGGAAAGTTATGTGAAAAGAATGGTACAAAGACTGATGAACTGCTACGGATGTAGTCTGAAGCCCATTATTAACGAAGTGGAGGGCAAATGATATGAAGGCTAAATTCGAGAAGGGACAGGAAGTAAAGATTACCAAAGCCAACGGCGAAACCATGACCGGTGTCATAAAAGGCTGGGATTACAACTGCTGCACCTTTGACGTGCAGTATGATGTGGACTATGTGAAAGACGGCAACGTGTGGATGCTGATATGCGTGCCGGAAGAATGTATTGAACTAATATAAAACAACGATATGGCAAAAGAATTAAAAGATAAGATCGGATTTGTAGCAATGCAAGTCAGAAGTTGGATAGATGTCCTTGTGTTACAAGCTGACCAGCACACAAAAAGCATGAACGAGGATTATGAGTATTTCTTTCGTTGGTATTCAGAAGATATGTATAAGATTCAGGTAGAATTATTCTATTATCGGGAGCTCCAAAGAGAAATCAAAACAGACAGTCTTCGCGAAGTGCTTTCCTACCTGGAGGGTAAAGTAAAGGAGTTTGAGGATGAATTGTTAGTGGGAGGATTACGCCAACATAGTACCAGTTCCTCTACCAATCTTGCCCATACTTTAAAACTGGAAGCAAAACAGCATTTGAGAAAGAGATTTCAACGTTTGATTGATAACATAAAATAGATGCGGATATGAAAAAGCAAATATTGACAGACAGGGCTGAAAAGGCATACCTTCAGAAACTTTTCGAGTGTACCAACGTGATGGTGTGGAAGGCTCTTACATTTAACAGTGACAGTGATTTGGCCAGACGCATACGTGTGGCGGCCTTGAAACGCGGCGGCAAGTTGTCCGGTACCGATATGCCGGAGATGGAGACTTTCCATGATACGGAGACTATGACACAGACATTCGGCCCACGTGTGAAAATCGTAGCCTACAAGAATCGTGACATGGTAGAGGTTGTGGTGGATGACAAGGTAAAAATAAGAAAGCAGGGACTTGGTATCCCTGGTCTTATGGAACTGCAAGGGGAAGTACAACTGATGGCTTCCTCGCTGTGAGGAGGTCGTTATGGAGTACTACGGAAAGATATTGTGCATATCCGCAAGGGATTTGACCTATGACGACCGTCCGGTCAAAAATAGCGGGAACGCGGATTATAGCGGAAGCCGGGTACTGAAAGGAGTCCATCCTTCCATGTTGTCTGACGAGGAACTTGCTCCTATCATGACGGAAGCCAATTACAAGCAGTTGAAAATGAGAGGTCAGATTAACGTGGTGCGCCCCGGTAAAGGGCTCGGAAGCTATGCCCTTGTGGAAGTGGCGACCTTGCCACAGCGTTTCAAGGATAAAATCAAACAAAAATACGGAGATATGGAAAGTAATATATTACGTGACTGGTTCGGTTCTCATTACGAGATAGACGCCAAGGCCCGTGCATTTTATACAAGATTCAGGTTTGAGGACGGCAGCCCTCTTCCTCCGGAACATATAAACGAGTACACGATAAACGCCTCCGTGTTGCAGGCGGTACTGGCCGTCATGAACGACACGAGGACCATGCGTCAGGCCATGCAGAACAACCGGATAAACTGGGGAGAGATGGCCGGGGCAATCAGTTATTACCAGGCGGAGTTCGGCCATACGCTGCCTTTGTCCCCGACACGTTTTCAGAAGAAGGTAAACGAGTTCCGCTCTGCCGGATATGAGTGCCTTATCAGCAAGAAGTTCAAGAACCAGAACACACGGAAGGTCAGTTATCCGATAGAACGGCTGATATTGAGCCTTGACAGTCATCCTACGCGTCCGTACAACACGACGGTGGCGGAAATGTATAACATGTTCGTCTGCGGAGAGATTGAGGTGTTTGACCCGGAGACGGGAGAGGTATATAACCCTTCCCAGTTCACGGACAAGAAAGGGAATCCGCTCGTTTTGAGCGAGGCCACGATAGCCAACTACCTGAACAACCCGAAAAACAAGGCCTTGCGTGCCAAACAGCATGACAGCCAGTGGGAGTTCAACAACGAATACCGTCCGCACCATCTGCGCCACAGCCCGTTCTTTGCCTTCAGTAAAGTTTCGTTGGATGACCGCGACCTTCCCCGGAAGATGCACAACGGCCAGCGTGTCAAGGCATATTACGCTTACGATGTGGCTTCGGGATGTGTAGTGGGATATGCTTACAACAGACTGAAAACTGCTGACCTTTTCCTTGATTGTGTAAGGAACATGTTCCAGACAATAGAGCGCAACGGTTGGTATATGCCTGCACAGGTGGAGGTTGAGCACCATCTTGTGAACAATTTCGCAGACGGTCTGATGAAGGCCGGTGTCGTTTTCCCGTTTGTCCGTTGGTGTAACCCGGGCAACTCTCAGGAGAAACGCGCCGAACATGGGAACAGGGCAAAGAAATATACCGTGGAGAAAAACATGCAGATAGGCATAGGCCGCTGGTATGCCGCATTGGAGGCCAACCGTCCGAAAACGGAGAAGGTCTATGACGAGTTCAACAATACCTACAAGGAAAAGACCTACAGCTATGAGGAACTTGTGGCCGATGACATTGCGGCAATCAGAGAATACAACAATCAGAAACACCCTAATCAGAAGCTATATCCCGGAATGACGCGTTGGGACGTGCTTTGTGCCAATCAGAATCCGAACCTCGCCCCGTATGACAGGGCCATACTGGCACGCTATATCGGAGAAAAGTCTGAAACAAGCATCAGGCGCAACATGTACTGCACGGTAATGTACAACCAGTACGGGTTGCCGGATCCCAAACTGATTGAAAAGCTGGAGCCTCGCAACTACAATGTGGAAGCCTATTATTTGCCCGATATGGACGGGAAAATATCCGAGGTGTATATCTATCAGAACGGTAACTATATCGCAACCTGCGGGCTGATACAGCGTTACAACGAGGCTGACGCGGAGAAGACTGAAGATGATGTGAAGGCTTATACGGAACAGGCCAAATATGTGGCCCGGTTCGACAGGATGATGAAAGAGGAGAAGATAAAGAAGGTCGGCATTATCAGACCGGAAGAAAAGAGGGAGATTGAGCAGGCGGTTGCGAGACCGGTGGAAGTACCGCAACAACAGCCGGACGATGATTTTTCGGAATTCATGGACGTTGACCGCTACAAGCAGAAAGGAAGAATAGCATTATAACGACATTAAAATAACATAAGAATGGAACTTACATCAGAAATAAAGGGCAGGGTACTGGAAGCTATCAAGACGGACAGGACAAATTACCCATCAGACAACAAACACGCCGTGGCTTTGGGCATTTCGGCAAGTGTATATAATAACCTTAAAAAAGGGGTTACCGACAAACAGGTCAGCGATGCGAACTGGATATGCATCGCACGTCGTCTGGGCGTGAAACTGAAAGACGAGATGGAGTGGAAGGCTGCCGAAACACCGACATTCGCTTTCATAACGGAGCAGCTTGAGCGCTGCCAGCGGAGCGGTCTGAGTGCAATCCTGTGCGATATTCCCAATATCGGAAAGACGTTTACTGCAAGGGCATACGTGAAAAGCCACAAGAACGCCATTTATGTGGACTGTTCACAGGTTAAAAGCAAGTTGCGCCTGATACGGCACATAGCCAAGGAATTCGGGGTGGACAGTAACGGACGCTATCACACGGTTTACGAGAACCTTGTGTTTTACCTGCGCACGATAGAGAACCCGCTTATCATTTTGGACGAGGCAGGGGATCTGCAGTATGAGGCTTTTCTTGAACTGAAGGCTCTGTGGAACGCCACGGAACGGTGTTGCGCCTGGTACATGATGGGTGCCGACGGTCTGAAGGAAAAGATAGACCGTGCCATCGAGGGGAAGAAGGTGGGCTATACCGAGATGCTTTCCAGATATGGGGATACGTTCAGCAAGGTAACGCCGGATGACGGCAAGGAACGTGCCAAGTTCCTGAAGGCTCAGGCTGCGATTGTGGCCAAGGTAAACGCTCCTGCAGGAACGGATATCATGCAGCTTGTGAATCTGTCAGACGGTGGTTTGAGACGTCTATATACGGAAATTGAGAAACTTAAATCATAAAAATTATGGGACGTGCATATTCGCCTAAACAAGTCCAGTCCATGAATATTCCTTCTTTCCCCTTTGAAGGGGAATGGGAGAAGGCTTTCGGGCATCCGGATCGGACCGGGACTTGGATAATATGGGGTAACAGCGGGAACGGCAAGAGTTCATTCGTGATGCAGCTTGCCAAGTACCTTTGCCGGTTTGCCAAGGTTGCCTATGACAGCCTTGAGGAAAGCACAGGTCTTTCGTTGAAGAATTCCCTGGTAAGGCATAAGATGGAAGAAGTGAACAGGCGTTTTGTCATTCTTGACCGTGAACCTATGGAGGAGCTTTCGGAGCGTCTGTCAAAACGGAGAAGCCCGGAGATAGTCATCATAGACAGCTTCCAGTACTCCGGCTTGACATACGCCACCTACAAGGCAATGAAAGAAAAACATGCCAATAAGCTGCTGATTTTTATCAGCCATGCCGAGGGGATGAATCCTGAAGGACGTGCTGCCAAGAAGGTCGCTTACGATGCTGATGTGAAGATATTTGTCCAGGGCTTCCGGGCCATGTGCAAAGGACGTTTTATCACGGCTCCCGGCAACTACTACACGATATGGGAGGAAGGGGCCGCTAAATATTGGGCAGAAAAATGAGGGAGAACAAGTTTGATTATTTACGAATAGACGGTCGGAAAAATTTGCCTGACCCCTGGCATGATTATCCAGTACTTTCAGACTTCGAGACAGTCAGCGTTTACCGTTATCAAAAAGATTATCTGAATGTTCTGGTAGGTCTGCAAGACGGATATTGGGTTGCAGGTATCACGATTCAGATTGAAGGCTTTGGTGCAGGGTTTTATCCTGGCCGTAAATGGGGGCAGTTTGCAACCAGAGAGAATGCCATACTTTGGGGCTTGGGCTATATGTTTGGATGTGATAAGATAAAAGGGGCAGCTCAGAATGCTGTCCGGAATATGATAAATGAAATAAGGAAGTTAAGCCTGTTCTAAAAGATAAAAAGAATGAGTAGAATTTTAAAGCAGTTGGAATTGGTTCCTCCTTCCTTTATGAGCAAAGGCAGGAACCGTGAGATGCTGGTAAGTCCGGGACATAAATGCGGTTACTGTCAGGGTAACGGCTGGTTCTGGGGAGAGGAGCATCATGAGAGTGTTAAGGTAAACTGTCCGGTATGTGGCGGTTCCGGGCAGTTGGATGCGATAGTAACCGTCGATTGGAAACCTACAAGAAAGGAGGAATGATATGTGTGGAAATGAGATTATCAGTAAATGCCTGTCAATGATTGACGGTTTCGATGGCAGCGATGACGAGTATATTGAAATTCTTAAAGAGCTTGCCTGTGAACTTGCCATAAGGATTGAAGGAAAAATCGAAGAAATAAAGGAGGGATTATGAAAATAGGAGAGTTGTATCAGATAGGCTTGCCGATAGACAGGCTGAGTAATGTCCTTGTAAACTGGAGCTGTTACGAACCTCGTCAGCGGTTCATCGTTTACCCGTCCGAAAAGACAGAGGACTGGGCAGTAATTGAGACGCGCCACATGGAATTTGCGGCAGCAGTCATCAAGGACGTTCCGGAAGCGAAAGTGAAAATATTGGATTATCCCGTTAAAGTTGTGAATATATGAGTAAGCAATATATAAGTCTCATTTCGGTAAAGGTAAAAACTCCGATTGGTTACAAACCACGCTCAATGACCTTTAAATTTGGCTATGTCAGTGATACCAATACCTCAGATTTTAGAAAAAAGACGATGGGTGAGTATGAAGAGCTTGTGAAAAAACAGTTGGAGGAACAGAATCCGGGTGTGTCGATTTCTGTAACATCATCAATGGAAACGACACCTGTAACAAGTATAAACGGGTATTTCAAAAATAAAAAGTGATGAATGGTTCCATTGATAACTATGCGGCGTTTTACGGTCTTTTGAACCGTCTGCCGACATCTGACCGTGCGGAGCTGAAGCGGAGCATCGTGCTTCAATATACGGACGGACGCACCGCAAGTCTCCACGAAATGTCACGAAATGAATATTCTGCCGCTTTGGAGGGGATGCGCAAGCTGGTATTTCCGACAGAGCGTGAAAGGTTTATCCAGGAGCGCAGGAAAAGACGTTCTGCCGTGTTGCACCAGATGCAGCTTTTAGGTGTGGATACGGCAAACTGGGACAGAGTAAATTCTTTCTGCCGGGACAGCCGTATAGCTGGCAAGGAGTTCCGGGATTTGGATTGTGGGGAACTGGATGCCCTATTGAAAAAAATACGTGCCATAAGGCGCAAGGAAAAGAAATGATTATAACCACTTAATAAAAACAAACATGGATAAAAAAGAATTTTTGAACAGCCTTTCGGCTGATGAGCGCAAGGCATTGATTGCAGAAATGCAGCAACAGGAAAAGGAAGAGAAACAGAACAGACGTGACGCATACGAGGGTTTGCGCAGCCAGTTCATGATTGATGTATGGAGGCTGCTTCAGCCGTTGGTGGCCGATGTGAAGGCGTTTCGTGACCGTCTCGAGCAGGACAGTCGCGCTTTTCGTGATACGATGCGTGAATACGGGCAGTTGCGCAAGGGCGATGACCAGGCAAGCTACACCATCGTGGACGGAGATACCAAACTGGAGGTGCGGAGCAACAAGGTGAAGAGTTTTGACGAGCGTGCGGACATGGCGGCATCCCGTCTTGTGGACTACCTGAAGGTTTATGTTTCCAAAACGGAGAAAGGGGTGGACGATCCGATGTACCAGTTGGCCATGACATTGCTGGAACGCAACAAGCAGGGCGACCTGGACTACAAGTCCATCAGCAAACTTTATGAACTGGAACCTCGTTTCGATTCGGAATATAAGGACATCATGGATCTGTTCCGTGAAAGCAACGTGGTGTATAAGACGGCTGTAAACTATTATTTCTACCAACGTGATGAGAACGGCGTCTGGAGAAGGATAGAGCCTTCTTTCTGCCGGTTATAGTCCGGTTGTTTAACGTATTAACACAAAAGCCTGTATATCTGTGGTATGCAGGCTTTTTTAATTGCTTATTGTGTCTTATTTCATTATTTTTGTGGGAAAAAACGATATTTACATGGCAAAAGGTCGCGACAAGGAACTGATAAGGAAACGCAATGAAGCCCTGTGCCGCCGTTATTATTTCTGGACGGAGGTACAGGGGCTTCGTTTTGACCGTGCCCTGAAAATCCTTTCAGAGCAGGAATTCTTCATATCCGAGGAGCGTATCATGGCCATAATCCGGGAATGCAGCAAGACTGATCCCGACATACAGCCCGTACCGAAAGTGCGGGCTCCCCGTCTTACATACAGGCAGCTTGCCCTGTTTAGCGATGATGCAGGCTATCCTGTAGCGCAGATTCGTCGCGAAAGCTGAATTCAAATACAATCTCGTACACTTTGATATTGCCGGGTAGAGTGTAGTCCCTGCTTTTTATCCTCGCCATTTCGTCCATGAATCCGGAGAAGCGGTAGCCCTGGAGTGTTCTGTACAGTTTTCCTGCGAGTTCCATTCTTTCCCTTATCTTGTCAGTCGTTCCGCTTCCGATATGTGTGTCATGGTAGCAGTCTATTCCGAGGCGTACGGTCAGTTGTATCTGACCGGCCTGTGTTCCCATGCCGATGTCTTTCCAGTCCGCCTCCGCATTCCCGATCAGGACGCAGGGGAATGTGACAGGGTAAAAGTCATCGTTTTCTGAATCCATGCCTTCCAGTTGTCCGTAATCCTCGTCGATGTAGGCTATTTCCGGCATTTCATTCTGTATTCTTTCCAGGATACTGATGTAAAGTTCTTCCATATCCGTTTTATTTTAAGATGTTTCTTATTTCATTCTCAATCGTTTTCTCTATCCTGGCGTTTAAATTCGCACTTTCTCCGATGAATTGTCTCTTGGGTATTTTGACCTTCAGCTTCTTTTTCTTTGTGAGTGCGAGCCTTTTCCACATCTCAGCCTGTGGAGAGGCTGTATTCTTGCGCCTGTTGCCCGTTTTTTTGCCCGTAGAGGGCTTCTTGCCTATGCCGGAGGTGTTGTAATACATGACCCAGGCAAACCTCCGCATTTTGGGCGTTACGGTCGGATGCGTTTCTCCCCCATAGTTGTGTATGGAGGCATAGGGGACATCATTTGCCACCCTGACATGATAGTCGGAAGGCATGTACTTGATAGAGCTGAAGAGATGGTTCCTCCGGCTGAGTAGCGGTCCGTAATTAGAAGCAGCCGATGTGTCCCCGCTTTGTTGCCTTTTTGTGGCAGGCCAACGTTGCAGCCTCTTGTTCACGAATCCTCCCTTTCTGAAATTGTCCTGGTAATGGTCTTTCGCCATCCGTCCGATTTTTACCGGGAGCCTATGTTTGGCCATATCATCCAGTTCCTTTGCTTTTTCCTTTATCAAGGTTGAAAACTCTTTTATATCCATATTGTTATTGTTATGTCAAATAAAAAACGTACTTTTGTGAAAACTCTCTTATTATGAACATACCTGAACAAGTAATCAATGAGGCGCAGCACCTTATCAATGAGTACGGTCGCCACTTCAAGTACCTCGGCAATCACGAGGGACAGGAGGCATGGCTGTTTGTCTTTCCGGATGATGCTACTGTCGGTTTCCCGTTTTTATACTTGTTTAAAGACGGTGAAGCGATGGAAATAACCGGGTTGCATGTATTTGATTTCATTGACTTATATGTCAAAGATGTCGAAGAACCCGATATCGAATAGCTTGTTGTCTATTCTCATAAGCCCTCTGCAACTGTGTGAATTGGGAGCTCCGATGTCGCATAGGTATTTGACATCCTTCCATTCCATCCCTGAACCTTTTGAGTTGTCGCTTTGCGGCTCTATATAACGCAGTTCCCCGTTGGCAAACCGTTGCAGGATGGTAGCGTGACCGCCTCCGTTTTTCCACCCTATGCACAACTCGTAAACTCCTTCCTCTTTGCAGACTTCGTTGAAATATTCCCAGTATCTTTTGGGAGTCATTTTCAAATATCCTTTTGTAAGAAGCCAGTCGTTTATGCTGATGTGTTTTGCCGGTGTTCCGTCTATGTTTTTCCATATCTCGAAAGCACGTCCTTTGCTTAAGTATTCCAGTTTTGATCCTGGAATATTTCCCTTTGCCGTAATGTCGAACCCTTTTAGGCGTAAGGCATAGGCAGGCGCACAGGTCTGACAGTTGATATTGTACGGCTTGTGCTTTTTTTTGTCATAGTCTGCGTTCTTTCTATATCTTCTACCACCTTTGTCATAGAATATGCCGTTGGGGTCTAATACAAATTCATCCGCATGTTTCGGGTTGGCGTTCTGTTTGTCCGCTTCTTCCACGCTCATGGGCTTTCCTTTTTTAATCCCAAGGGCCTTTTCCAGTTCGAGATTGTTTACCGCGATGGCTTTCTTTTCTTCATAAGTCAGGTTGTCCGGCATCTCGTCTATCATTTCATTGATCCGTTCCGTAAGTCTGTCAACTGCCTTTTTTGCCCCGGCATGTGCTTCCGACTGATACGGGTGCTTGTCGGAGAACAGTTTTGCGTCCTTTCCCGGGTTGTTCTCCAGTCCGGCTTGCGGTTTGCTTGCCGGATCTGATTCCGGAAGCTGTGTCGGTTCTTCGTCCGTGGATGACAGGCTGCATTTGCAGTTCCAACGGTCTCCGGGCCGGTGTTCGTTCCAGAAGGCATCTTCTATGGGGCGTATCGTTCCCCAGAAGAGCCTGTGGTCCGCTCCGGGATGCAGCGATGTCGAAGGCATCCATTTCAGGTTCGGAAGGATGTCCTTTTCCCTTTCAAACTGTTTCCAGTCGGCGGCCTGGTGTGCCCGGATTACCGCCGTGTCGTATTCCGTCTGCAGCCACTGGTAAACCTGGTGGTCGGCTATGGGCATCGCTTCCCTTGCCCACTGTTCAAACGGTTTTAGAATGCCGTTTGAATCCAGTAATAACGCGGCCATGTCATTCTGCATCCGGTGTACCTTGAATGCGGCAAACACGGCGTTGTTCGTCTGCAGTTCCCGGTAGAAATCATAGTCCGGGTCGTCAGGCTCCCTTTCCCCGAACCCTTTGTCCGTGGCTATGTCCAGTTTGTTCCATACGGCAAGGAACATGTCAAGTTCTATGTCCGTCATAGGATGGAAGTCCTTTTCATATATGTGCTTTATGAATGCTTCCAGTACCGGCTTGTCGAATGTGAAATCGGAGGATGCCTCTTTTCCGGAATCCCGGTAAAGCGTGTCCACTACCATTTTAAAGCTGCCCCGTCTTGTTCCGGGGCGTGGACGAAAAAACTTTTCAGCCATGCCATGAAGTCCCTTTTCTGCCTTGCTGTGGGTTCTTCGGTTTCCTTTCCCGGTTTTTTTTCGGTTTTTGGCTCTTTGGGTTCCACCGGAGTGGGTACAACCGGTGTTTGTATCTTTTGATTGGTCTCCGCTTTAAGCTGCTTATAGTCCTTCGGTTTTTCCACGCCGAATTTCTCATACAGGTAATCATCGCTTATGGGCAGACCGAAATCCTTTTTTAATCGGGATAAGACATTTATTTCCGTGTTAAGGTCCGTCTCTTTCTGTTCGGGGAAACAGAATGTTCCTCCGGTGGTATCCACTCCCATAGACAGGAAAATGTCGGTCATGTCATAGTTCAACACGTCCAGAACGTATCGGCAATCCGCCTTGACCAGTTTGTCCTCCACTTTTTTGTGTACCGTTCCGAGTGCCTGCGTTCCGGTTCTGGATGCCTCGGTGGTCAGCGTGTTGCCCAGTATCAGTTTGGATATTTCACTGTTGCACCGTTCACAGAGCTTGTCGTACAGGTCTGCAGAACCGCTTTTGTTCCCTGCTTCCCTGAGATTCAGTTCCGTGTCCTTCCCGTGTATGAATACGCCCAAAGACCCGATACCGGTCGCGTCCTCTATGGCACGCTGCCGGGCTTCGTCATCGTCTGTCTCGTAGGTGTATTCCTGTATGGGCATTCCGAACACTTCGGCAAACTGTGCCCAGTCTGCAACGTCATTACGTTTGTATATGACCCACGGTGCCGCCTTAGCCAAAAGTCCCATATCGTCCTTGTCACCGACAAACAGAAGATCGGGATATTCTTCCCAGGATGTTCCCGTGATGTCCGTCTGGTGGCGCAGTATCAGCCTGCGTATCGGGTCCGCATGTTTACGCGGGATAAGGTCGTAATTAATCCATTCCCCTTCCCTGTAGAACTGCATGAGTGAGAATCCCCACCATCTGGCGGCCAGGATGTCCTCGATGCACCGGCGGAACCAGGGGGACTGGAGCTGTTCGTTGATGCGGTCGTCCGGTTTTCCGCCCCGTTGGAATTCGATGTCAAGCGAGAGTACGGCCTGGACCCTTTTGTCTATGACACTGGAAAGGTGGGTATCCATCAGGATGTCGCTGTATAAGTCATAGAGTTTATAGCGGCGCGAATAATCCACGTTTTCGAATGCATGTATGGCCGTTACCATGTCGGCAATGTCGATGCCGAACCTTTTGGGCTGTGTCAGTACGATTGTCTGTGTGCCCGTCTGTCCCGGACGGCGGAGGTTCCCTCCGATGCTGATACGTCCGGCGTTCTTTTTTCTTCTTCCCATAATTTAAAAATAGTTTGAGCGTTTTCGGTTGCTTTTGACTATGAATCCGGAACGTGTCCGGCGTTCCTCCTGCGGAAGCAGCGGTGCTCCGTCTATGCTGATTTTTCCGTCTGCCACGGCCTCCAGCCACTCCTTGGCCCTGTCATACCTGTCTTTCCGTATATCGGAGATGTTCCGCGGGTTGTGTATGCAGAAAATGTGGTACACGGTTATATCCACGGCCATCATCAGTACAAGCTGGTTACGCTCGTCCCCGGTGGCTGAAAACAGCCTGTCGCAGTCATAACGCCGTGACAGGTATCCCCTCATTTCGGCGATGGTACGGTCCTCACATATTTCCACGATGGACTCGTCCGCTCTCGTCAGCGCGTCCAGTATTTCCCTGTGGATACTGGCGTCGTAGTCTTTCAGTTCTATAAATTGGCTCATTGTCTGTATTTGTTGTTTTTGCGCAGCGCTTTCCGGGAAATCTTCTTGGCCGGTTCCATGTCGCGCAGTTTCTTGTCTATGATACGGTTTCCACCTTCCACGCAGTCCGGTCCGTCTGCCGGGAAGGTCAGTGAGAGGTTGAACAGTTTGAACTGTTCCGCCAGGCGTTTCATGTGCGAGTTGTCCCGTTCCGCCTCGTTCAGGATGAGGTTTCCTTCCCGGTTCATCGGTTCGAGGTTCGCCTCTATACGTGTTGCCTTGTCCGTTTTCTTTTCCTCGTCACCTTTGATGTAGAGCTCCACCCCCTGTTCCCTTCGCACTTTTCTGACCAGAGGCTGGAATACCTGTTGGAAAAACGGATCCTGCAGCTTGTTGTTCTCCATGTAGCAGTACACGGGGACACGTCCTCCCACGAAATCCAGCAGTTTCACGTACCAGTCGATGAACTCGGCGTTCAGTCCCCGGTCGAGGAATGCCTTGATGACATACAGTATGCCTCCGATTTTTCCGAGCAGGCAGGTCGTTTTCGTGGAGCTTTTCCTGTTCTTGTTCTCTCCGGGAGCCGGGTCGCCGTATATGACCAGGAACTTGAATTTGGACAGTGCCGGAACCTTTCCGAAAACGATTTCCTTGAACACTTCCCCGTCAGCCACCGGGTTATTGAAAAACTCCTTCTGTGCGGCTGACGCTGTTACCATGGACAGGAACAGGTCAATATCCTCTTCGGAATTCTTTTCCGGCCATGACGATATGCCGTTCTTGTCCCTGATATTGATGACATCCACATGCCCGATGCCTTTTGCTTTCAGTTCTCCGGCTTTTTCTATGGCTCTTGTGATGCAACAGTCCGGTGCGATGATGTTTCCGTTGAAGAGCACTCTGTAATGTCCCGATACGGACATGGTGGGGATGAGGGCTTCTTCAATCCATTTCCATTTGGCTTTGATGCGTTCCGGGTTTCGGCATTCCTCGTCGGTATCTATATCGTCAATCAGGATGCAGTCCGGACGGAAGTTCTTGTTACGTGTACCACGCGGCGACTGCCCCGCACCGATGGCCCTGAAAGAACACCCGCACTGGCAGGTAAATTCCCCGGTCTCCCACAATCCCGGTTTCTTCTGCGGACCGTAATCCTGTATGATGCGCTGGTTTTCCTCCATGTTTGCCATGAACGGCAATAACAGTCGCTGCGCGTTATCCCCCGAATTGGAGATGAGCAGTACATTGCGCACCCGGCGGGTCAGTGCCAGTTTGATGATTTCCATCATGGCGCGTGCGGACTTGGCCAGCTCGCGCGACCATGCCCTGACCTCGTACCATCTGTCGTGCGACATGAAGCGTTTTGTTGCCCTTTTATGGAATATTGCGGGTTCGCACGTGTAATACTGTGCGAAGTAGTAACGGAACCAAGCCTCGTCGTCCGTTTCCAGCCGCTTCTTCCGGGTTTCTATCTCTGCGGTCGAGTCTGCAGGGTTTATATCCGAGCTTTCCCGTATGGAAGCCACCAGTTCGTTCCACCCTTCCAGCGCGAGCCTGTCCTGCGGGGTAAGTCTTTTCTTTGCCATAGGTCATGCAAGTTTTGATTTTACATAGGCATCCAGTACGGGACATATCTGCTTTGCCTGTTCCGTGTCGTAGGTGCGCAGCCATTTGAGCAGGTCCGAGAACACGGACGTGATGTCCGCAAGTCCGACTTCCGTCTCCATCTTCTTGATTGCGTTGGCCAGTTTTGAAATCGTGTCCGCTTCTCCTGCGTTCGGGAATCTTTCTCCCGGTTCCCTTTCCGCAATCTTGCCGTTGAGTTCGGCCAGTTGGCGGTACAGGCTTTTGAGCTGTTCTTCCCTTGTAATCGTGACCGACACCTTCAGATGCTCCCAATTTTCCGTGTTTATCCATTTGTTTACCGTCACTCTGGAAACCCCGACACGCTCGGCTATTTCCGCCTGTGTGAGGTTTTCCTTTACGAAGAGCAGCTTGGCCCATTCCTTTCTCTGTTCGTTTGTCATTTTGTCTGCCATAGCATATTCTTTTTTGATACAAAGGTGGCTGAAAAACGGCGGTAGTAAAAATTTGTGCCGCATGATACAACTTTATAACGGCATGATGGCGGTATAAGATTGTACCATGAAATCCGGATTTGCGCACTCTCTTAAATACCCTCATTTTTGCACCGTAAACGCGGCGGGGTACCGCCCTAATTGAGGTAATGGATGAACAAGTTTTTTAATATGATACCCGGTGAGGATGCGTGGTGTATCCTGCTTTACGGCGATATCGGTGAATACAGCGATGTCACGGCTGCAGGCATTGCGCGAGAGCTCATTGAGGCGGAGTCTTCAGGTAAGAGGATTGATGTAAGGATTAACAGCAACGGTGGTGATGTCTATACGGGCATCGCCATCTTTAACGCGCTAAGGAACAGCAAGGCCGACATTCATATTTACGTGGACGGCATCGCGGCAAGCATGGCGTCGGTGATAGCCCTTTGCGGCAAGCCCGTGGAGATGAGCAAATATGCCCGCCTGATGCTTCACAGCGTTTCCGGAGGATGTTACGGGAACAAGACGGAACTCCGTCGCTGCCTGGAAGAGGTGGAGGCGTTGGAAGATACGCTTTGCCGGATGTATGCCCCTAAGCTGGGTATAGGTGAGGACGAGATCCGTGCCCGGTATTTCGATGACACCGACCACTGGCTGAAGGCTGACGAAGCCCTTTCCCTGGGATTTATCGACGGTATTTATGATGCAGACCCTGTTCCGGAGGACAGTACCCCTGAACAGGTTTACCGAATATTCAATAACCGGCTTGAACAGCCACTAAATGACAATCAAATGAATCTGGAAGAAGTAAAGAAACGACCGCGCTTCAAGGATTGCGCGAGCGATGCGGATGTGTTCCGCGTGATGGATTCCTTGGAAGCGGAAGCCGCTAAGGTTCCCGGCCTGACCGAGGAGGTGGAAGAGTTGAAGAAGAAGAACAAGGCTTTCGAGGACAAGGCCAGGGAAGAGGACGAGGCGGCGAAGAAGAAACTGCTGGATGACGCGCAGAATGACGGCCGTATCGATGCGATCACCCGTCCCGTTTATGAGAACCTGCTGAACTCGGACCGTGAGAACGGTGAAAAGGCATTGCAGAGCCTGAAGCCGAAGAAAAGAGTGACGACCGACCTGCGTGTGGATCCGGGCAATGAAAGCCCCTGGGACAGACGCATGAATGAAATCAAGAACAAACTTAACAGATAAGAAGAATGGCAATAGTAGTAAAGAACACCAATTACAATGGCGAGGTACTGGAGCAGATCCTTACTCTTGCCGCCACCGGCAATGAGATTGTGGAAAAAGGGCTGATCATGGTCATTCCCGGTGTGGAGAAGAAAATCAGCCTGCCCCGAATGAAATCCGGGAAAATGCTTCAGAAGCGGAAGGAGAACCCTCAGGTGGAAGATTCCAAGGGCAATTTCAATTATGACGAAAAGAGCCTCGATCCGAAAGACTTCATGGCGTTTACCGTGTTTAATCCCCGTGCCTTTGAGCAGGTATGGAGAAAGTGGCAGCCGAAAGGTAACCTTGTGTTTGCGGAGCTTCCCCCTGAAGGGCAGAACGCCTTGTTGTCCGAACTGATCAAGCAGGTGAAGTTCGAGTTGGGCGAGCATTATGTCAACGGTGAATACGGCAGTGATGATGACCATCTGATGGACGGTATTCTTACCCAGATGGCGAAAGACACGGAAGTTATTATCGTTTCCGGAAAGCCTTCCACCATGCTGGACAAGCTGAAGGCTGTACGCAAGGCCATACCGAAGGCCATCCGTAACAACCCGAACCTGCGCATCATCATGAGTATAGACGATTTTGACAAGTACGATGATGAACTGACGGAACGCGAGGCCAAGAACGCGAGCGAAACCGATGTGAACAGCAAGCGTTACAAGGGCATTACCATTGAAACACTTGCGGCATGGCCGGATGACCTTATTGTGGCCACCCTTTGTTCTATGGGACCGGACGGCAATTTCTTTGCGGCGGTCAACCTGCAGGATGATGAGGATGTCATCCAGATAGACAAGATTTCCAATGCGAGCGAGTTGTATTTCTTCAAGTTGCTGATGAAGGCTGACACCAATATCGCTTTCGGAGAGGAGACAGTCGTGTTGGATACCCGTGAGGATCCGGTTTTCGCCGTAGAGGAAAAGACCATTTCCATAAGCCCCACCAGTATGACCTTCGAGTCAACCGGCGGCAGCCAGAAGGCGACGGTAACCGCTTCGGGCGAATGGAAGGCGAGCGCGGCCCCTGCCGGTTTCAAAGTGGTGGAGACGGATAAGGATCTGACCGTTACCGCTGACCCGAACACGACACAGCAGGACAAGACCGGAACGATTACCGTAACGCTTGATTCGGATCCGGGAAAGACTGCCAAACTCAGTCTGACTGTAAAGAAGCAGGGAGGAGGTGCGTAATGGCTGTGCTTAAATATCTTGCGGTGCATTGTACCGCCACCCCTGAAGGCAGGGAGGTATCCGGTGACGAAATACGTCACTGGCATACCGACCCGGTATCAAAAGGCGGTCGCGGATGGAAACAGGTCGGATATACCGATATGGTACATCTTGACGGAAAGATAGAGAGGCTTGTGGATAATAATGAGGACTCGAATGTGGATCCGTGGGAAATAACCAATGGTGTTGCCGGTAAAAATTCCGTATCCCGTCATATAGTTTATGTCGGCGGAGTTGAAAGGGATGGGAAAACCCCTAAGGATACCAGGACACCGCAACAGTTAAAGGCAATGAAGGAATATGTGAAGGATTTCCACCGCCGTTTTCCTTCGGTCCGTATTGTGGGGCATAACGAACTGGCGGCAAAGGCCTGCCCCAGTTTTAACGTGCAGGAATGGCTCAGACAGATAGGTATAAACCAATAAATTAAAAAAACAGATGAAACGATTACTTTTATTTTTTGTGCTGACGCTCGGATTTGTGTCAGCCTCTTTTGCCCAGACGGGTACTACACCCGATGTGGATTATGACAGCATGATTGCGACTTTCGCAGGTTTTGTCGGCGGTATCGTATTGCTGACCGAAGGCATCAAGTCCCTTTTCCCTAAAATGGACGGTCTGGTCACCCAGGTTGTGAGCTGGCTTGTCGGCATTGTTTGTGCGATGTTGCTCTGGTGGCTTGATGCCGGTTTTGTAGCTGATGTGGACTGGTATATCGCCCTTCTTTACGGCTTGGGAACCTCCCTTGTGGCAAACGGTGTGGCCGATACAGGTTTTGTCCAGTGGATAATCGGTCTGATTGTGAAGAAGGACAGTGAGGGATAAGTAATTGTGAGAGGGCAGAGCCATGATGGATAATATAACAACATTTCTTCAATGGCTTGTCCCGGTTCTGGGTACCGCCATCGTATGGCTCACCAACCGCACGTTGCGGAATACCCGGACGGTTAAGGAGGTACATGATACCTACAAGACCATGTATGAAGACCAACAGAAAACATTAATAGAACTGCAGAATGAAAATGGAAACCTTTATCAGGAAGTGTCGCGTCTCAAGCAGGTTGTCCTCCGCGCTTCTGTGTGCCGTTATTGGGCTGTATGCCCTTTGCGTCCAGAGCTGCAGGACACAAAAGGAAACGTCCGTGGAAAAGCGGACCGAAAGCCTGCAGGACAGCCTACTATCCGAAATCCGGGTGGTGAAGCCGGTGACGGTTCCCCCGTCGGAAGTGGGTTTGGAAATACCTGTGGAAAACCTCCTTAAGCTCCCGCCTTCCGCTTCCTACATGAAGAGAAGCGGACAGGCCAGCGTGAGTGTTTCCCGGCAAGGGGACACGGTATATATCGATGCCGGCTGCGACAGTCTCCGCATGCTCGTCGAATATTATGAGCGTGAACTGACCAGGATACGCAGTCAGACCGGCATTCGGGAACAGGAGAATGAGAGCCGTTCGGTCGGTTTTCGGACGGCATTCAAATACGTCTTTTCCGGTTTTCTCGCCGGGATAATCATAACAGTAATCATATACAAAAGAAGAAAATAGAATGGAATTTGCTTATGGACTTGCCGAGGTTCTTCTGGATGATGAACGTATCGGCTATATAGAAAAAGGTTCGTTTGACCTGGGAGGTAAGAAGCCGGAAGTCACGGACATCAATGCCGAACAGGTGCCGGATGCCCCTGTACTGGTCATTCCGCAAAGTAACGGAACCATAGCCCCGACATTCAACATGATCCAGTTGAATTATAAGAACATGAAAAGGCTGTTGGGCGGTGAAATCGTGGAGACCGGGGAGGATCCGAGCAAGAAGGTTGTCGGCTGGAAGGCTCCGACCTCACTGGTCAGCCTTGAGGGAAAATGGACCATCAAATTTGCATCAGGTCAGGTGCTGGATATTCCACGTGCGATGATCCTTGCCAATCTCGGAGGTAAACTGACCCTGACGGAGACCTCCAAGATTGAATGCGAGTTGCGCGTCATGAAGCCTTTGACGGAAGGCGACTCATCCCCATACGGTATGAGTGACGAGGGGGCACTGGGTACGTTGGCCGCAAAGAAAGCCACGGGAAAAGAGACAGCTTCCGTTTCCGGAAACTCAAAATAGCGCCTTATGGACAGGAATATACAGGTGGAGGCATCCGAGGCCCTTATGGATGTGGGTGTCTCCATCCCTTTTTTCGCGTTCCGTTTGCCGTTCAGGGAGAAGCCCCTGTTTTCGGTGCGTCTGGTCATGAAACGTCCCACGCTTTTGAGCCTCATACGCATTTCCCGGATCTATCTGAAGCTCGGGTGTACCTATAAGGATATGAAGAAGTTTGATACGCACCGTCAGTTGGAGTTTATGGCAGAGCACGGAACGAAGATAGCAAAGATGGTTTCGCTTACCGTCTTGCGCGGCAGTGTCAGCGGTTATTTGTTTGCCGACGTGTTGAAGTGGCTGATATTGTGGTTTACCCCATATCGTTATTTGTGGGCCGCCAATCTTCAGTTCATGACGCTTTTGGGAACGAAGCCTTTTATGAATACTATCAGATCGGTAGAGATTGCGAATCCGCTGAAACCGAGACTGAGCCAAAAGGGAAAGGGGAGTTAAGGACTGTCTATGAACATTCCCATAGCCTCTTTGGATATATCTGGCAAATAGCGACCTCTACCGGGTGGAGTCTGGAATATATTCTTAACGGAGTAAACTATCAGACTTTGCTCGTCATGCTTGCGGATGCCCCGCGTTATGTCCGTAAGAAGGACAGGCCGGAACTGTCGGAAGAAGAACAGATGATACAATATTATCAAAGTCAAATGAAATGAAGCCCGTAGAAATAGAATTCCTGATAAAGAACCTGACGAAGAAATCCCTTGACGAGATTTCTTCGGATGTCGGCCGTGTGGGTAAGGACGGGAAGGAAAGTGCCGGTTCGGTCTCCGCGGAGTTCCAGAAGCTGCAGCAGCAGTCCCAAGTACTGAAGGACGTGATATCCGGTCTTGAGGCGAAAGTCTCCGAGCTGCGTGCGATGGAAGCGGGCAGTCCGGATATGGACCAGAAGGATAATATCGCATCCATTGAGGCTCTGGAGGCAAAAATAAAGGAGCTTCAGCTTCAACTGAAACAGCTTGAGGAAACGGCGGAATCCGTAAAGGTCGTACCTCCTGAAATGCAGCAGGCCAAATCACAGTATAACGGCCTTCACATGAGCATCCAGCAGATAGCCCGTGAGATGCCGTCTCTGGCAATGGGACCGCAGATGTTCTTTCTGGCTATCAGCAACAATCTGCCCGTCTTTACGGACGAGCTTGCCAGAGCCAGGAAGGAATATGACGAGCTGGTCAAGGCGGGCAAGAAAGGAACCCCGGTATGGAAGCAGGTCCTCGGCTCGCTTTTTTCATGGCAGACGGCGCTGACGACGGGTATCATGCTGCTGGTTATGTATGGTGACGAAATCATAGACTGGACGAAGAGCCTGTTCGGTGCCAAGGACGGGGTTGATGCCCTTACCAAAGCCATGCAGGAAAAGAACGAGGTCGAGAAAGAGGCCCATGCGATTTCCATCCGTACCCGTACCGAACTGGACAACACGCTGCGTGAGATAAAGGATTTTACCGGGACAAAGGAACAGGAGAAGGCGAAGGTTGACGAACTGAATCAAAAATACGGTGATGCGTTCGGTACCTATAAGACCTTGTCTGAATGGTATGATGTGCTTATTCAGAAAGGGAATGCCTATGTGAGTTCTCTTTTCATGCAGGCCAAGGCCCAGTCATATATTCAAAAGGCCGTTGAAGCAGACGAAAAAGCCAACGACATCCGCAGCAAAGGCAAGGAGGAGTACCGCCCGTTTTGGGGAGCCGGAGGCAAGGCTTACATGTTTTTTGGCGGCGGCAACAAGAACCAGTACGGAAGTGACCCCGCAGAGGTCGCATTTGAAAATGCCATAAAGGAGGCGGAAGACCGGAAACAGTTTTACCTGGATCAGGCCGAATGGTTCCAGAAAGAATATTCCCGTATAATCAAGGAATCCGGACTGTCCGATTACAGGCCCATTGTGCCGGATCCGGATAAAAAGGGCAGGAAGGAACATGTGCTCGGCCAGCGCCAGCTTGATGACGAGCTGCAGGAGCTGCACCGCCGGAACGAACAGGAGGATATAAACCTGCTGAAGGACGGTTCGGAAAAGCGCATAGCCCAGATACGTTTGAATTACAGGAATGAGATAGACGAACTGAAGGCGCAGGAGAAGCGGTGGCGGGATGCCCAGAAAGGCAGGCTTACCGGGGAGCAGAGCGCGGCGCTTAAGGACGCATACGCCCTTGCGGATGACAAGATGAAGGCCGGGGTGCGTGAAGTGGAACAGGATGAGGTCGAAAAAGGACGAAAAAAGCTGAATGCCCTGCTGGACGAATACAGGACGTTTGACCAGAAGCGGCGTGATATTGATGAACGTTACAAGGAAGATATGGATGTTTTCAATTCCGAACTGGCGCGTCTCCAGACGGACGGTTCGGACACATCCGAGGTGGAGGCGTCCATATCGGCCAGGACGGAGCGTTATAAAAGTGAGATAAAATCACTGGAGGGGGATATTCTCCGTTCCTCTGATTTTTATAACAGGCTGTTTGCCGATGCCTCGGAAAAAGGCTATAAGGTTCTGAAAGACTTCTATTCACAGGCCCGGTCCACTCTTGACAACGCCATGATAGCCGGTGACGGTGTAACGCTCTCTGTACCGGCCAAGGACGAAAACGGAAATTTCGTCAAGAAACAGGTAACCGTTACCGTGGCCGAGTTTGAACGCATGCAGAAGAGGGTCAGGGCAATACAGAAGGACCTGGAAAAAGAAAACCCTTTCAAGGCATTCCAGACTTCGTTCAGCGAACTGATTTCCGCCGTGAAGCAGGACGGTGATGTTTCCGGTGCCTTGAAGAAACTGAATGCAAACGGAAAGGAACTGACTTCCACGATCCGAGGGTGGGGAGATTCCCTCGGCAGCGTGTTCGGAGAGAGGTTTTCCCGCTCCATCGGCGAAATCATGACCCTTGTGGACGGTGTCATGGACATGGGTACTGGTATAGGGGAGCTTTTTTCCGGAAACATAGCCGGTGGTATAAGCGGCATTATCGGTGGTCTTTCCTCTGTCATTTCCATGTTTACGAGCTGGAAGGAGAAGATGGAGGAGATGAAGCGCGAGTGGTATATAGCCGAGATTGAGACGAACCGTGCCATCCGTGAGCGTAATGAGGAACTGGCGGTCAACCGGGACACGATACAGGATATTATCCAGGACCAGGAAACGTTGAACTGGCTCGTGGAGAACGGCTATTCCAAACCGGCCAGCGTTTCTGTCTGGGAAGCCCAGTCCTCAGCCCTTGAGGAGTACAAGAAAAACCTTGACGCGGAGATGAGGGCCAATGATGCCCTGTGGAACAGCCTGCAGAACAGTGATGCCCATTGGGAGTGGGGAAACTCCATGAACGGAGGATCCGTGACACATAGTCTCCGCGGCATGAGCGCCGAGCAGATAGAACTGTATTACAACCAGAACAAACTGTCGGATGCGGCCCGTGACTATTACGAGGCATGGGTGGAAAGCGGCAAGACCATAGACGAACTGAAACAGAAGATAGAGGAGACGTATGCGTCCCTTCAGGAAATGGTCATGGGCACTTCCTTTGACGGATTCCTGGAAAATGTAAAATCCGCTCTTGCCTCTGCCAAAGGCGATGTGAGCAGCTTTGCGGATTTCACGGAGGAAACGATAGCGGAGGCCCTTCTTAACTCTTTCATGTATAAGGACCTTGCAAAGGCCATTGAGCCGCTTTATAACGAATTGTCCGAGCACATGATAGACGGGACGGCCGACAAGACTTATCTGGAAAACTGGAAAAGCCGTTTTCAGCAGGCGATGGAGGCCGCGAACGCCAGACTTGACGAGATAGCCGAAACCACCGGGATAGACATTTATTCGGGTGGTGGAGGCACCACGCAGACGGGACGTTCCGGTGGTTTTGAAGCCATGACGCAGGAGCAGGGAACCAAACTGGAAGGGCTTTTCACGTCCGGCCAGATTCATTGGGCCTCAATGGACGAGAGCCTGGAGGATGTTTCCGAGAATATGGGCAGTGCGGTTGACAGCCTGAAGCGTATCGAGGAGAACACAGAGTATTGCAGGCATCTGGAAGGGATGTCCGAGGATATAAAGAGGATTGTTCGTGACGGTATAAAAGTAAAGTGATTATGGGAAATATAATGGGAGGACAGGTATATATAAACGATGTGGATATATGGGAGGAGTACGGGGCTTTCCTTTATGAGGAACGCAAGGGCGGTCGTGAGAATCTGAAGTCTCTTCTTGCCCCTTCCAAGGCGAAGAAGAATGTGGCCGTCAGCGCTTCCGAGAATAACGGGGAATCCTATTCCTCCGTACTTCTGGGAACCAGTGAGGCCCGTGACGTCACCCTTCATTTTGCCATATATGCCGATACAAAGGCGGAATTCCTGAAACGTTATTCCGCTTTTCTGTCCATGCTCAAGAAAGGTGATGGGGGGTGGCTCGATTTCCGTTTCCCTTATCTGGAGATGGAGTTGAGGATGTTTTACCTGGAATGCACGGACTATTCCCCTTTGACCTATTTGTGGAAGGAGGGGAAGCAGGCTTCGCATTTCAAGATAAAGTTCCGGGAGCCTGTCCCTACTTTCTAACGGTGTTCTAATGATATTATAATAACAGTAAATATTGACGTTATGAGGATTGCAAAAGATAAGATCAAGCATTTTTCCGTATGCTTTCTGGTCTCTTTGGCCGGAGGAATTTATGGTGTTCTTTTTGCGGCGGGCCTTTCTTTTGGTAAGGAAGAGGGAGACCGTATGGCTCAGGGAAACCATTGGTGCTGGTATGACCTGCTGGCTGATACGCTTGGAGTCTGTTTCGGTTATGGTTTGAACTTTTTAATACGTGGATTGTGCTTCTGACATTATATGACAGCAATAAAGAAAAGAAGGCAGTTCTGGCACCGTCTGACAGCAGCGTGCAGGACAAGGCATTGCAGAGCGACAACGTTTTGTCCCTCTCTTTCTCCCATTATGACTGCATTCCCCTTGAAGTGAACGATTATGTCGAGTTCCTTGGGGAACGCTATTGGGTGGCTGAGCGTTACTGTCCGAAACAGAAGTCTGCCAGGGAATGGGTGTACGATGTGAAGCTGTACGGAATAGAAAGCCTGATAAAGCGTTTCCTCGTGATTAAAAATACGGACGGCGACAATGATGTGGAGTTCACCCTTACCGCCCCTGCCTCCGAACAGGTGGCGCTTATCGTGCGTGCCATCAATGACGGTATGGGTACGTCGGACTGGAAGGTCGGTACGGTGGTCGCGACAGAAAACCTTGTTGTGGATTATGAGGGGACCTATTGCGACGAGGGGTTGAAAAAGGTTGCGGAGCTCGCAGAGACGGAATACTGGATTGAAGGCACCACCGTCAATGTCTGCCGTTGTGAGCACGGCGAGGAACTTACTTTGGCTCATGGCCGTGGAATTACCGGACTGGAAAGGGGGACGGCTGACAATGTGAAGTTTTATACCCGTCTTTTCCCTTTGGGGAGCACCCGGAACATTGATCCGGACAAATACGGGCACAGCCGCCTGCAGCTTCCTTCCGGCAAGAAATATGTCGATATAAATACGGACAAATACGGCATTATACACCATTATGAGAGTGCTGCATTTGAGAAGATATTTCCCCGCCGTACCGGTACGGTCAGTTCAGTGCGCAGCCGTGAGGTAAAGGATGAAAACGGGAAACCTTATACAATCTATTACTTTACGGACAATACGCAGACCTTTGATCCGAACGATTATGAGCTTCCCGGAAAGACCAAGACAGTTTCATTCCAGGACGGCGAACTGGACGGACGTGACTTCGAGGTCAATTACGACAGCCGTACACGTGAGTTCGAGATTATTACCACATGGCCTTATTCAGATGACACGCAGGTTCCGGGTGGTCTGTTGGTTCCGAAGCCGGGAGACCATTATATCCTTTGGAACATACGCATGCCGGATGAATATTATGCCCTGGCCGAGCAGGAATATGAACAGGCCGTTTCTGAATATAACAGGAAACATGGCATAGACACGTCCGTATATAAATGCCCGACAGATCATGTCTATGTGGAGGAGCACGGCCTTGATTTTTCAATCGGCCTTCGTGTCCGTCTTGAAAGTCCGGAGTTTTTCCCGGAGTCAGGCTACCGCAGCAGCCGCATTACGAAAATTACCCGCAAGGTAACCCTTCCTTCACAGATGGACCTGGAAATAAGCGATGCCGTATCCGTGGGAACGATGGATAAGATGGAGGACAGCATTACCGGCGTAAAGAACTATACAAAGGTTGCGGTTGGCAATTTCCCGGATATAATACGGAGTTGGGATAACACCTATCCGACCGACAGCAATGTCTTTTCAGCCCGGCGTGCATTGAAGGAGTCCATAAGCAAACAGCACCAGGATACGGCAAAGGAAAAGATAACCTTTCTGAAGGGGATTGACCTGGGCACGTTCAAGTCCGGGGAATCCGGCGGTTCGGTGGACGAAGAGGGCAATGCGGAGTTCCTTACCGCTGTTATCCGGGATTTGGTCAGATCCACGAAATTCGTTGACGGAATGACAGGGGAAGGACTCCAGTTATGGATAGACAGGATTACCGGACTGACAAACCTTACCATAGACAAGGCTACCATCAGGCAGTCCCTTGTGGCCCTGGAACTGCTTATCGAGAAAGTTAGAAGCGTAGGCGGGCAGCTTGTCGTATCGGCGGCCAATGGAAAGATAAAGGATGTGGTCCGTCAGGGTAACGACTACAGGATTACATTCGAGCAGGAAAACATGTTTGTGGCTCATGACCTCATGCGGTGTGCCTACCGTTCCGGCGGTGCGGTATTGTCCTACTGGGTGGAAGTGGGTTCTTCCGATTCGGGGGGCGTTACGGTGCCGGTCAGCGAGTTTGCGGGGGTTGTTCCGAAATCTGGCGATGACTGTGTATTGATGGGAAATACGGAAAACAAGCTGCGCCAGAATCTCATATCCATATCCGCTACCGAGGACGGCCAGCCCCGTCTTGATATTTTGGATGGAGTCAAGACCAAGAACTTCAACGGATGTCTTCGTGCAAGGCTTGGAAGCCTTGACGGGATAAAGGACAGCAAGTTTCCGGCATCCCTGCAGCCGAAAGGATATGGTCTCTATTCAGACAATGTATTTCTGAGGGGTACATTCGTCCTGATGACAGGTGAGGACATACTGACACGTTTTTCCATTACGGAGGGCAAGATAACCTCTGCGGTGGAAGGCTTGCGTAATGAAGTCAGGGAGGAACAGAGTTACTTTGACAATACCTCATTTGCCGAGGGAATGGATAAGTGGGTAACAGACCATAAAGCCACTTTCCTGACTTTTGGCGGGAAATGGCTTTGGGCTAATGCCGGTCTGCTTTCTTCCAAGCCTGACGGTAATGTGGAGGTCCGCAATGACGGAAAGAAGCCTTATGTACATATCCGTAACAGTTACATTATACAGAAGAATGATGATTTCCGTATGATACCGGACTATAAGGAAAAGAACAGTGACGGTTTGCGTGTTCCCGGTGTCGTGTATCTTTCTTTCCGGTATAGGGTGCTGCAAGCCGGGCGGCTTCGTATTGATTTTGTAAATTCGGACAAATCCGGTTTTGAAAATTTCAATATGTTTACATACGATGAGGAGCTTCCGGCATCCGGAGGGGAGAAGGTTTTTAACCTGGAAGGACTCTGGAACGGTACTGGGGATTTCAAGCTCTCTTTTACCGGAACCATCCAAATATCCCTTCTGGTATTTTCCACTGACCGTGCTGATGTCTTGGCCTATAAATACAAGACCTTCTTTGAGCAGTCTGATAAATTGATAAAGATAGCTGCTGCCAATTTTGATAAGGATGGTAAGGTTATAGAAACCTCTGATATTGTCACGACAGCCAAATATAACAGGATGATGTCCCGATATTTTGATGATGACGGGAAATTAAAGAATATGGCCGGAATAGTGACAACCATAGACTTTGATGGTATGCTTGCGGATGGAACTGTTACCGGTAAGGACTATGTGGACAGGCTTGTCGGGAATTTATCTGAAGATGTGGTGCATGTTGAGGCATTTTCCGGTCTATTCGCCAAGGCTGTGACAGATACAGGGCTGGTTAAGGAGGCTGCCCTGTCTGCTTATGTAGCTAAGGATGATTTTGGAAAACTTATATCCGGAATAACAATCAGTGCTGATCAGATAAAACTTGAGGGCCTTGTAACGGCAAATGAAAATTTCAAGATTCTTCAGGATGGCAGTATTGAAACGAACAATGCCAAATTGAAAGGATACCTTTATTCGGTATTCAAACCGATAGAGTCAAGTGACGCCGAGTATTTGGGAGGTTCTTCCATTACAGGGGGTGGAAGGTTTAAGTTAAGGACAAATCTGTTTGTTGATGCGACTTTTTGTACTGTGATACTTCCTGTTTCTGAATCCTATGAGGGGGCGAGGGTTCTGATTATGGATTCCTATTTTTTAAAAACCAGAACACCGCATGACCCGACGGTTATAAAGACAGAGAATGGCAGCGGGATAGTGAGTGGTCTGTTCGTTCAAAGTCGTACCGGAATGGAGTACAAGGCCGAAGAACTGACAATAGATGCCGGCGTGGTTGAGCTGATATTACAAAACATGTATGTCAGAGACCCCAATACAGGTGAGGTAACATCAGACGGTCTCCATTGGGTACTGATAGGTAATTCATGTCACAATCTTTATTGGACGGATCGTGGACGAAGTTATGGATACAGATATAATATTGATAATTATGAGAATTGATTTTAAACATTTTACCATACCTGACGGTATAGGAGGAAGGTCTTATACGACCGGTGATGTCCGTGAGAGTTTTGCAGATCTGATTTACAGGAATGCTAATGGAATTCGTGCACATGCACTTGCTATGAAGATATACCATAGTGACGGTATTCTTGAATACAGTGATGATGAAATGAAAATCATAGTATGTGTTGCGGAGAGTCTGTGTGTGCCTGGTTTTATAGACGGTTTGCGCAGACAAATGAAAGGAGGTTGTGATGAAAGTAATCCGTAACAGGCTTATCCCGTTCAAGGGGTTTAAATGTATTAATCTATTCGGAGTGCTTTTTGTGCGTTCTGACAGTGTGATGTCAGACTTGGACTTTAATCATGAAGCCATACATACGTCCCAGATGAAAGAACTCCTTTACTTCCCCTTTTATCTTTTGTATGTGTCAGAATGGCTTTACCGCCTGTTTAAGACACGCGGAAACTTTAAGGAAGCATACAGGACGATTACTTTTGAATGTGAGGCTTATTCTAACCAGAACAATTTTGAATATATAAAAATACGGAAACCGTACAGTCAATATAAAAATAAATAATATGGCAGTATCAGAAGAAGATTTAAAACAGATAATGGATGCGATTGCAGAACAGTCGCAAGGTGTGGAAGACCTGGAAACTGTTTCCTCCCTTTCAGGAGTGAATTCGCTTCCGGGAATGAAATCGGACAAACTTGTGTCTGTACCTATAGCCATGCTTCAGAAACCGGCAACAGATGCAGCGGCCAAAGCTGAAGCGTCCGCAGCCAAGGCAGATTCGGCAGCCGCTTCAGCCGAAGATGCGAAGAATGCTGCGAATTCGGCTGCATCTACCGCCAATGAGTCTGCAGCCAGGGCGAATGAGGCAGCTTCAGCAGCAGAAAAAGTATCCGGTCAGTATGGTATGGCATTGAAAGGTGCCACAGCCGGATTTGGCCGTTTTATGAATGATGCACAGATAACCCAGGCAAGTTATATGGGGAATGACGGTACCGTTGTGTTTGTCAAAAGCCGGAATTTGTTTGCATACCTTGTCGGCAGCATGACCACTGCCGTATTCTATAATGACTGGAATACTGCAGACATGTATTTGGATGCAACCCGTAGCGAAATTCTGAAAGACAAGATTTATATATGTGAAGGGGTTACTTATGTGTGGGGAGCCGATGATAATACACTGGTAAAATCAGGTGGCGGCGGTTCCGGCAGCGGTTTTTATAACATAACGAAACTGCATCCTCTCGGTAGCGGTTACTATACAAAAGAAACTGCCGTTGCAGCCCTTGCAGATTCGGATATTGCGGAAGAGGATAAACCGGGAATGATTATCACATTCGAGGTTTCTGCAGGCAAGTGGGAGGATTACCGTTTTGAGGCTACCGATACGGGCAACTGGCTGGAACCGTCTGCGTGGAAGCGTTTCGGTGGCGGTGATGCAATCAAAAGAATCAGAACTACCAAGGGGACAGCTTCAGAGGACTTGACCCCGAATGAACAGGGTGAGGTCAATCTGGATATTCCTGTTCTGGAGGTTGACCAGGCTGTAAACGAGAACTCCACAAACCCTGTCAGCGGCAAAGGTGTGGCTGCGGAATTGAAAAAGTTCGGAAGTACATACGGTACGGCTCTTCAACTGAACGAGATAGGAGAGGGAGATGACAAGGCGTATTCCGTTTCCCTGCTGAACGAACAGGGTGATGTCATCAGTACTACGGACCAGTTTACGGGTGGCGGTGGCAGCGGTTCCGTATCGGCGACAAAAGTGGTTCTTACACGTGTTACTCCCAACCGTACCGTCAAGAAGGGGGACAAGGTGGAACTTGTCTACAAGTATGACCAGACAGACACTACTACAGGTGAAAGTACCGGTAATCCCGGTCGTGTTACTGTAACAATAACACAAGGGGCAAATACCAATACGCTTACCGGTAATGTGTCAGCAGGCAGTACGAATACTGTTGATGTCACACCCTATATGGGTATAGGAACCAATACTGTCCGTGTACGCGTGGAAGTGGGGGAGGGTGCCGAGATGCAGGTTTCCCAGATAACATGGAGCATCAATGTAGTCCAGCTTACACTTACCAGTTCTTTCAATATAGCCACATCTGTAAACAAGGGACAGTCTGTTACCATTCCCTATGCATTGAGCGGTGCCGGAAACAAGACGCTGCGCTGCTATGTGGATGGCACGGACATGGAAGACCGCAGTATCACTACCTCGACGGCCAACGGTTCCTTCAGTATAAACACTTCTGAAATGCAGCATGGCACACATTCCGTACAGTTGGTTGTTGAACTGGAACTTGCAGATGAAACAGTCATCAAATCAAACAGCATATATTTGGGAATAGGTATCCGTGAGCATGAAAATACCGCTCCGGTGTTTGCCTCCCGTTTTGATTTTGCAGACGGTACAATCATTGAAAGCGGAAATCTTCCCTATATACAGACCAGACAGTTCGACAGTTATACGCTTGTCTATACGGTGTTCAATCCGAAGGAAACTCCCACACAGGTTGACGTGTATGTGGGGAATAGGATGGTATCCTCCTCAAAGGTTCCTTTTGTTGCCCAGAATCTGACTTTACGTGCTGAAAATTACGGGACCGAGGAGTGCCGTCTGGTGTGCGGAAAAGTTGATTACCCTTTCAGGCTTCTGTCAGAAAAGAGTGACCTCAACATTTCTGAACCGACAGACGGCATGGTTCTTAAACTTTCCGCACAAGGCAGAAGCAACAGTGACGTGAACCGTGAGGAATGGAGTTATAATGATATTAGAACTGCATTTGAAGGCTTTAAATGGGGCGGTGACGGTTGGATAGGGGATGCTTTGCGTATGAATGACAAAGCGCGGGCCACTGTATTGTATTGTCCCCTCCGGCAACCGGACCAGAATGTGACCAATGCTTTTGCTTTCCTTGTAAAATACAAGGTATCTGAGGTCGTTGATGAAAATGCGGAGCTTATCCGCTGTGTTGACGCAGACGGTACCGGCTTTGTCATTACTTCCCAGGAAGCCAGGATGACCACGAGAGGGAACAGTACCCTTTCCATGAAGATGGCTGCCGGCGAAACATACGAGGTTGCATTTGTTTCTTTCCCGAAAAGCAATGACGGTTCGTCAGAATACGAGAAACTGAACACTGAAATGGTCTATCTGTATATCAATGGCATCATGTCCGGTTCCGTGCAGCGCAGCACATCTGATAGTATTTATCAGGAGTCCCCTGCCTATATAGAGATGGGGGCTGAAGGTGCCACGCTTGATGTATATCTTCTAAGGGCATATACCGGCTATCTGAGCGACTCACAGGTGCTGGACTGTTATATGGTAGACCAGGACTCTGCGGACGGTATGATGGGGCTTTATGAAAGTAACAACGTTATAGACGAGAACGGGAACGTGACGGTTGACAGTGTTCCGGACGGTATGCGCTATATTATCATAACAGGCCGTGAGGACAACGGAGTCCCTACAGTCCTGCAGGCGGCTGTCAATAACGACAAGGACCCGAAGTATGACGTGGACGAGATGCTCTGCGTTGTGAAAGGGAAACAGGAACTGAATTTCAAACTGATTGGCGGCTGCATCAGATTGCAGGGTACATCCTCCCTCGCATATCCTATAAAGAATTACCGTATCTATATGAAGAACGCCTCCAAGGTGGAGGGACAGCTTTATCTGGGATGCAATGAACAGGGCATCGGCGGCACTTTGCAGGAAAAGGCGAAGTATTCCTTCCGTTTGGGAGGCGGAGGTCAGAAACAGGCCGCTCCTGTTGACTGTTTCTGTCTGAAGGCCGACTTTGCCGAATCCTCGTCCTCACATAATACCGGTATGGCAAAGCTGGTGCAGAACGTACTGACGGAAGCCGGGGAACTGACACCGGCGCAGCGGTACGTTTCAGAAGAATACCAGTATGACGTGCGCACAACGGTTGACGGCGAGCCCTGCTACCTGTTCTACCGCGGAACGGTGGACGAAACCCCGCAGTTCCTGGGCAAGTTCAACTTCAACAACGACAAGAGCACGGAGGATGTGTTCGGTTTCCTTGACATACCCGGCTATCATGATCAGGCATGGGTTACGGACAAGTTCGGAGGGGCGAATCCGACCGAGTGCTGGGAGTTCCTGAACAACGACTATCCGATGGGTATGTTCCTTGATGACGATTTTGACACGAAAGGAGAGGACGGTAAACCGAACTGGCTGAAGGTGTTCGAGGCAAGGTTTCCGGACGATGACGACATCAACGGGGAATATGAGGCAGGAACCAGAAAGCCGAAATACCTTGAGCCGCTTGTAAAATGGGTAAAGAGCACGCAGAACGATGGTGCGAAGTTCAAGTCGGAGCTTTCCGACTGGTTTGATGTGGACTACCTGTGCGACTATTACATGTTCACGGAAATAATGGGCTGCGTGGATCAGCGCGTGAAGAACATGATGATGGCCTTCTGGTATGACCCGGAGAAGGACAGGATGCTTGCCTACATGATTTTCTACGACTGTGACACCATCCTCGGAGTGCGTAATGACGGGCGTTTGAAATATGGCTGGGACATCGACGAGAACACCATTGACCCGGAACTGTCAACGGATGACAAGACGGTATATGCCTATGCCGGCCACGACAGCGTACTTTGGAAGAACCTCCGTGAGCAGTTCCCGGACGAACTCGCGGCGGCTTATAAACGAATCAGGGAACGCATGAGCAACAGTACCATTTTCTCCATGTTCGATGACGAGCAGTCTTCCAAGTTCTGCGAGCGCATATACAACCTTGATGCGCTGAACAAATATGTCGAACCGAAAACCATAGGCGTGGAGGTAAACAAGGATGGGGAGATAACCCTCGTGAAATATTCGTACCTTGAAGCCATGCAGGGAAACCGCAAGGCGCACCGCCATTGGTGGGTTACAAACCGCATGGGCCTGTTCGATGCTCGTTACAGTACCGGGCAATATACTTCCACCGACATATCATTTAAGGGAAACAGTGCGGCCGGTGCGACGGTTAAAGCAACCCCAGCACGCGATTTCTATTTTGAGTTCAGACGCGAAGGGGACACGATGGTCCATGATGCCGTAAAAAAAGATATGGAGTGGAGCTATACTTATGGTCAGACCGCCAATATCGGAACCATTTTCCACCTTTTCGGCGGTGAATGGATGAAGAAATTGGATCTGTCCGGCTGGGGCGGCTTTACGGATATGAGCCTTCCGACACTTCCGGTTCTGGAGGAACTTATCCTTGGGGGCAGTGCCAAGACCTATGCACTTACGGAACTGGTTCTTGGAACGAAGCTGCCCATGATGCGCAGACTTGAGGTCGTGAACTATGTGAATCTTCCTTCCCTGGATGTTTCCGGGTGCAACCGTCTGGAAGAGGTCAACGCTTCCGGCTGCACAAAACTTGCCACCATCGCATTTGCCGAGGGCGCCGCGCTGAACCGTCTGCATCTGCCTGAGAACTTCCAGACGCTCGTCCTGCGCTCCATGCAGTATATCAGTTGGGAGAATATTGTCTTTGACGGCAAGAAGAACCTGACCGGCCTGTGGGTGGAAAACTGTGCCCTCATTGACGGGAAGAAGGTCTTTGACGAGCTGTTCGCTCTGAAAGGCTCCCTGAAGTATGTCCGTATAACAGGTCTGGAACTCGAAGGCGATGGCAGCGATCTGAAGAAGTGGTACGATGCGGGGCTTGGAGGCATAGACGCTTCCGGGAACACGACAAACAACCGTTGCAAACTCGTAGGAACATACCGCCTGACGAAGTATCTGGAAGAAGAAATATACGAAAGATACGCCACCCGTTTTGACGAACTGAATATCCGCCAGCCCGAATATACAGTAATTGAGTTTGATGATAATGTGTCGGATGATGCGAACATATCCAACTTGGACAATGAAACGGGCTATAAGTATGGTAATGCCTATGTTCCGAGTGCTCATCTTTCGGTCATATTCAGCAGACGCCACCGGGTGCTTGCCAAACTGACGAAGAAGTCTACAAGCCGCAAGGAAACCATTGCCGGGCAGGAGGTTGACGTGAACAACACGGACGGGGAAATGACCTGTTATCCGCTGCATGACGGAAATTCCAACTATTATGCCGATGCGGAGTCCATGAATGACTGCACTGTGGCCAAACTGGACGGAAGCGAGGGAGAGTGGATGATGTACGAGCCGTTTTTCTGGAGCAAGGGAATCAATGATTACCTGAACGGGAAACATTACAGTTGCTACAGTTCCAACGGTCCGGATGAGATGCCGCCCGTTCCTGAAACCACTGTCATGTCTCTTGAGGATATAAAGGGAATATCTGGAGGGTATCAGGAAAAAGTTAAGATTATGACGGGAAAACCGAGCCTTGAGGCTTCCTACAGTTCCGATAACAATTACTCCGTGTGCAAGGTTTCCGTTTTGGGATATAAGCGCGTGCGTTTTCCGAGTGTTCCCGGAACCAGTATGGTAGGTTCCGTTTTCGTTGACAAATCCGGGGTTGTTGTCGGTTCCGTTGTCGTTCCTACCTTGAGTTGTCGTTTTGAAGCCGGGATGTATCTCATTTCCGAGGTTCCTGCGGATGCGGAGTTCCTTTATTTCTCTATATTGAACACGGCAGAATTTGACTGTGTTGTATTGGGCAAAAGCGATAAGATAGAGGATATGGAACCGGACTGGGTTCCGAATGACGAGCATCTTTGCGCTGTGGTGGGCAGTTCTGTAGTAGGCAGCAAGTTGCGTGCCTGCATAACAGGAGGTTCAACGGCGGCCAGCCTGAACTGGAATGATTTCCATTATTACAGTCAGCAGAGAGGGATGCAGCAGATTGATGCCTTGATGCATTCCCGTATTGCTAATCTTTTCTATGCCCGTTATGGTCGCAGGGACAGTCAGGAACAGTGCGGTGCCGGACAGCATACGAATATGCGTGTGACAGGAGGAACTGCCGGATACGGTATGCAGGATACCATTGGTTATGACGAGGCTTATGAGATAGACAACAAGATAACCAACTCCATGATAGAAGGTCTTGTGCACCAGTTTGCCTGGTATAAGGTACAGGACGAATACGGCAAGGCGAAGGTGGTCCAGGTAAATAACATCTGCTGTCTGGGGTATGAGGATATTTACGGGAACAAATATGACATGATGGACTGTGTTGATGTCCCCAATGATACCGGGAACCAGTACAAGTGGCGCATTTGGATGCCAGACGGCAGTATCCGTATGGTACAGGGCATGAAGAACAGCGACTGGTGGATAACGGGTGTTTATCATGGGAAGTACATGGATGTCGTTCCGGTCGGAACGGTAAATGGTTCCTCATCGACATATTATGCGGATAAATACTGGGTATCCGGTTCTGCCCGCCGTGTGGTTTATCGTGGGTACAACAATGCGAATGCGAATGGCGGTGTGTCGAATGCGAATGCGAATAACGATTCATCGAATTCGGATACGAATCGCGGTTCCCGTCTGAACAACAATCTGAGGAAATTAAAATCGGTGTACGATACCGGGGACTTGTCCCCACCATTGAGCCGAGGAGGACGAGCCTCAGTAACAGCACCCGAAAGGGTGGAAAACTGAAAAAGCAAACGGAGGGTGGAGTTTGGTAGGTTTCCTTATTGGATTCTCGAAGAAGTCAGACCCGGAGATTGAAGGCCTAAGGGCTGTATTTAAAAATGATATGCGCAGGGAAGGTTATTTGATAGATGAGATTGTGGAGCCGTCAAACATGGAGGCTGCATTTCGTCAGGTGCTTCGAGGAACAAAAAGAAAACGGAGCCGCCAGGGGCGTATCATGCTTGCGCATAAGGAGGAGGTGCTGGAGGAACTGGGCGTCCGTATTTCGGATGGCACGTTCCGCGTGAAGGATTATCATGAGAAGGCGATTATGGAAGGCGGAAAGTTGCGCCGTATCCAGGTTCTTTCCCTGAAGGACAGGATAGCCGTCCATGCCATCATGTCGGTGGTCGATGAACATCTGAAGAAACGCTTCATCCGTACCACTTCTGCCAGTATCAAGCATCGCGGTATGCACGACCTTCTGGCATACATACGTGATGACATGAAGAAAGATCCGGAAGGAACACGGTACTGTTACAAGTTTGACATCTCAAAATTCTATGAGAGCGTCCGGCAGGATTTTGTCATGTACTGTGTGAACCGGGTGTTCAAGGACAAGAAACTCATCGCCATGCTGGACGGCTTTGTCCGTATGATGCCGGAAGGTATCAGTATCGGCCTGAGAAGTTCGCAGGGGTTGGGCAACCTGCTTTTGTCTGTGTTTTTAGACCATTATTTGAAGGATAAGTGCGGTATTCGTCATTTCTACCGCTATTGTGATGACGGTGTCGTGCTCGGTAAAACGAAAGCGGAATTGTGGAAGATTCGTGATGTGATCCATGGCCGGATAAACTCCATCGGGCTTTCCGTAAAGCCTAATGAGAGGGTGTTCCCGGTGGATGAGGGCATTGATTTTCTCGGATATGTCATCCGTCCGGATTATGTCCGGCTCAGGAAGCGTATCAAGCAGAGGTTTGCCCGGAGAATTCACGAGGTAAAGTCGAGAAAAAGACGGCGTGAACTGGTCGTATCCTTTTACGGGATGGCAAAACACGCCGATTGTAATATGTTGTTTAAAAAATTAACAGGCAAAGAAATGAAATCATTTAAAGATTTGAATGTCGCTTACAAGCCAGAAGATGGCAAGAAGCGCTTTCCGGGTACGGTGGTAAGTATCCGGGAGTTGGTAAACCTTCCTATCATAGTCAAGGACTTTGAAATGGGAATCAAGACGGAACAGGGGGAGGACCGTTGTATCGTGGCCATAGAGCAGAACGGTGAGCCTAAAAAGTTCTTTACCAACAGTGAGGAGATGAAGAACATCCTCAGACAGATAGAAGAAATACCCGACGGTTTTCCGTTTGAGACCACCATCAGGACAGAAACCTTCGGGAAAGGTAGAACCAAATATGTATTCAGTTGAAATGAAACGAGTGGAAGGAAGTGCCGGTGTAAGGCTGCTTGAATGTACGAATCCGGTAAAGGACAAGTGGCGTGTACGCTGGGACGTGAAAGAACGTGAGGACGGTTCCGCATCCTACATGGAATCGGAATTCAATGGGAAACCGTCTGCAGAGTCTGTCCGTAAAATGATTATGGACTGGTGCAATTCTGTTACAAGCAGCCGTATTCTGTCAGGTTTTGAGTATGGCGGCCATCTGGTGTGGCTTTCCGGGGAGAACCAGCAGAACTACAAGTCGGCCTATGATCTGGCCGTCCGTACAAACGGGGATAATCTTCCGGTGATATTCAAGTTCGGGGATGATGATACTCCTTATTACCAGGAGTTCACAGACATTGCCGGTCTGGAAGATTTTTACATCCGAATGACAAGGCATATCCAGAACGCACTGTATGATGGCTGGAAAATGAAAGATAGTTTGAATATGGAGCTGTATAGGTTGTAATTGATTTCCTTTTGGGGGAGGAAATAAAAAAAGCCCCCGGCCTGTTAAAAATCATCTCACCTACTTTTAACAACATGTACGCCGCAACGCACGACCGGGGGCAAATACCCTCGTCGCGTTGCGGTTTTTTTATGTTGTCTTAAGTAAGTGAGATGTTGCAAAGATACAAAAGATTTTGGATTATGACGGTATTTGAGATATTGAACTTTAACAGGGAGTTGTTAAACAGGTTGTCAGCGATAGGTTTTAGACCTGATGATTGTAAATATATAGAGCTGTATGCTGAGTATGACGGTATGAGAAGGAGAGGGGAGAAGGTCACTTATGCGGTGTCTTTCCTGTCTGAAAAATATGCGGTTTCAGAGCGTAAGATATACGAGATAATCAAGCGTTTTGGAAAAGACTGCACGCCTTGTGCAGTGTGATTCCTCTTGTCTTTTTCGTGTTCTGACATATATGGGGGAACTTTGTGCTGTCAAAAATACAAAAGAACATGGAAAAAGAATATTTATCGGCACCTCTGCCGTTTGTGGGGCAAAAAAGAATGTTTGCCACACAGTTTAAAGAGGTTTTAAAACAGTATCCGGATGACGTCATATTTGTGGACCTGTTCGGCGGCTCCGGATTGCTTTCACACATAACCAAGCATGAGAAGCCAAAGGCAACGGTAGTATATAATGATTTTGACAACTACAGGGAGCGTTTGGCCAATATTGACCGTACAAATGCCTTGCTTGCGGATTTACGTGTGCTGACAAAAGATAGCCCACGCCATAAACTGATAACCGGTAAAGTGAGGGAAGCCATATTGTCCCGTATAGCCGAAGATGAGAAAAGCGGTTTTGTGGATTATATCACAGTTTCATCTTCCCTTTTATTCTCTATGAAATATGCGACGAGCCTTGACGAGTTGAGGAAACAAAGTCTTTACAATAATATCCGAAAATCCCAGTATTCCGCTGAAGGCTATCTGGACGGCCTGGAAATAGTGTCGTGCGACTATAAGGAACTGTTTGCTCGCTATAAGGATGTTCCCGGCGTGGTGTTCTTGGTCGATCCTCCATATTTGTGTACCGATGTGGATACCTACCACATGAGCTGGGGGCTGTCGGATTATCTGGATGTGTTGTCCGTGCTGTGCGGTACCACGTTTGTCTATTTCACGTCCAACAAGTCATCCATCATAGAGTTGTGCGAATGGATGGGAAATCATAAAACAATAGGCAATCCGTTCCGGAATGCCGTAAGACTGGAGTTTAATGCCCACATGAACTATAATGCGTCCTATACGGATATGATGCTGTATAACAAAGTAGAAACTTCGTGGTATAAAACGGCAGTTTAAACTATACAAATATAGTAATTCCCAATAAGATATGCAAATTTTAGAACGGTATTATAACGGCTTTTGAATAACATTTTAAGGTAAAAGGATTATGAACAAATACTATTCCATTTTAGACAAAATACTATCGTCCGGAAAGCTGCAGGAGAACAGAAAAGGGAGGATAAAATACTTGTTGAATGAGCAGTTGGCATTGACTCCGGCTGACCTTCTTGATATTTTTGAGGGGCATAGTATTGCCCGTAAGAAGTTAAAAACTGAGCTGGAGTTGTTTATGCAAGGGGAGAGAAGTGTGGAGAAGTATCGTAATGTGGGTATAAACTGGTGGGACTATTGCGGTTCTGTATTGGTAAACAGTTATCCTACATATCTGGAGAAGTTGCCTCCACTGATAGATAAAATCAACCGGGAAAAGCGCAACAGCAAGAACTATGTGCTGTTTTTGGGCGCAACAGAAGCAGAAAGCAATCAGGCTCCATGTCTTAGTTTGGTACAGTTCCAGATTGATGACGGAGAACTGGTTGTCTCGGCTTATCAGAGAAGCAGTGATGCCAACCTTGGTCTTCCGGCTGATATGTATCATTTGTATCTGATGTCAAGGCAGATTGACTTGCCTTTGAAGTCTATAACTTTAAACCTCGGTAATGTTCATATTTACGAGAATAACATTGATAAAACTATCAGTTTGATTTCCGGTAAAGATGATGTTCGGTTTGAATTGAATGTATAAAACAAGAGGCAGAGAAATGGGTTGTTTTGGGTTTCTCTGCCTCTTGTGTGTTTGAATAAATAAAAGACGTTTCGTTTTTGGAATTTGCGGATTTTTGAGACCTTTCGTTTCGGAAACCCGCATCTTTTCGTTTTGCGGATTATATATAGAAGAAGACTTTTATTATGTTTTTTTTAATGATTAGATTCTATATGAAAATAAAGAATGTGGTAGCGTACTGTCTCTTGGCCTGTATGTTCTGTTGTTTTCTCGGATGCCAGGATTCTGACGACGTGGGAGAGAATTACACGACTTTTACGGGGGAGACCATTAGCGACTTTTTGCAGAACAACGCGGACTATTCGGATTTCGCGGAAGCTTTGAAGACGGCGGGGGCTTTTTCCCTGCTGGAATCATACGGCTCATACACCTGTTTTGTGCCGAACAACACGGCGATGGAGGCGTATGCGAAAGAACAGGGTTACGGGTCGTTCGAGCATTTTCTGGATTCCGTGGAGGCGGTCAAGGAAATGGTATTTTATCACCTGATAGACGGAGAGGCCAACGAAGTGGGAAACTATGAAACGGCTGGTTTTACGTCCGGAGCCATCGACACGAAGAACATGTTAGGGCGTTATCTGTACACGTCCATCGCACCCGACGGTACTTCGTGGATGATCAACAATTCGGCACGTATCGTGTCGGGCGACCATATCAAGGTTAACGGAGTGGTGCATATCGTAGACAAGGCTTTGGCCGGTAATACCGACTTGTTGGCCGATTACATCGAGACAGAAGGGCATTTCAAGCTTTACGGTGAGGCTTTGCATGCTACGGGTTTGCGTAATTCCCTTACGCTTCTGGACGACGAGACGTACGTGCCTGCTACGACCAAACCGTCGGACGACCCGTACGCTTCCGGTGCGGAGTTTCCCAAGACCAAGAATTACCGTTATACGGCTTTGCTGGAGACGGATTCGGTGTTGGCATTAAACGGAATCCGTACGCTGGACGACATGCGGGAATATGCCAAACGTTTCTATCCGGACGGGAAAGATCTGCCGGATACGGACGAGGGCAGCAGCCTGTACCGTTTCGTGGCTTACCACTTGTTGCCGGTCATGTTGGCTTCTAATCAGATCGTGAACACCCGCGATTACGTAGTGACGCACACGTGGATGGATGCGGATTGGCTGCGTGAGAATTACCGCGACGGCTCGTTCTGGCTGGAACAGTATTTGGTGCCACTGGCCGAGCAGTCCATCATTACGGTGCAGGCTTTCAAATGGGGCGACCAGGATGCGCAGAAACCGGTATTCAATGACGAACGTAACTGTTATGATGCGCAGTACACGAATATGGCGGAGGAATTGGACGATGTGGTGACCTTGGACATGGCGCATAGCAATCTGGATTGCCAAAACGGAGTTATCCATGTGCTGACGGGGATGTTGGTGTACGATGAGGATAAGGTAGGGCGTATCATGCGCGGCAAACGCATACGTATGGACTTCACCATCTTTACACCGGAATTGCGGAATAATGACATCATTTCCAAAAAAGACTATTATGTGCCGCAGGGGTATTGCAAGAATTTCCACTTTGAGGAGAGCAGTACGGTGTTTGCTAAATATATCGGGTCGAACATGCACAGTTTCTTTTTGGGCGACTATTTGGAGATTTGGGGGATGTTCGATGCTTCGATTACCGTGGGACCCGTACCGGCCGGAAGTTATGAAGTACGTATCGGTTATCGTGTGGATGCGGCCACGCGCGGTATTACGCAGTTTTATTTAGACGACGAGCCTTGCGGCATTCCTATCGACATGCGTCTGAAAGGTACGGATGCCGGAATCGGTTGGGAGCAGGTGTGGCAGTTCACGCAGGACAATCCCGGAGCGTGGTGGGATTATGATTCCAAGGAAGACGATCCCTACGGGTATGAAAACGACAAGAGTATGCACAACCGCGGATTCATGAAAGGGCCGGATTCCTTTGCTTCCACGGAATTGATGATGGGGCAAAGCGGAGGCATCAAAGGCTCCACCCGTAACGACCCGTTCGAACTGCGCAAGGTGCTGGGTATATTCAGTTGGACGGAAATGTCCACGCATGAGTTCCGCTTCGTGCAGATGCTCAACGGCAACTGCCATTTGGATTACATCGAGTTCATGCCGACCAATCTGATTGAGAGTGAAGACACGCATTGATTTCTATTTAAACATTTTATACCATGAAGTTTTATAAGTTACTGGCTTTGCTTTCCGTAGGTGTGGCAGGGGCTTTCCCTACGGCTTGTACGGACAAGTATGAGGACATGGAAAACCACATGCCGTCGTGGCTGAACAGCAACATATACGATTATCTTTCAGGCCGTGGGGACTGCACGTATTATATCCGCCTGATTGATGACTGCGGATACACCGATGCCATGAAGGTGTCGGGGAGCAATACGCTGTTCTTTTCGAACGATGCTTCTTTCGAACGCTTTTTCCAGACGAACGAAATGGGGTATCGCAGTTATGAGGATTTGCCTTATTCGTTCAAGATGATGTTGCTCAAGTTGGGAACGATACCTTATTCCCAACTCTTGGAACGTTTGTCTTTGAGCGACAGGGGGCAGGTGACTTTCCGCCGGACGACCGATTTCGAGGTGGAAGACACGATTCCGGTAGTCGACGCGGAGGACCTGCCGGACAGTAAATACTTCGCTCCCTACCGCCGGGCGGGCAAACCGATAAAATTGTTGTCCGATGCCACGAAATGGACATTGGTACAGTTCTTTCCCGATGTAATGTCCGGGAAGCACATTACGGATGATGACTTCAGTTTCGTGACGGGTATTCCCCGTGAGGCGGACGATGCGTCGTTGTTTGCCAATAAGATTATCCAGAAAGATATCGTTTGCCAGAACGGGTATTTGCACGAGTTGGCCGACGTGCTGGTTCCGCCCGAAAACATGGCGGCTTATATCCGGGGAAATGAAAAGGTGAGCCGTTTCAGCCGACTGATGGACCGTTTCGCCTGTCCGGTGTTCTACAAACGGGATGCCCAGGGCGACTCCATCTTCCAGACACGTTATTTCAATCAAAGTCCGGCATACTCCTTTACGGAATATAACGGTACGAATGCGCCGGGCCTGTTGTATTTCGATCCGGGATGGAACTTGTACCAACCGAAAGGTGGAAACACGAGCCAGCCCGGCTATGAGACGGACATGGGCTGTATGTTCGTACCGACCAATGAGGCGATGGACCGGTTCTTTTCTCCATCGGGTGAGGGAAGCGACTTTTTTGAAGCTTTCGGTTCGTGGGACAAGGTGCCCGACAATATCGCCGCAGACTTTGTGGCCAACCACCAGAAGTATTCTTTCCTGTCTTCGTTGCCGAGCCGTTTCGGGGACATCAAAGATGAGGCCGGTTATGAGATGGAGGTAAGCAAGGAAAATATCGTGGATAAGTTTGTGGGGCGTAACGGGGTGGTCTATGTGACCGACAAAGTCTTTACGCCGTTGGATTATCGTACGGTAATGGGGCCGGCTAAGATTGACTCCCTGAACTCCATCTTCAATCAGGCTATGACGGATGCACAATTTGTTTATTATTTGCGCTCGTTGAAGAGTACGTATCAGTTCTTTGTCACGCCGAACGAGTATATGAAAGACTATGTGGACCCCGTGGCGAAATCATACGCCTCGGAAAACTATCGGTGTAACCTGGAATTCCAGTTGACGCCGCAGAATACGGTGGCTGCCGTGCCGACCCGTACGTCCGACGGGACGGTGATTACGGACAATAATTTCCCGTTAGGGTATAATGGAACGATTAGCAGTACTTCCATCCTGAAGAACCGTTTGGAAGACATCTTGAACTGCCAGACTTTGGTCACGGAAAGCAATGAAGCCTTCGAAGCGGCTCGTGCGGGCGGACAGGAGTACTTTATCACTAAAGGATATGCGCCGGTTCGTATTACGCAGGACAACAAAATCAGCGGGGCCGGAAATGAACGGCCGCTCACAGTGAGTAAGATATATAATAAGGAAAACGGAAATACTTACCTGATAGACGGTATCTTGCAGAACACGACGACTTCCATTTATGATGTATTGTCGTCCAAGGATGATTTCCGGGAGTTTTATGACATGTGTGCTTTGCTGGGCATCTTCGTCAACAATCCGACGTCTTCTACCGTGGCACCGGGACGTAAGGTGAAGTTCCTCAACCAGTATCATTATACGGTGTATGTACCGACGAATGAGGCGATACGCGAAGCTCAGGCGAAAGGATGGATTCCCACGGTGGGGCAGATAGAGAATGAGGGGGACCAAAGTGTGAGGGATTCTCTGGAAAACGTAATGGAGCGTTTTGTCCGTTATCATTTCCAGGATAATTCCGTGTTTATAAAAGGTGAGAAGGTAGAAAACAAAGCTTATCTGACCTCTACGATCAACGAAGCAAGCAATAAATTCTATCCGGTGTATGTGACGAACAAGGACGGGAATATCACTTTGGTCGATGAAGCTGACTATGGCACGGGAAGGGTTTCGGCCCGTGTGGTCAAAACGGAAGGAGTGTATAACCTGATGACTCGCGACATGACGTTGAACAGCGGCGATAAGGAAAAGGCCACGACGATAGAGGCTTATACCTACGCCGTGATACATCAGATAGACGATGTGTTGTGGTTCGAACAGCCCAAAGGAGAGAATGCAAAAGACCAAAAATGACCTTAAAAAAAGAGAACGATGAAGAGATATTTGTTATTAATGGCTTTTCTATGCGCGGTATGGCGTGCCGGGGCGCAGGTCATGGTGAGCGGGCGTGTCGTGGATGCAAACGACGGGCTTGAACTGATGGGATGTACCGTGGCGGAGAAGGATGCGACCAATCGTGTGGTCGGCGGTATGACGACGGACATGAACGGTAACTTTGCCTTTAAGGTGAAGAACGTGAACAACAAACTGGTATTTACCTTTATGGGATATAAAACGCAAGAGTTCCCTATCGGCTCCCAACGTAAGTTCAATGTCAAGATGGAAGACAACACGATGAAAGTGAGTGAAGTCGTGGTCAAAGCGCAGAAGAGAGGACCGGACGGGGCTTTCAATATTCCGCAACGGGAGGTGAGTATGGCCATGACTACTTTCAAGATGGATGCCATGGAAGGAGTGTCTGTAGCCGGAGCCGACGATGCTTTGCAGGGACGTGTGGCCGGTTTGGACATCGTGGTAGGCGGAAGTCCCGGTTCGGGCAGTCAGATGCGTATCCGTGGAACGACTTCCATTACGGGTAACTCACAGCCTTTGGTGGTGGTGAACGGCGTGCCTTATAGCGGTGAGATTGATGAAAGTTTCGATTTCGGTACGGCTAATGAGGAAGAGTATGCAGACTTATTGAGCGTCAATGTGGAGGATATCGAGGAGATTACCGTATTGAAAGATGCCGCCTCCACCGCCATGTGGGGTTCTAAGGGAGCCAACGGCGTATTGTTGATCAAGACGAAACGGGGTACGAGGGGGAAGACACGTGTGTCTTATACCTATAAACTTTCCGGTTCCACCCAACCCAAAGGGATGAAGCTGCTGTCGGGAGGGGATTATACGATGATGATGAAGCAGGCATACTTTAACCGAACTTTGAGCGGACGTGACGAGACTTACGAACAATATGATTATGACGAGTTGCGCTACGAACCGGACAACCAGAATTACAATAATAATACAGATTGGGTGGACGAAGTGACGCGACACGGATGGACAAACGACCACTATCTGACCGTGTCGGGTGGCGGTGAACGGGCTGCATTCCGTATTTCCGGTGGTTACTATGACCAGAAAGGTACGGTCATGGGGCAGCGGTATCAACGTTTTTCTACCCGTTCGCAACTGGATTATTATGTGTCCGACCGTATGGTGTTCGGTTCGGAATTCCAATTTACTTATTCGGATAATGACCGGAATTATGAGAATTTGTTAGACATCGCCTACAAGAAAATGCCGAACATGGCCGTGTATGAGGAAAATGCGGACGGCAGCAGTACGGGGCGTTATTATAATATGGATGCCGAGTCGGGCTTCAACAAAGAGCAGCGGGAATTGAAGAATCCCGTGGCATTGGGCAAGTTGGCCAAGAACAACCTGAAAGGGTACCGTATTATGCCCAAGTTGTCGTTGCAATACGACTTTTTCAATCCGGAGGAGCATTACTTGCGCTATCTCGGCTGGGTGGCCATTGACTTGAACAATGAACGGGAAGAGAAGTTTCTACCGGCGGAATGTGTGTACAATGCGGCGGACAACTATGGTTCGGCCAATGTGGCGGAGACGAAAACGTCCGGCAAGCTGACGGTAGCCACGGAGCACGGACTTACATGGCAGAGCCGTTTCCTGAATGACGACCATAACTTGCAGGCGCAGGCTCTGATGCAGTTGACTACGACCACGAGCCATTCCCAATATGTGAAGATGCAGGGATTGCCGAGTTCTGCCATTAACGACGCCACGGCTACGGGATACATATCCGGCACGGAAAACGGGAACAGTAATGACAAGACTTTAGGTTGGATGGGACGTGTGCACTACAGTTTCAAGGGGCGTTATATCTTTGATGCCAATCTTCGTGTGGACGGTTCCACACAGTTCGGTCCTTCCAACCGTTACGGATTTTTCCCGGGAGTGGGTGGCAAATGGATTATCTCGGACGAACCGTGGTTGCAGAAGTACACGGGAAAAGTGCTGACCTTGTTGGCTTTCCGTCCGAGTTGGGGTATCGCCGGTCGGCAACCCGGACAGAATTACCTTCAGTATAGTGTATTGACGACGAATTCTACAGGCTATATGGACATGAGTGCCGTTTATCCCACACGTATCCGTCTGGACGGGTTGAAATGGGAGAAGGTGACTTCGTTGAACTTGGGTTTCGACATGGAACTTTGGAACGGAAAGGTGTCTGTCATTTACGACTGGTACAAAAAGCGTACAGACGATCTTTTGTTTAAAGATATCGACATTCCGTCTTCTTCCGGCTTCGCCACATTGACTTACAAAAACGTGGGGCGAATGGATAATGACGGTTGGGAACTTACGGTCAATTTCAACAAGGTGGTGGAAAAAGGTAAGTTCTCGTTGGACATCAATACAAACTTTGCTTCCAACAAGAACATGATTCGCAGTCTCGATCCGAGTGTGCTGAACAACTTCAACAACCATTCCGACTTCGGAAACGGGGCTTACTATACGCGTTTGCAGGAAGGCAACTCGTTCGGCTCCATCTATGGGTTCCGTTACAAGGGGGTATATTCCTACAGTTACGACCGTTACGACCAAGCGGTGGCAGAAGGAAAGACGGTGCCTGTGGCCCGTGATGAGAACGGAGTCCCGATGACGAATTTCGACGGTACGGTGAAACCGATGTACTATTACCACAGTACGACCAAATACCAGTTCCAGGGTGGTGATGCCATCTACGAGGATATCAACCACGACGGAAGCATCGACCAGTATGATGTGGTCTATTTGGGTAATTGCAATCCTAAACTTACGGGTGGTTTCGGCTTTACGTTGCGTTATGATCGCTTCTCGTTGAATGTGTTCTGTAACTACCGTTGGGGGAACAAAATCGTGAACATGGCGCGTATGAATGCCGAGAACATGTATCATGCCTACAACCAGTGTACGACGGTGAACTGGCGTTGGCGCAAGGAAGGAGACGTGACGGACATGCCGCGTGCAGTGTACAACCAAGGTTATAACTGGCTGGCATCCGACCGTTATGTAGAAGATGGTTCTTTTCTGCGTGTGAAGTACATTACGCTTCGTTATCGTTTCCCGTCCAACTGGGTGAAGCGTATCGGCATGACGAACCTGAGTGCTTATCTCACTGTGAACAACCTGTGGTGTTTTACCAAGTATTCCGGTGTAGACCCTGAGATTTCTATTTGTACGGATACAGCCAAAGACTATTACGGCATAGCGGTGGACAATTCCATGACTCCGCGTGCCAAGGAATGGACATTCGGACTTTCAGCTACATTTTAACTAAAAAACGGAAATGATGAAAACAATGAAATATTATCTGAAGAATATCTTTCTGGCGGCTTCCTGCTTGTGGCTTTTTACCGCATGCAATGACTTCCTGACGCTTTATCCGGAAGACGATATCGTGGACGACGAATATTGGGAAACGGGAGAAGACGTACAGAGTGTGGTGGCTTCCTGTTATCGTTTCATGCTGGAGGATAATGTGATCAGCAGAATCATTTATTGGGGCGAGGCGCGTTCGGACAATATGGATTATTCCACGTCGGCTTCCACTGACGAGCAATATTTGAAAGATGCGAACCTGCTGTCATCGAACGGATTGGTGACGTGGGGCGATTTCTATAAGGTTATCAATATTTGCAACAAAGTCATCAAGTCGGCTCCGGCCGTGCGTGACCGCGATGCCAACTTTACCGAAGAACGCCTGCACAATTATTTGGCGGAGGTTTATACTTTGCGCGCACTCTGTTATTTCTATTTGGTACGTAGTTTTGGCGACGTGCCTTATGTGACAGAGCCCAGCGAGAGCGAACAACAGGACTATCAGGTAGCGCAAAGTTCGGCGGACGATGTGATTGTACCGGCTTTGATTGAGGATTTGAAACTGGCGGAGGAGTACGCTCCCGAAGAATGGCCGACGGAACAATACACACGAGGGAGGATTACGAAGAACGCCGTGCGAGCTCTTTTGGCCGATGTATATTTATGGAAGGCTTCCGACGCGGGCAATTCCGAAGCGCAGGCGGATTACCGGTCTTGTGTGGAAGCTTGCGACCGCGTGTTGTACAATCAGGCCATGTATGAAACGGAAATGATGATGGTAGAGGGTAACAGGATGTATAATTCGGTGTTCTACACCGGTAATTCCACGGAGGCGATTTTTGAATTGAACTTTGATAAGGACGGAAAGATGAACGGGGCCACTGCCAATTTGTACGGGAATACTACAAAAGGCAAAAGTGCCCATTTCGAGCCGACGGCACAGTTGTTCAATACCTATTTGGATGTGCAGTACGATTATCGTGCCCGCGACTTTATTGCAGCTACGGTAGAGGCCGGTTCCGACGGTTCCGTCGTGCCGCCCACGAGCTTCAAGGTATTCAAATACGAGGGGCAGTCGCCGGCATCGGCCTTGGTGCCGCACACGTCGTATGAATATAGTTATCGTGCTTCTACCAGCACGGCCAACTGGATATTCTACCGTTTGTCGGATATTTACTTGATGAAGGCGGAAGCATTGGCCGAATTAGCCGTGACGGATGATGAACGCAAGACTGTCATTTCCTTGTGTAACGTGACGTACAAACGGGCTACCATGGAGATGGACTCTTTGGAATATGCCGACTATCCTTCTATGGATGCCGTGAAAGCGATGGTACTCCAAGAACGCCAACGCGAACTTTGTTTCGAAGGCAAACGTTGGTACGACCTGTTAAGGAAAGTTCGGCGTGAGGGGGCGACTGCGGGGGCTTACGCTTTGTTGGAAAAGGCGTATGCCCGGGAGGTTTCCACCTATAAAGCCCGGTTGTCCAATCCGGAGGCGTGGTATCTTCCTATTTCGCTTACGGAGATGAACGCCAATACGCAATTACACCAGAATTCATATTATGCAATGAAAGAACAGTAATCACAGAGGAAAGCTATTATGAAAAGGACTATTATACAACTATCGTTCGGTTTGGGTGTACTGGCTTTTGCTGCCGGTTGCCAAGACCATTTGTGGGACGACCATTACGGGATAGACGGTTCGACGGAGACCCGTACGCTCATGCAGGTATTGGAAAGCCGTCCGGAGTATTCGGCTTTCTGCGAAGTCGTCCGGAGCCAGGGGCTTGATTCCTTGTTGTCCACGGACCAGACCTTTACGGTGTGGGCTCCGACCAATGAGGCCATGGCGGGTTATGTAGAGGACGCAGATACGAAAGACCAGTTTTTGAACAACCATATCTCCCGTTACCTGTACGGTATGGTCGATTTGGCAGATACCGCTTCCGTACGGGTCAGGATGCTGAACGGCAAGTCGCAGGACTATGTACGTGAGGGAGGAGCATACACTTTTGCGGGTGTACCGGTAGAGGCCACGGACATTGCGGCCGGTAACGGGATTATCCATACGCTTCGCCAAAGGGCACCGTTTTATTATAACCTGTATGAAAGTATCCGGCAAAAGGATAACGGGACGGACTCCATAGCCCGTTTCTTGACCTCGTTCGATGAATATACTTTCGACGAGGAGGGGAGTACGGCCATCGGAAAGAATGAGCAAGGCCAGATTCTTTACGACTCGATTTTCGATTTTAATAACGACTGGTTGCGCCGCTACGGTTTCCTCCATTCTGAGGACAGTGTGTACACGATGATCGTACCGACTAACGAGGGATGGGAAGACGGACGCAGGCGTATGGCACGGTATTTCCGGACCTTCGGAGAGACATTGAAAGACACGGTGAAGTCTTTGATTATTCCCGACCGCGAGTATGCCGTGGGTACGGCATTGGCTGACTCTTTGTCCGATACCTACCTCAAGCAGGCGATGTGTATGGACTTGGTGTTCCGTAAGGATTTGGATTTCGGAGATGTGCCGGGTGACTCTTTAGCCTCTACCTCGGGAAATGTTTTCCACCATCCGTCTTACCTGTTGTCAGGAGCGACGGAGGTTCCGGTCAGCAACGGCAGGATATGGAAGACCTCGGCGTTGAAACACAAACCGGAGGAGTCGTGGCTGAAGACCATTGTCGTGGAAGCTGAGAACACTGCCGGACGGGAGTCGAATTATGCGGTCATCAGTTCGCGTAGTGCATCCTCCACGTCGTTCCGCGATTCTGTATCGGAAGGACGTTTCATCGAGGTGGCCGCTACCAGCGAGAATCCTCGCCAGCAACCTGTGGTGCAGTTTACCGTGCCAAACACATTGGCAGCCAAATACAACGTGTATTGCGTGTTTGCTCCGGCCGGAGCTTATATGGAAGGAGTCGCTGCCGATAGCACGAAAGTGAATTTCTATCTGAATTATGTGCACGAAGACGGAAAGATGTATGAAGATGCGGTGATTGCCGGTCCGATGCCGACTCATGGGGAAACGATGACCAAGATGTTTGTGACCCAAATAGAATTGCCTTATGCCAACTATTCTGAATCTCCGTTCGAGGGATCCCTTACGCAAGACGACGATTGTGTGAAGTTGCGTGTACAGGCGAATGTCGACCGGAACGAGACCACGAAGTTTACCCGTACCATGCGGATAGACTGCCTTATTTTTGAACCTGTAATAGAATGATGCGATGACGAACATATTGAAATACGCCATGCTGGCCATGGCTTTGGGGACAGTTCCCGCACGGGCAGCCGGGGACGGTGTTCCGTCGGAAAAGGACGGACAGGAGATATATGTAAATGGCCGGGTCACGGACGCTCGGAGCGGAAAGCCCGTACAAGGTGTCAGGGTAGCGGCCGGTTCATGGTCGGCATTGACGGACGAGGAAGGCCGTTATAGGGTACGCGTACCGTCTTATATGGTGCAGTTGACCCTTTCTTCTGAAGGTTATTTGCAGAGGACTGTGCCTTTGCAAGGAGATTCGGTGAAAGATGTGTCTGTTTATAGCGATGCCTTTCTGACCTTGAAGGGAGATGATGCTTTTACCAATACGCAAGCTGTGTCGTTGGACGAAGTCTTGGGCGGACGTTGGGGAAGCGATGTGCGTGCGGCGACCCGCAGTGCAGTGGGCGGCGAAGGGGCGAACCTCTTTATACGCGGATATAATTCGCTGAACGTGAACGCACAGCCGCTGATTGTCGTAGACGGTACGATTTGGGACACTTCGACGTTGGTGGAATCCGTTCATGACGGTTTTTATGAGAACCCTTTGGCTTTAGTCGATGTGAACGACATAGAGTCCGTGCAGATACTCAAAGACGCTACGTCCTTATATGGCAGTAAGGGAGCTAACGGGGTGATACTCATATCCACAAAGCGGGGACGGAGCATAACGACCCGTATTGCGGCCGATCTCTCATACGGATTTGTGCAATCGCCCGAACCGATACGGATGATGGGAGCCGCCCAGTATCGTACTTATCTGAGCGAGATGCTGAAAGGAAGCGGTCAAGGCAATAAACTGGCCACTTTGTTCGACGGATACCTGGGGATGAATCCGTCATCGGCAGATTATTCCACATATCATCAGAACAATGATTGGACGGACAACGTGACCCGTAACGGCAACATGCAACATTACGGTATTAACGTGCAGGGCGGGGACGACATAGCCAAGTATTCCATCTCGTTGAGTTATGACAATCAAAAGGGAGTCGTGGAAGAAACCGGATTCTCCCGCTTGAATGCCCGTATCAATTCCGATGTGTTCCTGACCAAGACGCTGACTTTGGGCACGGACATTTACTTTACGAACTTGAATTATACGCTTCAGGACGACGGCGTGAACGCTACGACCGCTCCCCGTTATCTGGCGTTAATCAAAGCTCCTTTCTTGGTGGGTTACAGCTATACCGACGACGGAACGCAGCTCACGAATACGTTGAACGACGTGGACGAACTGGGGGTATCCAATCCGTTGGCTTTGTTGGAGAATGCGGAGAATACCAATAAGCAATATCGGTTTGGAGTAAGTCTGGCACCGAAATGGGACATCACGGATGACTGGGCGGTAGAGGGACGTTTCAGTTATAGTTTCAACAACTCCAAAAGCCATTATTTCTCCCCGATGGTCGGCGTGGCTCCGCAGGTTGTGGGCAACCAGGTGTGGGAGAATACGGTGAAAGACCAGACGGCCACGCAGAACGATTTGTTCGGCAACGTGAAGTTGTCTTATCGCAAACTGATTCATAACGATCATTTCGTGGATGCTTTCGTGGGTTACCGCATCATGAACACCTCTTTCAAGAGTGTGTATGAGGACGGGCACAACACGGGCAACGACAAGGTGTCCAACATGAATAATTCGTTGTCTTACCGTACGGTAGACGGCCTGAATACCGATTGGAGTTCTGTGGCTTTGTATGCGCAAGGCAAATACACTTTCCAAGAACGTTATACTTTGTGGGCCACCGTGTCGCTCGACGCTTCTTCGCGTTTCGGCAAAGATGCCCCCGGAAGTTTCCGCATGTGCGGCGGCACGTGGGGCACGTTCCCGAGCGTAGGCGGATCGTGGTTGGTCACAGGCGAGCGGTTCATGCATCGGCTGACGTTTTTGGACCGTTTGAATCTGCGTGCAAGTTTCGGGGTCACGGGAAATGATGATATCGACGGGATGTATGGCTACTCCTATCTGTCGGGCGTGAACTATTTGGGCTCGGCCGTGGGGTTGAAATTGGCCAACTTGGCTAATTCGTCTTTGAAGTGGGAGACCACGCGCAAGTGGAATGCCGGAATCGATCTGGCGTTCCTGAACGACCGGATAGGAGTGAGTTTCGACTATTTCCGGCACAAGACCAAAGACTTGCTGACGTGGAAGCAGGCCGATACGGAGACCGGGCTCGACACCTATTTATATAATGGCGGAGAACTTACGAACCGAGGTTTCGAAATTGCCCTTTCGGCCAAGGTGTTGGACACCAAGCCCTTTAAGTGGAATGCGGAGCTTGGTATCGCGAGGTACAAAAATAAGATTTCGGCCTTGCCCGACGGAGATTATACAACGGAAATCTTAGGGGGAGAAGTACTGACGGCCGTGGGCCATCCTGCCGGAGTTTTCTACGGTTATGAAGCCCACGGGGTATATGCTACGGAAGCCGAGGCGCAGGCCGCCCGCTTGAAAGTGCAGCATGAAGATGCCTCTTACACCTATTTCCATGCCGGTGACGTACGTTTTGCAGACCTTCATGCCGACGGGGTATTGGACGAAAGGGATAAAACGATTATCGGCGAACCGAACCCCGATTTCACGGGGTCGTTTGCCAACCGTTTTACGATGGGACATTTCGCTTTGGATGTGTTATGCACGTTCAAATGCGGGGGAGACGTTTATAACTACCAGCGTCAGACATTGGAGAGTATGACCGATACTTACAACCAGACCGGTGCCGTCATGAACCGTTGGCGGCATGAAGGGCAGGTGACGGACATGCCGAAGGCTGTGTATGGCGACCCGATGGGGAACAGCCGTTTCAGTTCCCGTTGGATAGAAGACGGTAGTTTCTTCAAGTTGAAAAATGTGCGTCTTTCCTACGTGTGGCCGATAAACAATGTCTTTATCCAAGGGGTGACTTTTTGGGCAGGTGCATCCAACCTGTTGACGTTGACTAAATATTTAGGTCCGGATCCGGATGTGTCGATGCAGACCGGTGTGTTGTACCAGGGCATCGACAACGGATTGCTGAGCCATGGACGTTCTTATCAAATCGGTGTGAAACTTAATTTATAAAAGTCATGAAGAAATATTTGAGATATATTTTACCCGTTTGTCTGGCCGGAAGCCTGTGCGCTTCCTGTACCGACTTTTTTGAAACCGATTCGGCCGGGGTTCTGAAAACCGAAGGCCAGCGTTACCAAGACGAGACCACGGCGCGGGCCGGTCTGTTCGGTTTGCTGCAAGGTTTGCAACGAATTGGCGACAACTATGTGATTATGGGTGAGCTGCGCGGTGACTTGATGGATGTGACGGAGAACTCTTCCCAGGAACTGCGCGACATCAGCCGTTTCGAGGTGGATGCGGAAAATTCCTATCTGAAAGAGCGAGAGTATTATTCGCTCATCAACAACTGCAATTATTACATCCATCGTTTGGACACGACCATATCCCGACGGGAGGATGACAATAGCTATCCGGTGAAAATCCTTCGCCCTTACATGGCGCAGGCCAAGACCCTCCGTGCGTGGTGTTATCTCCAGTTATGTCTGGACTACGGGCGGGTGAAGTATGCCGACGAACCTTTTTTGGATGTCAGCCGCCCGGTGGAGATGCAGGCGTTGGACTTGGACGGTTTGTTGCCCGTGCTGATTCGGGATTTGGAGGGCGTGTTGCCTTGGATGGTGTCGGACGACACGCCGGTGAGCAGCGGATGGATGCAGGGAAATGCCGACCCCGGATTTGCCGGTTCCGTCCAGTATGAAGGCTATACGGCCAACCAGTTGATGCTTCCCGTACGTTTCGTCTTGGGCGAGCTGTATATGTGGAATCAGGATTTCCAGAAGGCAGCCCAGGTATATTATGACCTGATTTATTGGAATCAGTTGTATGTATCGTCAAGTTATGTGAATTCATATAATGAAACCACTCTGTTGCCGGCCGGAGAGAATTGGACGAACCAATTCTCAGGATTTTCCTACTACGACATTCTGACTGCCATTCCGTTCACGGATGAATATACGGATAATTCTTCCGCTCTTTCGAAGATGTTCACCACCTCTTATGTGCTGGCGCCTTCGCAGGCTTTGATTGATATGTTCGACGACCAGTCGTATTCCATCAACACGAAACCGGTGACGGGAGACCTGCGTGGGGCTTACGGAACTTATTATGATAAGGAAGAGACCGTGGATGGCAGCGAGACGGAACGCCCGTATGTGGATAAGTACAACTATATGCAAAAGAATGAAAATGCTTATGTGGTACTTTGTCGTACCGCTTTGGTTTACCTGCGTTATGCCGAGGCCGTCAATCGCTTGGGGAAACCCAAACTCGCTTTTTATGGTGTGCTGAAATACGGTTTGAGCAAGAACACTTTCGAAATCTACAACGACCTGTTGAAAGACGAACTTACGGGTGAGCCATGGATCGACTTCGGCCTTACCTCTTCCGGGGATATCGGGATGTTCGATGTCAATTCAGGGTTGCATGGCCGTGGGTGCGGCTCGCAAAATCTGGAGTTGGATCCTACTTTCGTCATCGAAGCCTGTGCTTCGTCGGCCGATACCTTGTTGCAGGTGGAAGACAAGCTGCTGACGGAGTATGCTTTGGAAACGTCATTGGAGGGCAACCGTTTCCACGACTTGATGCGCGTGGCCCGTTATCGGAACGATCCGTCTTGGTTGGCAGATAAGGTGGCTGCCAAGTTTCCCGAAGGAGAGCGCGAGGCCATCCGGGCCAAGTTGCTCAACCGGCAGAACTGGTATCTGCCTACGACTGTAGAATTCGGTGAGAAATAGGGAGGAGGTAAGATTGATAAAAGGAATAAAAATGAAAGGAAAAGTGAGGACCGTGAGATGCAAAGCTTTCGGTTGTCCTTTTCCTTTTTTGAATAATAAATGTTTCGCGTGCGAATATTAGAGTCCGTTCTGTGCATAGTGTGGTTTACTTGGGGGATAGTCCGAAAGGTAATAAAGTTCAGTTGGTAAGATTTGATTAGAGTTCATAGGATTTGTTGTATTCTTCATAGCAAATTTAGTCAATGGTTATATATTGTTTGTGAGTTACGAATTCAAGGCTGACTTAAATTTATTTCGAGTTTAGCCTTATTTTTGAGGTAATAAGTGAAAGAATAGTGCTGAAATGCTATTCTTTGTCGATATAATTCTATGTTTGCTTTTTGCTAAACACTTATCTTTGCAAATAAGGACTTAATTTCTTTAGTAATAATCTAACAATAATAACTATGAAGGCAAGAACTTTAACAGTATGGATGACAGGACTATTGTTATCTGCTTCTTTCACATCAAACGCGCAGAATGTACCTGTGGCAACAGGGCGATATACTCCCGATTGGGACAATCTGGCGCAGTGGGAATGTCCTGAATGGTTCCAAAACGTAAAATTCGGCATTTGGGCACATTGGGATCCGCAGAGCCAGGGGGCAGACGGAGATTGGTATGGTCGTGGAATGTATTTCAAAGGTGGTGGAAACTACAATTGGCATGTGAGCCACTTTGGTGATCCTTGTGTAGCCGGTACAGACTATGGTTACAAGGATTTGTGTAACGCCTGGAAGGCTGAAAAATGGGAGCCTGAATATCTTATCAGACTCTATTATGATATGGGGGCTCGGTATTTTTTTGCTATGGGGCAGCACCATGATAATTTCGACTGTTGGGATTCTCCCTACCAACCTTGGAACTCGGTGAATATCGGTCCTAAACGCGATGTGGTAGGAGAATGGGCTAAAGCATGTGAAAAGTATGATCTTCCTTTAGGTGTATCCATGCATGGTAGCCATGCTTGGCTTTGGTTTGAAATCGCCCAGCAATATGATGCCAATATGACGAAAGAAGATGGTAAGGGTAAATGGTGGGAAGGTTATGATCCACAAGATCTTTATGCCCAACGCCATACTCCCAGTAGAGGTTGGGAAGATGCGGGTACCATACACAGTCAATGGACGTGGGGTAACGGTGCTTCACAGCCCAGCGAAGAGTACAAGATGAAATTTCAAAACCGTGTATTGCAGTGTGTGAATGCCTATCACCCTGCCATGCTTTACTTTGATGATACAGTACTTCCTTTCTATGGTTGCGACGAGAGCGTAGGCCTTAATATTTTGGCTCATTCTTATAATACCGATCCGGAAATGGTGGTTACCGGCAAGGTCTTGGACTCTACGCATAAGGAAGCCATGTTGTGGGATATAGAACGTGGTATACCCGATCGCCCACAAGAAAAGCCTTGGCAAACTTGTACTTGTATCGGTGGATGGCATTATGGCGTGAAAGATTATAATGCCGGTTACAAGTCGGCTCAGCAGGTGGTAGATATGCTTGTTGACATTGTCAGCAAAAATGGTAACTTGTTGCTTTCTATTCCTCTAAAAGGAGATGGAACTCACGATGACAAGGAAATGCGTTTCATTGCTGAGATGACAGATTGGATGGAGCAAAACGGACGTTCAATTTATGGGACTCGTGTTTGGAAAACTTTTGGCGAGGGACCGTTGGTTGATGCAAGTAATCCTATCTATAACCAAGGGTTTAACGAAGGTATCAATTATTCTGCAAAAGATGTGCGTTACGTCATCAAACATGCCCGGACGGAACAGGATGTAGATACTGTCTTTGCTACCATTATGCGTTGGCCGGCAGAACGTACTTTCACGTTTGCTCACTTAGGACGTGCCAATGAATACTTCTCAGGTGAGATTGAAAGTATAGAATTGTTGGGACATGGTGCGGTTGAGCACGAACTTTCGATGGAGGGGCTTACAGTGCAGCTTCCGATAGAGAATACCAATGACATTGCTCCTGTGTTTGCCATAACTTTTAAACCTGGTACGGATAAGCCTATTTCATTGGCCGAGTTTATTGACTATTGTAAACCCCTTGTTGAAGGAGCCGACGGAAATCTGAAACCTGTCAACACAGGTAGTCCCAATGTCTCAGCTTTGTCTGATTTAGGATACTATGTAACTCAAGCGGAAAATAGCCTGGATGGTACTGTCGAAGAACAGGCTGCGGCTCTTGTTGTATTGCGTAAGGCTTTTCAAGCATATCTTAAAGCGTCAGTTACCGAAGCTGGCGCACCTCTTTATGCAGGTGATAATCTTACTGTAGAAATGCTCGTGGAGGCGGCAGACTTCAGTCGTACTCCGGATACTCGAAATGGTAAGCGTTTCGGTAAGCCGGCTAATTGGATTGTAACCAATTTCAATATACCTAATGGCAGTGAGGGGGTTAAGCAAGGACTCGATGCTTACGAAGGAACTGAGGCTTTGATGTTGGGAGTCTGGGATGACCGTACTAATGTAGACTATGACTGTGATCTTTCGCAGGCTGCCATACGTCGTACCGTGCATCTTACTCCCGGTACTTATTATTTCGGTGCTACTTTCAATGCCGTTTACCAGTTGTCTGACGAGGCTTATATGTATGCCTGCCCAGAGGCTGTCGAGGATTTACAGACTTCTGAGATTCCTGTTCGGGCCATTGCATGGGCACGTCTTAATACAGCACCAAATAATGGTAGTTGGTGGGGTATTACTTTTATTGTAGAAGAAGAGCAGGATGTGACATTGGGGTTTCAGGCTAATTTGATGATGGGTAGTGGCACACAGGAATTTCGTGCCACTCGTGTACAATTATGTCGTTACGATGAAAGTAAAATTGTGGCGGCTCGGGATGTGACGTTGCAATTACTTGATGAGCGTTCCAACTTTTCACGTCTTGATGGAAGCGTAACCACACGTTTTGCCACACCCAAGTACTGGCAGGTAGAGAACTTTAAAATCCCCAACGAGGCCGATGGCATAAAGAACGGAATAGACAACTATCCAGGATACAGTTGTCTTATGTTGGGAGTCTGGGATGACCGTAGTGGAAATCAGGAGGGCAACCTTTCCGATGCGCGTATCTACCGCAAGCTCCATCTTGATGCAGGTGTTTATACAATGCAAGCGGAGTATCAGACAAGTTATAGTATGAGTCCTGACGCCTATATGTTTGCTTCTACGAAACTTCTGGCCACGCATGACATTCCCGCCAAGTCGTTGGCAAGGCTTGCCATTAATAAGGCGGGCGTGGATGATGGGAAATGGTATTCTATTTCCTTTTCTATCAAAGAGTCTCAGGATGTTTATGTAGGTTGGCAAGCTAATTTGGAGGAGGGAAGTGAAACTCAGGAGTTTCGCGTGAAGGATATACGGATGCTTTACGAGCCTTGGCAAATCGAAGATGCTGTGATTGCTGTCAAAAACACACCTGCGGGTCAGGATACTCATTATTATAATCTGAAAGGGCAGCAGTTGAGTGATGCTCCACAGCATGGTCTCTATATCAAAAATGGTCGGAAAGTACTGAAATAATAAGAACCGAATTTATTATAAATCCTAATTTTAATAATTAAATACAATGAAAAAACAATTATTCTTATCTTTATTTTTGTTTGTGATCACATCATTATTGTGGGCACAAACGGATATGACGAATCGAATCGTCAATCCAGGGTTTGAAGATGGTGTCGAAGGTTGGTACATTCGTAAGGTTGGCCGTCAAACCAACGATGCGTTCGGCTTGAAGGAGGGAACTGCGTATGTGGAAAGTTGGCGTCCGGCAGGAGACAAGGCACAGGATGGTAGTCTTGAACAGGTACTTACCAAACTACCTGCAGGTACTTATACAGTGACTGTTGCTGCACAAAATATTCAGCAAAATACTCCGGATGTTGTTCAAACCGGTGTGTGGGTTTATGCTAACGAAAATAAGACAGAAGTTGGCCTACCGGGTGAATACAGTGTAACGGCCACCACAGTAGACGGTACACTGGAAATCGGTTTCCTGATAAAAGGAGCTACTGGAAATTATGTATGTGTAGACAATTTCCGCCTTACACATGAGGAGCCTACCGAAGAAACTTATGCTGTGTTCCGTGAAGAAATGGGCAAGCTTCTTGCTGAAGCAGAGAAAATAGACGAACAACTTAGTACTCCAGAGCAAAAAGCGCTTAATGAGGCGGTGGCTACTGCAAAAGCTATCTTGGCACAATCCTCTTGGGAAGGTATTATCGAAGCTTATACAGCTTTGGATAATGCTATTTTTAATTATCGTTTCTCGCTGGCTTCTCCAGATAAACCAATGGATGTCACCTCTTATATGACTAATCCAGGCTTTGAGGATAGTACTGTGGGATGGATTAACGGGGGCTTTAATTCTCAGAACAATGACGCATTTGGACTGAAAGTGGGCGATTACTATTGTGAGTTCTGGGGATTGGTGACGGATACAGATATTCATCAGGATGTGGAATTGCCGAATGGGGACTACCGTCTTACGATGGTAGGGCAGAACATAGACCAAGGCAATGTGAATGTGCCTCAACAGGGAGCCTACGTTTATGCTAATAATGTAGAGAAGCTCGTGAACGTGCCGGGTATATATTCTCTCGATTTCGTCGTCGTGGATAATAAAGCTCAGATAGGGCTTTACACGCGCAATTGTACAGGTAATTATGTGTGTCTGGATGATTTCCATCTCTATTATGTGGGGTTTGATGAAACAGCTCAGAAGGAAACTCTCCAACAGTTGATAAACGAAGGGGAGGCTTTGATGGTATCCCATCAGCATAAGGACAGTCTGGCTGCCCTTACGAAAGCAGTGAAGGATGCCAAGGAAGTGACAGAGGTAAAGGAAATCGCGGCTTGTGCATTGGCATTGACAACGGCTATTAAGGCTTCGGAAACTAGTGTGGCCGACTATAAAGTGTTGGAGGGGGCTATCAAGGAAGCCGAGGTGCTTGCCAACGAAGGTGTAGGCAGTAATGGGGCTACAGAGTTCCAACAGGCTATTGATGAAGCTAAGTCTGTATATAATACTGCTGTCGCACTCAAGGCAGAAATAGACTTGATGGTCAAGGAGTTGGCGCAAGCCGGTGTGTTGTATTGTGCTGCTAATCCTTCTGGCGAAGTTCCTATTGTGAAGACTTATGACTTTATCCCCCGTGGGGCCACGGGAGCGCTTGGGCGTTTGACTGTGACAGGCCTAAAGGAAAATGATCTTAAATATCAGGGCTTTTGTTGGGCAACTCATAAGAATCCGACTTTGTCTGATGATTATGTGGCCGAAGGGGAACAGTTGTTTGACTATCCGGGGCTTATTTATATTATGGAACCGTTGCAACCTGCTACGGTATACTATGTACGCGCTTTTGCGATGACGAAAGACAATGCTGTAGGCTACGGTGAAGTACGTAAGATTATTACCCTTCCTATGGGACAATGCACGTGGTCGTATGCCAATAACGGTGAAGCAGCCGACAATGAACGCCTCAACGCGGCTTGTGCTGGTGCAATGGATTACTACAATAACTGGACAAGCATTCAGGGGTACCATATTAGCGTGAGCTATGACGCGGGGGATGGTTCGGCTCACGGTAGCTATGGAGGTTGGATTACTGTGGGGCCTAATGCAGGTTATCAACGTATTGGGACCTTGATGCACGAGGCCAATCATGGTATTGGTGTTGGTCAACATTGGCGTTGGGGATGGGAAGAGCTTAAAGCTTCTACTAAGTGGCAAGGCCTTCGTCCCACAAAAACACCCAAAATAGAGCCAGGTATTTGGTGGCAGGGTGACCAAGCTAATTTGGTTGTGGATTTCCTGACCAATGGGCAAGATTTATGCAATGGTGACGGGGCACACATGGGGCCTTTCGGTATCAATGGATCCGGGACGGAGTTTCGCTTGCTTTATATTGCCAACGCGTTGCAGACTCAAGGCTTAGGCGAAGACGGGTTGCCGCCTACTGGAGGTTCTCCCACACCTTATTACACCATCGAGAGCGAGGATACCACGAAGTATTATATTACGAACGAGGATGAGGCTTACGGACGTGCCACGGCTTACCTCACTGAAACGTCCGACGGTCAGTTGGTCTACCGCACCATTTCGTCAGTGGAAGTGGTGGAAGACGATGCTTTCGCATGGCATCTTATCTTCCAGCCCCAGACATGTTACTATTTGTTGCGTAATGCCAAGTCCGGCAAGTATTTCACGTTCAGGAGCGGTAGTATCAGGACGGCCGAGGTGGCAGAGCCAGCCGGACAAGAGAGCTTCCACCTGATGAGAGGGCGTGTGCCCGTCATTTTAGGGGCTGGTGACCAGACGGTGAATACCAAAGGGTATTGGATTTGCGAGGGCAAGCGTAACGTGGAGACTCCTCCTGCATTGCAGGCCAATGGAGAAGGGGGTACTATTACCGTCGCCAACCAAGACTTCACTAATTCGGCTACGAGCCAGCGTTGGGTGTTCCTCACGGCGGATCAAGTACGTCTTGCTGATGAGGGCAAAATCGCCGTGGACAAGGAAAAGTTGCGCCGTTACGTTGCCGGGGCTAAAGAGATGTCCAAAGTTCCGCACCACGACGTGTCGAGTGATGCTTCAGCCTCTTTTACGTCTTTGGTAAACAAGACGGAAGCATCTATTGACCATTTGACTTCTGCCGCGGAAGTAGTTTCCTCAATTGATGCGATGTATGCAGGCATTACGACGTTTATGGTCGGCACGGCCCTTGACGGGATGTCTGCTTACGACCTCACCTTTTTGATAGACAATGCCGGTATGGAAAGCTTCGAGGGTTGGACTTGCGAGCAATCCGACGATCTCAATTTCACGAACGGTGTGTGCGAGGTCGCATCGACCTTTGACCTCTATCAGACGTTGTCCCAGATGCCAAAAGGTGTGTATAGTGCCGTGGTGCAGGGCTTTGAGCGACCGGGGGCTTACTCTCAGGTCGGCAAGGACTACATGTCTGGCGAAGACAATGTGTCGGCTATCGTTTATTTGTATAATAAATCTTCGAAACTTCAAAATATAATGGCTGGCGGTCAAAAGAGGAAGTTGGGTACGGCTTCCCAAGTCTATACGCAAGGACTGTATATTCCCAATAATGTAGCGTCTGCTGTCGACTATATGGAGCAGCAACTTTACGAAAATAAGGTAGTGGTCGAGGTCAAGAGGGATACGGACATAAAGTTAGGTTTGAAGAACAACAACAGCGTTTCTTCCGACTGGACTGTGTTTGACAATTTCAAGTTGTCCTACTATGGCACGGACGTGACGGTGGATGATGTGACAGGAATTGACGGGGTGGAACAGGAACCGGATGCGGGAATTCGACAAGGAATCTATGACCTTTCCGGCCGTGCCATCGCGAATCCTACCCGTCCGGGAATCTATATAGTGAATGGTAAGAAGGTTGTGATACATTGACAAGGATAACATACCAAAAACATTTCGGGGATGTCAGAACGGCATCCCCGGTTTTGTGATGGAGAAGATGGTGTATCTCATGAGGTCAATGTTTGTCGGCGTTGACTGTGTGAAGATGACTTGTAACGTACGGATTTGGGGTGACTTTGGCACAGTAAATGTCCCTCCCAAGAGTTTTCGGGAAAGTCCTTTCATTTTTCAGGTTGTACGGTATGTGCTTGTCATATAGTGATTTATGGTCTGAAAGATATTTCGGGCATCTTTCAGCCGTCTTTCCTTGCAGGAAATGGTAAAAAGTTCTGCGCCGAACGATTTTTCAATCTCAGCCGAACGGTTTTCTGTTCTGCGCCAAACGGAATGAAGTATGACTGAAAGATGCCCGAAATATCTTTCAGCGTGTAACATCAATATTATGAACGGTTTACCATGCGTCCTGAAAGATGAAGGCTCTTTTTGCGAAATTCCTGTGTGGGAGATATGTCCGGCCTCCACGAAGGGCAACGTTCCCCACTGATTATCTGCTCTCTCGGGCACTTTGGGGAGCAGTATCATCTATTTCGGATTTACAATGTCAGAATAGTGCTAAAGTGCTATTTTAGGCTGATATAATTCTATATTTTTTTTTGTCAATCATCTATTTTTGCAAAAAACATTTGATTCCTTTTATAATCAGGCTATAATGATGAGGGTGGAAATTTTGAGAATGTCAGTTTTGTGGCTGTTGTTTTTTGTTCTTTTTGTGGCAAAATCGCAAAACGTACCTGTTGTCATGGGGCAATATATGGGGTGGGACAATCTGCCGCCATAAGAGAGCCCTGAATGGTTCAAGAATATGAAAATAGGCCTTTGGTGGCATTGGGCTTCTTGAAGCAATAAAACGAGTAAATTATCATATTTTTAATCTTTTAAATTAACCGTAATGAAAAAACAATTCTTTCTATTTCTTTTCCTTTGTGCGGCCGCATCTTTGTGGGCACAGACGGATATGACAGATCGAATCGTCAATCCAGGGTTTGAAGATGAAATCAATGGATGGGAGATTCGCAAGATGAGCCGTCAGGGTAATAATGAATTCCCTTTGAAAGTGGGCGATTATTACGTAGAGACATGGAGTGGAGCCGGAAGCAGGGTGGCAGACGGCAGTGTAGACCAAGTAATCCATAACTTGCCGGCAGGGACTTACACAGTAAGTGTGGCAGCGCAGAACATCCAACAGAATGATGCACAAGCCAAGCAGACAGGGGTATGGGTGTATGCCAATGATGACAAAACAGAAGTGAATCTGCCTGATAAGTATGAAGTGAAGACCACGACGGTAGATGGTACATTGGAGTTCGGGCTCCTTGTGCAAGGAGCAACCGGAAACTATGTATGTGTCGATGATTTCCACCTTACTCTTGAGGAACCTACGGAAGAGACTTATGCTATCTTTCGTGAAGAAGTAGGTAAACTTGTTACGGAAGCCGAAGGTATTAACAAGCATCTTGATACACCTGAGCAGAAAGCGCTTGATGCCGCTTTGGCCGATGGAAAGTCTGTGGTGGACGGAACTTCGACTGAAGATGTGACAAAAGTATATGCTGCGTTGAAGGCGGCGATTTATAATTACAGACTTTCGTTGACTTCACCGGAAGAACCGTTGGAACTCACTTCAAATATGCTAAGTCCTGGGTTTGAAGACAATAGCAAGGGATGGGTTTGTAATGGCTTCAGTCCGCAGAGTAATGATGCCTTTGAATTGAAGGAAGGTACTTATTATTGTGAAATCTGGAGTGGTTGGGGGAATGTGGCTGACGGCGACATCCATCAAATAGTAGAATTACCCAATGGGAACTACCAGCTCACTGTTTTGGCACAGAATATACAGGAAAGTAACAAGGCAATCCCACAGAAAGGAGCCTATGTTTATGCGAACAATGCGCGGAAGGAATTGAGTCTGACCGGTAAATATACGCTTGACTTTGTCGTGGTGGATAATCAGGCTAAAATAGGAGTGAATACAATTGGATGTACTGGTAATAAAGTGAGCATTGATGATTTCCATATTTATTATACGGGGTTTGACGATGATGCGCAGTTTGCAGAGTTTCGCCAAATGATACAAGAAGGAGAAGCGCTGTTGGAGTCTCCACAGCATGCTGATAGTCTTGCCATGCTTGCCAAAGCTGTAGAAGAGGCCAAGGCTGTGACTAAAACCGAAGATATTGCGGACAAGGCTAATATTCTTCGTAAAGCTATTACGGCTTCACAGGTTAGTGTGGGGGATTATGTATTGTTCTTGGAAGCCATACAAAGGTCTGAGCAGGTGCTTGCCGAAGGGTTGCCTAATGGGAACAATGAGCTGAAAGCGGTTATTGACAAAGCCAATGGGCTTTATAAGACGGCTAAAAGTACGAGGGAAGAAATCGACGAGATTTCCAAAGAACTGTCCCATGCCGAACTCCTGTATTATGTGGCTAATCCTTCCGGAGATGTGCCAGGTGTCGAGACTTCAAGTTTTATTCCCCGTGGTGCGGTCGGGGCTTTAGGACGTGTTACGGTAAATGGCATATCGGAAAAAGATATTAAGTTGCAGGGTTACTGTTGGGCCACTCACAAGGAACCGACTTTATCCGACAATTATGTCACCGATGGCGCACAACTGTTAAACTATCCCGGTCTTATTTATATTATGGAACCGTTGCAGCCTGCCACGGTGTACTATGTACGCGCTTTTGCCATGACACAGGGCAATGCCGTGGGATACGGTGAAGTACGTAAAATCATAACGCTTCCCATGGGGAATTGTACATGGAGTTACGCCAACAATGGCGAACAGGCCGATAACGAACGGATTAGTAAGGCATGTCGCGAGGCTATGGATTATTATAATAATTGGACGAGTATACGGGATTACGGAATTACTGTGTCGTTTGGTGCCGGTACCCCGACAGCTGAATGTAGTTATGGCGGTTGGATGTCAGTAGGACCTAATCCTGCATACCAACGTACGGGAACGGTGATGCACGAATCCAATCATGGTGTAGGAGTTGGTCAACATTGGCGTTGGAGTTGGGAAGAGCTTAAGGCTTCTACTAAATGGCAAGGGCTATATCCCACTAAAATGCCTAAAATTCAGTCGGGTGTATACTGGCAAGGTGACTTGGCCAACCTTATTGTGGAGTTTTTGACCAACGGACAGGATTTGTGTAATGGCGATGGTATGCACATGGGGCCTTTCGGTATCAACGGTGCCGGGGCGGACAATGGCACGCGTCTGCTTTATATCGCCAATGCCTTGCAGACACATGGACTTGGTGTAGACGGTCTGCCCCCTTCCGGTGGTTCGCCCTCTCCTTATTATATATTCGAGAGCGAGGATGATGTTAAATATTACATCACGAACGAAGATGAGGCTTGTGGACGAGGGACAGCCTATTTGACTGAGAATGCAGACGGTACATTGGCCTATTGTACTGTTTCTACGGATGAATTGGTGGGTGACGATGCATTCGCATGGCATCTTGTCTTCCAACCTCAAACATGTTATTATTTGTTGCGTAATGCCAAGTCCGGCAAGTACTTTACTTTCAAGAGTGGCAGTATCAAGACGGCAGAAGTGGCCGAACCTGGGGAACAAGAAAGTTTTCATTTGATGAGGGGGCGCGTACCTGTCATTTTAGGTGTGGGGAATCAGACCTTGAATACCAAAGGCTACTGGATATGCGAAGGCAAACGTAACATGGAGACTCCTCCTGCATTGCAGGCAGAAACAGATGGAAACACAAAAACAGCTTCTACACAAGATTTCAGCAATGCAGCTACCAGCCAACGGTGGATAATCCTTACGGCAGACCAGATACGTCTTGTGGATGAAAGTAAGGTGACTTTGAATCGTGAGAAGTTACGTCGTTACGTTATTGGGGCTAAAGAGATGGTGAAAATCCCACATCATGATGCTACGGATGACGCAACCGGCATCTTTATGGCTTTGACCAATAGGATGGAGTCGTCTGTGGATAACTTGGCAACTGTGCAAGACTTGGAAAATGCCATTTGTGAGATGTATACGGGCATTATCTCGTTTATGTCAAATACTGTACTTGACAACCTGTCGGCTTACGACCTCTCTTTCTTAGTTGACAATTCCGGTATGGAAACTCTCGACGGTTGGGATTGTTCCCAGGCTGACGTGCTCCTTTTCACGAATGGGTTATGTAATACTTCGTCAACGTTTGACCTTTATCAAACGTTGAAGCAGATGCCCAAAGGGGTATATCGTGCCGGTGTACAAGGGTTTGAACGTCCTGGTACTTATTCCCAAGTAGGTAAGGATTATGTTTCCGGTATAAACAATGTGTCTACATCTATTTATTTGTATAACAGGTCTTCCAAGATCCACAATATAATGGTGGGAGGACAAGAGAAGAAGTTGGGAACGTCTTCTCAAGTCTATACTCAGGGTTTGTATATACCCAACAATGTGGCCTCGGCTTCCGACTATATGGAGGAACAGCTTTACGACAATACGCTTGTGGTTGAAGTCAAGAGGGATGCAGAGGATATCAAGTTGGGATTGAAAAACACAAAGGCGGTTTCTTCCGATTGGGTGGTATTCGATAATTTCAGCCTTTCCTATTATGGAAGTAACGTGAGCGTAGATGATGTGACAGGTATCAATGATGTGAAGGTAGATACTACAGTTGTGGAAAGACAGGGAGTCTATGACCTTTCCGGCCGTGCCATCGCGAATCCTACCCGTCCGGGCATTTATATAGTGAACGGTAAGAAAATTGTGATACATTGACAAGGATAACATATCAAAAACATTTCGGGGATGCCTGTAGCGGCATCCCCGGTTTTGTGGTGGAGAAGTAGACGGTTCATTCCCTGTGGGCTTCTTTTATTTCCATGGCCGTTCCACCACTGGCTTGTAATTGGATATTGAGGATTTGACCTCCTTTGATGACCTTTTGTTTGATGGCTACCTTAGTACGCGTATCTAAATGAGGGTCGTCCTCGTATAATGTCACCATATACCTTTTTCCACGTTGGAGGAATTCTGTGGATAGGGAGAGCTTCCGGGCTTCCAGTCCGTTCATTACGCCCACGAACCATTTCTCTCCGCTGCGTCGTGCCATGGCAATGTATTCGCCCGGTTCTCCGTCTATCGGGTAGGTCTCGTCCCATGTGGTCGGTACGTTTTTCCAAAATTCCAGTTCTTTTTCGCCTTGATACAGCGACGGAGTATCGTACCAATAGAGGAATGTGACGGGGCTGTAGTAGACGACGGGCATGGCCAGTTGATGTGCGTGCGTGTTCTTCACCCTCGCGTTGAAGTAGCAAGGGGTGTAGTCGGCCGGACCGCAAAGGAAGCGGGTGAACGGCAGGATGGTGTTGTGGCGTGCGTCCGGCATGGTCTCGTTGCCGGCGATGCCTTCCTGCGTCATCAGGTGGGGCAGGGTACGGCTCACGCCCGTGGGGCGGTATTCGTCGTGTATGTCCACCATGATGCCGTAGTCGGCGCATTGGCGTACGGCTTTGTGCAGCCAGATGGTCCAGAATTGGTTGCCCACTTGCACAAAACCGAACTTGATGCCTTTTATGCCCCATTCTTTATAAAGAGGCAGCAGCCGGTCTATTTGTTGGACGAGGGCACGTTGGTTGACGTAAAGCCATACGCCGATGCCTTTCGTGGAGGCGTAGTCGCAGATGGCCTTGATGTCCAGGTCTTTGCTTTCGGATATACGGGTCGCGTCGCTCTCCATCTTCATTTCCGGCCCGTACCACCCGGCATCCAGATGGATGTATTGCAGTCCGCGTTCGGCGGCGAAGTCCACGGCGGCCAGTGCTTCTTTCTGCGAGAGTCCGCTACGGAATGTCTTTCCCGGCCTGATCCAAGACAAGTCCCCTTGCAGGACATTCGGTTCGTTCAGGTTCAGGTAGATGAAGTTGTGGGCTATCAGGTCCACGGGGCGTTCCGCTGCCATGATGACGCGCCACGGCGTGTCGTAGGGCGTGATGATGTCGGCACAGTCGTACATGGAGGTTTTCAGCGTGTGAGCCTTCCCGGAAGCGAGGGCGAACTTGGTGCGTACGTAATCCACCATACGGGCTTCTCCGAGGGAGACTGTCAGGCCGTTCCCCAGTTTCATCGTCAGGGGGCGTTCGCTTTCGCCTTCCCAGCCCTCTAACGGAAGCAGGGAGACGGGAGCCTGTGCCCACGGCTCGTGCCAGGCCATGGTGCCCTCCGGCATGGCAAATTCGGTGAGCTCGTCTGTAATGTGCAGGAACAGCCCGTTGCTGGTGGCTGGGAAATGATAACGGAAAGCCACTCCTTCGTTGTAAGCCCGCACTTCCACGTTCATGAAATAAGTGCGTGAACGGTCGTAACCGCCTGTCACTTCGCTTGCTGGTGCTTCCCCTTTTCTGAATTTGATTTGCAGGCTGCGGTAGCGGTCCGGGATTTCTTTGCGTTCGCCGTATAAGGGTTGCCATGTTCCGTCGTGCGAGGCCGAGTCTGCCCCGATGAATGTCAGGTTGTCCCTCCAGTTCCTACAGGCGTCATTTTCGATACCCAACGCGCTCTCCAAGAGTTTGTTTTCGATTTCCACACCCAGTTCCGAACGGCGGACAATCTCTTTGCCTTTATAAGATAAGGTGTAGTACATCCGTGTTTTGCCTTCCGGCTCTTCCTGCGTGAAAGTGAACACATAGTTGCGGTCGGGTGACGACACTTGGAACGTGTGGGGCGAGGCCCATCCGGTGACGGCCCACCATGCCATACATAGGGATATGAACTGTTTTTTCATTATGGATAAATTTGTAGTTTAAAATATGCTTCTACTTCTATATACGATTGAAAAGGACGTTTAACGTACTCCGAGAGAAAATTTTTATGCGTGGTGTGCGTAAATAGGGCTTTTCAATCGTATTAGACTATAGAGACATCAAATCATAAGCATATACAGATGAAGAAAATCGTAGTTTGTGTGGGAGGTTTCCTGTTGGGCCTTTCCTTATGGGGGCAGCGCGTCAACCATCCGGCGTTGCTCTTCACGAAAGAACGGGTGGAAGCGGCCAAGGCACGTGTACAGTCGGACACTTGCATGGCCCGTTGTTGGGCGGACATCCGTAAGGTGGCCGATGCCGCATTGGAGAAAAACGACCTCAACCGGTCGGATTATCTGGCTCTGGCTTATCTGATGACGGACGACCGCCGGTATGCCGACCGTTTGAAATCCATTTTGCAATCGGTCACGCAGGCCAGGACTTGGGGAAGCGAGGAGATGCTGTCGCGTAAGCCGGTGTGGCGTGCCGATTTGGGACTTTCCCATAAATGCCTGATGGCCGCGTTGGCTTACGATGCCATTTATGAGACCTTGTCGTCCCGTGAACGGAAGGAACTGGCCGAAGATTTACTCCGTCTCGGTGTGGAACCTTCGTTGGGCGACTGGGTGTTGGAGCCTACCCGTATCCATTCCCTGAACTCCATGGGGCATAACTGGTGGACTTCGTGCGTGTACAACGGCGGAATGCTGGCCATGGCTTTACAAAATGAGTTGCCCGAAGCCATCGAATGGGTGGAGACGCTGAACGAGGCCATGCCGGAGTGGTTCGGTTTTGCCGGTGACGTGTTGCAAGCCAAGATAAAATCTTTCGACGAAGCCGGTGGTATGTATGAGAGTCTGAACTATGCCAATTTCGGTATCCAAGAGGCTTTGCAATACCGGATAGCCTGGCAGAACACCCATCCGGGGCGGAAGGCTCCGGAACTGCTCCAGTTGGAGCGTTTGCCCGACTATTTCGTACAAGTGTGCTATCCGCGTACGGGCATATTGTATAACTTGAATTTCGGAGACAGCCATAAGAACGTGACGGCAGAATCGAGCATGATGCTGTTGTATGCGTTAGGCATACGGCGACCGGAAATCCTGTGGTACATCAACCAGGTACAGGAGGGGCAACATCGCGACGGCTATTTCCGTAACCGCCCGATGGGATTCCTCTATACGCCGGATTGCAGTAAGGCACCCGCCGTGCCGGACGTGGCTACTTCGTGCCTGTTTGCCGATTTTGGCTGGGCCGTGATGCGCGATTCTTGGAAAAAGGACGCGGCGATGCTGGCCGTGAAGAGCGGACAGACGTGGAATCACTCGCATGCCGATGCCAATTCGTTCATCTTGTTTTATAAAGGCGTGGATATACTGAAAGACGCAGGCAACTGTTGGTATTCCAATCCTGCCTACAGGAACTACTTCTTCCAAAGCCAGGCGCACAATGTGGTGTTGTTCAATGGGGAAGGACAGTCGCGCGAACAGCAGTATCAGGGTTCTTATTTGCGTGGAAGCCTGCATTGCCTGATGGATAACGGGAAGATGAAATATGTGTTGGCTAACGGTACGGGGCCGATGTCGGACAAGTTCAGCCGGAACTTCCGCCATTTCCTGTGGATGGACAAGGTGATTTACATGATAGACGACATAGCTGCCCATAAGCCCGGGCATTTCGAATGGCTTTGGCACTATAACGGTAAGGCCGTGAAGCGGGGAGCCGACGTGACGGTGACTTCCGACAGCGCTTCTGTGGTCATCCGTCCGTTGTATCCCCGTCTGCTGGCCTTATCCGATTTCGTACATGACTATCCCGACGATTTGTATTGGGAAGTGAAAAAGGGACCGACCGAGGATTTGAAGGGTGAGGAAGAATACTATTCGTTCCATCTGCCCGGCGAGCATAAGCGTGTCAAAGGACTGACGGCCGTCATCCTGAAGGATTCGCCCGACGATAAGGATTTGCCGATGATGGAACGTACGGAAGGAAAAGACTGGATAGGGTTGAAAGTGCGTCGGAACGGAAAGGTCACGGACATTTATATCAACCAGTTGGCCGACGGACGGCTGATGCACAGCAATTCATGGATTACGGCCGACGGATGGACTACGGATGCCTACATGTTTGCCGTGACGTATGACGAAGGTACGGATCCGGCAAAGGCTTCGGAGATGTTCGTTTGTTACGGCAGCGCATTGCGCCGGGGCGAGGTGTCTTATTATTCATCCTTGTCCAAACTCTTTGTCATGCAACGCCGGGAAGGCAAAAAACTGGATTTGCGGGTGGAGGGGCAACCCCATATCCGGGCTGCTTTCCGTCAGCCGTCTTGTCCGGCGGAACTGGAAGTGAACGGGCAAAGGCAGAAAGCGGTCTACGAAAACGGGAATGTCATTTTGAAGAGTAAACTATAAAATTGCAATACGATAAAAAGACATGAAGAAGGGAATAATTATCAGCCTGTTTTGGGGAATGGGCATGGCTACAGGAATGGCACAGTCTGTTTATCCCGGTATCTGTGAGAGGCAATTTCGTGTCTCGGTGCAGGTTCCCCTGGCTGCCGAATCGTTCGATTTGCAGGACGTGCGCCTGTTGCCCGGACGTTTTCGTGACAACATGATGCGGGACTCGGCATGGATGGTCTCCATCGGGGCCGATCGGCTGCTGCATGGTTTCCGGACGACCGCAGGGGTATTTGCCGGACGTGAGGGAGGATACATGACGGTGAAGAAACTCGGCGGATGGGAGTCCTTGGATTGTGAACTTCGCGGGCATACGACGGGTCACATGCTTTCGGCTTTGGCTTTGATGTATGCAGCCACGGGGAGCGATGTTTTCAAGATGAAGGGGGACAGCCTTGTGGCCGGACTGGTGGAAGTACAGGCTGCGGGGACGGGCGGTTATCTGAGTGCTTATCCCGAAGAGCTCATCAACCGGAATATCCGGGGGGAGAGTGTTTGGGCACCTTGGTACACGTTGCACAAATTGTTTTCCGGCTTGATAGACCAATACCTGTATGCCGGGAATGCGCAGGCATTGGACGTGGTGCGGAAAATGGGAGACTGGGCTTATGGGAAACTTCGGCCGTTGCCGGAAGAGACGCGCCGCAAGATGATTCGTAATGAGTTCGGAGGCATCAACGAGTCTTTCTACAACCTGTATGCCTTGACGGGAGATGAACGTTACCGTTGGTTGGCCGGTTTCTTTTATCATAATGATGTAATAGACCCGTTGAAAGAACAACGGGATGATTTGGGGACGAAACATACCAATACATTCATTCCGAAAGTATTGGCTGAGGCGCGTAATTATGAGTTGACGGGAGATGGAGACAGCAAGGCTTTGAGTGAATTCTTCTGGCATACGATGATAGGCCGCCACACCTTTGCTCCCGGATGTAGCAGCGACAAGGAACATTATTTCGATCCGGACGAATTTTCCAAGCATATCAGCGGTTACACGGGCGAAACCTGTTGTACTTATAATATGTTGAAGTTGAGCCGCCATCTGTTTTGTTGGGAGGCTTCTCCCGAGGTGGCCGATTATTATGAGCGTGCCTTGTACAATCATATCTTGGGGCAGCAAGACCCTGCGACGGGAATGGTATCTTATTTCTTGCCTTTGCAGTCCGGCACGCACAAGGTGTACAGCACGCCGGAGAATTCTTTCTGGTGTTGCGTGGGCAGCGGTTTCGAGAGCCATGCCAAATATGCCGAAAGCATTTATTATCGTGGGGAAGACTGCCTGTATGTCAATTTGTTCATTCCGTCCGAATTGGCGTGGAAAGAAAAAGGGTTGAATTTGCGTCAGGAGACCCGTTTCCCGGAAGAGGAAACCACTCGCTTGACCTTGGCGTTGGAGACTCCCCGTAGGTTGGCTGTGAAACTCCGTTATCCGTCGTGGAGCGGCCGTCCTACGGTCAGGGTAAACGGGAAATCCGTACGGGTGAAACAGCACCCCCGTTCTTACATCACGTTGGACCGGCGTTGGGAAGACGGCGACCGTATAGAAGTGACTTATCCCATGCGCCTTGCGATGGAACGCATGCCGGACAATCCCCGTAAGGGCGCGTTGCTTTACGGACCGGTCGTATTGGCCGGTGTCTTAGGTACGGAAGGAATGCAACCGCCTGCTCCGTATTCCAATCCTTTGCGGTACAATGATTACTATATTTACGATTACCATATCCCCCAAGGTTTGCCTTGCTCGTTGCCCTGGGATGACCGCCATCCGGAACGTGTGTTGAAACGTACGGGGAAAGGGTTGACTTTCGTCACGGAAAGCGGGGTACAGGTGCTTCCGCTGTATGATGTCCACCGTCAGCGGTATGTAGTGTATTGGGATTGTATGGAACAGTAATGAGCCAAGATAAAGTCCCGTTTGCCTTCCATTGGACATGCGGATGGCAAACGGGACTTTTCTTTTGTGTGTATTCTTAGGGTAAAATTTCTTTTGCTACTTCTTCTTTATCGAGTATGTTACCGTCTGTCCGGCTTTCACCTTGACCTTATCCTGCCAGTTCAGGAACGCATTGTCTCCTAACGGTAAAGCGGCTTCTTCTGCCCCTTCGGCAAAAAGAGTGACTTGTGCGTCGAACTTCGTGGGGTTCGTAATACGTAGGATGGTTTTCCTTTTGTCGCTTTTCATGATTTCCGCTTCGACGTGGTCGAAGACGTAGAGTTTACCGAGGTCGGTACGGACGTAAATTCCCGGGATTTCCAATGCCATCAGTGCTCCGTTCGTTTCGTTCCAACCCGTTTCCCAACCGTCGGCACGGGAGCCTCGCCGGTCGGAATCGCAGTACGTGAGCCGTTCGGTGATTTTACCATTCGGTTGGATGCCTTCGGCGTGGGCATGGATGATGTCGCGCAAGAGTTCGGCATACAACGTGTCGCCGGTGGTGCGGTAGAGTTTGAACAGCACGTCGCCCGACTGCGTGCAGAACCCCGGTGCCCCGTGTTTGTTTTGCGTACTGGCCCATACGGCACCTGTCAGGTTGGCACCCAGTTGGGCCAGCGGTGTATCTTCCGGTAAGCGATAATCGAAGGAAACCGTCCATGTGGCGCACAGATGAGCTGCGTCACGGGCTTGTTGCAGATATCCTGTTTCGCCCGTCGTTTCGTATAATGTGAATAGGGAAGTGGCCAGGGCGACAGCCGTTTCCGAGTCGGAATTTTGCAGGATGTCACCGCAACCGCCTGAGGTAAAGCCCACGATGGCAAACTGGCGGTAGAGTGCGCTTGCGGCCTGCCGGGCGATTTCCAAATATTCAGGGCAGTTGAAATAAACGGAGGCCAATGCCAGTCCGCCTATGGCCATGGCACCGCCGGTGGTGTTGTACACTGCTACTTTCCCGCTTTCCACGTGCAGGTAATTACCCCACGTGCCTTCATTTTTCCAAGTATTGACGAATGCGTCGGCCAACGAACGGACGTTCTTTTCCCATTCCGGACGGATGAAGTCCTTGTGTCCCATGCGCTCTAATAGGTTGAACTGTTTTACCATCCAATACAGTACGTCCCCGTTCCGGCGCGTCACCGCCACGCCCGGCACTACGGCTGCGGCATCGCGGTTGAGCACTGTGCCGTCCGGTTGCAGGATGTCATAGTAATATCCGCTTTTGCCTTTCGCCCGGGGCAGGGCGAAGTCGAAGGTGCGCGCCACGCGGCGCAGGTGCTCGTCGTCGCCGAGCGCGAGCATCGGATAAGTATTGATGAGGCCGCCAATCCACCCGTACGACATCCAGTCCGCCGTTTCGGGGCGGTAGAATTCCACGTTGTCTTTTTGGTAGTAGCGGAGGTCGATGTTTTTGTCCATAATGTCCAACACCCGGCTCATCGGTACTAAATTGCGCGGTGCGGCGCACCGGATGTGGCGTTTGCGCTCTTCCATGAAATGCCCGAGCAGGCAGGGTGCGTCCGTGCAGGGATAAACGAGGCGTGTGATGCGGATGACGATTTCGTCCCCTTCGCGCACCGTGATTCCCCGGTCCGGACTTTTGCTGAAGCCGATGAACTCCGGTTTCTTTTCGCGTACGCCCGGTGCGCTGATAACGAAAGAGGCCACGCTCCTGTCCGGCGTTTCTTCCACGATGAGTCCGTGGTCCAAGACTTGCCCGTCGCGTACGATACCTTGGTCTGTCAGCAGCAGGACACTCTCTTTCTTCTGCCGGTCGAGGAAAGCAATGGCCGGGGTGGCGGCGTTGCATACGCTGACCTCCAGACGGGAGGGGCTGCCGAAGTCGGGCGAAAGTTGGGGAATGGGATTGGAGGTTAAGGCCAAATCTGGGCGGTCGTAGTCCGAAGGGTCAAGTCCCGTGGCATAGTTGCGGTTTACGATACGCTGACGGTTTCCGTTGTACACAGAGGCCGGAATCATGACATAGTTGTCGCTTGTCCAATGATAACGGTCGAAAGCCACGGCAACTCCGGCATCCGTGAGATTTTTCAAAGCCTTGAACCGGAATACGAACAAGATTCCGTCCGTCACTTCGGTCTTCTCCACCGAGGTTCTCCAACAGGAGGACGTGTCGGTCAGTTGTTCGCAACTTTTGAGTTTCTCTTCATGGTAACGGCAATCCAACAGTCTTATTTCCTGATGTGCATTTGCCGTATCCGGCAACCAGTTCTGGGCTTGCAGGCTCATCGGGCAAAACAGTAAAATACTTCCCGTCCATAATTTATTTATCATACGAAATATGTGGTGTATAAAGATGAATGAATGTGTTTTGTATGCAAACTTATAGTATTGGAAAATGGAGGCAAAATAAATAAACGTTCTTTAAATGTTTGGCTGAAAAACGAAGCAATAATGTCAAAACGTGAAGCATTTGTTGTGTGAAAAGAAGCCGTTTCGGTCAATGAAACATGGCATTTCGTTCAATTTTATAGAGCCATTGTTTTATGTAGGCTTTATGCTTTATATTTGCATTGGCTTCGTGGTGCCGTCGGACTTTAATATGATTATGTTTTTAAATTGAATATTATGAATTTCTCTACAAAAAATCTAAGAAGAGAAGGTCTTTATGGGGTATGTGCCTTGATGATGACTCTGAATGTGGAAGCGGAAAGGTTACCAGAAATGCCGCTTAAGACAAGTCTCAATGGAGTTGAAGTGTCAGATATGGGACGGTTTATTCCAGGTTTGGGAGATTATACATTAGAGGGGAAAGCAAAAGTGGGACGTACCATCCGTATTGCTTTTTCTGGAGTTGAGTTTGAACCGACAGAAGACGGTGACGTACGTTTGGTACAGAAAGACGGGACGGTCTATGTTTTCCAAAATGGTCGGTTCGAGTCGTTGTCGTCTTCTCATCCGATGTATGAAGAAGGGAAAAATGTGGTGAAAAATCCCAGTTTTGAAATCGTGGCAGAAGATTATGGTAATGGGCGTTGGCGTCCTGCAGATTGGGAAACATGGAATGGTGGAATGCCAACTTGGGGTGGTGATGTGGGTAAGACTAACGTACGCGAAAATGCTGCATATCGTTCCGATGGGGTAAAGTCAATTATCATGCACAGCGAGTCGCGCTATTTGATGCAGGAACTTGCTGAAGCGGTTGTGGAACCGGGAGCTTATTATTGCCTTTCTTATGATTATTGGACTTCGGAGGGAGTAGGAAATGGAGGTTCTACATATCGTTTGATGTTTGGCACAGAAAGAAACACCGGTAATATATTGGATTTAAAAGGGCATACTACTGAGTTAAATGGAACGGCACGGTGCCATTTTGTGACTTCATTTCGTATGCCGGATGAATTACCTCAAAATTTATGGTTCTCTTTTTTTCGTGGCGAATCTAAGGTGGATTGGATTGATAACGTGAAACTTGTCAAAATCATGCCCGATGCGCAAGGTTTGTCTGGCCTGGATAATGCTACGTATGTAGAGGGGCAGGCTTATGCTCCGGAAAACTTGGCTTTGGAAGGTGATGATTATATGGATATGACAGGCCGGTTGGTTAATCCGTCCTTTGATGAGGGTACGAATGGTTGGGCGCTTACAGCGGATGGCGTACAAGTGAAAATCAGTACGGGGGAAAAAGGCGGTGTCATTAAGGGAGGACAGAACCATTTACAATTATGGAAGGGTAGCGGAGGCATTGATGGACGTTTTTATCAAGAGGTGAAAGACCTGCCTAATGGAAAATATACAGTAAGAGCTGCCATTTCCTCTTCATTCAATGGAACCGTAAAGTTGTATATGAACGATAGTGAGAAAAATCTGTCGGCTGGAGGAACCTGGGTAGAAGTTACAGGTGTGGTTTTCGATGGGAATCTTGAGTTGGGGCTTGATTTGGCAACAAGCGGAAGCCCGACCATAGACATGGATGATTTTACTTTATCTTTCCACGGTGCCGATAAGGAGAGTTATATGGCGGTATTGACCCGTCAAATGAAACAGGCGGTGGCTGATACTTTGGCAATGACGGAACACACGGGAGACCTTCCGGGTTATAATAATATCGAACAGTATCGTGAAGTAATGAAAGATGTGAATTTGTTGCCTTCCGATGCGGAGATATCAGAGGTAGAACGCATATTATCTGATTTGGCTTCGGCTATGGAAGAGTGGGAAAGTATTCAGATTGATTATTCCAGATTAAAGGACGCTGAGAAAAAATTAGAGAATGCAATCAATGCCTCCGACTATCCGGATAAGTCTTGTTTTCAGAGCTTAATAAATGAAATGAATGGAATGTATACCGGTGAGAAAGATGTACGTCCACAAATAGATGAGGTCTTGGATAAGGTAGATGAAGCTTTAGCGGAATTGGATGCTTATCGGGTTTTAGTGGAGTTGATTACGGATTTTAATACACGTATGGAGCAGACTCAATATCCGGGGCAAGAGGATTTGAAAATAGTGATAGAACAAGCCCGGGAAGTAGCAAAAGCACCGTTTGGTAAGGATCTGACAGAGGTCACTAAGAGGCTTCGTCAAGCATGGACTGCTTACTACGAATCACAATTCACAGAGAAACCGATAAAACAAACGGTCTCAGTTGTGGATACCAGTCTCGACGGGTCGGAAAAATTTGTTTTGCGTGTAGATGGTAAGCCGTTTTATATGACCAACGTACAGTTACGTACTGATAAGTTGCGCGGTTATGAAGGTTGGACGGAAGAGGCCATAGAGAAAGCTGTAAAGCAAGCGGCCGATGATCATTTCAATACATTGTCCATTCCTGTCTTTTGGCGAGAAATAGAACCGGAGAAAGATTGCTTCGACTGGACTATATTGGACCGTTATATGGGTTGGTGCCATAAGTATGGACTTAAAATGGAATTGCTGTGGTTTAGTTGGAGTAGCGGAGGGCGAGTTCAATATTTATGGAATCATAATGGACGCAAAGAACTTCGTACGCCTGATTATGTTTGTTCGCTTGATGGGAAGAGTGATTTTAATATGAAGCGAACAGAGTGGGAATATTCTTTGGATTGGAAAGATAAGGAGCTTATGGAAAGGGAAAAGTACGTATTGTCGAAAGTGATGGAACATGTGGCGCGCTGGGATATCCATAACGGTGGAGGACATACGGTTGTGGGGGTACAGTTAGGAAACGAAGCACGCTCTCATGGAAACAATATGGCTTCGGCTGCTGAGATAATTGATTATTATTCTTATGTAGGGGCCGCAGTAAAACAATCTGAATATGTGGTTTGGACTCGGCTGAATTGTGTGAGTTGGGAGACTTCTGGTAGGGTAGATGCTAATGAGAAGAAACGTGTGAACGGTGGTACGAACATTGATTTTGTCGGGGTAGATATCTATGGGGCAGATGCCGGTATGATAAAAGGAGATATGTGGGGATATTTGGGTAATAAGGGGAAGAATTTCCGGATGATTATGGAAATAGATGCCAAAGATGCCAATTCGCCGATTTACCAGATGGCGGCTTTGGCTGGAGACAAATCGTTTGATTATTACAATTTCTGTGTGGTGGACGGGAACGCCCTTTATTCTAACAATGGAATGGAACTTGTTGAACGAGCTCATATTGGTTTAGTGCGTCAACGTAATAAGATATTGAATTTGGCCAATCAGGATTTTGCGCTCAAATCCCATGGAAAAGGACTTTATGTGTATAACTATGCAGGTAAATCCACGGATTTGGAAAAAGGGTTGGATGGAATAGCCTATTTTCCCGGGACGGCTTCGTCGCAAGCTGTTGCTATTCGTCATACAAACGAGGACTATCTTTTGCTCAGTACGTCAACCGGAAATATCAATCTCCCTGCTTCAATGGATGGTTGGAAGGCGACCGCAGGATATATGAATGAAAATAATGAATGGGTGTCGGAGTCAGACGTGGAAATAATAAACCGGGTAATCAAGTTCACTGCTCCTGCTTGTGTAAAAGTCAGTAAGGAGGTAACGTCCATTCCTTTTGTTCATGTTGAATCTGTTGACATCCGTCCAGGAAGGGGAGGATTGCTGGTGAGAGCCGACCATACGATAGGTATATACAATTTAAAAGGTGAATTGGAAGTCAATGTGAATGCCAATGAAACTTATGTATGGGTCTCCTTGCCGTCAGGATATTATGTTGTCGAGAATCGGAAAATAATGGTACGATGAGGTTTTAATAGGATTTTGTTATGTTTTGCTATCGTGCTGGATAACTGTTCCCCGCTGTATGGAACCAGCGGGGGCAGTTCTTTTTTATCAGAATGAGGACATGGGCTTTTTGTGGTGTAGCAAACTTTTTAGGCCATGTTACATTACGTGTATTTCATGTCATATTTTGTATTTCTTTGCCGATAAAAACTCTATATTTGCAAACGTGTACGGAAAAATAAACTTTAAAGAATAACCGGAAAAACATGAATGGATCGAATCAAACATTTGCAGGAATGACCCGTTACCGTTGGGTCGTATGTTCCATGTTGTTCTTGGCTACGGCTATCAACTACATGGACCGTCAGGTCTTGTCGCTGACGTGGAAAGATTTTATTGCGCCTGAGTTCGGATGGAACGACACGGACTACGGTCTTATCACGGGCTGCTTCTCCATCGTCTATGCCATCGCCATGCTGGTCGTCGGCAAGTTTATCGACAAGGTGGGGGCGCGGCGCGGCTATTTGTGGGCCATCGGGCTGTGGTCGGCCGGGGCATGCCTCCATGCCTTCTGTGGGATTGCCACCAACGGACTGTTGGGCGGCGAGTGGTTGACAGGCTTCGAAGGGGCGCGGCAGAACCTGTCCACGTTGCAGACGGTGGCGGACGGCATGTGGACGGTGTCTACGGTCAGTGTCTGGCTCTTTCTGGCTGCCCGTTGCGTACTGGCCATCGGGGAGTCGGGAAACTTCCCGGCAGCCATTAAAATCACGGCGGAATATTTTCCGAAAAAAGACCGTGGGTTTGCCACCAGCGTGTTCAACAGCGGGGCACAGATTGGAGCCTTGCTCGCTCCTTTCGTCATACCTTTGTTGGCCCGTTGCTGGGGATGGGAGATGTCCTTCCTCTTGGTGGGTGCCGTGGGCTTCGTTTGGATGGGCGTTTGGGTGTATGTGTACGATGTCCCACAGAAGAGCAAGCATGTCAATGCAGCGGAACTGGCCTACATCGAACAGGATGCTGCCGTCGATGCTTCTTTGACCGAAAGGACGGAGGAAGTCAAGCCTACGAAGGGCATTAGCATCTGGAAGTGCCTGACCTACCGCCAGACGTGGGCTGTCGTGGCCGGGCGTTTCCTGCCCGACGGAGTGTGGTGGTTTTTCCTTTTCTGGGCACCGGCCTACGTGCATGACGTCTATGGCTATAGTTCGGATTCCACGACGGGAATGTTGCTCATCTTTACCCTTTATCTCATTTCGATGCTCTCCATCATTGGTGGCTACCTACCTACGTGGTTCGTGGGGCGTAAAGGGATGAACCCGTATGCCGGGCGCATGCGTGCCATGCTCATCTATGCTTTTTTCCCTTTGATAGGGTTGGTGGCGCAGCCTTTAGGCAGTTGGTCGTATTGGTTTCCCATCGTGATAATCGGCATCATAGGGGCGGCGCATCAGAGTTGGAGCGCGAATGTCTATTCCGTGGTGGGCGACATGTTCCCCAAGTCTGCCGTGGCCACGGTGACGGGCATCGGCGGCATGTCGGGCGGTATCGGTTGCCTGCTGTTCAACATGTGCTCCGGTATGCTGTTCACGTATTCAAAGGAAACACAGATGGAGTTTTTGGGCTTCCGGGGTATCGAAGCCGGTTATATGATAGTATTTATGGTAGCGTCGTTGGGATACCTGTTGAGTTGGGTGATTATCAAACTCTTGGTGCCGCGTTACCAACTGATTAAAGAATAGGAGACAAGAAACATGAAAGCATTTATGGATCAGGATTTCCTGCTCGGGACGGACACCGCGTGGGAACTGTATCACGGGCATGCCGAACGGCTGCCCATCATAGATTACCATTGCCACCTGGACCCGAAGATGGTGGCAGAGGACTACCGCTTCCGTTCCATTACGGAACTGTGGTTGGGCGGTGACCATTACAAGTGGCGTGCCATGCGTACCAACGGGGTGGACGAACGTTACATCACGGGCGACGCTTCGGACTGGGAGAAGTTTGAGAAGTGGGCGGAGACAGTACCCTATACTTTGCGCAACCCGTTGTACCATTGGACGCATTTGGAACTGCATACGGCTTTCGGCATCGACAAGTTGTTGAACCCCTCGACGGCTCGCGAGATTTATGAGGAGTGTAACGAGAAGTTGGCACAACCCGGTTTTTCTGCCCGGGGGCTGATGCGTCATTACCGTGTGGAAACGGTATGTACCACCGATGACCCGGTGGACAGCTTGGAGCACCACATCGCCACGAAGGCGAGCGGTTTTGAAATCCGGATGCTCCCGACGTGGCGGCCGGACAAAGCGATGGCCGTGGAAAATCCCGCATCATTCCGTGACTATGTGGAGCGGTTGGAGCAAGCTTCCGGGCAGACCATATCCGGTTTTGCTGATTTCATCGGTGCGTTGGAACATCGGCACGATTTCTTTGCAGCCCAAGGTTGCCGTCTTTCAGACCACGGGCTTTCGGAGTTTTATGCGGAAGATTATACTGAGGACGACATCCGACGTATATATAATAAGGTATATGGCGGCAAGTATCTGGACGGAGCGGAATGCGCCCGTTTCAAGTCGGCCATGTTGGTGGAGTTTGCCCGGATGGATGCCGAAAAGGGATGGACGCAACAATTCCATTATGGGACGATACGCAATGCTAACAGTCGGATGATGCGTCTCTTGGGACCGGATACGGGTTTCGATTCCATCGGCGAGTTCAGTACCGCCCTCTCCATGGCGCGTTTCCTCGACCGATTGGACAGCCGTGGCATACTTCCCCAAACCATCCTCTACAACCTGAATCCGGCAGCCAATGAGATGGTGGCTACGATGATTGGTAATTTTCAGGACGGAAGCGTGCCGGGTAAGATACAATTCGGTTCGGGATGGTGGTTCAACGACCAGAAAGATGGGATGGAACGTCAGATGAACGCCCTGTCCGTGCTCGGTCTGTTGAGTCGTTTTGTGGGGATGCTGACCGACTCCCGGTCGTTCCTCTCGTATCCGCGCCATGAATATTTCCGCCGCACGCTCTGTAACCTTTTGGGGCGTGATGTGGAGAACGGCGAGATGCCCGTAGGCGAGATGCCGCGTATCCGGCAGATGGTGGAAGACATCTGCTATTACAATGCAAGAAACTATTTTAGGTTCTAAAGAATAAGACATAATGGAAAAAACTTGGAGATGGTTCGGGAAAAAAGATAAGATTACGTTGTCCATGTTGCGCCAGATTGGCGTGGAAGGCATCGTAACGGCTTTGCATGATATCCCGAACGGGGAAATCTGGCCTTACGAGGCTGTGGTGGAAATGCGGGACTATATCGCAGCGGCCGGATTGCGTTGGTCGGTGGTGGAGAGCCTACCGGTGAGTGAAAGCATCAAGTACGGCGGCCCTGACCGCGACCGCTTAATAGAGAATTATATCGTGAGTTTGGCCAATCTGGGTAAGGCAGGCGTCAAGACGGTATGCTACAATTTCATGCCCGTGCTCGACTGGGCGCGTACCGACTTGGAGCACCCGAACCCGGACGGCACGTCGTCGCTCTATTTCGACCGTGCCGACTTCGCTTATTTCGATTGCTGCATCCTGAAACGTGAAGGGGCAGAGGCCGACTACGGGGCGGACATCATGGAACAGGTGGAACGGAAAAAGGCCGTGATGACACCGGAGGACGACCATAAGTTGGTGGAAAACATCATTATCAAGACACAGGGGTTCGTGAACGGAAATATCAAGGAAGACGACGAGAAGCCGGTGGAAATCTTCCGCGAGTTGCTCGGCCTGTATAAAGGTATAGACCGTGATGCCTTGCGCGAGAACATGCGTTATTTCCTCTCTGCTGTCATGCCGGTGTGTGAGCAATATGGGGTGGATATGTGTGTGCATCCCGACGATCCACCCTTGCAGATACTGGGGTTGCCGCGCATCGTGACGTGCGACGAGGACATCGCTTGGTTCCTGAACGCTGTGGACAATCCGCACAACGGGTTGACGTTCTGCGCCGGTTCGTTGAGTGCCGGAGCACATAACAATGTGCCGGAACTGGCACGCAAGTATGCTTCCCGAACGAAATTCGTGCACTTGCGCAGCACGGACGTGCTGCCCGGCGGGAACTTCAAGGAGGCTTCCCATCTGGCCGGGAGGGCGGGTATCATTGATTTGGTGCGCACGTTCCAAAAGGAGAACCCCTCCCTGCCTATGCGGGTAGACCATGCCCCTTTGATGCTGGGAGACGAAAAGATGGGATATAATGCTGGTTATTCGTTCCACGGGCGTATGTTGGCCCTCGGGCAGATGGAAGGGGTCATGGCGGTGGTGGACCGTGAGATAGCAGAAGGTAAAATTTGAAAACGAATGAAGGTTAAAAACAAACTGACATGAAGAATTTATTTGATATTCAAGGACAAGTGGTGGTCATTACCGGCGGTACGGGTGTGCTGGGTCGGGAAATCGGGGAATACCTTGCCCTTCAAGGTGCCAAGGTGGTACTGATGGGGCGCAATGAAGAGACTGGTAAACAGATAGTGGGTGGAATTCGTGGGAAAGGCGGCGAGGCGATGTTCCTGAGGACGGATGTGATGAATCCGGCGGTGGTGGAGCAGAACCTGCAAGACGTGTTGTCGGCCTACGGTAGGGTGGACGCTTTGCTGAATGCGGCCGGAGGTAACATGCCGGGAGCCACCATTGCACCGACCGGCACGTTCTTCGACCTCAAGGTGGAAGAGTTCGAACGGGTGCTGAATGTGAATCTTACGGGAACGGTCATCCCCACGCAGATATTCCTCCGCCCGATGGTGGAGGCGGGAAAGGGCGCGATTGTCAATTTCAGTTCCATGGCGGCTTTCCGCCCCATGACCCGAGTGTGTGGTTATGCGGCAGCCAAAGCGGGCATTTCCAACTTCACGGCTTTCTTGGCTAATGAAGTAGCCACGAAGTTTACTTCTGACATCCGTGTGAACGCCATCGCACCGGGTTTCTTCCTGACGAACCAGAACCGTGCGTTGCTCACCAACCCCGACGGTAGCCTGACACCGCGTGGCGAGGATGTCATTCGCCAGACACCATTCAAACGTTTCGGCCGTCCCGAAGAGCTTTGCGGTACGATACACTATCTCATCAGTGAGGCCTCGGCCTTTGTCACCGGGACGGTAGCCGTGGTGGATGGTGGCTTCAATGCCTTTGCCATGTAAAAAGCATTATAAGTCCACTCCGCCTGTGGATGGAGTGGACTTTTATATTTGTGGATAAGATTCCAAAAGAAGTAGCAATTGGCTTTGTTTTAGGTTTTAATAACGATAAAAATATAACGCCGTGAATGTGAAATGTATATTGATGTCACTATTTGTTTGGGCAAGTACAGTTCAGGCGCAGACTTACTATTATTATAAAGGCAAGAAAATAGGGATTGCTTTGGATTCAACCAAGTGTACGATATTTAGAGACACTCCTCCTTTGTTGCTACGTAGTGCAGGAAGTGATATTGGTAAAAATTGGAATGTAGTGGAAAAGGACTCTATAAAAATCTTGCAAGCACGTAATAGTTCGTTGCCATCGGACATATTGGTCATAGAACCGGTTCTTTTTCCGTCTGAAACGCCGGTATCCCGTTTGTTTTATGTGAAGTTAAAGTCTGAATGTGATACTTTGTTCCTTAAGACGTTTGCCGAGGAAAATGGCTGCAAGGTGGAACGTCAGGTAAAACAAATGCCGTTGTGGTATGCCTTGTCCACTTCACTCCATTCTGCCGGAAATTCGATAGAGATGTCTAACCGTTGCTTCGAAGCGGGTCGGGTGGCGGATGTCGACCCGGGATTCATGTTCGATTTTCTGCCTAATTGTATAGATGAGCCTGCATGGAATACCAATTCTTTATGGAATTTGCAGGCAATAAATTGTTGTGATGCATGGGATATAACCAAAGGGGATAGCAATATTGTAGTTGCCGTGTTGGATACAGGGGTTGATCCTAATCATGTGGAATTGCCGAGAGTATTGGATGGGTATGATGCAATGACGGGAGGTAAGACAAATGTATATTATAAAGTTGATGCTAATCATTCAAAATATATTAAATATCATGGAACTATTGTAGCAGGAATGATTGCTGCTGCTCAAAACGGGAAATATACTTCAGGTATTTCTCCCAATGTGACACTTTTACCCATAAGTCATAATCTTGAATCATCAGAAACCTTATCTGAAGAGCTGGCAACTGGTATTTCGTGGGCATGGAGAAATGGAGCACATATCATTAATAATTCATGGGGCGATAGAGCAGGAGTTTATTATGATGTATTGCATAGTGCTTTACTTGAAGAGGCTATACATGATGCAATGAACGAAGGACGTAATGGCTTTGGTTCAATTGTAACTTTTGCCAGTGGAAATCATAATTCCATAAACTATCCGGCATATGCTAATGATTCGATTATCTGTGTAGGATCTATAAACCAATCTTTTCAATGGTTCGAAGGTTCTGGATACGGAGAAAAATTAGATGTTGTAGCACCAGGAGGACAATTGTTAGGGACAGTTCCTTGGTACGAGGGGAATGTGTATTCCGATGCATCAGGTACTTCTTTTGCTTGCCCTCATGTGTCCGGCCTAGCCGCATTAATGCTAACTGTAAACCCTTTGTTGAATGTGGAACAATTGCAAGCAACGATAGACTCCACTTGTGTGAAGTTGGATGGATATGGTTATGGCATAACTTATCCGTACGGCTCTTGGAATTCCAAAACAGGATACGGTTTGATTGATGCCGGACGTGCTGTACAAGCAGCCAAGGATTTATTGCCTCAATTGAAAGTGTCGGAGATTATCAGATATAATGACCGCCGAGTCGGTGGTTGGGTTATTTTGGATGTGATGGGGCTGAAAGTTCCTGAAATATGTGACGTGGAATGGACTATTGCCAACCAAGACATGTGCAACATAGAGTCTTATACTGTTGAGATGGTGGGTCGGGAATATTTTATTATGGAAATTAAGGGGAACGGTTTAGGTGTCATCCCCCCTTTTGATGTCGAGGCCAAGTATGTGATGAATGGAAATGTTCCGTCAACAAAGATTATTGGTGGGGGAGGCAAAAAGGAAGTTTATAGTATGAGAGCGCATGTTCCCATAGGATTTTCTTTACCATATTATTCCTTGGAAGGCAATATCGTTAGTCAAGAGTTAACGATTAAGAAGTCCATAAAGGGTACGAAGGAAAAGGTAGGTGATGTTTCGTCTTTACGGGTTGAGATTTACTCTTTGCAGAACAAAGTGAAGACTGTTGAGGTTGATCCTTTGTCTAAAGAGATTAAAATTTCCGTATCAGATTTGCCAGATGGGAACTATATACTTAATATGGTGGAAGCTGGCCGGGTTGTATTTACAGATAGAATCATAATTAAAAAATATTAAATTTGTCAGATATGAAAAAATATAGCTTTTTGTTCCTGATAGCTTCGTTGTGTTGGTGTTTGTTCGGCTGTAATGAAGATTGTGGTTTCGGCTTTCCAGAAGGAGATGTAGAGAATGTGGTTCCACAACAAGGGGATATTGTGTCAATGCCGATGAATACAGAAGATTCTGCCTTTTTCTCTTCTTTGCTTCCGTCGTTGGAGCGAAACAAAGTGATGCGAATTGACAGTCGCGATGAACTTTCAACGTGGTTGCCGGACTCCTTGCTGATTCCTGATGATTTGGATTTTGAAAGGTATACTTATCTGTTAGGTTGTGCAGAACTTCATTCCCCTTCGTACTATGTTAAACAGGATACGTTGGTATATGCTTCCGGTCGGTTTGAATATTTATTTGATTACTTCTATTCTCCTTCTGATGCTTCTTCCGTTCGTTTGATCTGTGGAAAATATGTTAAGTTTTCTGTACCGGGAGGCGTGTCGCTTTCCATAGATGGTGAACGTGGTTTGGGGCTTGTGTATAGTACTGAGATATTAGGAGAAGGTCTGTCAACACCGGATTTTAATATGGAGGACAGGGAATTTGCTTTGATACGCATGATACCGGACTTGTATAATTATATACAGTGGCCTGAGGCTTGGAATTATCCGTTCTTTTTTACAGTGGATTATAGCCGGTATTCTGTAATATTATGGAAACGTAAATTTGACGGAGTTTTTGTCGTGAGTGATCCTGATTTTAAAATCACTCCCTTGTCACCTGTTTCATACCTTTATGAAGTGACGCATAAATTCACTCCTTCTCTTATTGGTGAGCCGCGTACTTCTTATGTGGTTTCTGTGATAGATAAGATAACAGATGACGTACAGTTAGAATGTGTATTTAATGATATTGTGCAATGAAGTGATTTAAACTTATGTTGGGGTTGTAGAAATTTAGTTGGGATTAAGAAACAGCAGGCAATCAACGGGGGTTATTGTCCTTTCTGCCGATTGGGCATCTCCCTACACTGGGATTTTGCAAAAAGTGCTTTCATCTTTCAGGATGCATGGTAACCTTCTCATAATATTGGTGTTACGGGCTGAAGGATGTTCCGGCATCTTTCAGCCAAACATCATTTCGTTCGGCTGTGGTTGGAAAATCATTCGGCTGAGATTGAAACATCATTCGGCGCAGAACTTTTTCACTCTCTGCAATGAAAGGAAGCTGAAAGATTCCTGAAACATCCTTCATTTTATAACGAGTTGTATGACAGAAAGTTGGGATTCGGGATGAAAGATGAAGGCACTTTTTGCAAAACTCTTGGGAGGGAGGCAAAATGTGATGGTATTCCGGTTGGATGGTATACTATTTGCTTTTCTATAGTTTCCAAAAAAATCCCTGCTGAATATCTATAGTCCTGTGAAAGGTTCGGCAAAAGTAAGGAGGATAAAAAAGGAAGCGGAGGGACTTCTGGGAAAGTAAAAAAGGAAATGTGCCTCATGGCACACTCCCTTGTCGTGTGAGGTTCCGGTTTGGCTGTGTTTATTCCTTCCGGTGGTTTGTAATAAGTTCATGGATTCTTCCGGCCTCAGGTGTTGAATAAAAGAACATGTCCGTGGCCGGATGGAAAATATAGTTTTCGTATTTCAATAACTGTAACCGGGCAAACTTCTTATCTTCCGACATGAGGATATCCAGTCGGACTGTAGTATTGTCTGCCTGACTTACCGGAATACATTCGGGAACCCCATTGGCACCAATGATATGTTGCAAAGTATCAAAATGTTCCGGTGAATAGTATAGATGGTATTCTTTAATTGTACTGCCGGTAGGAGCATATACGGTTCTGGAGGCATGACTCAAAATCCGTATCATGCCATAAATGGCCATACTTCCTCCACACACCATGAGGACGAGCGAAAGGATATTGCTGTCTGTGGTGTGCATCGTAAGGGTGAGCGACACCATGAAAACGCCTATTACTATCAGTATGCTGGATGAGATAGCGTTGCGTGAATTGAATCTTTTTTGAATGTCCCGTTCGTTAGGACGTTGGGCTATAGCTTGATTTTCCATATCTTTTTTAATTTAAAAATAAAACATGATGAGATAATAAACGACTTTTCTGGCAAAATGAACCTTTGCCAGTCTGTCTATAAACCGGATAAGGAAATCTCGCTAAATGAGTAGGCGGCATAAAGCGAACACATAGTATTCGCATGAAGGTTGACAGTCGAATGGGGCTGTCGTTTCGAATTGTTTGCCATTGGTGCTCATTCCGTATTGTGCAGACAATAGTTTCTGGGTGCGGAATGGCAGGTATTGCAAAGTCTGTAAATGGGAAGTTTGCAGAGAACGTGTAGGTTGGGCTGTCAATATCCGCGCCCATACGATTTCCGGTGAAATTTCCCCATCGAATAAGACTTGTGGTTTTACCGTGTGTAACTCTTGCTGTTTGTGTACATTTTCGGCATATACTTTTTTACTTTCCGGATTTTGTTCACGGAAAACGTTCGTATTGGCAGAAATTAGAAATGTAATGGCTGCAAATAGGAATGACAGTATGATTTTTTGAAAATGTTTCATTATAATACAAAGATACGCACTCTTTTGTCTTTTGAACAAAAGAGCGGAATCCTTTTAACTTAATTTATGTAGTGGTTGGGATATAAAAGTTTCTATTTATATCCACATCCTGATGCGCCGCATGGCTTCGATGCAGTCTTCGCGTTCGCCGAAAGCCGTGAGGCGGAGGTAGCCTTCGCCGCTGGGGCCGAAGCCTACGCCCGGTGTGCCGACTACGTTTACTTCGTATAGCAGTTGCTCGAAAAAACGCCAGGAACCCGTGTTATCGGGTGTTTTCAGCCAAATGTAGGGCGCATTGACTCCGCCATAGACCTTGAATCCGGCAGATTGCAGGCCTTCGCGCATGATGCGTGCGTTTTCCATATAATAGTCAATGGTGGCTTTCACTTGCGCCTTGCCTTCCGCCGTATAAATGGCTTCCGCTCCGCGTTGGGTGATGTAACTCGTGCCGTTGAACTTGGTGCATTGGCGGCGGTTCCATAGTTTGTTGACGGAGACGCGTTCACCATCCAACGTGGCGGCTGTCAGTTCTTTGGGTACTACCGTATAACCGCAGCGTACGCCAGTGAACCCTGCCGTCTTGGAAAAGCTGCGGAACTCGATGGCACAACGTTTTGCACCCTTGATTTCGTAGATGGAGTGGGGAACATCGTCTTCACGGATGTAGGCTTCGTATGCGGCATCGAAGAAAATCAGGGTGTCGTTGGCTAAGGCGTAATCCACCCATTTCTTCAGTTCGGCCTTAGCCAGGGTGGTACCGGTAGGGTTGTTGGGGTAGCACAGGTAGATGATGTCTATGCGCCGGTCGGGGATTTGCGGGATGAAATGGTTCTCTGCCGTGCAGGGCAGGTAGGTGACATTGCTCCACTTCCCGTCTTCCCCCAATTCGCCGGATCGTCCGCACATGACATTGCTGTCTATGTAGACCGGATAGATGGGGTCGGTCACGCCCATGCTGTTGTCCCAACGCAGGACCTCACCGATGTTGCCGGTGTCGCTTTTGGCACCGTCGTTGATGAAGATTTCAGTAGGGCTCAGGCTGATGCCGCGAGAAGCGAAATCATTTTTGAGGATGGCTTCAATCAGAAAATCGTAGCCTTGCTCTGGTCCGTATCCATGGAATGTTTCAGCCTTGGACATTTCGTCCACGGCCTTATGCATGGCCGTGATACATGCCTGTGGCAGCGGGCGGGTCACGTCGCCTATGCCCAGACGGATGAGCCTTTTGCCCGGATGGGTCACTTTGAACGTGTTTATTTTCTTGGCGATGTCCGAGAATAAATAGTTTCCCGGCAGTTTGAGGTAATGTTCGTTTACTAATGCCATAATGCTATGTTGTTTTTATCTATCCATATTTATTGTTCCGTCGAATACTTTTGTGGCAGGACCGGTCATCAGAACCCGATCGTTTTGCGGTTGGTATTCGATAGTGAGTGTGCCTCCGTCCATGATGATGTCGGTCTTGCCTTTGCCACGTCCGGTGAAAGCTGCGGCTACGGCCGTGGCGCACGCTCCTGTTCCACAGGCCTGTGTAATACCGGAGCCTCGTTCCCATACACGCATCCGGATATTCCCGTCGGGTAAAATCTGGGCGAATTCCACGTTGACGCGGTTCGGGAACAGCGGGTGATGTTCCATGGACGGACCTTCGGAAGGCAAGTCAATAGCAGAAACGTCGTGGGTGAAAATCACCAGGTGCGGGTTGCCCATGTTTACGGCTGTACCTTCACGGAAAAGGTAGCCGTTTCCTAAATCCACGGTACGAATGTCGCGCGGAGCTCCCATGTCTACGGTTACCGAATCCACATTCTCGCCTTGTAAGTGTAAATATAAGGTTTTTATTCCGGAAAGGGTTTCCAAGGCAATTTCCTTTTTATCGGTAAGGCCGTATTCATACAGGTACTTGCCGACGCAGCGGCTGGCATTACCGCACATCATGGCTTCAGAACCGTCGGCGTTGAAAATGCGCATGCTGAAATCACCTTTCTCGGACGGTCCTATCAGGACGAGTCCGTCGCTCCCGATACCGGTATGCGGTTTGCTCCATTCTTTTGCGAATGCATCGGGCTGCACCAAGGGATATTTCAGGGTGTTGACATAGATATAGTCGTTGCCAGCTCCGTGCATTTTGGTAAATTCTATCTTCATATCTCTGTTTTTGAGTAAGCATCTTCATGTATTCCGTTTACGGCTCGTCCGCTCGGTTCGTTTTGTCCTTTGAAGGAGGTGTCCCAAGCCAAGGCTTCGGCTGTGGAGCAGGCCACACTCGGTACGCTCGGTACGCTTCGGGCTGCGCTGTCGCTCGGGAAATATTCTTCGAAGATGCTGCGGTAATAGTATTCTTCTTTGTTCATGGGCGGGTTGATGGGAAACCGTTCCGAGGCATGTGCCATCTGTTCGTCGCTGACGGCCTGTGATGTGATTTCCTTCAATGTGTCAATCCAACTGTATCCCACACCGTCGCTGAATTGTTCTTTCTGCCGCCAGGCCACGCTTTCGGGCAAGAGACAGGAGAAAGCGTCACGTACGATTTTCTTTTCGATGGTCTTGCCCGGACACATCTTGGCGGACGGGTTGAGCCGCATGGCCACGTCGAGGAATTCCTTGTCGAGGAAAGGTACGCGTCCTTCCACTCCCCATGCCGAGAGGGACTTGTTGGCCCGCAGGCAGTCGTAAAGGTGCAGTTTGGAGAGTTTGCGCACAGTTTCCTCGTGGAAAGCCTGTGCGTCCGGTGCTTTGTGGAAATAGAGGTAACCGCCGAATACTTCATCGGCACCTTCGCCGCTCAATACCATCTTGATGCCCATGCTCTTGATGACGCGGGCAAGCAGGTACATCGGGGTGGAGGCGCGCACGGTGGTCACGTCGTAGGTCTCGATGTAGTAGATGACATCGCGCACGGCGTCCAAACCTTCTTGAATGGTGTAGTTGATTTCGTGGTGTACGGTACCGATATGGTCGGCCACTTCCCTGGCCTTGGCCAAGTCCGGTGCGCCTTTCAGTCCCACGGCGAAGCTGTGGAGTTGCGGCCACCACGCCATGGCCTTGCCGTCGGTCTCAATGCGGCGTGCCGCAAACTTCCGCGCTACGGCTGAAATGACGGAACTGTCCAATCCGCCGGAGAGCAGCACACCATAGGGAACATCGCTCATCAGTTGGCGGCGCACGGCAGCTTCCAAGGCATTGCGTACGGCTTCTACCTGTACGGAATAACTGTTTCCACAGTCCGTGACTTTTGTAGCGTTACAGGCGTCAGGGGTATAATTGTCCTTCACGTTCGAGTAGTCCATCCAATCGCGGGTGTACCAGCGCGTCATCTTCCCTTCCTGCCCCCAGTAGTAATGTCCCGGCAAGAACGGCTCGTATTCGTCGCAGAAACCTTCAAGTGCTTTCAGCTCGCTAGCCAGATATAGGATGCCGTCCTTGTCATGTCCTATATATAAAGGTATGACTCCGATGGGGTCGCGGGCTATCAGGAAATCGTTCTGTTCTTCGTCATAAAGGGCGAAGGCAAAAATGCCATTCAGGTCTTCTAAGAAATGGATGCCTTTGTCCCGGTAGAGTGCGAGGATGACCTCGCAGTCGCTGCCCGTTTGGAAGTCGTATCGTCCGGCATACTGTTCACGGATTTGGCGGTGGTTGTAGATTTCCCCGTTGACGGCCAGTATCTGTTTACGGTCGGGCGAAAAAAGAGGCTGCCCGCCGCTTTGCGGATCGACGATGGAAAGGCGTTCGTGGCACAAGATGGCTGTCTTGCCGCAATAAATGCCACTCCAGTCCGGCCCACGATGGCGGATTTTCTTAGACATGGACAAAGCCTTTTTTCGTAATTCGGGCGTTTGTCGTTTGAGGTTGAAAAGAGCTGTTATTCCACACATGGCGTTAAGGTTTTAGTTAAGTAAGCGTTGATGTCTTGGGCTGCTTTGCGTCCTCCTGCGATGCAGCGGACTACGAGGCTGGCACCGGTGGCCGCGTCTCCGGCCACGAAAACGTTGCTTGCGAATGCCGGTTGTTGGGGTTTGAGGAATCCCATGGCCAACAGCACGAGGTCGGCCTTGAGAGTTTCCTTTTTCCCTGTAGGGCGCATGACGGGGCGGCCTCCGTCCGGGCTGGGAATCCATTCCACTTCTTCCATTTCCACACCGCAAACTCGGCCGTCTTTCGTGCCGATAAAACGGTTGGATGTCAGGCTCCACCGGCGTTTGCAACCCTCTTCGTGACTGGAACTGGTTTTTAATACCACGGGCCATTGCGGCCATGGTGTGGTCGGGTTGTGCCCTACCGGAGGTTTCGGCATGATTTCGATTTGCGTGACGCTGGCCGCACCCTGTCGGTTGCTCGTACCGATGCAGTCGCTTCCCGTATCTCCGCCACCGATGACCAACACATGTTTGCCTTTGGCGTTTATGCGTTCTTCCTTGCTGAATGTCTGTCCGGCCAGGACGCGGTTTTGTTGGGCCAGCATTTCCAATGCGAAGTGTATACCTTTGAGGTTGCGCCCCGGGATGTCGAGGTCGCGCGCCTGCGGTGTCCCGGTGCAGATGCAGTAGGCATCGAAACCTTCAGGCAGGTGTTCCACGTCGACGGGCGCATTCGTCTTGAAGGTGATGCCTTCGGCTGCCATGATGTCCACGCGACGGTCTATGATGGCCTTGTTGAGTTTGAAGTTCGGGATGCCGAAGCGTAGCAGCCCTCCCACATATTCGTCCTTTTCAAACACCGTCACTTCATATCCCATGCGGTTCAGTTGGTTGGCTGCGGCCATGCCTGCGGGACCTGAGCCTACGACGGCCACTTTCTTCCCGTTTCGAGGGTAAGTTCGCGGCTTGATGTAACCTTCGCGGAAAGCTGCTTCGATGATAGCCGCCTCGTCCTCTCGGATGGTGACCGGAGCGTCGATAGCCAGTTTCAGCACACAACTTTTCTCGCAAAGCGCAGGACAGATGCGTCCGGTGAATTCCGGGAAATCATTGGTCTGGGACAGGATTTCGTACGCTTCTTTCCATTTGCCCTTGTAGAGTGCGTCTTGGAACTCCGGAGGACGGTTGCCCAAAGGACACGCCCAATGGCAGAACGGTACGCCACAATCCATGCAGCGTGATGCCTGCTGCTTGCGCTCGCTGGTGTTCAGGGTCTGTTCCACTTCGCCGAAGTCGTTGATGCGGTCATGTACCGGGCGGTAGCCGGCTTCCTGCCGCGGTATGGTAAGGAATGCTTTAGGGTTTCCCATTTTTCTTTATTTTTGTCGTTTGTCGAATCTGTTAGTAATCCCGTTGTACGTCTGCTATTTTTTGTTGCAGCTTGCGCATCTGTTCTTCTGCCAGTACGCGTTTGTATTCGATGGGAGTGACTTGTATGAACTCGTCCACGTAGTGGTTCCAGTCGTCCAGCATGGTACGGGCCAGGGTAGAACCGGTGTAAAGGTAGTGTTGGCGGACAAGTTCATGTAGCTCTTTGCGTGAGGTGGAGTTTTCCAAAAGCGAAAGTTCCACCATTTCCATGTTGCAGAAGTAGTCGAACGTGTGGTCTTTGTCCCAAACGTATGCCACGCCTCCGCTCATGCCGGCGGCGAAGTTTCGCCCGGTTTCGCCCAGCACGACCACGCGTCCGCCGGTCATGTATTCGCAGCAGTGGTCTCCCACACCTTCCACGACGGCGATGGCTCCGGAGTTGCGTACGGCGAACCGTTCGCCGGCCCGGCCGTTGATGTAGACCTCGCCGCTCGTGGCACCGTATAGCAGCGTGTTGCCCGCAATTGTGTTCTTTTCCGCATCGAAGTTGGAGCGTACGGGCGGTCGCACGGAAATCAGTCCGCCGCTCAGTCCTTTGCCCAGGTAGTCGTTCGCCTCGCCTTCCAATTTGAAGCAGATGCCGTGGCCCAGAAACGCCCCGAAGCTTTGTCCGGCGGAACCTTTGAATTTCACGTTGATGGTTTGTTCGGGCAGCCCTTCGTTGCCATACCGTGTGGCCACGGCACCCGACAGCATGGCTCCTACGGAGCGATCGGTATTGGCGATGGCGTATTCCAGGGATACTTCCTTGCCATGTTCGAGGGCTTCTGTGGCTGAGGCTATGATTTCCACGTCTTTCACGTGGCTTATTTCATGCTTTTGTTCGCATACGTGATGGATGGCAGCGTTCCCTTCCGCCTTGTGCAGCAGGCGGCTGAAATTCAACAGTCCGGCTTTGGTCTCTTTTTCCACCGGTTTCGGTTCGATGAGGTCCGTGCGTCCCACGATATCTTCCAGTCGCGTGAATCCCATTTCCGCCAAGTATTCACGGACCTCCTCGGCCAAGAAGCGGAAATAGTTTACTACGTACTTGTAATGTCCGCGGAAGTGGCTGCGCAGTACCGGGTCCTGGGTAGCCACCCCGACGGGACAAGCGTTGGTGTGGCACTTGCGCATCATGACGCATCCCAATACGATAAGGACAGTAGTGCCGAATCCGAATTCTTCAGCCCCGAGGAGGGCCATGCCGATGATGTCGCGCCCCGTCTTGAGCTGTCCGTCAGTTTGTAAGCGTACTTGCCCGCGCAGCCCGTTGAGTACCAATGTCTGTTGGGTCTCGCTCAGTCCTATTTCAGGCGAAATGCCGGCGTAGCGCATGGAAGAGGCCGGGGAAGCACCCGTTCCGCCTTCCGCGCCGGAGATAACAATCAGGTCCGCCTTGGCCTTGGCCACTCCGGCAGCTATCGTGCCGACTCCGCTTTCAGCTACCAGTTTCACGCTGATTCGGGCTTTCGGATTGACATTCTTCAGGTCGAAAATCAGTTGTGCCAAGTCCTCGATGGAGTAGATGTCGTGGTGGGGCGGTGGGGAAATCAGGGAGATGCCCGGAATGGAGTGGCGTGTCTTGGCGATAACTTCGTCCACTTTGAAACCCGGAAGCTGCCCGCCTTCTCCCGGCTTGGCGCCTTGGGCCACTTTGATTTGTATCTCTTCGGCATGGACGAGGTATTCGGTCGTGACACCGAAGCGTCCGGAAGCCACCTGTTTGGTCTTGCTGCAAAGCGGGATGCCTTCGTACGTTTCGTGGAAACGGCTGCTGTCTTCGCCGCCTTCCCCCGTGTTGCTTCGGGCACCGAGTTCGTTCATGGCCAATGCCAGGGCTTCGTGCGCTTCCTTGCTGATGGCGCCGAATGACATGGCACCGGTGACGAAATGCTTGACGATGTCCTCCACGGGTTCCACCTTGTCGATGTCGATGGGGTTGCGCTTGAACCCGAAGAAGTCGCGCAGGAATATCGGTCGGCTTTTCCCGTCCGCTATTCTTGTGAACTCCTTGAATTTCTTGTAACTGCCGAGGCGTGTGGCAATTTGCAGGGAGGATATGGTCTCGGGGTTCCAGGCATGTTGCTCGCCATCCTTGCGGAAAGAGAAAAGTCCGATGTGGGGCAGGAGATGCCCAGGCTCTGCGGGCCGGAAACCTGCATCGTGGAAGGCGGTGTAGTCTTTTGCGATTTCCTCCAACCGTATGCCGCCGATGGTAGAGGTTGGCGTGCCGAAATAGGTTTTCAGCAATTCCTCGCTAAGTCCTACGGCTTCGAATATCTTGGCACCTCGGTAAGAACGAATCGTGCTGATGCCCATCTTGCTCATCACCTTGTACAAGCCTTTGCAGATGGCCTTGATGTAGTTCTTTTCCGCCGTTTCGTAGTTCATCTGTATTTCATTCCGCTTGACCAGATTGTCCAGTACGGCAAAAGCCATATAGGGGTTGATGGCACTTGCTCCGTAGCCCAGCAGCAGGGCGGCGTGCATGACCTCGCGGATTTCCCCGCTTTCGATAATCAGGGCGGTCTGTACACGTTTCTGTACGGAAATCAAATGGTGGTGTACGGCACTTACGGCCAACAGTGAGGGAATGGCTGCGTGCGCGGCATCCACTCCGCGGTCGGACAGGATGATGTAGTTCACGCCCTCGTCGACGGACGCTTCCGCTTGCTTGCACAGGGCGGACAAGGCTTCTTGCAAGGCCGCCTTCCCTCCGTGCACGTCGAACAGGATGGGGAGCTTCACGGTGTGGAAGCCCTTGTAGCGTATATTGCACAGGATGTCCAACTGGGTGTTGGTCAATACGGGGTGCGGCAGTCGCACCATCTTGCAGTGCGCTTCGCTCGGCAGTAGGATGTTCATGCCCACGGCGCCGATGTACTCGCTCAGCGACATGACCAGTTCCTCACGTATCGGGTCGATGGGAGGGTTGGTCACTTGGGCGAACTGTTGGCGGAAATAGTTGAACAACAGTTGGGGCTTGTCGGAGAGCACGGCCAACGGGGTGTCGTTCCCCATGGAAGCGGTCGGCTCCGCCCCGCCCGTTGCCATCGGGACGAGCGTGCGTTCGATGTCTTCGCGTGTATAACCGAAAGTACGCAGGCGGCGGTCGTAATCCTCCACTATGTTTTCCACCTTTCGTCCGCTCCGCAGGGTGTCCAGTTCGATACGGTTCGTGGAGAGCCACTGCCGGTAAGGTTTGGCGGCAGCCAATTGGGCTTTCAGTTCCCCGTCATAATATATTTTCCCTTCTTGGGTGTCCACCAGCAGTATCTTGCCCGGTTGCAACCGTCCTTTTTCCTTGATGTCTCCCGGCTCGAAGTGGATGGTGCCCGCCTCGCTGGCTACTACCATCATGTCGTTCCGGGTAATCAGGTAGCGGGCCGGGCGCAGGCCGTTACGGTCGAGCATACCTCCGGCATAACGCCCGTCACTGAAGAGCAGGGCGGCCGGCCCGTCCCATGGCTCCATCAGGATGGAGTGGTATTCATAGAAAGCTTTCAGGTCTTCGCTGATGGGATTCTTGTCGTTGAAGGATTCCGGCACCAGCATGGCCATGGCGTGGGGTAGGCTCAGGCCGGACATGACGAAAAACTCCAGTACGTTGTCCAGCGAGGCACTGTCGCTCATGCCGGGTTGGATGATGGGCCTGATTTGCTTCACGTTACCGAGCGTGGGCGTGGAAAGCACGCTTTCCCGTGCCTCCATCCAGGCGCGGTTGCCCCGTATGGTGTTGATTTCACCGTTGTGCGCCAACAGGCGGAAGGGCTGTGCCAGGCTCCATGTCGGGAAGGTGTTGGTGCTGAAACGGGAATGCACGACGGCCAGTCCGCTGGTAAAGTATGGTTGGGTCAGGTCGGGGAAGTATTCCCTCACTTGCATCGACGAGAGCATCCCTTTGTACACGATGTTCTTGCTCGACAGGGATACGATATAGAAATCTTTGTGATGTATGCGGTTCTCAATCCTCTTCCTTATTATATATAGGGTGCGTTCCAAGTTTTCCGTATCGGTAGAACCGGTTATGAATATCTGTTTGATGCTCGGTTCCGTAGCCGATGCGTCTTTTCCGAGGATGGACGAATTGACCGGCACGTTGCGCAAGTGCATCAGGTTCAACCCTTCCCGTTCTATTTCCTCAATCATGACGCTCAGCATGTGCGATTGCTCCTGCTCGTCCTTGGGTAGGAAGACAAGTCCCGTGCCGTATTTTCCTTTTTCCGGTACGGGGATGCCTTGCAAGAGGATGAATTCATGGGGAATCTGGAGCATGATGCCTGCCCCGTCACCCGTCTTGTTGTCGGCGCCTTCCGCTCCCCGGTGTTTCATGTTTTCCAACACTTTAAGGGCTGAGTCCACCAATTCGTGGGATTTGTTGCCGTGTATGTCCACAATCATGCCTACTCCACATGCGTCATGTTCGTTCGAGGCATCGTACAATCCGCTTGTCTTGTGGATGTGCACCTTTGCATCTTTAATACCGTTATATTTGATAAAAGGATTTTGTTTCTCTTGTTTCATAATCTATATGCAATATTATTTTAATATATAGCGTCATTTTGTTTTGCAAAAATAATAATTGTGTGCCAAAATGCAATGAGGTGTGCTTCGGTTTTTATAGAGAAAATGAAACAGTGTTTTTTAAAACTAACGATTCGAATAAAAAAACATATAAAAGAATGACGAATGGAAATATAAATTATGATTTAAGCTTTAAATCATAATTTAATTATCAATACTATAAAAAAATATGCAGGAATCAGCAGGGGGCGTTCTTTTTCCCCGCTGGGTTTCAAGTCATCTTGTGGTGAATACATGGTGAATCCTTTAGACGTGGAAAGTTCACTTTAAGTTGTTGAACTTCAAAAGGTATGAAAGATGCGAAGGCTTTTTGAGACTAAATTTTTCGGCAGGGAGGAAAGCTGTGAGAAGTCGGTTTGAGACCGGATAATCAATTTCAGCAGATTGAAAAATCATTCTGCTGTGATTGATTTTTCAATCTGCTGAAAGAAAAAAAAGGAGAAAAAGGAACATGTGGGAAAAAGAATATCCCGCCTCAAAACTGAAGCGGGATACCAACACAAAAACTAAACTAAACTTTTAACTAAGCTATCTTAAAGTTTCACAACTTTATTTCTTTTACGTTTCAAAGATAGTTATTTCTTCGACTATATCCAAATAGAATCTACGAAAGAACGTTTTTTTTCTACGAATCCGGATATTTTTTCTTCGTTGCAATTACAAATGAGTGGTTTTGTTGAGCAGATAATAATCCAGAATCGTCATGGCCGCCATCGCTTCTACCACAGGTACCGCACGGGGGAGTACACAAGCATCGTGCCGTCCGCGGGCTTTTATGATAGTCGGGGTTCCGTCCAGTGTTACGGTTTCCTGTTCCATCAGGATGGTAGCGACCGGCTTGAAAGCCACCCTGAAATAGATGTCCTGCCCGTTGCTGATTCCGCCTTGTATGCCTCCGCTGTGGTTGGTACGCGTTCCGATGGCTCCGTTTTGGGGGATGAAGACATCATTTTGTTCACTTCCCCGTTGGCTTACTCCGGCAAACCCTCGTCCGTATTCGAATCCTTTTACGGCATTGATGCCCAACATGGCACCTCCCAATGCGGCGTGGAGTTTACCATAAACCGGTTCGCCCAGCCCTATGGGACAATGGCGGATTACCCCCGTGATGATACCTCCGATAGTATCTCCCTTTGCTTTGACTTCCGAAATGAGGCCTTCCATGGCAGCGGCTTTTTCCGCATCCGGGCAACGTACATCGTTCGTTTCGATTTGTGTCGGGTCGTAATGCGTATAATCGTGTTCCAAAGCAATGTTGCCCACTTGTGAGGTATAGGCATAGATTTCCACACCGATTTGTTTGAGGGCCAGTTTTGCCAAGGCACCGCCCACGCAACGTGCTATGGTTTCACGTGCCGAAGAGCGTCCTCCGCCCGTATGGTCGCGCAAGCCGTATTTTTGAGTGTAGGTGAAATCGGCATGTGACGGTCGGTACAGGTTGCGTATGTTGTCGTAGTCATTGGAATGTTGGTTGGTATTGCGTACCAGAAAGCCGATGGGGCATCCGGTCGATTTTCCTTCGAACACTCCAGACAGCAATTCCACCTTGTCCGCTTCTTTGCGGGGAGTCGTGATTCTGCTTTGTCCCGGACGGCGGCGGTCCAGCTCGTGTTGTATGAAGTCCAAGTCGATGTCGATGCCGGCCGGAAACCCGTCGACGACTCCGCCTACTCCCGGCCCGTGGCTTTCTCCGAAAGTCGTCAGCCGGAATATATTACCAAATGTATTGCTCATGTCTCACCCTTTCAATATAAAATATACAGATGCCGCTTTTAATGGCAGTGTCCGCATCCGCAACCCTCTTCATGGTGGTGGCCGTCGCAGTCGCAGTCGTCTCCGCAACCCCCGCCGCAACTATCGCAACCGCATCCGCAACCTCCTTCGCCGCTCAGCATGTTGAGCATGCCTTGTATTTCGTCTTTTGTCGCATCGCGGTTTTCAGTGACTTCGCCGATGAAGTTCAACGCTTTTCCGGCCAAGGGATGATTCAGGTCTACGGTTACGGTATCTTCTTTCACATCTGTGATTGTTCCGTTAAAACGTGCTCCGTCTGCATTCATCAAGGGCACCACGCTTCCCGGATAAATATGCTCTTTGTCAAAGTGTCCGTTTACTTTGAATACATCTTTGTTCAGTTCCAGTACGCGTTCCTGTTCATACTCACCGTAAGCTTCTTCTACGGACAGTGTGAAGTTGAATTTCTCTCCTTTCTGTAACGGTTTGATTTGTGCTTCAAAGGCATCCAAAGTTGTGCCCATATCCGAAATAAACTGGAATGGGTGTTCGATAGGAGCTTTTTCCACTAATTCTCTTTTCCCGTCGAAATCCGTATAGAGTTCGTATGCGACGGTGATGTACTTGTTGGGTGTCGTATCCATATATGTTTTCTAATTATTGATATAGGGTCGCAAAGTTACGGCAAATAAATGATAATCGGAAACGTATTTTCCTTTTTGACTATCTTAAACGATTGGTTTCTTCATTTTGAAATTTGTCAGAAGTCGTAGCATGGCTTTTCTCTGCTGTTTTTCCACGATGGTGTAACCTTTGCTTTCGAAGAACGGGCGGGCTGTCAGGCTGACTTCGGACGTGATGTACGAAACGCCTTGCAACCGGGCGTATTTTTCCATGTCTTCCAGAAGCAGGGAGGCGATGCCTTGGCGTTGGAAGTCGTGGTGCACGAACATGGAGTTCAAATAGCCGTCCGGGCGGATAGCTGCGAAGCCTACGGTATGTCCGGGGGATTTTTCGGCCAACGTAAAATGGTGCGTGGCAATCAATTCTTTCCAATGGCCGGGTTTGTCGGCACACGCAGCCCAGTCTTCCACTTCCTCTTGGGTGTAGTCCTTGCGGTTTGTGTGTAAGACGGTGTCTGTAAAGAGGGTTTTGAGAACCGGAATGTCTTCAGGTGTCGCATGGCGCAGGGAGAACCTTTCCCGTTCCATTTTCAGGATAGGGAAAGGATTGCCTTGTCCGTCGGTTTCCGTACGTTCGAAAGTTCGGAAGCCCAAATGGCGGTAAAAGCCTTCCGCTTGCGGGTTTTGCTCGTTTACATCCACATATCGTATATTGAATTTCCTGAAGGCCATCAGTACCAGTTCTTTCCCGATGCCCATGCCCCAGAAGTCCGGTGCGATGAAAAGCATTTCGATCTTGTTTTTTTCGAGACCGATAAAACCGGCAGGAACGTTCTGTACATACGTCACAAAAAGCCGTTCGATGTGGCCCAATCCGGACTTTACAAAAGGGGTGAGTCGCCGTATGTCGGCCTCCGTCAAGAAATGGTGGCTCCGGCGTACGGAGGCTTCCCACAAACGAGCTAACGTGTTGACCGTATTTTTCGTGCGTATGGGAGATGTAATGTGCATGTTTTGAATTTTAAACGTGGTAAAGTTACGAATAAAAAAGAAAGTTGCTCACAAGATATGGGATGATTTTTTGGGGCGGGTGTGGCGATTTGTCAAATTGTCAATCCATCCCCTGTGAGATTTCGTTATTTTGTATCCAGACCGGATTGGTTTGAAAATACGTGATTCTTACGTGCTGGGAGAATATCCTTTTGACAACCAATCAGTGGTTTTGCTTTTAATTTGTGCGACAAATAAACTTGGTATGTAGACGTGAGTGAAGAGACGTACGTATATGAGGTAGCAACAGCGTGACATATTGCCATCCGTTTTTTGACTGCAAACGTGTTCCTTTTAGAGAAAAAATAGTTGGCAAAAGCATATTTCGGCTTCGCTTTCAGGTGTTTTTTCCGAGAGGGCGCAGAAGATGGGTACGCAATCTGCGGAGATAAAAAATGTTTTTTGCTCCGAACGAAAAATCATTCGGCTGTGATTGAAACGCATTTTGAGTTAAAGGAAGTAAAAAACAAGGCTTAAATATAAATTTTTGTATTCAAAAATAGGATAATACCTCGTGGAATGCGTCCGGAATCAGAATGTTGTCCTTTAGAGAAAGGGGCTTATGACTTACATTTTGTCAGCGAAAAGATATGATTTGCGGAAGTCTCATATCCTGAAAGAACAAAAAGATATATTAGGAATGAGGACAAGACTGTGATTGAGTTGATAGCATTAGGATTTGAATATTTATCAAAATGGCAAATCAATATATTGTATACCAATATCTTCATTCATTACAGGTGGGTATAGAGAATCCATTAGTTTTATATCTTTTATTTTAGAACGGTACTTGTGTAAAATTTGGTTGTTTTCGATTTCTTCACGGCGTCGTTTACTGATTTCGAGGAAGTCTTGCTCTTTGTCTATTCCTAAGAAACGTCGTCTAAGTAAATTGGCAGCAATGCCAGTAGTTGAACTGCCACAAAAAGGGTCAAGTATCCATTCGCCTGGTTTTGTGGAAGCCATGATGATGCGTGAAAGTAAGGAGAGAGGTTTTTGGGTCGGGTGCTTGCCACAGGATTTTTCCCACGGGGCAATAGCTGGTAAATGCCATACATCAGTCATTTGTTTACCAGCGTTCAACTGTTTCATCAAATTGTAGTTGAAGAAATGTGGTTTTTTCTCGTTTTTACGTGCCCAGATAATAAATTCTGTACTATAAGTGAAGTAACGACATGAAATGTTAGGTGGCGGATTGGTTTTAGCCCATGTCACCACATTCAGAATTTTGTATCCTAATTCTGTGAGGCAGTTGGCTATGGAGAAAATATTATGATAAGTGCCTGAAATCCATATTGTACCATTATCTTTTAATTTTTCATGGCAGAGCTTGATCCAATCCATGTTGAACTCCATCATTTCCTGGTGTGTCTTGCCTTTATCCCAATCTCCTTTGTTTACACACACAATCTTGCCGCTCTGTATGCTGATTCCGCCTTTTGACAAGAAATATGGCGGATCTGCAAAGATACAGTTAAATTTAAAGTCGAAATTGCGAAGTAATTTTCTGCAATCTCCGTGAAGGAGCGTGAAATTACGGTCTAAAGACCTAAAGTAGGGTTCAATCATTATTTTTATTGAAGAAGATCTTATTGACTATTTCATCTAACATCCCGTGTTTTAACATATAGAAATTGAGTAGAAAATCCAAATGTCTGAATCCTTTTGATAATTGATTGGAAGCCGAAGACCAACATTTCCCGTCTGTGACAAGTGCGAAATCTATGCCCACTGACTTTAAATCATTTTGGCGGTTGATATATGAGTCTATTATTTCCTCCGGCTTGGAACCCGAGCCGTTGTAAAAATTAACTTCGAAGTTGATAGCTTTTTTCTTTTTATAATCCAATAAAATAAAATCAGCCTTTCGATTGGCTATATCTTCAGATATATTAAAGCCAAATGTCCTTAGGGTTTTAAATTGCTTTTGTGTTAGCAGGATTAATTTATATTTATTACTTATTTTCTCAAATAGAGGAAAGGTTGCCAATTCGAAAGCTCTTCCTCCTCTATTCTTACGTCCATTGGAGTCCATGCCTACCAATACTCCTATAATATAATCTAATGTACTTTTTTCAATAACATTTTGATATAAATTCTTTAGTCCCATTCGGACGAAAAAATTATAGAAAATCTCTATTTCATTGTCATCTAAATATTTTGTGTTTTTTGAAAAGCTATATATTAAATGGTCTGCACAGTTCAATTCATCTTGAATTATTGTGAGTTGTGTTTTATTCCTATAAAGTTTTTCTCTTTCATCTTTTGCCAGTCCGAATAAAAATGGAAACAGCAATACAACATGGGGGAGTTTAGAAATAAGAGTGATGAATTTGTCCTTAAAATCGTTGTCGTCCTTGCAACCTATCAGAATGTCCATCGCATGGATCTCTACCATGAACTCATTATAACCGTTAACATTTGTCCAATCAACATAATAATTGAATCCTCTATTGGTCAGGAGGGCATTGTTGATGAATATTTTTGTTCGTTCCTCAATTTGCAGATTTAAGAATTCCATAAGATTTGTATTTATGATTTGTGATTAAAAGATTATTGAATAGGAGAACTTGCTGTGAAATTAATAGTTCCTTACGAGAATTTCAGTTAACTTCCCCCTTTTTGACGGAATGGCATTGACAAAACGGGAAGCATGGACTTTGTCGATGATAAAGTTTCCATAAAGGTTCTCAAAAAAAGTGTCGTTAGGATTTTGTGCACAACAGTCAGAATTGCTAAGCATCATTTTGCAGCCGTATCTTGAGAGTCGGGCAAAAAAATGAGCTAACCGGGTTTGTTCTGTATCATCGAAGTTTTCTTTAGAGTAAGAAGTGAAGCTTGAAGTTGTACTAAGCGGGCGATATGGAGGATCGAAATATATAAAAGTATTATTGTCTACATAACGTTCGATTAGAGTGTAATCACCGCAAAGGATTTCTACGTTTTGTAATATTTTGCTATCTTCTAAGAGTAATTCTTCATCACAAATAGTGGGATTGGTATATTTACCAAACGGTACATTGAAATATCCTTTGGAATTTACACGATACAAGCCGTTGAAACATGTTCTATTTAAAAAGATGAACATTGCTGTGTTTGTTACATCATTGTGAGTATCTTCATTGTATGATTTCCTAATCCTAAGAAAATATTCTTTTCTTGCTTCTTCATTGCTGTTTTGTCTAAATTCCCTTTGAAGCATTTTCAAGTCTGTGATAAGACGTTCTGGGGTATCTCGTATTACTCTATAGGCGGTAATAAGATTCGGATTGATATCATTGATTATAACACGACCTATATTGGTATACTTTTGCAGCATGTGGAATAACATGGCTCCTCCTCCGACGAAAGGTTCTATATATGTGAAATGTTCAGCTTCCTCAAGGTTGTGAGGGAGAATATTTTCAAATTGTGTCAGTAGCTGTGTTTTGCCACCAGCCCATTTTATAAAAGGTTTTGCCATTTTGAATATTAATCAATCGTGCTATATATATTGAATTTACAAAATTAGATATAATATTTGATTTATATGCCGGAGAGATAAGAAAAAATCAAACTTTGCCGAAACAGCAGAAGCTTGTGAGGGTATGGTTTTGATGACTCTATGATATATTTGCAAGGCTTAAGTGATAGTTTGAAATTAAATACAGTGGTGTTTATGTTGATTTTGTTTAATACCGCTCGATTTGATAACTATTGTTTATGTGTATCTCACTTTTATACCCTAAACTTTTGTCTAATATGAAAAAAGGGGCTAAATTTGCAGCACTATAAAGAAAAAGTATAAAAACGCTATAAAGATGAAACATAAGTTGCGCAGTGCGCAGAGCACTGAAGGACGCCGTATGGCGGGAGCCCGTGCATTGTGGGTGGCCAATGGGATGAAACGTGAACAGTTCGGGAAGCCGATCGTGGCCATCGTCAATTCTTTCACCCAGTTCGTGCCGGGGCATACTCATTTGCATGAAATCGGGCAGATGGTGAAAGCCGAAATCGAAAAGATGGGATGTTATGCTGCGGAGTTCAATACGATAGCCATCGACGACGGTATCGCCATGGGGCACGACGGGATGCTGTATTCTCTGCCCTCGCGCGACATCATCGCCGACAGCGTGGAGTATATGGTCAACGCGCATAAGGCGGATGCCATGATTTGCATTTCGAATTGCGACAAGATCACGCCGGGTATGTTGATGGCCAGTATGCGCTTGAATATCCCTACGGTGTTTGTTTCCGGAGGGCCGATGGAGGCACACAAAATCAACGGGGAGAATGCCGATTTGATTACGGCTATGATCAAAGGAGCCGATACGTCGGTGAGCGATGAGGAGATGGCGAAGATTGAGGCTTGTGCTTGTCCCGGTTGCGGTAGTTGTTCGGGGATGTTTACAGCCAACTCCATGAACAGCCTGACGGAGGCTATCGGACTTTCCCTCCCGGGGAACGGGACTATTTTGGCGACGCATGCCAATCGTATCCGTTTGTTTCAGGATGCGGCCAAATTAGTGGTAGAGAATGCGTTCAAATATTATGAGGAAGGGGATGAGAGCGTATTGCCGAAGAGCATCGCCACGCGCCAGGCTTTCCTGAACGCCATGACGTTGGATATTGCCATGGGCGGATCGTCCAACACCGTGCTTCATCTGTTGGCCGTGGCCAACGAAGCCGGGGTGGACTTCAAGATGGCGGACATCGACGCGCTGAGCCGTAAAGTGCCCTGCCTATGCAAGTTGGCGCCCAACACGCAGAAGTATTCCATCCAGGAATGTAACCGTGCGGGCGGTATCCTTAATATATTAGGTGAATTGGCAAAGGCCGGTTTGTTGGATACGTCGTGCCGCAGGGTGAACGGCCGTACTTTAGGCGAAGATATTGCGAAATATAGTATTACCTCCGGACAGGTGGACGATGAGGCGCAGCGTATTTACAGCAGTGCGCTGGGCGGAGTCTTCAGTAACAAGATGGGTTCGCAGAGCAAGGTGTACGATACGTTAGACACCGACCGTGCCACAGGGTGCATCCGCGATGTGGAACATGCTTACAGCAAGGACGGCGGCCTGGCCGTGTTGTTTGGGAATATTGCCCAAGACGGTTGCGTGGTGAAGACGGCCGGAGTGGACGAAAGCATCTGGCATTTCAGCGGTCCGGCCAAGGTGTTCGATTCTCAGGAAGATGCTTGTGAAGGTATCCTGAACGGCAGTGTGGTAAGTGGTGACGTGGTGGTCATCACTCACGAAGGACCGAAGGGTGGGCCGGGTATGCAGGAGATGCTTTATCCGACATCCTATCTGAAAAGCCGCCATTTGGGAAAAGAGTGTGCCCTGATTACCGACGGGCGTTTTTCCGGAGGAACTTCCGGTTTGAGTATCGGCCATATTTCGCCCGAAGCGGCAGCCGGTGGGAATATCGGTAAGATTGTGGACGGAGACATTATCGAAATAGACATCCCAAACCGGAGCATCAATGTCAAGTTGAGCGAAGCTGAATTGGCAGCCCGTCCGCAACGTCCGATGACGCGTAAGCGTGTCGTACCCAAATCGCTGAAAGCATACGCTTCTATGGTGAGTTCGGCCGACAAGGGTGGAGTTCGTATGATAGATTAAAAACAGTTTTCAATATGGCAAAAGAAAAGATAACAGGCGCAGAGGCTTTGATGCGTTCGTTGGAGCACGAGGGGGTTACGACGCTCTTCGGCTATCCGGGAGGAGCTATCATGCCGGTATATGACGCCTTGTACGGATATAAAGATAAGTTGAACCATGTATTGGTACGGCATGAGCAGGGGGCTACCCATGCGGCACAAGGGTATGCCCGTGTGTCGGGCAAGGTCGGAGTGGCTTTGGTGACTAGCGGGCCCGGGGCGACGAATACCATTACCGGTATTGCGGATGCCATGATGGACAGTACGCCCATCGTGGTGATTGCCGGGCAGGTCGGTGCTTCTTTGTTGGGGTCTGATGCTTTTCAGGAATGCGACCTGGTAGGTGTGACGCAACCCATCAGCAAATGGGCCTATCAGATCCGTCGTCCGGAAGATGTGGCTTGGGCGGTAAGCCGTGCCTTTTATATTGCCAAGAGCGGCAGGCCGGGGCCGGTTGTGTTGGACTTTGCCAAGAACGCGCAGGTTGGCTTGGTGGACTATGAACCGCAGGGTACGGATTTCATTCGCAGTTATGTGCCTGTACCCAAGACCGACCCGTGGGCGATACGTCAGGCGGCTGCATTGATAAACAACGCGAAACGTCCGTTTATCCTTGTCGGACAAGGGGTTGAGCTTGGCGGCGCGCAAGAAGAAGTCCGTCAGTTGATTGAACGGGCCGACATTCCTGCCGGTTGCACTTTGTTGGGCTTGTCTGCTTTGCCGTCCGACCATCCGTTGAATATGGGGATGCTGGGTATGCACGGAAGTCTGGCCAACAGCATCAAGACGCAGGAGTGTGACGTGTTGATAGCCGTAGGCATGCGTTTTGACGACCGTATCACCGGTAAGTTAAGTACATACGCCCGTCAGGCCAAAAAGATACATTTTGAAATAGATCCCAGTGAAGTCAACAAGAATGTACCGGTAGATGTAGCCGTGTTAGGAAATTGCAAACAGACGTTGGCTCAGGTGCTCGAACAGGTGAAACCCAATCGGCATACGGAATGGATTGACAGCTTCGGAGAACATCACGAGAGAGAAAAGGAGGCAGTGATAGAACCTGAAATCCATCCGGCAGACGGACCGATAAAGATGGGGGAGGTCGTACGTAAGGTAACGGAGATGACCGGTAATAAGGCTGTCTTGGTGACCGACGTGGGACAGAACCAAATGATGGCTGCCCGTTATTTCAAATTCTCGGAACAACGCAGCATCGTAACTTCCGGCGGTATGGGGACGATGGGATTCGGATTACCGGCTGCCATCGGAGCCACATTCGGCGCTCCGGGACGTATGGTATGTCTCTTTTTAGGCGACGGAGGCATTCAGATGACACTTCAGGAGTTGGGCACGATTATGGAACAACGCAGTCCGGTGAAAATCATATTGCTCAATAACAACTATCTGGGTAATGTGCGCCAGTGGCAGGAAATGTTCTTCGGGAAACGGTATTCTTTCACGCCGATGATGAATCCGGACTACAATATGATTGCTTCGGCTTACGGCATACCGAACCGTACGGTCGTGGAGCGTGAGGATTTGGTTGCGGCCATACAGGAGATGGTCGATACGGACGGGCCTTACTTGTTGCAGGTGGCCGTGATAGAAGAAGGGCGTGTGTTGCCGATGTGTTGTCCGGGCAATGACGTGGACGACATGGTTTTGGATTATTAACGGGAGGATTTTTAGATGGAACAAGAGAAGAAATTCTATACCTTGATTGTTTTCTCCGAGAACTTTGCGGGGCTTTTGAATCAGGTGACGGCGGTTTTTACCCGCAGGCAGGTGAATATCGAAAGTCTGAATGTGTCGGCTTCCAGTATAAAGGGGGTGCATAAGTACACCATTACCTGTTGGAGCACGGAGGAACAGATACAGGTTATCACCAAACAGATAGAGAAACGCATAGACGTGCTCCAGGCTCATTATTTCACGGATGACGAAATCTTCATCCAGGAAGTGGCGCTTTATAAGCTGGCTACTCCCAAGGTGTTGGAGAATCCGGACATCTCGAAAGCCGTACGTCAACACGGAGCGCAGATTGTGGAGGTGAATCCGACTTATACCGTGGTCAGCAAAAAGGGAATGACGGACGATATCATGTCGCTTTATTTCGCCTTGAATGAGTATAAGTGCGTGTTGCAATACGTGCGTTCGGGGCGTATTGCCATTACGAAGAGTTGCACGGAATATCTGGACGAGTTTTTGGAAGAACGGCGGCGTGCGTACGAGGAGCTTCAGAATAAGGAATAAATAAGATAAGGATTCGAATGAAAGAGGATAAAGTCGGGACTTATTCGTTTGTGGCCGAACCTTTTCACGTGGATTTCACGGGAAGGCTTTTCATGGGGGTGTTGGGCAACCATTTGCTCAACTGTGCCGGATTCCATGCCACGGAGCGCGGTTTCGGTATGGCGGAACTGAATGAGAGTAACTATACGTGGGTACTGTCACGCCTGGCCATCGAATTGGAAGATATGCCGGCTCAATATGAGGAGTTCTCGGTAGATACGTGGGTGGAGAACGTGTACCGTTTGTTTACCGACCGTAACTTTGCCATTTACGGGAAGGACGGGAAGGTTTACGGTTATGCGCGTTCCGTGTGGGCCATGATCAATATGGATACCCGCAAACCGGCCGACTTGTTGTCGCTGCACGGCGGTGACATCGTGGACTATATAGAGACGGAAAAGGCTTGTCCGATAGAGAAGCCCGGTCGTATCAAAGTGAGCAGTTGTATGCCGGTACGTTCTATGGATGTGTATTATAGTGATATTGACATCAACGGGCATGTGAACAGTATTAAATATATTGAACATGTGTTGGACTTGTTTTCCAAAGATTGGTATGCCGGACATGTCATCCGCCGTTTTGAAATGGCGTACGTGGCCGAAAGCTATTCCGGTGACACGCTCAGCTTCTTCCGTGAGGAAAACGAAGACGGGACTTACGATATCGAAGTGCGTAAAAACGTCGGCGGAGAGAATCCCGAAGGGGAAGTCGTGTGTCGAAGTAAACTTAAATTTGATAACAAATAGCAATTTATTGTAGGTGTATTAGAATAATTTTGTAACTTTGTCGTCGAGTTTCGTACAAAAAAGAATTTTAATAAAGAACGCGGCTATTTGTCGCACAAAACAGAAATAGAAAATGGCAGAATTGAATTTTGGCGGTGTTATCGAGACCGTGATGACCCGTGAGGAATTTCCATTGGAAAAGGCTCGTGAAATATTGAAGAACGAGACGATTGCAGTTTTAGGGTATGGTGTTCAAGGACCCGGTCAGGCTTGTAACCTGCGTGATAACGGTTTTAATGTAATTGTAGGCCAGCGTCAGGGCAAGACATACGACAAGGCTGTGGCTGACGGCTGGGTGCCGGGAGAGACTTTGTTTTCTCTTGAGGAAGCTGCCGAAAAGGGTACGATAGTTTGCATGTTGCTTTCCGATGCGGCTCAGATGCAGTTGTGGCCGACCATCAAGCCTTATCTGACTCCGGGCAAGACCTTGTATTTCTCTCATGGTTTCGCTATTAACTGGAGTGACCGTACGGGCGTGGTGCCTCCTAAAGATATTGACGTCATCATGGTGGCTCCCAAGGGCTCGGGTACTTCATTGCGCACGATGTTCCTCGAAGGCCGTGGCTTGAACTCTTCTTATGCTATCTATCAGGATGCCAGTGGTAAGGCATTGGATAAAGTATTGGCTTTCGGTATCGGTATCGGTTCAGGTTATTTGTTCGAGACCACATTCAAGCGTGAGGCTACATCCGATTTGACCGGCGAGCGCGGTTCTTTGATGGGTGCTATCCAGGGCTTGTTGTTGGCACAATACGAAGTGTTGCGCGAGAACGGACATACTCCTTCCGAGGCTTTCAATGAAACGGTGGAAGAATTGACTCAATCCTTGATGCCGTTGTTTGCCAAGAACGGTATGGACTGGATGTATGCCAACTGTTCTACGACGGCGCAGCGTGGCGCATTGGATTGGATGGGGCCGTTCCACGATGCCATCAAGCCGGTGGTGCAGAAGTTGTACCAGAGCGTAGTGACCGGTAATGAAGCGCAAATCTCGATTGATTCCAACTCGAAACCGGACTACCGCGTGAAGTTGGAAGCTGAATTGAAGGCTTTGCACGACAGTGAAATGTGGCGTACGGCAGAAACGGTGCGTAAATTGCGTCCGGAGAACAATTGATGAATTAAAAATTTAATAAAACCCAAAGGTGTCGGATAAACCGACACCTTTGGGTTTTATATTTAGTAGTACCATGAAGAAAAAGCTGATGTTATTTTGTACATGAGTCAACCTGAATGATATGCAGGGTACAGTGGGAATATACGCTCATTATGGTATCAAAGGTATTCCTCATTACGTGATTGTATCGCCTGAAGGGCGGATTATACATGTATGGAGTGGTTATGGGACGGGAGTGCTGAAAAAGAAATTGGAAGACTGGGTGAAATAAAGTGGGACGAAACCTGACGTTCCGTCCCATTGTGGGTCATCTCTTTTTCGGGCTTATTGCGTGGAGTATTCCCCGTAATAGAGTACCCGGCATTGAATAACGGAAAGAATTGCCTTGGTCTGTCCGTTCGTCTACTTTTTCGATGAAGCGTTCTGCGTCTTTTTCTGAAATCACGCCATCGTCTTGGAGTTTACGGATGGTGCGACGCTCGTAAGTGAGCATCATACGGATAGACTTGACGGTGAGTGCATGGCGGTAAGCCTTCGGGTAATTTTGTTCCAGTTGCAAGGTGACATGATTCATGCGGTCTATGTTATGGTTGATTTCCGTACGAAGAATGTCCAATCGTTTTTTCTGATCGGGTGTGAGGAGTTCGGAAGCATTGAGTTCGTTCAATAGGTTCAGATCCTCGTTTTGTAAAATGATGAACCCTCTGGCCAGGTCATATACGTTTACGATGCGTTCACGGAAGTAGAAACTGATGCTGTCCCCCAAGTGAAGTTTCTTTTGGATACGAGGCAGGACGGAGGTGCGGTTGCAATAATTGAATATGGAGGGACGGAAGTCCAACGTATACTGTCCGTCATGGTCATACATCTCGTCGAGAGAGTTCATCAAATGAAGGAATGTGGTTTTCGAAACGACACCTTCATCATAAAGTTGATGGCATACGGCCTTTTCGCGGTCCAATATACGGAGACGTATTTCGGAAAGGAATTCCATTGTGGGAAGAGGTCCGGACGGAGACAAAGACAGAGACGGTGGAAGGTATTTTTTCACTTTGTTCCAGTTTGCGTCGTGCAATGCCGCCTTTGCAGACAGTTTTTCCATATACTTTTCTGCACTGTCGTGTAAGTATCCTTGGATTTTGGAGTCTATCAGTACTCTGGCACTGGAAACTTGTATTAAGCCCAATCGTCTCAGTAGCCAACGCATGGTGGTGGCATTGATGGAAAGAGTGAGCGTGACGATACCGGCTGTGAGAAACAAGACCTGTCGTCTGATGTCTTCCGGAATTCCCGGTGTGTAAGAAACCATCAGGGCCAGTGTCATACCTAATGCTCCGCGCAGGCCACCCCATGTCAGAATGACGGACTCGCGTTTGGAAAGTCCGTATCCCAATCTTTTCATAACGGGGTAGAAAAGCATGATCATGGCAAACCGGATGAGGTTCAGTCCTACGTAAACAAGCAGCAAAATGATGAGGTCGGACCAATTCAGGTCTACTTTCTCTGCGATGACCACACCGACCATGATAAAAACTAATGTATTGGCTATATGGGTAAGAAGTCCCCAGAACTTTTCCATGAATACGTTGACTTGCGGTTTCAGTCTGGGGCGGCCGGTATAAGAGATAGTCAGTCCGAAAGCCACTAAAGCGATGACACCGGATATGCCCATATAGTATTGGGACAGAATAAACGTGACGTAGGCAGAAAGGATGATGACGCTGTTTTGTATCATCTCTTCCGAGTTGATACGTGTAATGAACCAGATTGTCAGTCGGGCCAGGCAGAATCCTAAAAGTATTCCGCCAATAACGACTTCCAGAAATTGCACTACGGGAGAAGCTGTGCTTGCTCCACTAAGCGTATAGGCTCCGAAAAACAGCATGAAACATACGATGCCGGTTCCATCGTTGAGCAAAGACTCTCCGTCTACTAAAGTGGAGAAGCGTTTGCTGGTACCCAGTTCGTGCAATAAAGCTACGACGGCTACCGGGTCGGTTGCACTGATGAGGGCGCCGAACATGAGAGCCAACGGCCATGTCCACGAGGTGTACTCTGGAGCAAACAGGCTGATGCCAATCATGAGGGCGGCTGTAAGCAGCATGCAGACTACTAATCCGGGAACAGCCAACAGGGTGGAATTGGCCAATGTTTTCTTGAAGATGTGCATGTTCATCTCGTATGCCGCATCGAATATCAAAATGGGGAGGAAAACATATAGAATGAAATCCGGATTCGTATCGGCTACGGTTGCCACTGCATTTTCTACGCGTGGCATGAAGTCGAAATAATGAAAACGGTTGAGGAGGCCTATCAGTAAACCGAATACAAACAGTCCTACGGTATAGGGAAAACCGGTTCGTTTCAGTATGGACTTTAATATAGCGCCGACTAACAAGCCGACAATGGCCAGCAGTAGAGGGGCCAGTAAGTTGAAATCTTCCATAATATTCTTTTTAATGGGTAGAAAGGTCTACTCTACAAATATAACGAAAAAAACCTACAAGACCATATCATCTTGTAGGTTTCTATTGTTTTTGTCGTAAAGTCTCTGCTTTTTCTTAGAAGAAGAGGTAACGATTGTCTTTTACTTCGGCCTTTTCATACAGTTCATTGGCAAAACGGCTGATGGCGCGCATGTTGAGAGACTCTTGTTGAGCTTCTTCTTTTTTAGCGTCGAACTTCTCGGCCGATTTGTTCTTATTGATAACCTGCAACGTGTAGACTCCGGCATTACCTTTGAACGGGCCTGCGAATTGATTGGCCGCTGTTTTGCTGGCTACGGCACTTAACATCGGTTCGCTGGAGCCGGTCTTCATTACGAAAGCGGAGGCACTGAACGTCACGTGCTTGATGGTGTCGCTTACAGCACCTTGTACTTTCATGGCGTCTGCTATGCTCTTCGTCTGAGCCAGTTTCTCTTTCAGCATCTCGGCTTTTTTGTCCTTGATGACTTCTTGCGTGAGATATTCTTTCATATCCTCCATCGTGCGGTAACCTTCCTTGTGTATACCGGTAAGGATGGCCACAAGCATGTGGTCGTTCTCACCACATTCGTAAAGAGGAGATACATTGCCTATTTCGGTGTCTTCATTGAATATCCATCGCATGGCCTCACGCGTGTTGCTTACTCCTCCTACATAATGTTCATTGTTGAACAAGTCTTTGCGCTCTTGTAAGTTATAGCCGTTTTTCAGTGCTTTAGCTTCGATATCCTTTTGGGTAGGATTGGAAGCGATGAAGTGGCTGAAGTCGTTATAAGCCTTTGCATAAGTGTCTTTACTGAACTCAATCGGGCATTTGATTACGGCCACATCATATTTGTTGATCATGGCACGGCGGTCTGTCACTTGTGCGATGATGCATCCTTGGGTAAAGTCAATCTTTTCGGTGGCATTTACCGGCATATTGGTGATGGTTTTGATAAACTTCAAGTTGTCGCCGTCCAAAGGAGCACCTTCATAATTACGTGAAGTAATCCATGTCTTCTCGCCGGTCTGGTTGTATTTCTTGGCGATGGAATCGAAAGCCACACCGCCCCGCAATGCCGTCATGATGCTGTCGGCTGTCTTTTGGATGGCATTCATATCGGCGCCTGCTACTTGTATTTGACGAAGTTGGATGGAATCCGGTGCGGAAATCTTGTTGATTACCTTGATGATGTTCATCGTGTTGTCTCCGGCATAATAATAAGGAGCTTTCATCTGTCCTACAGCCATGGAATCCAACTGTGAAGCTATGTCGTTGGGGAATATGTTCTTGCTGACCGGAAGCGGACTGTAATTAATCGTAGAGCCACTCTCACGGACAATCTTAGCAATGTCGCCTCCTGCGGTCAAAGCCTTGGCCGTTTCCGCCATATCTTTGTCTAAGGCTGCTTTGTCGGCTGCGCTGGCTTTGACCTGAACATCGATAAATTTAATGTCACGACTTTCGGCTGTTTGCTTGAATCTTTCTTTCAACTCATTGTATTTGGCTTTTAAATCGCTTTCTTCCACTTTGATATCTTTGTCATTGATGGTAGAGTAGGGCACGGCAGCCATGATAATGTCGCTTTCATTGGTACGTGCCTCGAATGCGGCCTTGTCTATGATTTTGTTGCCCAACATCGCTTTGCTCAGCAGTACTTGATATTTTTGCGCAAGACTTTCCTGACGGAGTGTCTTCTCAATGAACATCCAGAATTTGTAGAGACTGTTATAGTAGTCCATGTATTCGGCCGGCATCTGTTCGCTTTTGGTTTTCATGCCTTCATAATCGGTCAGGAACTTCTTCAGTACATTGGCATCGAAACGGCCGGTTTGTTCGTTGCGGAAAGGAGTTTGCATCAGTATGGGACTGTTGCCTTCCGAAATAATGGATTGGATTTCTGCGTCAGTGACAGTTAGTCCCAATTCTTCAGCTTCGTGCTCGATGAGTTTGTTGTTGACGTATGTGTTCCAAACTTGGTCGCGTAATTGAGTGAGTTGTTGGTCGTTGAGTGCGCTGTTGCCACTGGTGAACTTCACAACTTCCGCATATTCGTCCACTAAGTTTTGGAATTCATGTACTGAAATCCGCTCTCCGTAAATTTCGCCGACTTGCTGCTTGCTTTCGTTAGAAGCAGACTGGATGGAGCGCATGGCTTCCTCGGCAATGAATGCAAAAAGAGCCAGACCGATCACGATGACCAGCAAAGGCCCCTTAGCTCTGATTTTCTGTAATGTTGCCATTGATTTAAATGATTATTATTTTTATTATTTTCTTTAAACGATTTAAGCGCACGAAGATACAAAAATCTTCGCACATATTCATGTCTGTCGGGCTAAAATTTAGTTATTCGACGATTTTCAGACGTACAAGTTCTATTTTTGTCGTTGTATTCTTGATGATTTTGAACTCGAAATGGCCGAATCTGATGATTTCGTTCAGTTTCGGAAAGCTTTGATACTGGTGTAGAATCAGTCCGCTGACCGTGACATATTCTTCGGATTCCGGTAAATCCAATCCCAACAATTCATTGGCTTTTTCTATTTCCAGCCGTCCGGACAGGACGTATTCATTCTCATCGACCTTTTGGGCAATGTAGTTTGTATTGTCGTGCTCGTCTTCAATATCGCCGAAGATTTCTTCTACTAAGTCTTCCATCGTTACGATTCCCGAAGTTCCGCCGAATTCGTCTACTACGATAGCCAGAGATTTTTTCTGCTGCATGAACTTCTTTAATAGTTTTTGGGCAGACATCGTTTCCGGGACCACGGGAGTTTCTTTAATTCGTAAAGTCCAGTCTGCCGGGTTCCGGAACATTTCGGATGAATGGATAAAGCCTACGATATGGTCTATGTCTTCTTTGTAAACGATGATTTTGGAATTTCCGCTTTCAATAAACCTGTTTTTAAGGTTTTCTATGGATGAACTGATTTCCACCGCTTCTATTTCTGTCCGTGGTACCATACAGTCCCGTACCTTGACTTCCGAGAAGTATAGGGCATTTTGGAATATCTTGATTTCATCCGTAATGTCGTTTTCATTTTGAGCCGATTCGATACTGGATTGTATCAGGTTGTCTAAGTCTATTTTGGTAAAAGCTTGTTCCGACGCTTTCTTGTTTACTTTAAGTCCCATCAGGCGTAGTATGCCGCGAGATAGCGCACTGGTGAATTTGGATACGGGATAAAGAAGTATATAGATGATAAACGCCGGAACGGCGAATATCTTCAGCATGCGGTTAGGGTTTATCTTGAATAGCGTTTTCGGAAGGAACTCTCCGGTTACTAATACGATTAGGGTTGAAATGATGGTTTGCAAAGCCACGTTCAGTCCTTCGTGTTGGTTTAAATGGATCGGAGAAAGGACGAATTCGTTGATCACTCCTGCCATTAAAATACCATAGACGACCAACGCGATGTTGTTTCCGACCAAAAGGGTCGAGATGAAATCATTCGGACGTGTATAAAATATGGTCAGAATTTTGGAAGTTAGACTGGCATCGCTACGGTCTAACTCAACTCGAAGTTTGTTGGAAGAAACAAATGCGATTTCCATCCCCGAGAAGAAGGCGGAGAGCAACAGTATGATGATGATTTCTATAATGGTCAGTGTCATGGCTGATTGGGTTTGGTGGGAGCGGCACGCATGACCGAGTCATTGGAGGATGAACTGCCACTGTCGCTGAAAGGCGTTTCGGCATTGGCGTTGCTGACAGAGTAGCGTGTCATTTGTTCGTTGGAACGGAAATTATAACCTTGGAGGAATTCATCCGGTTTCCGGATGGTCATGAACATGTTGGAATACATTTCATGACGGTCCATATCCCAAAAAAGTTCTTCGCTAGTAAAGACAGTACCCTCTTGGTTGCGTATGACCACACGTCCGCGCAACTCCCATAGTTGTTGATTGTGGCAATATGCCGTATCCGATTGCACGAACCAATCGATGTGGAACGTGGAGTCGAACTTTTCCAAAAGTATGCCTTTTACGAAAGTCCATCGCGGCGGATTGGTCGTATTGTAGATATTCCATTCTTCTGCCGTGATTTTATAGCGGATGACTCCGGAGTCTGAAATGAGAGTCGAGATGCCCCATGATTGCATGAAAGGCAAGGAGTCGTTTTCGTTTACGGCCGGAGCGTGGTTTGATTTTTCCGTAGAGCACGAGAGTATTAAAATAAGCATAACAGTCGCCCAAACGGAGACTGTTATGTGGGTCAAACGGGACAATCCCGTTGTAGACTTTACCTTACTTTTTCTCATTACTGAATCTTCCATTTCATGAACCATCTTTCGTTGAACGTAATACCGACGTTGAGACGCAAGTAGTTTTCAGTAATTAAAGATGATACGCTAGGAACGGACCTGCCCCACTGAAATGCGATATTGACCACGGAACGGTTATTGATATTGTTGGATACGGGAAGAGCGAATCCTGCCGTTACACCGAATTCCCGTGGGCCGTTATGTCCGTTTACCTTATAATAAGGTGTGGAAAAAGACGCCCCCATACGATATTGTACCCGTCTTAAGTATTTGCTGCTGTAACGGTCTGGTTGGAACTCCCCTCCGATCACAATTTTGGTGCGGTTCATATAGTTTTCCGTAGTGCTGACAAACTTGTCGTTTATAATTTGAGGCACACGGCATTCTCCCCATCTTTGATGGGTTACGTCCAAACCAACTTTCCATTGCTCTTTGTGTGCCCATGCCAATCCGGCTCCGAAAGATGTGGGTAATTCGAAAGCCTTTTCTATGACGGATTTCGTGGTATCTCCGTTGGCCACATAACTGTAATAATGGGCAGGAGAGTTGATTGCATGTCCGATACCGTATGTAATACCGGGAGTCAAAACGTCGTTTTTGCCGATTTTAATGGGAAATTGTACTCCGATATCTATTTTATAGGAAGAAAGGTCAGCTTCTATTTGTCGACGTAGCCCGTTGCTTGCGCTGGTGGCTGTTCCGTCTTCATAAAAAGTCTGCGTGATATTTTGGGCATAGTTTCCCCATACATATCCGAAATTGGCTCCGACAGAAAAGTTTGCGAACGGATTCCATCCCAAACCCACATACACCTCGTGCAGTCCTCCGTCGCCGGTATAGCTGTTGGTATAAGTCATGGTCGAACCGCTGTTGAAATGATCGCCCAGATATTTGCTTTCCGAGAAGTCATATCCTATACTGGAAAACGGGATAAAACCGAATGAAAATCCCAATCCCGGGCACAAACGGAAGCCTGCGTTGATATAGTCCAACGTGGTGTTGTGCGCATTGATACTGTTGCCTCCGCTTTTGAAATTTACGTTTTGCAACGTGAGACCTACGTCGAAGATGAATGATAAGGAATCTATGGCGGAATAGGAAGCCGGATTTTGCATATTGATGCGGTTTCCGTCGCGGAATCCCAATGCCACTCCGCTCATAGCCTTGTTGAAACCTTGCGACTGGTCTTTCAAGCTGCCGAGTCCGAAACGGGAATACGGGGAGTTTGAACCATTGGTCTGTGCGGGAGCATATAGTGTTGCCATGGCCAGCAACACGCAGAGTATAAGTTTATGACTGCTCATTATTAAATGCTAATATTCGGTTTAGCCCTCTGGGCACTATATATTTATCTGCAAAGATGAGATTTTTTATTTTGCTATCAAAGTTAAAAATATCGCCACCAGTTAAAAAAACCAAAAGGGACGGGTATTTTTCTTGGAAATATTTGATGCGTCCTTCTATTTCAAACTTCATGCCCTGAATGACTCCGGAGCGGATAGACGTTTCCGTATCATATCCGATGTCTAAGAGCGGCCCCTCGCTGTCTATCAACGGAAGTTTGGCTGTGAAAGCACGGAGGCTTTTTAGGCGCATTTGAAGTCCCGGGGAAATGCACCCTCCTTTGTAATGTCCGTTTTTGTCGATGAATTCGTAAGTCAGGCATGTTCCGGCATCGACTATAAGGATGTCATGCCCGGGGTATTGCATGTAGGCACCTACAGCCGCAGCCAACCGGTCCGCTCCCAACGTATCTGGAGTCCGGTAAGCGTTTGTGATCGGGACGGGAGTCTGTGCATTTAAATACAGCAAAGGGAAGTCGAGCCTTTTCAGTTGTCGTTCGGCTTCTGCGGTGATGCCGAATACACTTCCGACGATACCTTGTTTAAACGCATATTTATTCACGAATTCCGGCAAGCGTTCCAGTGTTTCATTTGAGGTCTTGATTTCTTCCACCGGAGTATCACCGTCAAAGGCTACCAGTTTGGCCAGCGTATTTCCTATGTCTATGATTAAATTCACGTGTTCATGCTTTGCGGTTGCAAAGTTAATCAAAAAATAACATGGCAGATGATTTCTTTGTCAAAAAGATGCTCGTCTCGCTTTTTTCCGTGAATGGCATGGGGCAAAAGGGAAAATGCACTAACTTTGCAAAGCTAAATATGGCATGGAATGAGATATTTGAGATTTGTGTTTTTATACACCTTATTATATATAGGAGGGATGGCTCATGCCTTTCCGGCCGACTCTGTCGAGGTTAGTCTTTTGACTTGTTCTCCCGGAACCGAAGTGTATTCTTTGTATGGTCATACGGCCATTCGTGTGAAATCATATACCACGGGGGAGGACTGGGTCTTTAATTACGGTGTGTTCAGCTTCAACCGTCCGAATTTTATATGGCGTTTTACGCGCGGCGAGTGCGATTATCAGATTGGAGCCTTGCCTTTTGCTTACTTTGCCGAAGAATATGAAGAGCGTGGGTCGGCCGTCTATCAGCAAGTGCTGAACCTGAGGGCATCGGAGAAGGAACGGCTTTGGACGCTGTTGGTAGAGAATATGCGTCCGGAAAACCGGGAATACCGTTATAACTTTCTTTATGATAATTGTACGACTCGGGCACGCGACCGTATAGAGGAAGCTGTGGAGGGAAAGATTATTTATCCGGAGCAAGACACTGTCCGTACGTATCGTGAGATTATTCATCAGTATACGGCTCAGCATCCCTGGGCGGAATTGGGTAATGACATTTGTTTGGGGGCGGAGGCTGACCGTCCTATTTCTGTACGTGACGAGATGTTCGCTCCTTTTTATTTGTTGCGTTACGCCAATGGCGCGGTGATTCAGGGCTCCGACGGCAGTATGCGGCCGTTGGTGTTGTCTCAATCGAAAGTGGTTGAAGGGCGTGATGTGGAAATACAGAAAGAATTCCCTTGGTCTCCGGCACTGTCCGTATGGATACTTTTCTTTTGTGTGGCGGGGTTGACCGTGGTGGAACGGTGGCGTCATGCATGTTTTTGGGGGATAGACATTTTTTTGATGTCATTGGTCGGAGGAATCGGATTGGTGGTCACGTTTCTTTTTTTCTTCTCCGTTCATCCCACAGTTGGCTCGAATTGGCAGATTTGGGTCTTCAATCCCATTCCGTTGGTGGCCATGCCGTGGGTGGTTTGGTGTGCTGTTAAAAGGAGAAAAACTTACTATCATCCGTTAAATGCGTCGGTTTTAATATTATTTATGTTTTTTTCTGCCCTGATACCACAAGATTTTTGTGTGGTAGTTGTACCTTTGGCCTTAGCTTTGTTGCTACGTTCGTGTAGCTATTGGATAAGCTATCGAAAAAAAGAAAAATAAGCAAGCCATGCATTCTAAAAGCTATCGTTTTCTGACTCCGTTGATTATGGTGCTGACCTGGGCCAATATGGAAGCCCAGACATCGCATCCTGTCCCCCGGTTGGTGGTCAACGTGACGATAGACCAGTTGCGTACGGACTATATGGAAGCCTTTTCTTCGCTTTTCGGAGCCGGAGGTTTCAATAAGGTGATGCGCGACGGGCGTAGCTATATGGATGCCGCCTATCCTTTTTCCCACATAGACCGTGCTTCGGCAGTGGCGTGTATCATGACGGGTACGGTGCCTTACGATAATGGAGTCGTGGGCGAGCATTGGATGGACCGTAAGACTTTACGTCCGATGTATTGCGTAGACGATGCGACGTGCGAGGGATGGCTGACTTCCGAGAAGTACTCTCCGGTGGCGTTGAATGTTTCGACCGTCACCGATGAACTGAAGATGGCTACCGGAGGACGGGCTTTGGTGTACAGCATTGCCCCGGATGCCGACGCTGCAATTCTGGCAGCCGGGCATGCCGCCGACGGTGCTTTTTGGATAGACAATGCTTCCGGGCAGTGGAGTAGTACGTCTTATTACGGCCAGTATCCGGATTGGGCCTTGCGTTACGACGTTTCCGACCGTTTGTCCGGCCGTATTTCCGATTTGTCCTGGACTCCAATCAGTCCGATTGTAGAGAATTTCAATTTCTTTATTTCGCCTCAAGAGAGCAAAGGGTTTACACATAAGTTTACGGGAGACCGTAAGATTTATGAGTTCAAGACCAGTGCGTATGTCAATGACGAGGTCAACCGTTTCGCCAAACATTGTCTGGATCATACCGAGTTGGGCGAAGACCTTGTGACGGATTTCCTGTCCCTGACATATTATGCAGGGACGTTCGATCACAAACCGGTAGCCGAAGTTCCGGTAGAGTTGCAGGACACGTACGTGCGTCTTGACCTTGAATTGGCGGAGTTGATTACGATGTTGGAAAAGAAAGTAGGGGCCGGACGTTTTTTGTTGGTCGTTACTTCTACGGGATATACCGATGACGAAATCACCGATTTCTCGAAATACCGTATTCCTACTGGTACGTTCAGTGTGACGCGTGCTTCTGCGTTGTTGAACATGTACCTGATGGCTGTATATGGCCAGGGGCAGTATGTGGAGACGGAGTTCGGCTCGCAACTGTTCTTAAACCAGAAACTTATAGAAGACAAGCAACTGAATTTAAGTGACGTGCTGACACGTGCGCAGGCTTTCCTGATTCAGATGGCCGGCGTAAAAGACGTGTACACTTCCCAGCGGTTGGCTTTGTCTGCGGGAGAAACCGAAATACGCCGTTTGCGGAACAGTTTCAACCAGATGCGTTCGGGAGATATCTTCATTGAAGTGTCTCCGGGTTGGAAGGTCGTCAACGAAGAGACGCATGAACAAACCTTGGAAAGGGCTTCATACGTAGGTTTTCCCATTTTCTTTTTCGGGTGCAACGTGCGGCCGGAAACGATAAAGACGCCGGTAACGGTGGATTGTATCGCTCCCACCGTAGCCCGCTTCATGCGTATCCGTGCTCCAAACGCATGTTCCGCAGCTCCTTTATCGGCAATCCGCTGATGAAGATATTTAAATAATTTTCTATTCTTTTACTTTTTTTGATTAACTTTGCGCAAAGAAGTGCAAAGCGCATCGCGTGAATAAAAAACAAAACAAAATATATGGATATAAACAAGTTTTTGAGCAAGCTTTTCGGGAATAAGTCTACCCGGGACATGAAGTTGATTCAGCCGTTGGTAGAGACCGTGAAAAAAGCTTACCCTGAAATTCAGGCGCTTAGTAATGATGCCCTGCGTGCCAAGACGCAGGAAGTGAAAAAGTACGTGCAGTCTTCGGCCGACGACCTCAAGGCTAAAATTGCAGAGTTGAAGGCAAAGGTGGAAGAAATGCCGATTGAAGACCGTTCTTCTCTTTTTTCGCAGATCGACAAGTTGGAAAAAGACGTGTTGGAACGTTATGAACAGGCTTTGAACGAAGTCATGCCGGTGGTGTTCTCCATCGTGAAGTCCACGGCCGAACGTTTTGCCACTCAGGAAATCGTGGACGTGACGGCCAACGATTTCGACCGCGAGTTGGCGGCAAAGTTCGATTTCGTGGATATTGAGGGCGACACGGCGCATTACCACAACCATTGGACGGCCGGAGGAAACGATACGGTGTGGAACATGATACACTACGACGTGCAGCTTTTTGGTGGTGTCGTACTGCACCAAGGCAAGATTGCCGAGATGGCGACCGGAGAAGGTAAGACATTGGTGGCTACCCTGCCTGTGTTCTTGAATGCCCTGACCGGCAACGGCGTGCACGTGGTGACGGTCAATGACTATTTGGCCAAGCGTGACTCCGAGTGGATGGGGCCGCTCTACATGTTCCACGGTTTGAGTGTGGACTGTATCGACAAGCATCAGCCCAACAGCGACGCCCGCCGTCGTGCCTATCTGGCCGACATCACGTTCGGAACGAACAATGAGTTCGGTTTCGACTACTTGCGCGACAATATGGCAACGAATCCCAAGGATTTGGTGCAACGTGCACACAACTACGCCATCGTGGACGAGGTCGACTCCGTATTGATTGACGATGCCCGTACGCCGTTGATTATATCCGGCCCCGTGCCTAAGGGCGACGACCAGTTGTTCGAACAATACCAGCCTCTGGTAGAGAAGTTAGTCGGTGTACAGCGTCAGTTGGCTACTCAATACTTGGCCGAGGCCAAGCAGATGATAGCTTCGGGCGACAAGGAAAAGGTGGAGCAGGGATTCCTGCAACTGTACCGCAGTCATAAGGCGTTGCCCAAGAACAAGCCTTTGATCAAGTATTTATCCGAGCAGGGTATCAAGTCCGGTATGCTGAAGACCGAGGAAATCTATATGGAAAACAACAACAAGCGCATGCCCGAGGCTGTGGAACCGTTGTATTTCGTTGTAGATGAGAAGTTGAACAGCGTGGACCTGACGGACAAAGGTTTTGCCTGGCTGTCCAAAGCTACCTCAGACCCGGAATTGTTTGTTATGCCGGACATTACGTCGGCCATGTCGGCGTTGGAGACAGATAGCTCTTTGACCGACGAGGAACGCGTCATGAAAAAAGACCAGCTCTATTCCGACTATGCCGTGAAGAGCGAACGTATGCACACCTTGCAGCAGTTGCTGAAAGCTTATACCATGTTCAACCGCGACGATGAATATGTCATCATCGACGGCGAAGTGAAGATTGTGGACGAGCAGACGGGACGTATCATGGACGGGCGCCGCTGGAGCGACGGCTTGCATCAGGCGGTGGAAGCCAAAGAGCACGTTAAGGTGCAGGCTGCAACCCAGACTTTTGCCACGATTACCTTGCAGAACTATTTCCGCATGTATCATAAGTTGGCGGGTATGACCGGTACGGCCGTAACCGAGGCCGGCGAGTTTTGGGACATCTACAAACTCGACGTGGTGGAGATTCCGACCAACCGTCCGATTGCACGTAAGGACATGAACGACCGCGTGTATAAGACACAGCGTGAGAAATATAAGGCCGTCATTGAGGAAATCGAGATGCTCATCAAGGCCGGACGCCCCGTCTTGGTCGGTACGACTTCGGTGGAAATCTCGGAGATGTTGAGCAAGATGTTGCAGATGCGTAAGATTCCGCACAACGTGCTGAACGCCAAATTGCACCAGCAAGAGGCCGATATCGTGGCGCAGGCGGGACAGAGCAGCACGGTGACCATTGCCACCAACATGGCCGGTCGTGGTACCGACATCAAGCTGAGCGACGAGGTGAAGAAAGCCGGCGGTTTGGCCATTATCGGTACGGAACGTCATGAGAGCCGCCGTGTAGACCGTCAGTTGCGCGGTCGTGCCGGACGTCAGGGAGACCCGGGCTCATCCGTTTTCTTCGTGTCCTTGGAGGACAAGTTGATGCGTCTGTTTGCCAGCGAACGGATTTCCAGGGTTATGGACAAACTGGGCTTTGAAGATGGCGAGATGATTGAACACAAGATGATCAGCAATGCCATCGAGCGTGCCCAGAAGAAGGTGGAAGAGAACCACTTCGGTGTGCGTAAGCGTTTGTTGGAATACGACGACGTGATGAACAAACAGCGTACGGTGGTCTATGAGAAACGTCGCCACGCCCTGATGGGTGAGCGTATCGGGATGGACATCTCCAATATGATTTGGGACCGTTGCGTGAATATCATCGAGAATAACGACTATCAGGGTTGCAAGGAAGGCTTTATCGAGGTCATGGCCATGGAAGTACCGTTTACGGAGGACGAGATGAACAGCATGAAGCGTGAAGATTTGTGCGAAAAGGCTTTCCAGGCTGCCATGGAACGTTTCAAGCAAAAGACGGATATGTTGGCCGCTGTGGCCCAGCCTGTCATCAAACAGGTGTATGAGGCACAAGGACACATGTATGAGAACATCATGGTGCCCGTGACGGACGGACGTCGTATTTATCAGATTTCCACTCCGCTCAAGGAGGCTTACGAAACGGAAAGCCGTTCCATCGTGAAGGCTTTCGAGAAGGCCATCATGCTGCATACCATCGACGAGGCTTGGAAAGAAAACCTGCGCGAACTGGACGAGTTGAAACATTCCGTGCAGAACGCTAGCTACGAACAGAAAGACCCCTTGTTGATTTTCAAACTCGAAAGCGTGAAGCTCTTCGATGCCATGGTGGACAAGATTAATAACCAGACCGTCAGCGTACTGATGCGTGGACAAATTCCGGTGCAGCAGCCCGAACAGGTGCGTGAGGCCGAACCGGAACCGGCTCCCCGTCAGGAGAAGTACGTGGAATCCCGCGAGGACTTGACCGACCCCAATCAGGAGGCCGCTGCCCGTCAGGATACGCGTGAACCGCAGAAGCAGCAACCGGTAGTGGCTGAGAAGCTTCCGGGACGTAACGACCCTTGTCCTTGCGGTAGCGGAAAGAAATTTAAGAACTGTCACGGACGCGGATTATAAATCGGCGGACTGACGATAAGTTGTATTGTCCCCCGGACGGGGTCGGGTTTTCCGGCTGCGTCCGGGGGAAGTTTGTTGTATGGGTACTCTCTTCGGATGTCATGATGTTTTTTTCGCTTCTCTTCCTTAAATTTTGGAACTGGAATGTTTTCCGATACTGTTTTTTTTGTACCTTTGATACAAGTATAAGTAAAACGACAGATTATGAAAGCCACTTCACAGACCATTCAGCAGATTGAACGTGCACTCAGGAAAATTGCAGCCAAATACCCGCAAGGCCGGGAGGATTTGGCTTTGACGGATATCCATCTTCAGATAAAAGCCGATTCCGGCGAATTGTTGGCGTTCAACGATGACGATGAAGAGTTGACGCGTTGCGTGGTAGAGCAGTGGATGGACAACGGAGATGAGAATTTTTATGAAGAGATTACTCCCGTGTTGCGCCAGTGTATCCAGGGTATGAAAGATACGTTGGAGCATCTTTCCCTGTTGAAGCCTTATTCTTTCGTCTTGGTAGATGAGGACAAGGAAACGCTTTGCGACTTGTATCTTGTGGACGATGAGACGGTGATAGTGGACGGTGAACTGCTGAAGGGGTTGGACGAAGATTTGGATGATTTCCTGAAAAAGCTTTTGGAGGAATAAGGTGTCCCTTGAACGGACAAAATCGCGATTGAGCGAGGGTAAAGCCAAGTCCGTTTGAGCTTTGCGGGGCGCGATTTGTTCAGAATGTCAGAATGTCAAATCCGATGGGGCGAGAATCGCGTATTTTCGGGCAGAAGACGTTGAGGGCCGCGCAAGGGCATTCTCGTGTGTCGGGGAAAAGGCAGAGTGTAAGCCGTCGGGTGTTTTTCCTGTTTTTTGTTTCGCCTTTATGTCGAATCGTACGGACAGATGCGGATAAGGTGTAAGCGAAACGTCGCAATCCCTATCCGTTTGTTTCTTGTTTTGGGAAACAAAATGAGTTCAAATAGTGTTTTTCGTATGCTTAAAATCTTGTTTGGGGAGCGTTTGGAGCTTGGTTTTAAGTCGTGTGATATATGTATTCCGTTCGTTTTGCGCACATCGGAAAATCGCTTTCAGCCAAACGATTTTTCAATCTCTTGAGATTGATTTGCATATATGCAGGCTTTATGCGGAAATACACCGCTTTTTTGCATAATTATTCTCTTTTGGGGCTTTATCTGACGCTGTTTTCTCAATTTAAAACAAGCGTAAAGGATTGAAATAATATCTTTTTGCCAGGATATAGAGGAAAATGAGATAAAATTGTAATTTGCAGACATGGCGCTTGTTTCATCTTAAGTTTATTCCGGTTCGATGGCTTGGAGCGAATCGTGAAGTTCGGGAAACAGGCTGTTCATTCAGTCCTGATGGATTTGAAGTGTCCTATCCCGGAAGGGCTTGTGGGTGAAGGTGGAACGTTACGGCAGTTAGTCGCTTTACGAGTTTGTAGTCCAGCCTACTCCTCCCGGTGGTGTGCAGGTAATATTGGTTTGTGGAGGTGGCGAAGCAGGAACAAGGGGGAAGCGCGTTGGTCTTATATCGGATGAAATAGGAACATCCCGAAAAGTAGAAATCCCCTCCGCTTGTCATCGTACAGGTGGAGGGGATGGTTTTATATAGTATAAAGTTAAGGTCAGAACAGGCTCCACGACACGGTGAGGCCGGCCATGACGATGGCCACCATCGACATGAGCTTGATGAGGATGTTCAGGCTTGGGCCGGAAGTGTCCTTGAACGGGTCGCCCACAGTGTCGCCCACCACGGTGGCGCGGTGTACCTCGCCGCCCTTGCCACCGAAGTTACCTTCTTCGATATACTTTTTGGCATTATCCCACGCACCGCCGGAGTTGGCCATGAAGATGGCCAACACGAAACCGGCCGACAAGCCGCCGACCAACAGGCCGATGACACCCGGTACGCCGAACACCAGTCCGGTAGCGATGGGAGCCACGATGGCCAACAGCGACGGGAAGACCATTTCACGTTGTGCGCCTTTGGTGGAAATCTGCACGCAACGGGCATAATCCGGTTCGGCTTCTCCGCTCAGGATGCCCTTGATTTCACGGAACTGCCGCCGCACTTCCTCTACCATGTGGGCCGCTGCACGCCCTACGGCGTTCATGGTTAACCCACAGAACAGGAAAGCCATCATGCTGCCGATGAACATGCCCGAGAGGACTTTCGGGTTCATCAGCGTTACGTCATAGTAGGTCATGAAGTCGGTGAACGAGGCGTCATGTATGGCCAACGTGTCGCCGTTCGGCATGGTCAGTACAGTTTCGCCCAAGCGTGTCAGCCCGATGCGGATTTCTTCAATATAAGAAGCCAAAAGTGCCAGACCGGTCAGGGCTGCCGAGCCGATGGCAAAGCCTTTGCCGGTAGCAGCCGTGGTGTTACCCAACGAATCCAAGGCATCCGTGCGTTTGCGCACAGCTTCGCCCAGTCCGCTCATTTCAGCGTTTCCGCCTGCATTGTCGGCTATGGGGCCGTAGGCGTCTGTGGCCAAGGTGATGCCCAAGGTGGAGAGCATGCCCACGGCGGCGATACCGATGCCGTAAAGGCCCATGCTCACGTTGGCAAAATCGAATCCTGCTGCCAGCCAATAGGAAAGGATGATACCGATGACGACGGCTATCACTGGGATGGTGGTGGACACCATACCCAGTCCGATACCGGAGATGATGACCGTGGCCGGGCCCGTTTTTCCGCTCTCAGCCAACAGTTGGGTGGGGCGGTAGGATTGTGACGTGTAATATTCCGTGGAGCGTCCGATGACGATACCCACCAGAAGCCCGATGACCACGGCGAACGAAATGTTCAGCCAGTTGTCTATCTGCAACGCCCAAAGGATAAGGAAAGTCGCCACGACAATCAGGGCGGAACTCAGATTCGTGCCTACGGACAGGGAGTTGAGCAGCTCTTTCATACCGGCGTCTTCCTTGGTGCGTACGGAGAAGATACCCAGAATAGAGAGTAGAATACCCACTGCGGCTATCAGCATCGGGGCGATGACGGCTTTGAACTGCATGTCCACATCGCCTCCGGCCATGAATGCCGCGGCACCCAATGCAGAGGTGGCCAGGATGGAACCGCAATAAGACTCGTACAGGTCGGCTCCCATACCGGCCACGTCGCCTACGTTGTCGCCCACGTTGTCGGCTATCGTAGCCGGATTACGCGGGTCGTCCTCCGGGATGCCGGCTTCCACTTTGCCTACCAAGTCCGCGCCCACGTCGGCCGCTTTCGTATAGATGCCGCCTCCCACGCGGGCAAACAGGGCCTGCGTGCTGGCACCCATACCGAAGGTCAGCATGGTGGTGGTAATCATGCAGAGTTTGGCTGTCGGGGCGTAGATGTCGGCCGGGATAAAGGCATCCAGAAGGAGATACCAGAAAGAGATGTCGAACAGGCCGAGGCCGACAACGACCAGCCCCATGACCGCACCGCTGCGGAAAGCTACTCGCAGTCCTTTGTTCAGGGAGTTACGGGCAGCGTTGGCTGTACGTGCCGATGCGTAGGTAGCCGTTTTCATGCCCAAAAAACCGGAAAGTCCGGAGAAGAATCCGCCGGTGAGGAATGCTATCGGTACCCATGAGTTTTGCAGGTTGAAGCCGTAGGCCATAACCGAAAACAGCACGACGAGTGCCAGAAAAACCAGTCCCACGATTTTGTACTGTTGTTTCAGGTACGACATGGCACCTTGGCGCACATGCGAGGCGATTTTCTGCATGACCGGTGTGCCTTCACTTTCTTTCATCATCTGGCGGTAGAAGTACCAAGCCAGCAGCAATGCCAATAAGGACGATACGGGAATCATCCAAAATAGAAGATGCTCCATAGTAAAATGTGTTTTTGAGTTAACGATATGTTATTATCGGGTACTAAGGTAATGAAAAAAAGGATAATGCGCGAAGAAATCCGAATGAAAAATATCGGTATTGTTACTTCGTTATGGTATATTTGTACTTTGGTTAATAAATAGGGTTGAATAGGTTTAAGAAAAAGATAAGTTTATAAAAAGAAAGGACATGAATGATTTCTTATTAATGAAAGACTCTTCAGAGGGTGATAAAGGAAAGGAAGCCATGTTGGACTTCGTGTTGTCGTGGACCTTGCGCGTAGCGTCTGATGCTTATCCAGATAAAGAAGTAAAACAAACATTGCATAAGGCTTGCCGAAGAATTCTTTTTAAGTTGATATTCGGTTTAAAGAGATATGAGGAAATAGAAAGGAAGCAATGCCAAGTTTGTTCTGTGCAAGTGTGGAAACAATGGAATAATATCGACTTGCACGCCAATGTGACATTGAGAATTGACGGAGGTGAGCCGGAATATCATGTCATTGTGGTTGAAAATAAGATTTATACTCCATTGCGTGATAACCAGCTCGGGCGGTATAAAGAGATAATCCTTAATACCTACAAAGGAGGTGCCTACGAAAAGCATATCCATTTCAGGGTAATTACGGGCTTTAATGAAGAGTGTCGGAAAGACGAGTTTGATAAGATAAAGAAAGAATGTGAGGCCAACGGCTGGGATTGTATTCCTATTCTTGATCTTCAACCCAATAAAATTCCGGACGGGGAGGAGCTTTATAGTGATATATTTAATGAGTTTTGGTTGAGGGAGTGGTGATACATGTAGATTGGTGATTGTAGAAATGTAATAGTAAAAACGGAAACAGAATATGTCTCAGTTAAGATGTAACGGCAAGGTTCCCACCATTGTTTTTGGAAAGGTGGCTCGTGATATTGTTGCGTGTAAAGAGGTCGTGGATTGGCTTCAATGTCCGGTTTCCGGATTTGAGGATTTCATAGTGATTATTACGGACAGTGCTGTCGAATACGAAGAACGTATAGATGCCTTTTTGCAAAGTGTGGTTAACGGCAGGCTTCATTACATGGTATTGGATATGAATGACTCGCTCGACCGTCAACGCTTTCGTAACAAATGGATGTCTTATAATATAATAGGAGGGAACAAAGTTGAGACTGTGATTCAGCTTCTTCATAATATTTATGCCCATATTCTCAAAACAGGCATGATAAGTTATGATTTCACAGATTTACAATATATACTGAAACAAGGTTGTTGGGTTCAATCTGTTTGTTTTAAAGGAGAACTTTCTGATTGGGTGAAATCTTTCCAGATACAAGCCAATGCTTCGTATTCTTTTGGCCTCACATTAAATTTTGATGATGGCGAGAGGGTAAAGGATAATCTGGATGTTTTGCATAAGTGGCTTTGCCGGTTGGGCAATAATCCCGAAGTCAAGATTTCGCTTCAGTTGTATGAAGATGAAGATATGGAGACCATTGTGATTTGGACTTATGATGATGAATATTAGTTTTTTGTGAGTTTTTCTTTGGCCAACTTAAATTAAAGTAAGGGCTGCCTCCCATTATATGCAGGAGACAGCCCTTACTATTATAAGGTGAAGGATTTACTTCTTCAACTTGGCTAAACTTTCTTTCAAGGCTGCGATTTTGCTTTCGGCATCGGCCTGTTTCTTGCGTTCCATATCCACCACGGCAGCGGGGGCGTTGGCTACGAAACGCTCGTTGGAAAGCTTTTTCAGTACACTGGCAAGGAAGCCTTCCAAGTGTTTCAGTTCGGCTTCTTGTTTGGCGATTTCCGCTTCCACGTCTATCAGGTTGCCGAGCGGCACGGCATATTCCGTCGTGCCCACCATGAACGAAGCCGTGCCTTCGCCTTTCTGTGCCACGGTGTTGATGGCACTCAGGTTGGCCATCTTCTTGATGACACATTCAAAGTCGGCCTCCGGATTCCCACCTACGACTTCCAATGTCAACGCCTCTTTCGGGGCGATGTTCTTTTGGTTGCGTACGGTACGCACACCGGCCACGATACTCTTCACGTTCTCGATGTGGACGATGTAGATACCGTCCAAGGCGATGGAGTCGGCATCTTCCTTTGTGGGTTCATCCATCCGGAGCGGAGAAACCATGATGCTCTCGCCCGGTTGTCGGTCGTAGATGTGTTGCCAAAGTTCTTCGGTGATGAAGGGCATGAACGGATGCAGGAGCTTCAGCAGCGTATCGAAGAACGACAAGGTTTGCTCGTACGTCTTGTTGTCTATAGGTTGTCCGTAGGCCGGCTTGACCATTTCGAGGTACCAACTGGAGAACTCGTCCCAGAACAGTTTGTATACGGCCATGAGGGCTTCGCTCAGACGGTACTTCTTGAACAAGTCTGTCACTTCCCTCGCCGTGGTTCTCAACATGGCATCGAACCAGCGTGTGGCGATGGCTGCCGTTTCCGGTTGCGCGATGTCGGCCGTCTGCCAGCCTTTCACGAGACGGAATGCGTTCCATATCTTATTGTTGAAGTTGCGGCCTTGTTCGCAGAGTGCGTCGTCGAACAAGATGTCGTTACCTGCTGGGGCGGACAGCATCATTCCCATACGCACGCCGTCGGCACCGTAGCGTTCTATCAAATCGAGCGGGTCGGGGCTGTTACCCAGCGACTTGCTCATCTTGCGTCCCAGTTTGTCGCGCACGATACCGGTGAAGTACACGTTCTTGAACGGCATCTTCCCTTCGTATTCGTAGCCTGCCATGATCATGCGCGCCACCCAGAAGAAGATGATGTCCGGACCCGTTACGAGGTCGGACGTGGGGTAGTAGTAACTGAGTTCCTCGTTGCCCGGGTGGTTGATGCCGTCGAACAGGGAAATCGGCCACAACCAACTGGAGAACCAAGTGTCCAATGCGTCCTCGTCCTGACGGAGGTCGGCTGCGGTCAGGTTGGCGTCACCGGTTTTTTCCTTGGCCAGTTCGAGTGCTTTTTCAGCGGTCTCGGCCACCACGAATCCGCCTTGCGGCAGGTAGTAAGCCGGTATGCGGTGGCCCCACCACAACTGTCGGCTGATGCACCAGTCCTTGATGTTCTCCATCCAGTGACGGTAAGTATTTTTGTATTTGGCCGGATAGAACTTGATTTCGTCCTTCATCACCGGTTCCAAAGCGATTTGCGCCAAGTGTTCCATTTTCAAGAACCATTGCATGGAAAGCTTCGGCTCGATGGGCACGTTGGTACGTTCGGAGAAGCCCACCTTGTTGGTATAGTCTTCCACCTTTTCCAGCAATCCGGCTTTTTCCAAGTCGATGCAGATTTGCTTGCGCACGTCGAAACGGTCCATGCCCACGTACATCCCGGCAGCCTCGCTAATCGTGCCGTTGTCGTTGAAGATGTCGATGGAGGGCAGGTTGTATTTCTCGCCTAACATGTAGTCGTTCACGTCGTGTGCCGGTGTCACCTTCAGGCAGCCCGTTCCGAACTCGATGTCCACATAGTCGTCTTCGATGACGGGGATGCAGCGGCCTACCAGAGGCACGATCACCTTTTGTCCTTTCAGCCACGTGTTCTTCGGGTCGTTCGGGTTGATGCACATCGCCGTGTCACCCATGATGGTTTCCGGTCGCGTGGTAGCCACCACGGCGTAGCGTCCGCTTTCGTCCGGTTGGCCGTCTTCACCGGCCACCATATATTTCAGATAGTACAGCTTGCTATGTTCTTCTTTGTAAATCACTTCCTCGTCCGAGAGGGCTGTCAGGGCTTTCGGATCCCAGTTCACCATGCGCACGCCACGGTAAATCAATCCTTTGTTGTACAGGTCGCAGAACACCTTAATGACGCTTTCGCTCCGCTTCTCGTCCATGGTGAAAGCCGTGCGGTCCCAGTCGCAACTGGCCCCCAGTTTACGCAACTGTTTCAGGATGATGCCACCGTGTTCGTCCGTCCATTCCCAGGCATATTTCAGGAACTCTTCGCGGGTGAGGTCAGTCTTTTTGATACCCTTTTCCGCCAAGCGGTTTACCACCTTGGCTTCGGTGGCGATGGAAGCATGGTCGGTACCCGGCACCCAACAAGCGTTCTTGCCGTCCATACGGGCGCGGCGTACGAGGATGTCCTGAATGGTTTCGTTGAGCACATGCCCCATGTGGAGCACGCCCGTCACATTGGGGGGCGGGATGACTACCGTATAAGGTTCTCGTCCGTCGGGTTTAGAACTGAAAAGCTTGTGGTCGAGCCAGTATTGGTACCATTTGCCCTCTACGTCGGCCGGATTGTATTTACTTGCTAATTCCATTGTATATAACGTTTTTATGTATTTCTTTTTAGGACTTGCAAAGTTACATAAAAAAGGTTATATATGGCGGAGTTTGGGACAATTAAATTACGGTAAATACCTTTGTGTACTCGGTAAATTCCGTTCGGTAGGTCAAGCATCTCATTGCAGTTCTTTTCCTGTGATGGTACCGTCGTCATCTTTCTTGCAGATGTACGGCTTTCCGTCCTTGAAATAGCAGGCATTGATGCTACCGCCGTATGGTGAAATGGTTTTTAGGAGGAAGAATTTGCCGTCATCAGACTCTTTGATGGCATAATCAATTTTATCATTTAACCCTCCACCGGTGTATGAGTATGAAATAGTCCATTTGTTTGCTTTGTACCGCCTAACCATGTCATCGGCAAATTCTTGCCCGAGCACTTCTTTTACGCCATTGTACATGTAAGGATTATCTTCTTTCTTAAAGTTGCTCCGGTCATGGTAACAAGCAAAATAGTAAGTTGGGATAGTTTCGTCCACACATACAACGTCTTTGGACGGCCGGTAATGGGTCTTACCGTTCTCCCTGAATGCTTCCACTACGGGGAAGTATTGGAAATCCCGTTTGATTTGGGCGGTAAAGGCTGGATTCTTTTTCTTTTGTTGGTTCTCAATTCTTCGGATTTTGCCCAAAATGGTGTCACGGCCGCCTTCGGTGAGTGCAGTGAATAGGCTTCCACCCGGTAATAGGGCTTTGGGTTGAATGGCATGTACGGGGGACACTTTAGGGGCAATCGTTGCAGGTTCTTCTGCCGTAATGTCGGTATTTATACAAGAAGACAAAATACTGATTCCAAACAATAGTATGAAAATGAAAGAATTATATCTCATAGCTCTATGAATTTAATGTTATACTAATAAAAAAGACTTATAAGATCTATTTGCTATACACTGCGTCATAACTCATTAAGTCGTCCCAACTTATATCATGTATATGACCATCAGACGGATCCATTATTGTTATGGAGCTTGAGGGGTCATACCAATCCTTATTATAATATTGAGAGCTTACGAATACGATGCAATGTCCAAATTCTCCGTCAGCTTTTAGCAATAAAACGGGAGAGGATATGTATTCGTTTGGATCCATTAGTTGTTTCACAAAAATAGTGCTACTTACATTATTATATCCCTCCGATTCAAAGAAGCGGTTGTCTCCTCCTGCCACTCCGAACTTTGAGAAAGTTTCTTTGGAAGTGCATGTCGAGTTGGATTCCTCATTGAACATCTTCATCGCAGCTTTGTATTCTTCATCAGGAATGTAAGATGAACCATATACATTGTCATCTTTTCCAACCAAGAAACTATGTATATAGTTAAAACAATGCGTACATTGCTCCATACCGTCTACCGCCTCCATGGAAGCATAGACGCACCAAGCCTCACCTTCTTGTTCAACATTGTCCACCTCCTCACTGAAGTCCACCTCTTTGGTTAAGGTGTCTTCTTCCCACTCGAAAGGAAATAAGGGTTGTGTACCTACCATTAGAATAATAATCAGGCTGAGAATTTTCTGTTTCATAAGCATCCGTTTTTTAATAAATAAAAATATTCTTTTCTCAATATCCTGTTCTTGTAGAGGTAGATACCAACTGCATCTTCTGAACGTTGCAATTATAATGAAATATTTTCGGTAAAACAAGAATATAGATATAAAAATTAAACCTTTAACATATATTTCATGCTTGCACGGCTCTTCTTTATAAAAAATAATAAGAAAGTGGAGGTTCAAGAATAAAATGTTATCTTTGGATATTAATTGGTAATAAAATGGAAATAAAACATAGGTTGCATCCAACGATTCCTGCACGAGGCAGGAAGATGTTCGTGCTCCGTCACGAAAAGTTATATCTGACTGTTCACCGACAATTAATGAAAAAATGGTTCCGCTATACGGTCTTGTTTTTCATTGTCGGGGCGATTTTCTCTGTGATTTGCAGTTCTTTCGAGTCCTCAGCACCTTATCGCCTGCAATTATACAGCTTTTGTTATTTGGCCTCTTTCGTCTTTACGGTCGAATATGTGTTGCGCATCATAGCAGCTCCTGTCCAATATCGTCAGTATCGCGCTTGGCGTTCCCGTTTCAGGTATTTGTTTTCGTTTTACGGCTTGATAGATTTTGTGGCTGTCATCCCTTTTCTCATCATCTACCTGTATCGGGAGACCATCTTTGTACATTTGGCGGTACTGGCCTATATTTTAATGATATTTAAGTTGATACGCTATTCCCGCTCGTTCCAGCTTATCGGACGTGTGTTGCAGATGGTGAAGGATGAATTGATAACGGCCTGTACGGCTTGCGGCATCCTGCTGGGATTCTCGGGCATCCTGATGTACTATATCGAACACGAGGCACAACCCGAAGCCTTTGCCAACATCGGCGACGGTTTTTGGTGGGCTGTAGTGACGTTCACCACCGTGGGTTATGGGGATGTCTATCCGGTCACGGCATTGGGACGGTTGCTGAGCGGCGTGATTTGTATGGTAGGCATTGCGATGATAGCCATTCCCACCGGTCTTATATCTTCGGCATTCATGAGTTTGATTCAAGAGAAGAAACGGAAGGAGGAAGAAGAACACAAAAACTGATTTCCGGAAAGGGATTTTCGTCCTCTACGTTACCCGTCTTTTTGTCCTCTTGAAAGCGAAAAATCAATCTCAGCAGAATGAAAAATCGTTCGGCTGAGATTGAAAAATCGTTTGGCGCACATTTTTTGATGACTTTCTTGTGCGCTGTTTTTGATGACCTTGTGCGTTGTTTTGATAGCCCCGTCCCCCGTTTTTCCGATAAGGGGCACCGAGAAACGGGGGACGGGACGGTAGGGGCGGAGTTACTTCCAGCCTCCGCCGAGGGCTTTATAGAGGTTGATGATCATCAACTGTTTGTCGCACACGGCGTTGCTCAACGACACTTGGGCATCGAAGTAGTTACGTTGGGCATCCAGAAGGTCCAAATAACCGATGACCCCGTTGATGTATTGTAGTTGTGCCAGCTCCACTGCCGTGCGCGAAGCTTCGGCCAGTTGGCGGCGCGACTCGTAGATGTCTTTTATTTTGTTGAAGTTGATGATGGCGTCATGCGTCTCCTTGAAGGCTGTGAGCACCGTTTTCTCATATTCGGCCACGGCACCTTCGTAAGCAGCACGTTTGGCTTTCAGAGCCGCACGGTTTTTACCCATGGCAAAGAGGGGGCTCAGCAAGTTGCCTGCAAGATAGGAGTAGGGCGATTTCAGGAGATCCCGGAGCGTTTCGCTTTCCGCACCTAATGTGGCGGTCAGTGCCAGGCGGGGGAACATGTTGGTATAGGCCAATCCCACTTCGGCATGGGCTGCCATCAGTTCCCGTTCGGCTTTCCGTATGTCGGGGCGTCGTTCCAGAAGCGTGGAGGGCAATCCCAAGGGAAGAGCGTCGGGCAACTGTATTTCTTCGGGCAGGACGTTGCGGTTTACGGCGTAGGGGAAATCACCGGTCAAGAGTGCGATTTCGCTTTCTTTCAGGGAAATCCTGCGTTCCAGGTCTGGTACCATGGTGGCCGTCTTGGCCAATTCCACTTTGGCTTGCTGGAATACGATTTCGGAGGTCAGCCCGCCCTTGAAACGGATTTCTGCCAAGCGTACGCCCTCGCGCCGTGCTTCCAACGTACGGCGCACGATGGCCAGTTCGTTGTCCAACGCCATCAGTTCGAAGTAAGACTGTGCGACCTGTGCCACCAACCCCATTTTTACGGCCCGGCAGTTTTCCACCGAAGCCAGAAATTCCGCCGTGCTATGGTCGCGTGCCCAACGGAGGTTGCCCCATAAGTCAAGCTCCCATGAAATGGAAGCAGTAAGGCTGAGTTCCGGGTCGGCATCGAAATTGTCACCGCCGTAGTTTGTCGTTTCACGGTTGCCGTTCAGGCGGGCGGTTGCTTGCGGGAACATGTTCGCAAAGTCGATGCGTTTCAGGGCAGCCAGCTCATTCATTCGTGCCGATGCTATTTTCAGGTCTTTATTGTACGTGAGTGCCCGGTGGATCAGTTGTTGAAGAGTGGTGTCGTTGTAAAGCTCCCACCACGAGAGGTCGCCTATGGATGCCGTGTCTTGCGTAAGCGTGTCGAGCCGGGCGGGCAGGGGCATATCCGGACGGGTATAGGATTTGCCGATTTGGCAGGACGACAGTCCCGTGCCGACTGCCAATAGGATGAGTCCGGCACCGGAAAGGCGTTTGCGGTTGAATTTGCCTTTGGCTTTGTATATCAGTACGAAGAAGAACGGTACCAGCAGGATGCCGACCGATACGGCCACTATCATACCGAAGAATACGCCCGTGCCGATGGCTTGGCGGCTGGCCGAGCCGGGACCACTGGCCACTACCATGGGCAACATACCCAGAATGAAGGCCAGTGAAGTCATGAGGATGGGACGGAAACGCAGGCGTGCCGCATGGAGGGTGGAGGTCACCAAATCGCCGCCTCGGTCTACTTCGTCTTTGGCGAATTCGACAATCAGGATGGCGTTCTTGGCGGCCAGTCCGACCAACATCACTAGTCCGATTTGGAAATAAATGTCATTTTCCAGTCCGCAGAGCGTGATGCCGAGATATGCGCCGAGGGCGGCTACCGGAAGGGATAGCAGTACGGCGATGGGTACCATCCAACTCTCATACAAGGCTGCAAGGAACAGGAAAACGAAGATGAACACGAGCATCAGTACGAGGCCGGTCTGCCCGCCCGCCTGTTTTTCCTGATAGGACAGTCCGCTCCATTCCACGCCGATATTGTCCGGCAGATGCTCGCGGGCCACCTGTTCGATGACTTCCATGGCTTGCCCCGAACTGTAACCGTCGGCAGCGGCTCCCCGGATAATGGCACTGTTGAACATGTTGAAACGTTTGATGCTACCTGGTCCCGTCGTATAGGAAGTCGTACCTAAGGAGGTCAGCGGTATCATGGCGTTGTTACTTCCGCGTACGAAAAACAAATTGATGTTTTCAGGGTGTTCGCGGTAATCGGCTTCAGCCTGTATGTACACGCGGTAGATACGGTTGAACATGTTGAAGTCGTTGACGTAGACCGACCCGGTATAGGCTTTCATCGTGGAGAAAACGTCGGCCATCGGTACGCCGGACAGTTTCACCTTGTCGCGGTCCACATCGAAATAAAGCTGCGGAATCTCGGCCTGGAGGGAGGACGAAAGCCCCGAAAGTTCCTTGCGTTGTGCTGCATAATATAATAAGGTGTCGGTAGCTTGTACGAGGTTCTCGAACGTGGCATCGCCACGTGCTTCCAATTGCATCTCAAAACCGCCCGATGAACCCAGCCCGGGAATGACCGGAGGGGTAGACAAGTAAACTTTGCATTCGGGATATTCCTTAAAATGCGCTTTGATCTCGGCCATGACTTCGTCAATCGTGGTCTTGTCCCGTTCCTCCCATGGTTTCAGGATGACGGTCAGTTCGCTCCGCGCTTGGCTCGTACCTACGCGGGGACTGCTTCCGGTCACATTTTGTACGTATTCCACAGCCGGATTCTCCATCAGGTAACGGATGGCAGGTTCGGTCACGTTCCGTGTACGTTCGAGTGTGGCTCCTTCCGGAAGCTCCAGTTCCACCTTGAAATATCCTTGGTCTTCTACCGGGAGGAAACTGGTCGGCACCATACGGTGAAGGATGAAAATCAGTCCGACGACCAGGCAGAAGCTCAGAATGATTCGTTTAGGATGTATCAGGACTTTCTGGATACCTTGGATGTATTTGTGGTTTCCGACGGACAACCATTCGTTGATTTTGCGGAAAACGATGTTTTTAGGTTTGTTCGGGTCTGTCGGTTTCAGGATGAGCGAGCACATGACCGGACTCAGCGTCAGGGCTACTACCGTAGAAATCAGTACCGATACCACAATCGTTACGGTGAACTGGCGGTAGAGTTGTCCCGTGATGCCCGGCAAGAAGCTGACCGGTACGAAGACGGCTGCCAGTACTAATGATGTGGCTATCAAGGCACCGGCCAGTCCTGTCATGGCTTTCTTCGTGGCTTCGTACGCGCCGAGGTGCTCTTCTTCCATGATGCGTTCCACGTTCTCTACCACGACGATAGCGTCGTCCACCACAATACCGATGGCCAGAATCAGGCCCAACAAAGTCAGCATGTTAAGCGAGAAACCGAATATCAGCATGAAGCCGAAAGTTCCGATAAGGGAGATCGGTACGGCTACGACGGGTATCAGCGTGGCGCGCCAGCTTTGCAGGGAGAGGAAGACTACGAAAATAACCAGTACCAGTGCCTCGAAGAGCGTCTTGTACACTTCGTGAATGGATTCCGAAATGTAAGTGGTCATGTCGAACGGAATTTCATATTTCAGTCCTTCCGGAAAGTTCTTGCTGATTTCGTCCATGGCATTCTTTACATTTTCTGCCACTTCCATGGCATTCGCTCCCGGCAGCATGTAGATACCGAGTACGGCGGCGTTGCCCCCGTTGATACCGCTTTCCGTGTTGTAAGACTGGGCTTCGAGCGAGATGCGGGCTACGTCGCGCAGGCGGATGAGCGATCCGTCGGCATCGGCACGCAACACGATTTCCTCGAATTGGCTGACGGTAGAGAGCCGCCCTTTGGTGGAGATGGGGATGGTGATGTCCAAACCTTCTATGGGTTGCTGGCCGAGTACGCCCGCTGCGGATTCACGGTTTTGGTCTTTTAAGGCGTTCTGCACGTCTTGTACCGTCAGACCGAAGTTGGCCAGCTTGTCCGGTTGCACCCATATCTGCATGGCGTAATAGCGGCTTCCGATGTTCGACACACGGCCCACACCCGGAATGCGTCGCAATACGTCGAGCACATTGATGGTGGCAAAGTTACTCAGATAGATTTCATCGAATTTCGGGTCGTCGGAAGTCAGACATAAGGTCATGAGCTGGCTGGGCGCCTGTTTCTCCACGGAGATACCGTTTTGTATCACCTCGGCAGGCAGGCGGGATTCTGCCAGTTTCACGCGGTTCTGTATTTCTACAGCCGCCAAGTCGGGGTCGGCCGAGATGTCGAACGTAATCGTGGCGGAAAAACCTCCGGAATTGGAACTGCTGGACTCCATGTACAGCATGCCCGGCGTCCCGTTCAGTTCCTGTTCGATGGGGGTGGCTACGGCCTGCGATACCGTCAGCGCACTGGCTCCCGGATAGGATGCGCTGATCTTGACTACCGGAGGCGTAATTTGAGGATATTGGTCGATGGGCAATAAGGTCAGACCTATGATACCCACGATGACAATCAGTATGGAGATGACCATCGAGAACACCGGACGGTCAATGAAATAAGTCACTTTCATGGGCTTCTCGATTATTGGGCTGTTGTCGTTTGCTGTTTCTTTTCGTTTGTCTCAGCCGTAGCTACATGCACTTTCATGCCGGGGTTCAGCTTATGGTAGCCTTCGGTGACAAGCTGTTCGTTCGGAACCAGACCGCGTTCCACTACGACGTGGTTCCCGAATTCCGGTCCTAATTCGATGAAACGCCGTTCTACGGTGGAGTCTTTACGCATGACAAAGACGTATGCCCCACCTTTTTCAATAATAAGTGCTTTTTGTGGGACTACCGTGGCGTTCTCGCGGACGTCGAGCAGGGCTTTGACTTTTGTGAACTGTCCCGGCAACAGCACGTGGTCCGGATTAGGCATTTCCGCACGTACGGAGAAGGTGCCGGTTCGAGGGTCTACTTGGGGTTCCGCAAAGTCCACCAATCCCTTGAAAGGATAGGTCGTATTGTCCGGCAAAGTGATGGTGACGGTAGGCTGCCAAGAGCGGTTCTGGTCTTTTTGTCCTATATTTACGTTACGTTCCTTACTTTTGAGGTAGTCGAGGGCGGTCATGCTGAAGTCCACCAGTACCGTATCGCTCTTGACGATAGTAGCCAACAGCGATTTACCGCCACTGCCCACCAAAGTACCCAAGTCTACATGCCGTTCGCTGATATGGCCGGAGATGGGGGAACGCACGATGGTGTAGCCCAGCTCTTGTTCCGCCTGGTCCAAATCGGCTTGGCTCATTCCTACACTGGCCACAGCCGTTTCGTAGGCCGCTACGGCATTGTCCAAATCCAACTGGCTGGCTGCATTTTGTTCGTACAAGGGCTTGATACGGTCCAGGTCGCGTTTGGCCTTTCGGGCTTGTGCCTCGTCTTTCTTCAACTGCGCACGCGCTTTGTCGGCTTTGGCACGGTATTGCCGTTGGTCGATGACAAAAAGAACCTGGTTGCGGCTGACGTACGTGCCTTCTTCAAATAACATGTTCTCCAGAAACCCTTCCACACGGGCGCGTACCTCCACGAACTGTTGGGCACGTATGCGTCCTACGTATTCTCCGAAGATTTCCACATTCTGTTGCTCTACGGGCATGACAGAGACCACCGGAATGTCGGGTGCTGGTTGCTTCTCGCGGGTCAGGACCCAGTACACGCCTACCACCAATACGATGCATATAAAAGCATAAAGTAACTTCTTTTTCTTAAATCTCAATTCCTTCTTGTTCAATGGATATTTCATTTCATAATGGGTTGGATGTTCAATCAGTATAAGGTGATTCGGGTGCAAAAGTAGTTTGTTTTATTGCATTTTGCCTAATAATAAATATGAAAAAAGACTAATCTGCCGGATTATCCCTATCTTTGCACCGCTTTTCTGTTTTTCACTCCTATGATGCAATATGTTAAGGATTTGACCCACGGTTCCATTCGCGGACAACTGGTAAGACTGGCTCTTCCCGTCATGGGGTCGTCATTTGTCCAAATGGCCTATAGTTTTACCGATATGGCTTGGGTAGGAAGCTTGGGCAGCAAATCGGTCGCGGCGATTGGGGCTGTCGGGGTGCTGACGTGGATGAGTAATTCCCTGGCTCTTATCAATAAAGTCGGTGCGGAGGTAAATGTGAGCCAGTGTATCGGTGCGCAGCGTATGGACAAAGCGCAGGCTTATGCGTCACACAATCTGACGTTGGCTTTGTTGATTTCCGTCGTATGGACGACATTAATCTGGACGTGTGCCGTTCCGTTGATAGGGATATTCGGGATGGAAAGCGATGTAACGCAGTTGTCAGTGGAATATTTGCGGGTGGTATCTACGGCTTTCCCCTTTATTTTTATGTCTGCCGCTTTCACCGGAATCTACAATGCTTCGGGGCATACGCAGGTTCCTTTTTATGTAAATGGGATAGGATTGGCACTCAATATGCTGCTTGACCCGCTTTTCATTTTAGGTTTCGGCATGGGGACTTTAGGAGCTGCCTGGGCCACTTGGATATCTCAGGCTACGGTTTGCCTGATGTTTTTTTACGTATTGATGAGGAGACGCCGCTTGTTCGAACGTTTCCGGATATTGGTTCCGCTGCGTTTGCCTTACGTCCCTTTAATCTTCAAAGTCGGGTTGCCGGTGGCTTTGTTGAATATCTTTTTCTCGTTGATTAGCCTGTTCATGGGGCGTACGGCATCGGCAGAGGGAGGATATCTGGGGGTAATGACTTTGACGGCAGGCGGGCAGTTGGAGGCTATAGCTTGGTACACTTCTCAAGGATTCAGTACGGCGCTGAGTACCTTTGTGGCACAAAACTATGCGGCCGGATGTACGGAACGTATTCGCAAGGCTTTTAAAATGACGTTGGGGATTACGGCTGCCATAGGTGCCGGATGCACGGCCTTGTTTTATGGAGGCGGTGAATGGATTTTTTCCCTTATCACATCGGAACCGGACGCTTACCGTGCCGGAGGGCTTTTCCTGAAAATAGATAGCTACTCCATGATTTTTATGATGCTTGAGATCACGACGCAAGGTGTCTTTTACGGGACCGGGCGTACGGTGCCCCCGGCTTTGGTCAGCATCACCGGCAACGTGTTGCGCATCCCTCTGGCTTTGCTTTTAGGACATTGGGGATGGGGGATAGCCGGCGTGTGGTGGGCCATCAGTATGTCCAGTATCTTGAAAGGCTGTGTCTTGTTCGGTTGGTTGGTTTTGCGGCGTCACGTGCTCCTGACCGGTAGTACGTTGAGACCCCGTTCCGGCCTGCTATCCTAACCAAGTGTGCATCCTTTCGCGGATGGCGTTCGATTCGCTGAGCAGATGGATGAATTTAAGGGCCGAGTGCTTCCGGTAGGCATGTTTCAAAGTATGGATACATCCCTCCATTTCATACTCATTGACATCTAAGGGGATGGCTTTCACTCCCGATTCATCGTGTATGGTAGCTTCGGAAAGGATGGTCACCAGATTGCTCTTCTTAATCAGTTTCAGCAGGATATTGACTTCGTTCAGTTCCACGCGGACTTTGAATTTGTAGTCACGTTCGGAAAACACTTGGTCGAATGTATTCCGGGCCTGCAGGCCTTTGCTGGGCAGGGCGAACTCATATTTTTCCAGTTCGCTGAGTGTCACTTTCTGTTTCTGGGCCAAGGCATGGTCGGAACGCACGATGACCGACAGATGGTTGTCGAAGAGGATGTGCGATTCGATCTGTTCGTAACGGCGTGTGGGTTTGAAGGCCAGTACGAAATCCACTTCTCGCTTGACAAGCATTTGCATCAGTTCCGTCATGGTCTTATAGAAAATGTTCAGTTTCACTTCGGGGTACAGTTTCATAAAAGCCAACACCGTTTCCGTCAGAATCGGGCTGAACGAATAGGTCACGCCGATGTTCAGCGTGCCGGTGAGCAGTTGTTGCAGGTCGCGTATATGTTCTTTGCACGTGTCGGCGGCATACAGGGTTTCTTTGGCGTATGGCAAGAGTTCCGCTCCGGCTTCGGTCAGCGTCACTTCATGGCTGTTGCGTTGGAAGAGTTGTACGTCCAACTCGGTTTCCAGTTGTCGGATTTGCTGGGATAATGTACTTTGTGTGATGTACAGCCCTTTGGCGGCTTCGGAAAAGTTGAGTGTTTCGGCAGCTTTGACGAAATACCGGAGTTGTCGTAATTCCATATAGTCGATGATTAGCGTGTAGCTTTAAATGAAGTGTTCTTGAACAGGAAGATGGGTAGCGTGGCTCCTACGACCATTCCCAATATAATAAATGTACAGGTCAAACCGTTGTAGGACAACAGATAGAAATAGTGGTTGAAAGCATGTTCTTCCTGGTTGGTCAGGCAGAGCAAAAGAGCTTCGATTGTGCGGTAGGCGTACATTCCCGGAATCATGGGGAGCAGCGCGGGGAAGGAGAAAGTCTCCGCCGGGCATTTGGCACGTGGAGCCAGAAACACTGTCAGTACGCCGATGACCAGCGACGCGATGAAGCTGGCACCGATGAGGTGCATCTCACCGTAAGCGTTATGGGTGAGGACATACCGTGTGGCGTGACCTAAAGCGGCAATGAGGGCACAATACTTGTAAGCTTGGCGCGGAGGATTACTGATGCTGGCAAAGCCGATGGCAGCAATCGCCGCAAAGAATCCGTCCTGAAGAATATTGAAGAGATAAGTCATCATCGTTAGAGCCATTTGATATTCATGAGTAATAAACCGCCGCACAAGCCGGCCGACAAACAAGCGGTCAGTACCATGGCATTCATGAAACGGCTGAATGAACTGATATAGTGTCCGTCCAGAAGGTCGCTCACGGAATTGATGTAAGGAATGCCCGGTATCAGATACAGGACACTGGTGCCGAGGGCGATTTCCGGTGTCTCGCTTAGGTCGAATACGTAACCCGCCGCACCGATTACGGAAGAGAAGAACGCGCAGCAGAAGAATACGAAACGTACGTCTTGTCCGTCCTCCAACATCACTTGTTTCAGTTTGTAACCTGCCAATGTGCCTATCAGTACGATAGCCATGGCTATGAAATCTCCTCCGAACAGACGGCAAAATGCCATGTTGGCTAAGGATGCCAGTATCCACACCATCCAAGGATTGGCCGGTCGGGTCTGCACGATGGCTTCAAAATTCCGGCGGGCCTCTGTGAAACCTATTTTCCGGTCGGCTATCGCCCAACTTAATTTGCTCAGTTGGGTATTGATGTCGAAACTGATACCCGTATGATGCAGTCTTACGATATTGCTGTACGAGTGGCTGCGGTCGTCGTTCCACACCGTCATGTGTATATGCGAGGGCAAGATGGTCATTTCCGATGTCATGTTCCATCTGTCGGCCATCCGTTTTACATTCTTTTCTATGCGGATACATGTGGCACCGCATCCTAAGAGCCATGCGGCGTAGTCGGAAAGAAAGATGCACGCATCTTTCGGCGTTGCAGGAATATCCGTTTCTGCAACGAGTGCCTCTTTATGATTCGTCGTCGTCGAGTTCGTCATAGATATTGTTCTCGTTTCCTATTTCAAGAATCTTGCTGTCTCCCGTTTCCCTGCGCATCTTTTGGATGCTTCTGAAAATAAAAATCAAAAATAAGCATCCTACGGTTAAAATCCAAATGGTCATCTGATTATTCATATCTTTTTTCTTTTTGATGCCGCAAAAGTAGGCGGTTTATCGTTCTCCGGAAAGTTTTCGTTCGCGAAAGTTTCGATAGTGGCTATCGTATTTACCGAGTCTCTGCCATCGGTGTTTATTATGGCAAAAATGTCCCGTCGGTATTGGGCGAAGCGGGAAAAAAGCGTATTTTTGCGGGACAAACAGGAATATTTATGCATAGCAGAGAAGAAAAATTAGAGGCTTTCGGGCGTTTCCTCGATGTGTTGGATACGTTGCGCGAAAAGTGTCCGTGGGACAGGAAACAGACGAACGAGAGCCTGCGGCCGAACACGATAGAGGAAACCTTTGAGTTGTGCGACGCCCTGATGAAAGACGACAAGAAAAACATTTGCAAGGAACTGGGCGACGTGCTGTTGCACGTGTGTTTTTATGCCAAGATAGCCAGCGAGACGGGGGATTTTGATATAGCAGACGTGTGCGACAAGTTGACGGACAAACTGATTTTCCGCCACCCGCATGTGTACGGCGAAGCACAGGCCGACACGGCAGGTCAGGTAAGCCAGAATTGGGAACAAATCAAATTGAAGGAGAAAGACGGTAACAAGAGCGTGTTGGGCGGTGTGCCGGAAGCCTTGCCTTCGCTCATCAAGGCTTACCGCATTCAGGACAAGGCGCGCAATGTCGGCTTCGATTGGGAAAAGAAAGAGGACGTATGGGACAAGGTGAGGGAAGAGCTCGGCGAATTGCAGGCAGAACTGGCCCGGGAGGACAAGGAGAAATCCACTGATGAGTTCGGCGATTTCCTTTTCAGTGTCATCAATGCCGGAAGGCTTTATCATATCAATCCTGACAACGCCTTGGAGCGTACGAACCGCAAGTTCATCCGGCGCTTCAATTATGTGGAGCAACATTCCATCCGCCAAGGACGGTCTTTGAAGGACATGACCTTGGGAGAAATGGATGCACTTTGGAACGAGGCGAAAGAAATGGAGAAACGGGGCGGCTTGTAACGCCCCGTTTCTTATAATACTTGTACGACTATCCGTTTATATGCCGTCAGTGCCGGCTTGCCCCGGTCGGTCAGGGAGAGAATGACGTGCAGGGACTTTCCGGATGCCTCTGCGGGGATGTGTATGCGGCATTTCGGGGAATCCCCGTTTTCCATGTTTACTTTACCCTTATACGTACTGGGTTCGGCATAGATTTCCCAACGGAAATCCAGCGGATTCCCATCGGGGTCGTAAGATGCGGAAGCGTCGAATTCCATATCGCGGCCTGCCTTCACCTTTTTATATATGCAGTTCATGTCGTCGTGCCCATCTACGATGGCTACAGGATGGTGGTTGACGGCGGAATACTCGTCTGTGGCTGTCCAGGCCATACGTGCCGCAAAATCGTTCCATATCTCCCGTTCCCATCTCTTTATCGAGTTTCCGCCTTCGGCTGCACAGGCGTACATGCGGTATGGGTCGTACCGGCTCTCGTCCTTTCCGCTTTGGGCAATGAATTTCATGCCGCGTACGTTCTCGGCGGGGGTATCCGAGAAACGGCCGCCCCATCCTCCGAAAGTGATTTCTTCGGGTACGTTCAGCCCGTTGGCATATACGTAGAGGAAAGACGGGGAGTCGCCCTCTGTGGCCCATTTCCTGTCGGGATAATAGTCGCCTAAAGGTTTATGGCTTTGTATGTTGTCCCTGAGCCATTCGTCCGAAGGTGCCCATCCGTAAACCGCTTTGTTACGGAGGTATAAGATGCCGGGATAGTTCTGGGCAATCCAAGCACCGGCATCGTCTTGTCCCAACACGTCATAGATGCGGATTTTACGTACGAACCTTTCGATGTCTTTGGGGGAGCGCGTGTGCGTCACGGTCCAAAGTGCCTGAGCCACAGTGTTCATGCCGCCCCAAGCGGCAATCCATACCGGTCGCGGGTCGTCCTTTTTGTCCACGGCTTCGATGATGAGTTCGGAGCCGGGAGATGCTTTGCCGTTTCCCACGCCCGCCATATTGGATGTCTTTTGGCCTTGCCGGATGACGGAGCGGAGGTAGCCCGGTTCAGGATAGCCTTCCGCATGTTTTTTCAAGCGTGGCAGGACTTTTTCAAATTGCCCGACAACTTCACGGATTCGGTCCACCTTGTCCGGCATGTCCGACCAGACCTGCGAGCTGACCAACCCTTCGATGTCTATCGCATTGGAACATACCAGAAGATGAATCATCGACTGGGTATCGTCCGGGTCCGTGCCTCCGAGGTCTGTGGTGACGATGAGTCTTTGCTTGTCCGGATGCGTCCGTGCGTCACGGCAATGGCATGCAGAGGCGGAGGCGGCCAATAGTAATGCGAACAGCGTTTTCAGGCATATTCCGGGTTGAAGTCTTAACGTGGATACATACATGGCATTCAAATGACGTTTTTTGTTTATATTGTTTTTCCTGTCCTTTTGGTACCTATTTTATTTCTTCTATTTCAATGTCTTTGTACCAAACTTCACAAGCTTTACCCTCGTGTATTTGCAGAGCTATATGACCCTCTTGGTTAATAGTGCCTATACCTTCGAACGGTTCATCAATGTAAGGTTCTATATAATCTGTCGTTTTGACCCCATTCAGCCAAATGCGTATACGCGATCCTTCACAACGTATAATAAGATCGTTCCATTGGTCGGCTTTGTAATTTTGGGGTACTCCGGTTGGCATTCCAAGAAAGTCCCAACGACGTTGTTCATCATATAGTGCGCCCTGTTTCCAAGAGATAATATCGGCCTGATAACCGACCATTTCGAATGAACGTCCGGGGATAGTGCAAGGAACACTTCGGAATTGTATTCCGCCATTATAGCTTTCGTCCGAAGCTTTCACTTTATACTTCAGTCGTAGTTCGAAGTTTTTATATTTTCGTGTGGTGCGTATGAATTGATTGTGTTCAAGGTCCTTGTTTATGTTTCCGCCTACGATGGCTCGTTTTTCGATACGAAAATGTGCCATACTGTATTCTCCATCGTTACCTTCCCAACCCTCAAAATCTTTACCGTTGAAGAGACGAGTGCCTTCGAAATGAGCTGGAATGCCAGTCGCTTCCGATGTGGTCGGAAGGGATGTCGGAACAAGTATCAGAGATTGTACGTCAGGGAAAGCTTCGTCTGCTTTCAGTTTGCCTTCTTTGTTGCGTTTGATGCCCTTTTGTATACCTCGTAATGTAATCGTTACATTTCCTCCTTGGGGAATATTGATAATGCCGATCTTTTCTGTGGTGTAGTCAAACCAAGTGAAAGTGGGCTTAAACAAAGCGGCCAATTCCTGCCCGTCGGCTTCTAAGGTCATAGCACTTCCTGCATGGGGTTGCGCATATCGCATCAACACTTGATAGTGTCCCGGCAAGAGAGAAGCGGACCATGATATGGATTGGGACGGATGGTTCCAACCGTGGATGGAGGCTTCGGTACCTTTCCCTTGCATAGTCATTTCGGGAGAAATCCGAGCTTTGTATGCCGGCAATAGGATGGTATCGCCCGTCCGGGCCTTTTCGTCGTTAGCTTTGATAAGTTCTTCGCAGAGTCTATTGATTTCGTTTACACTTTGGATGAGGTAAGGCATCGGGTTATCGAAATCATGTTCATATTCCAGCATCATTAAAGGCTTGGTTTGACTATCGTTCAGAGCTTGAAATATCTCTTTCAATCGTCCCTTGCCGGTACCACATGGGACATCGAGTCCGTGGGGGGATATGGTACTTACATCTCGTAAATGAAAATGATACATCTTGCCTATATCAATGTAGCGTCGTGTAATTTCATACGTGTCGAATCCACCTCGCATGTAGTGCCCAATGTCAATGGATGCTCCGATGCAGGAACCGTGGTTTTGAGTGTCTTCTACGGTGAAATCCGGATTCCAATAAGCTGCTGCTTTCGGGTGGTTTGTGAAAACCATTTTCACACCGTGCTTTTCCAAAATCTTTTCATAAAATGCGACCGGTTGCCCACCTTGTTCTGCACGGCGCGGGTCACTGACAATCATCCATCCCATATCTTTGCAAAATTTTACGATATCTTCAAAGCCTTTTCCGCTACCGTCCATCCAATAATATATGGATTCGCATTTCACTCCGCTTTCAGCCAGCTTCCGCTTGATGCGTTCCCGCCATTCAGGGGAGAGTCCGGCATGGATGTTTTGTGTACTTTCCTCGCAAATCCGTGCCCCGATGGTGGCTTCTATATAATGTAGTCCTAACGCACGGGTCAGGTCTATGGCTTCGAAAAAGGTATATTTATGAAAGGTATAGAACTGGACACCCACTTTCCATCCCAGTTCCTCTGCATGAGGACAACCGTCAGCAAGGCGTCCATAGCAATGGTAAGGTGGTTGTACGATACGGTTTAAGTTCAGATTTTCTGCACGTTGGGCATAGCTTTCCGGCAGCATACTGCATGTCAGACACATGCAAATTAAGATGATTCTTTTGAACATGATAAAGTGGTATTGATAAAGTTATTATTATGGCCGCGTGGCCGGTTTGTTTTTGATGTGGTAATGGAACTTGTCAACGTCTATATAACCCCTGTTGTTTTGGTTATTATACGTACAGATTCCTACCATGTCTCCTCTAAAGTTACCTGTTCCCATTCTGTATTCATCACCGAAAGGGTAGAAGTTTTGTCCGTCTATGCTATAGAGGAAATGTTGCCCTTCCGTAGTGTATTGCCGGTTTGTATCACGCTTTTCGAAACCGGAAACCGACCGGATGTACAAGGTTTTTAGGTTGGACGGGAGTCGTGGGCCGTTTTTGCTCTTTCCGTCTGCTTCGTAGATAATATGTTTGCTGTTACCGTAATCAGCTATTCCGCAAAAAGCATAGTGCACTCCGCCATTGAAATGTGTCAGTCCGGCTTTTTGTCCTTGGGTGGTACCCGTCACGTCCACTTTTATGGTGATGATGACCGTGTCGGAACTCATGTAGCGTTGGTGAAGGGTATTGGCTGCTTTGAAGAACGAATCTGTTGAATCTGCCGTAGCATCTGCATAAAGACGGAGAAATCCAGGGCGTACACTCAACGACCAGCGCGAACTGTCCGGTTGGTGGTTCCAAGCCCATAGCTTTTTAAGTGTGGAGAAGGAGAAGTCGTCGCTGCCGTGAGGTAGCGTGGTATGAGAAGATTGGACGGGTTTGGCAGCTCTCCAACACATTTTTCCATATTCATTGGGAGAGGATACGGAATCACCGATGACAGGCCAATCATCTATCCAGGTCACAGGTACGAGGCAGGGAGTGCGTCCGTCCGGGCCGTATCGATTGAATTGTGCAATCCAGTACCACCGCCCGTCCGGAGTATCCACCAAGCCGCCTTGTCCCGGAAGTACCTGCCGATAAGGATTTCCGTGCGGGTCAATACGTTTTATTTCGTATGTACCGATGTCTCCCGGTGTTCCGGGGCTACCGTCGGCTTTTGTTCCGTATAGGTTCCGGGAACGATAGACGTAAGTTCCCGCTCCATTTCCTCCGTCTAAGAATTCAATGTGAAGGAGGTAGTAATACCCGTTTCTCCGATATAGTTTGTTTCCTTCCGTGGAATAATTCCGGCTGTACAATGTACCTCCTTTGGGGTATTCGTACACGATACCTCGCTGTTTCATGTGTTCGGTTTCGGCATCTAATAATTGTGTGCCGTCCGGACTCATCTGAAACAGGTAGCCAAACCAGTTTTTACCTGGGGTACTGCTGGCCAAATAGGCGTTCCCGTTTTCGTCCCATATCGGGCAGGGATCGGTCCATCCTTCTACTTGTAAAGGTTGGCCGAACTTGTCTTTCAGAGGCTGTACGTCCCATTTCCCGGCAGGGTTACGGGTGGTTGCAACGAACATGCCATCGGTATATAGATTAACATACACATAAAACTTTCCTTTGTGATAACGGATGCACGGAGCATATACTCCTCCGTTGTAACGTCGCATTTTCCGGAAAGAGAAAGCCGGAGACACTTTAGACAAGTCGTCAAGAACCGCTCCTATGATTTCCCAGTTCACAAGGTCTTTGGAATGAAGTACCGTGACTCCGGGAGAGGTTTCAAATGTGGAGGTTACCATGTAAAAGTCGTCACCGACCCGTATTGGGTCAGGGTCACTGAAATCGGCGGCAATGATGGGATTACGGTAAGTACCGTCACCCATATCGCCCCAATAGCCGTTTTGTGCTTGTTCGTTCAATTTGGCAGTGTCTTCCTGATGTTTTTTTGTACAAGGCCGTATCTCTTCATATAATTCGGCTGTTTCATGTTTTTGTTTGGTCGAATCACTATTTATATGAGCGTTTAGGCGAGGGTAAGAGGCAAAACAAGTCAGTGTTAGTAAGAGCACGCCTCTTTGGCTGATTTTTATTATGGGTGTATACATGGCATTCAAATGATGTTTTTTGTTTATATTGTTTTTCCTGTCCTTTTGGTACGTTGCAAAGGTAAGCGGTATGGGATTATCTTGTTTTCGGCTGTGTTGCATGTTTTTTGTTTAAGGTAACTTTTTGTGCTTTTTTGAGAGGCAAAAATCATCTGCCTTACAACGTGAAATCGTTCTGCGCCAAACAAAAAATCAATCGCAGGAGATTGAAAAATTGTTTGGCGCAGAATGAAAATCCAATATCTGAAGACGGTTTGGAGTGTGTCCGAACCCTATCTTTAGCTTAAGATTATCTGCTACTCCGAAGGTGAAGTCAGAAGGGAAAAAGCAAGGGCAGTATGAATATCATGACGATACCCATAATGATTTGCAACGGCAAACCGACTTTGACGTAATCCATGAAAGTGTATTGGCCGGCCGGCATGACCAACGCGTTGGGAGGCGTAGAAAACGGGGACGCGAAACACATGCTGGCACCGAGGGTGACGGCAAACAGGAAGGGGACTGGGCTTACACCAATCTGTAGCGCACTTTGCAAGGCTATGGGGGCCAGCAATACGGCCGTCGCCGTATTGCTGATGAACATGGTCATCAGGGAGGTCGTGAAATAGATTCCGGCCATGAGTGCCAACGGGCCGTAACTGCCCAGTCCGTTGACAAGGCTGTTGGATATGAACTCGGCTCCTCCCGTTTTTTCCAAGGCTAACGACATGGGAAGCATGGCGGCAATCAGCACGATGCTTTCCCAATTGATGGTTTTATAGGCCGCTTCCACATTGCGGAAACATCCGGTCAGTACCATCAGTATGCCGGCTATCATGACCGCCGTGACGGGGGCTACGGGGATGAAGTCGAATACCATCATGGCGACCATCAGTATCATGATGGCCGCTGCCAGCGGGGCTTTGTAGTCCAGGGTCACCTTGGCCGCTTCGTCGAGCGGCTCTCCCAATACGACCCAGTCTTCATCTTCTTTGCTCAACCGCGAGATGTCGCTCCACGTACCCTGTATGAGCAGTACGTCGCCGGAGTGGATGCGAAGGTCGCCCAAATCCTGCAGCAGGTATTCTTTCTTACGGCGGATACCCAATACGTTAACATTGAATTTGTCTCTGAAGCCTATTTCTTTAATCGTGTGGTTGACGATTCTTGAGGCCGGCATTAAGACGATTTCAGCAATGCCTATGTCATAGAAATCCAGCGAACGGTCTCTGCGTATGTCTTCCGAGGTTCGGCCGTCGAGAATTTCCAGTCGGTGTGCTGCGGCCCAAGCGTTTACTTGTTCGAAATCTCCTTTGACATATAGAATATCTTCTGCTTGCAGGATGGTGTTCGGTTCAGCCAATTTTTGCGTGATGGTCTTCAGGAAACGGTGTTGCGATGCCTCTCCTCTCCGTACTTCCAGAATGTTCAGCCCGTACCTGCGGCGTATGTCCAGGTCTACGATGGTTTTGCCTTTCAGCACGGACTTTGCAGGGATTCTCAACCGGAAAAGGTTGTCGGAGAGTCCGTATTCATGCACTAACTCTTTGAGCGACTTTCCGGAATGCTTGCCTGTGCGGCTTTCTGCGCCTCGCTTGGATAAGAACATTTTGCTGAGCGGCAGCAGGACAATGGTGCCTACGACTACGCAGATAAGTCCTACGGGAAGAAATGAAAAGAAAGAAAGGCTGGGATAGCCGGCGTCTGTCAACGTGTTTTGTATGACGAGGTTGGGAGGCGTACCGATTAGGGTCATCATGCCGCCCATACTGCTGGCAAAGGCCAGCGGCATGAGTAGCCGGCTGGCGTTCATGTGGGGATTGGATGCTGCCAAACTGACGACGATCGGGAGCATCAGGGCCACGGTACCGGTGTTGCTGACGAAAGCGCCGATGGCCGAGGTGACGGCCATGATGAGGATAAACAGGCGTAGTTCGCTGTTTCCGGCCAGTTTGAGAATGCGCGAACTGAGCATTTTGGCCAGTCCGGTCTGGAAGATGGCCCCTCCGACGACAAACAGGCCGACCATCATAATGACTACGGAGTTGGAGAACCCCGACAAGGCTTCTTCCGGAGTGAGAATATGGAATATCAGAAGGGCTACCAAGGCGCACAATGCCACGATATCGGAACGTATTTTTCCGCTGACAAAAAATATGGCGGAAAGAATCAAGATGCAGAGGGTGGTCAGCATGGATGAAAACATGTTAGGGTTTATATCATAATCATCTTCAAAGTTACGAAGATTAATCTGTTGTCGGGAGAGGGAGGGGGCTTTTTTATGTATTCTTTAGAAATGAACTTGAAACAAAAAAAGCACAGCATGGCGAGCTGTGCTTACTTTTGCTTGGACCTGTCCGGCCGGTTACTGAACTTGCGTAGCATACGACGGTGGAAGCGGTCTTCGGCCTGCATGGCTTCATGCACTTTCCGGGCGGGAACCGCTTTGCACATTTTTTTGTAGTAAACATCTTCCAGTTCGGCCGACTCAATCTTTAATTTGTTGATCTCTTTGATGAGATTATAATAATCTTTGTCTGTCGAGTGAGCCGGCAGATTTCTTTTTTTAAGTTCCCTGATTTGCCAATTGATACCTCGTTGTTTGTCATGCAGTTCATGGAAAATCGGGAAAAAGGCCGTGGCTTCGGCCGGAGTCAGGCAGGCTTCACGTACGATGAAACTCTCCAGATGCTTCACAAAATCTTGAGGAGAGAACTGTCCTTTGGGCGGTTGGGCCATGAACTGTATGTGACCGAGTACCCAAAACAGGACGAACAGGGGCAGTATTTTTCTTTTCATCTGGTTTTATGTCTATGAATTAATACACATCTGTCAAGTATAGGGCGATTTCGTGGTTGCTGACCATGGCGTAATCGAGTACGTCGTCCATATAAATGTCTTCGGTTTCTATGGTCTCTCCATATTGTGCCACAGGGCTTTCACCGTGGGGGTGAATTACGGATTGGAGATAATATGTTCCGAGAAACATGGCACCGCACAGAGCGGCGGCCACAGCGTACCATACCGTGCGCATGCGTGTTCGTCGGCGGGAGGGCATAGAGAGAACAGGCTTCATTTCCTTCTCCGGCAATTTACTCATCAACTCGGACGTAAACTGCTCGAAATACCCCTCCGGAACCTTGAACGGGTTGCCGGAACCGTATTTTTTTCGGATGAAATCTTCTTCTTTCATAACTGGCATTCCTTTCTTTGTATATTTGATATTTCCGGATTCAAAAGGTTTAATCTTGTGATTTAAAAAAATCGCATATTTTTTTCACGGCATGATGGTAGGAGGCTTTTAAGGCGCCTACGCTGGTGTTTAATATGCTGCTCATTTCTTCGTATTTCATTTCTTCATAATACTTTAAATGGAATACGGCGCGTTGCTTGTCTGGCAAACTGGCGATGGCTTTTTGCAACTGAAGCTCCGTTTCGTTTCCGTCGAAATATTCATCGGCCGTCAGTTGGTTGACGATGGCCGTCGGGGCATCGTCCAGTCCGGTCATGTCTTTTTTCCGTTGTAGGAAGTTCAGGGTTTCATTGGTGGCAATACGATAAAGCCACGTACTCAGACGGGCATCGCCTCGGAAGGTGTCTAAATTGACCCAGGCTTTGATAAACGTATTTTGCAAGATGTCATTGGTGTCGTCGTGACTGTATACCATACGGCGGATTTGCCGATACAGTTGCGGGCTGTAAAGGTTTACCAATTGCTCGAATGCTTGGCGTTGATGTTCCGGCTGGTTCAACCGGTGGATGAGTGACGTTTCCTCCGTAGAATTCATACTGGTATAAGTCGTTGTTTAGGTAGGACACCCGGAAGGGAAGATAGTTTAAAACGCTTCCAGTTTTTTGAGCAAAATTTCATCGTAGCCGTAGGGGTCGGGACTTTCTTCCCATCCGCCGTCCGGCTTCGGATAGAGGGTGTAATAGTCTATGACGACTGGTATGGAAGGGTCGAACCGTTGTATGCCTACTTTCAACTGTTCGCCTTCTTTCTTTTCTATGGGGACGGATGAATTCAACGGAGGTAGTCCGATCGCTTCCCGGAGCTTGTTTACTGTTTTTTCTTCGGGTGAATCCAATAAAAAGACGGCCAGTTCGAGTGGTTTTTCTATTCGGATACATCCGTGGCTGATGGCTCTGTTTGTGCGTTTGAAAGCCTGTCTGTTGTTGGTGTCGTGCAAGTAGATGGAGAAATTGTTGGGAAACCTGAATATCAGCCTCCCCAATGAATTTCCTTCTCCGTTGTCCTGACGTATTCTGTAACGACCACTGGTAAGCATGCCGGAAGTGACCGCAGCAGGTGGTAGTTCTTCCCCGGTCTCCTTATTGAAGATGCGGTAACGGTTGCGTGAGAAATAAGCCTCATCTCCTGCATGTCGCGGGGCTATCTCTTTTTTTACAATGCTGTACGGGATGTTCCAATATGGATTCATATCCACTCGTTCGATGCGGCTTTGCAACATGGGAGTTTTGTTTTTTGGACTACCGATACATATTTTCATGTCCAGATATTCCGGCTTGTTTTCGTCTATGGCATAAAGCGTTGCAGCAGCTAAATTGACCCAGACGTACTTGTCGTGTGCGGCGAGAGGGGTTCGCCAACGGCTCCGTTCGATATTGACGATGGCTTTGCGGCGCGTTTCCGGATTTTGTGTTTGCAGGTAATGGTCTGTCAACTGACGGTATAATGGATTATCAGGTTGTATGTCTCGGAAGAAATCGGTAAAGTTCCCGTCTTTCAGCAAAGAGAGGGCTTTATGGACAAATTCTTGATCCACGCTTTCCGTTTCAATGTCATACAATCGGCGGAAAGGAGCTTTTTGCGTCGTGTCCGTTTGTTCTAACCGATTGAATATCTGGTTCGGTTGGACGTATCCGAAGCGTTGTCCGCATACGTATCTGAGATAAGCTTTCGTAAGTAGAAACTCAGTGCGTCCGAAAACGGCATTGATGTTGTTTTCGGGGTCGAAATCCAGTTGACGGATTCGTCGCAGGTTTGTTTGAAGCTCGGATATATAAAAATTACTTTCCCGTAGACCGGACGAAGAAGCCTTTTGGAGATAAGCCAGTAAAGTATCTGCTTTTTCATCTATTCCCGAACGGGTAATCCAAAGGAAAGGAGCGCCGGAGGCGTAGTATTTACGGGTATACTCGTCGGCATACATTCTGAGAGGAAGCGACCGTAAACTGTCGATTTCATGTCGTATTTTCCGACTGGACAGGCTATATTCTCGTATATTCCAATCCGCAAGATCGTCCAATTGGACGTTGATGTTTGCATTTTTTTTCTCTTCATGGCATGAAACGATAATCAGACAGAAGAGGAAGAGACTGAAAAAACGAGAAAATCCCATTACATGAATTAGTGGATGGAAATCTTGCGCACTACTTTATTTACCTTTAATATATAACAGCCTTTCTTCAGAGATAAGTCTACCGTTTTTTCGTTGCTGTCGATTCTTATCGTTGCCACCTTAGTGCCCGTCAGGGAGAAAATCTCCAATATGTTTCCGTTGGCGTTATAGACCGATAAAGTAGAACCTTTTACGACTATGGATGTGGCCGAAAGTTCTGTCTCCGGCTCGTTCTTCTCTTCTTGCGCCCAACAAACTCCTGCGGTATTCAGGAGGAAGGTCGTCAATATTAAAAGAAGTGTCTTTTTCATCATAGTCTTATTCTTCATTTATTCTAATGGCACAAATGTAGGTATTCCTAACGAAAGAAACAAATTTTATTGTGTAAAAAACGCTTTTTTTCCTCATTAAATTTTTATGAGAAGATTCTCTTTTGCGAGGATTGTAGGTTCAAATATACTTTGGGCTTCTTTCAGGAGCAGGCTTTCGTCTTCATACCGTGCAGAGAAGTGACCGATACAGAGCTTTTTGACTTGGCTGTCCCGTGCGAGTGTGGCTGCCTGCCGGGCTGTGGTATGGAATGTTTCTTGTGCTCGTGCCAGGTCTTCATGCAAGAATGTGGCTTCGTGAAATAACAAATCTGCTTTCCGGATGTACTGGGTAAGTTCAGGCAGATAACATGTATCCGAGCAATAGGCAAAAGAACGTGGAGGGGCCGATGGTTCGGTAAGCCGATGGTTCGGGACGAGTGTACCGTCTTCCGTAGTCCAGTCCATTCCGTTTTTAATATTATTGATTTCACAGATTGGGATACGGTAAAAATCGATCATGTCGCGTCGGATGTGTGGCAAGGTAGCTTTCTCCTGAAACAGAAAACCGCAGCATTCGGTACGGTGGCGCAGGGGAATGGAGTAAATGGAAACGGAGCGGTCTTCGTGAATCAAAGCATGGCGCGAGGTATCTACGGGGTAAAACTCAACACGGAAATCCAGTCCCTTACAAAAAAAGCCCAGCAGGCTTTGCAATATGGGACCGAATGCCGCCGGGGCATGTACATATAGAGGAGCCGTACGTCCTAATAAGCCAAAAGTAGAGATGAGACCTATTAAACCGAAACAGTGGTCGCCGTGCAGGTGGGAGATGAATACATGGTTCAGTCGCGAGAATTTAAGCCGTGAGCGCCTCATTTGGAGTTGGGCACCTTCGCCGCAATCAATCATATATAACTTTTCGCGGATGTTAATGACCTGTGAAGTGGCGAAGTGCCGTGTGGTAGGTAGTGCAGACCCGCATCCCAATATTGTCAGTTCAAACTTTTCCATGCCTTTCGGATATGAGTTACATTGTACAAAAATACATAAAAAAAGGGCGATGAGAAATAATCATCGCCCTTTCTTTCGTATTTTTTCCTGTTTAGGAATGTGGTTTATTCGCCTTTTTCCATTTGGGCTTTCAATGCAGCCAATGCATCGATGTCACCCAAAGTGGTAGCAGCAGCTTGGTTTTGAATTATCGGAGCTTCTTCTTTCTTAGCGCCCTTCTTGGCGTTGCTCGTATTCTTCTTGGCTTCTTTAGCTTCAGCGCGCTGTGCATCTTCGTAGATACGGCTGTGAGACAAGATGATACGTTTGCTTTCCTTGTTAAATTCAATTACCTTGAACTGCAATTTTTCGTTCAGTTGAGCCTGGCTGCCGTCTTCTTTTACCAGATGTTTCGGAGTAGCAAAGCCTTCTACACCATATTCCAATTGGATTACGGCACCTTTGTCCAACATCTCGACGATAGTACCTTCGTGAATAGAGTTCACCGTGAATACGGTTTCAAACACATCCCAAGGGTTCTCTTCAAGTTGCTTGTGACCCAAGCTCAAACGACGGTTTTCTTTGTCGATTTCCAATACCTGAACCTCGATTTCTGCGCCAATCTGCGTGAATTCAGACGGATGTTTGATCTTCTTGGTCCAAGAAAGGTCGGAGATATGAATCAAGCCGTCTACGCCTTCTTCTATCTCAACGAATACGCCGAAGTTTGTAAAGTTGCGTACTTTGGCCGTATGTTTGGAACCCACGGGGTATTTCTCTTCGATGTTTTCCCAAGGATCGGCTTTCAATTGCTTGATACCCAAAGACATTTTACGTTCTTCACGATCCAAGGTCAGAATGACAGCTTCTACTTCGTCACCTACCTTCATGAAGTCCTGTGCGGAACGCAAGTGCTGGCTCCAGGACATTTCCGATACGTGGATCAAGCCTTCTACGCCCGGAGCGATTTCGATGAATGCACCGTAATCGGCCATCACGACAACTTTGCCTTTTACTTTGTCACCTACTTTCAAGTTCGGATCCAAAGCGTCCCAAGGATGCGGAGTCAGTTGTTTCAGACCCAATGCGATACGCTTCTTCTCGTCGTCGAAGTCAAGGATAACCACATTGATCTTCTGGTCAAGCTGTACCACTTCTTTCGGGTCGCTCACACGTCCCCAAGAGAGGTCGGTGATGTGAATCAAACCGTCTACGCCGCCCAAGTCGATGAAGACGCCGTAAGAGGTGATATTCTTAACGGTACCCTCGAGTACCTGTCCTTTTTCAAGCTTGCTGATGATTTCTTTTTTCTGTTGTTCCAATTCGGCTTCGATAAGAGCCTTGTGCGAAACAACGACATTCTTGAATTCCTGGTTGATTTTAACGACCTTGAATTCCATAGTCTTTCCTACGAATACATCGTAGTCGCGGATAGGTTTCACGTCGATTTGTGAACCCGGCAAGAAAGCTTCAATACCGAATACGTCCACAATCATACCGCCTTTCGTACGGCATTTGATGTAACCCTTGATGATCTCTTCATTTTCGAGAGCCTCGTTCACACGATCCCAAGAACGGGTAGCGCGTGCCTTCTTGTGAGAAAGGATGAGCTGTCCTTTTTTGTCCTCTTGGTTTTCAATGTAAACTTCTACTTTGTCTCCGACCTTCAAATCGGGATTGTAGCGGAATTCGCTCATCGGGATGATACCGTCTGACTTGAAGCCGATGTTTACCACCACTTCACGCTTGTTCATCGCGATAACCGTACCGTCAACCACTTCGTGGTCATTTACTTTGTTTAAAGAGCCTTCGTAGGCCTTTTCCTGAGCTTCGCGGCTCTCGTTCACCTGAGTGTCACCGCTTTCATAAGCATTCCAGTCGAAGTCTGCCAACGGTGCTACGTTCTTTAATTCTGCCATTTAATTAATTGAAAATAATAAAATTAATAATGTTAGACATTATGTTGTTTATAATCGGGCGCAAAGTTACGATAAAAGGTATAATTATGCAATTAAAAAGGCAAGAAAATGAATGTATTTCTTGTTTTTGTTTGTATCTTTGCAGCGTCATTTATAATCATCTAACATGGGAAAGATTAATTGTATAGGTATTTTGACTTCCGGAGGAGATGCTCCGGGAATGAATGCCGCTATTCGTGCCGTTACGCGCGCCGGGATAGCAGCCGGTTTGAAGGTAAAAGGTATATATCGTGGTTATGAAGGTTTGATTAACAACGAAATTCAGGATTTTACGACGGAGAATGTGAGCAATATCATCCAAAGAGGAGGAACGATTCTGAAGACGGCTCGCAGCAAGGAATTTCTTACGCCTGAGGGGCGTAAAAAAGCCTATGATAATATGGTGGAACAGGGGATTGACGCCTTGATTATCATAGGAGGTAACGGTTCGCTTGAGGGCGCACGCATTTTTGCAGAGGAGTTCGATGTGCCTTGCATCGGTCTGCCCGGTACCATCGACAATGACCTGAGCGGAACGGATTCCACAATCGGTTACGACACGACGCTGAATACCATTGTGCAGTGTGTAGACAAGATTCGTGATACCGCGACTTCACACGAACGTATATTCTTCATCGAAGTGATGGGGCGCGACGCCGGTTTCCTGGCGCAGAACAGTGCGATAGCCAGCGGGGCGGAAGCTGCCATCATTCCCGAAGACTCTTCCAATGCCGACCAGTTGGAACAGTTCATCAGCCGGGGTATCCGCAAGAGCAAGAGTTCCAGTATGGTCATCGTGTCCGAAAGCCCCAAGTGCGGTGCCATGTATTATGCCGACCGGGTGAAGAAAGAATATCCCGAGTTCGACGTGCGCGTGTCTATTCTCGGGCATTTGCAGCGTGGCGGTTCTCCGAGTGCTTACGACCGTATTTTGGCTTCCCGTCTGGGGGTAGGCGCCATAACGGCTTTGCGCGAAGGGCAGCGTAACGTGATGATCGGCATCAAGAATGATGAAGTGGTGTACGTGCCGTTCTGCAATGCCATCAAGAGCGACAAGCCGGTGAAGAAAGAGTTGATAAATGTATTGGGTATTTTGTCCATTTAAGGAAGGGGCAAAGTCCTATTATAATAAGGTGTAACGGGAGCGAGGTCGGCAAGACCGGCTCCCGTTATTCTTTTGAAAGGCTCATTCTTCTTTCATCGTTTCAAAAAAGCGGTGGATGGTGTCCCGGTTCACTGCTTTCAGTATGGCTGAGCCGTCGCCGATAACCACCGTGTCGAAGAGGAAAGACAAACTGTTGAAGCCGGACGGGTCTTTGCTGATGCACCGGTTGTAATAGTCCGATACGTTTCTGCCGTTCGGGTCTTCGGGCCGTCCTTTTATGTTTCCCAGATAATAGTTCCCGTCGAACGTGTTACGGGTGGAGCGGTTCAGGCGAATCTCCGATTCCTGCGGGACGAAGAATACATTTTCCCGGAATACGGTAGAATCCGCATAGCCGTCCCACGTATCGGACGTGATGATACTGCGGTCGATGAATGGCTCCGTCTTGGGATTGACATGCAAGAGGTTTCGTCTGACCAACGTGTTTCTACAAGGACCGGCTATGTGGATATTGGCGGAAAAAATGCCGCTGCGGGTCGCACGCGGACGGATGGCATCATTGATGCTTACGTTGTATTGTACCACGCTGCCTTGGTTTCCTGCACCGGGGTCTGTACCTGAATTACAAATCAGGACCAGTCCGCCGTCGTTGTCGTGGCTGTAGTTATATTGTATGGTCGTGTTACGGCAGTTGTAATCCGAGTCGAATCCTTGTGCGTCCCACGGAGCCTTATGGTCGCTCACTTCGTTGAATTGTATCACGGTGTTGTCGCAACTCCAAGGCCACAGACCGGCTGCCGCCTCGCTGTGGGGCAACGTGCCCGGGCAGTTGCGCATCAGGTTGTATTCTATCAGGGCACCGTCGCATCCGATGGGGACGATACCGTCGCCCGGGACTTCCTCTATCAGGTTTTTGCGTATGACGGTACGGGTATTGGGATGCCAATGTTCGCGGTTACTGTAACCGGACCAGATGATGCCGTTTCGTTCACACCTCCGGATGACGCAGTCTTCCACCCGTAATCCGTCGAACGTCGAGGGCGTATCTTTACCCCGGTTGACGATGAGTATGCCCGAACCTCCCCCTTTCTGTTTGATCAGGCTGCCGTTCACGTCGTGGATATGGAGTGCCCGGAGCACGATGTCGTGCGACACGCCGTAATCTTCGCAGAGCACTTTCACGCCCGTGCGGTTCGCCATCCTTTGCTTTCCCGTGTTCACGACTTCCAGATTCTCCAAAGTGAGATAGTCGGAGTTGCGTACCAAGACCGTGTACAGCGACGAGTCCGGAGCCTGAATACAAGGTTTTCTGCCTGTGCCGTAAGCGCCGATTACGACCGGACGGCCTGCCTTCCCTTCGGCCGACACTTCCAGCAGTCCGTTGAACGAGGAGTTTCTGCGCAATAATAAGGAATCACCGGCACGCAACTGTAACTCTTTCGTCCGCAACAGGCTTTTCCAAGCCGTCTTTTCGCTTTTGCCGTCGGCGCGGTCGTCGCCGTTTTGCGCGTCTACATAATAGTTTTGTCCTCCGCGTGGTTTGGACTTGGCATGGGCGGGGACGAAAATGTTTCCGCCCAGCCCCAAGAAGATAAGAAGGAATAAAGTTTTCATTATATAAAAGGTTAAGGAACATTCGTAACCATACGGGTCATTTCAGCCATGTGGCCCGTTTCCACACATATTCCAACGGGCCGTGGTCGTGGTGTTTCATCCACCATTTGCAGAAAGAGAACTGCAGGATGAAGAACGCCATTCCGGCCAACAGGCTGGCCGTGATGCCCAAATCGTCGTGCAGGGAAAAGCCCCAGTTGTAATAGAGCATAGCTCCGGCCATGCTTTGGGTGATGTAGTTCGTCAGGCTCATTTTGCCGTATGGGATGATTTTGCTCATGAACGGTTGCATCCGGGTACGGTAAAAGGCCATCAGCCCGCCCGAGACCAATACCAGCATGAAAGCGAATTTATACAAAGAACTTACCACAAGGCTCAGCGGGGTCAGCACGGACGGATTGCTGATGAAGTCCGGCAACATGTTGCCAAGCCCGTACAGCGGGAAAAATGCAACCAAGGCTCCGCAAAGTATCTTGTTCCACACTTTCAGGTTTTCTTTCAGGAACAAGCCCCGTCGGCCGATGAGCAGTCCGAAGAGGAATAGGGCCGCCGTCTGGAACACGCGTCCGTTGTCCCAGGCCCAAGCCAGACTGGCCAGTTGTCCCTCCCAAAGGTTCACGCGTACGGTTTCCCAGAACGTGCCGCCTTGTTGTACGGCGAAAGTTTGTGCCCATAAATGTCCGGTGGGTACGGCCGGAGTGACGAATGCCGGGTCGCAGGCCGCCCGGATGGCGTAGTATAAGGGCAGGGGCTGGATGAGCAGGACGCAGGCCAATATCAGCAGCCACTTGTCTTTCAGACGGCAGGTGAGCGGGAGGATGAAGCCCACTAAAGAGTAGAGCACCAATACTTCTGCCGTGAAAAACGAGGCGTTCAGGTTGCCGAAGAGGAAAAGCAGGGCGAGCCGCCAGCAAAACCGTCCCCTGAAATCTTTTCCGCGCAGCCGCTGGTTATCGTATTGGATGAAGAAGCTGAAACCGAAGAGCAATGCGAAAACGGCATAGGCTTTTCCGCCGAAGAGGAAGAACATACCGTCCCAGATAGCTTTGTCGCTGAAGTTCAGCCACTCGCTTTGTCCCGCAGTGTCGGGAAAGGAGTAGAAATTGAAATGTTCGATGGAATGTAGCAGGATGATGCCCATTACGGCTATTCCGCGTAATACGTCGGCTACGTCCACGCGTGGATGTCTTTTCATGGTGTTTTGCATGTTTTTTCCTTTTTGCTTTGTATGTTTTGCAAAAATAGGGATTTTTTTCATCTATACCAACAAAAATAATCTTGCGGAGATTGAAAAATCGTTTGCAGCAGATTGAAAAATCAATTTCAGCCAAACGATTTTTCATTTGGCGCAGAACAATTTTAAGAATGTAAACGATTGATTTTCAGTGGTGCTTTTGAGCGGAAAAATGTTGATAAACGATGCTTCTGTAAGTGGCTGAGGGATACAGTGGAACTTCCCGTAGTCTTTCTTTTTCCGACTACAAAAAAATATCCCTACTTCACAGTAAGGATATAAAAAAAGGGTCAGCGCTCTGACCCAACCTTTGTTAACCTTAAATCTAATACTATGAAAAACACGATGCAAAGTTACGGACTTTTTTGAAATAAACAATAGGTGGGAAATGAAAATGGTCGTATTTAACGTTTTTTATAAACAGAGCATCTTGTTTGCTGTTTTTTAGCCGTTTTTCCGAGGTCTATTGGGGGATGAAAAAAAGTCCATCTCTTGGTAAGAGATAGACTACCGCTTGCAAATGTAGGTAAAAAGACAGATAATGCCAAGTAAACGTGTAAAAAAAGCTAAGAAAGGCGATAGTTTTCTAAACTTTGTATTTTTTAAATGGCTGTAAAATAGTATATTTTGAAGGCCGGTCTATCTCTTACCAAGAGATAAACCGTATTGGGAAGATAAAATAATAGTAACGCAGGAATATGATAAGAATGATCCGTAGCTTGATGAAAATATGGCTCGTTGCGTATATGGCCTGTGGCTGTGTGGCCTGTCGGAGTAATAAAAAATCGCATCCCTTAGAAGGGGAAGCCGCTGTGTCGGTTCCCTGTTTGCGAGATATGGGTATCGTACGCCCGATTGCCGGATGGAGCCGGGAGGACAGTGATATGACCCGGTTTAAATATCGTGACGGACGGATGGTCGGAGGCTACAGTACGGAATATGGTACTTTTATAGTGGAGACTCATCCTCTGGCGTTTCGGGTTTTCAAGGAAAAGAAGTCCGTAGCCACCGGTCGTGTCCGTGAGGTTTGTTTCAAGCCTGTTCGTGTCGCTCCGGAAGGCCATGTGGTTTATATGGAGTTCAACGGCATGGAGCAAGAAGCGGCAAACGACGGAAAAGTCCGTCCTTTTCGGGGAGAGGTATCGGCTTCTTACGACTCCGAGGGACATATAACCGAGATGAACTACCATCGTGAAAACAGTTCGGGCTGCAGAGAAACCGGCGTGGCGCGGTACACTTGGAAAGACGGGAATCTGGAGACGGTGGTTTCCGATGTCTCCCATACGAACAACCTGTACGAGAGACATGAGATTTATACTTTTGGTTATGACATGCGGGATTCCCTGAAGTTGAATCCCGGTATCTACCTCCAAGAGATGAACTGTTTTCCGGGGCTTTATGATTTTATTTGGTATGCCGGACTGTGGGGAAAGACCACCCGTCACATTCCGCAGACGGTCACATACGAAAAGGTGGGAGACGGAGAAAATCGCAGCGAAACGCAGTCTCTCACATTCACCCTCCAACCGGAAAAGAATGCTGCGATACTGTCTTACGGTGGAGTCCCACGCTTTTCATTCGATTACTTTCCCGTCAGTTGCCCCTGAACGGTGGTCCCGTTATCGGCCTCGGCTGGTGACGGGACCTTTTTTAAAGGGGTAAAAGAAATACGGGCCGCTTCACAGCGACCCGTATTCTTTAGTTTTTTAGGTATTAGTTTTGTTTAAGGTAAAAAGATTGTTTTCAGGATAACGATGCAAAGATAAGGCCATTTTCAGGTGTGTGCAAATGAAAAACTATGCTATAAAACATATTTTGCGAAAAACACTGCATTTTCCTTAAAAATCTTTTAATCAGTTTCGTTTTTCAGTTTTTGCTGATGGTAAGCTACCATCCGGCCTATCGGTTCTCTGAGGATATTTCCTATCCGTATGCCGTATATTCCGGCGGTTTCCTCTAATTCTTCACGAAAAATGGCGGCTATGCTGCCCACGAAGTGTACGGCAAGCGGTCCGGGGCGGTAAGCCATGATGTTCCGTTCAAAAAAAGCTTTGAAACAGTCTGTGAGGATACGGTGGACGGCCGGGTGGGTACGGTGAGCTTTCAGGAAAGGCGTGAAGGAAGCCAGAAAACGGTTGGCCTCCGGTTCCCGGTACACTTTCCGGATAATGTCGGCTTCGTTCCATCCGTAGTTTTCCGCCAGTTTTCCGCTTAGTTCTTCGTCTAAAAGTCCTTTGAGCCAGTCGCCTATCAGGCGTTTTCCTAACGCCGTACCGCTGCCTTCGTCTCCTAAGATATATCCCAACGGGGACACATGTTGCACGATGTCCCGTCCGTCGTAACGGCAGGAGTTGGAACCGGTGCCCAGAATGCAGGCAATGCCGGCTTCGTGTCCACATAAGGCCCGTGCAGCTCCCAACAGATCGGAATGGACTTCGGCCGTAGAGCGGGGGAGGAGTCCGGTAAGAGCCTGTTCCATCTTGGTGCAGACGGAAGGCAGGCATCCCGCGCCGTAATAATAGATATGGATTTCGACTTCAGGGTCTTGAAGATGGGGCGTCAGCCGGGACGGCAGTTCCGTTTGCAGGATTTCCCGGATGGCGGGAAGTTCCAACAGAGCCGGGTTGAGACCGTGCGTACGAAAAAGCTGAGGTTCCCGGTGGGGGACCGCCAGGCACCAGTCGGTTTTTGTAGAACCTCCGTCGGCCACCAGCAAGGCCTTCCGTATGTCATGCTTTGTCTCCATGGTGATCTTTTTTTCCGAATTCCGGGTCTATTTTCAGCAGTGCGGTGACACCGACCGTCACCAGGCAACAGGCCATTACGATAAGGAAGAAGTGGAAGTAACCCACGGCTTCCTGCAATTCTCCGGCCACAGCGCCCGGCAACATCATCGACAGGGCCATGAAAGCCGTGCAGAAGGCATAGTGTGAAGTCTGTTGTTCTCCTTGCGAATAATATAGGAGGAACAGCATGTAGGCGGTGAAGCCGAAACCGTAACCGAATTGCTCGATGAATACCATGGCGTTGATGAGCAGGAAATTCGTAGACTGGAAGTAACTCAGATAGACATATACGAGGTCCGGTAGCGTGATGCTCCATACCATCGGCCACAGCCACTTTTTCAGCCCGTCGCGCGAGGCGGCTATACCGCCTATGATGCCGCCGAGGGTCAGGCCGAGTACGCCTACCGTTCCCTGTACGAACCCTACTTCCTGCGTGGAAAGCCCCAGTCCGCCTTCGCTGACGGGTTTAATCATGAACAGGTTGGAAATCCGGATGAGCAATGCTTCCGGCAGACGGTAGAAAAGCATGAAAAGGACGGCAGCGACGGGCTGCGGTTTCCGGAAAAACGATGTGACGGTGAGCCAGATGTCTTTCAACAGTCTACGGGCCGATACGGCTTTTCGTGTCCGGTCGCAGTCGGGGCGCGGCAAGTGGAAAAAGTGGTAGGCGGTCACGGCAATGAAGAATGCCGCCAGCACGTAGAAAGCGATGCTCCACGAGTAGGCGATGCGACGGGTGAAAGTTTCCAACGTGCCCGCCAGCATGATGAGCAGTCCGCTGCCCGCTATGGTAGCGATGCGGTAGAACGTACTTCTGATACCTACATACAGGCTTTGCTCGTGCGGGTCGAGCGCCAACATGTAAAAACCGTCGGCCGCGATGTCGTGGGTGGCACTGCTGAAAGCCATCAGCCACAGGAACATCAGGGTAAAGACGAGGAAATGGGCGGAGGGAAGCGTGAAGGCCACTCCGGCTATGGCAGCGGCGATGAGGAACTCCATGGCCAGTATCCACCATCTTTTGCTTTTGGCAAGGTCGATGAACGGGCTCCATAGGGGTTTGACGACCCACGGGAGGTAGAGTGCGCTGGTGTAGAAAGCGATTTCGGCGTTGGAAAGCCCCATGCGTTCGTACATGACGGTGGAGATGCTCATGACCGTTACGTAGGGCAATGCCTCGGCAAAGTACAGTGTAGGAATCCATTTCCATGGGTTCCGGCTTGGGGCTTCCGGTGTTTGCCGGTCGTCTATGGCGTACGGGTTTCTTTTCATAAAGCTTTAGGGGTAGACTTTCCGGATGGTGATTCCGTCATAATAATGTTTCAGGATTTCGTCGTAACGGTAACCTTTGGCTCCCATGACCGCCGCCCCGATCTGGCACATGCCCACGCCGTGTCCCCATCCGGCACCGTGGAGGATGAACCGGCCGGGAATGCTGTCGTGCAAATCCTCCTTGTCGACCACGAATGCCGAACTGAACAGGTGGGTGCGGCTCAATACACGGCGTATTTCCAACTCCTTTCCGATGACGAGCGTCTCTTGTGTACCGACGATTTTCAGCCGGCTGATATGTCCGCCCCGTCCGCGCTCTACCGGGATGAGGTCGAGGATGCTGCCGAAGTCCGTTTTCAGATTTTCCGCGATGAGTCCGGACAATTCGTCTTGCGTGTATTCCACGCGCCAACGGTAGAAGTCCGTCGTCTCCCGGTCGTAGTCGTTCAGCACTTGGCGGAGTATTTCTTCATCTTCCGTATGGCAGAACGAAGGAGGGTTGCTTCGTATCCACTTTTCCGCCTCTTCTTCCCTGGTAAGGTCCGGAAGTGCCGGACGGATGCCCGACAGGTTCTCAGGCGCAATATCTCTGATGCTGGTCAGGTAAGACAGATGCTTGTCTTCCCAACAGTATTCGAACTCTTCGGTCGCTCCGCCGCAGCATTTCGAGAAACGTGCGTCGCAGATGTCATCCCCCGACGTGAGGATTTGTCCGCGTGTGGCTTTGACGGCTTCCACCACGGCCTCGTTGCTGGCTCGCGTGATGCCCTGATAGCGCTGGCAATGGTCGTCGGCGCATACGTCGAATATCGTATGGTCTTCGCGGTCGTACCAGCGGATCAGTTCCCCGTCGCTTTTGCTGAACGAGAAGAATCCCCGGTCGTGGTTGCTCAGTTGTTTGCGTTTTTCTATCTGGGCATAGAGCCAGCTCCGGCTGATGACGGCCGATGCTTTCAGGAACTCGGGAGAGGCGGAGGCACTCATTTCGCTGGAAATGACACTGATGAGGTAATCTTCTACCGGCAACACGTTGATGGCCACGATTTTTTCTTCTTCCACCACTAATTTCAGTGTGCCGCTGAAGATTTGCGTCTCTTGCCGTTCCCAATGGAATTTAATGCCGATCGTCACATCGTAAAGCGAGAAAGAAGCTTTGTTTTCCTGTGGGGTAAAAGTCAGTTCCCGGTACAGGTTTCCGTTCCACAAGATGCCTCCTTCGCTGCATTCCACCGTTTGTTCGCCCCTTACGAGGCTGCCTTTGGCCGAGTAGGTGGCGTTGAGAGAGAAACGGATGCGTTGCCGGCTCATGATGCCTACGCTGACCTCGGGTTCCGTGCCTTCATGGAGCCGTTCAGGAGCCGTGCGTGGCTCCGTGTTTTCCGTGCCGTCTTTCTTCAGATGACGGGTGAACTGCCCGATGACCGGCTGCAGTTCTTCCTCGCTCAGCGTCACTTCGCGTAGGATGTCCGTAGCCAGTCCGGCCGTGAGGGTCCGGAAATCTTTTTCTCTCGGTGTGATGAGCAGACCGCCCATATCCAAGGCTCCGGGGCTGACGAGCAGTTGATGCTCGCCGGTCTGTCCGTAGCAAGCCGGTCTGTGTTTCTTGCGTGGGAAAATCAAGATGACGATTTCGTCTTCGCGTCCGGCGTTCCAGGATTGCCGCCAGCAAAGGATATTCATACGCGGTTCGCTTTCCCCGTCGCAGAGCGGAAGGGCGTAGTAGAGTTTTTCAAAAAGCAGGCAGGGATGTTCCGACGGACGGGTGCGGATGACAAATACCGGACAGATATAACTTTTAAGGATGTAAAGTCCGCAGTTGGCGTTCTGCATCATGATTTCCTCGATGCTCTCTTCTTCGGCCGGTTGCAGAGGATAGAGTTTTTCCATTCCCATTTCGTAACTTTTCCAGTCCCGTTCGATGGGCAGCACACCCCGTTTCCCGGCCTGGAAGTGCATATGGTCGGGGGCTGAAGCGCCGCATACGGGGCCGTTGTAGAAAAAGACGGCTTCCGGTATGTTCCAGGCCATGTTGCGCAAGGTCTTGAAGTGAGGCAGGATGCTTTGCGGAGTATGCCTCCGTGCCGGGATGGTAAAGTGTTCCGGTAAGATGGGATAAGGGTTCACCAACAGTTGATAATGTCCTTCTATGGGTAGGGCATGTTGTGCCTCCGGCCGGTTCAGGTCGCAAAGAAAACACGGGCGTGCGGCCAAGGCTTCGGCAGAGATGCTGGCTCCGGTCGAGGTCATGCGCGCCGGATTGAACTGGGCGGTCAGCGTATGGTCGCCGATGACCAGTTCCTTGGTCTCCGCTTTTTGCAGGTCTTCGTAACGTTGTCGGGCTTCGTCCCAGTCCTCTAATTGCTTGCGGAAGAAAGCCTGCATTTCTTCGGGGGTCAGCGGGTGTGCCCACAGTCGGTTCAACCGGCGGCGAGCTTCTATCTCGATAGTACGTAGCCGGTCCTTATAAAGATTGTGGGCATTGACTTTTTCTATGCTCAGTGCCGCGTCGGAATTGCCTTCCCAACGCCGGCACAAGTAAAGTTCTTCATAAATGCGCCCGATGCGGTAGTAGCGTGAAAAGCATAAGCCGAGCGCATAATCTTCCCCGTAACTGGTGTTCGGGATTTGCAGCTTCCTCAGAATCGGAGTGAAGAAAGCGCGCGGGGCACCCAGTCCGTTGATGCGCAAGGCATTGTTGCGTCCGTTTTCGGGTGTCCATTCCTTGTGGTTTATCAGGCCCGGTGGCAGAGTTTGCAGGGAGAAGTCCGTCATGCGGTAGGCTCCGATGACCATGGCCGCCTTTTCATGATAAAAAGTTTGTATGATGCGTTGCAAAGTCTGTGGAGAGCTGTACAGGTCGTCCGAATCCAACTGGACGACGAAGCGCCCGCAGCGCGGGTGATGTACGGCCAAGTTCCAACAGCCTCCGATGCCCAAGTCGCTGCGTTCGGGGATAAGGTGGACGACGCGAGGGTCACGGGCGGCATAACGCGCGATGGCTTCCGTCGTTCCGTCTGTGGAATGATTGTCCGCCACGATAAGGTTGAAATCGAAATCTGTTTCTTGGGACAGCACGCTGCGGATGGCATCTTCGATAGTACGGACCCGGTTGCGTACCGGAATGACGACGGTGGCCTCACAGGGAAAATCTTCGGTACGGAAGTCTACCTCGTCGAATTCATCGGGAGCCAGATAAGCCCCGATTTGCTTCAGGTGCTCCGTGCAGGCTTTTTCCATTTCGATTTGCACGGTGCGGTTTTTCGGGTCTACGTAGTCGAAGTTTTTCTCTCCGCTTTTCCGGGCGTCGGTTTCCGTTTTCGTATAAAGGAGTTCGTTTAAATGGAACAACTCGCCGTGACGGCTCAGATACAGACGTAAGTCATACCATCCTGCGAAATGATAGTCGGGCAAATTCTCTTGTCCGGCGTATGCTTTCAGGGCTTCGGTACGTATCAGGACCAACGGGCCGAAGTCGAAATCGTCGCGCAGGCTGCCCTTTTGGTAGTCTATGAGCGGATGGGGTTGCCGTGTCCCGTCCTGTATGGCGTAGTGGTCGGCATAAAGCAAGTCGGCACGGGTGTCGTCGGCCACACGCAACAGTCGGTCGAGGGCATGGAATCCCAGTTCCAGCGGCAAGGCTTTGTGGTAAAACAAGCAGTATTCGGCCTCGCAGAGGCGAGCCATGTCCAGGATAGTCTGTGTGCTGAAAATCCCGTCGGTAGGTAACGGCAGGCAGGTCTCCGGCAGGATGGCCCCAACGCCTGCGGGGCATAACCCGTAGATATGGCCTGTCCATCCGCTGTCGCGGAGTTCCTGTACCAGTCCGGCGGTTTGATTTTCCGTTCCGCAAGGGAGGAAACAGTCTATTCGTGGAGAATGTGATGACGATTTCATGTGGTAATTTATGTATTATAGCGTGCAAATATACTAATAGAAGTCCAATATAGTGGAAAGTTTTCTCTTTTTTCCGTAACTTTGCCTGTAAAATAAAGGAGAAGAGATAACCGTGGAGGATAAGATAGCATTATTGGGCATGACGCTGGCGGAGTTGAAGACCGTGGCGGGAGAAATCGGTATGCCGTCCTTTGCCGCCCGTCAGATGGCGGAATGGCTGTATGGGAAGAAGGTGGCTTCCATTGACGAAATGACCAATATTTCGGCGAAGAACCGCTGTTTGTTGAACGAACGTTATACCGTGGGCTGTGCGGCACCGGTGGACGGTCAACGCTCGGCAGACGGGACTGTGAAGTATCTGTACCGTACGGCGGCGGGCGGATATGTGGAGACGGTGTATATCCCCGATGGCGACCGGGCTACGCTTTGCGTGTCTTCTCAGGTGGGGTGCAGGATGAACTGCCGTTTTTGCATGACCGGAAAACAGGGCTTTTCCGGACAATTGACGGCAGCCGATATCCTGAACCAACTGTATTCGTTGCCGGAACGCGAAACCCTGACCAATGTGGTATTTATGGGACAGGGAGAACCGTTGGACAATTTGGATAACGTGTTGCGCGCCACGGAGATTCTGACGGCTAATTATGGCTATGCCTGGAGTCCTAAACGAATCACGGTGTCTACCGTCGGACTGCGCAAGGGGCTGAAACGTTTCTTGGACGAGAGTGAATGTCATCTGGCTGTCAGTCTGCATAATCCTTTTGCCGACCAGCGTGCCCGGTTGATGCCGGCCGAGAACAGTTACGGCCTGCGGGAAATCGTGACGTTGCTCCGGGAGTACGACTTTACGCATCAGCGTCGTCTTTCTTTCGAATATACGATGTTCGAAGGGGTGAACGATACCCCGGCGCATGCCAAGGAACTCTTACGCTTGCTCGACGGATTGGAGTGCCGGATGAATCTGATTCGTTTCCATCCTGTTCCCGGTGTGGACTTGAAGGGGACGTCGGAGGAAGGCATGTTGCGCTTTCGGGATTATCTGACCGGACACGGACTTTTTTCTACCATCCGGGCATCGCGCGGACAGGATATTTTTGCCGCTTGCGGGTTGTTGAGCACGGCGAAGCAACAAGGTGTGGAACTTTAATAAACAGAATAGGACTATGAAAAGGAAATTGGAATACAGGTGGATGTTATGGTGTGGAATATGGGCTGTTGTAACACTTTTGGCGGCCTGTGACCATTTGGCTAAGCCCTCCTCAAGCGGACGCCCGTATGAGGTGTTGGTCGTTGTGGGCGATTCTCTGTGGCAGCGTCCTGCGGGACGTGCGCTGTTTGATGTATTGGATACGGATATTCCCGGCCTTCCGCAGCCCGAGCGTTCGTTCCGGATTTCGCAAACCGACCCGCAACGTTTCAATCAGGTGTTGAACATTTTTCGGAACATTATAAAGGTGGATATAGCTCCCAACCAATATACACAGACCAAAATGAAATTCACACGCGACGTGTATGCCCAACCGCAAGTCGTGTTGACTATTCAAAGTCCGAATGAAAAGGACTTTGCTACTTTTGTGCAAAAGAATGCCCAATCCATCATCGACTTTTTAGTGAAAATGGAAATGAATAGGCAAATCAATGAATTGGAGAAAAAACATTCGGAGGTCGTGTCATACTTGGCCGATTCCATCTTCAGTTGCCAATTTTGGGCACCGGTGGAAATCAAAAGTTACAAGAAAGGAAAGGATTTCTTCTGGGCATCTTCCAACACGGCCTCGGGGTTGGTGAACATCTGCATGTATTCCTATCCCTACGAAGGTCCCCGGACGTTTAATAAACAATATGTGCTGGCCAAGCGCGATTCGGTGATGAAAGCGAACATACCCGGTACGGAGCCACGCATGTATATGGCCACCGATACCCTCTGCACGTCGGTGAAACCCATTGCGGTGAAAGGGGAGTATGCCATGGAGACCCGCGGACTGTGGAAGATGGAGCACGATGCCATGGGCGGTCCGTTCGTCAGTCATTCCCGGGTGGACACGTTGAACAACCGTGTGGTGGTGGCGGAAGGGTTTGTCTATGCACCGGAGAAAATGAAGCGCGGATTGATTCGTCGGTTGGAGGCTGCGTTGTACACCCTTTGCTTGCCGGGTGAGCAAGCCCGTGAATTGAAAGCCAGCATACCCGAAGTCAGCGTGGTGGCAGGAAAAGAACAAGAATAAAATCAGAAACGAAAGATATGAAGAATGGTAAGATCTTGGTGGGGATAACCCACGGTGACATAAACGGTGTGGGATACGAGATTATCCTGAAGCTTTTCAGCGAACCGATGATGTTGGAGTTGTGTACACCTATTATATATGGTTCGCCCAAAGTGGCCACTTATCACCGTAAGGCGATGGAACTGACGACAAACTTCGTCACGATACAGAAAGCGGATGAGGCCGTGGAGGGGCGCTTGAATCTGGTGGACTGTTTGACGGACGAGGTGAAGATCGATTTCGGACAGCCTTCGGCCGAGAGCGGCAAGGCGGCTTTGGCTGCTTTGGAAAGGGCTATGGCGGATTATCGCGAGGGGCTGTTCGACGTATTGGTGACGGCGCCTATCAACAAGGCGACGATTCAGGGCGACGGTTTCCATTTCCCCGGACATACGGAATATATACAGGAGCGCGTCGGGGAAGGCCGGGAGGCACTGATGATTTTGATGAATGATGTGCTTCGCGTGGCTTTGGTGACCACACATTTGCCGATCCGCGACGTGGCGCAGGCGATAACCAAGGAAGCCGTAATGCAAAAAATCCGTATCTTCCATGAGGCGCTGCGCAAGGATTTCAATGTGTCGAACCCGCGTATTGCCGTATTGGCGTTGAACCCCCATGCCGGTGACGACGGTCTGTTGGGTACGGAGGAAAGGGATATTATCCGGCCGGCTCTCCAGGAGATGGAGAAAGAAGGCGTCTTCTGTTTCGGTCCTTATGCGGCCGACGGCTTTTTCGGAAACCGTACGTACGAGTATTTCGACGGTGTGCTGGCCATGTACCACGACCAGGGATTAGCACCGTTCAAGGCGCTGTCTATGACGGACGGGGTGAATTATACGGCCGGGCTGCCCATTGTCCGTACCTCTCCCGACCACGGTACGGCTTACGATATCGCCGGACAGGGAAAGGCCGACGAGGCATCTTTCCGCCAGGCGGTTTATGCGGCATTGGATGTGTACCGCAACCGTGTCCGTTACGAAGAGGCGTATGCCCATCCTTTGCGCAAGCAGTATCACGAGCGTCGTGACGACAGCGACAAACTCAAACTGAACGCTCCGGAAGAATAACATGAAGCCTCTCTACCGTAACGTGTTTTTGGCCATCGGCGTGGTGGCCATTATCATTATGCTCTGCACTTCGGACCTGTCCTATTCGGAATTATGGGACAACGTCCGTCAGGCGGGATACTGGTTTCCTGCCGTCATTCTCTTATGGGTCTTTCTTTATCTGGCCAACGCCTGGGCGTGGTCGGTCATCATCCACGACGGGGCGGCACCGAAAGTGCCTTTTCTGAAGATTTATAAGTACACGATCAGCGGTTATGCGCTGAACTACGTCACTCCGGTGGGACTTCTCGGCGGCGAGCCTTACCGTATTATGGAACTGACACCGTACGTAGGGGCGGCCAAGGCGACATCCAGCGTGATTCTGTATGCCATGATGCACATCTTTTCCCATTTCTGTTTCTGGACTTTCTCCATCCTCCTTTACTTGTGGCTCTATGGTAGGGAAATGTCGGCCGGAATGGCGGTGTTCATGGTCGTCTGTTCCGCCTTCTGCGGTACGGGCATTTACTTTTTCCAGAAAGGATATAAAAACGGACTGGCCATGAAAGCCTTGCGCCTGTTGGCCCATATACCCGGATTAAAGTCCCGTCTGCGGCGGTTCATCGACACGCGGGAAGAGTCCATACGGAAGGTGGACAGCCAGATAGCCGCCTTGCACGCACAGCGCAAGTCCACGTTCTATCTGTCGTTGTTCATAGAGTTCGCCGTGCGGGTGGCCGGTTGTCTTGAAATCCAGTTCATCTTGTTGATACTGACCGACCATGTTTCCTTTTGGGATTGCGTGCTGATACAGGCATTCACGTCGCTTTTTGCCAATTTGTTTTTCTTTATTCCGATGGGGATGGGCGCGCGTGAAGGCGGTTTCGCGTTGGCTGTGGGCGGACTTTCCCTGGCCGGCGCCTACGGTGTTTACACCGGTTTGATTGTCCGTTTGCGCGAATTGGTGTGGACGGCTGTCGGTTTGCTGTTGATCAAGTTGGGCAACAAGTCTGCTTAGTTTTTCTTAAATTAATACGGTTAAAGTTGTGTCCCACGGGATTTTTTATGTAATTTTGTCGACAATCGCATTTGGGTAGAAGATATGAATACATCCGACGTTCAGGCACAGAAAAGAAGATATGGTATCGTGGGCAATTCGGAAGGGTTGAACCATGCAGTGGACATTGCTTTGCAAGTGGCCAAGACGGACTTATCCGTATTGATCACCGGAGAGAGCGGTGTGGGAAAGGAAATCATTCCCCGTATTATCCACGACAACAGCCTGAGAAAGACGAAGAAATACTTTGCCGTGAATTGCGGTTCCATTCCTGAGGGAACGATAGATTCCGAACTGTTCGGTCATGAGAAAGGAGCTTTTACCGGGGCGATAGGAGAGCGCGAAGGCTATTTCGGGGCGGCCAACGGAGGTACGCTGTTTCTCGATGAGGTGGGAGAGCTGCCCTTGGCCACGCAGGCACGCTTGTTGCGTGTGCTGGAGACGGGCGAATACATCCGGGTCGGTTCGAGCGACGTGCGCAAGACCGACGTGCGCATCGTGGCGGCTACCAATGTCAACATGGCGCAGGCCATCCGCGACGGCCGTTTCCGCGAGGACTTGTTCTACCGCTTGAACACGATTCCCGTCAAGATGCCGGCTCTTCGCGAACGGGGAGACGACGTGGTGCTGCTCTTCAAGAAGTTTGCGATGGACACGGCGGAAAAGTATAATATGCCGGATCCGGTGGAACTGACGGAAGCAGCTCAGGAAAGGCTGAAAAGATATTCGTGGCCGGGAAACGTCCGCCAACTGAAGAACGTGACGGAACAGATTTCCATCCTCTCCCCGGAGCGGATAATTACTCCTGAAATCTTGTCCGGTTATATCCCCGAAGATCCAGTGACGCACGACATCGTGCCGTTGAACAAACGGAACGAAGGCCACAGTTTTGAAAACGAACGCGAGTTGCTCTACAAGATACTTTTCGATTTGCGCAACGACGTGACGGAGCTGAAAAAGCTGGTGCACGGGCAGCGGGTGGAGCGTGAGCGGTCTTCCGCCCCCCAGGTTGTCGAACAGCCGATAACCTACTATCAGCCGGACGTCGCTTACCCTGTGGCTCATGCAGCCAAAGGAGCGGATGAATTCCAGACTCCGGAAGAGTATGTGGAAGAGGCCGTGTCGTTGAACGACGTGGAACGCCAGATGATAGTGAGGGCTTTGGAGAAGAACCGGGGCAAGCGTCGCAAGGCCGCCCAGGAACTGAACATCTCCGAACGTACGCTTTATCGTAAAATAAAGGAATATGGTTTGGATAAAGAGGATCTTTAAAAGCAAAGCGGTCGGGCTTCTGTCTTGTGTCTTTTTTTTGGTGGCCTGTTCCATCTCCTATAAATTCAACGGGGCATCCATCGACTATACGAAAACCAAGACGATACAGATTTCGGCTTTCCCCATCCGTTCTGCATACGTATGGGCGCCCATGCAGTCTATTTTCAGCAACCAACTGACCGATGTCTTTGCACGCCAGACCAAGTTGAGGCAGGTGAACCGTAACGGGGATTTGCAGCTTTCGGGCGAGATTGTGGAATACAGCCAGTTCAACAAGGCCGTGTCTGCCGACGGATTTTCGTCGCAGGTGCAGTTGAAGATGACGGTGAATGTCCGTTTTGTGAATAATGCCAACCACAACGAGGATTTCGAACAGAAGTTCAGCGCCACGTCCCAGTATGATTCGTCGCAGCAACTGACGGCCGTACAGGAAGAACTGGTAACCCAGATGGTGAAGGATATTGTAGACCAGATATTTAATGCAACCGTAGCGAATTGGTAAGGATATGGATTTGAACTTATCGGATTATATCAAGCATCCGGAGAAACTGGATAAGGAAACGTTGCCCCGCCTGGAAAAGCTGGTCGGCGACTATCCTTACTTTCAGCCGGCCCGTCTGCTCTATTTGCGCAATCTGTACCTCTTGCACGATGCGGCTTTCGACCGGGAGCTTCGTCGCGCCGCCTTTTTTCTGCCCGACCGTAAAGCCCTGTTCCGTTTGATAGAAGGCGTAAACTATCGGTTCGAACCCGTCAAAAAGTATCAGACGAAAGCCGAGAAGGCGGGAGAGGTGGAAGAGGACCGCACCTATTCGCTCATAGACAATTTTCTGGCCAACTTGCCGGAGGAGAAGCCCCACCGTCCGAAACCGGTGGATGCCTCTACAGACTATATGGCATATCTGATGCAGAGCGAAGACGCTCCCGATACGATTACGTCAGTGCCCCGCATGCAGCATCAGGAACTGATAGACGAATTTATCGGGCAAGGGGATAAACGCATCGTACTGAATCAGTATGCCGACAGCGAGTTGCAGACTCCCGCTCTTCCCGCCGAGGGCGAAAACGAGGAGGACGAGGACTATTTTACCGAAACATTGGCTAAAATTTATATAAAACAAGGCCGATATACCAAAGCGATGGAAATTATAAGGCGGTTAAGTTTGAAATATCCAAAAAAAAACCGTTACTTTGCAGACCAGATTCGTTTCTTGGAGAAATTGATAATAAATAATAAAAATAAAAAATCGTAAACATGTACACAGTATTGGTTGTTCTCATCGTCATTCTTGCCATTCTGATGTGTCTGGTTGTACTCATTCAGGAGTCCAAAGGTGGAGGTCTCGCTTCCAGCTTCTCCGCTTCCAATCAGATTATGGGCGTGCGCAAGACGACGGATGTGATTGAAAAAGTGACTTGGGGATTGGCTGCCGCCATGGTCGTATTGAGCGTGGTCTCGGTATTCTTCATTCCCAAGGTGGCTACGGAAGAGTCTGCCATGATGAAGGCGGCCACCGAGCAAAAGGCCGTAAATTCCAACAACTTGCCGGGATTCGGTGCCAGCCAGCCGCAGCAACAGGCTGCTCCGGCCGGACAAGCTCCGGCACAGCAGGCACCCGCGCAATAAGGCGGAAGCCGGTCGTTTGACGACGGGGGAGGGGCGGAAGCTTTCCTCCGGATAATAAAGACAGAAGTACAAAAGAACATAAGGAGGGTATCGATTTCCGCAAACGGAATTTGAAAAATTAAACCTTATGTTCTTTTGTATTTTTGTCTTTATTGTTTTTGTTCACGTACTTTCAGGCCTTCCATCCCACACCAGAATTTTCCAAAAAATATCCTTCATCTTTCAGGTGCTATGGTAAGAATCTCATAATGTTTGTGTTACGGGCTGAAGGATGTTTCAGGTATCCTTCAGCCGTGCTTCAATTCGTTCTCAGCCGAATGATAAAACGTTTGGCTGAGAACGATAAAAAGTTTGGCGCAGAACGTTTTGTCGTTCTCAGTCATGAAGGAAAGCTGAAAGATGACCCTTTTATCCTTCAGTCCGTAACATGTTGTATGACAATATTTTATCATATAACCTGAAAGATGAAGGATATTTTTTGGAAAACTCTGGTGTGGGAGTGTGAAGAATAAGAATAATATGATGTTTATAATGTTTTTTAAAAAAAATATCGAGAAAATTTGTTTGTTTTGTTTATAACCTCTATATTTGTCCTGTAATATTATCCAAATGAGATGATGAAAAACGAACTTGCATATAGAAACCGGAAAGGCACCACGCTGTGGAGCCCGTTGTCGGTAGCGGTGTGCAAGGACGAAAAATATCGTTTTTGGGCTATTTTGTGGGGTAAGGTATGTGTTTTTAATTGTATTTTTAACAAATTATATTTGGCTGTTCCAAATATTTGTGTAAACACACACACACACACACACACACACATGTAAATCATGTAATATCTTATTGTCTTTTGTGGGCAAGCCCCGTGCCGTTCCGGCATGTGGGGCGAGGGGCATATCGTCCGCTTTCTTCCGGAAGCGGGCTTTTACGTATATTCTATAAACTGAAAACCATGATGAAGAGCAAACGACTTATCTTATGTTTGCTGGGGCTGTGCGGTTGGTTCGTTGCCGTTCAAGCACAGACCGTAGCGTTAAAGACGGACTTGGAGAACTGGGCTACCGCTTCGTTGAATCTGGAGCCGGAGGTAAAGGTGGGGCGCAAGTCTACGATGGCCTTGGGGCTTTCGTGGAATCCCTGGACGTTCTCCGACAACAAGAAGTGGCGCCACCTGCGGGTGCAGCCGGAGTACCGTTACTGGATTTGCCGCCCGTTCGGCGGACACTTCCTGGGGCTTCACGCTTCTTACACGCGGTTTAACGCCGGAGGGGTGAACCTGCCTTTCGGCCTGTGGCCCAAGCTGGAAGACCAGCGCGTGCAGGGTAATGAATGGGCTGTGGGGCTGGGCTACGGTTACCATTGGATTCTGAGCCGTCATTGGAGCCTGGAGGCCGAATTGGGGTTGGGTTATTCTTTCGCCGACTTCGATGCCTACGAGTGCCGCAAGTGTGGCGACAAGTTGGAAGAGCGCACCACCCACCGTTTCGTGCCCACCAAGTTGTCTGTGTCTTTTATTTATGTGTTTAAGTAAAGCCAACCGAGAAGATGAAGAGAATCAATGACATACAAGCATGGATGGGGGCAGCGGCCTTGTGCCTGTCTTCCTGTCCGTTGTCGGCCCAACAGGTGGTGCCGACGGGAGAACCCGTGTTGTCGTGGCAGGACAGCACGCAGCTCAAAGTGGCCTTTTCCGTGGCTGCCGGCGATGTGGACATCACGTCGGACGACCGTCTCATCCTTACGCCGCGTCTCACCACGAAGGCAGGCGATACGCTGACGCTGCCTCCTGTGGAACTGGCCGGCAAGCGCAACCGCCGTTATTTCGACCGTCGCGCGGCCTTGCGCGGCGAAGAGCGTGCCGTCGTGGCCGCTGCTGCCGACACCTTATATTATAATAAGGTGGTAGGGGTGGAGCCGTGGATGCGTGCGTCGGTTCTTTCGCTCACGGTGGACTGTGAGTTTGAGAACTGCTGTGATGTGCGGCCGCTGGCTGCGTTCGATTTGGGCGCCACGCGTTGGTTCACGCCGAAACCCAAGGCGGTCATGCCCGTGCTGAGCGTAGCCGAACAGATTGCCGAACGCGAACCTGTGCTGAAACCCATCAGCGAATATAAGCCCTATACACGGGATATCCCTTTGCGTAAGATGAAAGACGCACTTTACGTGCACTTCCCCGTGGGCAAGTGGGACTTGCGCGAAGACTTCCGGGACAACGAAGCCACGCTGTCCCGCATCGTGGACATGATGCGGCGCGTGAAGGATGACAAGACCTCTTCCATCGTGAAAGTGGTGATTGTGGGTTTGGCTTCCATCGAAGGCTCCGTGGCTTTCAACGAACATCTGGCCGGACGGCGTGCCGAAGTCTTGAAAGACTATCTGGATGCACGGGTCGATATGCCAGACGGCGTGTATGAAGTGGTGGGCGCGGGAGAAGCCTGGGCCGACTTGCGCGATGTCATCGCCGAGAGCGACCTGGACGAGCGTCAGGAGCTGCTGCAAATCATCGACAACACGCCGGACGAGAACCTGCGCGAGCAGCGTATCCGCAAGCTCAACGGCGGACGGCCTTACCAATATCTGAAACAGTCTGTCTTTGCCGACCAGCGTAATTCGGGATATATCCGTGCCTACTATGAGGCCGTGCCGGACAAGGGGGCGGAGGCCATCAATCGTGCCGTGGCACTGGTGCGCGAGGGACGCGATGCCGAGGCGGTGACGTTGCTCGAACCGCTGGCCGACGAGCGCAAGTGGAATACGTTGGGCGTGGCCTATTTCAAGACAGGGCGCCGCACGGAGGCTGTGGAATGCTTCGAACGGGCCGTGAAGGCAGGCGACAGCGAGGCCGCAGGCAACCTGAAGGGCGTACGCGCCGTGGAAGGACGATAATTACGAGATTTTCTAATTATAGAGTTATTAACTTTTTATTTATTCATTAAATTTTAGAATTATGAAAATGAGAAATGGAATGTACTTGTTTGCCACGGCAATCGTGGCCGGTACGATGGGTCTGGCATCCTGCTCTAATGACGAGGATGTAGTGGCTGGGGGCGAAGCTTCGGGCGTGGCCAACAAAGTGACGCTGGGTGTGTATGTCAACGGGGGCGTGAATAAGAAAGCGTCACAGGCTGATGTCAACTTGGGCGGTGCTATAGCCGACATCAGCAATATAGTGGTAGTTCCGGTGGCTGGTGGCGTTTATCAGGTGCCTATTGATTTTGGTAACCTTACCGCTATTACTGGGACTGCTCAGACTGCGGTTAAGGAGGCTTCTTTGTTGACTACTGTGAACGAATTCATGGTGTATGGTAACGTGCCTAAGACTGCTTTAACTGCCGGTACCGGTGCCTTTGGAGGTTTCACCTATAGTGTGGCGTCTAGCCAGAAAGATGCTGACTTGGCGGATAATGATTTCACTGCCGCCCTTTGTGGTCCTATGGCTTTGATTTACGGTACGGATGCTACGTCTTTCTCTACTTCTGAGGATGCGACACCAGAGACTTTCTGGAATTCTACAGGTGTTACATGGGCGACAGGCAGCACTATTACTACCAATACTAAGGGTATTAAGATCCAAAGTGTGGATTATAAAGTGGGTGTGCTGGCTTCCAAGGTGTTTGAAAACACGAAATACACAGAAACCCCTGAGTTTGATACTCCGGAGGGTATGACGGCTTTGACGCAGGAGAACTGGGACTCTGAAATCAGTGCAAAGATGAAATTGACCGGTGTGTTTGTTGAAGGCCAAGCTACTACATTCAACGATAAGCTCGAATGGAGCGGTGATGCTTGGTTGGCGGACGCAGCTCCTTCATCTGAATCGGTTGATCGCGCTACACATGCAGAAGAAGCATGGGAGAATGTGACAGGGAAGATTGCATCGGTTGCAGATGGAGAAACTCAGAAGGTAGACGGTGCAGACTTCTACACCGTGGTAGCTCCTGATGCAGACGATAACATCGTGGTGTCATTCCAGTTCCAGAACAACACCGGACGTACATTGACATTGAGTAACGGCACGTTAGTGGAGAATGAGAAATATGCTTACTATTCTGTGAAGTTGAACAAGAAGGATGCTAAAAATGTGTTCACTGCAGCTACAACGACTATCCTGAACGCCAGAATTACGGATTGGGGCAACGGTACTCCGACTCCTCCGACTACTACCGATTTGGTTATCGGTGTTGAATTCGATGTAACCTGGACACAGGGTTTGTCTTATGAATTCGATATCTAATATTTGATTATCGGTAAGTAACCTCTTATGAAAACCATGCGCGGCCAAGGCCGTGGGCCGGCAAGTGCCGCGCATGGTTTCTACTAAACAAATAGAAAAAAGAAAAACTTAAAGGTGGCTTTTATGAAACCTATGAAGATGACAGATAGATATAAGTTGGTACTGTGGGCAGGAATGGCCTTGTCGTTGACGGCCTGTGTGGACGAGGATTTGTCCGACTGTCCGACGGATGTGGAGATGAGGGAAATCACGGTTTCCTATCAAATCGATTTGCAACACGGCGTGGATCCCGAGTTCGAGGCCGAACTGCTGTCCCTTCATTTGGGTTTCTGGAATTCGCCGCAAAACCTTTACCGTGACCTTGTGTTCCAGCCCGAAGACATGCCGGAGGAACTGTTTTTCAAGGTGACGCTCCCTGTGGACAACTACGACCATCTGGCCGTGGCCAACCACAACAACGACCGCGTGGGAGGCGGTCTGCACACGTTCGACAACGTGTTGGAAGACGTGGTGGTGGACGAAACGCCCATTTCCCCGGACACCATCAAGGCTTTGGCCTATCCGCCTTTCTCCGGCGTGCTGAGCATGCGGATGGAGGAAGACGAGACCGACCACTATACCGTATTGATGAGTCCGGTGGTGGGCAAGGTGAAACTTCACGTGAACCACCCCGAGACGATGAGAAACATCAAATGCTACCTCTCCCGCACGCAACAAGGATTCTTGTGCTGGGAGGACGCTTACATTAGCAACGACCGGCTGAGGACGGACGCATCGGACTTCAAAGTGACCGAGGCGGCGCGGCTCACCGAGTTTGAGTTCTACAGCTATCCCTGCACCGGCGGAAGCGTGTACCGCAGGGCGGAAGGCGAAGGCCATTGGAAGCTGTATTTCTATTCCGAATGCGAAAATAGGACCATACAACATATATTCACCGTGGAAGACCCGATCCGGGCCGGACGTGTGCTGGAAGCCACGTTCAACATCTCGGACGGGAGCGGCGAGGCCGTGGACGTAACGGCCGGTGTGGAAATCAACACCGACTGGAAGCCCGGTAACGATTACGAACAGGAAATGTAGACGAAGACAAAAGGAGGATTGAAATATGGATGGAAGAATCATGAAATGGGGATTGATGCTCTTGCTGTGCATGCCGTTCTGGACGGCGTGCCGCAACGACGATGTTCCTGAAGCGACCGCAGAGCCGCAAAAAGATTGCGAGGTTTCGGTGTCTATCCGTTTGAATGCCAAATCCCTGCGTGCAATGGGAGACCCGGGTCAGGGGGTGGACGAGTTCGACAGTCAGTATTGGACGCGTATCGACATATTTTTGGTGTACAATTGGGGACAGGTTTTGCAATATACTCTCGACAAGAATTACCAGCCCGGAGATACGCGTACGTTCAACGCCTTTGCCGGGACGGTGAAGGCTGTGTATGCCGTGGCTTACAATAATGAACTGCTTGCCCATGCCTATGCGCCTTACAGCGAACAGCAGATACTGGACTTGCGGACTCCTGCGATAGACGGGTTGGTGGCGGAGCAGGAGAAGCAGTACTTGCTTAGCCTGTTCAGTGGGACGGCTACCCAGACGGACGAAGGAAATCCCATAGAAGTGGTCAAGGATGGGAGGACGGAAATCAAGGTGGGACTTAACCGTCTGGTTGCCAAGGTGGACGTGCAGTGGGACGCGCAGGACGCTTACCAGTCGGGCCGGTATGTAGAGGCCAAGATGGGCGGTATTACCTTCAAGGGGGAATCCCAAGGCTACTTCTTCCCCGAAGGCAAGACAACTGCCGAATCGGACGCGTTGACTCACGTGGCTGCATACAAGATGGACAACCCCATCAGTGAACGCAACGGGCGGACTTATTTCTATACTTTTAGCGGGGCGAAGAACACATTCGTTTTTACTGTAAAACACAAGGAGAATACAAGTGCCGCTGAAACTTCTACTAACTACACCGCTACCTTTGCCAATGCTTTGGAGCGTTCCTCATGGCACAAGGTGGACCTGACGGTGTCGGGTTCCACTTTTACGGAAACGACTGGCGATTTGGTTTTGACGCCTAAGTCGGCAATAAACGATTAACGGGTAAAATCTACATATTATGACTATGATATCAAGATTCGGGAAACAACAAAAGAGGCAGGCTTATGTCCTTGCCTTTCTTATGGCGGCATGGTGCTTCGTGGCCGGGACGGCCGTTGCACAGGCAAAGACTTATTATGTGACACCGACGGGAGCCGACCCGACGGAGATGGACAATGCTTGGACAGGCGTTATCACGCTTGGACAGGCGTTGGAACGTGCACAGCCCGGCGATGAAATTTGGGTACAGGGCTTCGAGCAGATTACAAACCTGCAGACGCAGATGTATGTGGTGCCTTCCGAGGGCGCGCATGCCGGAGGTTTTGTGTTGAAATCAGGTGTGAAGCTTTACGGAGGTTTCAAGGGCAATGAAATCTCGTTGGACGAGCGCGCCACTTCAGGCGAGGCTTACCGGTTCACCTACCGTTCTGTTCTTTCTGCCGATCGGCAGACCGGGGCGTCTTCAATAGACAAGATAGACCCGGCTTTGTTGATTTATCCCGGCAGCCCTACGCGCACCGACAATGCGCCACATGTGTTGCAGTTGCAGTTGAATGCGGAATCGTGGGATAATGCCAATGCCTATCGTACGGAGGTGGATGGCTTCACCATCGTGGGAGGACATGCCGTGGATGCCAATGGCGGCGGAATTTGGGTACAAGGCGGCGAGTATTCCACGTCTTATACCATCCGGCGTTGTTTCTTCTTTAATAACTACGCGCAACAGGGCGGTGCCGTTTATGTGGACGCGGATGCCGGGCGAGGCTATACCGCCGACGAATCCTATATCAACCAGTGCGTGGTGTACAACAATGTGGCGGGAGATATGGTCACCGTCTCCAACAACGGGGCGGGCATTTATCTGGCCGGGAGCGGGACAATCGTGAATACGGCGGTTTTCAATAATGAGAACGGCGGCGTGCGTATTTCCCCGGAGGCCAGCATCGTCAACTCTACCATCGTACGCAATACGGCGGCGGGCGTAGACCTGATCGGTAGGGCGGCTTCAGACGGGGAACAGCATGTGGTCAATACGGTAATCTGGGGCAACACTGCACTTTATGCCGAATACAATCCCGGTTTCAGTCATTCCGCTTACCATGAGGTGACGGCTGCCGACGTAGAGCACGGTAATGTGTACGTGAGCGATAAGAACAACGACGGGAAAAACCCTTCGCCTTTCTTTGAGTCACCTTCCACGAGAACCAGTTTCGACCGTACTTTCGACTGGCAGTATAACGCTTATCCGCTTTGGACTTGGAATATTCTGGAGGGGTCGGCTTTTGTCGGCGAGGACAAGGGAGACGCTGCTGCGTATGACAGCGGCCGATACGGTTCGTCGGACTTGAGAGGGGATGCATGGGGTACGGATGTCAACATCGGGGCTTACAAGCTTGTGACCGTTCCGGCCGACCGGATTCTTCGGGTGAATGCCTCCTCTCCGGCAGTTTCTCCGGATGGAAAGACTTGGAAGACTGCATATCATAAAGTGCAGGATGCCATCAACGAACTGGCCAGAAGCAAGCAACCCGGAGAGGTTTGGGTGGCACACGGAACTTACGAACCGTCGGAACTGATGGTGTCCGGTGAAAACAGTACGGCCGCTTTTGTCATGAAAGATGGCATTAGTGTGTACGGAGGCTTCAACGGAACAGAAGACAGTCGGGCCGAACGCGGCAGGCCGGACGATGCCATGCCTTGGAAGTATAATGCCACGACCGTTTTCAAAGGCAGTTCTTATGAAGGCGAATGCACATGGAATAGTACGGATAAAAAGTGGAATGTCGTGATGGGCGCATCAAGCCACGTGGTGTGGTTTGCTCCTACGGACGGTTCCTCTTCTTTTACGTACCCTACGGTGTTGGAGGGTGTGACTATCAAGGGTGGGCGTGCCTCGACGGCGAACGCGGGTATTCTCAAGGGTGACAAGGGTGCCGGTGTCTACATGTCGGGCAATGCTGAGTTGATGAACTGTGTCGTGACGGAGAACCAGGCAGACGGTGAAGGCGGTGCGGTTTATTTGACCGGCGGCCGCGTGACGGGTTCGTTAGTGTATAACAACGAAGCCTCGAAAGGAGGAGGTGTTTATATGGAACAGTCCGGGCTGGTGTTGCGTTCCGTATTGTCCAACAATTCGGCACAGAACGGCGCGGCGGTCTACATGAAGTCTGAAAGCCTATGGTCTGACGGGCAGATGCATCCTGAATATCTCATCTTGTCCACTTCCGTGGTGAGCCATAACACGAGCCGCAAGAACGGTGCCGTGTATTGCGACCGCGGCGGCGTGGTGTTGCAGTCCACTTTGGCCAACAACCTTTCAACGTCCGTGAAGGACGATGCCGACAAGACCACGGCGCAGACCGGAGGCTTGTATATGAACGACTATGGCTTGGTGGTCAATTCGGTGTGCTGGAACAACCGGATTAACGGGGCGGACGTGCCGATGTATGCCATGAACGCCTCAGTGGAGGACGTACGCTTCTACAATACGGCTTTCTCGGGCATGAACAATGCGATATGGAACAATACGCTTCAACAAGAACTGTTGTCTTTGTCGGAAGAGAATACAGGCACCGATTCCGAAGGCTTGGTTACTCCGGATTTCACCGTAGTGGACGGTTTTGATTTTAACGACGTGGGCGTACAGGGCGGATGGAAAGACATTACATATTATTGGGTTCCCCGTCAGGGGTCTAACCTCCGTGCCGGAGGCATGGTGCTGGGCGCGTTCCCCACGGAAATCGTCCTGTCGCCCGAGTTGGACTTGTGGGGCAATCTTTTTGCGCAGAAACCGGGCATGGGTGCGGTGAAGATCGACCCGATTGAATTGATGCCGGAGAGTAAGAACGGTGTGATGCGCCTTTATGTGGATGTGGAATGCACAACCCCGGAACACGACGGCAGGAGTTGGGATGAGGCTTATCGTTCGTTGAACGAGGCCATTGCGTACTTTGCCGGATTACCGGAAAGCAGTGTGTTGGGTGTCGATAGTTTTGAGATATGGGTGTGCGAGGGCGATTGTCATCCTCGTTACGGCTTCGTCAACCTTGACCCGAAGTCAGCTACCATTGATATCCTCAAGACTCCCAAGCCTTTGACTATTCGGGGCGGCTATTCCCGCCAAACGCGAGAATGGAATCCTTTGCAATACCGTACCGTGGTGGACGGTAATTACGGTGGATCTACGCTGGAGGAAGGTGTGTTCCACTGCATGACCGTGGGCGCGGGGGCCGAAGTGGTGATCGACGGTTTCCATGTAGTGGGCGGCTATGCGGCCGGAAACGCTACTTACAAACAGGGTGCAGGCTTGATGATGAGGGACGGAGCCAGAGTGACGGTGCGGAATTCCATATTTGAGAACCATACCGCTCTCGATGCCGCGGCCATTTTCGGAGAGGACGGTTCTGACTTGACGTTGGAGAATTGTGTAATCAACAACAATACGAATACCACGGAAACAAACCCTGTAATCAAAGCCGGAAAGCTGGAGATGCGTCACGTCACGGTGGTGAATAATATAGGTGAGGCTCCCACAGGGGCGGTTTATGGTACCTCGTTCAGTGCGGGCAACTCTGCCGGCGACAGTCAAGTCGCTTTGCGGACCGTAGGCGAGGAGGGTGCGAAGAACTTTGCCAATCCCACCAACCGTCGGGGAGCTACGTTGGGCTATGATACCTATTTGGGCGGTTACTCCGAGTTTCGCCCTTTGACCAGTTCTACAGATGCTGGTACGACGTTGATTAATAAAGCCGGCAGGGTGGGCGATATCTCGAAAGATATTTCCGGAAGAGGCCGAGACCTTGGTGGAATGCCCGACTTGGGAGCGTACGAGGCCGACCTGCCGGAGAGCGGACGGGTGATCTATGTGAGAGAATATGGAACAGGAAACGGACTTTCGTGGGAAGATGCCATGGGCAGCATCAATGGTGCTGTGAACAAGGCGTTGGCATACAATAATGAATTGTCTGACGAAGAGAAAAAGGATGCCGACAAGCGTGCACAAGTGTGGGTGGCTGCCGGAACGTATGCTGAAGATCCGGTGGATAACGGTCCTGCTTGTTTTATCATAAAAGAAGGTGTGGATGTGCTTGGTGGCTTCCCGGCAAGCGGTTGCCCGGGAGTGGATGACCGTAGGCCTCTGGTGTCACAGGAGATATATACCGGAATGCGTGCTGATAGTGTGAAGATGTATGAAACGATATTGTTGCCTCTTTCAATGTTGTCTGTGGATAGACCCGTAGCGGAGGGACAGGGAAATTATTATTATAATTCCACAGGAGACGCTGTTTATGTTCCGGCTGATAAAGATTATGTCGAATATGTTTATTTGGAGGGTACATATAAAAGATTTGCCACCTATGACACATATGTGGGAAGGTGGTACTCTAGACGTTACTTTATTCAAGTTGGAAATGTGGATATAGCTGGAGTACAAAAGTATACTTTAAGTCAACCTGGTACTACTAATGGCACTGCTACCGCTGATGATAACGGTAACTATATCGAATGGCCTGAAAAAACAGGGTATTATCCGGTATCATCCACCGTAAACGGAACCCTTGTAGAACGTTCAGGTTATTATATAGCAACAGACTATCCTTTAAGTACGGCCACCCATGTTAAGGTGGAACCAGGTCAAAAGGTGGAAGTCGGACAAGGATATGGTAACTGGTTGAAAAGTGATGGAATTTCAGGCATGCCTCAAGGTACACGTTTGCGTGTATTGTCACAGGAGGATAAGAATAACCCCCGTATTTTTGTGCATTCTGGTAGCCAGATAAATGAGACAAAGTACGTTAAAGGTGAAGATTTTAAAATTCCTACCATGTGGGATGGTTTTACCATCACCAAGGGGCGTTTGGATATTGGTAGCAGCCAGTTCAACGGTGGTGCGGGTGCCCGCATTTTCAACAATGTCACCTTGCAAAACTGTATCGTTACGGATAACTGGAATACGCCTGTTATAAATTCTGGTGATAGAGAAATACGCGGAGGCGGTGTTTATTGCTACGGCGGAACGATGGTGAATTGCTACATTCAGAAAAACCGGATGGGATGTGTGAATACAAACGGTGAGTTCAACAATTCGGGTGTTGCTTATGGTGGCGGTATCTATACGGCCTATTCTACACTATACAATTGTATTATTGCGGAGAACGAAATCAATGCCCAATATGCGGATGGTGCAGGTGTTTGTATGGAAGTGGGAGAGTTTTATAATAATACCGTCCTCCAAAATAACGCGACGGGAAGTAACCGTGCTTGTGGCGGTATTCGCTTGTGGGTCGGTGTAAAAACATCCATTCCGGGTACGGTGAAAATCTATAATACCATATCTTATGGTAATACCGGTTGGAATTCTGCAAATAATGGTAATGGCATGCAAGGTAATGCCAACTTTTCTGAGAGTGGTGTAGATGTAGACTTTGTCAATGGTCTTATACAAACGGGCGGCACTGATGCAAAACCAGGTAGCTATGCCACTTTAGATAATTTGGGTGATGATGGAAATTGGCAACAAACAGCAGAAAACCGTACCATAAATATTCGAAATAGTATCGACTTAAAAGATGTTGACGCAAAGGATATATTTCAGGATTATGCGAATGGCAACTATCGTCTGAAGGGACAATATGGCTTGAATCGGGGACTGAATGAGATAAAGATAAACCGTGTACAAATGCCTAAGCCTAATGAAACATATGGTGACCATTTAACGGATGATAATGGTAGGAGAGTCACTGATGGCAGTAACAATGGTTTTTTAAGCGGAACAGATTATGTGGGTAAACCTTGTGTGTGGTATTCCGGTACGACGGTGAAACTGGATACTCTTCCTTCGACTGTGGATCTTTTCGATTATACAGACATGGATTACACCGACCGTGTAAAAGACTGTACGGTGGATGCCGGTGCTTACGAGCGTAGGAATGAAGATATGGTAGAACCCGATGCGGACGGAGTGTATTATGTGACCTTCAACGGTAACGGAACGGCCAATGCTTCTTCTCCGACGGATGCGGCTTGTGCCATGAAGTTGCAGGAGGTGCTGAATGTAGCCGGGAGCCGTGCAGCGCAAGGACTGGATGCCATAGTGAAGATAGCCGGATATCAAGGCGGTGTTTCGGCGTATCATCCCAATACGTTGTCTGATCCGGACGATCCGAAAAGCTACACGTTCGTGATTCCGGAAGGCGTGACCGTAATGGGCGGATATAATGAAGGTTCCTATGCAAATGGTGAATATGTTGAGGGTAGTGGCAACTGGAATCAGGAAAACCGTAATGCGGCTGAATATATGACCGTGTTGAGTGCCGTGAGTGATGCGGCCGGGGGCCGTCAGGAAGTGAACGGCTACCATGCGGTGCAGTTTGGGACGGGCGATGGCACGGTAGCTTTGAACAAATCGGCTATTCTCGACGGTGTGTATCTGGAAAACGGAAAGGCCACGTCCATGGCCGGGAAAGGAATCCCGGAGGCCAAGGGGGGCGGTGCTATCGTGCCGAAGGGGGCGCATGTGCGCAACTGCGTGGTGCGCAACAACGAGGCTATCGAGGGCGGCGGACTATATGTGTTGCCCGGCGGTATGGTGTCCGGTTGTGGAGTAATGCAGAACAAGGCCGAGACGGGAGCGGGCATCTACATCAGCCAGAACGGAGAGATGATGGATGCAGACAACCGTTCGCATCTCATGTCTTGTACCGTGGCGGGGAACACGGCTACGGGCACCGGCGGCGGTATCTATCTGGAACACGCTGCGGGGCTGACAGCCAATACCGTTGTATGGGGCAACCGGGCGCAAAGCGACAAGAACATCAGTGGTGTGACCGGAGAAACGTATGAAGATGAACTTTTTACAAAGGCGGCCACAGGAGAAAATACGACTTCTTTCTATCCGTTCAATAACTGTTATGTGGAGACGTACGAGATGCCCGGCAACTATGGGAATACGCCCATGACCGCAGTGCTGGAAGATTATTTCGATAGCGACTATTATACTCCGAGGGCGTTCTCGCCGTTGGTGAAGGGCGGTGCTGCTGTGTTGCTTCAAAATACGTTGCATGAACATGCGGGCGTGTCTGTTTACGACATGCAGGGCATAGCCCGTGTGTCGGAATACAGAAACGGAAACTACGACCCGATCGATGCCGGTGCGTACGCCCGGGAGGGAGGAACAATGAGGATGCCTCAAAACGCAAACGAAATCATCAGACGTATTTTCGTGTCGCAAACTGCCAACAGCAGTTTGTTAGACGGTGAAAGTGAAGAGGTCGTGATGGGACGTTCTTTCCAGACATCGTTGTCGACTTTGGACGACGCGCTGGAGTATATCACGAAAGTGCGGGCTTTGAATCTTCTGGGAGTAGGTTCCACTACTTTTGAAATATGGATGTCTGGGGGTACATATAAACCGCGAAAGACCCGGCAGGGCGTTTCCGCCGGGGTAGAACCCAGCCAACGCCAGAATTCTTTTGTCATTCCAGACGGGGTGAAAGTGTTCGGAGGGTTCAGTGGCGAAGAGAACTATGCTTATATGGGTAGTGGGACTATTGACGGAAACCTGAATGCTTCCAGACTATTGGAGGATGTTACTTCTGACAACGTAGCGAAGGGGAAACTGGAAAACCGTCTTACTGCCGACCTGAGCGGAAACCTTATCACAGAGCCTTGGGAGTTCAATACACCGACCATCCTTTCGGGGGACGTGAACCTTTCCGAAGAGGTGAAGAACGTTTACCATGTGGTGTACAGTACAGCCGGAACTGCGCCCCTCGGAGGTGTGACGTTGGACGGGCTGACCGTGATGGACGGCGAGACTTACAACCATTTAGGATATAACGACGAACTTGGACGCGGGGGCGGCATTTACACCAACGGTGTGGATTACACATTGAGCCGTTGCCGTTTGCTGAACAACAAGGCAATACGCGGAGGTGCGGTGTTTGCCCTCGACGCTAAGGTGCGTGCAAACGGTTCGGTATTTGCCGGGAACTGTACGGTGGAGGAACCGGTAATCGACTCTGGTACCAGTACGACAGAGAATCTGGACGTACGAGGTGGAGCTGTCTATTTAGCTGCGACTGACATAACCAAGGCAGGATTGTATGCCGTGAACACATTGTGGGCCAATAACGAGGCTTCCGGCGACTTGAACAGCCAATCGGCCAAAGGAGGTGCCATTGCTACGAGTAGCGAGGGCGTGCCCGTAGACTTGATGAACAATACGATTGTACGTAACAAGGCTGGAGAATACGGTGCCGTCTATGCTCCAAGGCAGGACAATAGTGGTGGGCTTCGGACGACGAACACGGTTGTATGGGGGAATGTTAGTGAAACTAATTCTGCTGTCGTGATGTCGCAAGATGCCGAGATGTTCTACACGGCATGCGATGTGTTTGCGGCTACGGAACTTGAAAATGAGAATCTGAGACTTGAGGCTGAGAACAAGGCGTTGGATGGTCCGCGTTTTGAAGCTCCATCTGCGGTGGCCGGCCGTGCCGGTTTCATTTGGGATGCACGGTGGAATCCGAGTGGAATTTCCCTGCTGGTTGATGCCGGAAACAGTACGGATGAAGAGCAGGGTCATAGCGCTTATGAACAATGGGTGAGTACTCATGTAGGCGGAGACGACCCATATATGCAAGATATGGGTTATGAACGTTTTGCCGGACCGAAAGATGAAGAGAGCAAAGATAAACCCAAAGTGATCGATATAGGCTTGTATGAGTACCAATATCCTTCAAATTTGGAGAGCTTGGATGCCGTGTATGTGGCTATGGACGAAAGCGGCAATGGTTCTGGAGACAGTTGGGATAATGCCACTTCCGATTTGCGCGGGGCTTTGGTGGCCATGTCAAATCCAGCCCTGGCTTCAACAACTAATAGGGCTGTTTATATCAAGGCCGGGAACTATAATATGAGGACTTCTTTGGTTTTGGGTAACGATAAAAAAGCCGCTTATTGGATCAACGTGTCTGAGGACAATGATGCAGTTAGCACCCTGACGGTGGAAGGCTCTTATAATGAGGCCGGCAAGCAGGACTTTAGCCAGCCGACAGTGGTTTCGATTAGCCCGACGGATAGCAAGGAAGGTACAGTGCTGTTGGATATTAAGACCGAAAGCAAGGCGGTTACGGCCACGGGACTGTCTCTCCAAGGTGCGGGCTTGGGCGTACAGGTTGCTGGCGGCACAGGCAAACTGACCTTGAAGAATGTGGCTTTCCGGGATAATCATACCGGGGCAAGCTTGAGTAAGGGCAATATGTTGATTGCTAATGCTCTCTTTGCCGACGGCCAAATGGGCTTGACAACAGAAGGAGGCACGACGACGGTGGTCAATGCTACTTTTGCCCACAATGAATTGTACGGAATTGGAGGTACGGCCGATGTGTACAACTCGGTGGGATGGAAAAACGGAAGTACCGGGTTCACCAAGTCGGAAGATAATAAAAATGTGGTGTTTGCTGGTGATATAGAGAATAACGACATTGAAAAAGGGCCGAACTTTATGGATCCGGAAAATGCTGAAAAGTCGTTGCGCGACTACCGTTTCCGTCCGAATATGACATTGCTGAACAAGGGAAGCAATGACCTTTATGCGCAACATGTATTAGGCAGTGCAGCTTCGTCCCTTGACGCGGAAAAAGATCTGGCGGACATACAGCGCGTGGTGGAAACCATAGACGTGGGGGCATATGAGTATGCGTCGCCTTTGAGATCCGTCATCTATGTGAAGTCCGGTGTGGCCGGTAGCGATAACAGCGGACAGGACTGGGCAAACGCCATGAGCGACCTGCAAAGTGCGGCTGATTTGGCGGCTGTCTATGCCAGCGGAAATACCGGTCAAAACGGTTATGTGTTTGTGCACCGTAATGTGACGGCACCGTCTGTGTCTATATCCCGTGGCGGAGTGAAGATGTATGGCGGTATGGATAACGAGACCGGAGCGGACGCTGATGCTGTGTTGAAGGCTCGCAAGGGCATATTGGAAGACGAAGGGTGCAGCATCTTGGGCAGTGCGGCTATTCAAGGAAACAGCGTGGTGGACGGCTTCGAAGTGACCGGACAAGTCAGCGTTTCTGCTGGGGGCGTGCTTTCCACATCTGTCATTTCCGGCAGTGGGAATACTGTGACGGTAAGCGACGGTGGTTTCCTTTACAACAGTATCGTAGACGGTGCGACGGTGACGGGTGACGGAAAAGTGGTGAACGTGACAGCGGTGAACAGCGGTGTTTTGCCAGAGACGTCTGTGAATAGCGTAGGCGAGGGTACCGACAACGGCTATGGTTTGGATGGTTATTGGAAGTTCCAGTTGAAAGACGATGCCGGGATTTATATAAATCACGGTATAGATACAGAAGCGCAAGCGTGCATAGCTAAGGTAGGGCATAGTTTCGATATGGCAGGCAACCTGCGTATCCGGAACACCGTGGACTTCGGTTGCTTCGAGACATGGAATATCGAGGGTGCACCGGCCGACGTGACGGATGGGGATTACCCACGTGGCCAATCGGTGGTATATGTACGTGAAGGCAGTGAGTTGCGCCTGCAACGCGATTATGACCGGACGGAACCGTTCAATCCGGGCTTCCTGTTGCTGGAACACGGCGCAGGCCTGTGGGGCAACGGTAAGCGAGTGGGTTTGAGGAACTTTGCAGCCGAACGTAAGTTGACAGCCACAAACGGTTATAAGGATTTGGTGGCCATGCCGTTCAGCTCGACGGAAATGACCGTGAACGGAAATAAGGGACTCGAGGCAAGCAACGTGAAAGCCTACAAGTATAATGGTTTGGAGCGTGCGAAGTATGACTACAAGTTCGCTTCGGAAGATTCTAAGGCTTGGCAAGACGTTTCCACCGATTGGTCAACCGTGACGGAAGGCTTGCTCTTCGAAGCACAAGGCAGTCCGGTACAGGACGTGAAACTCCGTTTCTATGGTACAAGCTATCAGGAAGACGGACAACCGAAGAATGTCGTGTTGCATAAGTATAACTTCAACAGTCCTTGGAGTTCGCCAAGCGACACCGGAGACAAGTTCACCCACAAGGAGAATATGAGCTGGAATCTCTTCGGTTCGCCTTACCTCTGTACGATGAACTACGAGGATATGGAATACGGCCGTGTGATTTACGGTTATGCCAATAACGGATATTACACGGATGGTATGGAGGCTGATGGCGAGCGTACACGGGGCAATATCCCGGTGGGTAGCGCGGTCTTCACCCAGTCTGCCACCCTGAAGGAGACGGAAACGTTTACGGTGGACATGCGTAAAGAAGACATACACGAAAACACGAGGAGTACGAAGTTGGCCTTGTATGTCGCTTCCGCTTCCGGTAAGCGTGGTCTGGAGGAAAACGACGGCATCTATGACGAGTTGCAGTTGACGGCGGTGCCGTCGGAAGAAGCCTCAACGGAATTCGACTTGGCGTGCGATGGTGTGAAATGGATGAACGACAACGGCGAACCTGAAATCTTTGCCGTACGCGACGGCGGACGTTATTCGTTGCTTTCGGCCATTGACCGTGAAGGCACGATAGGCGTGGGCGTGAGCCTGCCGGAAGCAGGTATGTACTCCATCGGCATTCCGGAAGGTTGCGAGGCCGAAGATTATGAATATGTGATGCTGAAAGATGCAGCGACGGGCAAGGCAGCCGACCTGAAAGAAGGGGCTTACTCGTTCCGGACGGCGGAAGCGGGAGTCGCTGAGGGACGCTTTACTTTGAGTTTCAAACGTATGGATGCAGACCAACGGCATGCGATATATGTGAAGTCCGGCATGGGCAAGGCCACCGTGTTTGGTGTGAACGACGGCGATGTCGTGACCGTTGTGACGGTAGACGGTAAAGTCGTGGCTGTAGAGGAGGCTGTCGGAAGCGAAGTGACTTTCGCACTGGCAAAAGGAGCTTATCTCTTCAAGGTGGCCGGTGCAGACGGACGGACTACAGTGGTAAAAGCCATGGTCCGATAGAGGATAGTGGATTTTAAGGTTGGTGAAGCCCCTCGCACGGTGAATGTGTGAGGGGCTTCTTATTGATCTTATTGGGTGGTTTAGGCCGGACCTCAGAGCTTTTCTTTCAGGTAGCGGCCCGTATAGCTGTACGGGCAGGCCGCTACTTCGTGCGGTGTACCGCACACGACCACGTTGCCGCCTTGCGCGCCTCCTTCCGGGCCGAGGTCGATGATGTGGTCGGCACATTTGATGACGTCCATATTGTGTTCGATGATGACGAGCGTATGGCCGCGCAGGATGAGGGCGTCGAAAGCCGCCAGCAGGCGTTTGATGTCGTGGAAATGCAGCCCCGTGGTCGGTTCGTCGAAGATGAAGATGGTCGGTTCCGTTTTCTCCATGCCGAGATAGTAGGCCAGTTTCACGCGCTGGTTCTCGCCGCCCGAAAGGGTATTGGACGATTGTCCCAGCTTGATGTAGCCCAGTCCCACGTCTTGCAGCGGTTTGAGCTTTTTGGATATCTTGGATTGCCCGTGCGCGTCGAAGAACTCGATAGCTTGGTTCACCGTCATGTTGAGCACGTCGTAAATGTTCTGCCCACCGAATTTCACCTCCAACAGGTCGCTTTTGAACCGTTTGCCGTGGCACGACTCGCATTCCAGCACGAGGTCGGCCATGAACTGCATTTCCACCGTGACCGTCCCTTCGCCTTTGCATTCCTCGCAACGTCCGCCTTCGGTGTTGAAAGAGAAAAAGCCGGGCGTGAATCCCATTTGTTGGGACAGCGGTTGTGCGGCGAACAGTTTGCGTATCTCGTCGTAGGCCTTGATGTAGGTGACGGGGTTGCTGCGCGAAGACTTGCCGATGGGATTCTGGTCCACGAACTCTATGTTTTTCACCATTTGCAGGTCGCCTTCCAGTCCGAGAAACTCGCCCGGACGGTCGGCCACTTCGTCGAATTGCCGTTTCATGGCACGATAGAATATATCGCGCACGAGGGTGGACTTACCCGACCCGCTGACTCCCGTGACCACCGTCATGACGTTGAGCGGGAAGCGTACGTCGATTCCGCGCAGGTTGTTGGCCCGTGCGCCTTTCACTTCGATATAGTTTGTCCACGGGCGTACGCTGTCCGGCAAGGCGATGGTTTCCTGTCCCGTCAGGTATTTCACGGTGTAGCTTCGTGTGTCCTGCGGTTTTTCGGCCAGCATCTGTTGCAGGTCGCCTTGGAATACCACCTCGCCGCCCAAGCGTCCGGCTTGCGGCCCGATGTCGATGATATAGTCTGCCGCACGGATGATTTCCTCGTCATGTTCCACCACGATAACCGTGTTGCCTAATTGCTGTAATTGCCGGAGCACGCGGATGAGTTTGTCCGTATCACGGCTGTGCAGTCCGATGCTCGGTTCGTCCAGGATGTAGAGCGACCCCACCAGGCTGCTGCCCAATGACGTGGCCAAGTTGATGCGTTGGCTTTCGCCGCCCGAAAGCGTATTGCTCAGGCGGTTCAGGGTGAGGTATCCCAGTCCTACGTCGAGCAGGAAACGGATGCGGTTGTTGATTTCGGTGAGCAGGCGTTTGCCCACTTCCGCCTCGTGGGCGGTGAGTGTCAGCGTGTCGAAGAATTTCTTCAGTTCGGTGACGGGCAGGTCTACCAAATCCGAAATGGCCCGTCCGCCCACTTTCACATATCCGGCTTCGGGACGCAGGCGCGTGCCGTGGCATTGGGGACAGATCGTTTTGCCCCGGTAGCGTGCCAACATGACGCGGTTCTGTATCTTGTATTGGTCTTTCTCCAACATCTTGAAGAAGTTGTCGATGCAGATTTCCTCTTCGGGCGATGAAGCACCGGTCTTTCCGTGCCATAAATAATCCTTTTGTTCCCGTGTCAACTTGTAATAAGGCTCGAAGATGGGAAAGTCGGCCTTCTGTGCCCGGCGGCAGAACTCCGTTTTCCATTCGCCCATCTTTTCTCCGCGCCAGCAGACCACGGCTCCGTCGTACACGCTCAGGGCCGAGTTGGGGATGACCAACTTTTCGTCGATGCCGATGACGCGGCCGAACCCTTCGCATACGGGGCAGGCACCGACCGGCGAGTTGAAAGCGAATAAATTGTCCGACGGTTCTTCAAACGTGATACCGTCCGCCTCGAAGCGAGTGGAGAAAGTGTGCAGGATGCCCGACGGAACGATGCGCAACATACATTGCCCGTTCCCCTCATAAAAAGCGGTTTCGGCCGAGTCGGTCAGTCGGGAGATGGTATCTTTACTGTCATCGCAACTCATGCGGTCGATGAGCAGATGGATGGTGCGGTCTTCGCCTTTCGACGGATCCGAGGCCAGTTCCAGCATGAAGTCCTCTATGCGCACGACCTCGCCGTCTACTTCGATGCGCGAGAAACCCTGCTTGAAGTCGCTGTCCAGTTGCTCTTGAAGGGTGCGCCCTTCACGCACCTGCAACGGGGCGAGTACGGTGAAGCGCGTGCCTTTGGAATAGGAGAGCATGCACTGCACTACGTCTTCCGTGGTGTTTTTTTTCACCTCCTGTCCGCTCACGGGGGAGAAAGTGCGCCCGATACGGGCATACAACAGGCGCAGGTATTCGTAAATCTCGGTGGAAGTCCCTACGGTGGAACGGGGATTACGGCTGCTTACCTTCTGCTCGATGGCGATGGCGGGCGGGATGCCTTTGATGTAGTCGCATTCCGGTTTACTCATTCGTCCGAGAAATTGCCGGGCGTAAGCCGACAGGCTTTCCACGTAGCGTCGCTGTCCTTCGGCGTAGAGCGTGTCGAACGCCAGCGAAGACTTGCCCGAACCGGACAGGCCGGTGATGACGATCAGTTTGTTGCGTGGAATGTCCAGGTCGATATTCTTCAGGTTGTTCACCCTTGCCCCCTTGATATGTATGTAGTCGTTCATCAGTTGTTTTCGTTAATTGTCCTTATGTTTGCAAAGTTAGTCAATGTTTGGCAAACGCATGATGGATTTTTATTGTATTTTTGCACGGAAATAACGTGTATGATGAATAAAAAATCACTTTTGCTTTTGATGATGTGGCTTTGCAGCTTTGCGCTCCAGGCCCAGTTGTCGCCCAAACGGGAGTTTCGCGGCGCATGGATACAGTGTGTGAACTATCAGTTTATGGGGTTGGGTACGGCAGAGATGCAGCGTACGCTGACGTACCAGTTGAATGAACTGCAAAAGTGCGGTATCAATGCCATCCTGTTTCAGGTGCGCCCCGAGTTCGACGCGCTTTATGCCAGCAGCTTCGAGTCGTGGAGCCGTTATCTGACCGGACAGCAGGGTACGCCGCCTTCTCCCTACTGGGATCCGTTGCAGTGGATGATAGCCCAATGTCATGCACGGGGCATGGAACTGCATGCCTGGATCAATCCCTACCGGGCCAAAACGAAAGGTACGAAGGAGCTGGCCGCCACACATGATTACAGAAAGCATCCTGAGCGGTATTTCTGGTATGGCGAACAACTGATTATGGATCCGGGAATGCCCGAGAACCGGGACTATATCTGCAACGTCGTGACGGACATACTGTTGCGTTATGACGTGGATGGCATTCATATCGACGATTACTTTTATCCTTATCCCGAAAGCGGTTTGCGCATTCCGGACGACCAGACGTATGCACGTTACGGGAACGGAATGAACCGCGATGACTGGCGACGGGAGAATGTGAACCTTTTCATCCGTCAGTTGCACGACTGCATCCATGCCGTCAAGCCTTGGGTGAAGTTCGGCGTGTCTCCTTTCGGTATCTATCGTAACTTGAAGAGCGACCCGAAGAGGGGAAGCAATACGCGCGGATTGCAGAACTATGACGATCTCTATGCCGATGTGTTGAAATGGGTGAAAGAAGGTTGGGTGGATTATAACATCCCTCAGGTGTATTGGGAAATCGGGCATTCCGCGGCCGACTACGATACGCTGATACGCTGGTGGAGCGAGCATGCCGGACACCGGCCTCTCTACATCGGGCAGGACGTGGACCGTACGGTAGCCAAAGCCGACCCCGTGGACCCGAACAAACACCAGATGGAGCGCAAGATGGCTTTGCAACGTTCGTTGCCTAACATCGAGGGCAGTTGCCAGTGGTATGCCAAGGCAGTGGTGGACAACAAAGGAAATTATGGCACGATGTTGCGCAACTATTACCACCGTTATCCGGCCTTGCAGCCCGAGATGCCGTGGATAGACCACAAGCGTCCGAAGAAAGTACGCAAACTGACCACTTTATGGACGGAAGACGGCTATATGCTGTTTTGGCGTGAGCCGCGCGGAACGAGCGAGATGAACCGTGCGCGTCAATATGTGGTTTATCGCTTTGCCGAGGGCGAGCCTATAGATTTGGAATATGCCGAGAATATCGTGGCGATTACGCCGAACACTTTCTATAAACTGCCGTATGAGGACGGGAGCCGGAAATATACGTATGTGGTGACAGCACTCGACCGTTTGCAAAACGAGTCGAAAAAGGTGAAAAAGAAAGTACGTCTTTAGAATTGTACGCGGACGGCATGAAAATCGTTTGCCTGAAAGGAGGACTGGGGAACCAGATGTTCGAATATTGTCGTTTCCGGGATTTGATGGAGTCCGGAAACGATAAGGTTTATCTGTTTTACGACCGCCGTAGGTTGAAACAGCATAATGGTTTGAGGCTTTCCGATTGTTTTGAACTGGAATTGCCTTCTTGTCCGTGGGGGATAAAACTGGTGGTTTGGGGACTCAAAATCTGTCGTGCCGTGGGAGTTTTGAAAAGATTGTATGATGACGAGAAGCCGGAAGCCGTGTTGATAGACGATTATAGTCAGCACCGGCGTTTTATACCGAATGCTCGTCGTTACTTCTTTTTCCGTCAGTTTTTGGCGGAACTGCAGAGCGGTTTCGTACAGATGATAAGAGCCGTGGATTATCCGGTATCGGTACACGTGAGGCGCGGAGATTATCTGCATCCTTCCAACTCGATTTTCGGTTTATGCGGAGTGGACTATTTCCAGCAAGCCATTGCTTATGTCAGAAAGAAGCGGCCCGATGCGCGTTTCTTTTTCTTTTCCGACGATATGGAATGGGTGAGGGAGAATCTTTGGATGGAGGATGCCGTATATGTGGAACATACGGAACTGATGCCCGACTATGTGGATTTATATTTGATGACATTGTGCCGCGGGCATATCATTTCCAATTCCACGTTCAGCTTTTGGGGAGCATATTTGGCCGTAGACGGCAACGGTATGAAAATCTATCCTCGTCGGTGGTTTCGCGACCCTACATGGACCAGTCCGCCTATCTTTTCGGACGAGTGGGTCGGGCTATAGGATATAAGATACGTCCCCGGGAATTTCCGTTTTGGATTTCCCGGGGACGTATGTATTACGTAGGACGAAGACGTTAACGTTTCCGTCGAGACGAGAACTTTCGTTTGTACCACAAGTAATAGCCGCTGAGCGGGAGAATCCCTCCGATGAAAGCAGCCAGGAAATAAAGAACCTTGGTCCACATGCCGCCCCAGGAGCCGGTGTGGAAGGCATAAAACCAACCTTTCAGCGTTTGTGAGGCCGGGGCATCCTTATAATAGGTTATGGAGCCGAGGCGACCGGTTTGCGGGTCGAATTGTATTTTATCCGTTTGACGGCGGTCGGTCTTCGGGTTGGGGGCCACTTCTATGCCTTCCGTACCCAGCTTGACCGACTTGTAGGTCGGATAGAGCTGGCGGACAGCGTCTGCGGCTTTGTCCCATACGGCATAATTGAAAGTGGTCCCTTTCCGGCCTTTTTCTCCGCCGGCATGCCGCTGTCCGTTCGGACGGGACTGTTTTGCGGCATCTTTCCGTCCCTTTTGCCGATATTCCGGTCGAGGCGTATTTTCCACTTTTGGCGCGGTGCCACCGAAAAGAGAATAGGCGGCAGTGCGGTACCAAGTGAACGACCAGGTAAGTCCGGTCAGCGCCATGACGAGTAGGAATAGCGTGGTATAGAAACCGAGCGATACGTGACTGTCGTACCAGAAACGCCGCCATCCTTTGTTACAGGATACCTGAAGGCGGTTTTTCAAAGTCTTTTTGGTCCGCGGTATCCAAATCACCACACCACTGATGAGTATCGCAACGAAGACCAGCGTAGTGACACCGACAATAGTTTTACCCACGGTCTTGTCTCCTTTCCGGGGCGGAACATCCATCAGCCAGCGATGAAGTTTGCGCATGGTCTGAAAGAAAGGATAGCTTTTGTTCCATCCGTTTATCTCGCCGGTGTAAGGGTTTACGCTTAGCGTTTTGCGGTTTAAGTGCTCAAAGCTGACCATCCAGGCTTCTTCCGGGTCGCCCGACATTTGCAGGCCGGAAATCTGCAATGAGTCTGGGAGTTGCGTGCGGAGCTTCGTGACCAGTTCGGAAGGCGTGAGCGGCTTTGCTCCGTCCTCTATTTCGACCCGATAAAAACCGGGATTCAGGGCACGGGTGATATCCTGCTCAAATACCAGCGCAGCTCCCGAAAGGCAGACGACGCTGATAATGATGCCGAATGGAATGGAAAACCAAAGATGAATCTTGGCGAATGCTTTTCTCATATCCCAAAATTAGTTCGTAGCAGACAGTTTGCCGATGGCCGACACGCTGTTGTTGGTAATGATGGTCAACCCTTTGGTAGCTTTAGCCGTAGCCGGGTCTATCTTGTAGAGTGCCGGGGCATCTCCGTCTGTAGTCGTGACCGGAATGTAAGCCACGCCATTGTCGCTGAACGGAATACCGAAAGAAGAAATCTTGTCTTGGGCCGGCAATCCCTCGGTTACTTGGGTCAGCGTGCCGCTTTCGCCCTTGAATACGGCCAATTCTTTGGTCGGTGCATTCTTGCCGCTCATCGTTCCTTCGCTGTACATCTGAAGTAAGAAATAGTCGGCCGTGATATGCCAGCAACGGAACATCGGATGTCCGGTGCCTTGCTCCTCAAGGTTATAATAATAATCCGGGTCGAAAGTGGTCTGGCCGGCCTTGATGCGGACAACGCCCGAAGGCAGTTGGCCTGTGACTTTCTTCAGGTCGGCAGAAGAGGTGGCAGTACGTCCGTAGCCCGGAGAGAATACATAGAGGTCACCGTTGTCGGCAGCCCAGATAGTCTGGTAATATTGCGAACGGTTGCGTCCGCAAGCAAAGCCGATCGAATCGGTTTCTACTATAATAGGAGTATCGTTGAAGCTGTCTCCGCTGTAAATAGCTATGAAAGCCTTGTCTGGATATTGGGTAGAAGGGATTTGTCCGGCTGTGTAACTTCCAGAGCCTTGTCCACCGTCTTGGGTTGCTATGAGTGCCTGGTCCGTGACCTTTTCAGGGAAGGTGTTCACACCATAGTGGCTCATGCCCATCGGAACTACGGATGTATAAAGTTTGCCGTTGGCTTCCACGAAACCGGCAAAGCTGACAATCTCGCCGTTGCCGAGGAAGTTCTCTGCAATACGCTTACCGGTTGTCGTGTTGCCGGAATGGACATTCAGGTAGTTGAACTGCAAATATTTGGCATAATTACCTTGGGCATCTTTTTCCTGCGAGCCGTCATTGGTGGAAGAGGTAATGACGTTGTCGCCCCATGTGCCGTATGTCGTTACACGGTTGAACGTATATTCACGTGCTTCTTTTACTTTTCCGGTTGTGGCGTTCAGGACATAAGAGGCTCCGGTGCCCGCATTTCCGTCATTGTATTGCAGTCCGAAAAGATAGTCCTGTCCGTAAAATACCCAGTAGGATGCACCGATAGCTTCCGTACCATTGCCTAATACGCTTACAGTACCTTCGTCGAGTGATTCGCTGGTGACGAGATAAGTGCCTTCGTCGGCCTTGGCTGCAATGACGTATTTGCTTGTACCCGGAGTTGTGGTGCCGTCATTACCGTTACCTCCGCCGGGAGTCGTGTCGTCATCGCTGCATGAAGTCAATGCGCCGCCGGCGCAGAGGGCGGCAGCAAGCGCCCAAGTAAAGAATCTTTTTTCCATGTTTTTAATTATTTATTGAGTGAATGATGCTGTTTATTTCCCGAAGTAAACCCTTACCTTTCCATAGAAAGCCCGTCCGGCCTTTTGCAGACTGTAATTGTCGTAAAGCTTTTCGTCCGTCAGGTTACGGCATTCGAGCGAAAAGTTGTAACGTCCCTTGGCCACACTGTAATTCAGCGTGAGGTTGTGGGAGAACTGTTCGGGGACGCGTGCTTTGGTGTCCGGGTCTCCGAAGTCTTCCCAGTACAGGGGGAACTCGTGCTGGTAGTAGCTGTCGTAAGTGAGCGAGAGCATGTTACCTTTGCCGAACAAGTCATGCCAATAGAATGATGCGTCGAAGTTGGCGTAGCGGTAGGGCTGGTTGGGGATGCGCTGTCCGTAGGTCAGCGAAGCCTGTTGTGTGCCTTCGGCCAGTCGTTTCTCACGGTCGATGGCATCCATGTTGTTGAATGTTCCGCCCAAGCTGAACCAGTTCGCATAGCTGTAACGCAAGGAGACGTTGTATCCTTTGGTTTTGACCCGTCCGTGGTTCTCGTAGAATCCGAAGTCCATACCGCCCACGTTGTCCAATCCGCGACGGATGTAATCCTTCGTGTCGCGGTAGATGAGGCTTCCTTCCATGTACAGTCCGTGCTTACCGAATCGTGGGGTGTATCCGAGATTGAAGTTGACATTGTCGCTTTTTTCGGGACGCAGATTCGCCCGTCCGGCTTCCAGGTCTTCGTCGCCGAAAAGTTCGTCTGTCGAGGGCAGGCGGTAAGCTTTCTCGTATGACAGTTTGGCCTGCAGGTTTTTCAGGATGAAGTAAGTTCCCGCTGCTCCATAGCCGAAAGCACTCGTTTTTTGCGACATCTGTATGTAATTGCCGATACCGTCGTCGCTTTGGGATACGGGCCCCTCGTTGTATTGGTTGTAATACTTGCCGAACACCGTGGCGTTCCATTTCTCTGTGGGCATGAAGCGGTAAGACAGTCCGGTGACGTTCTTGCGGGAACGCTTGGGGATGCTGAAGTCCGAGAGGCGCGAACTTCCTGCGACGTACGAACGGGTGGTACGTTCAAAAGTGCTCAGCACATGGTTGAGCGTGACCAGATGGGCGTGGCCGATGCGATAGTTGGCCGTGAGCGTACCGTTCCAGTTCTTGTTCTTGGCCTCGTTGTTCTGGTTGGATTGCTCCCCGGGCACACCGGTATATTTCCGTTGTCCCAACCAGTTGTATTTGTAAGATGCCGTATCTATGTTGTGGGTGATGTTGTGGTTGTAGTTGACATTGGCCATGACATCGAGTCCCTCGACCCACAAGTTGCGTTTGCGGTATTCCAAAGAGGGAATGAACGAGAAGCCATGACGGTGTTTTTCTCCGAATACGACTTTCTGCAACACTCCGTTTTGTATCTCCTTATAAAAGTGGGTGTAGGTAAAGCCCAGCATCAGGCGGTCGGCCCATTTCTTGTCGGCCACCCCGATTTTGCCGCTCACGGCTTCGTTGTGGAAACGGTCGTTGAAACGTTTCATGTGGTAAATCTTTGTCTTGTCAGTGTTCTCCGAAATACCGTCGTCACTGAATTCCGTAACGTAGTAGTCAATGTAATAGTTGTTGTCCGAGAAATTCTGGAAAGCGTTGATTTCATACAGCAGACCGTTCTTGAACGACTGTCCGAAGTTGACGAAAGATTTGTGGGTGTTGAACGAGCCGTAAGAATAAGAGGCATCGGCAAACCAACCGAGTTTCCTTTGGTTGGTGACGATATTGATGACCCCGCCCAAGGCATCGGTACCGAAACCGACGGGAACCACTCCGCGGTAGACCTCGATGCGTTCGGCGAAGTTCACCGGCAGGTTGTTCAGATTGAGGGCTGTTCCGGCTCCTTCCTGCGGTACGCCGTCGATAAAGACCTTGACGTGTTTACCCGTAAAACCGTCGAGCATGAGTTGCATGTCCGAACCCATTCCGCCCGTCTCGCGCAGCTTGACGCCCGGAACGGTGGTCAGCACTTCGGCCAGGTTCTTATTCAGTCCGGCCATGCCTTTCAAGTCTACGGCCACAGCGTTGAATGCCGATTTGTTGATGCGGCCCACGTGGCTGGCTTCCACTTTCACTTCGGCCAGTTCCATATCTTTTTGGTGCATTTTGACATTCAACTTTTGGCGTTCGCCGGCCTGGAGAGTGACGGTACGTTCCACCGTGGCGTACCCCATAGCCTTAAACACCAATGTATGTTTTCCCGCATCGACTTTCAGATGATAGATCCCTTTTTCGTTAGGGCGTGTTCCGATAGAAGTCCCTTTGACTTGTACGGTAGCAAAGTCCATGATTTCGTTCGAAGTGGAGATCACCTTGCCTGAGACCATAGCCTGTTTCCGGGCTTGTCCTGAGAGGTGGTTTGTTCCTGCAATAAATGCCAATGTAAGGCTTAACAATCTGATTACCGTTTTCAATTTTTATGAGTTTAGGAGGTTTGTTTTGCGAATGCAAAGATACGGCTTGGACAGAGACTTTTGCAATCGTTAAAAATCAGTAATTTGCGGATTGAGTAAATACCTGTTTTTAGGTATTGCATTATTTCTTGATTGTTTTATAAGCCCATACTGGCGGAGAGATGGACGTATGGATACTTGAAAGTAAGGATATTATGAAATACGAACAAAAAGAGCGGGAATGTGTGGTTTCACATTCCCGCTCTTTGTTTATGCTTAGTTTCTGAACACCAATCCGTTTCCGTCCGCATCCACGATGATGGGTTTCGTCCGGTCGATATGCTGTGCCAGCATGGTCTTCGACAAGTCGTTCAGCAGGTAACGCTGGATGGCCCGTTTGACCGGACGGGCACCGAACTCGGGATCGTAACCCGCATCGGCCAGGAAGTCCAGGGCGGCATCGGTCAGTTGCAAGGTCACGCCGTTGCCCTCCAGCATCTGGGTGATACCGTTGATTTGCAGGCGCACCACCTGTTTGATTTGCTCCTGCGTGAGCGGCAAGAACATGATGGTCTCGTCGATACGGTTCAGGAACTCCGGACGGATGGTCTTCTTCAGCATGCCGAGCACCTCTTTTTTCGTCTCCTCGATGAGGGCTTCGCGGGCTTGTGTGCCGGTCTCCGGTGTCAGTTTCTCGAACTGGCTCTGGATGTAACCGCTCCCCAGATTGCTCGTCATGATGATGATGGTGTTCTTGAAGTTCACCACGCGTCCCTTGTTGTCGGTCAGACGGCCGTCGTCGAGCACTTGCAAGAGGATGTTGAATACGTCCGGATGCGCCTTTTCTATTTCATCGAACAGAACTACCGAGTAAGGTTTGCGGCGTACGGCCTCCGTGAGTTGTCCGCCCTCATCGTATCCTACGTATCCCGGAGGCGCACCGATCAACCGGCTTACGCTGAATTTCTCCTGATATTCCGACATGTCGATACGCGTCATCAGCGTCTCGTCGTCGAAGAGGTATTCGGCCAAAGCCTTGGCCAGCTCGGTCTTGCCTACACCGGTCGTTCCCAAGAAGATGAACGAACCGATGGGACGTTTCGGGTCTTGCAGTCCCGCACGGCTGCGCCGCACGGCATCGCTCACGGCTTGTATGGCCTCGTCCTGCCCGATGACCCGTTTGTGGAGTTCCTCTTCCAGATGGAGCAACTTCTCGCGCTCGCTTTGCAGCATCTTGCTCACGGGAATGCCCGTCCAACGGCTTACCACATCGGCGATGTCTTCCGAGGTCACTTCCTCTTTAATCATCGCGTCTCCGCCCTGCGTGTCCTTCAACTGGTCTTGTATCCGGTTGATTTCGTCCTCCAATGCCTTGAGCTTGCCGTAGCGGATTTCGGCCACCTTGCCATAGTCGCCTTCGCGTTCGGCCCGTTCGGCCTCGAACTTCAACTGCTCGATTTGCTGTTTGTTCTGCTGGATTTTGTTCACCAGTCCGCGCTCGGCCTCCCATTTGGCCTTGTAGCTGCTTTCCTGTTCTTTCAGTTCGGCAATCTCCTTGCTCAGTTGTTCCAGTTTGGGTTGGTCGTTTTCCCGTTTGATGGCCTCGCGCTCGATTTCCAACTGTTTCAACCGGCGTTCGATTTCGTCCAGTTCTTCCGGTACGGAGTCACGCTCCATGCGCAGTTTGGCTGCCGCCTCGTCCATCAGGTCGATGGCCTTGTCCGGGAGGAAACGGTCGGTGATATAGCGGTTGGAAAGTTCCACGGCGGCGATGATGGCATCGTCTTGGATACGCACCTTGTGGTGGTTCTCATATCTTTCCTTCAGCCCCCTCAGGATGGAAATGGTGCTGAGCGTGTCCGGCTCGTTGACCATAACCGTCTGGAAACGGCGCTCCAATGCCTTGTCCTTTTCAAAGTACTTCTGGTATTCGTCCAACGTGGTGGCACCGATGCTTCTCAGCTCGCCCCGTGCCAAGGCAGGCTTCAGGATGTTGGCGGCATCCATGGCACCCTCGCCTTTTCCCGCGCCCACCAACGTGTGTATTTCGTCGATGAAAAGGATGATGCGCCCTTCGCTTTTCGTCACTTCGTTGATGACGGATTTCAGACGTTCCTCAAACTCTCCTTTATATTTGGCACCGGCGATAAGCGCACCCATGTCGAGGGAGTAGAGCTGTTTGTCTTTCAGGTTCTCCGGTACGTCGCCCCGCAGGATACGATGGGCCAATCCTTCCACGATGGCCGTCTTACCCGTACCCGGTTCGCCGATTAATATCGGGTTGTTCTTCGTACGTCGGCTCAGGATTTGCAGCACGCGCCGTATCTCTTCATCCCGTCCGATGACCGGGTCGAGCTTTCCGCTCCGCGCTTCCTCGATGAGATTCTTGGCGTACTTGTTGAGCGCCTGATAAGTGTCTTCACTGTTTTGGGAAGTCACTTTTTCTCCTTTACGCAGTTCGTTGACGGCAGATGCCAGTTCCTTTTCAGTGATGCCTGCGTCTTTCAGGATTCTGGAGGCCGTGCTTTTCACGGTCAGTAAAGCCAAAAGCATCGGTTCGAGCGAGACGAACTCGTCGCCGCCCTTGGAAGCGTAATCCTGTGCCCGTGTCAGCACTTCGTTGCTTTCGCGGCTCAGGTAGGGTTCGCCCCCCTGCACCTTTGGCAGCGAAGCGATCTGGCTTTCCAGTATCTGTTCGATTTGCCTGCTGTTGACACCCAGTTTCTGAAAGAGGAAATTCGTGACGTTTTCCCCCACTTTGAGGATACCGGCCAACAAGTGCTCCGGTTCGATGGCTTGCTGTCCCCTTGCCTGTACAAGGTTGACGGCTTCCTGAATGGCCTCTTGGGCCTTGATGGTAAATTTGTCAAAAGTCATGGTTGTTTCCTTTCTATATTTAATTGTTTATTTTTCTGTATTTCAGTGTGGCGTTGCCGAGCCACACTTATCCTGTATCAAAATGTTTGCCATAAGGAGTAGTCTGACAAAATGTCATAAAACATGAAAATATGGCAGGCTGGATGCTTCGCGGACTGACGGCTTTGGCATGTGGGCTTTCATGTGAGGGACAAGCGTCTTTGTCAAAAAGTCAAATCGGCCTTCATGAGAATCCGTTATTTGCGTCCCCGTGCGGAGGTCTGCGGAGATACGCGATTCTCGCGGGGCGGCGGGAAGACAGTCTGTCGTCCATAAGGAGCTTTCCGGGAGCATCCGGAAGGCCGGGTTGCGAGGTTCTGCGCAGGAGAGTGCCGGGTGTGATAGTACAAATCGGGATAGACATGGCATTTTGACATCTGCCTTTGGCAAACGGAAAGGCTTCAAATAGCAAAAAATCAAGCCGGAAAAGCTTGCCCTTACGTCGTTTTCAGGTACATTTCGCCTCCCGATGCAGACCTTCTCCGGCCGACAAGCGGAGAAAAAAAATGTTTTTTCAGCCGAACGGAAAATCAATCTCTTGAGATTGAAACGCGTTTCGGCTTAAAAAGATTAAAAAACGAACCTTAAACGTGAAAAACTGTATTTAAGGATGCCTCGAAAACATCTGAAACTACGCTGGAAAAAGGTTTTTCCACTGGCCTGCATGACCTTTTTGCTGTCATTTTGAAAGCAAAAAGACGCAGTTGGTGACGACAGATTCTCGTTTCATGCACTGCTCTGCTTTTGTTTTTTTGTATCTTTGTGAACGGAAAACAGTACTACATAAAATGGAAAAAACGAAATGGAGTGAGAATGTCATACTGGTGGATGCGGATTACGTGGATGCCGTGGCATTCAATTTAATCGTGAATTTCGAGCGGATGCTGAACCGTCCGATTCCTAAGGCCGACCTGGCGCAATGGCTGGTTTGCGTGGCTTTGGACGGGGGAGTCGGAGAGGGAAAGAACGACATACAGGTCGTGTTTATCCACGGCAAGGGACGGAAAGCCTTAGACAACTTCACCCCCTCGGACTTCGAGGCCGAACTTGACGGCAAGGCGTTCTGCGACGGACATTTGGGAGAATTCAAGTTGAGTTCCGTACAGGTGGAGAACTTGGTGGACGGAGACGCCCTCTATTTGCAGTCGCTCGAGGCATTGGCCGACGAGAAAGGTATCAAGCGACTGGTCATCGTGCCGGACGTGGAGAAATACGGTCTTCGAGTACGCGAGATTTTGGGCCGGACCGAAGGCAAGGACATCACGTTGCTGGCCATGGAACCTCAGGCGGGGAGAGGATTCCGTCAGGAGATTCTCGGTTACTCGTTGATGAATGCGTTGGGCATCAGGGGAGACGAAATTTGCGATTAAGCGAGAACAGACCGAACTTGTTCGAGTCTGCCGAGCGTGAGCAAATTATCTAATTCAAATAAAAATCAAAAAAACAGGCTTTTTCTTTCCTTCTTGGAAAAAGTCATTAACTTTGCATCCTATACATATTTAATTATAATACCGAATTCAAAAAATGGGAAAAGTTTTAATTATCGGTGCCGGCGGTGTGGCCACGGTAGCAGCGCACAAAGTGGCCCAGCATCCGGAAGTGTTTGACGAAATCATGATTGCCAGCCGTACGAAGGCCAAGTGTGACGCTATCGTGAAGGCCATCGGGAACCCGTCTATCCAAACGGCACAGGTGGACGCTGACAATGTGGAAGAGTTGGTGGAACTGCTGAACGGTTACAAACCGGACATGGTGATGAATCTGGCCTTGCCTTATCAGGACTTGACCATTATGGAAGCTTGCCTGCAAACCGGATGCAATTATCTGGATACGGCAAACTACGAGCCGAAGGACGTGGCTCATTTTGAATACAGTTGGCAGTGGGCCTACAAGAAACGTTTCGAGGAAGCCGGACTGACCGCCATCCTGGGTTGCGGTTTCGACCCGGGCGTTTCCGGCGTGTACACGGCATACGCGGCCAAACATTATTTCGATGAAATCCATTACCTGGACATCGTGGACTGCAATGCGGGAAATCATCATAAGGCTTTTGCCACAAACTTCAATCCGGAAATCAACATCCGCGAAATTACTCAGAACGGACGTTATTACGAGAACGGACAGTGGGTGGAGACGAAGCCTATGGAAATCCATAAGGACCTGACGTATCCGAACATCGGTCCGCGCGACTCTTATCTGTTGTTCCACGAAGAGCTCGAATCGCTGGTGAAGAACTTCCCGACCATCAAGCGGGCACGCTTCTGGATGACTTTCGGACAGGAATACCTTACGCATCTGCGCGTGATTCAGAATATCGGTATGGCACGCATAGACGAGGTGGATTACAATGGAGTGAAAATCGTTCCGTTGCAGTTCCTCAAGGCCGTGTTGCCCAACCCGCAGGATTTGGGTGAAAACTACGAAGGCGAGACCAGTATCGGCTGCCGTATCCGTGGGGTGAAGGACGGAAAAGAGCTGACTTATTACGTGTACAATAATTGCAGCCATCATGCCGCTTATCTGGAGACCGGCATGCAGGGGGTTAGCTATACGACGGGCGTGCCGGCCATGATAGGAGCCATGATGTTCCTGAAAGGCATCTGGAAGAAGCCCGGTGTGTGGAATGTGGAAGAGTTCGACCCGGATCCGTTCATGGAGGAGTTGAACAAGGACGGGCTTCCCTGGCACGAAGTGTTCAATGGCGACCTTGAACTTTAATGCAGTATATCCCGGACAGCATCTCTTGTCGGGGTGCTGCCGGGAGCTGAAACATAGATGATTTGATTATAAAAAAGATTATGGCAAAGAAAGAAGAAGAAACCACTGGGGGCGGCGGACCGAATACGGAGAAGCTGAAAGCCCTGCAAGCGGCGATGGACAAGATAGAGAAGAACTTCGGAAAGGGTTCTATCATGAAACTGGGCGACGACCACGTGGAACAGGTGGATGTGATTCCTACGGGTTCCATCGCGTTGAATGCCGCTTTGGGCGTGGGGGGATACCCGCGCGGACGTATCATAGAGATTTACGGTCCGGAGAGTTCCGGTAAAACGACCTTGGCCATCCATGCCATTGCCGAGGCGCAGAAAGCCGGCGGGATAGCCGCGTTTATCGATGCGGAGCACGCTTTCGACCGTTTTTATGCCGCCAAGTTGGGCGTGGACGTGGACAATTTGTGGATTTCCCAACCGGACAACGGGGAGCAGGCATTGGAAATAGCCGACCAGTTGATCCGTTCGTCGGCTATCGACATTATCGTGATAGACTCCGTGGCTGCCTTGACACCGAAAGCTGAGATCGAGGGCGATATGGGGGACAATAAAGTCGGTTTGCAGGCCCGCTTGATGAGTCAGGCTTTGCGTAAACTGACCTCCACAATCAACAAGACGAATACCACTTGTATTTTCATCAACCAGTTGCGTGAGAAAATCGGCGTGATGTTCGGCAATCCGGAGACGACGACCGGTGGTAACGCTTTGAAATTTTACGCCAGCGTGCGTCTGGACATCCGCCGCGTGACGAGTATCAAGGACGGCGACGAGGTGGTCGGTAATCAGGTACGCGTGAAAGTGGTGAAGAACAAGGTGGCGCCTCCTTTCCGTAAGGCTGAATTTGAAATCACCTTTGGAGAAGGTATCTCTAAAATCGGCGAAATCGTAGACTTGGGTACGGAGCTGGGCATTCTGAAGAAGAGCGGTTCCTGGTACAGTTACAACGATACGAAGATAGGACAGGGAAGGGATGCCGTGAAAAATATGTTGAAAGACAACCCCGAACTCTGTGACGAAGTGGAAGGACTGATTGCGGCAGCCTTGCAGGATGCCAATGCCAATCCGTGACAATATCCTTTTTTATGAACGAAAAGAATGGCCGCAGGGCTGTTCTTTTCCGTTTATTTGTAAGACAACCCTAACCAAATTTTTGATAACATGAGAGTATTACGAACTTTATTTTTATTGATGAGTGTGGCTTCTTGTCCTTTTGTCATGTCGGGCAAAGCCACAAAAACAGCTAAATCCCATGTGGACGAAGTGTCTATGATGATTGGTACGGATGGTAGCCATGAGACGGAATACGGGGGGACGACTCCGGCCGTGGGTTCGCCTTTTGCCATGACGCAGTGGTGCGCGGCGACCCGCCTCAACGGTATATCCCGTACGATGTATCGCCGTTGCGATTCGGTCTTAATCGGTTTTATGGGGACGCACCAACCGGCCATCTGGATGGGAGATTACGGGTTCATGACCCTGATGCCCCAAAGTGGAGAACTGAAAATCAAGGCGACGGACAGGCAGGTGCGTTTGGATCATGGGAAAGAAGTGGCTACACCTTATTATTATAAGGTGTCATACGCTTCGGGAAAACACGGCGGTTCGGAGATTACCACGGAAATGACAGCGACTTCACGTGCGTCTTTCTTTCATATCACTTACCCCAAAGGGGAAAAATCCTTGCTTTATTTGGAGGCCGGGAGGGAAAACGAAGGAGGTTTCATACGCATTTATCCCGACAAGCGCGAGGTGCATATATATAATAAGGAAAGGCATGATGCCCATTTGGGGCCGGCCTTACCGGGATTCAAAGGATATTATGTGTTGAAGTTCTCCGAAGACTTCGCCGGTTACGGCACATGGCGCGATGGAGCGGTCAGCGGAAAGTCTGTACAGGCGGAAGGTGGCTCGGTAGGCGGATATGTCGAGTTTCCTGCGGGGACGACGTGGGTTGATGTACGTATCGGCAGTTCTTTTATCGACTTCGAGCAAGCTGCGGTGAACCTGTCGAAAGAGATTCCGGCCAGGTCTTCGTTTGCATCCGTGACGAAAAAAGTGAAAAAGGAATGGGAGGAAAAGCTTTCCAAGATTGACCTGGAGGGGGCGAGCGAAGAAGACCGTACGATATTCTATACGGCGTTTTTCCGCACCTTGCAGTATCCTCGGGAGTTTTCGGAATATGGCCGTTATTATAGTCCGTTTGACGATAAGGTGCATCAGGGCGTTTCCTATAATGCTTATTCTTTGTGGGATACTTTCAGGGCTGAACACCCTTGGCTGCAAATCATGGCGCCCGAACGGGTGGATGATATGGTTACGGCATTGGTACAAATGTACGAAGAGGGCGGCTGGATACCCAAATGGCCGAATCCTACCTATACGAATATCATGATCGGCACGCATGCGGACGCTGTAATAGCGGATGCTTACATCAATGGCTTTCGCGATTATGACGTGGAAAAGGCGTATGAAGCGATTCGTAAGGATGCCTACGTGCCTCCTACGGACGACAGTCTCCACCGTTGGGGGGGACAGAGAATGGTGGAACGGCGGATATGAGGCACGCGGCGGATTGTCTTATTACTTGAAGAACGGTTACGTGGCGGATGATCGGACGAATGAATCCGTGGCTCGCACGTTGGAATTTGCTTTAAGCGACTATTGCATTGCCCAAATGGCAAAGGCTTTGGGAAAAACGACCGATTATGAAGATTTAATGAGAAGGGCAAAGAATTACCGCTATTTGTATAATCCGAAAACGAAACTTTTCCAAGCGCGTAATGCCGATGGCAGTTGGGCCGGGGAGCATTCAGGGTTTACCGAAGGGGCCAACTGGACTTATCAGTTTTGTGTCATGCAGGATGTGCAGGGGCTGATAGATTTGATGGGAGGTAACGAGTCTTTTGCCGCAGCGCTCGATAACGTGTTCGACAACGGGCATTACCGGCATGACAATGAACCCGGCCACCATTATGTGTATTTATATAACTATTGCGGTCGCTTCGACAAGGCGCAAGAACGTATTCCGGAAATCCTGGATACCCATTACAGGAACGGGGCGGACGGACTGTCGGGAAATGACGACTGCGGACAGATGTCTGCCTGGTATCTGTTCAGTTCGTTGGGCTTTTATCCGGTGACTCCGGCGTCGGGAGAATATGCGTTGGGGATTCCGCGGTTCCCGTCGGTCCGTGTGGAACTGCCGCATGGCAAGGTGTTGACAGTTCGTGCCGAAGAGCTGAAAGAACATAGGCATCTGCCGGTTATTCTTTTTAACGGAAAGAAACTGGATGCGCCTTTCATTGCCATCCGGGACTTGATGAAAGGTGGAGTTTTGGAGTTTAAAGCCGAGTGAAAAAGCTGTGAAGGACATAAGGGCGGGTTTCAGAAATTGAATCCCGCCCTTATGTATCCGGCGGTCTTGGCTCGGTCGCTGAAGCAAATCGTAATACCGATAGGACCTATAAAGGTACGGAGGTCATATTTTACGGCTCCACCGAAGATGTGGTATCCCAACAGGTCGTTATCGTTGAAGCTGTTTTTGAAAAAATGCATCCAGTCGTCCGATGTGGCGGCGATATTGAATACGCCGCTGACGTAATGCTTTCCTCCGATGCGTTGACGGGCCTCTATTCCCGCCACGACCAAAGAACGATGGGACATCTCGAAATGATTGATGCCGTAGAATGGTATTTGTTGGCTGAAGTATTTGCCCCGTTCTTGACCGCCGAGTGTATTCATCTCGGCCACGGTGTTTTCTGTCGTCAGATAGCGTCCTTCTATCCGGGGCATTAAAGTGAAGCGCGAGTTGAAAGAGAATGCGGCATTCCAGTGTATTCCGGCTGTGTGGAAGGCTTTGTTTCCGTTTAATGGTATGGCATAGTAGTATTCCATATCTAATTCAGCTCCTTTTGTCGGGAAGTAAATATCGTCCAATGTGTTGACGGCGTATTGTGTGCCGAACTTCAGGTAGCTTTCTTTGGTAATATCTGTCGGCGAGCTGTCCTCGAAGCGATAGAGGAAGGAACCGTAGTTGTAGAGTTGGTAAATTCCTCCCAGCTTGAGACGTACGTTTTTCCAGCTTTTGGTGAATCCGACCTCTCCGAAATGATGATTGAAGCTGATGCCGTACGTCCTTTCTCCTTTCTCATAGATATTAAAATCGTTGTAAGTATAACGATAACCGGTGGTAAGGTTCCATTCCCTGCCTAAGTTGAGATTGTAATGCGCGTCGCCATAAGTTTGCTTTCCTAAACGTAAAGTCAGGTTGATGTGGTGATTCCTTTTTTTCCCGAGTTGCATTTGTCCGTTGAACAGCAAGGCTGCCAGTTCTTCGTTGTCGAACCTAAGTCCCAGATTGATGGAATTTCTGGGCGCATCGCCTATCAGGATTTTCAAGCTTCCTGCATAGCGCGCTTCGATATTTCCCGGGCGGTGCATATAGAAGAAAGGAGGGGTGGGACGGCTCACGATGGAATCGTCGGGAGAGAAACGACCGCCTATGGCCCGTAAGGTGTCTATCTGTGAGCGGGCGGCTTGTGCTCCACGTTCCATCAGGGAGTCTATGGCTGTTGTATTGAAACTGGCTGTGTTGTATCCTTTTACATCGACCTTGATATAGACGTCCGAAAGCGCGATATTTTGTTCCCAACGGTCTTTTCTTTGCAAGTCGATGAGTTGGTTGAGTTGTGCGAAGATATTGTTTTGAAGTTCTTCTGCATTTTTCATCGGATCCTGTACGTCCACCCCTATGACAATGTCTGCTCCCATTTGCCGTGCCACATCTACCGGGTAATTGTTGATGATACCACCGTCGATGAGTAGTTTGCCGTTCATGGATATCGGGGCAAAAGCACCGGGAATGGACATGCTGGCGCGTATGGCGATGGGCAGTACGCCGTTTCGGAATACGATCTCTTCGCCCGTCACCAAATCTTGGGAAATACAGGCAAACGGGATTGGCATTTTTTGAAAATCAATGGAATCGTGGTACCCTTCGGTGAGTTGCCATAACATACGCCCGATGTTTCTTCCTTTAATGACTCCTCCGCTGATTAAGTCTTGCGGTTTTTCAAAGAAGGGGACGGAGAGGATGTATTGTGAATTTTGTTCTCTGGTCTGTAGGTTAAGCGCGTTGCGATAAGCTTTGTCGCTAAGCAATGTGTTCCAGTCTTGTGCCATGAATATACTGTCGAGCTGTTCGGTCGTATATCCTATGGCATATAACCCGCCGATGATACTACCCATGCTCGTACCTACAATCATGTCGATGGGGACTCCTGCTTCTTCAATTACTTTCAGTGCCCCGATGTGAGCCGTACCTTTTGCACCGCCTCCGCTTAGTACTACGGCTACCCGTGGGCGTGCTATAGAAATATGGAATACCGATAAGGTGCAAAGAAATAATAGAAGTCGTGCTATTTTCGTCATACATTTTATATTTTTTCAGCCATTTTGGCAGTTTTCAGGTCTGACTGTCGCAGATGAGCTTGTCCGAGAACAAAGATAGCAGAAAAACTCTCTCTTGATTCCGATAAATCTTTTTTTATTGTTTTTTCTGCCTCATGAGATAGTTTGGCACGCGGTTTGTTTTTATAACAGTGCGCTGCTTCCGTAAGAGGCGGACGTAAGAAATACATTCAATTTAGATTAATAATAAAAAAGTAGATATATTATGGGAAAGATTATTGGAATTGACTTGGGAACTACAAACTCTTGTGTTTCCGTATTTGAAGGTAACGAACCGGTAGTAATCGCTAACAACGAAGGCAAGCGTACGACTCCTTCTATCGTGGCGTTTAAAAACGGCGAACGCTTGGTGGGTGATCCGGCCAAACGTCAGGCGATTACGAATCCGAAGAATACCATTTTCTCTATCAAACGTTTCATGGGTGAGACCTATGATCAGGTACAGAAAGAAATAGCACGTGTGCCTTATTCAGTAGTAAAAGGAGATAACAACACGCCTCGTGTGGATATTGAGGGGCGTCTCTATACTCCGCAGGAAATCTCTGCCATGATTCTCCAGAAGATGAAGAAGACGGCTGAGGACTATCTGGGTCAGGAGGTGACGGAAGCCGTGATTACCGTGCCGGCTTATTTTTCGGATTCTCAGCGTCAGGCGACGAAAGAGGCCGGACAGATTGCCGGTTTGGAAGTGAAACGTATTGTGAATGAACCGACGGCTGCGGCTTTGGCTTACGGTGTGGATAAGTCCAATAAGGACATGAAGATTGCTGTCTTCGACTTGGGAGGGGGTACATTTGATATTTCCATTCTGGAGTTTGGTAGCGGTGTATTCGAGGTGCTTTCTACCAATGGTGATACTCACCTCGGAGGTGATGATTTCGACCAAGTGATTATCGACTGGCTGGCTGCTGACTTCAAGTCGGAAGAAGGAGTTGATTTGAAGCAAGACCCGATGGCATTGCAACGTTTGAAAGAAGCTGCCGAGAAGGCCAAGATTGAATTGTCTTCTTCTACGACTACGGAAATCAATTTGCCTTATATCACGGCTGTAGGCGGTGTGCCCAAGCACTTGGTGAAGACTTTGACGCGTGCTAAGTTCGAGCAGTTGGCCGATAATTTGATTCAGGCTTGTAAGGTACCGTGCCAGAAGGCAATGCAGGATGCCGGTTTGAGTAATTCAGACATCGACGAAGTGATTCTTGTCGGCGGTTCGAGTCGTATTCCGGCCATCCAGAAGTTAGTAGAAGATTTCTTTGGCAAAGCTCCGTCTAAAGGTGTAAATCCGGATGAGGTCGTAGCTGTAGGCGCTTCTATCCAAGGGGCTATCCTGAATAAGGAAGCCGGAGTAGGCGACATCGTATTGTTGGATGTGACGCCGTTGTCTATGGGTATTGAGACGATGGGTGGCGTAATGACGAAGTTGATTGAAGCCAATACGACCATTCCGTGCAACAAGAGCGAGGTCTTCAGTACGGCTGCCGACAATCAGACGGAAGTGACTATTCACGTATTGCAAGGAGAACGTCCGATGGCCGCTCAGAATAAGTCTATCGGTCAGTTTAATTTGACCGGCATTGCACCTGCTCGTCGTGGAGTTCCTCAAATTGAGGTGACTTTCGACATCGATGCCAATGGTATTTTGAAAGTGTCTGCCAAGGATAAGGCTACCGGTAAGGAACAGGCTATTCGAATCGAAGCTTCTTCAGGTTTGAGCAAAGACGAAATCGACCGTATGAAAGCTGAGGCTGAGGCTAATGCAGATGCCGACAAGAAAGAGCGTGAAAGAGTAGACAAGATGAATCAGGCTGACTCTATGATTTTCCAGACAGAGAACCAGTTGAAAGAGTTGGGTGATAAGATTCCGGCTGACAAGAAACCTGCTATCGAAGGAGCTTTGCAGAAATTGAAAGATGCTCACAAGGCGGGTGATGTTGCTGCCATCGATGCTGCTATTGCCGAAATGAATGCAGCATGGCAGGCTGCCAGTGCACAAATGTATCAGGGTGGTGCACAGCCTGGAGCCGGTGCACAGCAGAATGCCGGAGGACAGAGTAATACCAACGCCGGAAGCTCTTCTTCTGATGATAGTATTCAAGATGCAGATTTTGAGGAAGTGAAGTAAGTATCGGTAAACAACGATAATCAACAATAGAAAAGTAGGGTGTAGCTCAATGAGTTACACTCTACTTTGTTTTTAACACTTTCTGATTGATTTGCTTGTTTCTCGAATTTTTATTGTATATTTGTACCATATTTGTTCCGACACTTAAAAGTAGATAATGTGAAACTTATATAGTTGTCGGTGGTGATAGTGAATAACTTATGTTTCAAAGACAGATATGCCAGCAGCAAAGTTCGAGATAGTACGTAAATGCAAGATCTGCGGAGAACCGTTCAAAGCGAAGACCATTGAATCTTGGTATTGCTCTCCAAGATGTTCTAAAATTGCTTGGAAGAGAAACAAGGACGAGGAGCTAAGGATGCAGAAGTTGGATGAGGTTGTGAAGAAGATACCGAAGTCCAAAGACTATATCACCGTTCCTGAAGCCTATGCCTTGTTCGGGATTAGCAAAGAAACCCTATATCGCTTGATTCGTAAAGGTGTCATTTCAAGTGTAAACGTAGGCGAACGACAAACAAGAGTCAGCAAAGAAGAACTGCTGAAACTCTATCCTCTGCGGAAGAAAGCTCTGACAAAACCAAAGCCCGTTGCCAAACTATATAGCTTGGAACCGAAGGACTGTTATACCATCGGCGAAATATCCAAGAAATTCCATTTGGACGACAGCACGGTCTATCAGCATATCCGCAAATACTCTATCCCTACCCGGCAGATAGGTAACTTCGTTTATGTACCAAAGAAAGAAATTGACAATCTATATAAAGGAGCGAAGCAATGAAAAAAGCACTGGCCAATACGCGAGTTTCAGTAAAACTTCGCAAATCAGAATACCGTGAAGAATGGTATTTGTATGTAGAGGCTTATCCGGTTTTTCAAGCCGATAAGCCTACACCTCAGCGAGTGCGTGAATATTTAAACCGTACTATCACCACTCCCATTTGGGATAAGTCGCGGAACGCCCGAACTGACAAGGACGGCAAAACCACTTATAAGCCTAAACGTGACTTGAACGGTATTATTCAATGCAAGTCACAGTTAGACCAAGAATCGTGTATCTATGCCGACAAAGTGAGAAGTCTGCGGCAGAAGGAATATGATAATGCTTCTTTATATTCTGAAACAGATGCAGAACAAGCAGAACAGCTGGAACGTTCACGCTACAACTTTATTGAATACTTTGACCATGTGCAGCGCACCCGTCATGCGCACAGTTCTGATTCTATCATCGCCAACTGGAACCGTGTATATGAGCTGCTGAAGATTTTTTCAAAAGGCAATACCATTCCTTTTTTGCAGATAGATCTAAAGTTTGTAGAATCGTTCCGGCAATTTATATTGAACGCCCCACAAGGAGGCACAAAGAATGGTACTCTTTCTCAAAACACGGCATCCACTTATTTCTCCATATTCAAGGCAGCATTGAAGCAAGCTTTTATTGACGGCTATCTTACCGTTGATATTTCGGCAAAGGTCAAAGGCATTCAGGGGAGAGAGAGCCGCAGGGAATATCTGACGGTTGAGGAACTGAACCGTTTGGCTCAAACTCCATGTGACCCATTATTAAAACGAGCCTCGCTGTTTTCTGCATTGACAGGACTTCGTCATTGCGACATACAAAAATTGAAGTGGTCAGAGATTGAAGAATTTAATGGCGGTTACCGCTTGAACTTTACCCAACAAAAGACCAAAGGTGTTGAGTATATGCCCATATCCGAACAGGCATACCAACTTTGCGGCGAAAGGAAAGACGGTGAGAAACTTGTTTTTGCAGGACTTCCCGACCCGTCATGGATTAACCGTCCAATTAAGAAATGGGTTGCTGAAGCAGGAATAACGAAACACATCACCTACCATTGCTTTAGGCACTCGTATGCAACCCTGCAACTCGCCGGAGGAACAGACATTTATACGGTCAGCAAAATGCTTGGTCATACGAATGTCCGTACAACTCAAATTTATGCCAAGGTCGTTGATGCCAAAAAGGAAGAGGCGACAAAGACAATCAAGCTTGATTTGCCGAGCCAACAATAAATGCCATTCCATACCTATTTATTACATAAGCCATCTGCATTTATATGTGGATGGCTTTTTATATCTGTCTATTTTTATATTCACGACTGTATGACACGATGATGATTTCCTTATGGAAAGAGGCATAAACGAAAAAATCTAATAATGGAATTTACCATTATAGGTGTTGATAATCAGCGCATATAGCTTATGGTTCTTATGAAGCTATGATGTTTCTTTATGTGATATTAGTCACCCATAAATCGGTATTGGGATTTGCCGTTACTTTGCGGCAAAATCAACTGATAATGATATGGAAGACAAGAACATTACATTTGAAGATTTGCCAAAGGCAATGTCATGGATGATGGACAAGTTGGACAAACTTGATTCCAAGATTGATGGTTTGAATTATGCTCCACAAGTACAACCTGCCGACCTGTGGATGAACTTGAAAGAGCTGTGCGAATACCTACCCAGCCATCCGGCGGAACAAACCGTTTACGGATGGACGAGTTGCCACCAGATTCCGTTTCATAAGAGAGGTAAACGTATCATGTTCCTTAAATCTGAGATTGACGCATGGCTTCATGACGGCAAGCGGAAATCACAGAAGGAATTGGCGGAAGAAGCCGTTCAGTTCGTCAACTCCAAACGAAACAGGACATTCTAATGGATTCACTTGACTTGTGCAACAGCATCAGAATGGAGTTCGAGGGTGTTATTGAGAACAAGATACCTTTGGATGTGTTTCCTGCCAAACTGCAGGACATGGTTCTGGTATTGGCACGGCAAGAAAACTATTCCATTGAGTACACAATGACATCCCTTATTGCGGCAGCGTCAACAGCCATCGGCAATGCTGTCAACATCCGCATCCGTGGTGGCTGGGTTAGTAGTCCTATCCTTTATCTGATACTGGTTGGACGGCCAGGCATGGGTAAGACACCTCCGCTTGATTTCGCTTTCCGCCCCATCCGCAAGCGTGATGCCAAAGTCATTAAGCAATTCAAGATAGATATGGAAAACTACAATTCCATACTGGAAAGTCAGAAAGGCAGGAAAGACGAAAGGCCGCCATTGCCACCTAAACCGATATTGAAGCGGACAATCATTTCTGACTTCACTCCTGAAGCTCTTATTCGTGCGCTTAATGACAATCCAAGAGGAGTGACCGTGTATGTGGATGAAATAATGGGAATGTTCAACGCCGTGAACCAATACAGCAAGGGGCAACTGATAGAACAACTTTTGACAGCTTTTAGCGGCAAGCCTCTTGATGTGTCAAGGTGCAGTATGCCGATACCTATCCATATTGAGCGGCCTTTTATAAATATAGTTGGCACGATGCAGACAACTCGTGTGCATGAACTGGTCGATAAAGGGTACAAGGACAATGGACTATTGGATAGGATAATCTTCGTTTATCCCTCATCACAGGAAATATCAGACTGGCAGACTGACGAAGATTCCACATCCTCATCGTTTGAGAAATATTCTATCTTGTGGGAGGATATAATCAACCGTATTTGCGAGATTTGTTTCATAACGGAAGAAAACAACGAATATGCTTTACAAAGCGTACTGAATTTTTCTACGGAGGCTGGTGCCTATTTCACCGACTGGCGCAATGACTTAATCCACAAGGTAAACCAAATCAAAGACGATAGTATGGTTGATAGCCGGGTAATGAAAACACCCATAATTGCAGCACGGTTGGCTTTAGTATTCCAAATACTTCGATGGGCTTGTGGCGAAGTCCATAAAGATTTTGTGGATATTGATTCCACAAAATCGGCCATCAGACTAAGTGCATATTTCGAGGATTGCTATTCCAATGTTCAGAAATTTATGTTGATGGAAAGCATAGACTCACAGAAGAAAGAAATGCTTGATATTGTACCTCATTTGTTTTCTACAGCCGAAGCCGTCCAAGCCGGTAAAGAAGTCGGAATGTCGGAAAGAACTGTGATGTATGTGTTGAACAAACTTGCCGCGAACAAAGTGATCAGGAAAATTAAGAGGGGAGAATATGAAAAACTGCAATAATCCACACTGTTTGCAGTTTGCAGTATTTGCAGTTTGCAGTTCAGAGGGCATTGGTAATCTGCAAAACTGCAACAACTGCAAACTGCACGAACTGCATTTATAAAAAGGAGGAACTATGATTGAATACCGATTTATGCTCCAAAAATACAAGCGAGGTTCTAAGCTGACCTGTCCTAAATGTGGTAGGAAGCAATGTTTCGTCAAGTATGTTGATACGGAAGGGCAAATTGCGTTTCCTGATTATGTGGGCAGGTGTGACCATGAACATTCGTGCCAATACCATTACAAGCCATCGGACTATTTCAAAGATAATCCCATTGCATTGGAAGAACGGAAGCCGTGGAGGTCGCAGACTACGGCCGTACAGCCAAAGCCGATAGACTACATTGATCGTAATATTATGTACCGCTCGCTTGCCAACTACGAACTGAATCCGTTATTCATCTTTCTGTCTGGAGTATTCGGTGAAAAGGAAACATCCCGGCTGTTCCAATTATACTGTGTCGGGACATCCAAGAAATGGAAAGGCTCCACGGTATTTTGGCAGATTGACCGACAAGGAAGAGTGCGAGGCGGAAAAATTATGTTGTATCATTCAGTGACAGGACATCGGGTAAAAGAGCCGAGAAACTATGTGAGTTGGGTGCATACGGAATTGGGGCTGGAGCACTTCAACATGAAGCAATGCTTGTTTGGTGAACATCTGTTGGCCGACTATCCGACAAAAGCTGTAGCCATTGTAGAGAGCGAGAAATCTGCTTTAGTGGCCAGCCACTTCATGCCTGATTTTGTATGGCTGGCGACTGGAGGAATACACGGCTGTTTCAAGGCTGACACCATTGCCGTGTTGAAGAACCGTGCCATCATCCTTTGTCCTGACTTGGGAGCGAAGGAGGTTTGGCAAGAGAAAGCACAGTCGCTTTCTGCTATTTGCCCGAAGGTTGTTTTCAGTGATAAGCTAGAGCAATGCGCTACGGATGAACAAAGGGAAAAAGGATTAGACATAGCCGACTTTCTGCTGATGGCAGATACTCCCATGATGACACTTCAAAAGATGATAAAGCGTTGTCCGAGTTTGCAAATGCTCGTTGACCAATTTCAGTTAGAGTTAGTTGAACCATAAATAGATTTGAAGATGAAAAAAGACATTTATTATTGTATAGTGCTTTCCGACAGGCAGCTTGATTTTCTGGCAGGAAGCAAATATGGCATTGACCGCATGAAGGTATTGAAAAGCCTCATTGACGCTGCGGTAATCAAAAAAACAAAATACGAGAAGAAAGGCTTTGCCGTTACGCTACATATCGGACAAATCGCTCTTTCGGAAGTGGAATTGGCCACCCGTTTAGGTTATGACAAGAAAACCGTTTCGAGGTTGCTTGACAAAATGGCCGAGTTGGGGATTATCACATCCGAACAGACTAACCGCACAAGCATACACACCGTGCATTGTGTGTCGGCATGGTATGCGGACAATCAAAAAATACTCAATCCGTATTATGTGAGCGTGAAAGAGCGGCGCAATCATGTCTATGAGATTGGTGAAGATGGTAGTGGTGAGAACTGTATTACCACCGATGTACCAAATGGCGAAAATACAAAGTCGGACACCGCCACTTGTTGTGACAACGGGCAACCATCTTTATCCCTTATTTCGGACGGGAATGTTCATGGTGGAAACGGAGTGTAAATCATAGTGAAATCGAGACGGACAAGAAATGCCGTATATTGGCTTTCAAAAGATGGTTTTTTGCAATGCGAGACATGGCTTTTTACGCTTCAATTCGTGGCGTTTTGGAAAAGCGTTGGTTTATGGCGGAACTTGGGTTTAACTTATAACACTATCGGAAGCGGTCTTTTGAGGAAAGAATGCGGCGGAGTAAGTTTGTTTTAGGCGTTTATAAAGACTTCGGATAAACCGTCCACTCTACGAGTTGTGCTATGTCCGATGTTCGTGTCAGGACTGTTACAAGAATTGCCTATGTCGCACAAAACCGCTCCGCGCTTCCATGCCACATAAGCTATAACTGCCGCTCGCAAGCTCGCACCGGGCTGACCAGTTTTATTTTATAGTATCACCTTATAATTCATCAGATATGACAACAACGGAAGAGAACAAGGATGGAAAGAAAAAGGCTATAAGGCGCACAAAGCGGCTGGAGGCCAGAGTGACCGAAAAGGAATACGCAAAAGTCGTGGAACTTGCCGAGACTTGTGGTTTGACATTGAGCGACTACATCCGTAAATGTGCTTTTGGGCAATGTCCAAGGCGGCGACTTACCGACAAGGAGGTGGAAGCCTTATGCAGCCTATCCGATGCACGGGGCGATCTCATGCGCATAGCTGCTGCCGTCAAATCTATACAGGACAGCAAACGAGCGCAATATTTTGCAGACACCCGTTTCGTGGAGCAGTGGATGCGTGCCGCCGTTCCCCTTATAGCCCGTTGGAATGAGATACAGGAATACATTACCCGATAAATACCCAGCCAAATGATAGCAAAAGCGGCCACCATCAGTCACGGCGGAAATGCCGTCCGCTATTCGGTCAACAAAGATAAGGCCGAGATAGTGAAAGTGAACTTCCTGCCCGATGACATTTCGGCGGAAGCCATGTACCAGCGCATGGTACTTAAACAAAAAGAGTTTGCCAGTACAATCAACAAAGGCAGACCGCTCAAACGTAACGTGATAAGGATGGAAATATCCCCAACTAAAGAAGAATCCGCAGGCTGGACGTTGGACGATTGGGTAAGGTTGGCAAACGAGTACATCCAAATTTTCGATTCCATCGACTTGTCGAAAAAGGCGAAACGTGCCAGTGCAAAATGTACCAATGTAAGGAATAGCCAGTATATAGTCGCTCTCCACCATGATGCAAAGAGTGGCATACCTCATCTGCACATTGACGTGAACCGTGTGGACATGAACGGCAAGGTCAACGACGACCATCTGATAGCGGAACGGGCGATGTCGGTTGCGTATATAATCAACGAACGGCGAGGATGGGTACAGCCGGAGGATATTTACGAAATACGTAGGCAGGAGATAGCCGACATTTGCATGGACGTACTCCGCTCTCTACCAAAGTTCAGTTGGGCAGGCTATGCAGCCGGATTGAAAGAACATGGCTACGGTATATACATACAAGAGGATGACAAGGGGAATGTACGAGGCTATTCTGTTCTGTTGGGCAACTCCAGTTATAAATCCTCTATTCTTGGCAAAGGCCGATATCTCATGCCATCAAAGATAGAAGCGACATGGGCAAGGCTACGTGGGGAGCAGAAATCTTCGGCAAATCTAAGTACCGAACAGAAAATACGGCCATCTACCGTATCGGCTGAAATGCCACAGGTCAACCGCCAGGCTCCCGTTATTAGACACTACGACATTTCCACGGACGAATATCACCATTACCATGTAGCCATACCGGAGGACGCGGACGAAATCATCCGCAAGGAGTGTTCCACGCCGGACGACAATCCTTTTGCGACCATAGAAGCTGTGCAGAAAACCGCATTACTTCTTTTCGCCGAATATCTTGATGGTGCAACGAGCATGACGGCATCCAGTGGCGGTGGAGGTTCTGATATGAGCGGTTGGGGAAAAGACAAGGATGAGGACGAACGCGAATGGGCAAAGCGTTGCGCTCAAAAAGCCAACCTCCTTTGCAAACGTAGACGAGGGTTGCACAGATAATTGTTTCATTCAAAATCAAATAAAGTATGGGAATAGGAAAAGGAAAATCTGACAAGATAGACATTGACGGCCTTATTTGTAGCGTTAATAACGAAAACAAGGCTACGCAGGAGACAAGCAGTCTTGCAGAAAAAGTTGCGGAATTGGAACAAACGACCAAGGCTCTCAATACGGTTATCGACCGTGCAGACTGCATTATCACTGGGTTCAACAATACAGTTAATGAATTACAGTCAAGGAAAATCGGTGCGCAAGTACATCCGCAAACCTTAAAGTCTTTAAACGACATTTGCACAAACTTTGTCGTGGAAGTAGGCAAGCAACTAATGGCTCATCGTGATAAACAACTCGAACTGCAAAAGGAACACGAGGAGCGCATTGCTTGTATGCTTAAAAGCAATGAAGGTATTTGGCTTTCCAACCGTTGGGGCATATTTACTGTGATTGTGCTTGGAATCTTTTGCTTGGCAGTTATTTTATGGGCTGTCTGTAAATAATGCGGCAATTTACAATGTTCTTCCGATACGCCCCATTATGGGAATGTGCCGTTTGAAGTGCCTGATAATTGGGTGTGGACGGATATAGAACATATTTGTTCAAAAATAGGTTCTGGAAGTACCCCGCGAGGCAGTAACTATTCCTCTAAGGGCATTCCATTTTTCCGGTCTCAAAATATTTATAACGGTGGATTAGTTTACGAAGATATCAAATTTATATCAGAAGAGGTACATCAAACTATGATTGGTACTGAAGTTTTGCCTAATGATTTACTCTTAAACATAACAGGTGGGTCTTTGGGACGTTGTGCAATTGTTCCTGAAAACTTTCAACGGGGAAATGTAAGTCAACATGTTTGCATTATGCGTCCAATATTTGTTGTATCTGAATATTTCCATGCGTTTGTTCTATCCTCCATATTCTCTAAATCAATGAAGATAACAGGTAGTGGTCGTGAGGGATTACCTAAATATAATTTGGAACGAATGTTTTTCCCTCTTCCCCCTCTTTCAGAACAGCACCGAATAGTATCAGAGATAGAGAATTGGTTTGCTTTAATTGACCAAATTGAGCAAGGCAAATTGGATTTACAGAAAGTTATCAAAAAAGCTAAGAACAAAATCCTTGACCTTGCCATTCATGGTAAGCTCGTTCCGCAAGACCCGAATGACGAGCCAGCATCGGAACTGCTAAAACGCATCAACCCGAAAGCCGAAATCACTTGTGATAACGGGCATGATGAGAAGTCTCCTTTTGAGATACCTGATACATGGGTATGGTGTAGGCATAATTCAATCTTAGACATATCAGGCGGTGCACAACCAGCAAAGAGTTACTTTGAAACAATACCCAGACCCAATTATATCAGGCTTTATCAAATTAGAGATTATGGGGAATCTCCTGTGCCTATCTATATTCCAACAAGTCTTGCTTCAAAGCAAACTGAGAAAGGAGATATATTATTAGCACGTTATGGTGGATCTTTAGGGAAAGTATTTCATGCTGAACAAGGAGCTTATAATGTTGCAATGGCAAAAGTTATCTTCAAATTTGATAATCTTATATACAAAGAGTTTGCATACTATTATTATCTATCTAACCTATATCAAGGCAAGCTAAAAGAAATTTCGAGGACGGCTCAAGCAGGATTCAATAGTACAGATTTTAATGATATGTATTTCCCACTACCTCCTCTTCCCGAACAACAACGCATTGGCGCAAAAATCGAAGAACTGTTTTCCGTTCTCAATAATATTCAAAATGCCTTAGAAGCGTGATAAAATGCGCTTCTAAGGCTACGTTATTACCAATTTACTACCTTATCGACAATTTTCTGCTGTTCGCTGGCGGTGCGGCGCAGGTAGATGCGAGTGGTTTCTATGCTTTCATGTCCCATAAGGTCGGCCAATAAAGCAAGGTCGTTGAAACGGTCAAGGAAATTCTTGGCGAAACGGTGACGAAAAGAATGAGGATAAACAACATCACGGTTCAATCCATATTTATCGGCAAAATGCTTTAGCTGTTGGGCAATACCACGTGTCGTAATGCGCTGCCCGAAACGGTTGAGAAAGAGATAACCGCTCGTGACGCCTTTCCTTTTCAGCCACAATGAAGCCTCGCTCCGCAAGCTTTTGGGTATGTATAAACGGCGCACTTTACCGCCTTTGCTGTAAAGGTCGAGATAACCCACTTTCACGTGTTCAACCTTTATGTGAAGCAACTCACTTACCCGTGCGCCTGTCGCCGCCATAAACCATACTACAAAATACCAATCTTCGTAACCGTCAGCCTTTAACTGCGCTTTCAGAAACTTGTAGTCGGCATCGCTGATGACATTCTCCAAGAAGTTCTTTTGCTGCACTTTGACAAACTTCACTTTCAGTCTGTCGTGCTTGGTAAACTCCAAATACTTGTTGATACCCTGCAAACGGAGATTTACAGTCTGCGGTTTGAAGTTTTCCACCAGATAGCCCTTATAGGCCAACAGATTTTTCTTGTTCACTTCTCCATAGTGACTGAGAAAGTAGTTCACCGTCCACACATACGATGCTACGGTGTTCTTTGCCAAATTCGTTTTGGCAAGATAATCTTTGAATCTTGTTATCATATACATTAATTTTTGATGAATACGATAACAATATAAAGCGCAACCTAACGGGCATTATCCGCAGTTACCTGACGGGTGGGTAGTAGTTCCAATGCAAATGCTGTGTTCTTTGACGGATGGAGAGAAACTTGACGGTAAAGAAATGCCAAACCTTGACGTAAAATATCTAAGAGGAGAACGTGACTTTAAGACACAAACAAATGGGCGATATGTAGCAGCCAATAGCCTATTGATTTTGGTTGATGGAGAAAATTCCGGTGAAGTGTTCAGAACGCCGATTGAAGGTTATCAAGGTAGCACATTCAAGCAACTACATATCAATGAAAATATGCTTGCAGAGTACATCTTACATGTTATAAACCTGCATCGTAAAGCATTGCGTGAAAACAAAGTAGGTTCGGCAATACCTCATCTGGATAAGAAGCTGTTTAAGGCAATAGAAGTACCCGTACCACCTTATGATGAACAAGTAAGAATTGTTACTGCGATAAATTCAATGCATAGTAAATTGGATGCAATAATGGAGAATTTATAAGTCCTCCATTATTGCGTCAAGTTTTTCAAACATCACTTTAACAACATTGATTATACGCTTCTGTTCTTTTCTTGGCGGTATCGGTATGCAAAGTTTAGAGTATTCTGAAATCCAATAACGTTTATGGGTATCGCCAATAAGTCGTGTGATGCTCATAAACATAGCAACATATTCAATTTCAATATCGTCTGTCACTTTTAGGATTTTCATGGCAGATGATTTTACCTTAAAAGGGAAATCAACAAGTTTGGAATCTGTGGTAAAGTCATCAAAAATGATACAAGGCGTATTCTGATAAATACCTTTTGTTTCATTGGTATATCCTATAATAAAAGATTTCCCAGCAGTTAAAACAGGAGTCAAATAGCTGTCATCATAATCAGTTGAATTTACAATATAGGCTTGAGGTTGTTCGTATTCAACTATGTCTTCTAATCGACATTTGCACCACCCGTCAGGTAACTGCGGATAATGCCCGTTATCACAAGTGATTTCGGTTTTCGGGTTGATGCGTTTTAACAGCTCTGCAGCCGGTTCGTCATTCGGGTCTTGTGGTACGAGTTTGCCGTGAATGGCGAGGTCAAGGATTTTACTTTTAGTTTGTTTTATAGCTGCTTGTAAATCCTCTTTGTCATTCTTTATAGAAGTAATTAAAGAAGCCCACTTAGCCATCTCCACTACAATTCTTTCTTGTTCCTTTAATGGAGGAATAGGTACCATTAATTTTGAGAGCTTTTGTGCATTGATATTAGACTGATTAACAGCATCCGTTTTTACATTATAGCACCAATTACGGTAGTAGCTACTATTCATTACAATATTAAGGTAGTCAGAAGAAATCAATATTGGTCTAACTCGGATGAGGTAGCCTGCATATATTGCTGGTTGTTCTCCTTTATAAATTGCCGTTTTCCCTACCCATTCGCTACTGTTTGTACGATTAAAAAGTAAATCGCCTTTTTTTAATGAGTATTGTTTAATATCTTCATCATTTGAAGAATATACCAGATTAGAATAGTCAATTGTGCCAATATCAGTAATATTACCCATTCGCAAGACAGTTATCTTACCCACGCTTGAAGACTTTTCAGAAGTTCCGTATTTCAATTCGCATACAATATCCTCTAACTTACACCATTCCCACCCTTTCGGCAATAAGTAGGGATAATGGGGCGTATCGGAAGACTTTGCGGACTTTTTTGTTCGTTTAATCTTCCCTTCTTTTATAAGCCGTTCTTTTTCTGCCTTTATCCTTTCGAGCAGGCCGGATGCAGGTTCATCGTTTGGGTCTTGCGGCACGAGTTTACCGTGTATGGCAAGATCAAGTATTTTTTGACGTAATTTCTTCGTATCCACTATTCCTTTGATTTATGCGGTTCGTTAAATATAAAATTGCAGATTCGTTCAGCAGCTTTTTGATTTGCCGCATCAATATCTTCTTTTCCCCAAGTGTCAGATGGATATAAGGATAATGCCGTAGCTATGCCGAAGTCACTTCCCCTATATCCTTTTTTATTTTGCACAAGAGTTCCTTTCTTGGTTTTGAACCAATCTCTTCCGACACATTTGTTGATATCTTCTTCTAATAAGATTTTATTTCCTAGCAGGTTGACCATATCTTCAAATTCCTCTTTTGACATTCCAGCATCTGTACGAATGGCATCTATATTGTGACCACTAGCAGGCATAATGTGCTCCACGTTTACTTTGTCGGGGATAAAGTTAAAATGCCTTCCATGTTCTTTGGCATAAATGTACTCATTGAGATATACCAAGATATTTTTATCATACTCTTTAAGATCCGCGATGACCTCTTCTCTTTTCCATGTAGAATGAATATGTGCATCAAAATCCTTGATGATAGATCCCATCGGGTATTCAGGATTGACTAATTTAAAATTCTCATTAAATAGGAATGTCTTGAAATAGCGTGAGGAGAAGCCAAAGTCCCCGACTTCGAGAAGCGCGAACAACCGAAGCAAGCATTCCATAATTGGTGTAACACTCTGCTCTGATATTTCTTCTTTTGACACTCTGAAAAGATAGGATATTAGGAACAGCTTAAAGTTTTCATTAAATTTCAACAACAGTTTTGTAATTGGGTATTCTTGGATCTCGTCCCATATCCATAGGATTCTTTTGAAGTTCTCACATATATCAATCGGGGTTTTTAAGAGTTCTGGATAGAGAACGGTATAATATTTTCTTACTCCAGGTGTTGTTAGTTGCCCTTCCTCATATTGACGCTCTTTTGCGCGGTTTATATACATAAACTGCTGAAGAACGCTATCAATATTGACAATCTTCTTTTGGCTCAATTCATCGGCTTGGCGTATTATTGGTTCCCAAATCTCTTTAAAATCCTCTTGATTAGGCGCATGAGAGAAAAGGTGTGCTGATATGATATCCGCATCAGAGAGAGGCATTCCGGTCGAGTTTAAAGAATTAAACATCGTTATAGCCTGTTCGATTTGCCAACTTTTAATTTCTATAATCTGGCACTTATTCAAGAACCCGTTGGCCAACACATCTAGATTTGATTCTTGATAAGCTTGCAGTCGTGCATAGAAAGACTTGAAATTACGAAAAAAATTGGTATATTTATTTTCCTTTTGCTTTCGTGGAAACTTATAAACCATTTTTTCTGCATCCGCAAAAGTTCTAGCTTCAATTATATTTTTAAAATCATCTTTGTGAAGTTCATTGATGGATTCATTTTCCAGTATTTCTATCCTTTTGGCTTTGTTCCAATCTTTTTCTATTTCTATTTGCTTTCTTATATCCGCACGATATAGAATCAAATAGATGGAATCTAGGCTTTGCTGCAAACTTCTTCTAAGTCCCGCAGCTTCTTCTGTTTCAGCCATGCCTCGGAGGATTTCTGTTATCCGCAAGTGCATCGCCTTGAGAAGAAGCAAGAAAGTTGTTGTTCGCTGTTGTCCATCTATTAAGTTTAGATAACCTTCCTTTGAACAATCGATGATGATTGTGCCAAAGAAATATGGATCCTCGGCATCCTGGTCTATATACGATTCAATATCTTGCCATAACTTATCGCAATTTGATGTATCCCAAGAATATGCCCTTTGATATTCAGGAATACGGAAGATGTCTGACTTTTTAAGGTAAGCTCCAATGGTTTGAAGTTTGGGCTCTATTTCTTTTGCCATGATATTTTTAAAATATAAAGGATTAATCTTTAACGTTGATTTTCGATTAATTTATAATTATCTGTCTTTATTCAGAAAATGTCGCCTTGGCGGAGTTTCTTTGTGTCCATAATTATTCGTTGTTAGAGTTTTCCAACATCTTATCCTCATTGAAGGCCTTAATCTCGCTTTCTATCACCTGTTTAAGTTCTTCTTTGGGAACGATGAGTTGATAATCGGCCACACCGATTGGTTTACCCATGTCTTCAAGAGCCATTTCCACCTCTACGTGGTCTTTTTCCGCACAGAGGATGATACCTATTGAGCGGTTTTCACCATTGAACCGTTCCAAACGGTCGAGCAAAGAGAGGTAATAGTTCATCTTACCGGCATATTCTGGCTTAAACTCACCAATCTTTAAGTCAATGGCAACAAGGGAACGCAAACCTCTGTGGAACAATAACAAATCCACACGACTTGTCTTACCGTTGTATTCCAATTCATATTGATTGCCTATAAACGTAAATCCCTTACCAAGTTCAAGCAAAAAGAGCTTTACCTTATCAACCAACCTGCGTTCAAGTTCCAACTCCAATATCGGGGAAGTGACACCAAGAAAGCCCAAATTATAGCTGCTGCGGAACACTTCATTTGCATACAGAGCCTGCGGTGCTGGCAGCGTATTGCTGAAATTATTGTCACTTTCAGTCCTTAATTCCTTGTGCTCATGCAATTTCATCTTCAGGGCACTTGTAAGCAAGTCGCGATTCCAACCTTTTCTTACAGTTTCCTCCGCATAAAAGAGTGTGTCAGCATCATTCAGTTTTTTGTTAAGTAGCAGCAGGTTGTGTCCCCACGGTAAAACTGCTACAACCTGTAGCAGTTTTGAGTCGCTATCCGAATAACGCAGATAAAACTTCTTCATATTCCACATTTGGCGTGTGGAAAGTCCCATACTTGGGTATTGCGCTTTCAAGTCCATAGACAGACGCTTGACAACACCGCTGCCGTGATTACTTTCTATTTTCTTTTCATACAGCAGTTTGCCTATCTTCCAATAGGCGGATGTAATATTGCCGTTTACCTGTTTGGCAACCCTTTGCCGTGTGTCATTGATTACTGCAACAGCTTGTTGCAGTAATTCCTGATATTCATTTTCAGAGAACACTTGTTTTGTGATTTCTTCCATGTCAATCCTCCTTAATATCTGCCAACAACTTCTTTAATTCAGCCACAGCATTACTGATATTTTGGCTTTTCTCCTCAATGGTTGCCATGAGTTCGGCAAGGGTACGGTTGTCGTCCTCATCACCTTGCTTAATCCATGTAATGTCAAGACTGGTTTTGTCGCGAGCAATGATTTCATCTATCGTGTATCTGCGCCAACGACCTGATGGATTGGTTTCGGCATTGTAAGTTTCATGCCGTTCAGTGATATTGCTTGGATTATAGCAAGAAACAAAGTCGTCAAGATGATGGCGTTCCAATTTATTGGTCGCCAAAGTATGTTTCACGCCTGTACGATAATCGTAGTACCAAATTTCTTTTGTAGGTTGTCCTTTTACGAAGAACAAGACATTTGCCTTTACGCCCTGGGCATAGAAGATACCTGTCGGCAAGCGTAAAATGGTATGCAGATTAAAATCAGAAAGTAACCGTTTACGGATTGTTTCGCCAGCATTTCCCTCAAACAGCACATTGTCGGGCAGCACGACAGCTGCACGCCCACCAGTCTTCAGCATCAACATGATGTGCTGCAGGAAGTTGAGCTGGTTGTTCTTTGTTTCAACATAAAAATCAGGACGGTTAATCTCCACCGACCCGGCAGGGCGTGTACCAAACGGAGGATTGGCCAGCACTACATCAACCAAAGTGGACGGCTCTTTTTCCAAAGAATCTTCACACACAATAGGACTGCAATCCGTACCGATGCCATGCAAATAAAGGTTCATAGATGCAAGGGTCACCACCAACGGAGTGTTGTCAACACCATGCAGTGCCTTGTTGTTCAGGAAGTCCAGTTTCTCCAGATCAGGTGACTGGTCTTTCATATAATCGTATGCCGTCAGCAAGAAACCGCCAGTGCCACAAGCGGGGTCGCAAACCGTTTCGCCTATCTGCGGACGGATGCAATCCACCATTGCCCTGATAAGCGGACGAGGCGTGAAATATTGTCCGGCACCGCTTTTCTTGTCTTGTCCGTTCTTCTCAAGTATGCTTTCATAGATTGCGCCTTTCACGTCACCATCCATTACGAGCCAATTCTCTTCATCAATCATGGTGATGACTTTCTTGAGATAGACGGGTTTGTCTATTTTGTTTTGAGCCTTTGTGTAAATGGTGCCGATAAGATTGTCTTGCTCGCTAAGCACTTTTAGCGTTTGCTCGTATTGGTTCACAAGGTCATAGCCATCGAGACCGATCAAGTCTTCCCATCGGCAACCTTGCGGAATAGCCGACTCTTCTCCAAAAAGCTCGACATTCTCTGCGTCCATTTTCAGAAAAAGCAGGTAAGTGAGTTGGGTGATATAGTCTGTAAACCCTATGCCAGCTCCCGACAAGGTGGTTGCCAAATTCCAGACTTTTTTTGTCAAAGCCTGTTCTGTAAGTTTATTGTCATTATCCATATATGATTATGCTGTTTTTCTTAATACTACAAAATTAAATAAAGAAAGCAGTGAAGCGTCAGCTTGCTGCATATTTCCGAAAGCACTTATAAGTTGAGCCGCACCTGTGCGGTCGGTCTTGCGCAGATCTCTTACTGTGCAAGACCCGTTAGAAGCGATATAGTCAACGACACGGCTCATCACCTCACGTTGCTTGTCGGTTATGCCTCCCTGCTTTTGTCCGCACCAAAGGTTGAAGTACTGACGGGCTGTAGGGTAAACACTTTCCAACCGCTCGGTCTGATGATAAGCAAAACGCACAAGCTGGATGATGTTCGTCAGAGCTTCAGCCTCCTGCTTTTTAGTGGTACGTTTCACCTTGTCAGGGCAAACTATGGCATAAGAGTTCCACAAGCGATTAGGAGAAAAGCGGTTGTTCTCCATCTTCAGTTTATTCTCCAAGTCTTTGAGCATGGAGTATGTTATCGGTTCTCCCTGATTGTTATAAATGATGCGCAAAGCCTCGATGTCATCACTATGGTCAGTGCAATATTGCTCAAAAGCGTCAGTAATGCCTTGGGCTTCTTCAACCGAAAAACCTTTGAATATCAGTTCATCTTCGCCGGGCATTAAGGTATTGACAAACCCTGCTGCAAGAATAAGAATGTATTTTCGGGCATCGGCATGATTTGTGATTGGCGAAACCAAGCCTTTGCGCTCATTATTAGGTTCGTTGACATTATTGAACGGCGGCAACGTTTGGTTTTCCAACGCATCGTATATCCTTGTAGCCAACTCTTTCATGTCATCGTGCGCCAACTTAGCAAATTGTTCACGTTGCGAATTATTTGCCTTGTTGTATAAGCGTGATAAAGTGGAAGCAAGCCTTTTGAGATAGTTATCAGGCAGATTGCCATAAGTCATACGTTCCAATAACTCTTTCAAGGTGATTATTTCTGTGTCCGGCCCTTCGTATGAAGTCGGAATTATATGTTCATGTTCTGTTACACCCACCGCGTCAACCAAAAAGAAACAATCCTTGCTTATTGCATTAGGCGTAACGTTACGCAACTGTTCATCACCGATAGTCCTTACACCACGTCCTTTCATTTGGGTGTAAAGCGGCAATGAGGCAACATCACGCATGAAAATCAACACCTCGAGTGGTTTTACATCCGTGCCAGTTGCAACCAATGTGCAGGTAACGGCAATACGGAAGTCTTTATCGTTGCGGAATTGCCGTATCAGTTCATTACTGTCTCCTGCTGAATATGTAATTTTTTGAACAAAACGGTCATCATCACGGCCGAATACTTCTTTGGCTATATTGACGATGTTAGTGGCATGATTTTCATTCAAGGCAAAAATGAGCGTCTTAGGCAAGTAGTCCATATTCGGCTCACGTGGTGGGTCATTGAACATTTCAGTGTAAACTGCATCACGATAGGTGGAAAGTATCAGCTTAATTTGGGCAGGATTGATGATACTACGATTCAATTCCTCTTTTGTATAAGTTTTTGTTTCCTTGTTGCTGATAGTTTTCACCTCACCCGTGTATCGGGTCTCCACTTTTGTACGTTGCCCTTCCAATATAGCCCCACCTTCTTCTGTTTCTCTTGTCTTGATACGATAAATGCGGCAATCCACATTTACTCCATCCACAATAGATTGCTCTAATGTGTAATTGACCACACGGTTATTGTTGAAAAAGGCCATTGTTTCAGGTATAGGAGTTGCGGTAAGCCCAATTAAGCGTGCCGTGTCAAAATACTCCAATACTTTACGCCAGTTGCCGTAAATGGAACGATGGCACTCATCTATTATAATAAGGTCGAAGAAATCATGTGGCAAATTAGGATTAGGGGGTAAGACAACTTCTTTATCCGGCTCGTTCTCATCATCTTCGTCATTGTCTGCGATTGGTTCCCCTTTCAATAATGAAAATAGTCGTTGGATGGTTGAGATAACCACATTACTATCTGATGGAATCGCGGAGCTTCTCAATCTGTTTACCGAGAATATGGTATTAAAGGCATCGCCTGTTTCTGTCAAACGAAACGTGCCAAACTCTGTTTCTGCCTGTTTGCCGAGATTATTTCGATCAACGAGGAATAAAACACGGCGCATCGGCGTATATGACAACATTCTGTAAGCGGTCAAACAAGCCGTATAAGTTTTTCCTGCTCCAGTCGCCAATACCATCAAAGCCCTTTTCTGGCCCGACTTAAAACTTTTCTCTAATTCAGTTACAGCTTCATATTGACAATCCCTCAACCCTTTTTTCGGCAATGTCGGAAGTCCGGCAAATGGATCATCTATACCGAATTTCTTAACCAAATCATTCGGAGTATGTATTTTGCTTAGTGTTTCCCAGTTAGCATCAGGATTACGCATATCCTTGAACAGGAGTTCTTTCCCGTTGGACTTATATAAGAAAGGTAATGGACGTTTCCATGCTTGATAATAACTGGGTACACTTTTGGCGTATGTTTCAACCTGTTCACTGACAACATGACTTGAAACGTCAACCTCTTCACGTTTTGCTTCAAGCACACCGATGGCTTTTCCGTTGATAAACAGAAAATAATCAGCCTCAAGATTGCCTTCAAGCAACCCCTCACGAATAGCAACCGCTGAAATGTTGGCTTCGTATTCATCACGATTTACTACTTGCCAACCCGAATCATTAAACCATCTATCTATCGTAATCCTCGCCTTTTCTTCTGGTGTCATACTTGTTCCTATATTTTTGCATTATCGGAAGTTACTCCATAAAAGCAACACTCAATATACGTTCACTAAATATCATTGCCGTTCATCTTTGTCGGTTATTAAATCCTTCAAATCCACTTGAAGAATTTCAGCTATTTGCTGCAATGTTTCCAAATTGGGCTGAATTCTGTTACAAGCATAAGCATTGACCATACTGAAACTCTTATCAAGTTTTTTAGCCAGCCATGTTTGAGAAATGCCTTTTTCCGACAAGACAGCCTTTATTCTATTTAGTTTCATTTTTAGATGCGATTTTATTGCGCAAATATAGTGAATTATATTCGATAATAGGAATTATTCTTGCGGTTTTTATAGATAAATCATAATGCATCATTAGAAGTATGTCATATACACTCACAAGCGTATCGTTCGCATTATTTTTTTGTTTTGCAAATAATCAAATGCCGTTTATAAGGACACATTAATACAAGTGTTTTTCTTTGTTCATAGCAAGTTTGGTATATTAAAGATTTACCAACGCCTTATTCTCATGAAGGCTTTTATAGTCAATGTCTTGGGTGTTGCCATAAAGTTTAATAGCTTATCTTGTCATTATAATACATCAAGATACAATTTGATGTTGAAGAATCCGTTAACGGAGCGTTTGTCATTTAGGAATGAACACTTTGCTAAATGAATGCTTTGGTTGCGTGATGCGCTCAATAGATCCATATTAGTGCTTTTGCTCTTAATGATTTTATTGATGAATGTGGCAATTGATAGAGTTTCTCCTTTCTTCATCTCTCCAAATGATTATATTACACTATAGTAAGGAATAAATGGCGCGTCTTTGCTAGCTTTCCACAATTAAAGTATTTCATACCAAGAGTGCTGAAACATTGGAATATTTATGAGCATTAATATAGCTTTATTAGTTTTTTATATCTTGATGGCATGATGATGATGTTACTTATGAATGTCGCGTATGCAATATCATTTTGCAATGAAAATCAAAAAACTTTCAGAAATCATCTGCCATACAAAATAATTTTGTAACTTTGTCGTTGGTGGGCATAGCGATTATTGTTTGTAGTCCTTTGTAATTCAACACTATAAAGATACAACAATTTTAGCTAATCACCAACTTTTATGGTTGACTTAAATTCATCGACCTCACGTTAGGTTATTAGTAAATGTAAATAAATACTATGCCGTATACAGTAAATGCATGTTTTGACAAATTTATTCAGGACACAGTGAATCTCGTTCCTGAAAGAACAAACAGAGCCAGAAGTAGTAGAGATTGGCTTGTTTCACAAATTGTAAATCTTGCTAATCAAGGTAAGATACCACCATTGTATGGGTTGAATCATATTTACTATGGTTCGTTTGCTCGAAATACTAAGATTAGGCCTTTGAATGATATTGATATGATGATCATTTTTAATGCACAAGGTTGTACTACAACAGACGTATCTAAAGGATTATTGAGGGAATATCCTCTTTCCCTCAATAATCCTAATGCTATATGTTTGCCTAATTATTGTGATGGTACATTACTCAATTCAAGAAAAATGATTGAGGGCATCAAAAAAGAGTTAGCTGCCATACCTACATATTCTAATGCTGACATTCATCGAAACCAAGAAGCGGTTACTTTAAAGCTGAGTTCTTATGAATGGAATTTTGATATTATTCCTGCGTTTCATACTACAACTGACTTTTTTGTAATTCCTGACGGACAAGGTTCATGGAAAGGTACAGACCCTAGAATTGACCAAGATAGAACAACTTCAGCAAACAAATACTGGGATAGTAAACTATTACCTATCATTCGTTTGATGAAGTATTGGAAAGAGATATACTGGGGTAATAAGGTAAGTTCATATTTATTTGAGAATCTCATTATAGATTGGGCAAATAATAATAAATACTTACGGCCAACTACATGTCCTCAAATAGTAAAGAGCGTTCTTGAGCATTTGCAAAACAATATTATGTTTGATTATAATGACCCCAAAGGTTTCCAAGGTAATATTAATGATACTACTATTCAGGATAGATACAATTTACAATCTATTGTAACTAATTGTCTTTCTAAAGTTAATGAAGCTATCTGGTTTGAACAGTATTATAGTAATGAGAGTGCAATAAACAAATGGATTGAAATATTTAAAGATAAATTTCCTGGTTATGGCAAATAATATAGTCGAGTTACAGAACAGGCCTGGGAATATAAAAATGCTCAAGGCTATGCGTCATTTATATTCTAAGGTAGGTAAATTAACAAAGTATTATTTTATTTTCTGTGTATTGGTTCCAATTGTAATATCATTTACAAAGCCTTTCATTAGTTCTGAGACTTATCAAGTTTTGTTTCATTCTATGATTGCATATAATTTGTTATCACTAATAGCTGGTTTATGCTTAGAGTGTATAATAAAAAAAGAAAGAGTTCTTGCAGCAAAGATTCAACAAAAATTTGATTGTGATGTTTTTGAACTGCAATGGAATAAGTATGCTTTTGGCACTCAGCCTACAGTGGAAGAAATTGATTACAATGCAAAATCTTCTAATGATGAAGATTTTATTAATTGGTATGATAGAGAAGTTTATACAGTTGATAGAAAGCTTGCAGTTATAATATGTCAGAGAATAAATCTGACGTATGATGTAGCTTTAAGAAAAAAGTTTTTATGTTATCTTACGATCATAAGTATAATTATATTAATTATTATTCTTGGTATTGCTTTTTATGAAGATGAAGGACTTAGAAGTACGATTGTATTTGTAGCTGTACCTTTAATTCCTGTCATTAGGTGGTTTTTTTCTACCAGAAAGGCAAATAGTGATAATATGGAGAAATGCGAAAGGATAAAAAAGATAATTGATGATTACCTTGAAAAATACAGGCATAATGGGATAGTCTTTAACGATATTGATTTATGTGAGATACAGAACTGTATTTATGAGCATCGTAAAACTGCTTTTAAAATTCCTGATTTTATTTATAATAAGATGCGTTCCAAACAGGAAAAGACGGTTCGTACTACAGTTGCAGAACTTATTGTGAGATACATTAATTAGATGCATATAGAATTTGTGCAAATAAATAACGTTCTGAATACTATTATAGTTATATTATATTGGGATTTGTTTAAGTGCAAATTGATTTATTAACGTGAATTCGGTATAAGAAAACCTTTGAAGAAGTTGTGGAAATGGAATATTTTGGCATATTTGCAGTTGACAATCAATAAGTTATATAAAACATCCATTCCCATGACTGATGCAAATTCAATAGAAATTTTCAGTATTCTTGATGAGTTTTGCAAATATTTTGCACCTGAACTGGGAAAACACACGCTGGACACCTCCGGCAAACGTCGCCGCAACCGCCTGTGCCTCATGTCCGACAGCGAGGCGATGACCATCCTCGTACTCTTCCATATTATGCGCCACTGCGACCTTAAGTCGTTCTATCTCGCTTATGTATGCAACCATATGCGCAAGGAGTTTCCACACCGCTTGTCATACAACCGCCTCGTCGAACGCCAGGCCAAGGTAGGACTCCAGCTTTTGCGGTTCCTGCAGATATGTGCATTAGATATCCATTATCGGCCCCACTCCATTGAAGTCATGCAATATAAAGCGTGCACACAACCACAGGACGATGAAGGGATGGGGGGCCAAGGTCAAGTGTACGATGGGGTGGTTCTACGGATTCAAGCTGTATATAGTGATAAATGACCGTGGCGAGATAATACAATGGACGCTCACGCCGGGAAACGTGGACGACCGTGAACCATTGAAGGAAAAGGACTTTACGCAAAGGCTCTTCGGAAAGACTTTGCCAACAAGGGATACATAAGCTAGGAGCTTTTCGCAAGGCTTTTCATTGACGACATACACCTTGTGCCCAAAATCAGGAAGAACATGAAGAACTCACTCATAAACATGCATGACAAAATCCTGCTAAGGAAAAGGGCTATCATAGAAACCGTCAACGACGAACTCAAGAATGTATGCGAAATTGAACATACGAGGTACCGCAGCATTGACGGTTTTGCTTCCAACCTGATTGCAGGGCTTATCGCATACAACCTGCTTCCTAAGAAACCACCACTCAATATTGACATCATTGATAAAAGTAGGCTTATTGCATAAGGTGATTATACCGAACTCACGTTTTATTATGATTCATATAATTGTTAGTTAGCATATTCTTTTGCTTATCTGCGATAAGAAGAAAGTCTTTGTTCGAATACTTACCGATAGATTCGGTTTCGGAGATACGATGATTCTCATTGTCATAGGTACTACTTTAGAATCTGTCAGAAAATGAGTTATATAGCAATTATAATCTCTAATTTGTAGGACATCTAAATGATGTGCTCATCTATCCTAATTTTATGATTCCCCGTTGTTGTGCGCAAATTCTTCCTGATGGTGTCAATCGTGGAATTGGCAAACCATTCATGGAATGTTTGCATGACAAATTGAGCCGTGACATCACGGCTGATGTTATATTGGAAAGCTATGTTCCAAGCAAAGTTCTTAAGTGAGATCTGGGTAACGGCTGCACGTCTTTTGATATGGATGTTTGTATTTGTGAGAGCTTGCCGATTTGTGACAAAGTATCGGACACATTCACAGATTTGGAAGATTTCTTCTTCGCTAAAATCAAATTGCCTGAATGTGTTTCGGGTGTATTGCAATACGGCTTGTAGTTTTTCGTCTTCTTCCCTTTCTTTTTGCTGAAGATATTGTCGTTCCTCATGCAGGTACTCATAATGGAATAACTCTATCCGTTTCATTTGAATATCGTCATTGCCAACCATAGATATAGCAGTTGCCAAAGTGCTATCATCTTTAGTTTGTCGGTTAGATTTCGTAGGCTTATGGCAGAATAAAGAAGCAAGAGATATTATATGTGCCGACAGAAAGAGGCACAAATGGTAAATGAGTTTTAGAGCAACATAACAAGCTACCATGATAAAAGGGAGAATGCTTAACTGCATCCCCAAAGCATCACTCACAGGGAATGATATTGTGGACGCCAGAAGTACCGTTACTATTTCTATCGCCCAGGATTGGAATATATGTTGCCTTTGCTTCATAATTATTTTTGTCTATGATTACTTTGCAAAAGTATAACGTATTTCCATAAAAAACGAAAGTCAAAAATAAGCGAAAAAGATGCAATGTATTCGTTTTATGCGTTTTGTGAAAAGAAGAGCAAAACAAGTGCAAATATCCGACATCAAATGAAAACATCTGCAAATACAAAATACATAGTTAAATAATCATAAATCTTTCTTTTGCCGTGGAAATATCTCTTTTTACTCTTGCTTTTCAATATATAGCTACTAAAATAATTCATATTTGTACCATAAAATAGTAAATTGCAGATACTCAATATATATTATGTTTGAGGAAGTGAAGTAATTGCATTAGGTGTTAGTTAATAGATGTGAACTCCCTCCACCAACTTTTGAAAGTTGGTGGAGGGAGCTCTTTTGTTTGTATACTTTTATTTGAGTAGAGAGGCCGGATATTTCAAGCCTTATTTACCCTTTTCTAAGATAAGTTTTAATGAGGGATTCGAGTCTCTTCTGGGGTTTATTCGGGGTGTACGAAGCATCGCTTACATGTTTGGTATAGGGCATGCAATAACAAATATATGGGGCTGATAATCGCGACAAGAACCCATAATACTGCATTTAGGAACAATAATAAGAAGGCATAAAAGCGTTGCATCTTTGCGAAGTTGGAAAATATAATACTGGATTATGCTTGCAAAAGTATGGCTTTTTTCGTACCTTTCGAAATATAACCATATAAAATATTGAAAAGATGAAGAATGTGAATAAAATAATAAAGGACGTGGTTTTCGGGCTTGCCGTTACGGCGGTCGGGTTGTGGGTTCCGCATACTGCTGATGCATGTACGGGAATTACGTTGAAGTCGCGGGACGGCGCCACCGTCTTGGCTCGTACCATAGAGTGGGGCGGCAGTTATCTGAACAGCCGTTATGTGGTTGTGCCTCGGAGGTATGTGCAACAATCGTATGTGCCGGGCGGACAAAAAAACGGATTGGAATTTACGGCGGTATACGGTTATGTAGGGATAGCCGTGGAGTTGGAGGATTTTGTGGCCGACGGACTGAACGAGGCCGGACTGGCTGCCGGTTTGTTTTACTTCCCTCACTACGGTAGTTATGAAGCGTACGATGAGGGGCAACGTGAGAGTACTTTGTCCGATTTGCAACTGGTACCTTGGATGTTGTCTCAGTTCAAGACGGTGGATGAGGTAAAAGAGGCACTCGGAACGGTGCATGTGGTGTCGTCCGACCCGCGTGCCTCTACGGCTCATTGGCGCATTGCGGACGCTTCGGGACGACAGGTCGTGTTGGAGATTGTGGACGGCATTCCTCATTTTTATGAAAATGAATTAGGCGTGCTTACCAACTCTCCGGGTTTTGAATGGCAAATGACAAACCTGAACAATTATGTAAACCTGTATGCAGGAGGGGCGGAAGCCAAGCCGTTCGGCAAGGTGAAGCTCGCCGCTTTTGGTGCAGGCAGCGGCTTTTTAGGGATTCCCGGCGATGTGACGCCTCCGTCCCGTTTTGTGCGTGCCGCTTTCTATCAGACTTCTTCTCCCGTGCAGGCTACGGCGCGAAAGACGGTACTGCAAGCTTTCCAGATATTGAACAATTTCGACATTCCCGTGGGGATTGAATTTGCAGATGCCAAGGTGCCGGCGGATATTCCGAGCGCTACGCAGTGGACTTCCGCCACGGACATGAAGGATTTGGTGTTTTATTACCGTACCATGTACAACAGCGAAATCCGGAGCATCGATTTGAAGGCCATAGACTTTGCCCGTGTGAAGTACCGTTCTGTAGCGATAGACGATGTGAAAGAACAACCGATTGTCCCGATTATATTGAATTAGTGGCGGAAAAGTTGTACTTTTGCAGGGAAATAAAGATGACGACGAATGAAAATAGGAATTATTGCAGCGATGGCTTCCGAACGCGAACAGTTGGCTCGGTTGGTCGCGGGGATGCGTACGGAGCGACATGGACTTTTTGAATATACCATAGGACAGTTGGGCGGGAACACCTTATATATCATGGAGTGCGGCATTGGGAAAGTGAATGCAGCCGTCGGTGCGTCCGAACTGATGGCCCGCATGCAGCCGGATGTGGTGGTGAGTACGGGAGTGGCCGGAGGCATCGACGCAAAAGCCGGTGTGATGGAAGTCGTGGCGGCTTCGGAGGTGGTCTATCATGACGTATGGTGCGGCATGGGGAATGTCTACGGGCAGATTCAGGGATTGCCTCCCCGGTTCACGTGCGACGAAAGATTGGTTCGCAAGGCCGTTTCGTTGCCGTCATCGGTTCCCGTGCATGCCGGGTTGATTTGTACTGGTGACAAGTTCATCACGGAGCGCGGCGAACTGGATGCCATAAAAGCCGAATTTCCTGAGGGACTGGCCGTAGATATGGAATCGGCTGCCATAGCGCAGGTTTGCCACCTCTACTGCGTGCCTTTCATCAGTTTCCGGATTATCAGCGACACGCCGGGAGCCGATGCGCACTGGCAGCAGTACGAGAATTTTTGGGAAACGATGGCCGACCGTTCTTTCGGGGTAGTACGTACCTTCTTGGAGAGTTTGCCTTCTTCTTTGTCTTAATTCGAAAAAACATATAAATCCAATGAAGAAAATTCCAAGTTTTACGATTGACCACATCCACTTGTTGCGGGGCATTTACGTTTCCCGTAAAGATGAAGTGGGAGGTGAGACAGTGACCACGTTCGATGTCCGCATGAAAGAACCCAACCGTGAGCCGGCTTTGGGGCAAGGTGCGTTGCATACGATAGAACATCTGGCGGCCACGTTCCTGCGCAATCATCCGGTATGGTCCGATAAGATTGTATATTGGGGACCGATGGGGTGCCTGACGGGAAATTACCTGCTGATGAAGGGGGACTTGCAGTCGGAGGATATTGTGGAACTGATGAAAGAAACGTTCCGTTTCATTGCGGAATATGAAGGAGAAGTTCCCGGAGCAACCCCGCGCGACTGCGGCAATTATTTGTTGCAGGACTTGCCGATGGCCAAATGGGAGTCTGCCAAATACCTCCATGAAGTGTTGGAACAGATGACGGACGTCAATTTGCATTATCCGTCGCAGGAAGGTTGAACCGTGCGGAGGCAGAGGCGAAAATCCGTTACGTAGGAGTGGACGGTGGATACTTTTTCAGGAACTTGAAGGGGATGGTTTCGCGCGAAGCCATCCCCTTTTTTAGCGACCGTTTTTCCGGATACCGGAATAGGGTGTAAGGATTGCAGAACGCCTTTTTCCGTTCTGCTGAGAATGAAAAATCGTTTGGCTGAGAACGGAAAATCGTTTGCCTGAGATTGATTTTCCGTTTGGCGCAGAACGGAAAACCAAAATAAAGAGAAATGTAATTGGTTGTAAGACAATATCTTATAAAATCTCGGAGATGCCATTTACTTTTTCTCGAATGTCCGTAAATATGATGGGGACGCCGGTTTCATTTACCCAACGGTTGTATCTTCCGTCTTAATGCCTTGGAGATTTCCAGGAACATGTATTGCCGTGGGAGCGTATGGATACGTGTGCTGTCGGCCGAGTATTTACGATGGGCATACTCTTTGGATTTCTCGAAAGTGAGCCGCGACATTTCCTCCTGCGACTTGCCTTCGGAAGTGGAATCCAGTTTTTCTTCCGGGAAGAAATCATCCAGGTCTATGTCTCCAATCATCGTGGTCTCCAGAAAATTGGCCTGACTGTGATTGCGGTCGGTGTAATACCCTACGTACATGTGCCCCGGAATGCGCACCAATATCGGGTCGATGTTGATGGCGCGGAGCAGGGAGGCAAACAATACGCTGCCGTCCACGCAGTTGATTTGCGAAGAAGCCAGAGCGTCTTCCAACGTCCGTACGCGCTGGGAATAGACTACGTTGCTTGACAGGCTGCTGTATGAAATCGAACTGTAACGGAACTTGCGCCGTTGCAGTACGTTCCAAAGGGCATAGACCTGCTTGTCCACGTAGTCTTTACGCTTGTTCTGATAGCCCATAAAGCGGTTGACGATACGTGTGTTCAAGGCTTCCCGCAGGATTTTGTCTATCAACGGACTGTCTTCGTTCACGTATGCGGCAAACAGGACTCCCGTATTGTGAAAGCGGTTCTTCTTGTCATTGTAGCCGATGAGGCATTCATTGATGCTGCGCACGGAGAACGTGCGTACGCGTTGGCTTGCCTCCCGGTCTTTGATTTGTACTTCCACCGACACGGTGATAGGCTCGGCCTGTGTGTTATTGCGTAAAGCGTCGTAGTTCCAAAGAATATCGGGATATACCGTGTAAGCCTTTCTTTCCTCGGGAAGGATGAATTCCGATACGGAACGTTTGAAAAACGGTGTTTCTGCCACCTCTACATGCAGGCGGGCGTCTTTTACGGGACTTGTGATTTGTATTGAGATTCCCGATTTGGGATTCCCCAGCGCGCCTTTTTCCGTGGGGGCTACGATAAGGGTGTCCGTAGTGGCTGTGGAAAGAATCAGGGAAGGGAAGATGTTTCCCCCTAATTCGTCATTCAGTTCAAACGTGGTGGAGGGGAAGATTTTATCACGTAAGTGGAAGAATGCTACCGTAAGTCCCCCGGCCAGAATCAGGAGGGCCAGAATCCATATTATGCGTTGGGTTGCGCCGCGGCCTATTTTAATGACTACCATATCACGTTTGTTTTTTATCTTTTTGCGAATTTACGAAAAAAAGATAGAAGTTGTGTGGTTTTGCATCAAGAGAAATGCGGTTGCTCTCTTCCTAAGAGAGCGACAACGGTTGCAAATTTATTGAAAATCTATAGATTCGACAAATAAACATTAATAAAAGTTTGCCAAACCGTTACTTTTTGTTTGAAAAACACAAATAAAGCCTCCTTGGAAAGCACGTAGAAATGCCAATATGACGAAGGTTGTCTCTCTCTTAGGAAGAGAGAGATAAAAAAGAATGATTTGCCGAAATGCAAATTTTACCGGAATAGAATGAAGGTTACGGTTTTATTAACGTGTTTTTTAGTATAGTATTCATATAAAATAAAACGATTATGAGAAGAAGTTTACTAACTATTGCTGCTGCTTGTATGTGGTTTGCGGGTACGAACGTTATGGCTATGGGAACTCCAGTGGAAGTGGCGGCTGCTGCCGAGGGAGATGATTGTTCAAATCCGATTGCTGTGAATCAAGGTATGTACACTCCTATAAAGGCTAATCATCCGACATGGTTCAAGATAAATCTGGTTTATCCCGGTTTGTATAGTGTGCGACAGTTCACGGCTACAGGTTCCTCGGCTACGGTCACTTCTGTGAAAGTGAAGAGCGGTGATTGCAATGCCGTGGAGAACGAAAGCAATCTTTTGATGCCGGACCAGGTTTATGCCAAATCCGGTGAGAACCTGTTTTGTGTGACTTGTTCGGGGGATACTCAGATTATGTTCCAGATGTCTTCCCCGGTAGCCAGTTGCCAGAACCATCCGGAACGTATGACCGTATTGTCCGAAAATACGGGAGTTACATATCCTAATGCCGTTTATGAGAACTATTGGCGTTTTATCGCTCCTGAGACGGCTACTTATTTGGTGACAAATAAGGCTCCGCAGGGAACGATTCTCCAAGTCGGGACGTTGGAAGAAGATGACAACGCCAAATTTGCCTGCAATTTTGAGGATGCCCAGATGGCCGAAGTGGGTGAAAATGGAGAAGGCAAGGTTTATGTGGAAATGAAAGAAGGCCAGACTTACGTGATCTCCAGCGAAACTTTTGCCAAAATGAGTACGGGTATGCCGAGTGTTCAAATCAGCAAGGATGCGACAGGCGTTCGTAGCGTTTCCGAGACTTATAGCGATATGAAGGTCAGCAAAGTGGCCGAAAGGGAATATCGTGTCAGCAGCTATTTGTTGGGCGAAAGTGCCGGTATATATGTGTACGATATGAGCGGACGTGCAATCAACAGCATCAAGGCACAACCGGCTTCCGATGCTGCGATCGTAAACCTGTCCGGTGTTCCTGCCGGGACGTATATGTTCTTGGTTGTAGGCCGTAGCAAGTCTGCTTCGACTAAAGTTATTGTGGAATAAGTGAAAACGGTATTTTGATGGATAAAAGGGCGGTCCTAACCTTTTTGGGGTTAGGCCGTTCTCCTTTTTTTATATATGAACATTCCGAAGATTATATTAAGTGGCTTGCTGGTCTGCCTGTGCGTTTGTGGGTGGGCGCGTCCTGTATCTTTAAAACAGGCTTTAGCGCAAGCCGAAGCATTTTATGAATTAAAGACGGTTTCCGCGCCGAGAAATGTACGTTCTTTGTCCGCGAAACCTCGTTTTGAACTATCTTATGTGGCTTACCGTAAAGGTAAGGTTGTGGCCCGTAGGACGGTTTCTGCAGAAGAAGCCTGTTTCTATGTGGTGAATGTGAACGGGAATGAAGGCTTTGTCATTGTGTCGGGCGACGACCGCGCCCGTCCCATATTAGCCTATAGTCTGCATGGCGGATTTACTCCCGACGCCCTTCCTGCCAATAGTCAAAGTTGGCTGCAAGGTTATCAAGAAGAAATTTCCTTATTGAAAGATATGCCCGAGGACGGGGCGGAGAGTAAGGCTTCCGCATTTCGGAAAACGGATTATCCGACGGATGTCATACAGCCTATGTTGCAGACCCAATGGACTCAGGCGGATCCGTTCAATTTGTTCTGTCCGACGGAAAACGAATCCGGCGAGTCGGACGAAAGATGTGTCGTGGGATGTGTGGCCACAGCCATGGCACAGTTGATGTATTATCATCGCTGGCCTCAGCGTCCTTCGGGATATATAAAATATTATGACCGGAAACAGTCGGTTTACCGTGAGTTTGATTTTGATGAGTGTCCGGATTTCGATTGGGATAATATGCTTGCCTATTATCCTTATGCCTCGGGTACGGAAGCGCAGCGTCATGCCGTGGCCAATCTGAGCGTTTGTGCCGGATATGCCTGTAAGATGGCTTACTCAAGGAGTGAAAGTACGGCTTTTCTGAAGGATGCTGCCATTGGTTTACGGGACTTCTTGGGATACGATGCCAATATGCATCGTCATATCCGTGCGCTTACCCCTTATGACGAATGGGTGAAGATACTGGTCGACGAATTGCAAGCCGGTCGTCCCGTGCTTTATGAAGGATTCAATAATAAGGCCGGCCATGCTTTTCTTTGCGATGGTTACGACGGAGACGGGCTGTTTCATTTTAATTGGGGATGGGGTGGTTCCAGTGATGGATATTATGCCCTTTCGGCTATGAATCCGAGTACGCAGGGCATCGGAGGATCCAACGGGTCTTATGCTTTTAACCAAACTATGGTATGCCGTATCCAACCGCCGGTAAGTACCTCAACGCCGCAGCCGAACCGGCTTTATATCTCGTCGCTTTATGCCCGTCGGCCGGCTCCCAGCTACGAATACGTAAGTGAAGGCGTGGTCGAAGCAGGACGCGACGAAAGTATCGGAGTGGGATGTTATTTCAATGCGGAGACGGTGGCTGCGTTCGCCACGACGGTTTGTGCCGGCATTTACCGCGACGGGGTCGTGGTGCCCCTTACCGTTGAGCGTGAAATGGCTGTACCTTCCAACAATGACGCCCAATGGTTCACTGCTTTTTTGGACTTGTCTTCTTTGGACGAAGGTTTCTATGAAGTGGGACTGTATTATAAAGGTGATGACGGACTTTGGTCGCCCATGCAAGCCGAACAGGCAAATGCTTCTGCTTTTCGTCTTGTGATAGGAACCGAGACTGTGACGATGGAGAAAATTCATCCTGATTTCCGTATAGCCTTGGCCGAAGATTTCCAACCGGGTATTTTGTATACGACCGGCCTGAAGACTTGGCAGCTTCATATCACGAATCCGGGGGCTGTACGACTTGAAGGATGGGTCGGCATACGGATGCAGAGTGAAGAGGCCGGAGTGGATACTCTTTTTGCTTCGTTGGCTTATTGTGAGGCGGGAGAAGACGTGACGGTCAATGTATTGGCTAATTTAGATGGCATGGCGGCTGTTGATTATCAGTTGACTCCGTATTATTGCAGTGTGAACGGTATTTATGCCAAACCGACGGTGGCTAACAGTATATCTTTGGGTGAGAGCGTTACGGTGAAGGCTACGCGTAAACCGCTGGTCAGTGTAATGACTCCTTCCGACGGTTTTAAGTTGAATCGGCGTGATGGGAGTGTGACAGTGGAAGTGTCTCAACCCTCTTCTAAGATACCGTTTGTAGGACGTATCTATGCCGAAATATTCCGCAAGACGGCTACGGGAGAGGAGACTACCGGTGTGAAAGTCTATTCCGGGCTCTTGGAATTAACCAAACCATCGGTAACGGATGTAACGCTTTGGGCCTCTGAAACGGTAGATTTGCCTTTAGGCGGCGGGTATAATATCGTGTTTTATTTTGATGACGGCTATGCTACGGCATTTTCGTCCGGCTCATTGACGGTCGTGGACGAAGGTTCTTCGGTAGAAGAGGCAGGATGGGCTTCAGAAGTCACTTATCGGCGCGCAGAAGCTCAGGTGACACTCTGTGTGCCCCAAGCCGGACAAGTTTCTATCGTCAGCTTGTCGGGTATGGTGGTGCGTAACGCTTCTCTTGCGGCCGGAATCAAAACAGATATTTCCGTGAAAGACTTGCCTTCCGGACTGTATTTTGTTCGGATTGGAACGGGAGGCCGTGTGCAAATAAAAGAAATCGTGATACCTTAACCCATACAATTATTAAGATGTGTAAGAATAGGTTTTTACCATTTTGCGGCCATGCCGCGTGCGTGTTGACTTTGTGGGTGGGACACCCGTATTGTTCCGTAGTGCAGGCTGCAACTCCGGAAATGGCGGGACAAGTTACCCAGACAAGTCGGTATAAAGTGACAGGAACGATTATTGATGACATGGGAGAGCCGCTTCCCGGTGCTTCGGTCCGGATAAAAGGGACTGATACGGGTGCCATATCCGGAATGGATGGCACGTTTGAAATCCCGGTCAAGGGCACGGGGAAAGTTACTCTGGTCGTTTCTTATATAGGAATGGAGAGTATAGAACGCCAGGCTGTGCCGGGAAAGAAATTGAATATCCGTATGGCACAAGAAGAACGTATAATGAACGAGCTTATTGTGACCGGATTCCAGACGATTTCGCGCGAGCGTGCTACCGGTTCGGCCGTAATTATCAATAGCGAGGACTTAAACCAAGTGCAGGCGCCCGACCTTGTGGCGAAACTGGAAGGTATTGCTCCGGGCCTGAATACCTATAACAATGAACTGAGCATTCGCGGAGTTTCGTCGTTTGCCGTGGGCACGACTCCGCTTCTCGTGGTTGACGGGCAACCGAGCAGTCTGACCTTGGAAGACTTGAATCCGGAGACGGTGGAAACCATAACGGTGTTGAAGGATGCTGCGGCAACGTCGCTATATGGTGTGCGTGCTTCCAACGGGGTCATTGTCGTGACGACCAAGCAGGCTGAAAACGACAAGCTCAATGTCAATGTGTCGTTAGGTTACTACCTCAAACCTTTGCCGTCGCTCGACTACATGCACTATGCTTCGACGAGCGACATCATTGATTTGGAGCGCGACAACTTGCTGTCCGACCCGGAATATATCAAGAGCCCTACAGCTTATTTCTCAACGATGACGGCCAAATCGAGTCCGGCGTATATGACACAAGTGGACATGCTTTACTACCGTATGGCCATGGGCGAAATTACACAGGAAGAGGTGAATGCGGGATTGGACCGTTTGCGTGGCAACGACTATCGCCGGGAGTACCGCAAAAAGCTGCAACACCTGAATCTGACGCAGGATTACAACGTGACGCTTTCGAAAGGCGGGGGGAAGAACGACCTTTTTTTCTCGGCGCGCTATCAGGAACTCGGACAGTACAACCGATACGACGAAGCCCGTAACATTTCACTTTATCTGAAGAATACGTTGTCGGTAGCTTCCTGGATGAAACTTACGTTAGGGATGGATACCCGTTTCAACCGAAGTGAGTTTTGTCAGGCTTCCGGAATGGGATATACCAGCGCCATGCCTTATGACCGTCTTTACGACGACGATGGCCAGCCGGTGAATCGTTATATTTATAATCAAGTGCTGGCTGAACAGTTGGCCACACAGGACGGATATTACGATATGGGGTTCAACGCAGCGGAAGAGTCTGAGCATAACATCAAGAAGACCGACCGCCAATATCTGAAACTGTTCTTGCATACGGATTTCAACATTACCAAGGATTTGGATTTGGAGTTGAAATTCCAGTATGAACGAAACCATGCCGAAACCAATGAGTATGACGAGGAAAATTCCTATATGATGCGTTCCATCCTCAACGAATTTGCATCGCGCAATGATGACGGTACGCTGACTTATCATATTCCACGTGGGGGACATTTGCTCACGGGTAATACGAATGCCAGTTACTATAACTTGCGGGGGCAGTTCAATTACAAAAAGGAATTTGCCGGAAAGCATGATGTTTCAGCTTTGTTGGGAGGAGAAATACGGCAGGACAAGAACCGTTCGGCAAGTAGCGAACGTTACGGCTATGATGACATGCGCCTGACATATTCTATGGTCGATTGGGCCACGCTGTCGAAAGACGGAGTGGAAGGAGGGCTCTATTCCGCTTTGCGGCGCAGAAGTGAGGTCTTGAACGTCTATGAAGAAATGCATCGCTATGTATCAGCTTATTTCAATGCCGGTTATACCTACGACACCCGTTATTCTCTGAACGGGAGCGTGCGTGTGGAACAGGCGGATCTTTTCGGTACGGACCCCAAATATCGTTATCGTCCCTTATGGTCGGTGGGGGCCAGTTGGAATGTGACGAATGAACGTTTTGTCAAAGATGCGGGAATGGATTGGTTGGACATGTTCAAACTGCGCCTGACTTATGGTATTACGGGAAATGTAGACCAGACCTCGTCTCCTTATCTGTTGGCTTACTACCTTACTTCCCTTTATACGAATTCACCCATTACTACGTTGCAGACTCCTCCCAATAGCTCGTTGCGTTGGGAAAAGACCTCTACGCTGAACTTCGGTATGGATTTCATGTTGCTCGGCAGATTGACGGGAAGTTTTGATGTATACCGGCGTTATAGTTCGGATTTGTTGGTCAATAAAAGCATAGACCCTTCGTTGGGATTCGATGGAAAGGCGCGTGCCAATAACGGAGAGATGCAGAATAATGGTGTGGAACTCTCTCTTTCTTACGATTGGTTGAAGAAGCGTGATATGTCTTTCACCACATCTTTCTCGGCAGCTTACAATAAGAATGAAATCAAGAAAGTGGATTATGAACCCACTGATGCATTGGATATGATGCGTGAGCCTACATCCAACTATAAGATGGGAGATACTTATAACTCTCTTTATGCCTATCGTTATGCGGGCTTGACAGCAACCGGTGACCCGTCTGTTTACGATGAAAATGGCAATGTCATTTCCATAGAACAGGTGCGTAATGTGAATGCCGTGGTTTGTGTGGGGCAACTTACTCCGAAATGGAATGGTGCATTGCAGCTCGATTTCCGTTGGAAAGGATTGAATGTGTTTGCCAAAGTCGTTTATTATACCGGCCATGCTCTGCGTGACGATGTGGTAACGCTTTATGATCCATACAATGCTATCGAGGGAGGAGCGATTCACGAAGATATTTCACGCCGCTGGACTCCGGAACATACGGATACCGATATTCCGGCCATGGGACTGCATACCAATGTAGGGGAACGCAACTATCATTGGAAATATGCCGATGTGAATACGGAGAGCGCTTCGTTCATCAAACTGAGGAATATCGGGGTGTCCTACACTTTGCCTCAGGGACTTGTGTCGAAACTGAAAATGAAAGGCATAACAGTGAAGGCTCAGGTGGACAATCTGTGTTATTGGGCTGCCAACAAGCGTGATATTGACCCCGAGGCTTTCAATGCAAATACTGGAACCCGTACGGACGCTATCATGCCGAGCTATGTTTTAGGGCTTAATGTGAAATTCTAAAAAGAACAAATGATGAGGAATATAATAAGAAATTGGACGGCTTGTATCGGCATGGTCGTAACGTTGGCGGCCTGCGACGACTATTTGGATATTACGCCCAAAGGTAAGGCTTTGCTGAAATCTACCGAAGATTATTTGGGATTGATAGAGGACAGGTCGCCCGAATATGATATGATGAATAGCTGGATTTTGTCCGGTGAGGCCAGTTGGTATAAGGCCGAAGAGTTGAAAAGTTATACCAATCCGTTGAACTCGGTAGCCTATTTCTGGGACGAGTCGTACGATCGTGCCGGGGATATGATAGAGAATGCAGCTTACAATGCATGTTATGACCGTATTACGAAATTCAATGTCGTGGTGGACGGTATTGCCTCGTCCGAGGGAAAGGAAGAGGACAAACGGATGGGAGAAGCTCAGGCACGAGTGTTGAGAGCATACAATTACTTTTTCTTGATAAACACTTTTGCCCGCCCTTATGATCCTGCTACGGCCTATCAGACTCACGGTATCATTGTCAGGGAAAAGATGTTCGAGAGTTTGGAAGATGTGGGGATACAGCAGTCGGTCGGCTATACCTATGATTTTATACAGCGCGACATAGAAGCGGCTATACCTGATTTGCCGCATAAGGCTACAAATTCGTTTCGTCCCGACAAGACTTTCGGATACGCTTTCAAAGCCAAGGTACATTTATTCCGACGGGAGTTCGAACAATGTATAGAAGCATGCGATTCCGCACTTGCGGAGGCCGCCCGGGCCGGGCACGAGTTGTGGGATATGACGGAAGGCTATAACACTTTTGCTCCGATGCTTGTGGCGGCAGGGTACCCCGAAATGGCGATAGACGAACCTCAGTATGCGGGAGTGAACGACTTTGTCGAGAATGTATGGAAAACGAGAATACCTTTTGAGTATGATGCCCCGGAACAACTGTTGTATCAGTTCGGTTCCACTTATACCGATCCTTATCCTATGTACGTGCCCAAGCAAGTGCTGGATCTTTTCCAGAAGGATGCGGATTTGCGCTATCGTTATTGCATCCGTTACAAGGCCGAGCACGAGACGGCTCCGGCGGGTGACAGTAACTTTTCAACGTTGGCTATCAAGTGGAATCCCGGCGGGATGAGATTGTCCGAAGTCTATCTGATGTTGGCTGAATGTTATGCCCGTAAGGGAAACACGGCAGATCTGTCTAAAGCCATGGGGTATATGGAAACATTGCGTGCCTGCCGTATGGTTCCCGGTCGCTATCAGCCTTTTGCACCGACCGATGCGGAAGAAGCATTACGTTTGGTACGCGAGGAACGTAAACGTGAACTTTTCCTCACTTGTAACGGTTTCTTTGACCTCAGACGTTTTGCTACGGAGTTCAACGAGACGCAGACACGTGTGGTTGAAGGGAAAACCTATACCTTGTCTCCTGCGTCTCATTTGCTAACGTATCCGTTCCCATTGAAGGCTATGCAGACGAGTAATTTGATTCAAAATAGTAAATGACGATGGAAAGAAAAAGATTGATAAGCTTAGTCGGCGGTTTATGCCTGACGGTGATAGGGACCGTAGGGGCCAAGGCACAAGAAGTGTATATAACGGTCGAGAATAAAAGTACGGAAGACGTGTTTCTGCAACCGGAAGATACGACGGGGTATCGTAAGGTTCTTCCCGGAACCACCGTAATGAAACCGGTCGTGGACGGTGCTTGTTATTATCGCTTTGTGGATGCCAATTCCAATTTCTACTCTTTATACGTGGAACCGGGAGACACATTGGAATTACTGTATGCCGGGAAAAAACTTTCTTGGAGCGGTACGAAAGCCCGGGTACAGACTTTTCTGGACGAACATCGTTATATAGGCCGTGCTCCGGAACCTATAAAAACTTATTCTCAAGAGTGGGTGCGTTATAATGAAGAGAAGTTGGGAGAGCTATACGGCCTATTGGACCGCTCCGGTTTGCCTGCAAACTTTGTGGCGGTTCACAAAGAATATCTTCGTTTTGTGTTTCTGAATCTCAGATTGAATGCCCGTACCATGCAAATGTTCGGACATGGAGCCGATGCAGGTCGGGATTATTATGACTTTTTGAGAACGCTTACCTTCGGAGATTCCCTTATTCTTTGCCTGCCCAAATGGTTCTCCGTAATGAAAGACGCTATGGAAGAGATGGAGAAACAAGGCTTTTTGACGGTTTCCGCCACCCATTATCTTCCGATTTATGCGGAGCGCATTACAGACGAGAAGCTACGCTCGAGATTTCTGGTGGAGATGCTGAGATTCACTTTACGTAAGGGATTCTCTGACGATTTCAATGTATATGTAGATGATGTGCGTCCGTTGATAACCGACAGGAAAGCTTTGGAGGATTTGGCGGAAATAGAAAAACAGTACCTTACCTTGCGCGAAAAAAACAAAGACTTGCTCAGGGGGATGGAAATGCCGGACTTTACGGCTTATACCCAAGACGGGAGAGCTTATACCTTATCCGACATGAAAGGCAAGGTGGTAGTCATAGATTTTTGGTTCACCGGCTGTATTCCTTGCCGTGCGGAAATGCCTTACTTCGACCGTCTGGCAGAAACATTCAAAGACCGTCCGGTTCAATTCCTGTCCGTTTCGTTGGATACCGGCGACCAATTGATGGCACTGTGGAAAAAGATGGTGTCGGAGAAAGACGGGAAATCACCTGTATTGAATTTGAATCTGCCCGGAGGTTTCCGTTCCGATTTTACGGCAAGAATGAACATCCGTTCTGTTCCCCGCGTGGTATTGGTGGATAAGGATGGACATATCGTGGATGCCTATGCGAAACGACCTTCCGATCCGAAGTTGAAATTACAGTTGGAAAAGTTGATGAAATAACGTTCCCTTCTCTTGTTGAGAGGGAACAGCCACGATGCCCGGCCTAAGTTTACTTGGACCGGGCATCGTGGTTTGTCGGATTATTCTTCCGTTTCCGTAGAGTCTGTGGCTACCACCGTGTCCAGGACTTCATCTTTTGTAATTTGATAACTGCCGTCGGGCGAGATGGTGATGGACAACGGGATGTAGATGTCCGAAGCTGGGTAGCTGACACTGGTGGCAAAACGCAGGTTGTTGCCGTCCGCTTTATCGAAGGCCATTCCCTCCAAAATGGCGTGGGATATGAATCCTTTTTCCATATAGCTTCTGAAGTGGTTTTTGGTAAAGACTTTATTGAAGATTTCTTTTCCTTCGCGGTTCACGCGCAGCCGGATATAGTTGTCGGCATAGCGTTCGCCGTCGTCCCCCGTCACTAACGGAAGCGTATCGTTTACCTCCCGTACGATGTCGTACGTATATCGCGTTTGTCCGACTTTGACTTCTGCGCTGTAATGATAGTCTTTCATTTCCTGCACGGAATTTGTCGTGTCCGGTTTTTCATATTCACTGTATCCGCTGGTGGTTTGCGGGTTATTTCCGCCGCAACTGTAGCACAGCAGTACGGTGCATGCCATACATAGGAATTTGAAATGTGTCTGCATTTTCTTCTTTTTCTCAACAGTTTCACAAAGGAACAAAAAAAAGGTGAGTTGGACAAGCCGGTTTATTATATTTTTAGGTCTTCTTTTGTTGCCTGTTAGTCCATAAATGTCTATCTTTGAAGTCCCCAAGCATTTGCAATGAAAACAACGTTTTACTTTGTCATAGTTTTGTGCCTGTCTCTTTTGTCGGCTTGTCGCGGGGAAGAGACGAAAGCAGAAGCCGTCCGGGTCGATACGCTCTCTTTGGTTATGCAGGTAAAGGAGTGTGCCCGTCTTTATACGGCCGAATATGAAGTCCATAAATTAGTGTTGAAGGACGACCCTTTGCGGGTGAAAGGAAATCTTTTTCAGCGGGCGTTCGACGTAAAAGTTCCTATCGGCGAACGCAAGGTCATGATACCTCTCGATGTAACTCTGAAAGCTTATATTGACTTCACGGGCTTCGACGAGAAGAATGTGTTGCGTTCGGGCGACCGTATTGTGGTCACTTTGCCCGACCCACGGGTGGTCGTGACCTCCTCGCGCATCAATCATGATGAGGTGAAGCAATTTGTGTCTTTGACACGTTCGGACTACACTTCTGCGGAGTTGGCCGATTTTACGCGTCAGGGGGAAGACGAGATTCTGGCTTCCGTACCGCAGTTGGGCATTTTGGAGATGGCTCGTGAGAATGCGGCTCACGTGTTGGTGCCGATGTTGACGAGGTTAGGCTATGACGAGCGGAATATAGTGATTTCCTTCCGTAAGGATTTTACGACGGCGGATATGCCGTTGCTGTTGGAACGTGAAGGCCGGACTGAAAAACTGAAATGAAATGGGAAAATGGTTGAGTGCACTGAAGTGGCTGGTCGTGGCCGTCGTATTGGCTGTCTTTATCGGGCTGCTGATAAAATGGAATCGTAAAGGAGGCATATCGGTGGAGGTCGGTTTTGATGACCGTATCGAGCTGACCTCTCAGGAGATACGCCGTATCGAACAAATCGGACAATGGGAATTTTTGTCGGTTCAGTCTGAAGTCGTGGCCGATACGTTACGCAAAGGGTTCTTTACCGACGACCGCTTGGTGGCTGTGTACACCGGAGTTCCCCGCATCGGGATCGACATGAACCGGGTGACAGGAGAATGGGCGCAGGCGCATGGTGATACCGTGACTCTCCGTTTGCCTGCCGTGCATTTGTTGGACAAGAATTTTATTGACGAAGCCCGTACGAAGGTGTTCTATGAGAGTGGAAAATGGCCGAACGGCGCACGCCGCGATTTGTACGACCGTGCTTACGGGAAGATGTTGCGCCAATGCCTGACGCCGTCGAATATGCGTCGGGCAGAAGCCAATGCACGCAATCAGTTCACGGCCTTGTTCCGTGCTTTGGGTTTCCATGCGGTGGAAATCTATTTTATAAGATAACCCAACTTAATACTAATTCACAATAAATGTTATGAACTTAAATCTTATTAAAATTGTAGGAGTAGCCGTAGGGGTTGCCGGAATGACGGTGGAGACCCGGGCGGCTGAAATGCAGGAGTATGTAGCCGAACGGGACAACACTCAGGTCTGTGTGTGGAAGAGCCATCGGCCCGAAAAACGTTTGTTCACTTCCAAAGCCGTAGAGGAGCAGATACAACGTGCCAAGAAACTGTTGACGAATACGAAATTGGCATGGATGTTTGAGAATTGCTTCCCGAATACGCTGGATACGACCGTCCACTTCGACGGGGCGGACGACACCTTCGTGTACACGGGGGATATCCATGCCATGTGGCTGCGGGATTCCGGTGCGCAAGTGTGGCCCTACGTACAGTTGGCCAATGAGGATCCTGAACTGAAGAAAATGTTGGCCGGAGTGATTCTCCGTCAGTTCAAGTGTATCAACATCGACCCATACGCCAATGCCTTCAATAAGGAGGCGACGGGAAGCTATTGGGCATCCGACATGACGGATATGAAGCCCGAAGTGTATGAGCGGAAATGGGAAATCGACTCGCTGTGTTACCCCATTCGTCTGGCCTACCATTATTGGAAGGTGACGGGAGATGCCAGTGTCTTCTCCGACGAGTGGCTGCAAGCCGTGGCATACATTCTACAGACGTTCCGGGAACAGCAGCGTAAGGAGGGTAACGGCCCCTATCACTTCCAACGCAAGACGGAGCGTGCGCTCGACACCGTGACCAATAACGGATGGGGCAATCCGGTGAAGCCTGTAGGGTTGATAGCCTCGACTTTCCGTCCTTCCGACGATGCCACCACGTTTCAGTTTCTGGTGCCTTCCAATTTCTTTGCCGTGACTTCCTTGCGTAAGGCAGCCGAGATATTGACCGAGGTGAACCATGAAAACACGTTGGCTAAAGAATGTCGTGAATTGGCAGATGAAGTGGAGGCCGCCTTGAAGAAATATGCCGTATACGATCATCCCCGTTACGGAAAAGTGTATGCTTTCGAGGTGGACGGTTTCGGCAACCGTTTGCTCATGGACGATGCCAATGTGCCCAGTCTGTTGGCCATGCCCTATCTGGGTGACGTGCCGGCAGACGATCCGGTGTATCAGAATACCCGCAAGCTGATATGGAGCGAGGACAATCCTTATTTCTTTAAGGGGACGGCGGGCGAAGGTATCGGCGGGCCACATGTCGGTTACGATATGATTTGGCCGATGAGCATCATGATGAAAGCTTTTACGAGCCGTGACGACAAGGAAATCAAAGCCTGTGTGGAAATGCTGGTGAATACGGATGCCGATACGGGATTCATGCACGAGTCTTTTCATAAGAACGACCCGAAGAACTTTACCCGTGCATGGTTTGCCTGGCAAAACACGTTGTTCGGCGAATTGATATTGAAACTGATCAACGAGGGAAAGGCAGACTTGTTGAACAGTATCGAGACGGATTGACCCGGGAATACGGGATGCCGGTAAGAAAATTCGGTGCGGCGGAAGCTTTCCGCCGCACCGAATTTATTTGTAAGGTGATTCGGGTTTCAGTTTACCTCCCTGCCATCCGTACACTTTCGTATGGATTTCGTGGCAGATATGTTCAAAGTCTTTCTCTTCGTCCAAATCGCCGTGCACCATAAGGAGCAGGGGGAGTGGCGAGAGGTCGGCAGCGTAAGGAGGCTGTATATAGGTGCGATGTTCCCACAACCGGAAACCGCAACGGCGGTAAAAGCCGATGCGCCGTGTGGCTATGTCGGTAGTGGGCGGCTCCACTTCCAGCACGATGGGTTGTCCGGCGTGCCGGATGAAAGTGTCGAGGATGCGTCGTCCCAGTCCGCCGCCGCGCAGGGAGGGGCAGGTGGCCAGATGCTCTCCGTAGAGGAATCCGTCCAAGGTCCAATAGTTGAACAGTCCGGCAAACGTCCCGTTTTCCACAACGACCTGAGGGTGGAAAAGCGGATTGTGGTCGGTGTATTGACGTTGTCGGTCCAGGGGGCGTCGTTCTTCGGGCGGGAAAGCGTCCGTCATGAGCCGTTCGGCTTCAGCATAATACGGGTCTGTCGTTTTTACGGGTATAAGTTCCATTCTGTTTGTTTTTTAGATTATAGGTCACAAAAATACAAAGATCGTTTTGTTTTATCCACAAAAAAACGTAATTTTGTTATAAAACGTAAGGAAAAAGAAGAAATGACGGAACTTTTATGGCTGTTCGCCGGAGGGGCATGTGGTGCCGGTGTTGTTTTTTTGTGGACGAAGGCGCGTATGTCTTCCCTGCAAACCCTGTTGCAGGTCCGTGAGGAAGAGATGGAAAAACGCCGGAGCGAGATGGAAGAATCGGGTGAACGGCAGTCGCAGGATTTCAAGGAACGCGAAGAACGCATGGAGAATCATTTGGCAGCGTTACAGGAACAGTGCGAGACACTGAATCGCGAGAACAAGGGGCTGGCTGCTGACAAGCAGACGTTGGAAAAAGAATTGGTGTTGGTGCGCGAACAGATGGTGCGCGAGGGCGAAGAGCGCAACCGCCGTTTCAAGGAACAACTGAATCTCATGCAAGAGCAGTTGCAGAACGCTACCCGTGAAATATTGGGACAGCGTACCCGTGAACTTTCGCAGCAGAACACGGTGCAGATGACGGCTATCATAGACCCGCTGAAAGAGACCATCCGGGAAATGCGTACGGCCATGGACAGCAGCCGCGACACGCATAATAAGAATACGGCTTCGCTGGAGAAAGCCATCGAGGAAGTGATGAGGCGTACGCGTGAAATCGGGGCTGAGGCCGACAAGCTGGCTTCGGCGTTGCGCAACGAGAACAAGGTGCAGGGGAATTGGGGCGAGTTGATTCTGGACGAGTTGCTGGAAAGCCAGGGGCTGAAGGAAGGTATACATTACGAGAAGCAGGTGACCCTGCGCGACCGTGCAGGTAAAGCCATCCTGAACGAAGAGTCCGGGAAGCGGATGATTCCCGATACCATTCTGCATTATCCCGACGGAAAAGATGCGGTAATCGACTCCAAGGTGTCGCTTACGGCTTTTGTGGACTATCAGAACGCCGAGACCGATGAGGCGCGTGCCGAAGCCCTGCAGCGGCATGTCAGGAGCGTGCGGCAGCATGTGGCCGAATTGGCCCGCAAGGATTACAGTGCGTACATCAAGTTGCCGCGTCAGGCTTTGAATTACGTCATCATGTTCGTACCCAACGAAGGGGCGCTCCAGTTGGCGTTGGCAGAAGCACCGGAGTTGTGGCGTGAGGCATTCTCCAAAGGGGTGTTCATCACCGGTGAGCAGAATCTTACGGCGGCGCTCCGCATCATCCAGATAGCCTGGACCCAAATGCAACAGGCGCAAAACCAGGAGGCCATCTACGATACGGCCCGGATGTTGCTCGACCGCGTGGCCGATTTTATCGGTCATTTCGAAACGGTAGGACAAAAGTTGCAAGATGCTTCGTCCTCCTTTACCAAGGCTGCCGACAAGCTGAAGGACGGGCGGTTGAGCGTGGTGGGAGCTGCCAACAAACTTATCAAGTTGGGTGCTAAGGCCAGTGCCAAGAAGGTGATTCCCGAGGAGAACGAACCGTGGCACGGAGTGGAAGGGACGGCGGAGACGGGTGCGAACCTCCCGGGGTGACTCTTTTTGCGACTTTGATTTAAGATAGGTCTTTCGTGGTTTTGCTGTCTTTTTGATAGTAAAACCACGTTTTTTGTTTTGTGCATGCCCTGAAACCATGCAGGTTTTAGAGGGAGTTTAGATCGTTTTTGAATACAATTTTTAGCGTTTCCGGTAGATTTTTTTATCTTTTTAAGCCTAATTGCGTTTCAATCTCAAGCGAATGATTTTCCGTTCGGCTGAGAAAACATATTTTTTCTCCGCATGTCGTTTGAGAGCTGTCCTCATGTTGGGCCGGAATATGCCGGAAAACGAAGCGTGGGCAAGCTTTTCCGGTTCGTTTTTACGCTATTTGAAGTGCTTCCGTTCGCAAAAAACGGATGTCAAAATGGCATGTAAATTCGCTTTGCGCTTCCTCGCCCTCCGGCCGTCTGCGTTACGTCTTGCTATCCGGCGGTGCAGGATGCTGCCCAAAGGTCTTATAAGCTGTCAGATTGCCTTTTCGCATTCCCGTGAGAATCCCGTATTTCCGTAGACTTCCGTATCGGGGCGTAAATAACGGATTCTCGCGGAGGCCGGTTTGACTTTTTGACAGGATTAAATGACTTCTTTCCTCTTTGCGGTTAAAGCGAATTGGTCGGAAGAAGTCTTGACCAGTTCGAATCCTAAGTTTTTCAAAAGGTCGTTGATTTCATATTTAAGGTTACTTATTTTCCGTTTGGATGCCGGCGAACCGTCGAAGAAATTCTCATTGAATACGGTATTGAGTTCCGTGAATGAGATTTCGTGTGTGGGAGCTTTAAGGAGATAATCCAGTAAGGTCGCCACTTGGCGGCGGCTTGGACGGGTCGTGCCGTCTATGGTGATTTCGTTGGTATAACGGTTCACCCGTATTTTTTTGAATTCGCATTCCGATGTGTCGGCTATCATGTCGCTCAGTTCCGGATGGAGTTTTTGCTGATGGCGGAAATACCATACCAGCATGGCGACAACCAGGCATATGCAGATGAAGGCTATCCCCATCCAGTAATAGGCGTGGAAAATCAGGTTTTGCGTAAATTTCACGGTTGACAAGGGCAAAGTCCCATTGTCGCAGTAGGCATCCCATTTCATGCAATGGTGCAGGCTGACGGTGGATCCGATGACAGCCGTAAGGATTAAGGCGATGCCTAATGATACAATAAAGGTAAGTTTGTGTTTCATGTTTTGCATTCGATGTATAGATTAATGTCTTACAAATTTAAAAGTTTAGTTTGAGAAATCAAAGCAACCGGGAGTTTTTTTGATGAATGAAATCCGGAAAAAACATTCGGATGCTGAAAAAGAAAAAATAAACGTTACTTTTAGCGTTTTCTTTAAGCGTTGAATATCAGTGATTTGATATTTTCTGATATTATTTGATACCGGATCTGATAAGATTTGATAACGAAAAGTTGTTTATATTGTTTCTGTTGCGTTACTTTGTAGGACTTGGTTACTTCAATAAAGACGTGAGACTATGAAGTGTGGCTTTTTAGGATTAATGGTGATGTGCTGGGTCGGACTGCAATCCTATGCCCAAGGCCCGGGCTTTTGGCAGTTTGAAGGTCTCGATACCCTTTACCGTAAGGTGAAAGGTTTCGGGGTGGGCTTGCCGCAGGAAAAGGCGTATCTCCATTTGGACAACACCTGCTATTTCCTCGGCGATACCATTTGGTACAAAGGCTATGTCACGCGCTCCGACCGGGGCACGTTGACCGACCTAAGCAAGATCCTCTACGTGGAGCTTCTCACGCCGGACGGTTATTCCGTGGAACGGCAGCAGTTGGAGATGGAAGACGGCACGGCCCACGGCATGTTCGTGCTGAAGGACACGCTTTATGCCGGTTACTACGAATTGAGGGCCTATACGCGTTGGATGCTCAACTTCGGACAGTGCGAATATCCCCATGTGCGTATTTCAGAGGATTTGTTCTACAGCAAGAAGATGGCCAAGGAATTTTTCCGAGACTATGAGAAGCTTTATTCACGGGTGTTTCCCGTGTATGACAAGCCTAAGGAAGCGGGGGATTTTGCAAAAGACATGACGTTGCGCCCCATGCGCCGCTACTATAAAACCCCGAAGAAAAAGAAACCCAAAGTGGACTTGCGTTTTTATCCCGAAGGAGGTAACCTTGTGGCCGGTGCGGCTTGCCGGGTGGCCCTTGAATTGAACGGCGAGGACGGGCAACATCTTGGCGGCATGAAGCTTACCGTCCGGGATAAGGAGGGAAAGGTGGCGGCTGTCTGCCGGACGGACGAGCGCGGCCGGACGACATTCCACCTGCCGGATGTGTCGGAACAGGCGGATTTCCGTGCTACCTTCACTTACAAGGGATATGAGTATGAAGAAGAGCTTCCCGAAGTGGAGAAAGAAGGTTGTGCCTTGACTGTCACGGTGGGCGACAGTGTGGTGGAGGCCGTGATACAGGCCGTCGGAGTGAAGCGCCCCGTTGCCTTGCACGTCATGAGTGGCGGAGTGTCCCGTTTCTACCGTCCCTTGCCTGTGTCGCTCTTTTCAAACGGGATGGCGGACACGGCGGACGAACCGGCCTCCGGCCTCCGGGTCTGCCGGATGGCTATCCCGTTGGACAGTCTTCCCACCGGTGTCAACCAGCTTACGGTCTTCGACGGGGAAGGACGCATCTATGCCGACCGGCTCTTTTTCGTCAACCATCACGACTATGATGCCCCGAAACTGGCCGTTTCCGGTGTACGTCAGTCCTACGAACCTTTCGATTCCATCACCTTGCATTTGCAACTGACCGACCCGGCAGATTCCTTATCCAGCCTTTCCCTTGCCGTTCGCGACCGGGATACGGAAGAAGACACGTACGACAATGGCACGATACTCACCGAAATGCTCCTTGCCAGTGAAATCAAAGGGTTTGTGGAGAATCCGGGTTATTATTTCGAGTCAGACGACAGTCTTCGCCGCCAAGCCCTCGACCGGCTCATGATGGTGCAAGGGTGGCGACGTTACAAGTGGCGTGAGATGGCGGACGTAGAACCCCTCGCGCTGCTTTGGTTGCCCGAGAAGTTCCAGACCATCGGAGGGTGTGTCAATCGTTCGGAAAGGCAAAACATTGATTTCAAAAAGATCAGTAACCTGAAAAAGGAGGTGAACGTCTGGGCCATGTTCACGCAGGGACCGGAGACTTTTGAATTGAAGCAACAGACAAAAGACGGCTCGTTCTACATGGCCATGCCTGAGATTTACGGTGATTGCATGATGTTCCTCAGCGCGGCGAAACTGAGTAAGGGGGTAGAGTATGTCAGCAAAAGGCGTCGGAAGGGCTTCACCGACGAGGAGGCTTGGCCGGACTATTATGTGAAACTGGACTTGTTCCATCCCCATTTCGCACATCCCTACAGCTTTTACCAGGACGTGTCGCCGCGTGACCTCGAACCGTTTGCCCATGAGGACAGCCTCGTGCGCGGTTCGTTCGAAGGCCGCGTGTTGCCTTCCGTGACGGTGCGGACGCGGAGGAACGGGTTACGCCGCTACGACCCGACGAAGCCTGCAGTCGTTATCGACGCGTACGACGCATATAACATGATGGCCGATTACGGTTTGGCCGATGTGCCTTTCTATTATTTGAGCAGTCCGGCCGTGTCCACGCTTATTTCGTTCTTATTTGTGGGCGACATGAACAAATACCGTGATTATTTTCTTCGGACAACCTTCAACGCTTGGCCCAACCGCCTGTGGGACAAGCCTGTCATGCCGGGTACGCCGACTTATCCCGTCCCCGATTGGTTGTCGCGCGGGGAATTTGAGAAATACCGGTCGCTGAGCCTGTTGGACAAGTTTTATATTTATACGGACTATGTGCCCCGTGAAATGGGCAGTTGGAAATACCGGCAGGACAACCAGCCGGAAGTCATCGTGGGTATGCAGCTCCGTCCCAACGGGGAATATTTCCCTTCTTGCCGTGACCGCCGTTACCTCTTGCATGGTTATGCCGTGTGCGATGATTTCTACAGTCCTGACTACAGTCATCGTCCTTTGCCCGAAACGGAAGATTACCGCCGTACGCTCCTATGGATGCCCGAAGTGGAGTTTGATGCAGAGGGAAGTGCCACGGTCCGCCTTTACAACAACAGCAAGCGGACGGCTGTCAGTGTCGAGGCCGTGGGCGTTACGGACAGCGGGCGGTATATGCAATATAACAGTGTGCGGTAAAGACGGATGGATGGACGTGGAATATAAGACAGGGAGAGTCAGTTTCTTTCTTTCGTAACCAATGCAAGTTGGTCGGAAGAAAGCCGGACCAATTCAAACCCCATATTTTTCAGTACGTTGTTGGTCTCATATTTAAGGTTACTGATTTTTCGTTTGGATGATTGGGAACCATCGAAAAAATTCTCATTGAATACCGTATTGAGTTCTGAAAATGAGATTTTATGCTTGGGGTGTTTGACGAGGTAATTCAACAAGGTTACCACTTGATTACGGCTTTTTTGCGAAAGCCCTTCCATGGTAATTTCGTTGGTATAGACGTTGACCTGTAATTTCTTGAACTTGCTTCCTTGTGTGCTTATTGTCGGACAGGTCTGTTTCGGATGAAGATTTTGTTGACGGCTGAAGTACCATAATGCCATGGTAGCCATCAGGCTTATACAGGCAAAGGCAATCCCCATCCAATAATAGGCATGGAAAATCATGTTTTGTGAGAACTCCACGACAGTGGCAGACAGGTTTTCGTTTTTGCAGTAGTCTGCCCATTTTATGCAATGGTGAACGCTTGCTGCTATCCCCGTGAGGGTAATTAAGATTGAAACGGAAACCAATGCGATGATCAGGTTGAATTTATGTTTAGGTTTCATGATATGCGGTTATGATAAACAGTAAACAAAATTATGCTTTATTGGGATGATATGCAAGGATTCCGGTCGTTTTTTAGCAGGAAAGTGGGGTTTTGGGGGCGTGTTTTCATATATTACTTATATGAACGGTATAAGGAATGAGAGGAAATATGCTTTTTCTAATGTTTGAAAATCAAAGACTTGACATTTTCTGATAATATTTGATACTTGATTTGATAATATTTGATAACGAAAATTTGTGTTTGATGGAGGCATTGCTTTACTTTGCATTGTCATCTCAAACCATGGTAAAGAAGAGGACAAGTAATTGGAGTATTAACTTAATTTCAAAAGAATGAAAATGAAAAAGACCGTATTTATGAAAGTTTTGGCATTGCTGTTTGTCGGCACGGGTGCATTGGCGTATAGCTGTTCCGGAGATGATATTTTTGAGGAGGAAGAGGATGCACGCTCGTTAGCGAAGCGGGCGATGCAGACACGGGGAGAGGATATAGGAGGAACTGATTCGGGACCAATTTGTAAAGTATTGGCAGGTGAAGCCTCGGGAGATAGTAAAGATGGATTGTTTAGTATTAAGCTAAAATGGACTGAGGGGAATTTAACGCGCGATAGTGGACCACATTTAACGGTAACAGCTTCTCCTAGAGGTTTCTTATGCCGTGGCATTTATCCCAATGGACAGTGGCAGGGTTCTACTGGACCTATGGCTCATGTTTTTGGAACTATTACATATGAAAGGGGGGAAATAGAACGCGTTATGGATGCGTGGGGGAATGTCGTACGTTTTGATACAACTTGGCATAGAGGAAATTCAAGTTATGGTATTGATATAGATTCATCTAAGTTATTAGTGGAGGACGATAGATGGAATTCGGCTTCGTAAGAAATATTTTTATGGCAGGGCTGGTAGCAGCATTGCTACCAACTACGCTATCGGGTAAGGGCGGGGTGGCTCATACCCGTTTGCAGTTTCTGTATTCCAATAATGCAGGAGGTTGGACGATTGATAAAGTCACGCTGTCTGATACGGCTACGGTGGTGTCTTTTTCCGTACGTGCCAAACCTTATTCTTGGATTCAAATGGCTTCGAGCACTTATTTGAGTGATGAGAAAGCTGTGGAGTATCCCGTAAGAAAGGCTGTAGGACTGACGCTGGACGAGAAGTTCTACATGCCTAAAAGCGGAAAGACGGAGTTTCAGTTGATTTTTGCCCCTATGCCCAAAGATACGAAGATATTCGATATGATAGAAGGGGACGGACGTGACATGGCATGTTGGTACGGACTGCATGATGCCAAGTCGAAAGTGAAGATGCCTGTGGCCCGGGAAGAAGTGGATGCAGAAGAAGTTGGGGAAAACATGTTCCGGACAGGCAAGGCTGTGGTACGGGGCAAGATAGAAAGTTACAAACCTGGGTGGGGATATGGTATTGTGGCGGTGACCGACAATACGTTGGGAAGCCGTCCCGAAAACACATCGTCTACACTGATTCGTTCGGATGGCACTTTTTGCATAGAGTGGCTCTTGGAGCATCCCATGTGGGACGAACTGAAGCCGGGGTATGGGCCGGACATTCCGGTCTATGTGCGTCCGGGCGACACGCTCGACTTAGTGATAAAGGCGAAGGGTGAGGGGATAGAGTCTGTAGAATACACCAGTAGCAATCCCAAAGGATGTTATGAGAATTTGCTGAAATGCAAGATGCCGGAAGTCTATGCCGAATGGGAGCGTAAGGGAGAGATTTGGAAGACGCTTACCGATGAGGAGTTTTGGGCTATGACGAAGGAGACAATGGAAACGGGAAATCGGCTTTGTGATTATTTTGTATGGAAATACGGGCTGTCTCCATGGGAGGCACATCTCCTGAAAGCCCGGCAGCAGGTGGCGGTGGTAATCAACCAGACCGTATTGGCCAACTGGATGCTGTCGAGCCGGTATGGCTATTATCCACCGAATGAGGAACTGCGGAGGGATTTTTACGAAGGCAATGATTATTCCTTATACAAAGTGTTGAATGAGATGCCCACGGACGACCCGTCCATGTCCTTTATTCCTTATTTTCGCGCAATGGTGTCACGGATGAAGGACATGCAGCCCATGACGGATGCTTGGTCTTTGGCTTCGATGGGAGACGTGGACTGGTCGGATGTGGAGGGACAACGGTTGATGGATAGCTTACAAGTGGAAGCACTTCGGGGTGTCATGGGGTTCAAGGAGATTCCTTATTTGGTTCAAGCTTATCTCGTTAACAAAGTCTGTGACTTGCCCGACTTCCTGACTCCGGAAGGACGGAAAGAAATTGTGGAGTATAGGGCAGCTTGCCTCACGAATCCTTATTTGAAAAGGAAAATATGGAATTTGGCTTCCGACTATGCCCAGCCGCTTCCGGCTACAACAAAGTTGGAGGGAAAGGCACTTGAGATATTGCAGCCGATTGTGGACAAATATAAAGGGAAATATGTGCAGATAGAATGGATGAAACCCGGAAAAAGCGGTTTTGATTTCGTGAATAACCGGATGGTCAATTTGATACCCGACTTCCGGAACCATAAAGATTTGCAGTTCGTATTTTTGTTCAGTGCCAATACTTGTACGAAAGAGGAGTTCGAGCAATTTGTGAAAGCGTATTTGCCGGAGGAAGACTGTTATTGGTTGGATTTTGAAGAAAGCAGTATTTTGCGCGCACAACTTCTACTTCCTAATTATATAAAAGATGTTACGTTGAACCGAGAAGGGGAGGTGTTGTCTACACCGCTTTATACAGCGGATGAGAGGCAGTTCCGTCGGAGTTTACGTGAATTATTAGAAAAAGAAGAATGATGAATAGGAAAAAAATCTTGTGGTTGATGGCAGCATTACTGCCGACCACGCTATGGGGAAAAGGTGAAGTGACCTATACTCGTTTGCAGTCCTTCTATTCCAATGCGGGGATGGTGACCATAGACAAGGTGGCACTGTCCGATACGGCCACGGTCATGTATTGCACGGCGAAAGGGAAAATCAACTCTTGGTTTCAATTCGCGCCGTCCACGTACCTGAGCGATGAAGAGGATGCGCGTTATCCCGTGAAGGGGGCTGTAGGACTGATGTTGGGCGAGAAATGCTATATTCCGAAAGCCGGGCAGTTGGAGTTCCGTTTGCTCTTTGAACCGATGCCGGAGGACACGAAGATATTCGACCTGATAGAGGGGACGGACAAGGATATGTTCCGCATCTATGGCATCCACGATGTCAAGGCCAAGGTGAAGATTCCGGAGGCCAAAGAAGAGATAGACGCAGAAGAAACCTCCGAGGAGATGTTCCGAAAAGGAAAGGCCGTGGTGCGCGGCAAGATAGAGGGATATTCCCAGGATTGGAATGGGGTTATTTTGTTCTTTGATGTCAGTTTCTTGGGACATAGGGAGATTGCCCCTTATCCCATAAGTCGCCCTTGCACGGCTTTGGAACCGGACGGGACGTTCTGTGCGGAACTTTCTTTGGATCATCCGGTGTGGGCGGAAATGAAGATGGGAGGTGGAAACGCGCCAGTTCCTTTTTATGTCCGTCCTGGTGATACGCTTGACATTACCGTGAAAGGGATATTGGAGAAGAATGTGACAGTGGACTACGCCAGTAGCTATCCGAGAGGCTGTTATGAGAACTTGTTGAAGCATCAGGACGTGCCGGTCATCTATTACGGATGGGAACGTTTGTCGGATTATGGACGGAACTTGGACACTGAATATTTTCTGAAGAATGTGGATGAGAGTGTGGCGGAAAACATGCGGCTTTGCGACTATGTGGCATGGAAGTACAAGCTTTCTCCATGGGAGACGCATCTTTTGAAAAACCGTCAAAGGTTTGAATTGACAGACCGTTATTTGTTCATGGCCAGTCGGTTGTTCGAAGAAAAGGTAGAACGTCCGAGAAAATATCCTGTGGAAAAAGAGGACTATGTAGGTTATGATTATTCAGCCTATAAGGTGTTGAACATTCTTTCTTTGGATGATCCGTCGCTTTCTTTCTTGCCTAATAGTTTAGGATATCCTCCGTCCATCAGTATGACATATATGATGGCTTTTCTTGATATGTATGCTTTTTGGGATAATTCTTCTGAAACAGAACCTTTGGACTATGCGAAAGTAGAAATCGAAAAAGACAGTCTTCAAGTGAAAACGTTGCGTGAACTGACCGGTACAGAGGGGACTCCTTGGGCTGTGCAAGCCTATCTCACCCAAAAAATGACTGGTTTGCAAGGAGAATGGAGCATAGGCCAACGCGAAAAGTTGGCAGACTTCTTGTCATCTTCCTATCTGACTTACCCCTACTTCAAGGAGAAAATAAAGGAATTGAACCGTTTGTCCGGGAGCTCTGCCTCATGGGTTTATGAAATACCGGAAGGGGAAGGCTACCGGGATATGAAGTCTATTTTAAATAGTTATAAAGGCCGGTATGTGCAGGTGGTTTGGCTTTCTGATCCTGATAAAGATTTTAGCTTCAGTGGCAGTTCATCCGTGAAGAACATTATAGCAGATCATGAAAGTTTTCCGGACTTGCAATTCATCGCGATACTTAACGGAAAAGCATATTCGGATGAGGAAGTGGCTGACCGGATGAGGAGGGTGTTGTCTTTTCCGGTCGTTTATTTCAGGGATGGCGAAAGTTACCTCAAACTACAGGAGTTATTCCATTTCTACAGCAGTGGCAAGCAGATGACTTTCGACCGCAACGGGTTGGTCTTCAAGCAACCGCTCGACATGAAAAACGAAACGATGTTCCGTGACCGGTTCCGCCGTATATTGAAAGCGGAAAAAGAGATGCAATGATGGTAATGGAGGAAGCCAGAGACCATGTTGGGAAGTGCACTTCCGAAGGAAAGCAGGTGGCAGGCGGGACAGGTATTTACTTTTACTTGTTCCTGTGCTTGTTTGCCGCCTGTTTCTTTCCTCCGGTGAGAGGCTTTTCGGAGGAATGGCTGAGGCCGAAATGGGTCTTGGCCGAAACAACAGGGCTGTTGGTGCTTTTGACATTAGGAATACAGGTGCTTGTGGCCTGCAAGCATCGGAATCCCGGATGGCGGGTTCATTCGCGGTGGGGACGTGTAGAGGACGCGTTTTGTGAAGCTTTGGTGGCCGTGGCCTTTATGGAAGCGCTGTACGCAATAGGCCGGATGTATCGGGACGGGCAAGGAATGCCGGCATCCGGCACGTTCGATAACCCTGCCGGATTGGCTTTCTGTCTTTGTGCCGCTTTGCCTTTCCATGTCTGTTTATGGCAAAGGTGGACGGGGAGGCATTGGTGCCGTATCGCCCTTGCTGTAAGTGGTCTGGCCGTTTGGGTCGCCATATTGTGCACGGAGTCCCGCACCGGATGGATTTGCTTGGCGTTGTATGCCGCTTTGTGGTTGCAAAAACAGTGGCAAGGTCATCGTACGATGAAACTGACGATTCTGGCGGTATTGGCCGCTGGTTTGGCCTGGAGTATTTCGGTTGTCAAGACGGATTCTACCTGCGGTCGCCGTTTCATATTGGAACGTTCATGGGAATTGGTGCAGGCACGTCCTTTTGCCGGATATGGCTCCGGTGGTTTCCTGCGTGAGTATATGCCCCGGCAGGCCGATTACTTCAGACGGCACGCTGATAGCGGATATGCGTGGTTGGCCGGCGAGGTGTATCATCCGCTGAATGAATTCGTATGGGTATGGATTGAGTTCGGTTTGCCGGGAATATTATTGTTATTGGGGGCTTTGGCTTGGCTTTTGGCCGGATTGTTCCGGAGGCGCGACATCTTTTCCCGTATGCTGGCCGTTTCTTCATGTGCATGCGTTGTTTTTGCCATGTTTTCCTATCCGTTGAAATATCCGTTGGCTTCGGTAATAGGCATAGTGGCTATGTGGCGCGTGTGTGCCGGTATGTCAGGACGGATAAAGATGAATGAGTGGGGTTGGCGTTGGGTAGGCATGGCCGGAGTCGTGGTGTCGGTTGTGGCGTTGATAAAGGTGGCCGTTGCCTATTCCTATGAATATGAATGGAGCCGGGTGGCTCGCTGTGCCTTGCACGGGCATTCCCGTGAAATGATGCCACGGTATGCGGATTTGTATAGGCATTACCATCGCGATGCTTCTTTCTTGTATAACTATACGTCAGAACAGTTCTATGCCGGGCAGTATGGGGAGGCACTGAAGACAGCTAAAGAATGCAGGGCGTTATGGCCGTCTTATAATTTGTCCCTTCTGACCGGAGACATTTGTCGGGCAGCCGGAAAGTATGGCGAAGCCGTGCAATATTATGTACAGGCTCATTGGATGTGTCCGGTGAGGTTTGCTCCCTTGGAAGGTTTGTATTATGCTTATAAATCAGGGAACCGACCGCTTATGGCAGATTCGGTAGCTAACGTAATTTTCCGGAAGAAGATAAAGGTGGATTCCCGGGATGTCCAACGGATTAAAAAGGAAATATTGGAGGATATGCGGCACGGTGAAAAGATGGTGCCGTGAGACGGAATAGATGAAAAAGGTATGAAACTCATGAAAATGAAAAATACAGTTGTTTTAATGATAGTGGTCGTAGCTGTTGCCACGATTGTTGCAGTGTTTTCAGCCGTCAGTTGTTCGGAACACACGGATAAGGAACATGTCCGTGATATGGTTTTAGCTGAAAATCCCGGGTTAAAGGGCATATTGGAATTATACCAAGAAGATTCTTTGAAATATGAGGCCGCCTTGTTTCTGATAGACAATATGGGATATTACCAAGGGGCAGACAGTGGCGAACTGAACTCCATGTACAAAGCATACGAAATATTCAGCACGGGACGCTATACTTACCGGCAAGCATTGGATTCGGCTGCGAAGCTTTGCGGAAAGCCCAAGAATGTGAAAGACATCGTATGGAAGGCAGATGTGGATATGGATCCCGGATTTTTGGTATCCAATATAGAGTGGGCTTTCAAAGTATGGAGGGAACAGCCATGGGGGAAAAACGTTTCATTCGAACAATTCTGTGAGTATATACTGCCTTACCGTATTGGAAACGAAGAATTGATTCCATGGCGGGAAAAATTATATTACCAGTTCATGCCTATTATCGAGAAGTACAAGAATGACCCTCAAATAGAGAACCCCACATTTGCCGCCCACATTGTTTTGGACAGTTTGCTCCGGGCACCTTTCTATTTTACGGGCGAGATGGCGACGAGCGTACGTATCGGACCGAGGATTGCGGACTGGCGAGGTGGAAGTTGTCTGGATTTGTGCGACATGTTGGTATACATTTACAGGGCGTTGGGAATCCCTTGTGGCATAGAGGAACTTCCGATGCGTGGGAACAACAACGCACCGCATTTTTGGAATTTCCTTGTTGACCAGCATGGGCAGACTTGGTATTTTTCTATGTTTTATTGGTGGCATCGCCTGCTGAAAGCCGAAGTGTATGCAGATGTCTATGGAAAAGTGTTCAGGCAACGGTTCAGCCTGAACAGAGATATGATGGATTCATTGCGGATGCCGTTGGACAGTGTGCATCCTGTATTCCGCTATCCTTTTTTTGAGGATGTCACCCGTCTGTATGCTACGGACAAGGCTTTTACTTTATCCGTAGGAAAACAGCATCTTGCCAGAGATATAAGGGCAGGAGAAGTAGTTTATATTTGTATGTCCGACCGTTATGCTTGGAAACCTGTGGGATGGACAAGATATGACGGTTCCAATGCTGTCTTTAAGGATTGTCACGGAGGTACCATTTACTGTTTGGCGGTTTATGACGCGGCTAATGACAAGTTGGCTCCGGTGTCTTCACCTTTCAGCGTTGGTCAGGAGAACGGGAAAATGGAGTTTTATGATGTGCAGGAAGAAACGGAAGATGTCGTTCTGCTGAGTAAATTCGGAATGCTTGGGGAGTTCTTTTTAGGACGGATGGTCAATGGGGTATTTGAGGGCAGCAATTCGCCTTCTTTTAAACAAAAAGATACGTTGTTCCTGATTCGTGCGACTCCGGACAGACTTTGCACAGTGGTAAAAACAGGTTCTTCCAAAGCATATCGTTATGTAAGGTATTACGGTCCGGCTGGTGGTTACGGGAATATCTCTGAGGCCGGATTCTATTCGTCTGTGAATGACACAATGCCGTTGGCCGGAAAAATATTGGGGCCGGAAGACGGTGCAACAGGCGACCATTCTTATTTCAATGTGTTCGACGGGCATACGGATACATCGTATGATTATCCTTTCGCTGACGGAGGATGGGCCGGACTTGATTTGGGCGAGCGAAAGCATATAGGGAAAATTGTCTATACGCCCCGTAATCGGGATAATTTTGTCCGTAAAGGAGATTTGTATGAGCTTTTAGTTTGCCGTGAGGGAACGTGGGTTCCGTTTGCCCGGCAAATAGCTACGGCTGATTCTTTACTTTTCCAGGGAGTGCCGAAACATGCGCTTTTGTTACTTCGCGACTTGAGTCGGGGAGAAGCGGAACGGTTGTTTGAGTATAAAGACGGTAAACAAGTGTATTGGTGAGTGGGTGGATTATGAAATTACTCCCTGCCGGCCTGCTTGTGCCGACAGGGAGTGTTCCTTTTCGAGAAGGGATTTTTATGAACGTTTGCTGCCATCGGGATTGTAAACCAGAATGAGATCTATCGGTTCGCGATCCAATTCGATACGGTAGTAGATGCCTGTTTCCGCCCCGTTGGGATATTCAATACGGTCTACATCGTCCTCACGTGGGTTGAACGTGTAACCTTCCTGCGTGAAGCTGTTGACTACGGCTTCCGGAACGGATGTCCATGCCATATCCTCGAATTCAGTGAACAACCATTGGTAATTCGTGTCCACGTGCATGTCTGCCTCTGCATTGTTCAGCCACAGTTGTATTTCGTAGCCTTTTGCAGTACGGTTCATTTCAATAATGTTGGCACCTGGATATTTGGCCGCTACCATTTGGGTGATTGCCGTGGGTATCTGTGCCGAAGGGTCGGAGCCACTTCCCGGGTGTTGGCTTCCGTCCGCATTGTAATAAAGTATGATGTCTGTAGGCTCACGGTCCAATTCGATGCGGTATTGTACGGCCGTTTCCGTCCCGTTGGGATATTCAATGCGGTCTACATCGTCTTCACGTGGGTTGAACGTGAATCCGTCCTGCGTGAAGCTGTTGACTACGACCTCCGGAACAGATGTCCAGGCAATGTCTTCGAACTCCGTATAAAGCCATTGGTAGTTGAGGTCGAGGTGCATGTCCACTTCTCCGTTGTTCAGCCATATTTGTACTTCATATCCTTGGTAGGTACGTTCGACTTCCACGATTTGTGCTCCCGGATAACGGCTTTCTACCGTTTGGGTGATGTGTGGGTCATTCCGAAAGTTGTAGTCGTCCTCATCGTCGTCTTTACATGCGGTCATAACCGGGGCGAGCAATAAGATGAAAAGCCCCCATTTCCATATATTCTTTCTCATTTTGTTTTGGTTTTTGTAAAAGGTTTATATTCTTGTGAAAATCTCATCTTTCAGTCAATCTCACGGATATTGAATTTTCGGTCGAATTTGAGTTCTACATCGTTGGTGAGCTCCACTTCGTACTTACGACTGTCTTTTTCTATTTTGGTGATTTTCTCTCCGGGGAACATCTCGTTCACTTGTTTCTTGATTTCCTTCGGTATGAAAAAAGCCGGGACTTCAGACCTTTTGCCGTCTACTTCCGTCCAGTCTCCTTTGCTGTCGAAGGAGACTTCCGTACCATTGACAAGCTGTACGTCGTAAGTGGTAGATTTGAACCAGTCTTTGTCTATTTTGATATACGAGACTTTGGTATGGGCAAATTGCTGCTTTAAAATCGTACGTGCCGGGGCGGGCAGTTCGTTTAAATTGCGGGTGATGACATCATTGTCGGCGCAAGCGGTCGTTACGATGGCAATCCCTAAAATCAATATGGCAAAAATCTTTCTCATAATGGTAATTCCTTTTAATGGTTAGTAATGCTATTGTAACCGCAAAGTAAATACCTGATTCTGGAAAGATTTGGGATTTGTGCTTTTCGTTTTAGGGCTTTGCAACTTTTAACACGAAATGATGTCGTCCGTCATGATAGTATGTGAGGGAGAGATGGTACAGGTCGGCAATGGATTGGGCGATAGACAGTCCCAGTCCGGTCGATTCTTTTTGTCCGCTATGCCCCTTGTAGAAGCGTTTGAACATTTGTCGTTCGTCGAGGGCTTGGTTCCCGTCGTTGACGATTTCAATCCGGGTGGAATGGATGAGTATATCCACACGTCCGTGTTCGGGGCTATGTATGATGGCATTTTTGATGAGATTGGTCAGTAAAGTATGAGCCAGCGATTCGTTCATCCGGATACGGCAGTCTTCCGTGTCCGACAAGTGATAGTCCAGTTCTTTTTCTTCGTATAAGTCCGATAATAGTTCGAGAATCTTTCGGACGTGTGGGTTCATATCCACTTCCGTTACTTCCTCAAATTGCCGGTTTTGGATACGCGAAAGCAGGAGCAGGGATTTATTGAGCTGTATGGCACGGTGCAGGCTACGGAACATGTCATCGATATTTTTCAGTTCCTCTTCATCGAGATTCTCATGTTCGGCCAATAACTCCAGCTTACCGTTGATGACGGCCAACGGGGTTTGCAGTTCATGAGAGGCGTTTTCGATGAATTCCTTTTGTTCCCGGTATGCTTTTTCTGCCCGTTCGTGCATTTCAAGGGCAGCACGGTTCAGGGTACGGAACTCCCGAATACGGCAATCCGGATTCAGATAAGGTGCCGGGTGTCCGGGTGATACGTTTTCAAGCCATTCCAATAAACGGTCGAGCGGGCGGAACACGGACTTCAGGATAAGGCGTGTGCTGAAGATGATGCAACAAAGCAATGCGATGTAGAGTGCGACGAGATATTTGAATATGGCGGCTATCAAATCGTCCCGTTCCAAAGTGGAGAGTCGGAGTTCCAGTTCATAATATTTCAGGTCGGTGGCCATGAAGCAGGACTTCATGATACGTACGGGTTCATACTCATCTTCAGTCTCGATATATACCGTACCGTCGTAGTACCGGTCGCGATAGTGCTCGACCTCTTCCGTGGTAAGCGGACGGATGCTGTAACTGTGTATGATTTTGTCCTCGGTATCTAAAAGAGTAGAGTCCGCCAGGATTTTCCCCACAATAATATCCCGGTAATTGGCCAGGGCATCGTCGGTCTCGTCCATCACTTCGTCGATGACGGTGTAATAGAAAAAGGTACCCCATCCGCCCAGCAACAAGAACAGGAGGAAAGAGAGATTGAAGTGGGTATAGCGTAATAACTTCATGGTCGGGGTATGGGGAGTTTACGGCATGTCGAATGCCAATTTGTAGCCGAAACCGTAAACGGCTTTTATTTCTGCTTGTGTGCCGGCAGCTTTCATCTTTTTCCTCAAATTCTTCACCTGGGAATAAATGAAGTCGAGACTGTCCGCCTGGTCGATGTGGTCGCCCCATACAGACTCTGCCAATGCCATACGGTTGATGAGGCGGTTGGGATTGCTGATGAAATAATACAGCAGGTCGAACTCCTTACGGTTGAGGTTCAGTTCGTTCCCGTTTACGGTCACTTTGCGTGTGTCGGGGACTAAAGTCAGGTTGCCCAGTACGATACTGGTGTCTCCTCCGGCTTTTTTCCTGCGCAACAGGGATTTTACCCGTGCGTTAAGCTCGGCCAGATGGAATGGTTTGGCCAAATAATCGTCGGCCCCGAGGTTAAGCCCCTCCACCTTGTCCTCAATGGAGTCTTTGGCCGAGATGATGATGACGCTTTCCTGTTTACGCATCCGTTTGAGATGGGCCAGGACAGAAAGACCGCTTCCGCCGGGCAGCATGATGTCCAGCAAGATACAGTCGTAATCGTAATCGTTAACCTTTTCCATGGCGGAAGCATAGTCTTCCGCACACTCCACGATGAACTTTTCGCGCGTGAGGTACTCCCTGACGGTATTCCGCAACTCCTCTTCGTCTTCAATCAGCAGGATCTTCATGGCTGTTCCGTATCGGATGGATTGTCAATGGGTAATCTGTCTTTCTTCCGGTAACCTGTGCTGTTGAGGATAGCCACCAAGTCACCGTTTTCTTGGCAGATTCTTACCTCTATATAAGGAATGCGCGGGTGGTGGTGTATCTCACGGGCCTCTGCGTAAAGCCATCCGGCAGACACGGCTTTCAGGAAGTTGATATTGGCGCTTAAAGACAATGTTACCTGTGCATAGCTGTTGGCTACGGCGGCAAAAGCCAAGTCGGCCAACGTGAAAAGGGCACCGCCTTGGCAGACCCCGGCAGCATTGAGGTGGGCAGGGGTGACTTCCATTCGGGCTTTGGCATATCCCGGACGGATGTCAAGTATCTCGACACCGGCCGCCCGGGCAAACCGGTCGTTCTTTAATAATTCGGATAATGTCATACTATAGTTGGATAAAAATGTCAGGCGAAAGTTTTTCGTATTTCTTCCCAGTGTTCGCAAAGCGATTGCATGGAAGGGAACAACAAGTCGGCACCGGCATCAATCAGCACTTCGTCGGGCAGCGGCCCCGTATTGACGGCGATGGTGAAGATTCCGGCAGCTACTCCGGCTTGTACCCCTAAGGGAGCATTTTCCACCACAAGGCCTTCCCACGGTTGTACACCGGCTTTTTGCAGCCCCATGAGGTAGGGCTCGGGGTTGGGCTTGCCGTATTTCACATCAAAACTGGTCACCATCAGGTCGCGCCGGAATACGTCCGGGAAATTATGATTCAGCCGGTCGATGAGGCTGACCTGCCCCGACCCGGTAACGACCATGGGGGTGAAGCCATCGGCCTTTACCTTTTTCAGCAACTCGTAAGCGCCCGGCATCCGTGGGGCTTCCGGACAACGGCTGAACACGTCGGACTTGGCTTTATAGATGGTTTGCTTCTCCTCTTCGGTAGCCCGGCGTCCCCAATCACGTTGTGCCAGCAGATCGATGGTTCCGCCGCCCGTACGTCCTTCGTGCATGTAGGCTTCTTCGGGCGTGATATGCAGGCCGAACTGCGTCATGGCATGGCTCCAGGAATAAGCATGGTTGGGCATGGAGTCGAAGAGGACCCCGTCCATATCAAAAAGCACGGCTTTAAGGCGCGTCGCCCCAAAGCCGTGCTTCATTAAATATTTGTCTTTTTCAGCTTCGAACATGGGCTTATTTGTTTAAGCGTGCGCGGATGGCTTCACTTTCTTTTTCGTAACCCGGTTTGTTCAGCAGGGCGAACATGTTCTTCTTGTAGGCTTCCACGCCCGGCTGGTTGAAGGTATTTACCCCCAAGAGGTTGCCGCTGATGCCGCAGGCTTTCTCGAAGAAATAGATGATTTGTCCCAAATAGTACTCGTTCAACACAGGGACACTCAGGCGCATGTTGGGCACACCGCCGTCCACGTGAGCCAATTGCGTACCCAGTTCGGCCATCTTGTTTACTTCGTCCACACGCTTTCCGGCCAGGAAGTTCAGGCCGTCCAGATTTTCGTCGTCCGAAGGGAAGAGCACCTTATGGTTGGGTTGTTCGATACTGATGACGGTCTCGAAGATGGTACGTTCACCGTCCTGAATCCATTGTCCCATGGAATGAAGGTCGGTGGTGAAATCTACGGCAGCCGGGAAAATACCTTTTTGATCCTTTCCTTCCGATTCTCCGTACAACTGTTTCCACCATTCGTTCAGGTAGTGCAGCTTAGGCTGGTAGTTTACCAGAATTTCTATTTTCTTGCCTTCGGCATATAAAGCGTTGCGGCAGGCTGCATATACGGCCGAGGGGTTTTCCATGAAAGGTACGTCCACGGCAGTTGCTTTTTCCATGTCGGCAGCACCGGCCACGAGTTGTGCGATGTCAAAGCCGGCCACGGCAATAGGCAGCAAGCCTACGGGAGTGAGTACGGAGAAACGTCCGCCCACATTGTCGGGGATGATAAAGCTCTTGTATCCTTCCTTGTCAGCCGTGGTACGGGCGGCACCTTTTTGGGCATCGGTTACGGCCACGATGACTTTGCGGGCCATGTCCTTGCCGCGCTGGTCTTCGCATTGCTTTTTCAGCAGGCGGAAAGCCAAAGCCGTTTCGGTGGTCGTGCCGCTCTTGGAAATATTGATGACACCGAATTTCTTGTCGGCCAGGTAAGCGCACATTTCGGCCAGATAGTCTTCGCCGATGTTGTTTCCGGCAAACAGGATGACCGGGTTCTTCTTATCGTTCAGCAACCATTGGAAACTGTTGCTCAGGGCTTCGATGACGGTGCGTGCGCCAAGGTAGCTTCCGCCGATGCCGGCTACTACGACCACTTCGCAGTTCTCGCGGAGCACCTGTGCCGTGGCGTTCAGTTCACCGATGAAATCGGGAGTAATGGAAGACGGCAAGTGCAGCCAACCTAAAAAGTCGTTACCCGGACAAGTGCCGTTTTCCAACGCTTCCTGTGCGGCTTTCACCTTCGGTTCGTATGCCGCGATGGCATCGGCCCGAAGGAACTGAGTTGCTTTTGTGATGTCTAATTGAATATTCTTCATCTTTTTACGCTATTAAAAAACAATAATGAGTTATCGGAATGAATCGGTGAGCAGTTTTATCTCGATGCTCGGCGAGATACGTTCGTAGAGGATATTATATACGGCGTCCAGAATCGGCATGTTGACATGGAGGCACTTGTTGATGTCCTTCATACATTTGGTGCCGTAATACCCTTCGGCTATCATTTCCATTTCTATTTGTGCGCTTTTCACGCTGTAACCCTTGCCTATCATGGAACCGAACACCCGGTTGCGGCTGAAGTTGGAATATCCCGTGACGAGAAGGTCGCCCAGATAGACCGAATCGATGATATTCCGTTCAATGGGGTGTACAATCTTGAGAAAACGGTTCATTTCCTGCGCTGCGTTAGACATGATGACCGACTGGAAGTTGTCTCCATACTTCAGGCCGTTGCAGATACCCGCCGCGATGGCATAGACGTTCTTCAACACCGAAGCGTATTCAATGCCGATGACGTCGTCGCTGATTTTGGTCTTGACATATTCGCTGCTGATCATGTCGGCAAAGTTTTGCGCCTTTTCCAAGTCGGCGCATCCTACGGTCAGATAAGTAAGCCGTCCCAAAGCCACTTCTTCCGCATGGCTCGGTCCCCCCAAAACGGCCAGATTCTCGTCGGGCACACTATACACCTGATGAAAATATTCCGAGCAGACCAGGTTTTCGTCGGGCACGATACCCTTGATGGCCGTGACGATGAATTTATCGCGCAGGCGCGTCTTGAGTTTTTTCAGATGACTCTTTAAATAAGGTGAGGGGGTGACGAAAATCAAAGTATCCGCTTCTTCCACTATTTTATTGATGTCGGCAGAGAAGTGGATGCGGTTCACGTCGAAATGTACGCTGGTCAGGTAAGCCGGATTATGTCCCAGGCGGCGGAATTCCTCGATGCGGTCTTCCCGTCGCATGTACCAATGGATGGAATCGTTTCGCTCCAACATCATCTTGGCGATGGCAGTAGCCCAGCTACCGCCCCCCATGATGGCTATGGTTCCACAATTTCCCATGTTTTCCGGTTGTTATATTTTAGCAATCCACTCGGCCACGTCGTTGACGGATGGCTTTTCGATGTCGAGTTTGTATTTCTTGATGACCTCTCCCACCTGTTGCTGTAGCTTTTGCGGATTGACTTCCTTCATGTCGCTTACCAGATTATATCCGGCTTTTTGCAGCACGGGCACGAGTGCTTCGGCCACGCCGATGGCAGCGTATTTGTCGGCACTGTCCTTGGGTATTTTCTTTTCAGGACGCATTTGCGGGAAGAAGAGAACCTCTTGAATCGTGGTCTGGCCCGTCATGAGCATGACCAGACGGTCGATGCCGATACCGATACCGCTGGTGGGGGGCATGCCATATTGCAAGGCACGCAGGAAATCCTGGTCGATGAACATCGCTTCGTCGTCGCCCTTCTCGCTCAGGCGCATCTGTTCGATGAAACGCTCTTCCTGATCTATCGGGTCGTTCAACTCCGAATAGGCATTGGCCAGTTCCTTACCGTTGACCATCAACTCGAAACGCTCGGTCAATGCCGGATTACTGCGGTGTTTCTTGGTGAGCGGCGACATTTCCACCGGATAGTCGGTGATAAAGGTAGGTTGGATATAAGTACCCTCGCAGAACTCGCCGAAAATCTCGTCGATAAGCTTGCCTTTACCCATCGTGTCATCGATTTCCAGATTCAGGGTCTTGCATATCTCGCGGATTTCTTCTTCGCTCTTCCCGTTCAGGTCATAACCCGTTTTTTCCTTGATGGCCTCCAAGATGGGCAGACGGCGATAGGGTGCCTTGAAGCTGATGGTCTTTCCGTCCACCACGCTCTCCGTGCTGCCGTTCACAGCGATGCAGATGCGCTCGAGCAACTTTTCGGTAAACGCCATCATCCAGTTGTAATCCTTATATTGTACATAAAGTTCCATGCAAGTGAACTCCGGATTGTGGCTCTTGTCCATACCCTCGTTGCGGAAGTTCTTGCCGATTTCGTACACGCCTTCGAAACCGCCTACGATGAGGCGTTTCAGGTAGAGTTCCGTAGCGATACGAAGATACAGGTCGATGTCGAGCGAGTTGTGGTGGGTAATGAACGGGCGCGCGCTGGCTCCTCCCGGGATGGATTGCAGGATGGGCGTCTCCACCTCCGTGTAGCCTGCTTCGTCCAGGGCGGCACGCAACGTTTTCAGGATGGCCGAACGCTTCAGGAACGTTTCCTTCACTCCGCTGTTGACAATCAAGTCCACGTAACGCTGGCGGTAACGCAGTTCCGGGTCGTCGAAAGAGTCATATACCTCGCCGTCTTTCATCTTGACGATGGGCAGGGGCTTGAGGCTCTTGGCCAAAACCGTCAGTTCTTGCGTGTGCACGCTGATTTCGCCTGTTTGAGTCTTGAAAACAAAGCCTTTGATGCCGACAAAGTCACCCAAGTCGAGCAATTTCTTGAATACGGTGTTGTATAAATCCTTGTTTTCTCCGGGACAAATATCATCGCGGGTGACATACACCTGAATGCGCCCTTTGGAATCCTGCAATTCGAGGAAAGAGGCTTTGCCCATGATGCGCCGGCTCATGATACGGCCTGCGATGCACACTTGGCGTTTCTCTTCCGCCGCATCGTCGTATTCGGCTTTGATGTCGGTCGAGAAAGCATCGGTCGGGTATTCGTCAGCCGGATAAGGGTCGATGCCCAAGGCACGGAGTTCGTTCAGGTTGTTCCTTCTTACGATTTCTTGTTCACTTAACTCTAAAACATTCATTTTTATTCTGATTTCGATATTTGGGGCAAAATTACAAAAGTTTTTTGAGTGTCCCAATGATTTACCCGTTTATTAGCATGGAGCTTAGGACAGTGAAAACATGTTTTCTTTGGAATGACGGACTTATATAGTTAATTTTGTGTTAAATATTCGGGGGGGGTAATTTTGTTCAGTATAAAAATGCTAACTTTCGCAAATAAATCAATAGAGTGGTAACTTTTAAAAATTGGGACTATGAAAGCAAAAGTTTGGAAAGGTGTCTGGGCCTTATGTGTAGTTGCCGTTACGATGGCATCTTGTGATTTTGTGAATAAGATGAAAGAGAATGCTACTACAACGCCGTCGGACACGATTATCGGAGCAAATGCCGGGGAGTTGGACGGGAAAATAGATGAATTGTTGGAATTGGCCAAGGCAAAAAAGGAAACGGCAGAGTTTGCCGAGATTTATACCTATTTCAATTATAAGCCGGGTGATCCTTCTACGAGTGTGACGATACAAATTGTAACGCCGGAGGATAAGAACAAGATGGCGGAATATAGTTGGTACGATAATAAGGATGTCCGTAACAAACTGGATAAACAGGATATGGTGATTTCGGATCATGACGATAATGTGATTGATACCTATGACGGTTTCAAGGATATGCTTTTCACTTACGATGATGTGGCCAAGCAGGTGGAGAATCTGCCGGTGTTCTGCAAAGAGGCGTTGGAAGCATCGGGATATGGCGAAGACGGCTATGTGAGAAGCTACCAGATAGAAAAAGGTGATGCGTTCATCATGGTGGGACACAAGTCCTCCAATATGTTGAGTAAGACTTACCATGTAGCCGAAGATGGCGAACATATCATAGTGAAAGAATAAGTGTAAGGCGCTTCTGTTCGGAAATCCGCTGTCGTCTCATATTTCCGGAAGTTCCGTGGCAGGACTTGGATATGACGGCGGATTTCCTTTTTGAGGAAAGAAGGGGGTATGAACGTTCGTAAGGATTCACAGGCGTTGTCCGCTCGGTTTTACTTTGCGTCATCCGGTGGTGAAATACAAGAGGGGCGGGAAAAAGCAGATGAGACTATTCCGCCCAGTGCGGCCGAACCCGGAAAAGGCTTTTTTCTTTCTTTTTTCGTGCCACGCAGGGGATTTTGGGTTACCCCTTTGTTGTTGGATCTTAATTTTCTCGTCTTTCTGGCCATGTGCTTGTCCGGTGTAGGGATATTTTTTCCGGACAATGTCGATTTGTTGCATTGGGGCGCCGATTTTGCTCCATTGACTCTGACCGGCGATTATTGGCGTGTGCTGACCTGCAATTATGTGCATGTAGGTCTTATACACTTGGCCATGAACATGTATGCCTTATTGTTCATTGGTCTGTTTTTGGAGCCGTTGGCGGGTTCCCGCCGTATGGCTATGGCTTATGTCTTGTCCGGACTTTACGCATCCTTGGCGAGCCTGTCGGTCAATGCCGAATGGATTGCGGCCGGGGCTTCGGGAGCCATATTCGGCTTGTACGGTCTCTTTTTTGCTTATTTGCTTTTACGCAGGGGCGGAGAGGAGAGGCGAAAGACCTTGCTTGTCAGCATTGCGGTTTTCATTTTGTATAATCTGTTGTTTGGGATGAGAGATGACAGTGTGGATAATGCGGCGCACGTCGGTGGATTGGGGTGTGGTTTCTTGTTGGGGGTGGCTTACGGGATGTCGGATAAGGTGCGTGAGAAAAGCAAACGGATGGTTGTGGCTTGTCTGGCAGAATTCGTCTTATTATCTGAGTTTATCTGTTGGTTTTCCGCCTTGACACACGGAATGCCTCCCGATTACCAAGACGTGCGCGAAGTTTGGTGGAGTGGCCTGTTGGAAGACTATATAAGAAATGGAGATTCGGAGATTCATTCGGAAGAGAACGGTATGGGGCAGAATACGGAGTATACCGTAGTGGAGGGCTGGACCATGACGGATCAGGATGTCTGGATTCCTTTTAGCGATGAAGCGAGTGGTTTCAGTTTCCGTTATCCGTCCAATTGGCATAGAAAGCCGGATGGATGGTCGGATTTCCGCATCGAAAACGGGTTGAATTGGATGACCGTGGAGTATTCGGATGCTGCGGCAGATACGGATGCCCGGAAAATGAAAGATGCTTTAAAGCGGAGTGTGTGTGACGAAGAAGGCCGTTTGCTTGACGGTTGCACTTGCGAGACGGTCGTCCTGAACGGGACTGAATTCGTGAAAGTCAGTAGCCCCCAACGTATCTCCCTTACAGGGAAGAAATGGATTGAGGCGAGGCGTACTATTTACGGATATTATAAGGATAATCCTTTACGGTGCATGACCATCGTGCAGTGGGCCACGAGTGAACCTTTCCGAAAAGAGATGGATGAAATGGCGCAAAGTTTTTTCATACAGGAACCATAAAGGGCTTTTGATTTTTCTTTTTTGTGAATGACGGCTGAAGGTTCACCGTAAAGCGTTGTACCACAGTGCGGAACGGAATTTTTCGGTGAACCCCTTGTGAAGGCTGTTTGAGTGAAGGGTTCACCTTAATCGTTTGATTCTTAGATAGAATGAAGGATGTGAACCCTTTTTAAATGAAAACATAATGAAGGGGGGTGGGGAAGGAACATCGCCTGCAGGACATCCGTAAAAAGTTCTCAGTAGATTGATCGAACGTTTGCCGCACACCGGAAAGTCGTTTGCCTGACGTTTTTGGACTGTTTTCGCATTTCGATGGGACCAAGGCGGCATCGCTGAAGTTTATGAGTTAATTAAAGGTGAATTTTTTGAACGGAATGAAAAAATAATTATCTTTGCCGCAGAATTTCCGGGTTCGTGCGAAGCTTGTCCTGACGGTGTAATTTGTCAGGGATGCTGAAAACGGACGGAAGCCTGCGCCGAACCGCGTATGCGGGGGAAGGGTGGGGACGGAGATTCGCGACATATTAAAGGCGTTTACGTGACGTCTTGTTCTTGACTCTAAGGAATCTGGTAAATTTCAATTGTCGTCAGGGATGAGGCAACAGTAGATGTCCTCGGGATGTGTATATATGCGCATCCCTTTTCGATACGGGTATATTGTGTCGTAAAGGGAGAAGTTATATCCATATCGGCGTGGGCTCTGGATGTTGCTCGTTCAACGACAATGGGCATACCAGAGCCTCTTAGGGTGGGACGAGTAACGACGGTCTCACGCTTTTTTTGTGTCGTCACACAGGACTTCCGTGCCCAAGGTGTGATGGATACGTTGATGAATGTAGCCAGTATTCCGGAAGAAAGCGAAAGCCGACTTCCGAGTGAGGGATTGCCTCCCGTCACAGCCGCCGGTTCGCAAAGATGCGGGACCGGGGTGTCCTTGGAGTATGTCCTGCATCCGACGCACGGCCTTCCGCAAGAATGCCGATGGTATGTTTTGAGAGCTACGTATGGACGTGAACGGGAGGCTGAAGACCTATTGAAGAAACGGGGCGTTTTGGTGTATGTGCCGAAACGGAAGACGTTGAAGATGGTAAAAGGAGAGAAGAAGAAAGTAGAGGAATCCCTCTTGCCCAATCTTGTTTTTGTGTTTACGGACGAGTGCACGGCTCGCCGTTTGGTGGCATTCCCATTGAAATCTGAATCCCGTCGCAAAGACAAGATGCCCGTAAGCCTCCATTTCATGTACGACCATACGTCTTTGAATGAAAACGGGCTGAATGACGTGGTGGTTATACCCCACAAGGAGATGGTCAATTTTATTCGTTTCACCATCGGAGGGAGCGAGTCTATCCGTGCCGTCTCACCGGCTGATTTCCGGATCAAGAAAGACCAGCAAGTCGTGATTACCGAAGGGGATTTCAAAGGCGTAGTAGGGCGCGTGGCCCGTATAGACCGCCAGACTTGTGTCATCGTGGATTTGCAGCCGATATGCTTTCTGGCTTCGGCCTATATTCCCAAGGCTTTTTTGAGGGAAGTGCCTGAGCCGAAGAATATATGAATGGAACAATCTGGTGCACGAAGAACTAACCTCGGATATGTTGAACGGTATATGTTACCATTTTCAGAACACTATGTATGTCATCTTCAAGATGATGGGCTTTTATACCGAAGTGGAGCGCACCACCCATCGCGGCCGTATCGACATCGTCATCAAAACGTCGGATTACATCTATGTGATGGAAATCAAACTCGACGGCAGTGCCGACGAGGCTTTGCGACAGATTCATGAGAAAGGTTATGCCGAGCCTTATCGGAAAGATGGCCGGAAGGTGTTCCTCGTAGGTGTGAACTTTTCGTCTGATACCAAAGGGGTGGAAGAGTGGACGGTTGAGGAATAAAGAACGGAATAAAATCATATTTGAATAACGAGGGATAAAAGAAACTGCTATATAACTCCAGATAGGTCATGGTATGACATAGTGGTTCTGCTGTATTGGCTTCTTTTGGAGAAGTAGGTGTGTCAAGCATTCCTTGTTGAGTCAGGTACTGTTACTTAGTTTCTGCATTATTCAATGTCTGGGCTAAAAAGAGTGTGAGCCCACTTAACATTGCCTTTTCTATCCTTTACATTTTTCCATGAAAAATAACTTCTGATTCCAGGGGCATGGCGAGTAATATGATAGATAGCTGTCTTGCTGAGCGATGTATTTCGTCTGTTGGTCAACAGGAGGAAGAACTCGCTTTTTTTAGGCTGTCACAGGATGATACGTGTCTGTATTACATACTTTTCCATCGTGTCGACATGTAAGTTGCAGGGATATTCTAAGAATTTTTTTACTGAGATAGTTGTAGAAAACCGTGACTATGAAATGCTTATGCTCCTCAACCATCAGTATGAGTGCTAATGAAAATTAAATGTCAACTGAATTTTAATCTTATTTTAGATGTTCTGACTGAAAAACAGGGGTACACCAAAATCAGACGTTTATTAATTATTTAACATAACTCAGTTTTAGGGCACTAGTTCCTTCCTTTAATTAAAGGGGGATGTCCAAAAGGTGAGTGCTTATAATATTTGAAATGAAATTACTAGATTGTACATTACGTGATGGAGGATATTATACACTTTGGGATTTTCCTTCACAAGTGGTTAGTGCTTATATCGAAGCGATGAACAAACTTCCTATAGACTATTTAGAAGTGGGTTATCGCAATAATCCTTCCAAAGAATATTTGGGTGAATTTGGCTACTCGCCGGTGTCTACGCTACGTCGTTTACGCAAGGATTGTTGCAAAAAGATTGTGGTGATGTTGAATGAGAAGAGTACCCGTTTGGAGGATTTGGATAATCTCCTGAAACCGATTCAGGGCTTGGTAGATATGGTGCGTATTGCCATTGATCCGAAGAACTTTGACCGTGCTTTGGTTTTGGCCAAAGAGGTGAAGAAACAGGGTTTTGAAGTTGGATTTAACACCATGTATATGTCTAAGTGGAACGAGTACGAAGGATTCTTGGACAAGTTGAGGCAACTAGATCAAGTGGTTGATTTGTTTTGTATGGTGGACTCCTTTGGTGGGGTAACTCCTATGGATGTGAGAAGTTTGTTTGAGGTAGTGAAACAGAGAACCACTGTACCCATAGGTTTTCATGGGCATAACAACATGCAACTGGGGCTTATCAATACGTTAACAGCTATTGAATGCGGTGCCGATTATGTGGATGCAACTATCCTAGGTATGGGACGTGGTGCCGGAAATCTGAACATGGAACTATTGTTAACTTACCTCAACAAAGGTGGGTTCCCTGTAGATTTCAATGTGCTTGGTGAAGTGATTACTGCATTCCATACATTGTATGAAAACTACCGGTGGGGAACCAACCTGCCGTATATGATTTCCGGTGCCAATTCGTTACCACAGAAAGAAGTAATGGAGTGGGTTTCCAATCGTACATATAGTTTCAACAGTATTGTCAGGGCATTGGATAACAAGAAGAACAACCAGAAAGACAATGCCCGTTATCCCTTGTTCAAGGCACACTCTGCAGAACGGGTGTTGATTGTGGGCGGTGGAAATTCATGTTTGGTGCATCAACAAGCTGTGAAGCAGTTTGCCGCACTCATTCCCAGTATGCCACTCATTTTTGTAACATCTCGTTATGCAGCTCTTTACAATGACCTTTCAAACCCAAAGTATTACTGTTTGGTGGGTAACGAAGCTAAACGCTTAAGCCGAAATGTATCAGAAAAAGACTTCAATGGAGTATGCCTGCTAGCTCCCTATCCTCGGCGTATGGGTACAGAAGTACCACCCTATGCCGAACGGTTGACCTATGAACTGGATAATATTACGTTCACACACTCATATCTTGATTCGTGTACTACATTGGCCTTACAGGCTGCTATTGCCATGGAAGCAAAAGAGGTGAATATCATCGGATATGATGGCTATAAAGGTGAGGTGCTTTCTGAGAAAGAGATGGAGTTAACCAATGAAAATAAGACCCTTTTCGAAGCTTTCAAAGATGCGCAAGGTGTTGAGTTACGTTCACTTACTCCGTCACTATATAAATCACTTAAAGTAGAATCCATTTATCAATTTCTGTAACCATGGGAAATAAAATAGCTTTTTTCCTTCCAACTCGTAAAGGAAGCGAACGAGTTCGCAATAAGAATACGCGTCCTTTTGCTGGAATAGAGGGTGGATTGATAGAAAACAAGATTAGGCAGTTGGTAGCCACGAGACATTTGGATGAAATTATTTTGTCCACCAACGACGAAATCTGTATGACTATAGCCAAAAAGTATTGTAGTGACAAAAGATTACGCATCATTCCTCGTCCGGAAGATTTATGTCTCAGTAGTACGAACCTTCAGGATTTGATTCGTTATGTACCTACTATTACAGAGGTTGAACACATTCTTTGGGGGCATGTAACAACACCACTTGTCGATGCAAATATTTATGATGTTGCCATTGAGAGTTATCTGGCAGGATTGAACAACGGATATGATTCATTGGTAAGTGTAAAAGAATTAAAAAACTTTCTCTTGGATAAGTCTGGAAAATTGGTTAATAATAGTACTAATCTTCCTTGGCCTCGCACACAAGATCTCGAACCACTGTATGAAATAAATCATGCTATGTTTTTAGCTAGGCGGGAGGTATATATAGAACAAGGTAATCGAATAGGAAAGACCCCTTTCTTGTATGTTATGGATGAATTGCATTCCAAAGACATTGATTGGGAAGAAGATTTCCAGATTGCTGAAATCATGTACAAAAGTTTATATCAATGATGAATAAGGTTGTGACATTTGGGGAGATTATGCTTCGTTTGGGAGCACCCGATTATTTGCGCTTGGTGCAATCCCATCAGTTGGATGTAAGTTTTGCTGGGGCTGAAGCCAATGTGGCTGTATCATTGTCCAATTATGGTATTCCTACAGACTATATCACCTGTCTGCCTCAAAATCCCATGGCAGAAAAATGCTTGCGTGAGTTGCGTTCCTATCAGGTTGGAACTTCTCACGTGCAACGTGGTGGTAAGCGTATGGGGATTCTTTTTTTGGAGACTGGAAGTAATGTACGTCCATCGCAAGTATACTATGACCGTGACTATTCTGCTTTTGCCACAATGAGTCCAAACCAGTTGGACTGGAAGGGAATCTTAGGTGATACCCGGTGGCTTCACTGGACAGGTATTACACCAGCCTTGTCAGAGAATGCAGCGCAAATGTGTCGGCAGGCCATTGCTACAGCTAATGAGATGGGCGTTACAGTGAGCTGCGACATCAACTATCGGGATAATCTATGGAATTATGGCAAAACTGCCACAGAAGTGATGTCTGAACTGGTGGCCAAAAGTGATGTAATTTTAGGTAATGAGGAAGACTGCGAGAAAGTATTTGGAATTAAGCCATTAGGATTTGATGCGGAACAGACCAAAGGACAAGTGGAACAAACTTCATTTGCTTCTGTATGCAAGCAGATGATGGGACGGTTCCCACGTTGCAAGAAAATGGTAGTGACATTACGTGGCTCCATCAATGCTAACCAAAACACGTGGAGTGGTGTTCTTTATGATGGTCGCACTTTTATGCAGTCGCGTAGCTATCTCATTACAGATATTGTGGATCGTGTAGGTGGTGGTGACTCGTTCATGGGCGGCCTTATTTACGGTTTGTTGACTTATCCGGACAATGACCAAAAGGCATTGGAGTTTGCTGTAGCAGCATCCTGTCTCAAACATTCCATCAAAGGGGATTATAATCAGGTTACGGTAAAAGAAGTCGAAAGCTTGATGGCAGGTTCGGTCAGTGGACGGGTAAAGAGATGAGCATGTGAAAAGATGAAGATGCGTTATATTTGATAGCAGGTGTGTAGGGATAAACGTCTGGTTAATTGTGGATTATGAATTAATAGGATTTGAAAGAATATGATGTGAGGTGAATAGTGGGATTATTCAAAATCTTGCTTCCATATATCGAGAAATACTTTGAAATTTTCTGAGGAGGGAATGTACATAATTAATTCTTCTAATAAACCCAAAATAACATGCTTCCCAAATGAATAATTGAGATTGCTGAAATAATATATAAGAAAGTCTAAAAGTTAAAAATGTGGAGAGGAATGTAAAATTTGACTTAATGAAGGGGGGGGAATTATTCTTATGGTGATAGGGCATTGTGCATTACCACATGCTGTTTCAAGAGTAATTTTTGCTTTTCATATGCCGCTATTCTTTATTATTAGTGGCTATTTATATAAGGAAAGGCCTATTATGGATATTATAAGGCGGAATACAAAGAAGGTGCTGGTTCCTTATATTGTAACAGGGGGGATAGTATGGTGTATTTTATCAATTACAAAAGAGGATTATGATTGGGGGATATCCATATTGATGGCAAATGGTTCTTTACCTGTATTACATTATAAAGATTATGCTGTGGGGCCGTTGTGGTTTTTGATGTGCTATTTTGTCTCGGCAATCTTCTTCTTTTTTTTGTTACGAATGAAAAGTGAAGTATGGCGTATAGTCGTGTTGGGAGGAGGATTTTTGTTGGCAATGGGTTGGAGGCATTATTTCAATCTTTTGCCGTTTGATATTTTAAATGCCATTCCTTCTATCGGATTCATGTATTTAGGCTATAAAATAAATAACCCTAGTGTATGTGAGGTATTATTTAGGAATAAAGTGTCTTTAGTGATTGGATATAGCATAGCTATTCTTTGTTGTTTATGTGGGGAAGTTAGTATGGCTTCTATGATTTATAGGTTTTTGTTTCTGCAGTTCATCGGTGCATTATATTGTTGCTTTATTATTTATAAAATATGTCCGGACACTCAATTGTCATTTGGTGCGAAATGTTTTTCTTTTATAGGAAGGAATAGCCTTGCATTAGTTTGTATCCACAGTGTGGATTACTTAACCGGCATCACAGAGAGTATAATGAGAGGCTTAATGAAAAATGGAGAATTTACATTGATGTTAGAAACTGTTTTAAAAATACTTTTTGTTGTAGCAGGGTATATAGTAATAAGGCAAATTCCATTATTACGGTCTATTTATGGAATTTCTGTTTCATTAAAAAAGGCTTTTAATAAATAAAATATATGGTAAAAAAACATCAAAGGGTCTGTATGCCAAACTCACTGTATTGTTTCATGTTTTACCTCTTCCTTTCTACGGAAGAGCAAATAAAGGATACAGTGTATTTTTTTACGAAAGATATTCCTGAGGAAATACGAAGGCATATGCCGCACCGGTATTTTTTAGATTTGAGGAAATTGTATTTTAGGAATCGTTTTGTTGCGGCTTTATTAGTACCTGCCATACGGAAAATCAAGTATCCGGAACTTTTTCGTTCGGAAATTTTTGGATTGGATTTTAATTGGTGGTTGTTGCGAGGGCTGAAGATGGGGTATGTAGAAGACTGCCCGAACGTGCTGGATATATGGGAAAAGAGCAGTCTTTACGCACGGTATATGTCGTTTGAAAAAGCACCCTCGTTTAAACGTATGATAGCGAGATTTTTTTTCGGGGATTATTATTGTCACCCTGTCGGGACATCACGTCTAGTTACCGCTGTTTATACTTCTTCCCCTTATGACAAGCCTTACCATAAGGGGAAAGAGAAAATAGTCATGCGTCTTGAAGAAGCATGGAACAGTTTTCCAGAATCCAAGAAAGAGCTTATTCTTAGGATTTTTAATATTGATGAAGAATGTATGGACAGATTCAGGAGTTGCAAAGTCATCTTGTTGACGCAGCCTTATGCCGTAGACGGGCACATGACAGAGGAGGAACAGATGAATGTTTATAGAAAAATAGTGTCTCATTATGGCGAGGATAATGTGGTAATCAAGCCTCATCCGCGTGACAAGTGTGATTACAAGTCTTTTTTTCCGCATGTGGAAGTGTTCGACAAAGTGGTTCCCATGCAACTGTTGGTACTTTTAGGTGCGGGGTTTGAACGGGTTGCGACTATTAATTCATCATCGGCCTTGTCATTTGGTTTGGATACGGCTATTGATTGGTGGGCCGAAGAGATGGAACGTGACCTTGTGAAAGATGAAGGCTTCTGTACGTTGCAAGAAGCCCGCCAAGCACTTCAGAAACATGGGCAGAAATAAGGTCTTAGCCAAGAACATATCATTTGTCCTGATAGGCAATGTGGGCTCCAAGTTAATGGGGCTCATTATGTTGCCGTTGTACACGAATTGGCTTTCACCCGCAGATTATGGGGTCACCGATATTATGGGTGTTTATGCAGGGCTGTTGCTTAACGTGGTGGCGTGTGATGTGAGTGATGCCATATTCGTGTTTCCGTCGGGAGCGACGGACGTTGAGATAAAAAAGTACTATTCATCCGGATTCTTCTTTCAGGTCTTTTGTAGTTTGTTGTGTGCCCTTGCTTTTTTTCTGTTGACGTTTACTGGTGCGAAGAATATCTTTTTTGAGTATATATGGTACGTCTATGGCATTTTAATCTCTAATTTGTTCCAAAAATATGCGCAGGATTTTTGTCGTGGTATCAATAAAATGTCTGTGTTCAGTTTTACCGGGATTGTGCAATCGGTGTCAATAGCTCTTTTTTCCATATTACTCATCCCACGTACGGGCGTTTATGGTTTTGCTGCCGCGATGATAATCGCCAATACGATGACCGGGATATTTGCATTCTTCTATTCCCGTTCATATCGGTTCCTATCCGTATTTATGTTTGACTGGACTTATCTTAAACGTATGCTGAAATATTCCATACCGTTAATCCCAACGGCCGTCATGTGGTGGTTGGTGTCCAGCTTAAACCGACCGTTGTTGGAGCAGTATGTAGGAATGTTTGCCATTGGCTTGTATGCCGTGGCAAACAAACTGCCTAATGTGTTGAACATGGTTTTTGGGTTATTCCAACAAGCATGGAATATAACGGCAATAGAGGAATTTGCAAAAGAAGATTTTTCCGTGTATTACAATAAGATGTTCCGGACGGTTTTCGGTATGCAGGTATTGCTTTGCATGGTATTGGTCTTGTTTTCAAAGTTGTTTGTCATGCTGTTCACGTCGGCAGAGTATATGGAAGCTTGGAGGTATGTTCCATTGTTATGCCTGTCGGTCTTATTTTCAAACACTTCGGCTTTTGTAGGTTCTGTTTTTACGGCGATGCGGAAAAGCAACTATATTTTTGTTTCCACTATTTTTGGAGGAGTGGGTGCCATAGTCTTTAATTACTTGTTGATACCTCAATATGGTTTGTTGGGTGCTTGCATGGCTATAATCTTGTCCCATTCTCTGTCAATGGTGAGCCGCATATTCTTTTCAATGCGTTTTGTCGAGTTTAGGGGCAAGGGGGTGATTGTATATAACATACTAATTATCATATTGCTTTATCTCGTTAGTTTGATGGAAAACAGGTGGCTTTTAGGAACAGCCTTTGCCATAGGTTCGGTGGCATTTGCGGGTGTCAATCGTGACACATTTTCCATGTTGGTTTTAAAAGTGAAAAATATGATTGGCATGCGTATAAATAAGTAACATTATGAAAAAGAAAGTAGCCTTTTATCTGAATAACCCAACATTGCCAGAGTGTGATTATTCTTCTATTATAAAGGGAAACCCGGGCTTGGGTGGGTCGGAATACGAGTTTTTGTTGGTTCCTTATTTGTTGGAACAAAGGGAAAACGAAATAGAAGTATATCTTTTTGTGAATTTTAAAGGTACATTCCCTCATAAGAATGTTTTCTGTGTCAGACGGTTGTACGATGTTTGCGTGCTGTGCCGTAACATGGAGATAAACTTGTTGGTTGTGGATATTAAGTATTTTGATAAAAATGTGTTGGATGGATTTTCGCGCTCCCTGTCCGTCCTGGTCTGGGCGCATAACACGGTGAAATATTCCTTGTTGGATTTATTTGTGAAGTTGCCTTATGTCCAGAAGATAGTGAACGTGGGGCGTGAGCAAATGGAATTGTACCGTGACCATTTGGCCACATTAAAGTCTACCTACATATACAATATATTCCCAATAAAAGAACGGGAGTATTATGCGGCTGAGGATAGGGATAACCATAATGTGGTTTACATGGGCAGTATAGTGCGTGCAAAAGGGTTCCATGTTTTAGCCAGTGCATGGAAAAAAGTGTTGAGTGAGATTCCCGATGCCCAATTATATGTAATCGGGAGTGGTAAACTGTACAATCGGGATGCCGGGTTAGGACGATATGGGATTGCGGAAAAAGATTATGAGGATTTGTTTATGTCGTATTTGACAAATGAAAAGGGGGAAGTGTTGCCTTCCGTTCATTTTCTGGGAATCTTGAAAGAAGAAAAATTAGGCGTAATGGGAAAATGTAAGGTTGCAGTACCTAATCCTACAGGAGTGTCGGAATGTTTGCCTATAACAGCTATGGAAATGCAACTTGCTGGTTGTAGTATTACTACGGTTTTGCATCCTGCTTATTTGGATACTGTTTTTAATAAGTCTTATTTATACCGGAATCCTTCCCGATTGGCACAATATATCATAGCTCGTATTAAGTCTCCTTCGGATGATGTTGGGGCATTATATGATTTTATACAATCCCGTTTTGGTGTAGAAAAAAACATCGAACGTTGGGAACAATTGATTTTGCATCCGGATGAAGTTGGTGTAGAGGAAATTAGTGAATATAACTATCATCACAAGAAAATAAAAGAAAAGTTGCGCGTGTATAAAATGAGATATCCATTGTTGAGATGTATTCCACCCGTAGAAATTTTTTATGATGGCATTTCTACAGTTAAGTATTATTTGTCCCGAATGACGGAGAAACTAAAGAGGTAAAATAGGCGTATGGCTATTATTTATGTATTATTCGCTTTTTTCGTCCTATTGACTTTATATGATTTTAAGAAGGGGGTATTATTGTTTATGCCCTTTAAGCTTTTTTTTGGAATGAATGTAAGGTTGTTGCCGAGTATGACGGTTGATTTTGCCTTTTGTTTATTTGCAATATCTCTATTTGGGCTGAGGAGGCACTTGTTTGTAAAAGAGAAATTCCCTTTAAAAAAATGTTTTGTCATTTATTCAGTTTTCTATGTGTTGAATTGCTTGTATCCAGATATGGCATTGAATTATATTCCAAGAATTGTGATTAGCGTGTTATGCTTTTCGTATGTATATTACTGTTGTTTGCAGAACCGGAAAGATATATATTTTGCAGTTTATTCTTATCTGTTTTTTATAGTCCTCTTATGTGGGAATGGGTTATTAGGCCCCTTGTTGGGCATAAATCCTTTGGATGATTATATCCAGTCTATATCCAATGAGGAGCTTTCGTTCTTTTCAGACAATGATTTGGTGCGTTTTGGTCGTGAACGTTATAGGTCTTTTATTCCACATGCCATAAGTTATGGCGTATTGTGTGTGACGCTGTTATATCTTCTTGTATGGTATTTATTGAAGGTCGCGCACAGTGGCAAGGCTTGGATAATTATGGGGACTTGTTTGTTGTTAAGTGGGGTCGTGATATGTACGTCACGTACACCAATATTGGGGCTGTTTCCTTTTGTTATAATATTCCGTGATATGAAGGTATCCTTTCGGAAGATAAGGCCTTTTCTCTTAATCCTTGTTTGTTTTCTGTTGCTACAAGGCGATTATATCTTATACCTTTTAGAATCCGTATTTACATCCAATGTGGCTGACGATGCGGGAGGAAGTTCTACGGAAATGCGAATGGTTCAGTTTTCCATCGCATTAAGATTCTTTTTGCAATCACCTTTGTTTGGCCAAGGGATGGAATTTAATCCTACGTTATTCTATAACGAATTTTATGGAGGGGAGTCGGTTTGGTTGCCCTTATTGGCGAATCAAGGGATGGTCGGATTAACTGGGTACCTTTTTTATAACGTATGCTTGTATAAGATGGCCCAGTCTTCTTCGGGCAAGAATGTTTTGTATGCCTTATTGTTGTCATGGTTGATTATGCGTTCTGCCACAAGTCTCATTGGGGTTACGGATGCAACGTTTTTATCTGTTTTCTTCATTATTTATAAATGGTATAATATAGAACAACATGCTACTGACAATTATTGTTCCCGTTTATAATGTTCGTGACTATATTTTATGTTGCTTAAAAAGCATTTGGTCTCCGGAAGTCAAGGCATTTTATGAGGTCATATTGGTCAATGATGGTACTTCGGACGATTCTATGGAGGTTGCAAGTGGACTTATTTCCACGATGTCCAACATAACAGTCGTAAACCAAGAAAACAAAGGCTTGAGTTGTGCGCGTAATGTGGGACTAGACCTTGCCAAAGGCAAATACGTGTGGTTCGTGGATAGTGATGATTGGCTTCTTCCCGAAGCTGTGAGCAGAGTTATTGATGTGGTACGAAGATGTGATGGGGTGGATATGATTGCTACTCGTTTGCTTCATCATGATGAGGCTACGGGAAGGGAGTCTGCTGAGAATTTCCCTTCCATGTCTGCAAGGACCGGACGGGAATATATGTTTGCGGGGAATCTGAAAGGAGCCAGCCAACGCTATATCTTGCGTCGGCAGTTCCTTTTGGACAATAACTTGCGCTTTCTGCCGGGTGTGTATCACGAAGACGGGGATTTTGGAATCCGAATGACTTATCTGGCGCAATCTTGCTATGTTCTGCCGGATCCGGTTTATGTATACAGGCTTCGAAAGACAGGCAGTATTATGTCTTCAAGAAAGCAAAAAATGAATACTGACTTGGTGACGATTTACCAAGGCTTGCTTGAGTTTGCTGATTTGCATGTTTCGCGTGAGGATTATTGGCCGTTTCGCGCCCAGGCTATTGCTTGTTTATGGGATACCATCTTGTTCTCCCGGCAACAAATATTTACTCCAGAGTTTAAGGGGTTCTATGCAAAATTTAGCAGGTATATCCATCAAGAAACCGGGTTCCTGTTAAGACACAGTAGGGAGTTGACGATAACCCAACTCAGGGCTGCGGTACATTTTTATTTGTTCCCTCTTGCTTGGACAAAGGGTAAGCGGTTGTTGCGTATGGGTTTAGAATGGTTTAAATGTAGATAATGTGATGGGAAGGAATAAATTTGATTTGATAATTCCGGTTGTTTTTAAAGATTATGGGATGCTTAGTAGGGTATTGCGGTATGTGATGAAGTATATATATCCGGATAATATATACATCATTACGGATACGAGGTTCCGGAAGTACTTGCCCAAAGAAGCCCAGAGGATGAGAGTGGTAGACGAGAATGTATTGTTGCCGGGTTTGTCCTTTTCCCGAATAAGGAGCCTGCTCAAGCAAAGTGGTAATATGGATAGTCGTCCAGGATGGTATTTGCAACAGTTTATTAAGATGGGTTTTGCATTGAGCGATTATTCCCAAAATCGATATTACCTGTCTTGGGACGCTGATACGATTCCTTTGAGGAAGCTAGATTTCTTTGTGGATGGGAAGGTTATGTTCGCTATGAAAAAGGAATTCCATAAACCTTATTTTGACACAATAAAAAGGATTTTGAATATCTCTGGATTTAATGAGAAATCTTATATCGCGGAACACATGATGTTTGACAAGCAAATCATGGCAGACCTGATAGGGAGGATATCTTCGTGTGGTGTTAGGGGAGAGGACTGGATAGAAAAAATTATAAATGCGGTTGAACCCGGTGTTTCCAATGGTTTTTCCGAGTTTGAAACTTATGGGAGTTTTTGTTTGAATTATTATCCTCTATCTTATGTGGAGCGGCATTTAAATACCTTTAGAAAAGGTGGGTATATTGCTGGACGTTTCATTTCTAAGCAGAGATTAGAGTGTATTTCGTTTGATACAGATACTATATCTTTTGAATTGAATGACTATCCGGATGTGTGGACGGCTCGTTGCTTTTGTTTCCTGTACCGGAAATACGTTGAAATGCGTTATCGTTGGATAAGTCATATTTTACCCCCCCCAATGGTTAATAAATATTAATATACCACAAGGGAGGTGTGTGCTTTCGGCTTACTTCCTTTCAAAAGAAAGGGAGGTGGCATGAAAGGATTGTATGTTTTGAATGCTTACATAAGCATGCTTTTTAATCTATGTAGCCGATGCAAAAATTATATAAAGTTGAGGGCGTGTGGCATCTGCGTAGGACGACATTGTGTAATACACGGGCATGTGGGGGTAAATATAGCTCCCTCGGCAAAGGTTTCTATCGGGGATAATTTTTACATGTCAAGTGGTGGGCATCGGAATCCACTTTGTGGCAATATCGAAGGTTTCTTTTATGCAGGGGAGAATGCCTGCATATGCATAGGAAATCATGTAGGTATGAGTAGCACGGTACTCAGGGCTGCCCAAAGTATAACAATAGGCAATTATGTGAAAATAGGAGCAAATGTGAAGGTTATGGATACAGATGCGCATGCTTTGGACTTCAATGTACGTAGGGTTAGAGAGGAAGATGCTAAGCAAAAACGTTGTGCGCCTGTGGTTATCGAAGATGATGTATTAATAGGGGTTAATAGTATTATCTTAAAAGGAGTGACGATTGGTGCGCGTTCTATAATCGGTGCAGGAAGTGTTGTTACCAAAAGTGTTCCTTCCGATTGTGTCGCTTGTGGGAATCCTGCGCGTGTAGTAAAAATACTGAATACGGACTAATTATTTTATACGGTGAAAATACTTGTATTTACAGGAGGTTTAGGTAATCAGATATTTGCTTATGCCTTTTATCTTTACCTGAAAAGGCTTTTTCCTCAAGAGCAGTTTTATGGCTTGTATGGAAAGAAACTGTCAGAACATTATGGGTTAGAAATTGATAAATGGTTTAAGGTGTCATTACCTCGTCAACCTTGGTGGGTTTTTCCTGTTACGGGGCTATTTTATTTGTATAAACAATGTGTTCCAAATTCTAAATGGTTGGATTTGAATCAGGAAATCTGTAAATATCCCAAGGCTATTGTGTTTTTCCCTTTTAAGTTTACAAAAAAATATATACCGGATGATAATATTTGGTTAGAGTGGAAGGTAGACGAGTCTGGTCTCTCTGAAAAGAACAGGTTGCTTTTATCCGAGATTCGTTCTTCTGATTGTTGTTTTGTTCATGTACGTCGTGGAGATTATTTGTCTCCGACTTTTAAATCTCTTTTTGAGGGATGTTGCACGCTTTCTTATTATCAAAGGGCGTTGAAAAGCATGAAAGAGATATGTCCATCCGTAAAGTTTGTTTGCTTTTCAGATGATATTCAATGGGTAAAGCAAAATTTGGAATTAGGGAACCGTGCTGTTTTTGTGGATTGGAATTCTGGTACAGATTCTCCACTTGATATGTATTTGATGTCACAATGTCGATATGGTATAATGGCTAACAGTACTTTTAGTTATTGGGGAGCGAGGTTGGGACGAAAGAAAAACAGAATCTATTATCCAGAAAAATGGTGGAACCATGGTACAGGACTACCTGATATCTTTCCGAATACATGGGTAAAAATATAAAAATGTAATAATCATGAGGATATTGTATTTTATCAACGGTTTAAGCTACAAAGGTGGCATGGCACGTATTGTTGTGGATAAAGCCAATTATTTGTCTGATGTGTTAGGTCACGAAGTTACAATATGTACATACAACGGTAAAGTGGAATCTGCTTTTAAACTTTCTAATAATCTGATAATAAGGACAATAAAATCGGGGGGGGATGCAACCATAATGAAGAAGTTGGGTTGTATCGCAAAGGATATTAGAAAAGTAGGTAAGGTAATCCAAGAGGTAAATCCTGATATTGTGATCAATGCGCAGACACAGGTATTGACATGGATAATTCCATTTGTGAAAAGGAGGGTTCCTAAAGTCATGGAGATTCACTTTTCTAAAGTCGGGATGGATTATAATTTGCATGACAAAAGTAAAATATTTAGAACGTTGTATTTTGGGATTGCGCAATTTATATATGCGCGTTATGACAGGTTCGTGGTGCTTACCGAGGAAGACAAACATTATTGGAATGTGAAGAATTGTGTGGTGATAGGGAATTTCACCCCCTTGGTTTCTCCTGTGTTGTCTGAGTTGGACAATAAAAAAATAATATGTGTGGCGAGGTATCATGAACAGAAACGGTTGGATTTGTTGGTGGAAGTGTGGCGAAGGATACATTCAAAATACAAAGGTTGGCAAATTGATGTTTACGGTATGGGACCTGATAAGGCTTGGCTGCAGGACAGGATAGACGCTGTGGGGGTGGCAGATTCATTTAAACTGAATGACGCTGTTGACAATGTGATGGAAAAGTATTTGGAAAGTTCTATCTTTTGCTTGACATCGGAACATGAAGGATTTGGCTTGGTCTTAGCGGAAGCCGCGATGATGGGTGTACCTATTTGTGCGTTTGATATAGTTGGGGTGAAATGGCTGCTATCTGATAAGAAGACAGCATTGCTTTGTCCGTTTGGTGATGTCGACGCTTTTGCTCAGAATCTTTCCATGTTGATTGAAAGTCGGTCATTAAGGGTTAAACTGAGGACTGCGGCAAAAAAGAGAATGGAAGATTTTAGGGTTGAGGTGATTATGGAAAAATGGAATAGTTTGTTTGAAGGCTGTGTAAATAGACTTCAAATATAAAATGATTTTTTATGAACATCCTTTTTTTAATGAAAGCCTTTGAACTCGGAGGTCAGGAGATGGTAACGACTGTGTTGGCAAAGAGTTTTGTAGAGCATGGCCATCAAGTGACGATTGTTACTTTTAAACCACCTTCGCCTCTCATGAGGCAGCGATTGGACGACCGCATCGCTTTTTATGTCTTAAGCGGCTATCATGTGGGGCATGGAAATGTGGCTACATTACGAGGCATCTTGACAAGCCGTCATATAGAAGTCGTAATCAACCAATGGGGACTTCCATTTTTTCCAGCTTTGATTTTGAAGAAAGCGGCCAAGGGGCTTGGGGTTAAAACGATTGCTGTTTACCACAATGATCCTTCTACTAACGGAAAATTAAAGTCTGTGGAACTCCTTCTGGAAAAAACGGGAAATCCGTTAAGAAAGTTCCTTCTTCGGATGGCGCATGGGGTATTTAAGCAAATAACTTCTGCAAGCATGCGGTATGTGTACCGCAATAGCGACCGTTATGTGGTGTTGTCGGAAAGTTTTGTGGATGGATTCCGAAAATTCACACGTTTGAAAGATACAAAAAAGCTTGCGGTTATTACCAATCCAGTCACTATAGAAACGTCTGGTTATGAACTTGACCTTATTAAGAAGTGTCAGGAGGTCTTGTTCGTAGGCCGGATAGATAATAACCAGAAAAGGGTGTTTCGTGTGGTTGATGTATGGGCGCAAGTGGAATGTGTATGTCCTGATTGGACATTAGTAATTGTAGGAGACGGGCCGGATAAGGTGGGTATGGAGAGGTATGCGAGTTCTTTGGGGCTGAGAAATATTCGGTTTGAAGGATTTCGTAATCCTCGTTCTTATTATGAGCGGGCTTCCTTATTGCTTTTGACTTCTGAATATGAGGGGTTCGGACTTGTGATTGTGGAAGCTATGAGTTTTGGAGTTGTACCTATTGTCTTGGATAGTTATACGGCTGTCCATGATATTCTTGAAGACGGAAAGGACGGACGGATTGTGCCATATCGTTCTAAAGAGGGTTTCTGTCCTAAGGCAATGGCCGAAATGCTATTAGAATTGATGGAAAACCAGAGAAGCCGGGAACGTATGGCAAAAGCGGCACGGGACAAAAGTTTCTTGTTTTCACGTGGAAGTGTATGCACTCATTGGAATAAAATGTTAAAAGATGTTGTAGCGGGGGGGGTAATTTGCCGCCCTTATTCAAACAAAAAGAGATAATCTATGTCGGGCGATTGGATTGTAATCAAAAGCGTGTGCTGCGGATTTTGCAAACTTGGGCTTTGTTGGAACAGCGTTATCCGGATTGGCGATTGACTATAGTGGGTGATGGGCCGGACAGGGTGAATCTGGAGAATCAAGTATTTGAATCGCAGTTGGAAAACGTTTCTTTTGAGGGCTTTCAGAATCCAAGAGGGTATTATGAGCGAGCTTCCATCTTATTGCTGACTTCGGAGTTTGAAGGTTTTCCGTTGGTGCTGCCGGAGTGTATGAGTTTTGGGGTGGTACCAGCCGTTTACGGGAGCTATTCTGCTGTATATGATATTGTGGAAGACGGTAAAAATGGTTTAATTTTGCCGTATGATAAAAAGGGATATAATGCTGCGCTTATGGCAGAAAAGCTGTCTGTCCTGATGCAGTCGTCTGATGAGCGTCAGCGTATGGCAGAAAATGCCATTGTAACGAGCCGTAAATATTCTTTAGATTCTGTATATCAATCTTGGGAGAAACTTTTTGATTCTCTTTTTTAATAGCATATTTCTTTTTTTATGATGTCTGATTCTGTTCGTATTTTGAATGCGAACCTCTTGTCCATTACCCGGATTGAACTGCTGCAAAGCTTAAAACGCGGGGTATTGGTCACTCCGAATCTTGATCATTTGGTTAAACTCCAGCATGACCGTGAGTTTTATGACCTTTATCAAAAGGCGGAGTGGGTGGTTTGCGACAGTAAAATCTTGTATTTGTGCTCTCGTTTGCTGAAGAAAGGAATACCGGAAGCCATTCCGGGTAGCGGTTTCTTTACGGCTTTCTATCAATATCATAAGGATAATCCGGATTGCCGGATATTTCTTTTGGGTGCGATGGAAGGTGTGGCACAAAAGGCCATGGAACGTATCAATGCCTCGGTGGGGCGCGAAATCGTGGTGGGGGCGATGTCTCCTTCGTACGGTTTTGAAAACAAACCGGAGGAAAATGAATTGATTTACCGTACTATTAATGCTTCCGGTGCCAATGTGGTACTGGTCGGTGTGGGGGCGCCCAAACAGGAAAAATGGATTTTCCGTCATAAAAGCCGCATGCCGGGAGTTGATATATGGATGGCTTTGGGTGCTACGATCGACTTTGAGGCCGGCAATGTGAAGCGGGCACCGAAATGGATGCAGAAGTTGGCGATGGAATGGTTTTACAGATTCCTGATGGAGCCCAAACGAATGTTCAGGAGATACTTTGTGGATGATGTGAAATTCTTTTGGTATTTCGGCCGGCAACTGCTTGGGATTTATCGTAACCCGTTTAAAGATTGAAATGAAAATGAGAAAGCTTGATGTGGTAAACTTTTTGCGCGGGTATTCCATTTCTACCATAGTAATCATGCACCTTGTAGGGATGTTGGGGATTTCCGGGATATGGGAAAAAGCAGCGGCCTTTGGTGGTGCTGGAGTGCACGTCTTTATCCTCTGCTCGGGATTTGGATTATACCTTTCTTACCTTCGTAAGCCTTTAGGATACATTGCTTTCCTGAAGAAACGTTTTACGAGAATTTATATGCCGATGGCCGTCTTGTGCGTGGCCACGGCTGTCTGGATGGCTTGTATGGGGCGTGAATGGTTCATACCGCTGTGGGGCAATCTGCTGCTCTTCAAAATGTTTGTTCCCGAACTGGAGAGTTCTATGGGAGGGCAGATGTGGTTTGTGTCTACTATAATTCAGTTCTATCTTGCTTGGCCTCTTATTGTTAAGTTATTTAACACTCGGGGGGGGTAAAGCTTGCGCTCATTATCAGTCTGTTATGGTCAACAACCGTAGGCCTGTTAGGATATGCAGAGGAACGGGTTTGGAACAGTTTCTTCCTGCAATATTTATGGGAGTTTTGCTTAGGGATGAAGATGGCAGAAATATATCATGACAATCCTAAAGCACTGGAAGTACCCCGGTGGAAATATTTGTTGACGTTGTGTGTGGCCGGTGTGGGGTTGACAGGCATAATGGGTTTCGCGGGGTGGCCATGGAAACTTTACAATGATATACCCTCTTTGATGGGTTATATGTCTCTTGCGCTTATCACCTATAAGGTGGGAATCAAGCCGCTTAACCGGTTGTTGGAGTGGACTAACCGTTTTTCATACGAATGGTATTTGGTACACATGTTGGTCTTTGACATCATATTTTATTATATCGGGCATAATGCACCGATTGCTGTGGTATTCGTGTTGTGTTTGCTTTTGTCATATAGTACAGCTATTGCATATAGCAGGATATGGAGCAAGTAGATGCTGGTTATACGGAATTGCGCAGCTATCAGCGGGAGATGAAGCACCGCCTGTATGAAAAATGGTGGGGTGGGAGCAGGAGCGTGATGGTGCAGATGCCTACGGGGACGGGAAAGACATTCCTGATGGCCGCCGTGGTTCGCGAGAATGCTGCGGACGGGGTGTTGGTCGTGACGCACCGGATAGAATTGGTAGAGCAGATTTCGGAAACCTTGTCTCGTTTCGGAGTACGCCACGGGGTGATTGCCGGTGGCCGGAAGGCGTTGTTGGCGGAGAACGTCCGGGTGGCGAGCATACAGACGTTGAGCCGATGTATAGATAGTCTTTCTTTTTGCCCTTCTGTTGTGGTTGTGGACGAGGCGCATCATGCCTTGGCGAAGACTTACCGTATATTGTGGGAAAAGTGGCCGGAGGCTCTTTTCTTGGGACTGACGGCTACGCCTTGCCGGTTGAGCGGCGAACCTTTCACGGACTTGTTCGAGGTGTTGCTCCAAGCGTGGAGTATGGAACGCTTTATCGACGAGGGGTGGCTGGCTGATTTTGAATATATAAGTGCCGACCCGAACAGTAAGGCGGTACGCCGGGTGGGGTTGTTGTCCAAGCGCGGTGCGGATGGAGATTATCAGTTGAAAGAGATGGCCACGGTGATGGATTGCCCTGAAAGCATCCGGCATTTGTATGATACTTACCAAACGTTTGCTTCGGGGAAAAAAGGCATAGTATATGCCATTAATCGGGAGCATGCGCGTCATATCGTGGAGTATTATCGGAAGGGTGGGGTAAGCTGTTGCATGATTGACGCGAAGACACCGCCGGAGGAACGCCGAAGTTTGGTGGAAGACTATCGGAACGGCCGTATCACCTTGATGGTCAATGTCGACATATTCTCAGAAGGTTGGGACGTGCCGGAGGTGGAGGTCATTCAACTTGCCCGTCCCACGCTTTCATTAGCCAAATATTTACAGCAGGTGGGGCGGGGGATGCGCGTATCCTGCAAGAAAAGCCATGTGATGATATTGGACCAAGTGGGATTGTATCTGGCATTCGGTATGCCTATACAAAGATGGGACTGGCAGCGGATGTTTGAGGGGAGGCAAGCCGGGCGTTCCGTAACGTGCAATACTTATCCTATATATATAGGAGAGGAGGCCATGGAAAAACAGTTGGTGAATCTGGAGATGGTCCGTATCAAACGGAAAGAAGAGAAGCGCGAGGGGATGGAAGTGTTTATGCAGGGCGGAAAATATGGCATAGCGTTGGATGGAAAAGAGGTCTGTGCCCCGCAGTTCACGCGGATAGAGCGATTGCCGGAACCTTATTTTGCCCTATGTTTTTATCCGTATGATGCTGTCTTTCGGGGGAAGGTGACGGTGGTGGATGCAAAAGGGCGTGATTTGAGGCCGGAACTTTATGGAAAGGTGGAATGCAAAGGAGACTTTTTTAAGGGGTATGACTTTGCGGGAAGGCAGGTCTATTGGGACAGCAAGACCCAGAGGCTCTACGAAAAGATGCCGGAACTCGGGCGGCTCGGGCGGTTTGAACTGGTCAAGCAGGATGCCGCGTACATGTTCCGCTTCAGGGAGCGTGGGCTGGACTTCTCGTTCCGGAAAGAAGAGGTGCAGGTCTGTGCCACCGAAAAGGTTTTTATTATCGGCAAGCATCTGATTGTGAATGATAAAAAAGAACAGTTCCTGTATGAATTTCTTGGATTCAGCAAAGGAATGATTCTGGTAAAGTTGCCCGGGCAGAATGTGTATCGCCTAATATTGGATTCCGGAAATCGTTTTTGTGACTTTAAGCCTCCTTATCCGGGAACAGTAACCCGTACCCCTGACCGGATGTATATCCGATTTCATCATTGGCCGGGTTTTTGATTGGAATGAATACAAAAGTAGTCTAAGGATAGTTTTAAATTTGAAATACCTACAAATCAGTATAGGGGATTCCGTTATTTCTCCGTATCTTTGCAGCCGGTTAGCACATAAATAACTAAAACGGATAAATTATGGAACGTAACAACGAAAGCTGGGCCGGCTTCAAAGGCGAACTGTGGAAGAAGGAAATCAACGTGCGTGATTTCATTCAGAACAATTATACTCCTTATACGGGAGATGATTCTTTCCTGAAGCCGTCGTCGGAGAAGACCCGCAAAGTGTGGAACAAACTGACCGAGATGTTTAAGGTGGAGCGTGAAAAAGGCGTGTATGACACCGAAACCAAACTCCCTCAAAGTATCACGACTTACGGGCCGGGTTATATAGATAAGGATAACGAAGTGGTTGTGGGATTGCAGACGGATGCTCCGCTCAAGCGTGGTATTTTCCCGAAGGGCGGTATCCGTATGGTGGAAAACAGCTTGGAAGCTTACGGTTATCATCTCGACCCAATGACGAAGGAGATTTTCACGAAATACCGTAAGACGCACAACGAAGGTGTGTTTTCAGCCTATACGGAGGAGATGTTGGCGGCCCGTCGGTCGGCTATCATCACCGGTTTGCCGGATGCGTACGGTCGTGGCCGTATCATCGGTGACTATCGTCGTGTGGCTTTGTATGGTACTGCACGTTTGATTGAGGACAAGAAGCAGTTCCAAAAACGCCTCGACATTCAGGAACTGAATGATGAAATCATCCGTAACCGTGAAGAGGTCACGGAACAGATTCATGCTTTACAGGATTTTGAGAAGATGTGTGCCGCATACGGGTTCGATGTGACCCGTCCGGCCAAGGATGCTCGCGAAGCCGTGCAGTTCGTATATCTGGCTTATCTGGCCGCTGTGAAGGACCAGGACGGTGCGGCCATGTCCATAGGGCGTACTTCTACTTTCCTCGACATTTATATAGAGAAAGACATCCGCGAGGGGAAACTGACGGAGGAGGAAGCGCAGGAACTGGTGGACCAGATGATCATCAAATTGCGCATCGTACGGTTCTTGCGTACGCCCGAATATAACGACTTGTTTTCCGGCGACCCGGTATGGGTGACGGAATCGTTGGGCGGAATGGGCATCGACGGCCGCACGTTGGTGACGAAGACTTGCTTCCGTTACCTGCATACGCTCTACAACCTCGGGCCGGCTCCGGAGCCGAACTTGACGGTGCTGTGGGCGGACAAATTGCCGGAGAACTGGAAGAAGTTCTGTGCCAAGGTTTCTATCGACACTTCGGCCATCCAGTATGAGAACGACGACCTGATGCGTGTGGATTACGGTGACGACTATGGCATTGCCTGCTGTGTATCTCCGATGAAAATCGGCAAGCAAATGCAGTTCTTCGGTGCTCGTGCCAATCTGGCCAAGTGCTTGCTTTATGCCATCAACGGCGGGCGCGACGAGCGTACCGGTGTGCAGGTGGCTCCCAAGTTCGAGCCGATTACGAGCGAATATCTCGACTATAACGAGGTGATGGAGAAATACGAGCAGATGATGCGTTGGTTGGCCAAGGTGTACGTGAACGCCTTGAAGATTATCCACTATATGCACGACAAGTATGACTATGAGGCATACGAAATGGCTCTGCACGACGGCGACGTGCAACGTATCCGCGCTACCGGTATTGCCGGTTTGTCCATCGTGGCCGACTCTTTGGCTGCCATCCGCGATTGCAAGGTGAAGGTGATTCGTGACGAACGCGGCCTGGCCGTGGACTTCGAGCGTGAAGGCGAGTATGTTCCTTACGGCAACAATGACGACCGCACGGATGCCATCGCAGTGGAAATCACGGAGAAATTCATGAATTACCTCCGTCAGCACGAGACTTACCGCAATGCGGTTGCCACGCAGTCCATCCTGACGATTACCAGCAATGTGGTGTATGGAAAGAAAACCGGTACGACTCCCGACGGCCGCCAGGGCGGTACTCCGTTTGCACCGGGGGCTAATCCGATGAACGGGCGTGACGTGAAAGGAGCCGTTGCGGCGTTGGCTTCGGTGGCCAAACTTCCGTTCCATCATGCACATGACGGTATTTCTTATACCTTTGCCATTTCTCCGGCTACGTTAGGTAAGGAACGTGACATTCAGGTAAGCAATCTGGTCGGACTGTTGGATGGTTATTTCACTCCGGACGGTGGCCAGCATCTCAACGTCAATGTGTTCGACAAGGATCTGTTGGTGGATGCGATGGAACATCCTGAGAAATATCCGCAGTTGACCATTCGCGTGTCCGGCTATGCCGTGAACTTTGTGAAGTTGACGCGTGAACAACAGTTGGATGTCATTTCGCGTACCATCAACCACTCTTTGTAATATAAAGGATATGGAAAAACCATTAGTGGGTAAAATACATTCACTTGAGAGTTTCGGGACCGTTGACGGTCCCGGAATTCGTTTTGTGACCTTCCTTCAAGGTTGTCCGCTTCGTTGTCTGTATTGCCATAATCCGGACACTTGGGATGCCGGTCGTCCGCCCCGTTATCAAATGACTCCGGAGGAATTGCTTGCCGAAGTGCTCAAGGTGCGCAGTTTCATAGCCCGTGGAGGGGTGACGTTGACGGGGGGCGAACCTTTATTGCAGGCTGATTTCTGTCGTGAGTTTTTTCGTCTCTGCCGTGAGGAAGGTCTTCATACGGCATTGGACACTTCAGGAGCCGTGTTCAATGAGCGCGTATGTGCTGTGCTGGATTATACGAATCTGGTGCTTCTCGACATTAAGGCGCTTCGCCCTGAACTTTGCAGGAAAGTCAGCGGAAGTGATGGACGGAATGCCCGGGCGTTGCTTGACGAATTGGAAAGGAGGGGGACGGAGGTTTGGATTCGTCATGTGGTGGTACCCGGTCTGACGGACGACGACACGTTGCTGGATGAACTGGTCGAGTTTGTACGACACTACAAGGTTGTGCGCAAAATAGAATGGTTGCCTTATCATACGATGGGGGTATTTAAGTATAAAGAACTCGGGTTGGACTATCCGTTGACCGACGTGCCTCCTCTTGCCCGGGAAAGGATAGAAGCCATTAAAAAACGTTTTGAGGGCATCTTCCCGTGCTGATGTGTGCATGTGGCGATTTATAATTTCTTTATTTCTATACTCCTTTGCGTAACATGTTGTAATTCATGCTGGTAAGTGCGGCGAATCATTCTGCGCCAAAACGAAAATCAATCACAGCCAAATGAAAAATCGTTTGGCTGTGATTGATTTTTCATTTGGCTGAGATTGATTTCAGAGCTTCTGCGAGGCTGTCCCCTGTTGTGCTTTTTTCTTGTGGTATATGCCTTGGCAGTTGTTCTAAAAGTAGGGATTATTTTTCCAAATAGTCTGAAACGGACTTTTTTTGTGTTTCATATTGCTTCTTTTTCTATCTTTGGTATTCAAAAGCGTTTTTTATGAGCAGAATATACAATTCCGTCGTTGGCCTACTTTGCGGGATGGGGATATTGTCTTCTTGCGAAATCATCGAATATCATCCCTATGATACGCGTATAGAAGGAGAGACTGGGCTGACGGAGAAGAACATCCGTTTGATTGAAGACAAGATGCGGGGAAGGCGTGAGTTCCGCTTTGCCATGATCAGCGACACCCAACGTCGGTATGACGAGACGAAAGAAGTCGTGAATATCATCAATAACCGCGGTGACATTGATTTTGTGTTGCATGGCGGCGACGTGGCGGATTTCGGTGAGACGAAAGAATTTTTATGGGCACGGGATTTCTTGAATAAGTTGCGGGTGCCGTACGTTTGCCTGTTGGGGAATCATGATTGTCTGGGGACGGGTTTCGATGTATATCTGAAAGTTTTCGGAGATGATAATTTTGCTTTTACGGTGGGCAACGTGCGTTTTATCTGTTTGAATACCAACGCGCTTGAATATGATTACAGTCATCCGGTGCCCGATTTCAATTTTATGGAGGATGAATTGAGGAATATGCCGGCGGGCATAGAAAAAACCATTGTAGCCATGCACGTGCCGCCCGGCGACGGGGAGTTCAACAACAATGTGGGGCGTGCCTTTGAACACTATGTGACCAGTTTTCCCCGTATGCAGTTTTGTCTGTTCGGCCACATCCACCGTTGGGCTGAAGAAGAGTTTTTTGAGGATGGAGTCGTATATTACGGATGTACGACAGTCGGGAAGCGAGGGTATTACGTCATTACCATAAAAGAGGAAGGATATGAAATTGAACGTTGCGATTTTTAGTATATGGCTTTCGGCTGGCATACCTTCTTGGGTAATGGGGCAGAGTGTGACGGAATCGGCATCGGATACAGTTCCGACACGCTATGAGAAAATGATGACACGCCGTATGGAAGGGTGGAAACGTTTGATTCCCGACCATTACAAGATACAGTTTGCGGGAAGTATCGGTGTCGTTTCAATCGGTACGGGATGGACCTACGGGAAGAAGCAGCAGTGGGAGACAGATATCATGTTGGGCTTTTTGCCTAAATTTGAAAGTGAACATAATAAGGCCGTTTTCACTCTGAAACAGTCGTATTTGCCTTGGCGGTTACGCGTGAAAGAGAGTGCGTGGGTGATTCAGCCTTTGTCATGCAGTTTGTTCTTGTCCTCCGTATTGAGCGATAAGTTTTGGACGCATGAGCCAGACCGTTATCCTAAAGGATATTACGGTTTTTCTACCCGTATTCGTGCCAATCTTTCTTTGGGTCAGCGTGTGATGTACGATGTGCCGGATGTATCTAATTGGTGGATACAGGACATTTCTTTGTATTATGAATTAGGAGCTTGCGATACCGATTTCTGTACCTTCTTTGGTGACCGCAGTATCAAATTTAAAGAAATTTTAAGTCTGGCTGTCGGTATAAAACTGCATATTTAACTTCTCCTATTTGCGGGCGTACTTAAAAGTCAGTATCTTGCGTCTTGTTAGAATCCCTTTTTTCAGGTATTGTACGAATGGAGGAAAGTGATGAACTTTGCCATAGAAAAAGATGTTTAATTAAAAACAAAAGTAAATATGAAAATCAAATCAATTAAAGGACGTGAGATATTGGACTCCCGTGGTAATCCGACAGTAGAAGTAGAGGTGGAGTTGGAATGCGGCGTGGTGGGCCGTGCATCAGTTCCTTCGGGAGCTTCTACGGGAGAGCACGAAGCCTTGGAATTGCGTGACGGAGATAAAAAACGTTACGGAGGTAAAGGCGTGTTGAAGGCTGTGGAAAATGTGAATAAGGTAATTGCTCCGGCCTTGGTGGGCTATAGTGCTTTGGAACAGCGTGCCATCGACCACAAGATGTTGGCACTCGACGGCACGAAGACAAAGTCTAATTTAGGTGCCAATGCCATTCTCGGGGTGTCGTTGGCTGTGGCTAAGGCCGCTGCGGAATATTTGGACATTCCTTTATATCGTTATATTGGCGGCGTGAACACATTCGTGATGCCCGTCCCGATGATGAATATTATTAACGGAGGTTCGCATAGCGATGCGCCGATAGCTTTTCAGGAATTCATGATTCGTCCGGTGGGTGCTCCTTCTTTCCGTGAGGGCTTGCGGATGGGGGCTGAAGTGTTCCATGCCTTGAAGAAAGTGCTTCACGACCGTGGACTCAGTACGGCAGTAGGCGATGAAGGCGGTTTTGCTCCTGCATTGGATGGCACTGAGGATGCTCTTGAATCCATAATCGCAGCCATTAAGGCTGCCGGCTATGTACCGGGCAAGGATGTGATGATCGGTATGGACTGCGCTTCCTCCGAGTTCTATAAAAATGGAGTGTACGATTATACCATTTTCGAGGGTGAAAAGGGTAAGAAGCGTACTTCAGACGAGCAGATCGCTTACTTGGAAGAATTAATCACGAAGTATCCGATTGATTCTATTGAAGACGGTATGAGCGAGAATGACTGGGACGGTTGGAAGAAGTTGACGGAGCGTATCGGCGGACGTTGCCAGTTGGTGGGCGACGACTTGTTTGTGACCAACGTGGACTTCTTGTCCAAGGGTATTGCCATGGGGTGTGCCAATTCCATCTTAATCAAGGTGAACCAGATCGGTTCGCTCAGCGAAACTTTGGATGCCATCGAGATGGCTCATCGCCATGGTTATACAACGGTTACTTCCCACCGTTCGGGAGAGACAGAGGACGCTACGATTGCCGATATTGCTGTGGCAACGAACAGCGGCCAAATCAAGACCGGTTCTTTGAGCCGTTCCGACCGTATGGCCAAATACAACCAGTTACTCCGTATCGAGGAAGAGCTGGGGGATTTGGCTGTGTATGGTTATAAGCGCATCAAGTGAGACTTTACGTATTGTGATTGAATGAAAAAAGAGTTGCTTCGGGAGATATTTTACCGAATGCAACTCTTTTTTTGCAAGAAAAACAGGGAGGCATGGCTTTTCATATCTTTGTTTTTCCTAACTTTGTTTGCACCTTAAAAATTAAAGGCCATGCCACGGATAAAGGAAGGATTCAAGGGAGAACGGATAGTTGTCTTGCCGGGATTTTTGATAGAAGAGTTGAAGCGCGACCCTTTGGGCCGCGAGCTTTACATCACGGATATCGGTTATTATCCGCATGCTGGTTTTCATTATTGTGAGCGGAAAGAGGAGGATTCCAATGAGTTTGTGCTGATTTATTGTGTAGAGGGGGAGGGATGGTTCGAACTGGACGGTAAGCGCTATGACGTTGGGGCTAACCAGTTTTTCATTTTGCCCAAATATAAGGCACATGCTTATGGCAGTAAGGCCGAGAATCCTTGGACGATTTACTGGATTCATTTCGATGGCGCGAAAGCCGCCTTTTTCAGTGTGGGTTTCAGTAAGCCGCATGATATTTCACCGGCAGAACATTCCCGTATCAAAGAACGTCTGATGCTATTTGAAGAAATTTATGCTTCGGTCAGTTCCGGGTATAACAAGAACTACATGTTGTACGCCACCACGAGCCTCTTTCATTTTTTGGGTTCTATGAAGTTTTTGGGCGAATACCGCGAGTGTCGTTTTGCGGGTGTGCAGGAAAAACGAGACGTGGTGCAGCGTGCCATTCATTTCATGCAGGAAAACTTGAATAAGAAAATCCGTCTAACGGACATTGCCCGCGAAGTGAAACTTTCCCCGTCTTACTTCTCCAATGTCTTTGAGGACAAGACCGGTTCTCCCCCTTTGCGTTATTTGGGATACCTCCGCATTCAGGAAGCCTGTCATTATTTGGATTTCACAGAGTTGAAAATCAGTCAGATCAGTCCGTTGGTCGGTTATGAGGATTCGCTTTACTTTTCCCGGCAGTTCACGAAATACATGGGCATGTCGCCGTCGGAATATAAATCAAAGAAGAAAGGGTAAGATTTTAAATAATTATATATTTGAGGAACGAGACATGAATACGAAATCTCTATTATCTTTAGTAGCAGGCATTTCCCTGCTTTACAGTTGCCATACAGCACCTGCTTCCCGTGAAGGAGAAACGGGGGCGGCAGACAGTGTGGTGGTAAAAAATGAAGTCGTGAATACGATTCTACAGCGTCGCAGCATCCGGAAATACAAGCCGCAACCGATAGAGAAGGACAAGTGGGCACAGATAGTGGAATGTGGAGTGTATGCTCCCAACGGGAAAGGACTGGAATCGTGGGAAGTGCGTGTCGTGGACAATCCCCGTTTGTTGGCTTCGATAGATTCGGCTTACAGCCGTTTCATGGGGAAAGGACAGGAGGAAACCACTCTTCGAGCGGCATACGGTGCACCTGTGTTGGTATTTATCGCATACGATACGACTTATGATTTGTCGCAGGTGGATTGCGGACTATTGGGCGGAAACATGATGATTGCGGCACAATCGTTAGGGATTGGTTCATGTTGCTTGGGTGGTATTTGCCGTTTCCTGAATGAACCGGAAGGTCGTGAATTGCTTGATGAATTGTATTTTCCCGAAACGCATAAATTACTTTATGCCATAGCTTTCGGTTATCCGGATGAAGAACCTTCTCCCAAACCTCGTGATATGAACAAGGTTCGGACGGTTGAATGATGCGGTTTTTGTTGATTGGGGATTAAAGAACGAGAAGTATGAAACGTTTTTATATACTGGGGGTAGCCATGGGAATGAGTGCATTTTTGAGCAGCCTTTTCGGTTGCCATGTTTCGGACGGGGATTTCCGTTCGCTTTCCGTAGCGGAATTCAAAGAATACATTGCCGATACGGCGGTCGTGCGTTTAGATGTACGTACGGCTGGAGAATATGCGGAGGGGCATATTGCCGGGGCGGTGAACATAGACGTGTTACAACCGGATTTCGAACAGAAGAGCAAGGCCGTTTTACCGAAAGGCAAGACCATAGCCTTGTATTGCCGGAGTGGGAAGCGCAGCAAGAAAGCAGCACGGATTTTGAGTGAGCTTCATTATAAGGTGGTGGAGCTTGACGGTGGATACTTGGAATGGACGAAGGCCGGACAGTGACGGGACAAGTCTTGAAACGGATGAGTCCGGGGGGGGCAGTGAAAAGAAGAGACTATTTGGGGTGAAAAAATGACTGTAATTTCGCGATAGACTTGCATATAATGGCTCTTTTCATTATCTTTGCACTCGATTTCAAGGAAATCATGCGGAAATAGCTCAGTCGATAGAGCACTAGCCTTCCAAGCTGGGGGTCGCGGGTTTGAGCCCCGTTTTCCGCTCATGTAAGACTTGCCGAAAACGGCAAGTCTTTTTTTGTTGTATCCGTGAGATTCAACGGATGGATAACCCAAATCATTGACACCTGTAAAATATCGGTTGAATGAGGTTCGGGGCATATTGTATGAAGGCAGAAAGTCGGTTGTTTATATCTGATGATTTTATAGCGTTTGGAAAAAGCCAACACGCATTTTGGGGCGTGTTGGTGATGTAAAGTCTTATTCCGTATCGAACCGGAACACCGTAGTTTGCCGATATTCCTCCCCAGGACGCAACAGGCAGGAGGGGAAATCGGGATGCGATGGTGTGTCGGGATAGTATTGCGCTTCGAGGCAGACGGCGGTGTCGGGATGGACGTAATAACCGGCTGTGTAGAGCAGTACGGAGGGCAGGTCGGTTTTTACCGTCAGGCTGCGGCCCGTGGTGGGCTCGGACAACCGGGCGGCCTCCACCATGTCGGGAGACTTTTCCGTTTTCAGTACGTAACAGTGGTTGTAACCTTTGTTCCATTTCAGTTGCTCATGGTCGGCATATAAGTCCTGTCCGATGGGTTTGGCAGAAGTGAAATCGAAAGGCGTGCCGTCCACCTTCACCCGTTTCCCCGTGGGGATGAACTGCGGGGTGGTGTCCAGCATCGTATGTGAAGGGATGCGCAATACATGTCCCGTGATTTTCTCTCCTTTGCCACCCAAATTGAAGTAGGCATGGTTCGTCAGGTTAAGGTAGGTTGCCCTGTCTGTTGTTCCATAGTAGCGGATGGACAGCTCGTTATCATCGTTCCAACGGTATTCCACCGTGATACGCACGTTGCCCGGATAACCGCCTTCTTCATCGGGGGAAAGCCGCGTGAAGCGCACGCCGTCGTCCAAAACTTCCCAGTCCCACAGCGTGCGGTCGAAGCCGGAGAAGCCGCCATGGTTGGTGTTCTGCCCGTCGTTTTTTTCTAGTTTGTAGGTTTGCCCGTCGATGCAGAGGCGTGCGCCTCCGATGCGGTTGGCAAAACGGCCCACGATGGCTCCCATGTAGAACTCGTCCGACAGCAAGTCGGTCGGACTGACGAGCACATTCGCCATCTCTCCATTTCTGTCCGGCACGATGGCAGAAAGCCAACGGGCACCCCAGTTGGCCAGTTCAACCACGGCTCCGGTTGAGTTTGTCAACCGGAAGCCGTAGACCGGGGCGCCCGTCGGCATATTACAGATCACTTGTGTGTTTATTCGCATAATTCACGATGGATTTGTGCACCTTGGTGGTTGATGTCCAAAGCGCGTGCCTTGTCCAAGTACTCGATGGCGTGTACGCGGTCTTCCAATCCTAAATAGCCCAATCCCATGACATAGTTGCAGTGGATGGCGTTGCGTTTGTCCAGATTGTCCTCCCAAATGGCCAGGTCGGGCAACGATACGGCAAAGTAGTCTATGCGGCAGTGGTCGAACAAGTGTTTCTCACCATGCTTGATGAGCTTGTTGAAACGTCCGCGTGCCTTGCCTTCCTCGCCCAATGCGCGCCAAGCCAGTCCCTGATAGAAAATCTTGTCCGGTTGCGCATCGTTGTAGAAAAACGCCTGTTGCGGTTCGGCAGAACCTTGGGTGGCCTTGTGCAACCAAAGCTTGGCGTTTTCTTCGTCTCCCAGTCCGCGGTAAGCCAGTCCTTTGTAATACCAGATGTCGTTTTCTTCTGCATTGATGAGTTTGCCTTCGCCCAAGTTGTACGGGTATTGGTCTGTGGCCTGCAACAAAGCCAAAGCGTCGGCGTAGCGGTGTTCGCGCAGGGCGATTTTGGCCAGTTCCACATGGCAGATGGTGTACTGCCCCATGATTTTTCCTTCACCGCCTTCCCACGGATGGAATTTGCGGGCGGCAATCAGTGCCTTGGCCTCTTCATAGCGTCCTAATTGGTTGTAGAGCGTGATGCGCTCGATGGACAGGTCGTCGCGGCTTTCCGTTTCGGCCGGATGGGCTTCGAGGAATGCGAGACGTTCCGCTTGCGGACGTCCGAGCCGTTTGTAGAGCTGGTCCAATTCCATCAGAATACGGGCGTCGCTTTCGTCGAGGCGGTAAGCCTTCTCCAGTGTTTCCACCGCCTTCTGCGGATCGTTGCGTTTGTTGTAGTAAGCCAGCGAGAGGTTGCGCCATACGGTAGGGAACGCCGGGGCGATAGCGGCCGATGCCTCCCAACATGCGATAGCGTTGTCGTATTGCCGTGCGGCATACCAGAAGTTGCCGAGGGCGTAGGCCGCTTTGGCACAGGCTTCGTGGTTCTCTTTCATTGCATCCTGCAACACCAATACTTCTTCGATGCGGTTGGGGAAGCAGTAAGAATGGTCATCCTGTTCGGCTTTCTTGTAATATTCGAGCGCCTTGCCCGTGTCGCCTTTACGCGAGTGGCAGTAACCCAACGCGTAATGTACCATCGGGTAAACTGAGCTTTGTGTGGCGGCGTAACCCTCCAACAGGTTGATGGCCTCGTCGTAAAGTCCGGCCTGTGCGAAATCGAGTGCGTATTCGATGTAGACGTGGGCTGCACCGTGCATCAGTCGCTGCATTTCCTTCAGCACGTGGTCATCGCCCGTGAGGAGATATTGCTCGAAGCGGCATCCCATATTGAAACGGTCTATCTTGAGCGATTCCGCTATCAGGTCGAAGGCTTCTTCCTTACGTCCCAAGTGGCGCAGGATGGAGACTTTCAGTTGGCGTGCCTTATGGTGGTGCCAGTTGCGTACGAGCGAGCGGTCTATCAGGTCAAGGGCTTTCTTGAAGTTGCCCCGGCGGCAGTCGATGGCGGCCAAGTTGTAATAGGCGGCATCCTGCCAAGCGGCATTCCAAGCCGATTTGAAGAACGCGTCGTATGCCTCGTCCGTTTTGTCCTGCATCAGACAACTCCAACCCAGATTGTAATACGGTTCACCGTCGTAAGGGTTCGGATTGCGTTCCGTCAGGGTTTCGACGGCTTTACGGAAATAGCCTTCGGCTTTGGCGAATTGTCCCTTGCGCATCAGGAGCAAACCCATGGCGTTGTTGCAACGCACGTCGCCCGGTTCGCGGCGCAACGCCTCCTCATAGTAGTCCATCGGGTTGTAAGTCGCGTGGCGGTATTGCTCCAAATGGAGTCCCGTGAGGTAGAGCTGTTCGATGGACGCGATGTCCTTCGGGTCTTTGGCGGCCTTGGCCGGATCCGGTACGGGCTTGATTTCCGGTTTGTCGGCCTGATAGCTTACCAGGATGCGGCCCTCGTGGTTGCGGATTTCAACCAAGATGTCTTCGTCTTTCAAGCCCTCGGCTGCAAATTCTGCTTGGAACGGTTCTGCTGGGGAGATGGAGATGACTTTGTCGAAAAGGGTGCCGCCGTTCACGTTGTCCTTGACGAACACATGCACGTCCTTGTTCACTCCGGTGGTGTACAGGATGACTTTGCCTTTTCCTTCCTTGACTTCCAAGTTCAGCAATGCGTCCTTGGTGGCGTTCTTCACGTAGCCCACCTCAGCGTAGGGCATGAAGTATTGTTTCCACGACTTTTCCTCGTAGGGTTGCAACCACGTGAAGTCCGGCTGGTTGTCGGTGTACATGCCTGTCATCAGTTCGATGTACGGGCCGTCCTCGTCCGTCAGGTTACGGTCCCAAGCGCGTCCGAAGTCGCCGTTGCCCCATGTCCATTGCTTCTTTCCCGGCGACACATGATGGTCGGCCACGTGAAGCAATCCGCCTTTCACGTCCTCTTCATATCCGCCCACGAAGTCGAATTTTGATTGGATGGCCATGTAGGATGTCGGCACGGGGATATTCTTGTATTTCGAGATGTCCACACCGGCGGAATAGTCTTGTTTGTAGTAAGTGCCCGTGGCGATGGGGAACGACGACACGTCACGCTTGCCATGGTCGAACACGGCGTTCACGTCGGGCGGGAATACCGAATGGTAGTGGTCGTTGACCACCACGGCCGGGTTGGCCCACCACAGGAACGTCTGGGGGAAAGACGTACGGTTGTAAATCTTCACGTTGATTTCGATGTACGACTTGCCCGGATAGAGCGTAAAGCCCTGCATGCCTTTGGTGCGGAACATGCGTTCCACTTCGTTGCACCATACCGTCTTGCTGCCGTCGGCATGCTCCTCGATGGAGAAGTCTGTGGGCAGGAAGGTGGACGGGCGGTGGTGTTGCGGCCAGTTGAACTCGATGCCGCCCGAAATCCACGGGCCGGTCAACCCGACGAGCGCGGGCTTCACCACTTGGTTGTAGTACACGAAGTGGCGTTGCTTCACCTTGTCGTAGGCCATGTGGATGCGTCCGCCCAGTTCCGGGAGTATCATCACCTTGATATATTCGTTCTCGATAAAGAGCGCATGGTAAAGCTTGTCTTTCTTCTCGTCGGAAATCTTCTCTACTACGGGATAAGGATAGACCACGCCGCTGCTACCTTGGTAGACACGTTTCTCCAAGAAGATCGGGTTCTTTTCTTCCTTGCCGATTTCGTAGGTGGGGAGCAGGATGTCCTCTTCCCATGCACGTACCTCGGAGGTGTTCACCGTGCTTTGAATCAAATAGGATGTGATTTTTTCCATGATGTATGAAGTTATTGGATAAGTTCGTGTTCGATTTCTTCCAGGCTCTTGCCTTTCGTTTCAGGCAGGCGGCGCCATACGAAGATGCCGCCGGCGAGGCAGATGATGCCATAGAGCCAGAACGTTCCGGCTGCGCCCAATCCGCTGTTCAGCACCGGGAAGGTGTACGTCAGGATGAAGCAGGCGGCCCAAAGGGCGAAGGTACATACCGACATGGCCACGCCCCGTATGCGGTTGGGGAATATTTCGGAGATGATGACCCACATGGTCGTAGCCAGCGTCATGGCGTAGCAGGCGATGGCGGCCACCACGATGACGAGCAGCATGACTCCGCTGATATGGAACCAGTAAGCCGCGCCCATGAAGGCATAAATCAGTGTCAGGCCGAACGCGCCGAAGAGGGTCAGGGCCTTGCGTCCCCAGCGGTCTACCACGCACATGGCCAATACTGTGAAAATTACGTTGGTCACTCCCGTCACCACGATATTCATCAGCACGTCGGACACGCCGTAACCGGCGGCCATGAAGATTTCCTGGGCATAGTTGAAGATGACATTGATGCCGCACCATTGTTGCAACACGGCCATCACCACGCCGATGAGTAGGATTTTGCGCATCGAGGGGTGGAGCAGTTGTTTGAATCCGCCTTCCACGGTTTTCTCTCCTGCGGCGGCTTCTATGGCAGCCAGTTCTTCACGGGCGTGGGTCTCGCCGCCTATCTTCGCGAAGATGCCGAAGGCTTTCTCCTTGTACCCCGATGAGGCCAGCCAGCGCGGGCTTTCGGGCAGGACGAAACTGAAGACGAAGAAAAGGGCTGCGGGTACGACCATGGCCCAGAACATCCAACGCCATCCCGTCTGCCCGTTCCACGAGAGGCGTATCATCTCGGCTGTGGCGTGGTCGGCCACCGGTTCGGCAATCTGCCAGTTGACGATTTGTGCGCTAAGGATTCCCAATACCACCGTCAACTGGTTGATGGACACGAAACGTCCGCGCAAGTGGGCCGGAGCGATTTCCGCTATATACATAGGAGAAAGGCTCGAGGCGATGCCGATGGCGAATCCGCCGATGAGGCGGAACACGTTGAACAGTCCGAACGTGTCGGCGGCACCCGTGCCCACGGCCGTACAGATGAATAGTCCGGCGGCCAGTATCAATATGGGTTTACGGCCTAATTTGTCGCTCAGCTTGCCCGCGCTCAACGCGCCGATGAGGCAGCCGATCAACGCACTGCTCATGGCCCATCCTTGAAGCGAAGGGCTGTCGGCAATCTGGAAGTATTGTTCATAAAAAGGTTTGGCGCCACCAATCACGACCCAGTCGTAACCGAAAAGGAAACCGCCCATGGCGGAAATCAGCGCAATCAGAAACAGGTAAAGATTTGTTTTTGTCTTCATGATTGTAGAAATGGTTTAAGAAATATTTTCTGGGTGCAAAGTAACGCGGTTTTTGCGGTTCCGGAAATGGATAGAATCACTTATGATATGGACAATTTTGCGGTGGGGTGTTTTTGTGCGGCCAGACGGCGGTTCGGGGTATGGGCGATGCAGTGGCTTATTTTGACAAAGGGAGGACGGCGAATCGTTTGGCGCAGAACGGAAAATCAATCTCTTGAGAACGGAAAATCGTTTGGCGCAGAACGGCGAATCGTTCTCAGGAGAAAATTTTGTAAATCATAAATCGTTGTATCATAGTGTGTTATTGATGGAGCTCCTATTGGGCTTCTACTCTAAAAAATATTGACTTTGGAGCGAATTTGTTTGTTTTTGACGAGAATTTCGGACAGAGGCAAGGTTTTCTTTTCGTACTTTTGTATGCTGAGTTATACTACTTGAATAGCATACAAAATATCATGGAAATAAAGTTGAATTTGAAACAGGCCGGAGTACTGGCTATAGCGGCCATGGCGGCTTTGAGCGTGCAGGCTCGTGGCGGGAAACGCTTGTCGGAGTATGTGAACCCGTTTATCGGGGCTACGACGAACACACAAATGGCCAAGGCCGAACATGGGTTGGGAAAGACCTTTCCCGGTGTGGCCACGCCGTGGGGCATGACGCAGGTCAGCCCCAATACCATTACCGGAGGCGACAACGGTTCGGGGTACAGTTATGAACATACGACCATCGAGGGCTTTGCCTTGACCCAGATGAGCGGCATCGGATGGTATGGCGATTTGGGGAATTATTTAGTGATGCCCACCACGGGACCTTTGCATACGTATCGCGGCGAGGCGGAACGTCCGGAGGAGGGCTACCGTTCGCGTTACGATAAGGAGAGCGAGACGGCACGTGCAGGATATTACGCTGTCCGCCTGACCGATTATGACATCCGGGCGGAACTGACGGCCACTCCTCACGGCGGGGTCATGCGTTTCACTTATCCGGAAAACGAATGTTCGCGCATTCAAATCGACTTGGCCCGCCGTGTGGGCGGTACGTCTGTCCGGCAGTACGTGGAGCGTGTGGATGACTATGCTATCCGCGGATGGATGCGTTGCACGCCCGACGGAGGCGGTTGGGGCAACGGGGGAGGGAAGGCCGATTATACGGTCTACTTTTACACCCGTTTCAGCAAGCCGTTGGAGCGTTACGGCGTATGGTCGGCCGAGTTTCCTGAGGGTATGGGGCGCAAGTTGGAAAACGTGACCTCGCCGGAATTTGCCGAGGCGGTACGCCGGGCGAAGGTGACGGAACGTCCCGACCGCATGGAGGGAGACCATTTGGGATTTTATACGGAGTTCCCCACGCGCGAAGGCGAACAGGTGCTGATGCGCACGGCCATCTCCTTTGTCAGTCTGGAAGGAGCGGAGGCGAACTTCAAAGCCGAATTGAAGGGAAAGGACTTCGAACGGTATTGCGAAAAGGCGGCTGCGCTGTGGGACGAGGCCTTGTCGAAAATCAAAATCTCCGGGGGGACGGAAGATGAGCGCACGATTTTTTATACTTCGCTGTACCACACGATGATAGACCCGCGCGACTATCGTGACGTGACGGGTGAATACGTGGGAGGAGACCGGAAGGTGCACAAGACCGACGCATTCAAGAAGCGTACGGTGTTCAGCGGTTGGGATGTGTTCCGCAGCCAATTCCCCCTGCAAAACCTTATCAATCCGGAGGTGGTGAACGACATGATCAACTCGTTTGTCACTCTGGCCGAGGAAAACGGTACGGGCGTGTACGAACGTTGGGAGTTCCTGAACGCTTACAGCGGCTGCATGTTGGGTAATCCGGCCATAGCCGTCATCGTCGATGCCTATATGAAAGGCATACGCGGATACGACGTGGAGAAAGCTTACCGCTTTGCCTGTCAGACCGCCGACCGCATCGGACATCATCCGGAACTGGGATATTCGCCCGGCGGCAGCGGCATATCGGAAACGTTGGAATACGGATACTTCGATTGGTGTGTGGGCGAATGGGCCGAGGCTTTAGACAAGACTGAGGATGCCGACATCTATCATCGGCGCGGACAGGCATACCGTAAAATCTTCGACAAGGAAAAGGGATGGTTCCGCGTGCGCAACGCCGACGGCTCGTGGGCGGACTGGCCGGAAAAAGGACGCTTGCAGGAGTGGTACGGTTGCATGGAGTGCAATCCCTACCAACAGGGTTGGTTCGTGCCGCACGACGTGTCCGGCATGGTGGAAATCATGGGCGGTCGCGACAAAGTGCTGGCCGATCTGGAATCCTTTTTTGAAAACACGCCGCGCGAATTCTATTGGAATCCCTATTATAATCATGCCAATGAACCCGTGCACCACGTGCCTTTCCTCTTCAACCTCTTGGGGGCGCCGTGGCTCACGCAGTACTGGACGCGTGTGATTTGTGCCGACGCTTACAAGAACAGTCTGGCCGGGCTGTGCGGCAATGAGGATGTGGGGCAGATGTCGGCCTGGTATATCCTGGCTTCTGCGGGGTTCCATCCGCTTTGTCCGGGCGAGACGCGTTATGAATTGACAGCCCCTGTGTTCGACCGTGTGGAGATCGCGCTCGACCGCCGTTATGCCAAAGGCCGTAAGTTTGTAGTCACTACGGAGGGGAATGCGCCCGACGCCTGTTACATCCAGTCGGCCACGCTGAACGGCAAGCCTTACAACCGTTGCTACATCGACCACGAGGATATCGTCCGTGGCGGTGAGTTGCACTTCGTGTTGGGGCGCACGCCGAACAAGCAGTGGGGTGTGGAATGAGCGGCCGTACGGCAAGTCATATAGGAATGGAGAGAATCGCAAAATTGTCCATGTGATAAGTGATTCTCTCCATTTCGGCTTTTAGTGAAACGGACTTACTTTGCAGACGAATAATCATTCTTAAATCTATATGGCGATATGGCTCAAAAAATCATGTTATCTTTGGCGGTATTCTTCTGTTGGACGTTTGCCCTGAAAGCGGAAGAGTACAAATTGTCTTCGCCCGACAAGAAACTGGAGGTGAAGCTCCGTGTGGAAGGGCGTACGGAATTTGAAGTGTGGTACGATAAGGTGAAGTTGGTGGAACCTTCGGTGATAGGGATGAACCTGTCCGACGGGCGTAATGTGGGAGGCGACCCCGTGACCTCTGTGAAGAAAGACCGTGTGAACCGCAAGATAGACGTCGTGGCGGGGAAAAACAAGACCCTGAAAGAGGCGTACAATGAAATCGTGCTGTCTTACGGCACGGACTACGACCTGGTCGTGAGGGCCTACAACGAAGGGTGGGCCTACCGTTTCGTGACGCACTGGGACAAGGAAATCATTATCGACAGCGAAGATGCCGTGTTCAATTTCGCTTTTACCCCTACGGTGTATTTCCCGGAATGCGACAGCAATACCGCACCCGAGCGTGAACAGTCGGGCAAGGTGCACCAGATTCATCAGGGCTACCGTAATTTCGAGCGGCTTTACAAGGTGTATCGTTCGCCGGGTGAGATTCCGGCCGGTCGTTTTTCCGTTTCTCCGGTGCTCTTCGAGTATCCCGGCAAGCCCTACAAGGTGGTGGTGACGGAATCGGACACTTACGATTATCCCGGCTTGTATATGGAAGCCGCCGGGCAGAATGCCATGCGCGGAAAGTGGGCGGCCTACCCTAAAGAAGTGATGGACGGAGACCCGTCGAACCCTTACCGTTGGTATTCCAACCATCTGGTGATTTCACGTGAGGATTACATTGCAAGGACGGGAGGCGACCGCACGTTCCCGTGGCGCGTCATGATCGTGTCCGATGACGACAAGACGTTGTTGAACAATGAGCTGGTCTACATGCTGGCCGAACCTTGCAAGATTGAGGATACCTCGTGGATACAACCCGGAAAGAGTGCTTGGGAATGGTGGCACAAAGCCGTGGTGGAAAGCGTGGACTTCCCGGTGGGGAACAAACATCTTTCGTTGCAACTTTATAAATACTATGTAGACTGGGCTTCGGAGAACGGTATAGAGTACATGACACTCGATGCCGGATGGAAAATGGAGTACATTAAGGAATTGTGCGACTATGCCCGGGGGAAGAACGTGAAGATATTGGTTTGGACTTGGGCCAGTTGCCCGCTGGAGAATCCGAACGATTGGATCAAGCAGATGCACGAGTGCGGGGTGGCGGGTGCCAAGATTGATTTCTTCGAACGCAACGACCAGATTGCCATGCGCTGGGGGCGCGAATTTGCCGAACGGTTGGCGCAGTACCGGATGGTGGCCATCTTCCACGGTTGTCCCATACCGGTGGGCTTGAACCGTACTTACCCCAACGTGATGAATTATGAGGCCGTGAGAGGGGCTGAATGCAATTTCTGGGAAAAGACCATCACGCCCGAATACCATACACGTTTCCCCTTCATCCGTTCATTGGCCGGACCGGAAGATTACACGCCGGGCGGCATGCGCAACGTGACGCCCGAAGAGTTCCAACCGCGTGACCGGGACAGCATCCCTCCGATGAATATGGGGACGCGTTCGCATGTCTTGTCCATGTACGTCATATTCGACCATTGGATCGGTTACCTGTGCGACGCGCCTTCGGAATATAACAAATATCCCGACATCTTGGATTACCTGTCGAAAGTTCCTTCGGTGTGGGACAAGACCCTTCCGCTCGATGCCCGTTTGGGCGAGTACATCGTGATGGCCAAACAAACCGGTAAGGATTGGTACGTGGGCGGCATGACGAACTGGACACCGCGCAGCGTGACGGTGGACTTCGGTTTCCTGAAACGCGGGAAGACCTACCGCGCTGTGGTTTTCAAGGACAAACCGGAGTCGGGCGACCATCCGACAACGTATGCCTGCGAGACGATGAATGTGGACCGGAATACGAAACTGACGTTGGATATGGCTCGCGGAGGCGGCTTTGCGATTCGTCTGACGGAAGAATGAAAGTAAGGTTTTATGCGAAAGGCCGCAGAAGGATATGTCCTTCTGCGGCCTTTCGCATGGCGGGTGCCGTATCTTCAGGGAGCCTCTTGTGTACTGAGGATTTTCAGGAGCTGCTTTTCGCGTTGGAGTTCTTTGGTATCCTTGTCCGGTGATATCAGCATCATGCTCCGTATGATATCCTCGTTGCAGCAAGTGTAATTGTAGTATTCCAAAAGTTCCCCGGTCAGTTGTGCTTTGGGTATCACCTCTGTGCGCAAGTCGGCAAACTCTTCCAGCGGGATTTCGTCGCCTTGCCGGACAAAGAGAATGCGCCGGGCGATCGGATTGCGGTTATAGTCGTGTGTCAGATAGATTCCTTTCATGATTTGGGGATACTCGATGATGGGCAGTTGCAGGTAGACCACCTTCAGGGCAAGTTGCAGGCGTTTTTGTTCGTTGAACATCAGATAACCGATTTGAAACGGCGAGAACAACCCCACGCCGATATAATAGTCGCCCGACAGGTTCTGGCAATAGACTTTGGGCATGGTGTCGCCGTCTACGATAGAGGATATCATATAAGGCTCCACTTTCAGTCCGTCGGAGTAGGACGAAGAACTGTAAGATTGGTAAAGTCCGGTATAGATGCCGGCATTGGGCAGGTATTTGATGGCTTCTTTCTCGATGTCGTCCAGAAAAGGTCGTCCGCCGTTTTTGTTGGAAACGAAACGTGGCTCGATGTGGCTCACTTTGTCGTACAATTCATCGAGGCAACCTTGCAGTTTGCGTTTCGACACGTTGTTGACTTGTTGCAGCCCTTGGTCTAACGCACTTTCCGTACCGCATCCTCCGGAGAGCAGATTGATGTAGGTGGGGAGCACGGAAGAATAGAGCGAGGAGAGTACGCTGGATGCTATGCCCGTCTCTTCGGAGATGTCCTTCATCCGTACACCGGCTTCGCGTAGTTTCTTCATCCGTTCGTAGAGTGATACCAATTTGTCCATACGTATGTTCTTTTGGGCAAAGGTACGTTTTCCATGTTACAAACCTGTTGCTTTCGTGCTTCATTACCGTGAGATGAATGTTACATTATAAATACGGGTTTGGACGGACGTATGATATATAATGAATTAATTTTTTCAGATGGCGGTTTGGGATAGTTTTGCAGCCGAAAACAAAACTATGGTTATGGAACAAATCGTAAAGAACAAAAGACTTTCGGATGCGTTGCTCATCCTGTGGGCGGGCGGTGCAGCCTTGCTTTCCTACTCTTTGGTGTATGCCTTGCGCAAACCTTATACGGCGGCTTCGTTCGAGGGGTTTGATTTTTTCGGCACGGATTACAAGGTCGCGGTGACGACGATTCAGATTTTAGGTTATGTGATAGCCAAGTTCTTTGGCATCAAGTTGATTTCGGAGTTGAAGAAGGAGCGTCGTTTCAAGTTTTTCGTCTGTTCGGCGGTAGCAGCCGAGGCTGCTTTGGTAGGCTTCGGCCTGTTGGCTCCTCCGTTCAATGTGGCGGCCATGTTTTTGAACGGCTTGTCGCTCGGTTGTATGTGGGGCGTGATATTCAGCTTTATCGAGGGACGCAAGGTGACGGATATGTTGGCCAGTCTGTTGGGGGTAAGCATGGTGTTCAGTTCCGGTGTGGCCAAGAGTTTCGGCTTGTTTGCCATGAACGAGATGCACGTGGGACAGTTTTGGATGCCTGCCGTGATTGGAGCTTTTGCTTTGCCTCTTCTCGTTTTTATGGGGTATATGTTGAAGCGTCTGCCACAGCCTACGGAAGAGGATATTGCGCTGCGTAACGAACGTGTGACATTGGACGGAAACGGACGTAAGCTCTTGTTCCGAAGTTACGCTCCGATTCTTACCTTGTTGTTCGTGGGCAACTTCATGTTGCTGGTGCTGCGCGACATCAAGGAAGATTTTCTGGTCAATATCCTGGATATGAGCAATCAGTCTTCTTGGCTTTTCGCCCAGGTGGATACGATTGTTACGTTGGTCATCCTCGGGATATTTGCCGCTTTCATCTTCTTCCGCAGCAATATTCGGGCTTTGATGTGCTTGATGGGACTGGTCATTGCCGGTTGTTTGGTCATGACATACGTGTCGCTGAATTATGAGGCATTGGATTGGCAGCCGGTAGTGTGGTTGTTTGTGCAGAGCCTGTGCCTCTACATTGCCTATCTGACTTTTCAGACGATTTTCTTCGATCGCTTCATCGCTTGTTTCCGCATCAGGGGAAACGTGGGTTTCTTCATCGCCATTATCGACTTCATCGGCTACATGGGTACGGTGACTCTGCTTTCCACCAAGGAGTTTTTGAACTTCGACATGGAGTGGTTTGCGCTTTACAACCACATGGCATGCGCGGTCGGCGCGGTTTGTGCGGTCTTGTTTACAGTGGCTGCCGTATTGATTTATAAACGGTATTCCGCTCAAGGGCGTAGAAAAGAACAGACGGAGCGTACGACTTTGTATATGAATCCTCAATATAATGCAATTTGACGATGAAACAGGATTATGATGTGATAATTATCGGTGGCGGTTTGTTGGGATGCGCCACGGCTTACCAGTTGGCCAAACGTAAGGCGGGGAAGGTGTTGTTGTTGGATGCCAACGAGATAGCGTCGCAGGCTTCGTCCCGTGCAGCCTGCCTGTTGACACGGGCGCGTACCAAACCGGCTTTGATGGAAATGGTGCAGGAAACGTATGATTGCATTGATGAAATAGAGCACCTTTTGGGGGAATCGCTCGAACTGCAGCAGTGCGGCAGTGTGACCATCTCTTCGTCCGACGCATCGCTGAAAGAACTCGAAGCATTGGAAGAAGCGGCCGTACGTTTCGGAATACCGAATGAACGTATCGACCGGAGGCGTTTGAAAGAACTTCTTCCTTGGATGGAGGTTTCGGCGGTAGAAGAGGCGCTTTACATGCCTACGGATGCGTTTATAGATTGTGCTTTGTTATGTTCCGGTTATGCACGTGCTGCACGAAGTCTCGGGGCGGAATTGCGTCCGAATACGAAAGTAAAAGCCATTGTGGCTGTTGGAGACAAGACGACAGGAGTGGAGTTGGCGGACGGGGAAAAAGTACTGGCGCCGGTTGTCGTGAATGCCGCAGGCTCGTGGGCCAACCTGTTGATGCGTCCTTTAGGGGTAGGGCTTCCTTTTACTCCGGTGCGGAGTCATTTTTGGATTACGGGAACAAACCCCGGGCGTTTTCCGGCAAACCATCCTTTTACGGTGATTCCCGATGCTCGTACTTTCACCCGTTCGGATGTGGGGGCGTTGATTATCGGCTTGCGCGAAAGTGAATGCCAGGCCTTCAATCCCGACACATTGACGGATAAGCTGGAGGATTTCGATTTCAATAAGGCGGCCGAATGGAAAGTGCTCGACGAGTGTGCCCCGTTGCTACAGCGTTATCTTCCGGACATAGAAACTCTGGGTATCGCGCATTATATGGCCGGGCCCTCATGTTACGTGCCGGATGCCAAATTCATTATCGGGCAGGTGCGTCCATACGAAGGGTTGTATGCCGTAGCCGGATGCTGTGGAGGAGGCGTGGCTGCCGGTGGAGGTATGGGACGCTTGGCCGCAGAATTGATTTTGCGGGAAGAGCCGTTTGTGGATCCGGCCGGGTTTGCACCGGACCGTTTCGGGGCAGTGGACCCGTTTTCGGTTGAGTTTCAAAAAAGGTGTGCGGATGCCCGTTCCAATAAAAAAGGTGGATAGGGTTCGGATATATGGAAGATAAAAAAGCGAAAGATATGAAGCGGTATATTGTATTCTTAAAGCAAGTGCCTTTGTCTACAAAGGTAGAGATGGACCCTGTAACCCGGACGCTGAAGCGTTCGTCGGCCATGACCCGGACAAATCCTGATGACTTGTATGCCTTGCAGTTGGCAGTAAAATTGAAAAGGCAGACGGGGGCTGAGATAGTGGCGGTAAGCATGGGACCCGCTTCGGCGGAAGAAGTGCTCCGGGAGGCTTTGCAAAGAGGGGCGGATAAGGCGGTTTTGTTGTCCTCCAAGGCATTTGCCGGAAGCGATACGTGGTGTACGAGCCTGGTACTGGCGGCAGCCGTGCGCAAGTTGGGTGAATACGACTTGTTGCTTTTCGGGAAAATGGCGGTGGATGGCGATACGGCACAAGTGGGGCCTGAGGTAGCCGGACAGTTGGATATTCCCCAAGTGACGCATTTGATGGAGGTTTCGGACATATCGGATACTTGTATGTGTGTGAGGAAGAAGGCCGGTCGTTTATTCCAGCGTATGGAGGTGGATTTACCTTGTGTCGTGACGGTTGGTCGGGAGACGGGGGAACTGGATTGTCCCACACTGACCGGTTGGCGGTGGGCTCAGCGGCAGACCATCCTTCATTGGGATGAATGCGACTTGGGACTGGAGCCTTCGCAGGTCGGATTGCAGGCATCTCCTACTCAAGTAGTGTCTACCATGGTGCCTCGACGGAAGCAAGACGTGGAATGGCTTCCCGACGGGGAAAAGTTTTTTGCAGTCGTCCGTGAAAGCATGAGACGCGGGATTAATTTTTAAAAAGCAAGATGAAAATGAATAAAGATAAGGATTTTATACTTCAATTACAGGCCGGGCAATGTGTATCCTGCGGAATATGTGCCGAAAGTTGTACCTATGGGGCTATCCGTATGGGCGACTTTCCGGAGGTGGATGAAGAGAATTGCCGTTTGTGCGGCGGTTGTGTGCAGGCTTGTCCGGTTGGAGCTTGGGTGATGCAGCGTCAAGACGAAAGGCAGGAACAGCCTGTGGATGATTCCAATGGCATTTGGGTGTGGGCGGAAGTCATGGACGGCGCTTTGGCACCGGTAAGCCGGGAACTTTTGGGAAAGGCTGTGGCACTTGCGGCTTGCCGTCCCCAACCGGTCGAGGCTGTACTGATAGGCGGTGAAGTGTCTGCATGGGCGGATGAGTTGATAGCCGCCGGTGCAGACCGCGTGCACGTGGTGGAGTCTCCGTTTCTATCGGATTTTGTGGAGGAAAACTATACGGAGGTGTTGGCCGGCTTGGTGCGCAAACAGCATCCTTCGGTCTTGCTTATCGGGGCTACGCCATGCGGTCGTGGTTTGTCCGCACGATTGGCTGCTGTACTGCATACCGGATTGACGGCAGATTGTACGGAGTTGGAAATGGATACGGACAGCGGACTGTTGCGCCAAATACGCCCGGCTTTCGGAGGAAATCTGATGGCTACGATTGTCAACCCCGTTTTTAGGCCGCAAATGGCTTCCGTACGTCCCGGGGTGATGAAAGCCAGGCAGAGGGATACTTCGAGGAGGAGGGAAATCGTCTATCATGCTTATGAGGCCGGAAGAGCCGACAGCCGTGTTCGCGTGTTGGAGGCTGTGGCGGAAGAAGTGGGCGGAACTTCGCTGAACGACAGTTCTATTATAATAGGTATAGGACGAGGCGTGAAAACGCGGAGATGTGCCGATGAAATCCGGAAGTGGGCCGAACGTATCGGTGCGATGGTGGCCGGGTCTCGTGCGGCAGTGGAAGCCGGGTTGGTGGACGCTTCCGTGCAAGTGGGGCAGACCGGGCATACGATAGCTCCGGATTTGTATATCGCCATCGGTATCAGCGGACAGATACAGCATACGGCGGCCATCACCGGAGCGCGTTGCGTGATAGCCGTTAACCCAGACCGTACGGCTCCGATCTTCAATGTGGCGGATTATGGTTGGGCAATACCTGTGGAAGAGGCACTTCCGCAATTCATGAACATTTTGAACCGGTGCGTATGAGAAAATGGATGGCATGCGTGTGGTTGGGCATGGGAAGTTGCTTTATGACGGCACAGGCGGACGAACCTCTTACCGTGAAGTTCCGTTCGAGGGCATTGTTGGATGCCGCTGTGTCCGGTTATGGCAAGGAAAGTGTGCAGGGGTATTATCGCTTGGAAGATTTCCGTGTGGGCTTCAAAGCTACTTATAGACAATGTGAAATGAAAGCCGACATTGGTTTGGGAGGGAACAAAGTAGCCATCAAGGATTTGTTGTTGAACTATCACTTTAAACATGGTGTCCTTTCGTTAGGAAATGCTTATGAACCTTATTCCATGGATATGCTCATCAGTACGGCAGACATGCGCTTTCATCAGTCGGCCGGATCCGTATTGGCTTTTACGGACGGACGCAAGCTCGGGTTGACCTATCATTCCAGTCTGCCATTTGGATATTGGGCTACGGGATTGTATACGCATAATGACATCAATAAAATCGGTGACGGACAGGTTAACGCTTTGGTTTCCACTTCGCGGGGCGTTTGGCGCAAGCGGTGGAAAGGGAATCTGTTGCATGTGGGCGGTGCTTTTTCTTTCCGTACCAAACCGGTGAATACAGTGGAACCGCCGACAAAAACAGTATCGAATGATGGCGTGACATCCATGTTCCCGTGTCCATTGATGGAAGCCACCGTGGACCGTTTAGGGACAGAACTCAAAGGCGTTTTTGAGATACTTTATACCGCTCCGCGTTTCATGGTACAGGGAGAATACTTTCTGAACCGTCTCAATCGTACGGAAGGGGAGGCTTACCGTCCGCAGGGAGGATATGTGCAGGCAGGCTTTCTGGTTCGGGGAAGAGGTTTTGCGTATGACGACCTGTACGGTATTCCCGGCAGGCCGGGCAGTAAACAGGCGATAGAACTCACGGCACGTTTCAATTATACGAACTTGAACGATGGCAGAGCCGGTATCATGGGCGGACGGGAAAGCGACGTTTCATTGGGAGCCAACTTCTATTTGAATGAATATTTGGCCGTAAAGCTGAACGGAAGTTATGTCCTTGTAGGAGAACATTGCAATGAATTTTACAAGAAAAACCTATTCTTGGGGCAATTACGTGTCCAATATATTTTTTGAGGCAGTCCTCATCTGATTTCTCGGATTCGTAACAGACGGATGTTTTCGCAAGGGAGCATCTGTCTGTTCTTTTGTATCGGGGAGTACGATATAAAGGCATTAAAAAAGGATTTCCCGACGGGAAATCCTTTTTCTTTGGGTGACTAGTGGGATTCGAACCCACGACATTCAGAACCACAATCTGACGCTCTAACCGACTGAACTATAGTCACCATTTTGGTGTGCTTGTATGGAAAGTATCATGTTTCTTTCCTAAAGCGATGCAAAGGTACGCATTTTATTTGAAACTGCAAATGTTTCGCCGGATTTTTACTAAAACTTTTTTTAAGCCACAGCCTTGAAGTCCGCGAAGGCTTATATATAATAAGGTGTACCGTCAAGCAGGCGGTACACCTTATGTCTGTTCAATACCCTGTTAACGATAGAATTCCTTTTTGCCCGCCGACAGTGTATTTTTCATCAGCATGCAGATGGTCATCGGGCCGACCCCGCCTGGTACGGGGGTGATGTAAGCACATTTGGGAGCTACCTCGTCGAATTTCACGTCGCCATTGAGGCGGAATCCGTTTTTCTTCGTGGCATCGGGGACGCGTGTCGTGCCTACGTCGATGACCGTAGCTCCCTCTTTCACCATGTCGGCCGTGACGAAATCGGGCTGGCCGATAGCGGCTATGATAATGTCCGCCTCACGGCATTCTTTCTTCAAGTCGCGGCTCCGGCTGTGGCATACGGTCACCGTAGCGTCGCCATACTGCTTTTGCATCATAAGCTGTGCCATAGGTTTGCCTACGATGTTGCTGCGGCCCAGGATGACGCATTTCTTGCCGCTCGTCTCGACGTGGTAACGCCGGAGCAGTTCCAGGATGCCTTTCGGGGTGGCTGAGATGTAACAAGGAAGCCCGATGGCCATTCTTCCCACGTTGATGGGATGGAAACCGTCCACATCCTTGCGGAAGTCGATAGCCTCGATGACTTTCTGTTCGGAGATATGGCGGGGGAGGGGTAGTTGCACGATGAATCCGTCCACGTCCTCGTCTTTGTTGAGCTTGTCCACTTCGGCCAGAAGTTCCTCTTCGCTGATAGTATCCTCGAAGCGGAGCAGGGTCGATTTAAAACCGCAGGCTTCGCAAGCCAATACCTTGTTGCGCACGTAAGTCTCGCTGCCTCCGTCATGTCCCACGAGGATGGCAGCCAAATGCGGGCGTTTCCCTCCGCTTTCTACGATTTGTTTTACCTCTTCGGCAATTTCCGCCTTGATTTGTGCGGCGGTGGCCTTTCCGTCAATCAGTTGCATGGTTATTCCTCTTTTGGTTTACGATTATAGTTTAGGCATTTTAGGCATACCCGGAATCTTGGGCATGTTGGCCATCATCTTGCCCATTTTGCTGCCCGTCACCATTTTCATCATTTTGCGCGTCTGGTCGAACTGTTTGATGAGGCGGTTCACTTCCTGTATGTTGGTGCCCGAACCTTTTGCGATGCGTTGGCGGCGGCTGGTGTTCAGGATTTCCGGATTGGTACGTTCACGCGGAGTCATGCTCTGGATGATGGCTTCAATACCTTTGAAGGCATTGTCGTCGATTTCCACGTCTTTGAGCGCCTTGCCCACGCCGGGAATCATGCTGGCCAAGTCTTTCAGGTTACCCATCTTCTTGATTTGCTGGATTTGCGACATGAAATCGTTGAAGTCGAACTGGTTCTTGGCGATTTTCTTTTGCAGGCGGCGTGCTTCTTCCTCGTCGTATTGTTCCTGAGCCTTTTCCACGAGCGACACGATGTCTCCCATACCCAAGATACGGTCGGCCATACGCGAAGGATGGAACTGGTCGATGGCTTCCATTTTCTCTCCCGTGCCGACGAATTTGATGGGCTTGTTCACCACCGTACGGATAGACAAGGCCGCACCGCCCCGGGTGTCGCCGTCCAATTTGGTGAGCACCACGCCGTCGAAGTCCAGACGGTCGTTGAATTCCTTGGCTGTGTTCACGGCATCCTGTCCGGTCATGGCATCTACCACGAAGAGCGTCTCATCGGGGTTGATGCCCTGTTTGATGGCAGCGATTTCCTGCATCATCTGTTCGTCCACCGCCAGACGTCCGGCCGTATCGACGATGACCACGTCGTAGCCTTTGGCCTTGGCTTCCTTCACGGCGTTCTGTGCAATCTGCACGGCATCCTTGTTGTCCGGTTCGCTATATACGGGGATACCGATTTGTTCGCCCAGCACTTTCAACTGTTCGATGGCCGCCGGACGATAGATGTCGCAAGCCGCCAGCAAAGGATTCTTACGTTTCTTTGTTTTCAGCATCAGGGCCAGTTTTCCGGACAAGGTCGTTTTACCGGCACCGTTCAATCCCGCCATCAGGATGACGGACGGATGGCCTTGCAGGTTCAGCTCGGCCGTTTCGCCTCCCATCAGGGTTGCCAGTTCGTCGTGTACGATTTTCACCATCAACTGGCTGGGTTTCACGGCAGTCAGCACGTTCTGCCCCAATGCCTTTTGCTTTACCGTGTCGGTAAAAGTCTTGGCCACCTTGTAATTCACGTCGGCATCGAGCAATGCGCGGCGCACGTCTTTCAAGGTCTCAGCCACGTTGATTTCGGTGATTTTGCCTTCACCTTTCAGGATTTTGAAAGACCGTTCCAGTCTTTCACTCAAATTGTCGAACATATATCGTTTGTTTTTTTGTGATTATTCTTAAAGCGGCAAAGATACGAAAAAACTTCCGTCGAAAGAGGGATGACAGCGGATAAAATCTGCTTCATAAGCCTTTTCCTTTTGGAGTTTGCGGCAGAAGGCGGGTATGCGTCTGCGTCCTCACTCCGTAGTTGCCGTTGCGGCGCTTTCCAATGCCGCTTCATAGTCCGGTTCCTGTGAAATCTCTTTGACCAGTTGGGTGTGCCGCACGATTCCTTTTTCGTCCACCACGATCACGGCGCGAGCCAACAAGCCTTTCATGGGGCCGTCTGCAATCTGTAAACCGTAGTTTTGGGTAAAATCCTGGCTTCGGAAGGTCGAAAGCGGTATGACGCGGGTAAGCCCTTCGGTGGTACAGAACCGTGATTGTGCGAAGGGCAAATCCATGGATATGCAGAGCACGACCGTGTTTTCCAGTCCTGAGGCCTTTTCGTTGAATTCACGTACGGAAACGGCGCAAGTGGGGGTGTCTAAACTGGGGAATACGTTCAGAATGACTTTCTTACCTTTGAAGTCAGAGAGTTTTACGTCTTGCAGGTCAGACTGTGTCAGGTGGAAGTCCGGTGCCTTGCGTCCTGTTTTTACCATCTTTCCAGTCGTATGTAGGGTGTTCCCCTTATAGATGATAGATTCTCCTTTGTTTTTCGTCTGTCCCGTTTGTACGGCCGAGGCTCCGGTGATGCCATCGGGGGATTGGGTGAAAGCGGTTGTGGTGGCTCCCAATGCCAGCCACAAAAAAAGCGTTTTTTTCATATCCGTCATTTTTAAGTAGGTTTAATTCTTATCAAAACAAGTAAGGCGAAAGGCGACAGCAAATATAAGTATAAAAAACGGAATGGGGAAGGGTAGAGCGAAAAGGGTAGAAAAAAAGTTAGCTTGAATGAGATTCATTTCTTTGATATACAGGAGGTTGGTATGGAATTCAAGAGAGTGCTGGAGGTATCTCGGTAGAATGGAAAATCAATCTCAGGAGAATGAAAAATCGTTTGGCTGAGATTCGTTTTTCGTTCTCAGTCGATTGATTTTTCATTCTCCTGAGATTGATTTCAGGTGTATAAGTGTATGTTTTTCAGAAAAGCAAAGAAGGATTTTTGCGCGGATGTTTAATGGAGAGGAGATGTCGTGAAACGTGTACTTTGGAACGAGGTGTTTTGTTGTATGTGTAACGATTGAAAATAGAATAAAATGAGGAATTCTTTGTGAATATAAGTTTTAATTGTTAATTTTGCACCTGATTTTTAGCAAAATTCATAGAAATGAAGAAAAAAACTCTTGTAGCTTCCTTTGGTTTGATGGTTTCAAGTTTAACTTTTGCCGGAGGATTGCTTACGAACACAAATCAAAATGCGGCATTCCTGCGTAATCCCGCGAGAGATGGTGCCATCGGTATCGACGGAGTGTACAGTAACCCGGCGGGTGTGGCTTTTTTGCCGGACGGATTGCATTTGTCCCTGAATTTCCAGAGTGCTTACCAGACGCGTGAGATTACCTCTGTGTTTGGTCCCTTCGCATACGGTGCAGGCAATCGTGGAGAATCTTCCAAACTGTTTAAAGGAGATGCCAAAGCTCCGGTTGTTCCTTCTTTACAGGCGGCTTACAATCGTGGCCGTTGGTCGTATTCTTTCAACTTCGCCATTGGCGGCGGGGGCGGAAAGTGCGCATTTGAAGATGGTTTAGGCTCGTTCGAGAGCCAGGCGGCGTTGCTGCCGTTGTTGGGGAGCGAGATGGGCATCAACAGCTATTCTCTCGACAGTTATATGCGTGGCCGCCAGTATTATTACGGTTTCCAAATCGGTGCGGCCTATAAAATCACCGACAATCTGTCGGCTTTTGTCGGCGGACGGCTGGTGTATGCCACCACGAACTACTACGGTTATGTGAAAAATATCTCGGTGAACAATCCTGTAGGCGGAGAGATGGTGGGGGCTTCGGCTTTGTTTGCCGGACAAATGGCTTCTTATTTAGAGCAGGCCGGACAGTTGACGGCTGCTGCCGAACAGGCTGCCGCTGCCGGAAATCAGGATTTGGCGCAACAGTATGCCGAATTGGCCCAAAAGGCCGGTGCGGCTGCCAAGCAAATGGGTACTTTGGCTGTAGCTACGGAAGACGTGACACTCAACTGCGACCAGACGGGGTGGGGCTTTACCCCCATTATCGGCTTGGACTATAAAATAGGCAAGTTCAACTTCGGAGCCAAGTATGAGTTTAAGACGAAAATCCGTTTGGACAACCGTGCGGCCAATAGTGAGTCGGCTGAACGCTTGGCCATGTTGGATAAGTTCCGCGACGGACGGACTGTGAAAGAAGACATCCCGGCACTGTTGACCCTTGGTGCGCAATACGAAATCCTCCCTTCGTTGCGTATCATGGCAGGGTATCATCATTACTTCGACAAACAAGCTTCGCAGGAAGGTGGTTCGCAAAAATTGCTGAAGAGCGGTTCGAGGGAATTTCTGGCCGGTGTGGAATACGACATCACCGACCGTGTGCAGGCCAGTGCCGGATGGCAGAACACCTATTTCGGCCTGACGGACGAGTACATGAAAGATATGAGTTTCAACGTAAGCTCCAACTCCTTGGGTGTGGGCTTGGGGATACAGGCTACGAAACGCATCAAGGTGAATGTGGCTTATTTCCATACTTTCTATAAAGACTACAACCGCGCTACGAACGATTACAACGGCATCAGCGCGACGGTGGCCACGGCGGCCGGACAGGCTACGGCCGACGCTTTGGTTGCTTCCGGTATGTTGAAGGGCAGCGACTCTTTCACCCGTACCAATAAGGTTTTTGGTCTGGGAATAGATTTCAGTTTCTAAGTGGGCGCGCAGTTTTGAATTTAGTAAGATAATAAAGCGAAAGATGGCATCTTCGGGATATCCGGAGATGCCATCTTTTGTGAATGGGAACGGAGAACCGTTCTGTCCTTGGGTTACGGGTAAATTTCTTCCAACTTTTTCTGGAGTTCTTCTCCGCGCAGGTCCGTAGCCACGATTTTACCGTCAGGACCGAAAAGTATGGTGGCCGGGATGCTCCGTATACCGTAAATGGCACCGGCTTCGCAGTTCCAGGCTTTCAGATCCGACATTTGAGGCCATGTGATGCCTAATTGGGTAGTCGCCTTTTGCCATGCGTCCTTTTGTGCGTCGAACGAGATGCCTACGATTTCAAACCCTTTCGGGTGGAATTGTTCGTAGGCTTTCTTTACGTTCGGCATTTCCGCACGGCAAGGGCCGCACCAACTGGCCCAAAAGTCTACCAAGACATAGTTTCCTTTACCTACGTAGTCGGATAGTTTTCTGGGCGTGCCCTGCATGTCGTTCATCGTGAAATCCGTGAACATGGCCCCTACAGCCTTACGCTTCAAAGCTTGAATGTAATTGTTTACGTTCTTCAGTATGCCGTTGTCTTTATAAGCATATTCTTTCAGGTATTCTTCAACCTTGTCCATGCCGATATTCTCGCTGTAGAATGCAATCATGGAAGCCGGAATCAGGTTATCCTTATTTTCCTGAAGGGCTGTCCGAATGGCTTCGGTCTGACTGTGCAGGGCTTTGTCGAACTCGTCTTGCAGGCGTTTCAACTGTTCATCTGGTATTTTGCCGTTGTTTTTTTGTGCGATGGCTTTTGCTTCTTCCTGTAGCGCCCTCATTTTTTCATTGTGGACATTTACGCTCTTTTTTACCTCTGCATATTTTTGGTTGAGAGGCGAACCTTTCACTTCAATTCCCGTTTTCGTCTGGTTTATTGTAGTGGGCGTGCTGTCCAGTATGAACGAAGAGATTGGGCTTTTGGACTTTTTGTCTTGGGCAACGACGGCTATTTGGGGCAATCTGGTCTGTCCGTCCATCACGGCTTTGCCGTTGTGGCACGAAGCACTGTCCAATACGGTGCCGTCCTCTTCCGAGCAAAGATAGATTGTAGTGATGTCGGTCCGGTCTGTGGTGAATGTCACCTTGTAATCCGTTTGTGCGAAAGCCGCACCGCAACATGCTGCCAGTGACAGGCACATGATTTGTTTTTTCATTTTCATATTTTTATCATTGATATTTGAATGTAAAGGTACGAAATCTTTTCGCTCCCGTGCAGGGAAAAACTTTTTTTATGCAATCTTTTTGCTGTCTCCCGTCTTTATCGTATCTTTGTCCCCGCGTTTCCGTAAGGAATGCGCGATGAGTGCTTGGTAACCTCTTAAAAAACAAGATTATATGAAAGAAAAAACAGTCAGTGTATCCTTCATGTTGATGGGGATACTGTTTTGTGTGTGTCTCATTTCGGCCAATCTTTTGGCCACGAAGCAAATCATGTTCGGTCCGTTTAATATTACGGCCGGGATTTTGGTCTTTCCCATTTCTTATATCGTGAACGACTGTATCGTCGAGGTTTGGGGGTTCAACAAAGCCAAATTCTTGATATGGACGGGTTTCCTGATGAACTTCCTGTTTGTCTTCTTCGGTTATGTGGCCGACCTTATTCCCGGTGCGCCGTATTGGAACAACGAGGAAGGCTTTCACAATCTGTTCGGTCTGGCTCCCCGTGTAGCGGCAGCTTCGTTCTTGGCTTTCCTTTCCGGCTCTTTCCTCAATGCCTATGTGATGAGCGTGATGAAGGTGGCTTCCGGCGGGCGTCGCTTTTCGTTGCGTGCCGTCCTGTCTTCTGTGGCGGGAGAAACAGCCGATTCCCTGATCTTCTTTCCGATAGCTTTGGGCGGCCTTGTGCCTTGGGATAATCTGTTGCTCATGATGTTCTGGCAGATTTTGCTGAAGACGCTTTATGAGGTCGTCATACTTCCCGTCACGATTCGTGTGGTTCGTTGGGTGAAACGTGTGGAAGGCGTAGACGTGTATGACAAAAATATTTCTTATAATATATTAAAGGTGTCTCAATTATGACCATGAATAAGGAAACCGCCTTGGTGGTGTTCAGTGGCGGTCAGGATTCCACCACCTGTTTGTTTTGGGCCAAAAAGCATTTCAAGAAAGTCGTGGCCTTGAGTTTTGTGTACGGACAGAAGCATGTGAAGGAAGTAGAGTTGGCCAAGGCCATAGCTTCACGGGCCGGTGTGGACTGGGACTGTATGGATGTTTCTTTCGTCGGTTCGTTGGGGAGGAATTCGTTGACCGACGCCACCATGCTGATGGATGAGGAGAAGCCCGAGGGGCATTGTCCGAATACGTTCGTTCCCGGGCGTAACTTGTTCTTCATCAGCATTGCTGCCGTGTATGCCCGTGAACGGGGCATCAACCATATTGTGACCGGGGTGTCGCAGACGGACTTCAGCGGTTATCCCGATTGTCGGGACGCGTTTATCAAGAGTCTGAATGTGACCTTGAACCTGGCCATGGACGAGCAATTCGTCTTGCATACGCCGTTGATGTGGATCGACAAATGCCAGACGTGGGCTTTGGCCGACGAACTGGGCGTGCTCGACTTGGTGCGCCACGACACGCTGACCTGCTACAACGGTGTGCAGGGCGACGGTTGCGGCCATTGTCCGGCCTGTAAATTGCGGAATGAGGGCCTGCATAAGTATTTGGCAGAGAAAGAATGTAAGTCACATGTAGAGGAAAATATAGAACCATGAGCAGCGAAAGAGAAAAAGAAGGATTGCAGTCGTTGGGTAAAAAGACGGAGTATCGCCAGGATTATGCTCCTGAGGTGCTGGAAGCTTTTGAAAACAAGCATCCCGACAATGATTATTGGGTACGTTTCAACTGTCCGGAATTCACGAGTTTGTGTCCCATTACGGGGCAACCCGATTTTGCCGAAATCCGTATCAGTTATATTCCCGACCGCTGTATGGTGGAAAGCAAGAGTCTGAAACTATATTTGTTCAGCTTCCGCAACCATGGCGACTTCCATGAAGATTGCGTGAACAAAATCATGAAGGACCTCATTCGTCTGATGGATCCGAAATACATCGAAGTCACCGGTATCTTTACTCCGCGTGGCGGGATTTCCATCTATCCGTATGCCAACTACGGCCGCAAGGGTACGAAGTTCGAGCAGATGGCGGAGTTCCGCATGATGAATCATGATTTGAAATAAGAGGACGGAGGAACCCTGAAAATAAATAGTGTTAAAAACAGGTTCAGGGTTTAATTATACATAAAAAGTGTATATCTTTGTGCCGTCTCAGTTAGCCCGATGGGTTGGTGGGACGGCTATATATAGAGAAGACGTTTTTCTGCGTTTATCTTCTACGGCTCAAACTTCGCAACTTTGAAATTCCAAAAGAAGATAATGCAACGAGGGCGTCTGCGTGGTACGTTTATATCTCACTCTGCCGTGGGTAGAGGGAAGTAATATATATGTACTGGCGTGGGCTAACTGCGTTGCTTATCCTTTTGGAATGGGCAATGCGAAGGCCTGAGTCGTGGGGTAAGCAAGAAACAGGCACCCACGCTTTTCGCGTATGGCCGGATTTGAATGTGTGACGAATGCCAACTTGGGGAGTCGGTTGGATGGTTTGAGTTTATGAGAATATCGTTTGGCGGTAAAACGGACGTGAACAAGATGTCCGATGACGAAAAGACCGCCTTGTTAAAGGCTCTGCAAGCAAATTTACAAGAAAAAGGATGTTGGACGGCGGAATGGTTGTCGGCTTCCGGTGTGCCGTGCCCGCCCGTGAGGGAGGAAGAACTGGCACGCTTGAAGGAAGCCAAAGAAGAGCTGGCAGAAACCGTGCGCGCGTCAGAAACCAAGAAAGAAGAACTGGCGGCTTTGCGGATCGAACTGGATGAAATGACCAAAAGACGCGGCGCGATCCTTGTGGCTGTACGCGAAGAAGAACAAAAACTGGCGGATTTGCACAAGGGGGACAATACGATTCCGGTCCAGGGCATGGAGGACTTGAAAAAAGAAATACGCGAGGGGATGAATTTAGTGTTGGAGAAATTGTCGGCCAAGATTGACCAAGAGAATCGTGATTTGGTGCACGTCCTTGACAAGGTGGAAGATAAGTTGATGCGGAAAGAGGCCGATTTACAGGGATTTCAGGAAGATTCGCGCTTGAAGGCCACCGCGCCGTTCTTGAAACAGTTCATTCATCTGGGCGACATGATGCGCAAGGTGGTGGACGAGAATCCTGCCGGGGCCGAGGCTTCCGCCGCTTATTTGCTGGAACAATTCAAGCAACTGACAGACAGCATCGATTTTATTCTGCGGGACTTCTCGGTAGACGTGTTCCGCCGCAACGAAGGGGACATGCGTTTCGACCCGCATACCCAACAAGCTTTCGACTATCCCACGGACGACCCCGCGCTTGACAAGAAAGTGCGTCGTACGATAAATCCTGGTTACGTATGGACATTGCCTTATGTTTTGAAAGCCAAGGCCAACGGCGAGGAGCATCCGTTGAAAGAATACCGCATGATATTCCGCCGCGAACAAGTGGAATGCTTTAAATATATCAAAAAAGAAATATAAAAAACACATATCATGGAAGAGTTTTATGGAATAGATTTAGGGACGACCAATTCTTGTATTGCTATCATTGACGAGGATGATTCGGTGACCGTTGTCACGAACATGGAAGGACAACTGACCACACCTTCTGTCGTGGCTTATGACGAAGACGGTACGCCTTATGTGGGAACTGCCGCCAAGGCTAACATGGCCAATGATCCCGAACGTACGGTCTCGTTTATCAAGCGTGAGATGTCTAATGATGACTACCGGCGTAGAATAGGTAACATAAACATCAACCCGATAGACGTTTCCGCCGAGATTCTCAAGAAGCTGGTAGGCGATGCCAACCAAAAACGACAGGACGAAGAGGGCAAAGATCCTATCAACAAAGTGGTCATCACGGTGCCGGCCTATTTTGGCAATGCGGAACGCACCCGTACGATGGAAGCCGGGAAACGCGCCGGACTTGAGGTGATCTCGCTGATTAATGAGCCGACGGCTGCCGCTCTTTCCTTTGGCATCAAGAATAAGCAGAACCGTACGATCCTGGTGTATGACTTGGGGGGCGGCACATTCGACGTGAGCATCATGAAAATACGGAACGGCGTGATGGATACGTTGGCCACGAATGGGAACCACCAGTTAGGAGGGGTGGATTGGGATGAGAAACTGGCGGATTATGTGTTGCAGAAGGAAAATTTTAATGTGACCTGCAATGACTTGAAGGCAAACGACATGGCTACTTATGGATCTCTTGTGATTGGGGCCGAGGACGCAAAAAAGATATTGACGACCAAGGAGAAGACAACCCTGCGCTATAATTACAAGGGCGTGCATAACACTGAAATCACCCGTGAGGAATTTGAGGATCTGACAGCGGAACTGATGGGCATGACCGACCAAATCATAGACGTGGCAATGGAGATGGCCGGTAATCCTAAGATTGACGACGTGTTGCTTGTGGGCGGTTCTTCGCGCATGCCTATGGTGAAGAGCTTTGTAGAAAAGAAATTCGGCGTTACCCCTCGGGTTTTTGAACCGGATTTGGCTGTGGCAAAAGGCGCGGCGCTGTACGCTGCACAAGAAGAAAAAGGGTACACGGAAGTCGGCATCCAGTTGGGAAATGACAAAGGGTCGGCTTCTTACGGCGTAGCGGCATACGTGGGTGGCAAGGAGATGGTTTGTAATTTGATACTGATGAACGATGACTTGTGTGTGAATAAGTCTTTCGACGAGTTTTGTACCCGGGCGGACGGACAGACGAGTGTCCATATAGCCTTTTATGAGAGCCGCGTAAACGAGGATGTATGTGAACTTTACATGGCGCAGCTTCTGCAAGAGGGAGACATTGAGTGGGGGCGGCCTGTGCCGAAAGGCACACCGTTAAAATATGTGGTGGAACGAGGCAAGGACGGTATCATCAAGGTCCACGCCGAGATACAAGGCCGTTCCGCTGACTTTGAAATCAATACCAAAGGTATAGCAAAAGGTTGATGGAAGATGGCATCCCTTGTATTTGAGAATAAGGTCAAGGCGTGGGAAAAAAGCAGGTTGGAGGTACGTAAGTACATCTCTGACCCTCAATTCGCTGAACAAGATGGCTATTTTTCAGAAGTGGAACAGATGGCTTTTGGTGGTTCGTTCAAGAAAAAAGAGTTGGACGAGCGTATCATGCAGCTCAAACCTTTTGCAAGGGGAATAGCTAACAAAGACCCTAAGCTTTCGGGGGCACTGAACCTCTTCTTGTCCTTGTGCGAAACCCTTTACGGCAATGGGGATTTTGAAGCGGTGGCCAGAAGATTGAAACTTGCTTCCGATTTGTTGGAAATAGCCAGGGATGAAAGGGCACGGCCTTCCGGTGGCGGCAACGCCAGAAGAATAACAGAGGAGGATGCGGCCAGATGGGATGTTTTGGCCAATGGGCTTTGGACAAAAGTTCGTGGATATGAAAAGGCCGTGTTCGATTTCCTTTGCGTTTTGTTCTATGTCGCCGAAGTGAGGAGAGATAATCCATCCGCAAACCTTCGCTCACTGATGCTTTTTGCCAATCAGATAAGTGCGAAGGACGCAATATTGGCTGGTGAGATACAACGGTTTGCCGGATTGGCGGACAAGTATGTGAAGAACGGGAAGATGGGGGAATTCCGCCAGAGTCTGAGAACGAGAAGCACATATTTACGGTTGGAGGAACTTTGCCGCCAAATAGATTTGGATATCCGGAAAAAGGAGGACGAGAGGCGAAGGGCGGAGGAGCGCGAGGCGAAAGAACGTGAAAAACGTCGGTGCATCGAGGCTGAAGAACGTGCGCGCCGGGAGCGTGCGGAACGTTTCCGTAAACGGATGAGGCATCGGATTAAGGTGGTTCTTGGAATGGCGGCCGTAGTGTTGGCGGTCGTTTTAGGGGTGCGTTATTTCGATATGGCTCGGATGGATACGAAGTTTGATGAGCAGATGGCCGTAGGTGACCGTTGGTTGGCTGAAAAGGATTACGGGCGGGCGGTGGCCGAATACCGCAAGGCGTTGCAAATCGACAGCGGACGCGCGGAAGAAGTGAACGGCAAAGAGGCTTACGTCCAATCGGTGATGCGTGCGGAGTTCGGCATGTTGTTGGATGAGTTGCGGACAATCTTGAAAGCGGATCGGAACAGGTTCAATGACGATAGCGGGCAACGTTTAGACAGGATGCTGGAGATTTTTCCCGAAGACGAGGCCGCCCAAAGGTATCAAAGGATGAGGGAACGCCAGCAAAAAGGTAGGAGAAAATATTAAATCAAGCAGAATGATGAAAAGGATATTTACAGCATGTATAGGCTTATGCCTTTGCGTGGCAACTGTCATGGCCCAAGACAGGATGTCGCGTGGGCAATCGGCTTTTAACAGGGGAGATTACGAGGAAGCCGTTACACAATGGGAAGCGGCGGCAGTGGTGGACAAATCATTAGCAAGCCAGGCCAGACAGAAGATTGCCAAGGCCAACAGTTGCAGTTCTTATCTGTCTACGGCGCGGAACGCGCTCCGGGGCGGGCGTTACGACGCGGCAGAGAGTGCTTTTTTGAAATTGAAAGGGCTGAATCCGCGCGACCCGAACGTGTCTGACGGATTGGCACGTTGCAAGGCCGGGAAGGCCGCACTGGCCAAGGAAAAGGAAGCCGGACAATATTGGAACAGCATTAAGGATTCTTGGGAACGCGGCAAGTATGAACGTTATTTGGCACAATATACGGATAATAAAAATGCTGGTGACGCGCGTGATATGCTGGAAAAGATTGACGACAAGGAAGCGTACACCAAAGCCTGTTCCGTAGGGACGGAAGAGGCTTACCGGTCTTATTTGGAAACATCAAAGTGGAAGTTGTATGAGGCGGATGCCAATATGGCGTTGGTGAATCTGGAAGAGGAAAGGATTTGGGCACAGGTTAAGGCTCTGAACACGTTGGAGGGATACGAAGGATATTTGAAAGGGCATGTCTTGCATGCGGAGGAGGCAAAGGCTGCCATGGTTTGCCTGCTACAGGACGGCCTGTTAAAGGACGCGCAGGAACAAATAGGGGAAAAGAGGTATTATGCAGCCCGGAAAACACTGGAAAAGGCAGTCGCGCTTGGTTCGTTCGGGACAGAAACCGGGCGGCTTTATACCCGTTTGGATGAAGACGTGCTTTACCATGAGTGTATGGAGAATAAAAAATATCATTTTTTTGGCCGGGATGATTGCCGACGTTATATAGATGTTTATGGAAACCTGAATCCGATTCGGCGTGCCGAGGTACAAAAGAGGTTGGACCGGCATAACCGTCTCTTCGGTAAAGATTACGATGAGTTTGTCAGAATGGGACTCAGTGCCTTTGACTTGGGAGGCGGAAACGGCGGTGTCTTCTATGGTGGCCCCCGGGTGGACTTTACGTTGGGAAGTTGGGACTTTCCTGTGAATTTTACCGTCTCGTTGGGGGCGTATTATCATAAAGGCGGCCATTTGGACGATAGCGAAGCCTATGAGCTGAGTTATTGGCAGACTCCTTTGCAGGCACGGTTGAAAATAAACCTGTTTGGCAGTGATGAGATAAAATGTTACTTGGCAGGCGGTGCTTCCTATAACTTCAATTATGGCCTGAGCAACGCCAATAACAGTAGTAATGAGAAGTTTCCTGATGACTTGTTGCATGTGACCAATACTTCGGCTTTTGGCGAAATGGGCATAAACGGGCGGCATTTTGAAGTCTCGTTCTTCTATTCCAAGGACTTACAGCCATTGTTTAATGAAGACGTGTTCCGCACTCATTTCGGCGACCACAAACTATTGGGTTTTGATCAGCATTTTGGTGTGAAATGGGCTTATTGTTTTAGCTTGAAATAAGGCCGTCCGATAGTTTTTCCAGAAACACGGATGTCTTGAATGAGGTCATTACGGCACAAGGCCGGTAGGCAGTCGGGATATACGATATGACAGAAGGGACACGTTTTTGCAACGGTGTCCCTCTTTGTTTTCAGGCTTAGGCCAACTCCAGTCCGAACGTTTCTTTTAGTTTTTGCAAGGCCGGATTCCGTTTGCTCATCGCTTGGTATTGTTGGGGTTTGCTGGTGATGCGGGTGACCTCTGACGGTTCGGCCACACGTACGGTCATGGTGATGTTCCGGTTATGGAGCTGCTTGCGCATGTGGGTTTCTATACGCCGGGCGATTTGTTCCATGTAGAATTTCACCTGTTCGTTGTCCACCAATACTTCAAACGTGGCATCTTTCTGTAGCTTGGGTTGGATGACTTTCATCCGTTGTGCGATGGCGGTTTCTTCTTGTGGCAGGAGATTGATGAACTCATGCCAACAGAAACGGATGTTATCTTCCGTGACAGGATAATTTTCTTCTTCTTTCGGTGTCTGTGAGGCTACGGTTGTCGTAGCCGGAGTTGCAGCCGGTTGGGAAGTCTCGGCCGGATTTCCTATTCCTTGTTTAAGTCGGCTGATGGATGGGCCGAAAGAGCCGAGTTTGACTTTGGGAAGCCTGCGTTCCGTGGTTTCAGTGTCCGGAAGCGGGGATTTGCGCGTTTCATACGGTGCCGTTCTGTCCTGAACGGCGGAGGCAACCTTTTCCACGGGAGCCTGAGGCTTCTGCGGATTGACCGGAGCGGCAGTCTGTTGTACCGTCCCGGCAGGTTGGTCGAATAGGGGTTTTAATGTCTTCTCAGGGCTACGCCCCGAGCCGACGCTGTCATCTTCCAAGGTCAGTTGAGACAGTTGTATCAAGGTGATTTCCACCAACAGCCGTTTGTTCTTACTGGCCCGGTAATTCAAGTCGCAGTCGCTGCACAACTTGATGGCACGGTATAGGAATTTGGGCGTGCACCGTTGCGACTGTTCCTGATAACGTGCCCTGATGCTGTCGCTTACTTCCAGTAACGGGAGGGTCATTGCGTCGCGGCTGACCAACAGGTCGCGCAGGTGTGCGGCCAATCCGGTAATGAAATGGCTGCCTTCAAACCCTTTCTCTAAAATCTCGTTGAAGACCAGCATGCACTGCGCTGCCTCGTTTTTCAGGAAATGGTCCGTCAGGCGGAAGTAGTATTCATAGTCCAGTACGTTCAGGTTTTCTATAACCTTTTTATACGTCAGGTTTCCTCCCGTGAAGCTTACCGTCTGGTCGAAAATGGAAAGTGCGTCACGCATGCCGCCGTCTGCCTTTTGGGCAATGATGTTCAGTGCCTCCGGCTCGTATGCATATCCCTCTTTGTCTGCCACGAACTTCAGGTGGTTGACGATGGTCTGTACGCTCATGCGGTTGAAATCGTACACTTGGCAACGGCTCAATATGGTAGGCAGGATTTTATGCTTTTCCGTTGTGGCCAGGATAAAGATGACATACGAAGGCGGCTCTTCCAGCGTCTTGAGGAAAGCATTGAATGCAGCCGTGGACAACATGTGCACCTCGTCGATGATGAACACCTTATAGCGTCCCACCTGCGGCGGTATGCGCACCTTTTCTATTAAGGCACGTATTTCCTCCACCGAGTTGTTTGAGGCTGCGTCCAGTTCATGGATGTTGAGCGAACGCTGTTCGTTGAAAGCCTTGCATGATTCGCATTCATCGCAAGCCTCCCCGTTGTCGGACGGGTGCAGGCAGTTGATGGTTTTGGCAAAAATGCGGGCACAAGTCGTTTTTCCCACTCCGCGCGGTCCGCAGAACAGGTAAGCGTGTGCCAGTTTACCGGCTGCAATGGCGTTTTTCAGGGTAGTGGTGAGCGCCTCCTGCCCCACCACGGCATCGAATGCCGAGGGGCGGTATTTTCGTGCCGATACGATGTATTCTCCCATGATGGATTGATGAATTGATTATTCGCAAAGCAAATTTAGCAAAAAAAACGGGTGCAGCCTCCGTTTTCGTTGATTTTGTCGTATCTTTGCCCCTATAAACAAGTCAAGTTATGGGTAAGCTTCATACTTTCTGGAATGTCTTTCGCAGGCACAAATATGGTTTTGTCATCGGGCTTTTCGTCTTGTTGATGGGAGTGGTAGACGAAAACAGTTTGTGGAGCCGCTATCGCCATAAGGCTGAGTTGGCTGAATTGCGCTCTGAAATCCGGAAGTACACGGAGATGTACGAGCACGACACGCGTTATCTGGAGGAAATGAACACCGACCCCGACGTGTTGACCGAGATTGCACGTGAGCGGTATTACATGAAGACAGACGACGAAGATATTTTTGTCATACAAGAAAAAACTACGGATGAAGAGACTGAATAAGATTCAAAATATAGTATTCATAACCGGAGCTGTGCTGTTGTTGATTGGGGCAGCCACTTTTTTTACCGGTTGGCTTTATGCCTTTTATCTTTATACGGTGGGGGCTTGCGCTTTTGCTGCGATGCAGTTGCGTGCCGGGTACGAAGGGGATAATTTCGTTATCCGCCGGTTGCGGGGACAACAAGTCATCGGTGCGCTTTTGTTGGTTTGTACAGCCTTTTTTATGGCTATGCGTATTTTTGATTTCGGTTTTGCCCGCGGACAGGAATGGGTGGTATGCCTGGCAGTCGCTTGCGTGCTGGAATTGTACACCGCTTTTCGTATTCCGGCCGAATTGGAGAAGGAAGAGTCACGAAAAAACAACAATAAGTTTTAAAACGGAAAAGACAAGCTTAAATAGTGATAAAACGCTTTATCCTCTGGTGATAAGCGCTTATCTTTGTACCCCTATAAGTCCGGAATAATATAAGAAGAATGAAAAATTTTTTATGGATATTGGTGAGCCTTATGGTGTTGGCTTCTTGCCACCAGACAGAATACATGGTGGAAGGAAACTCTACGATACAGACCATGGATGGGAAAAAACTGTATTTGAAAGCCTATAAGGATGATGATCTGGTGGATATTGACTCCAGCGACGTGGTGCATGGGAAGTTTAATTTTATCGGTGCACTGGATTCCGTCATGATGGTGAGCCTTTTTATAGATGATGAATGCCTGATGCCGTTTGTCTTGGGGCCAGAAGAACTGTCCATACATATCAGTACGGCACGTCAATACGTGACAGGAAGCGCTCTGAACGATACCTTATATAGTTTTATCCGTCGCAAGACGCGGTTGGACAATCAGATAGCAGAATTGCCGCATAAGGAAAGCCAAATGATTATGGATGGGGTGGATGAGGATGTCATTATGGTGCGTTTGAATGACGAAGCCAACCGTCTGGCATTGCAGAACGACCGTTTGATTACCAATTTCATTACGTCCAATTTCGATAATGTCTTGGGAGCAGGCGTTTTTATGATTCTGACAAGCAGTTATCCTTATCCGGTGATGACCCCTCAAATAGAAGAGATCATGGCCAAGGCCACCCCTTATTTTAAGAATGATGTATATGTGAAAAATTACATCAAGGCGGCCAAGGAGAATATGACGCAAATGGGGTATGGTTATGACGACGTCTTGCCGGAGGATTCTTTAGCAGAGTTACCGGAATTTTCGGGAACTGATTCTTTGAAATAAAACTTTTGTCCGAATAGAATTACGGCTCGCCCAAAAGGCGAGCCGTATGCGTTTGAATAAGGATTTACTGGTCTTCATTTTTTATAAAGCCCTGTCGTTCGGGCGGGAGGCCTGCCATGACGGCTTGGTATGCTTCCTCCATCGTTTCTTTGATATTCTCCGGTCCTTTTCCCTTGGGCAGGATGGGGTGGTGGATGGTGAGAGTCAGTTTACTGCGTCTGACGAAGCCGAAACCTTTCGTACGTGGAAGGATGTCGAATGAGCCGTTGATCGTTACGGGGACCACGGGCAGTTGCAGTTCGTCCGCCAGTTGGAATGCTCCTTTCTTGAACACTCCCATGTGTCCGGTGAACGAGCGGGCACCTTCGGGAAATACTACCAACGAGGTTCCTTCCTTCAGGATTTCACGGGCTTTGGCATAAGTTTCTTGAATCTTTTTCGGTCCCGACTTGTCTACGAAGATGTGACGTGCGCTCTCGCATGCTTTTCCGACCAGGAAGATTTTCCTCAACGATTTTTTCATCATCCATTTGAAATTGCGTCCCAAGAAGCCGTAAATCAAAAAGATGTCGAATGCCCCTTGGTGGTTGGCCACGAATACGTATGAGGTTTTCTTGTCCACGTTTTCATGACCGCGTACGACAACCGGGATGAAGAGCACGCGGCAGATGATGATAGACCAGATTTTCCCGGGATAGTATCCCCAGAAATGAGCGTTGCCTATCCACGAACCGATGATGGTGACGATAGCCGTCAACATGGTGCAGACCAACAGGACGGGCAGTGCGATACAGAGTTGGTAGATTCGATAGAGTAACATCATGTTTTCTATGACAGTTTGACTATACAAAGTTAAGTAATACCTATTTATTGTGCAAGGTTATGACGTTAATTTCGGGCCATGCTCCGAAGCGGAAGGGAATGAGTGCCCCGCCGATACCCAGGCTGACATACAATCCGCGTTCGCCTTCGCGGTACATGTATTTCCATTCAGGATAGAAGAATTTGGAGGGCGACCATCCGAAAAGCATGAACTGCATGCCGTGGGTGTGTCCCGACAACGTGAGCTGGATGTCGGTTTGCGGCAATACCTTGCGTCGCCAATGGGTCGGGTCGTGGCTGAGCAACACTTTGAACATACGCGTCGAGTCGTTGCCTTGCCCGTACCCGGGGATTCCGGCCAAAGCCTTTTTCAGGTCGCCGCGCTCGGGAAAGGGCGGTTTCCCGTCGTTCTCTACGCCGACGAGCGCGATGCTGTCCCGGCCTTGATGTATGATGCGGTGTTCGTTCAGCAGCAGGTCCCAGTTCATGGCACGTTGCCTTTTCTTCAACTCTTCCCGTTGGGCGGCTTGCTCTTCCGGAGACAGGTAATAAGCGTATGTCAGGTAGTCGTGGTTGCCTAAGATGGAATACACCCCGTCCGGTGCGTGCAGACGGGAAAGTATCTCGTCGAACCCGTCTAATTCGTTGGCTTCCGTGCTGACCAAATCACCGGTAAACACGATCATGTCGGGACATTGCTCCATGATGCGTTCCACGACCTTCTCCACCATTTCCGGCCGGTTCCTGAAACTTGTGAGGTGCAAGTCGCTGAACTGCACAATGCGGTAGCCGTCGAAGGCAGGCGGAAGGTCGGCCGAAGAGAAGTTCGTGTGGCGGACTTGCAAGAGGGTTGGGCCGAAACTCAACCCTGCTCCCATGATACAGAACAAAAAGAGAGACGCGGTGGAACTTACCATCGTACATGCCTTTTTGGCACGGGGGAAAAACAGGCAGATGCCTTTTCCTATCAAATCCACGATAAGGAACAGCATCTTGGGCAGCGCAATGAGCATGTAGAGACTGAAGAAGATGACCATTTGGGTCATGTTCTCCGGCGTATGGTTTTCCGTCCAAGTCAATATGAGGGCGGCAATCAGCAACAATGCGTTGGGCAGGAAAAAGAGAAAATAGGCCCAAAGAGGGTGCCTGCGTCCGTACATGAACTTGAAGTACAGGTAGACATCGGACAATATCAACGTCAGCAATAAGACGGGAAGTATTCGTAATACCATATTTTTGTTTTGACGGTTAAAGGTTAGCGGCTAAGAATTTACGCATCGTTTCCACGGGCAGGCCGCGTCGCCGGGCATAGTCTTCCAACTGGTCTTCCCCGATTTTTCCTACGGCGAAGTAGCGTGCGGAGGGATGGGACAGCATGAGTCCGCTTACCGAAGCATGCGGCACCATGGCACCGTTTTCGGTCAGCCGGATACCGATTTCCGGAAACCCCAACCATTCCGACAGCACGAAGTTGACAGACTGGTCCGGCAGGGAAGGATAGCCTACGGCCGGCCGGATGCCGGTAAACTTCTCCACCAATAAGTCTTCGACGGACAACTGTTCGTCTTTTGCATATCCCCAATAGGTCGTACGCACTTCTTGGTGCATTTTTTCCGTAGAGGCTTCGGCCAAACGGTCGGATAGCGTTTGGGCCAACAGGTGCTTGAAGTCATCGGCGTATGCGCCGGTTTCGTAGAGATGTTCCATGTCCGCATCTACCGTAGCCGCGAAAACACCTACGGTGTCGGATATGCCTTGCGACAGCGGACGTACGAAATCCGAAAGGCAAAGATAAGGTTCGTCCGGTTTCGTGGTGTGTTGTTGGCGCAGCAAGGCGAGGCGAAGCGTGCGCCCCTCCTGTTCGGGGTCGGTAAGAAGCAGGTCGTCGCCGTCCGAACAGGCCGGATATAGCCCGAAACGTACGTGGGTGTGGAAATCTCCGTCCAACTGTGCCAACATGCGGTTGGCATCCTTGAATAGCTGCATGGCCTCGGCCGCCCGCGCCCTTTCCTCTTCCGGAAATTCAGCCAACCAACCGGCACGACAGGCATCGCAGCCGTGTATGCGGCTGATGGCGGCAAAGCGCGGCGGGAATCCCCAGGCGTGGAAAAAGTATATCCAGTTGATGTAGGGAGCCACCTCGTGTATGCGATAAGTCAATGTATGGGTCATCGGTCGAAAGTAAGTTGCCGGCCGCAGACATCCGTGTCTATATGGCCGTGATTATATACTAAATGCCCGTTACAGTAGGTCTGTTCCACCGACCAGTTGAACGTTTCTCCTTCCAACGGGCTCCAACTGCAGCGGCTTAAAATGTCCTCTTTCCGTAAGGTCCACGGGCTGGACGGACGGAGCAGTACGAGGTCGGCTTGTGCGCCTTCGCGGAGGAAACCGCGGCCTTTGATTTGGAACAGCCGGGCCGGGGCATGGCACATCAGGTCCACGACACGTTCGAGGGGCAGCACGCCTTCATCGGCCAGGCGGAGCATGCTGACGAGTGAGAACTGCACCATGGGCATACCGGAGGCCGCTTTCACGCAACCGCCTTCTTTTTCAACAGGCAGGTGAGGAGCGTGGTCCGTGCCTATCACGTTGATACGCCCGTCGGTCAGTGCCTGTCGCAAAGCCGCCCGGTCGGCGCCGCTCTTGATGGCCGGATTGCATTTGATACGTGTTCCGAGGCGGGCATAGTCGGCATCCGTGTAAAACAGATGGGCGATGCAGGCTTCGGCTGTGACAGGTTTCATGCGTCCCGTGGTTTTATCCCACAGCGGGTCCCGGCGGAAGAGGGAGAGTTCACGTGCGGTGCTGACATGGGCCACATGGAGTCGCGCACCGGTTTCCCGTGCCAGTCTGACAGCCAGTTCCGTGGAACGGAAACAAGCTTCTTCGTTGCGGATGGCAGGGTGGTATTTCACGTCCGGGTCGTCTCCATACCGTTCCCGGAACGATTTCAGGTTGGCCGATATGATGGACGAGTCTTCGCAATGGGTCATGATGAGCAGGGGGGAGCGGCTGAATATGGCGCGTAGCGCGTCTTCGCGGTCGACGAGCATATTGCCCGTGCTGCTTCCCATGAACAGTTTGACGCCACATACCTTGTGCGGGTCCAGTTGTTCCAGCATGCCGGTGTTCGTATGGGTGGCCCCGAAGAAGAAAGAATAATTGACGAGGCTCTTTTCCGCTGCCAACCGGAACTTGTCGTCCAGGGCTTCGAGGGTGGTGGTCTGTGGCACGACGTTCGGCATGTCCATGTACGACGTCACGCCTCCGGCTGCTGCCGCCCGGCTTTCTGTGGCGATGTCGGCCTTGTGGGTCAGTCCCGGTTCGCGGAAATGCACATGGTCGTCTATCACGCCCGGTATCAGGTACAACCCTTCGGCATCTATCACGCGGTCGGTCGGCGGAAGGGTGTGTATAGTATCGTCGGACGGGACGATACTCAGAATCTTGTCGTCTTCCAGTGTGACCGTACCTACGAAGCGTTTTCCTTCGTTGACGATGGTGGCATTTTGTATTCTGGTTCTCATAATGGTTTTCTTTATATGTCTTCTATGATGAATATTAATATACCTTTTATTGAATCTTGACAGTTATGCCAATTCATTGTCCGTTTCATGGTCAGAAAGAATTTTGAGTACTTCTTTCTGTAACTGGGCTTTGTTTGGCAGGTAGAGTTGATATCTGCTTACGAATAATTGATTGGTCATGCCTTGCATGGCATATTCCACAAGTACTTTGTCTTTGTATGCTCCTAATATGATGCCTATTGGTTCATGATCTCCCTCCGTACTTTCTTCCTTCTTGAAATAATTGAGATAAAGATTCATTTGTCCGATGTCATGGTGTTCTATCTCCCCTCGTTTCAGGTCGATTAAGACGAAGCATTTGAGTATGCGATGGTAGAACACCAAATCTACATAGAAATGCCGTGAGCCGATGTTGATTCTATATTGCCTTCCTACGAAAGCAAATCCTTTTCCCAATTCCAGAAGAAAACCTTCCAAGTTTTGGATCAGACGTTGTTCTAATTCTCCTTCCAAATAAGTTTCCTGTTGCGGTAGTCCTACGAATTCCAAGACGAAAGGGTCTTTGATGAGGTCTTGTGGATTTTGCACTTCCTGGCCTTTACGACTCAATTCCAGTATTTTTGTCTTGTCTCGGCTTAAGGCCAATCTTTGGAAAAGACTGCTTTTCATTTGCCGTTTCAGTTCGCGTACGCTCCATTGTTCTTTTTCGCATTGTTGGGCGTAAAAGCCGATGGCGAGACTGTCTTCGGCTTTCAGAATTTCAAAATAGTGGCTCCAGGTTAATTGGTGAGACAGCGTCTCACGTTTTGGGAAACACAAGTAGAATTTACGCATGTAGATGACATTGCTCCGGCTGAAGCCCTTGCCGTAGGTGGCAGTCAGGTCGTGTGCGAGACGATCGATCAGGTTTGTGCCATATTCTGCACGTTCATGTCCTTTTTGCTCATATTCTACAATATGGCGTCCTATATTCCAGTACGTCGATACCATTTCGGAATTGACTGCCTTCAGAGCATATTCACGGCCTGAACGTAGGGCTTTTCCTATGTTGTCCAATAGTTCGTCGTATGTCGGTTGGGATATATCTGTCTTCATATGTCTCCTCAATGTTTTTTTCCGCATCTCCTGCAAATTTAATAAATACTTCTTATTGGTGGCATCTTGTCGGGCGGAATCTTGTCCGGTATATGGATTTTTGTTTCCTTTGTAAATCAAAATCAAAGGAATATGGAAAACAAGACTTTATTTTCTGAAATACTGGAACGGCAGTCGGACCTGTTGGAACGTATCCGCCATGCCGCGCATGAGGCGCATGCGGCCGTCAACCAATTTTATGGCGTAGACTTGCCTTATTCTTACCATTTGGACGGTGTAGCGGAACTGGTGGCCCGTTATGGAGGCGAGGTATGCACGCGGGTGGAAGACGTGTCGGCCGTGATGTTCGGGGCCTGGTTCCACGACAGTATAGAGGATGCCCGTCTGACGTACAACGACGTGCGAAAACGCGCCCGGTCTTTGGGGCTGGACGAGGCGCAGGCGTTCATGGCGGCGGAGATTGTGTACGCGTTGACGAACGAAAAAGGGCGTACACGTGCCGAGCGTGCGGGCGTGAAATATTATGAGGGCATCCGTGCCGTACCGTACGCCCCCATGGTCAAGTTGGCCGACCGTATGGCCAACGTACGTTTCTCCTTGCGGCAGACTTCGGATTACAATCATCGCATGGCCGGAGTTTATCGTGAGGAATGGCCTCACTTCCTGGCATCCCTTTGGCCTGCGACGGACGACCCGCGCATGGGGCTTCCACAAGAAATGGTGCTTCAACTTTGCGGGCTTTTGGGGGTGGACGCAAAGGGGATGTTTGAAGACTGAAAACGGCCTTTGGGCACGTGTGAAAACATTCGGTAGAGAACCGAAAATCATTCGGCTGAGATTGAAAAATCAATCTCAGCCGAATGATTTTTCAATCTCATGAGAAAAAAATGTTAATCTGCGGTAAATATTTTTGCTTTTGTAAGTGTTTGATTTCAAGATGGTTTCGGATAGTGTCTGAACCCCCCGTCGAGCCGCAGGCGAATGACCCCGAACACGGCTTCGCTGAAGATGCCGCCGCTCATCTTGCTCGTGCCCAACTCGCGGTTGACGAAGATGACCGGTACTTCCTTTATCTTGAAACCACACTGCTTGGCGGTGAACTTCATTTCTATCTGGAAGGCATATCCTTTGAAGCGCACCTTGTCCAGTTCGATGGTCTCCAACACGCGGCGGCGGTAACATTTAAAGCCGGCCGTGGTGTCGTTTATCTTCAGCCCCGTGATGATGCGCACGTATTTAGAGGCGTAGTAGGACATCAGGATGCGCCCCATGGGCCAGTTCACCACGTTCACCCCGTTCACGTAGCGCGACCCGATGGCCACGTCGTACCCTTCTTGGGCACAAGCGGCGTACAGTCGTGGAAGGTCGTTCGGGTTGTGGCTGAAGTCGGCGTCCATCTCGAAGATATAGTCGTATTTCTGTGCCACAGCCCATTTGAATCCTGCAATGTAAGCTGTGCCGAGACCTAATTTCCCCGTACGTTCGATGAGATGCAGGCGGTCTTTGAACTCGTCCGCCATGAGGCGTTTCACGATGGCCGCCGTGCCGTCGGGCGAGCCGTCGTCTATGATCAGCATGTCGAACGGTTGTTCCAGTCCGAATACGGCCCGGATGATGTTTTCTATGTTTTCCTTTTCGTTGTACGTAGGAATGATAACTACACTGTCTGAACGCATATTTCTGTCAGCTTTAAAAGTGAATGACTTCGTTTGTATTCGTGAAACAAATATAGACATAAATCACGAATACAGGTAACAGAGTGGAAATATTTCTTCCGGCGGAGGTGTTTTTTTAGTGATTCTTTGTAATTTTGCACCGGATTGAATCATGGAGATACAAGGTTTACAAGCCCTCTATGCAGGGCATAAGTCGGTAAAGGCTTTGGCAAAGGCTTTGCAGGACGGTTCCGCGCGGACGATTTTCGCGGAAGGACTGTGCGCGTCGGCCGCTCCTTTGCTGTTCAGCAGTGTGGCCGCAGCTTGTCCGCAGGTGATGGCTTGTCCGTATGTTTTCGTGCTGGATGATGCGGAAGAGGCCGGGTATTTTTATCACGATCTGACGCAGATTCTGGGTGAGCAGGAAGTGTTCTATTTTCCTTCTTCGTTCCGCCGGGCGGTGAAGTTCGGGCAGCGGGACGCAGCCAACGAGATACTCCGCACGGAGGTTATCAGCCGTTTGTCGGCAGGGCATCGTCCGCTTTTCGTGGTCACTTATCCCGAGGCGGTGATGGAAAAAGTCGTGTCGCGGCAGAAACTGGATGAGCAGACGCTGAGGCTGCATGCCGGCGAGCGGGTGGACATCACGTTCGTGGAGGAGACTTTGCGTGCGTTCGGTTTCCGGCGTGTGGATTATGTCTACGAACCGGGGCAGTTTGCCGTGCGTGGCAGTATTCTCGATGTCTTTTCATTCTCCTCGGAATGGCCTTACCGGGTAGACTTTTTTGGCGATGAAGTGGACAGCATCCGTACGTTTGAGGTGCAGACACAACTCTCGCGCGACAAACAGGAAGAAATCGTCATCGTGCCCGAACTGGCCGGTTACGTGCAGGGCAAGGTGCCGTTCACGGACTTCCTGCCCCCGGAGACCGTCTTGGTGATGAAGGATTTGTTTTTCTTGCGCGACGTGGCCGACCGGGTATATGCCGACGGCTTTTCGGCGCAGGCTCTGATGGACGAGCAGGCCCGGACGGAGATGGAAGAGGCGGAGCGGCACGAGAAACTTCGTGCCGACCTGATGCTTGTCGACGGGGCGGCCTTGATGAAGGGAATGCTCGATTTCCGCAGGGTAGAGGTGGGGAACAAGCCGTCCGCCACACCGCAGGCCACCGTGCGTTTCCACCTGACGGCACAACCTATTTTCCATAAGAATTTTGAATTGGTGACCCGTACTTTCCATGAGTATCTGGAAAAGGGATACACCTTATATATATTGGCCGATTCGGCCAAACAGACCGACCGGTTGGCTTCCATTTTCACGGAACAGGCTTCGGGTATCGACTTTACTCCCGTGAACCGTACTTTGCATGCCGGGTTTGCCGACGACGACCTCAAGGCATGCTTTTTCACCGACCATCAGATTTTCGACCGTTTTCATAAGTATAACCTCCGCAGCGACAAGGCGCGGAGCGGCAAAGTGGCTCTTTCGTTGAAAGAGCTTCAGGAGTTCAACATCGGCGATTACGTGGTCCACGTAGACCACGGGGTCGGAAAGTTTGGCGGTTTGGTGCGCATTCCCAATGGCGACACCATGCAGGAAGTCATCAAGATTATCTATCAGAACGACGATGTGGTGTTCGTCTCCATTCACTCCCTGCACAAGGTGAGCAAATACCGTGGCAAGGAGGGCGAACCGCCCCGGTTGAACAAGTTGGGCACGGGGGCATGGGAACGCCTGAAAGAGCGGACGAAGACCAAAATCAAGGATATCGCACGTGACCTCATCAAGTTGTATTCCCAGCGCCGTCAGGAGAAAGGTTTCGCCTTCAGTCCCGACAGTTTCATGCAGCACGAACTCGAGGCAAGCTTCCTCTACGAGGACACGCCCGACCAGTTGAAGGCCACGCAGGCCGTAAAGGCCGACATGGAGCGCGACCGTCCGATGGACCGCCTGGTGTGTGGGGATGTGGGATTCGGCAAGACCGAGGTGGCCATCCGCGCTGCCTTCAAGGCTTGTGCGGACAATAAGCAAGTGGCGGTGTTGGTGCCTACCACCGTGTTGGCCTATCAGCATTTCCAGACTTTTTCGTCGCGTCTGAAAGGGATGCCCGTTCGGGTGGATTACCTGAGCCGTGCCCGTAGCGCAGCCAAGACCAAAGAAATATTGAGGGATTTGGCCGACGGGAAGATCAATATCATTGTGGGGACGCACAAACTGATAGGCAAGTCGGTGAAGTTTAAGGACCTCGGCCTGTTGATTATCGACGAAGAGCAGAAGTTCGGGGTGGCTACCAAAGAAAAGCTGCGGCAGATGAAGGTCAACGTGGACACGCTGACGCTTACCGCTACGCCGATTCCGCGTACGTTGCAGTTCTCCCTGATGGGGGCACGCGATTTGTCGGTCATACAGACCCCGCCGCCCAACCGTTATCCCGTGCAGACCGAGGTGCACACGTTCAGTGCGGAGCTGATAGCCGAGGCGGTCAACTTCGAGATGAGCCGCAACGGGCAGGTGTTCATCGTGAACAACCGTATTTCCAGCCTTTACGATTTGGAGGCTCTGTTGCACAAGCATGTGCCGGATGCCCGCGTTTGCGTGGGGCACGGGCAGATGCCGCCGGAAGAACTGGAGAACATCATCTTCGGTTTCGTACATTATGATTACGACGTGTTGGTGTCCACCACCATCATCGAGAGCGGTATAGACATCCCCAATGCCAATACGATTATCATCAACGGGGCGCAGAACTTCGGTCTGAGCGACTTGCACCAGATGCGAGGCCGGGTAGGGCGCAGCAACAAGAAAGCTTTCTGTTACCTTTTGGCGCCTCCTTTGGCTGCCTTGACACCGGAAGCGCGCCGCCGCCTGCAGGCCATCGAGAATTTCAGCGACCTCGGTTCGGGTATCCACATCGCCATGCAGGACTTGGATATCCGTGGGGCGGGCAACCTGTTGGGAGCCGAGCAGAGCGGTTTCATCGCCGACCTGGGATATGAGACCTATCAGAAAATCTTGTCCGAGGCCGTGAAGGAACTGAAGAATGATGAGTTCGGCGACCTCTATGCCGAGGAAATCAGGAAGGGGAACGACTTGGGCGGTGAGAACTTTGTGGACGAGTGCGCGTTGGAGAGCGACTTGCAGATGTCTTTTCCCGACGATTATGTGCCCAGCAGCAGCGAGCGCATGCTCCTCTACCGCGAATTGGACGGTCTGGAGCGCGACGAAGACGTGGAGGCATTCCGCTTGCGCATGAAAGATCGTTTCGGAGAGATTCCGGAGGAGGGTGAGGAATTGATTCGTGTAGTGACGCTCCGTCGTCTCGGCAAGTGCCTCGGTGCAGAAAAGATATTCCTCAAGGCCGGGCGCATGGTGCTTTATTTCGTGCAGAACGAGAAGAGTGCTTATTTCGAGAGCAAGGCTTTTGGGCAGTGCATCGCATACGCTGCCATGAATGCCCATCGCAGCAACCTGCGTGAGGCTAACGGCCGCCGTTCGATGGTGATTCAGGAAGTGCGTTCGGTGAAAGATGCCGTCGGGATACTCCGGCAGATTTCGGAGTTGCAGGCGGTGTGAACACATGCTTGAAGGCGTGTTTCTTTTACCCGTTTGTACTTTTGCCGGAATCTTCGTACCTTTGGGGGCTTTATAAGAACAAAAGTAGTCAGACGACAATAAAGATAAACATATAAATAGTGGAATAGCGATTCCATTCAGCTTTTAAGAAAACGAGCTTTTAGCTTACATTCTCACTGTCTGAAAACCGCCAAAATTTGAAGATCAGAGGATAAGCTACGAGAGGTTCGCGTCCTAACGGGCGTGAACCGTCTGTGCTTATATGCGATCTTCAGGTTACTTGGCGGTACCTCAGGCAGGCAATAAGCACTGGATGGTTTACGCTTTTGTTTTTATGGTACACATTGGTCAGCTCATCGAACAGGAACTGCGCCGCCAGCGACGTTCCGTGTCATGGTTCGCAAAGGAACTCTATTGCGACCGTACCAATGTGTACAAACTATTTCGTAAGGAGAGCATAGACACGTTGTTGCTCTATCGTATTTCTTGTGTTTTGTCCCATGATTTCTTTAAGTACTATACCGACGACTTTGTTTCCGATAACAAACCGTAGCGGTTTTGTCTACGGTTTGTAGCCGTTACGTCTACAAATTCTATATGTCTTAACGCATTTTCCTCCTTAACTTTGCATCAGTTTAATTTCATATTAATAATTAAAAAGAAATGTTATGAAGAAGACTTTAAAATTTTTGAGTTGGATGTTTGTGGCCGTATTATCGGTTTTGTCCTTTTCTAGTTGTAGTGATGATGATGAAGGACATCCCTATGCGGGAACAGTTTGGGAATATGAAGATATTTATGAGTCTGGTACTATAACAACGCGTATTCGCTTTGCGGATGAAACAAAAGCTTATTATGAAGTAGAACAAAGAAATGCAGGAGGTACGATTGTTGACAATACGTCAAGTCCTTATTCTTATACATATTCTGGAACTTTGATTGTATTTAGACCCCAACAAACGGGAAAGGCAAATCTTGAAGGCGTTGTTAGTGAAGGCGTTAAAATGGTATTGACTAATACTTCAAATGGAGAGGAAATCTCTATATTATATAAAAAGTAGCTTTTATTTGTAGAATGAATAAGAGAAGAAGGGGATGTTGGTTAGCTGTGTTTTCTTTGTTTTCTATAAAGATGTATTCAGTTCCTGCCTATCCTCATAAAGTCCTTTATAAGTTTGGGGACAGTACGGAAGTGTCAATTCGTCTTAAAGGCGACGAATACAACAAATGGGCTTTGACCACAGACAATTATACCTTACTACCTTCGGGAAATGAATGGTATTTTGCTAAGGCGGACAGCATGGGGAATGCTGTCCGTTCTGGTTATAAATTGTGTGCCGATGCCGAACGCCCGGAAAGTTTGCGTCGTTTTCTGGCGCAACAGCCGAAAGGGTTGTGTCCTATGGTGGATGAAGCTCAAAAGAGGAGGCTATCGTACAGAAATAAGGCTGTTGAAAAACGAGGAAGGCATGCGGCAGTCGTTGGAGAACATCGTGCCTTAGTAATCCTGATGTCATTTGCCGATGTAAGCTTCACTAAGACCGAGGCGGATTTCGATGCACTTTTCAATGAGCCTGGTTATGCCGTGGATGGGGCTCAGGGAAGCGTCTATGATTACTTCCGAGAGGTTTCCTACGGGCAGCTTTCGTTTCATTGCGACGTATTAGGGCCTTACAGGGCCGTGTATCCTATGGCTTATTATGGCTCGAACGGTTATGGCGGTTCGGATGTGAACCCGTATGTTTTGTTTCTCGAAGCCATGGAACATGCCGTGCGGGAAATCGACTTGCAGGATTATGATGCCGACGGAGACGGTTATGTGGACAACGTGCATATCGTGTTTGCCGGATATGGTGAAGAAGCCGGGGCTTCTCCCTCCGCCATCTGGTCGCATGAGGCCATGTTCCCGGAAATCACCATGCAAGGCATGAAGATAGACCGTTATTCCTGTACGCCGGAGCTACGGGGAAACCGTGGAGGAGGTATATCACGTATCGGACCTTGCTGCCACGAAATGGGGCATGCTTTGGGAGCGATGGACTATTACGATACCGATTATACCACGGGCGGTAGTTTCGAGGGCACGGGCGTATGGGATGTCATGGCGCAAGGCAGTTGGAACAACGACGGTATCACCCCGGCACATTTCAACCCTTACGTGAAAGCCTATGATTTCGGTTGGGTGGGTGTGACTACGTTAACGCATACAGGAGATTATTCGCTCCATCCTTCCATTTGGGAGAAAGACGGCGTGTACCGGGTCGATACAGGTTCCGAGGGGGATTTTTATTTGTTGGAGAGCCGTGTTCGTGACGGGTTCGATACGGTATTGCCCGGTGAAGGGCTGATGGTGTATCACGTGCATCCCCGGATTAAGGAAGGGGCGTATGGCAATACGATAAACGCTTCGGCACCGCAAATGATGTATCCGGTGTGTGCTTCTTCGTCTGTGTCCGTTCCCTCATCTTCTTCTTATTCATACGGTGAGATTAATTCGGCAGGTTGCCCTTTCCCCGGTTCGTCTGGTAAAACGGAGTTCGGCGGGCAGACCGTTCCGGCGGCGTTTGCATGGGACGGGAGTGACGTAGGCTTCGAACTGTCCGATATAAACCGCACTGCGGACGGACAGGTTTCTTTCCGTTTTACGGTGGATGGTACGGTTTCGTCTTCGGAATGGAAGACGGAATGGAACGAAAGTTTTGAGAATCCCTCTTCCGCTTCATCATGGTTGGTGTCGAGCCAATGGGGCTATACAACGGAATGGGAACGTATGATGGCTGACAGTTCCGGAGGAATAGGGGAAATCGCTTCGTGGGACTACATAACCGATGCGGCAGATGGCTCATATTATATGGGGTTGGTACAGCGGTTTATGTTGGGAAGTTTGGGAGGTGTGATGGTGTCACCGCCCGTGACGGACAATCCCGACGGTAATGCCAAATTGTGTTTTTTTTACCAGAACAAGGCACGAAGCGGAGGACAGGTTACGTTGGAAGTGTATTGTAAAAAGGAAACCTCGAAGGAATGGATTCCTTTGCAGGTTTTGGATGCAATAACCGGTACGTGGACGAAACAGGAAGTGGATTTGCCCGTGAGCACGGAACGCCTTCAAGTCATATTCTTGGCCAAAACGGAAGGAGCTTGTGGGGCGTTTGTAGATGATGTATCCATATTGAAGCCGAGAAAGGGCGACGCGCTTGAAGTTGCAAGCAAACCGGTCGGTTGCCAAATCGGCGTGAGGGAGGGATGTTTGTGGGCGTCTTTGTCCGTTCCGTCTGTCTTGTCCGTCTATGCTTGGGATGGCCGCCGGATACTGTCCAGTCATTACGAAGCAGGGGAGCAGACGTTCCGTTTGCCATCCGGCATCTATGTGGTGCGAATCGGGGAGTACGTTCAGAAAGTCCGGATTCATAATTGAATCCGGACATCCGACGGCGACAGGACATTTCCATCCTTGTATTATGCCATTGAAAAACAAAGATTTTGTTTTGTAGCTTGGGTAAAATGAACTATATTTGTCCGTAAAGTTTGATAGATGTGGTTTTAAAAGAAGGATGGTATGGAAAAGGTGGATATGAATTACAGCTTCTTTAGCGGTAAAGAGCCGACTGATGCCCAGCTTGCTCAGTTGATGCGAGAAGCCTGTTCGGATGCTGTAGAACGGGCACGGGAAGCTGATGTTAAGTTTGAAGCAGAGTTGGAAAATATGGCGCGTCAGTATATGGCTGAATATAAAACTCGTTATGGGAGAACGTAAACCGCTATTGATTGTTGTAGCCGGACCCAATGGTTCCGGTAAAACAACTATTACCGCAAAGGTCTTGCATCATGAATGGATGGAAGACAGTTATTATATCAACCCGGACAATATAGCCGAAGAGCAATTCGGTGGGTGGAATTCCATGGATGCTGTTTATAAAGCTGCGTTATACGCTGCACGTTTACGGGAAAGGCTTTTAGCAGAGCGCAAAAGTATGATTTTTGAGACTGTGATGTCTGCCCCTGATAAGGTTGATTTTATTCGCCGGGCAAAAGATGCCGGTTTTTTTGTTCGTGTCTTTTTTATTTCTACAAGTTCGCCTAAGATAAATGCGTCCCGTATAGCAGCTAGAGTTATGGAGGGTGGGCATGATGTTCCTATCTCTAAGATTATTTCGCGATATCAGAAATCTATTTCTAATTGTCGTATAGTTTCTTCTTTTGTGGACCGTACTTACGTGTATGACAATTCCGTGGATGGGGTAGAAGCAAGGCTTTTGTATAGGATGAAAGATGGCCTGCTTTTTAAGAAGTACGTAACGGATATTCCCTTTTGGGCACGAATTATTTCTAGTGTAGACGAATAAAACTTTAGTTGGCCGTGGCACCGGTTTCTTCTTGCAGGCAGGAGAAGGAGAACGGCGGTGTGAGGATGAGGTGGCGCACCTCCGCATTGTCCATACGTGGAATGTCGCGAATGGTCTTACCCGAACAGGCTGCTTGGATGACACGACAGAAAAGTCCGTGACTTACTACCAATACACGTTTATCTTTGTAACGGGACACTATATCGAGCAGGAATGTTTCCGCTCGGCGAAACATGGATTCTACGGGTTCGGCCCGGTGGTCTATTTTTGTACGTGCTTTCAGGATATCCATACCCGTAAACGGTCCCCAATCCCGTTCGCGAAGGAGAGGTGTGGATTCAAGAGGTAGGCCGTGCGGTTCGTTCAGTATCATAGCGGTGTCCATACAGCGTTTCAAGTCGCTGCACAATAAAGCATCGAAACGGATATTTTTCAATTCATCCCGTAGGGCTTGTGCTTGTGCGATTCCTTCGCGCGACAAATGTCCCGGCATGTGTCCTTGCAGGATGTGGGCTGCATTTTCTTCCGTTTGTCCGTGTCTCACCAGATAAAGTTCTGTCATAAAAGATAAGATTGTCGTGTAATAAGAGGTAAAGTAAGTAAAATAAATCCGTTTAATCGGCTTTTTTGCTGATTTTTCAGGGTTTCTTTCGTTTTTTCAATGATAATATCGTACCTTAGCTGTGTATAAACATTAAACATTTACACTTATGAAGATAGTGAACAGTTATATTTTTCGTGCCGTATGCGCTTTGCTTATCGGCCTTTTGTTAGTATCCAATCCGGAGAGGATGACCGGATTGTTGGTGCAGGTAATCGGTGGATTGTTTCTGATTTCCGGATTAGTCTCGCTCATTAATTATTTCATTATCCGTTATTCGGATAAAGTACCGGTCAAGCCCGTATTTCCTATGGTGGGGTTGGGCAGTTTGCTGTTTGGAGTATTTCTTGGTTTTTTCCCGGGGCTGTTCATTACTTATCTGATGTATATTTTCGGTTTTCTGATGGTGGTGGCCGGTGTCAATCAGTTGTGGAATATGTTTCGCTTGCGTCGTTTGATACCTTTCCGTTGGTATGTTCTGTTTTTCACATTATTGATTACTGCTTTAGGCGTATTTGTGCTTTTCAATCCGTTGGAATCCGCTTCCGTCCCGTTCATTCTATTGGGAGTGAGTTTCATGCTTTATGGTGTGTCGGAATTGATTAACGGCGTGCGTTGGCGTAAATATAGCCGGATGCAACAGCAAAAGGAACAAGTATTGATTGAAAGAGGAGATGAAGAAATTTGAGGGTAATTTCACAACAATAAAGAGGGAACGACAGCATTTTGGTCGTTCCCTTTCTTATTGTTGCGAATGTCTTTTATTTTACGAGCATTTTTATGGTTTCCTTATAATCCTTGTAGATTACTTGTATCAAGTAAGTACCAGGGGGATAGTCGTGTGCGTAAACCGGAATTTCGGTTTTCCCGTTTTGGGCTGCGATTTCTTCATGCTTTATGAGGTTGCCTCTTAAAGAATAAATCCGGTAAACCACAGTTCCGTCTTGCGTGTGGTCGACGACCAATGTGGAACTCTCCCTGACAGGGTTGGGTGTCAGGTGCACGGAGAATTTTCCGGCTTCACTTGCGGCGATGCTGCTTGCCCCACCAGTAGTGAACGTTTGTTCTTCTCCGTAGGTCGTTCCGGACGCGGTTTTAGCGAAACTCCTGTATTTATATGTGGTGTAAGGTTTCAAGTCATGCAGCTCTGCTTTCATTTTCTCGCCGTCCACGATAACCGTTTGCTTGTCGGCGTAGCTTCTGGCAATATCCTCTGTCCAGTATTCAAATCCCTTTTGCAGGATTTCTTCCGAACCGCTGATGATGTAGCCCATCAATGTGACGGACGTACCGTCCGGCGATGTGATGGTGATGGTTTGCACGGTGGGCGGGAAGAGTACGAAAGCATCGGCTGTCCCGAATCCTATCCATTCGCTGAAATACTCTTTTTCTTGGTATTTCACAAAAGCGCGGTATTTATAGTAAGTACTTGGCGTTAGGCTGCGCAGGCTGAAAGCCAGTTTGCCGTCTACGGGAGGTTGTGCGAGCACGGTGTTCGACGGAACCAAATCCGGTGCGTCATATTTCCGCCACTCGAAACCGAATTGTGCGTCGCTGTAAGTGTCACACGCCGTGAGGGCATGTAATGTGGCCGAAGTGTGTGAGCATGCATCGGCAGCTTCTATGGTGGCGCTGATAGGTTGTGTCGTAAACGTGTTCCATTCGGAATAAGTACTGTTCGTACCGATTTGGATAAAGGTACGGTAAGATACGGTGGCGTGAGCCGGCAAGTCTGTCAACCGGCAGGGGGTACCTTCTTTCCGGAACGTTTCGCTTCCTACTTTCCATTCTACGCCCGAAGTGGTAATGGCGGAGGGATCGGTCAAGTCGGACGATACCGTGACCAGTGCAGAGGTTTGCAAGGTTTCCACGACATTGCCGCCGACGGTGACCCGAAGGGTGGAGAAGGAGTTCCATCCGCTGGCATAAGTTCCGTGCGGAGTTTTCACGTAAGCTGTCGGGGAATAGTATCCGCCGGGATATAGTCCCGTCAGTGTTACGAGAGAGTCTTTCCCGTTGAGCACATAGTGCTCCCCGTTCAAATCCAATCCTTTTTCTATCACAGTGGCATCTCCCGTGTCGAAACGGCAAACGAGGGTCGCCGTAGTCTGTGTGGCTTCTTTCAAAGCCCAGGAAACCGCGACGGGAAAGGTAGGATAATAATCCCCGAGGTTGTTGTAGAACGTTTCCTCAATGTCGCCTTCGTCTGGGATGTTTACGATAGCGTAATGCCTGATGGAGTATTTCGTGCCCTCTATCAGTCCGGATATGGTGGTCTTGAATACATTTTTGTCAATCCCGTGGGTAGAAGGTTCTCCTTTCACTTTCGTCCATAAGGTCATGTCGTTCCATGCCCAGTTGTGTTTCTCTAATGTGTCGAGAGGCACGTAGTAGCAGCCGCTTTCTTTTAGCGTGCCTTCTATTTTGTCCGTGTCCAATGTATGCAAGGCGGTTATGCGGGTTTGCGTGGCGTTAAGTTCTATGGTATGGCAGAGTACTCCCGTGTTCTTCGTGGTGAAGAACCGTGCACTGCTGTAAATGGTCTCGTGTTCGGTTTTTACGATAGCTCGCATGCAATAGGACGTGTTGCCTTGCAGTCCCGTTACGGTAGCACGCACGAATCCTGTTTCGTCCATGGGGCTGCCGTCCACAACAGCTATAATCTTGTATCCTTCTTCCAGCGGATGGCCGATGCCCACCTCGAAGCTCACTTTCTTTACTTTTGCCGGGTCACCCTTGATGAGGGCAAGCAGGTCGGCTGTAGTACGTGTGGGTTGTGCGCTCAGTTCCTCGAATAAGTTACCGGTCTTGAACTTTTTGGACGGCATGAGGTTTTCCATACCGTTTTCTTCCCATGCTAACAAGTATTCGTATTCCGTGTCAGGAGATACTTCAATGTCTGTTTCCGTGTCGCTCCATGGAATTTCCGTGTAGTCCGTTTCTGTGGTTTTCTTGTATTTCAATACCATGTTGCTTGGAACGTTGTCCGGATTCGGGGTGATTCGCTCCAGATGCGCGGTGTAATAGTCCGTTCCGGTAGAAAAGACATCCGCCGTGCGGAAATGTGGAAGGGTGTAGTTGTCTCCCGTCCAGGCGTGGCCTTTGTCTGCGGTGGCCGTGTCGTTATAGGCTTGGGCAGCCTCGTTTAAGTCCTGCCGGAAATCTTTGCCTTTCATGTCGAATACGCCTAAAATGTACTGTGACTGTTGGTAATAGTCATTGCCGATGGACTTTCCCGTTTCCGTGCTGTAATAAGTATTCCGAATGCGGGTTGGTACGTTGTATTCGTCTATCAGGTAACTGGCATCCCCTGCGATGCTACCTATCTGTTCTTCCGATCCGGTGGAACTTACCGTCCCCGAATTGTAACATCCGTAAATCAAGGGCGTGATACCTATTGTACTGTATTGGAATACGCCGGTGATACCGCCTCCGTTATTGTAGAACGTTTGTCCTTTCCGGCCGTTGCATGCGATGGCACCGATGTTGTAGCTGTTTACAATACTTCCTGAATTGTGAGAACTGATGCCGCCTACGGTGGCTTTCATGTCGCTTTGTACGGCAATGCGTCCTGTATTGCCGCTGTTGATGACGAGGCCGTAATTACTGGTGGTAATGCCGGCAGCCGAGAACGGGCTGTATACCGTTTGTGACGAACTGAACCGTACGTTTACCTCTCCTTCGTTCAGGCAGTTGTTAATAGTGGAACCGGAAAAGTTCGTACCCACAATGCCCGCCAGACTGATGCCTTCCGTCTTGTAAGACGTACTGTTGCCCGACAGTTTGCCCCGGTTTATGCATCCGGTGATGCGTATGTTCTTTCCGTTGCAGTCGCCCGTGATGCCTCCGCCAGACACACCACCGTTTTCAGACACTTCCACTGTGATGTTCCCTTCGTTCAGGCAACCGTTTACGCTGCCGTCCGTACGGCCTGCAATGCCGCCTACGGTGAGTTCGCCACGGTACTTTTCAAAGGTGATATTTCCGGCGAAGCGGCAGGCGGCGATGGTCGTGTACACCATCGCTTCGCCTACGATGCCGCCCACTGTGGCATCTGGAAGTTGGTTAGAGGAAGTGATTTTACATGTCTCGTCCAAAATCAGGTCATACACCACTCCATATTCGGGATTGCCATAATAGCCTTGTAAAGTGGCGATAAAGCCGGAATTCCCCACACCGGCTTGTACCTGTACTCCGGACAAGGTATGCCCGTTACCATCGAAAAATCCACCGAATTTTTTGATGGGTGTCCAATAATGCGCCCCCATGTCCAGATCGTTGTCCAACACGATTCTGCTTTGCAGGAACGTGGTGCCTTGTTGGGACAAATAGGACAACCCTGCTAATTGTTCCGCTGTGGTTATGTGGTATTCCGATCGGTTGTTACCGTCCCACCACGATGTGTCGTAATTGCCTTCGTCCGTCCAGTTTCCGGTTTGTGCCCACATCATGCCGACTGACAAACAGCAGGTGCACAGCGTCCATAATTTTTTCATGATTTTTATTTTTGAAGTAAATACTATTCCTTTTTCTTCAGCTCCGCGTCGAACTGCCGGATGGCGGCCATACCCTCGTTGCAGGCGCACGGACCGCTGATGCAGCCGCCCGGGCAAGCCATCACCTCAATCATGCGCGTAGGGCATTTGCCCGTTTTGGCGTACGCCCGCAGTGCGGCAATGTTTTTCTTGTTCAGGTCAGCTATCAGTGTACCTTGCAGTTCCGGGTCGCCTACCATGTTTTTTACGGCCGTGAATACACCGCCGGTCTTGGCAAAGCCATGGGCGTCATGTCCGGCATGTTCTTCGGGCGTAAAGTCCTCACATGCCGCCATGTCTATTTCCATACCTTCAATGACGGCATCCAGTTCACGGAACGTCCATACGAAGTCTACGTTGGGATTCTCGCGTCCTTCCGCCTTTTTGGAGGCGCAGGGGGCGATGAACACCGTCAGGGCTTCCGGATGTTTTTTGCGGGCATATTCCGCTACGTAGTACATGGGAGAACCCGTAGAAGACACGTAAGGCATGATTTCGGGGATGTGCTTCCGCGCCAACTGTACGTAAGCCGAGCAGCAACTGGTGGTCATGAACGCAGCTCCGCTTTCTAATTTCTCTTTGAATTCTTCCGCTTCCCGCCGTATGGTTTCTTCGGCGCCGTATGCCACTTCGAGTACGTCGCTGAAACCGATGGCTTTCAATGCACCGAATACTTTCTCTACCGGCTGTTTGAATTGGGCCAACACGGAGGGGGCCACCATAGCCACTACTTGTCGTCCTTCCTTGATGCGGTTCAGCACATCGAATACGGCACATTGGTCGAATATGGCACCGAACGGACAAGCGTTCAGGCATTTGCCGCAATAGATACATTTTTCCGGGTCGATATGCTCTACGCCGTATTCGTCTTTGGAAATGGCTTTCACGGGACAAGCCTCTTCGCACGGCACAGGAATGTACACGATAGCGTGGTAAGGGCATACCTGATGGCACCGGCCGCAACTGATACATTTTTCGTGGTCGATGTAGGCTTTCCCTTCGCTGTCGTAGTGAATGGCATCTTTCGGACAGTTGTTGTAGCAAGGCCGCGCGGCACAGCCACGGCACAGGTTCGTCACCTCGTAGTTGATTTTCACGCACGAAGAGCACGCTTCGTCCATTACGCTGAGGATACTTTTCTCCGAATCGATTTCTTTTCGTTCCATCATGCGGGCGGCGTAGGTAGACAGACGTTCGGTTTCGTCGGTTTCATCCGTCATATCAAAGCCCATCATGGCCATGGTCTTGTATTTTGTCACTGCACGTTCTTTATACACGCAGCAACGTCCCAACGGTTTTTGCTTGCGTGGATGCAGTTCCACAGGCAGCCGGTCTACTTTTTCCAATAACTCGTTTTCTTTCCACATTTTCACCAAACGCGCCAATAATTGGTAGCGGATGAACATGATGTTGTTGTTATATGCCATCGTTTAGGATTATTTAGTTTTGATTATTGGACAAATCTACGAAAAAAAAGGCAATCTTTTGTATCTTTGTGTTAATTTTATGACAGAATGTTTCAATAATATTTCAGAAAGCGGTTTTTCTACCCTGTTGGATGTGCTTTTGGCTGGAAAAAGTCCCGGTAGGGAAGGTTGGAGATTGTTACTTGCCGGTTTGGACGACGGGCAGGATGAGTCTCTTCGTACCCTTGCGGCAGAGGCGGCCCGGAAGCGTTTCGGGAACGGGATATTCATTCGCGGACTCGTTGAAATCTCTTCGTGGTGTCGCAACAACTGTTATTATTGCGGGCTACGCCGTTCCAACCGTTTCGCCTCGCGCTACCGTTTGTCTCAGGAGCAAATACTCGATTGTTGCCGGGAGGGGGCACGGCTCGGCTTCAGGACTTTTGTCTTGCAGGGCGGAGAAGACGGGGAACAAGATGAGGATTGGATAGAAGAATTGGTGGGCAAGCTCCGCACGGAGTTCCCCGGACATGCCATCACGCTGTCTGTGGGGGAACGCGACGGGGAGGTGTACCGCCGGTGGCGTGATGCAGGGGCGGATCGTTACCTGCTTCGCCACGAAACACGGAATGAGGCGCATTATGCCCTTTTGCATCCACGTGAGATGGACGGTACACGGCGTCGGGAATGCTTGCGGACGCTGAAAGCTTTGGGGTATCAGACTGGAGCCGGCATGATGGTGGGGTCGCCCGGTCAGACATGGGATTGCTTGTTGGACGACATCGCTTTTTTGGAAGAATTGGAACCGGAAATGATAGGCATGGGTCCTTTCGTTCCGGCTGCCCATACGCCTTTTGCCCGTCATCCGGCCGGGTCGGTGTCTTTGACGCTCCGCTTGATTGCATTGATGAGGCTGCGTTTTCCGAAGGCATTGATCCCGGCCACCACGGCTTTGGCTACGTTAGACGCACACGGGCGTGAGGCCGGTATCTTGGCGGGGGCAAACGTGGTGATGCCTAACTTGTCCCCTTTGGCCGTGAGGGGGCAATACAGTATTTACGACCATAAAGCGTCCGGAGGGAGCGAGGCAGCCGAAGGGTTAGGCCGTCTGGAGCAGGATTTGAAAAAAATAGGCTACCACATCTCATACGGTCGCGGAGACAGTCCGGGACATGGGGGAGGAAAGTAGTTGTAGAACGATTAGATATGAAGATAATGTATGATGTGAAATCGGAACACGCCGAAGAGTTTATCTCCGACGCGGAGATACGTGAGACAATGGCATACGCCGAAGCGCATAAGGACGACCGTCCGCTCATCGTGTCCATATTGGAGAAAGCACGCCTTTGCAAAGGGCTTACCCATCGCGAGGCGGCCGTGCTGTTGGCTTCCGGGCAGCAGGACCTGACGGAAGAGATGTTTGCCTTGGCACGCGACATCAAGCAGCGTTTTTATGGCAACCGCATCGTGATGTTCGCCCCGTTGTACCTTTCCAATTATTGTGTGAACGGTTGCGTGTATTGCCCGTACCATGCCAAGAACAAGACGATACGTCGGCGTAAGCTGACGCAGGAGGAAATCCGCAGGGAAGTCATCGCCTTGCAGGACATGGGACACAAGCGGTTGGCTTTGGAGACCGGCGAAGACCCGCGTAACAACCCTATCGAATATGTGTTGGAGAGCATTCGTACAATTTACGGCATCAAGCATAAGAACGGGGCCATCCGGCGCGTGAATGTGAACATTGCCGCCACGACGGTGGAGAACTACCGCCGTTTGAAGGACGCGGGCATCGGTACGTATATTCTTTTTCAGGAGACGTATAACCGGACGAATTATGAGGCACTTCATCCTACGGGACCGAAGAGCGACTATGCTTACCACACCGAGGCCATGGACCGTGCCATGACGGGCGGTATCGACGATGTGGGCATCGGCGTGTTGTTCGGGTTGGAGACTTATCGTTACGACTTCATCGGTTTGCTGATGCATGCCGAGCATCTGGAGGCCCGTTTCGGGGTCGGGCCGCACACCATCAGCGTGCCGCGCCTGTGCCCGGCCGACGACATAGACACGGCGGATTTCAAGAACTGTGTGCCGGACGAGATTTTCCATAAAATTGTGGCTGTGCTCCGTATTGCCGTACCTTATACGGGAATGATCGTGTCCACGCGCGAGACGCCTGCCAGTCGGGAGAAGGTATTGGAATTGGGCGTGTCACAGTTGAGCGGCGGTTCCCGTACCAGCGTGGGAGGATATGTGCAAGAAGAGACGGAGGAGAACTCCGCCCAGTTCGACGTGTCCGACCGCCGTTCGTTGGACGAGGTGGTGGGATGGCTGCTCGATTTGGGCTACCTGCCCAGTTTTTGCACGGCCTGCTACCGTGAGGGGCGTACGGGCGACCGTTTCATGTCGTTGGTGAAGAAGGGACAGATTGCCAACTGTTGCCTGCCCAATGCCTTGCTGACCCTGAAAGAGTATTTGAATGATTATGCGTCGCCTGCCACCCGTGCGAAAGGAGAGGCCATGATTGCCCGTTTGTTGGAAACCGTGCCCGGTGGACGGGCTCGGGAGAACGCCCGTCGCTATTTGAAAGCCATAGAGGATGGCGGACGTGATTTCCGTTTTTAAAGTGTAGGTAAGATACGTTATGATGAAAGAAGAAACTCCACGCGCCAACCGTTTCCATATCGGATTGTTCGGTCGCCGCAACAGCGGCAAGTCTTCGTTGGTGAATATGCTGACGGGGCAAGAGGTTGCCGTAGTGTCCGATGTGCCGGGCACGACTACGGATATGGTATTGAAGAACATTGAATTGCCGGGTGTCGGGGCTTCCGTTTTGGTTGACACGGCCGGTTATGACGACGAAGGGGAATTGGGCGGACTGCGTGTGAGGCAGACCGTCAATGCTGCCCACAGGGTGGATTTGGCTTTGATCGTCGTGTCGGGTTTGCCGGACGGGGCAGAGAAGGAAAAGGCTTGGGCGGAGCGTTTTCGGGTGGACGACATTCCCGTTCTGTATATATATAATAAGGTGGACGAAGACGGCGGAAGCCATGCCGGTGCTTGGCGCGTGGCGTTGGGGGCGACGGAGGTGGTATCGGTTTCAGCGCGTACGGGAGAAGGCCGTGACCGTTTGCTGTCTGCGATGGCCGAGGTGTATCGCCGTACGGATGAGGTGGAGGATTTGACGGGAAACTTGGCGGGCGAAGGCGATACCGTGGTGTTGGTCATGCCGCAAGACATCCAGGCACCCAAGGGACGGTTAATCCTGCCACAGGTACAGACCTTGCGCAACCTGTTGGACAAACGTTGTACGGCTTTGTGCTGTACGGCCGACCGTTTGTCGGCCACGTTGTCCGTCTTGTCGTCGCCCCCGTCCCTGATTATCACGGACTCGCAAGTATTTCCTACGGTGGAGGCCCTTTGCCCGCCGCAAACGCGGCTGACTTCTTTTTCCGTTTTGTTTGCCCGCCAGAAGGGGGACATCCGGCAATTCCTGCAAGGGGCGGAGGCGTTGTGCGCTTTGCGTCCCGATGCCCGCGTGCTGATAGCGGAGGCTTGCACCCACGTGCCGCAACATGAAGATATTGGACGCGTAAAGCTTCCTCGTTTGTTGCGTCGTAAGTTCGGCGAAGCTTTGCACATCGACATTGTGTCTGGTAATGACTTTCCCGAAGACTTGTCCGCTTACGATTTGGTCATCCATTGTGGGGCGTGCATGTTTACGCGCCGCCATGTGCTGAACCGTTTGAGGCGGGCGCGTGCCTGCGGTGTGCCTGTGACCAATTATGGAGTAGCCATAGCGGCTTTGACCGGTATCTTGGACAAGGTGGCGGTGCCGGAATAGGGGGATTGGAAACCGGTTTGTGGAGGTCTTCGGATTGCCCGGCTTAAAGAGCGTTTTCAATCTCCTGAGATTGATTTTTCGTTCGGCTGAGATTGATTTTTCGTTTGGCGCACAAATTTTAGGGGCTTTCCTGAAGGTCCGGGATGATGGTTTAGTGGATTGATTTTTAATTGGTTGAATGCTTTTAGGAAAGAACAGCGGTTTTCGGCCTGAATGAAGGGAAGTGTTTTCGGAAACTTTCCCTATGGAGCGCGTAGGATGCCTTTTGTTCCCGTTGCAGGACGTTGCCCGTCCTCTTATTTTCTGTTGCGGAAGCCGCGTTTTTTACTTTTTTTGTGTTATCTTTGCCCCACATTTCGGCCATGCCGGAAAGGAAAACACTCAGACGGGATATAAAGAGGAAAAAGATATGCAACAACTCAAGGAGCGCATTTTGCGCGATGGAAAATGTTTCGAGGGAGGAATACTGAAAGTGGACAATTTCATCAACCATCAGATGGATCCCATACTGATGAAGTCCATGGCCGTGGAATTCGTGCGCCGTTTCGCGTCGCGCGATATAAACAAGATACTGACGATAGAAGCCAGTGGCATAGCTCCGGCCATCATGGTGGGCTACCTCTTGGAACTTCCGGTGGTCTTTGCCAAGAAGAAGAAACCGAGTACGATGGAAAACATGCTGGTGACGAAAGTCTTTTCGTTTACTAAAAACAATACGTACGATGTATGCGTGTGCAAGGATTATTTGCAGCCGGGCGACAAGGTGCTTTTCATAGATGATTTTCTGGCCAATGGCAATGCGGCCAAGGGCGTGATGGATTTAGTGCGTCAGTCTGGAGCCGAACTTGCCGGCATGGGTTTCCTCATCGAGAAGGCTTTCCAGCATGGCGGTGATTATTTGCGTGCACAAGGCATTCATGTGGAGTCGTTGGCGGTAATCGAAAGTTTGGAGGGATGCCGCATAACTTTGAAAGAATAACCTTATACGCTCTTGTGGTTTTAAACGTAATACCCTCGGAAGTTCAACCGGAAACTTCCGAGGGTATTACGTTTGTAAGGTGTATTTACGGATGCCAAGGTTTGGCCGGGTCTTTCAAGGCAAGAGCCCGCCTATCCTTTGTGAATTGACTGATGTAGAGCATGAAAAGGATGGCGGCCACAGTGCATCCTATGATGTCGAACAGCCCCCAATTCCTGCCATATATATTATAATGTATGGCCGACCACGGAGTGTATATATATAAGGTGTTGACAGCAATGAGCAGCAATCGTACCTCCGTCGGCCCCAGTTTGCCGTATGTCAGCCGGAATTCGTTGATAATGATAGTGCAGACGTAAGTATAGATGGACAAGCACAAGTATCCGGCCAGAATCAGAAATGCCACGTCCATTCTCATCATGGGAGACAGTCCCAGTCCCAAACAGATAAGACATGTGGTCAAGGCGTCTAAAGTGTGGTCGATGAAAAAGCCGTATACAGGCCTTTGCGTGCGGCGGACGCGCGCCAATGTACCGTCCAGACTGTCTCCGTACCAATTAATGACTAACCCCAATGAAGCCAACCATAGGAATTTGGTGTCGATATGGGCCAATATGCCTCCGACGGCGAAAAGTACGGCTCCTATCACGCCAATGAAAGTCAGGAAGTCGGATGTGACCCATGCCGGTTGTCTCTGTGCCAGCCATATCAGCAACTTCTTCTCCATCTTGTTTAAAATGGAGGTTTGGATTCTTTCAGATGATTCGTTTCCCATTTTTAGTGTTCTTTTGTTCCCTTTTAGTCTTTTGCCGTTAGGACTGCACGTGAATGCTTTCTTCTGAAGATACAGTTCTTCCGGATACTTGGAAAATGAATTTCCCGACTTTACCATTCCGTTGGGGGAGATAGTGAAGTCGGGAGTTTTGTTTAGTGAGCCTTACAAACCTTTTAAAAGAACCCAATTACATGGGTAGAATTTGGTCGGCAGTTTTTTGTTTTGGCGGAAAGACAGGGTTTTGAACCTATAACTCTAACCGCTTATATTTCAGCTACTTTGCTTTCAAAATTTCAAATAGGTAACGAAACAGTAACGATTTTCAACCGTTAAGCCTGTCCAACTTTGACCGCTGTTTGTCTGCCTAACTTTCGGGTTCAAAGATACGGCATTCTTTTGAAACTCGCAAATATCTGATAATAAATATTTTTGGGTTAGTGCAAGGTGCAAGCTATATATATAAATATATACTTGCACCTTGCACTAAAAAAAAGCACTGGGGTACAAATGGTTAAAACAAAATCCGTATCTTCGTAACCGATTAAAAACAAACGTGTATGATAATAACTAACCGTGAAGAAGTAATAGATAAAGCGTTCGGAGTATTTGTCAGGATGAACTACGAGAAAGCAAGCATCATCACGCTTGCCAAAGCCTGCGGAGTGACAAAAACGGGCATCGTTTATTATTTTCCGCACAAGCTGGATTTATTCATGGCTGTGGCAGACAAATACGTGCTAAAAATGCACGAACCGGGAAACAAGTTTGCCGCTCCTGCCGATACGTTGGAGAAGTTCATCGGGCAATACGTGGCGGGGGTAGCCGCTTCCATGAAAAGGATTGTTGAACTGATTGACGATAATAGCAGCCCGCATGATTGTAGCCCTAACTTCTACTACTTTCATTTCCTGTCACAAGTGCGTATGTACTATCCGGGCATCAGGCAGAAAATTGAGAAAATCTACCGACAAGACTATGACCTATGGGAGAAAGTCATACAAAAAGCAAAAAACAGCGGGGAAATCAGAAACGACACGGACGTGAAGAAAACGGCTACCATGTTCCGGCAAATGTTTTTAGGACTGTCATACGAACAAGCATTTCTGAACGGTCTAAACGTGGACGAACTGGCAGAAAACTTTCGCTATATCTATTCGCTGCTTAAAGCCTGATACAGTTTTGTTTTTTTAACTTCTATTATTTTTGAACGTATGTTCAAAATGTGGCGTTTTTGTTTTATCTTTGGAGCATGAAGCAAAATTCAGCGACATGGATAAGGTTCAGAAACAAAGAGGAAGCATCGTGCTACACAAAGAAACAAGGGACGGTGCAGACTACATACGGATAGAATATGCGAACAGTCAGGCTGTAACCCAACTGCTCGCCCAAGACACGGGTATGGAAATGGCTGGCAACGGCTCTGCATACATGGCATCAGCCGCTTTCAGCCTGCCGGATTTCTACGACCGCTATTCGCCCCACGCCTATATTGATTACAGCCGGGTTTACGTGCGGCATCCCAAACCTAAAAGGGAATACACACTGCCGAAAGGCTACCTCGAACTGCTGGAACAGAAGCGTTACAGCCCCTCGACCGTCAAAACATACCGTGCCTATTTCAGCGACTTCATGGAATATCACAAGGGACGGAACATCGACCGCCTGAAAGTGCCGGACATCAACAAGTACATACTCTATCTTGTGAACGAGAAGAAAATCTCGGTGTCGCAACAGAATATGCGCATCAATGCTATCAAGTTCTATTACGAACAGGTGAAAGGCGGCAAACGGCAATACTACGGCGGTATCACCCGTGCCAAAGAGTACAAGAGCCTGCCCGAAGTGTTGAGCAAGAATGAAATTAAGCGCATCCTTGCACAAATTTCCAACATCAAGCATCACTGCATGATTTCGTTGGTTTACTCTGCCGGACTTAGAAGAAGCGAATTGCTTAACCTGACCCCGCAGGACATCAACAGTGAAACAATGTCGGTTCGCATTATGGGCAAGGGGAAGAAATGCCGTTATTCGCTCCTTTCACCCAAGTTGCTGGAAGAACTACGGCACTACTTCCGGGAATATCGCCCACAAAAATGGTTGTTTGAGGGCGAAACACCCGGAGAGCAATATTCGGCAAGTGCATTGGTGAAAGTGCTGAAAGAAGCCGCACATCGTGCAGGCATCAAACACCGTGTACACGTACACATGCTGCGCCACTCCTTTGCCACACACTTGCTGGAACAGGGAACAGACCTGCACACGATACAGGAATTGCTGGGACACAACGACATCAAGACCACAACCATTTATCTTCATGTGTCAAGTGCCCATAAAGCAAAAATCCCTAATCCTCTTGATACACTGGATAATTCGTGAGGTGCAGTTATAGAAGTGTAGGAACGACACCATAAGGTGCGGTTATAAATAAATTATGAACAATTAGAGTACACGATATGAGAAATGAAATTTTACAGTTGAAAGATTTGGGTCGTATGCCTAATGAAAGCATCAATGATACAGAGAGTATTGATGAATTAGTAAATACTTATGATGCCTTATTAGAACAAATACAACTTCCCATATCATTTGATGAAGCTATGGTGTTGGTACAAATCTTTCCTGAAAATGCTTTTTATGATTTGCAGTGGAGTTTATTAAAACTTGTAGAGTCTGTTTGCGTTGATGATGAGAATAAGTATATTCAGTTAATAAACTCTTGCCCAAGCCAAGAATGGCGGGACACTCTAAATGCTCGCTATGCAAATTATAAAAGGCACAAGGGGTAAAGTAAGTTCATAACAAGCCGGGATAACGGACTAACGCCGTTCCCCGCCAAGCCATTA